>Ga0210009_1000045_pt1 | contig 144947 bp, 123 predicted proteins | sample CryGeyCG2114_065_FD_185457 | JGI IMG/M metagenome (GOLD analysis project Ga0210009, IMG submission 185457) | Groundwater microbial communities from aquifer - Crystal Geyser CG12_big_fil_rev_8/21/14_0.65 (SPAdes) (version 2) | ecosystem: Environmental > Aquatic > Deep subsurface > Groundwater ...
AGATACAAAAAAGGCTTATTGAAACAGTTTTCAATAAGCCTTTTAAAATCAATCAATAAAGTACTGTTATACAGTTCATTACAATAGATTTAACGAGAATTTACCAACTATTTTTGGCCATTAAATCATTTTTTGAAATAAACTATTTTTCTTGTGCATTCGTGGCCAGTTGGTGAACAACACCAACTGGGGCGAAAGAGTGTGGCAGCTTATCGGTAAAGAACACCAACAAGGGAGGAAAGAAGTAACCAGCAGTTGGAAGTTAATTGAGCTGGGTTACAATTGAATGGGTGTCCTTGTCTCTCCATTCAATTTGAAATAAATCTGTATCTGCGAAACTCTGTAGATAGTTATTTCTTCCTTCCCAAAATAGCATTAGGCCAAATTCTTCTCCTGTGATTTTCCCAAGAGTCTTTAGTAGATACAAATTCAAGCTTTTGCTAACTGCTTCGAATTCAGCATAATCACTTTTTCTAAAATCCCATCTTATTTTGAATAGTTTTCCCTGATAAAAGAAAAATGTAGTTTTTGAAGCGGGTATCTGGTTTATCATGTTAAGAGTATTGCCTCTATAAATACCTTCACGTATTTCATTTTTAATGTTGTTAAGTATGCTGTTTCTTAGAGATGAATCTTTTTGGTAAATAGCTTCATTACCAGATATATAGTAAAAATTGTTTTCAAATTCAGAAATGTGCTGACCGAGTTTGATAGAATTAAATGAAATGCTATCCACTGCGTTTTGGCTTATCCCTGAGTTTTGCAAAAGAACTAAAAACAAAATAAGACTAATTAACTTCATGAACTTTGGATTGTATTATGAAATGGAAAATTCTATAATTATTGATGAATATGCAAGACCAACTAATTTGGAGTTCAAACTGAGTATATAAACCCTCTGATGCTCACTCGTATCGTTTACCTCTCTTAAGATGAACATCCAGTGCATCTTAATCCCAGCCAAAGTACTTTGATAACAAGTGCAACGTGATTACAATAATCACTAAAATCAGAAAGTAGATCGAACAATCCTTAAAATCTACTTTTTTAGGTGGATCATTGAAGTTGCTTGAAAGTCTTTTGTATTTGTAACTACTGAATACCATTAAAAATCATTTTAAAGGTGGATCCATTGCCTAGCTCGGTTTCTAGTTGAATATCGCCTCCATGCAGCTGCATAATTTGCTTCGATAGACTCAGCCCAATACCCGAACCTCGGTTTTTAGTGGAGAAGAAAGGCATAAAGATTTTCTCTTTGGCTTCATCGGTAATTCCAGATCCATTGTCTCGAATTGACACACACACTTCTTCTTGATTTCGGGACAATTGAACCTTCACTATGCCATTTTCTTGGTTTTCGACCACTTCTAAGGCATTTTTTAAGATATTGATCAACACCTGTTCGATCAATTGGTAGTCGATATTCAGAAGGATTGGTTCATGATCGCTATCGATTTCTAACTGTACTTTAGCTTTGTTGAAATCATTTTTTAGCAAACTGGCCGTATGCTGAATCAGCTGATTCAAATCCGTTTGCCGCTTTACAGGCTCTGGCAAGTTGGTATAATCGCGATAGGCATTTACGAAATTGATCAGGCCTTCGCTTCGGCCAGAAATGGTGCTAAGGCCTTCGGTAAGGTCTTCTAAGCTTTCATCACCAATTACATTTTGCCCATTCAGCTTCGATACATCTTCTTTCAAAACTTCGCTAAGGGTAGAAGTAAGGGAAGAAATAGGGGCAATGGAATTCATGATTTCGTGCCTCAACACTTTCGTTAGATTTTGCCAAGCCTCTAGTTCTTTGGCCTGCAATTCAGCCTTGATATCTTGAAAAGCAATTAGTCTGTACAGGTCACTACCGAGTTTGTATTTTGTTTCAAGAATCGCGAGTTCTTGCCCATGTTCATTTTTGTAAATGGCTCTTTTCGATGCATTCAAATGTTCAATGGCTGAAGCAAAAAGCGGTACTTTATTTTTGAGATCGTCAACACTCCGCAGGCTTTCTACCTTTAAAAAATGAAGGGCAGAGCGATTGATTAATTTGATTTCGCCATTCTCATTAATAGCAATAATACCAGTACCAATATTTTCAATCACAACTCGTAATTGCTGAAAAGACTGTTCGCTCTTTTTGCGTTCCTCTAGAATGGCATCAATCACATCTTTAAAAGCCATATTCAACTCCTTAAAGGTTTTTCCCAGCTTATTGTCATGGGTAAAACTCATATTGAAGTCATTGTACTTGATGGCATCGAAAAAGCGCCTCAGCTTTTTATTGGTGCTTTCTATATAATTGAAAAGCTCGAATACCTCGAAAATGATTATAAAACCTGTCACCACAGTGGTAACATACTTTTGATCAAAAAAGATAAGGTACACGAACGTGGCGACTGTCAAAAACAGTACAATCACCCTTAAGAGCACATAAAGCCTGAATCGATTAAAGCCCATATTTTTCCAGTCTTCTATATAAGGATGAACGGGTAAGCCCTAATTCCTGAGCCGCGTAAGTGATATTGCCATTGTGTTTAGAAAGCACTTTTCTGATCAGAATACGCTCCACATCTTCGAGATTGAACTGCTCCAGATTAAGGTCATCTTTACTTTGTGAGGGTTGATTATTATTGAAAAAAAAGTCCTCGGGTTGAAGGATATTATCACGACTCATAATCACTGCTCTTTCAACCGCGTGTTGCAACTCGCGAACGTTGCCAGGCCAAGCGTATTTTTCAAGTCGTTTGATGGTGGCTTCGCTGAATTTGTAAATGTCTTTGTTGTACTTTTTAGCATACTCCAACAAAAAGTGATTGGCCAACAGTGGAATATCGTCCAATCTATCGCGAAGCGCTGGCAAAGTCACTTCAATGGTGTTAATTCGATAAACCAAATCTTGCCTGAATTCATTTTTTCTTACCATCTCGTATAACGGCATATTGGTAGCGCACACCAGCCTAATATCCACTTCAATGGACTTGTTTGAACCTACTCGATTGACCCTTCTGTTCTGAATAGCGGTGAGTAATTTGGCTTGAAGCGGGAGGGAGAGGTTACCGATTTCATCCAGAAACAAAGTGCCGCCATTGGCGATTTCAAATCGGCCCGCGCGATCGGCTTTGGCATCGGTAAAGGAACCACGGACATGCCCGAAAAGCTCGCTTTCGAAAAGGGTTTCCGATATCGCTCCTAAATCGACACTTACGAACGGTTTGTCGGCTCGCTTGGAGTTGCGGTGAATGGCCCTAGCAATCAATTCCTTACCTGTTCCATTTTCGCCTAAAATCAGCACATTGGCATCGGTCTGAGCTACGCGATCAATAGTATCGAAAACTTGGATCATGGAAGAACTTTGCCCGATAATGTCTTTAAATTTCTGATCTAAATCTTGAGCAATGGTATCTTGCCAGTCTTTCATCAGTTTAAGCTCTTCGTTAGAAGACCTCAATTTGATTGCGGAAAGGAGAGTGGCCAAGAGCTTTTCGTTCTCCCAAGGTTTCATCACAAAATCAGATGCACCAGCCTTGATGGCTTTCACGGCCAAGTCTACTGAACCAAAAGCAGTGATGAGAACCACCACGGCTGAGGGATCAATTTCAAGGATGCGATTTAGCCAATTAAAACCCTCTTGACCTGAGTTCACATCCTGTGTGAAATTCATGTCCAGCATGATTACATCATAGCTTTCGTTTTTGAGCAGATCAGGAATAAGGTTAGGGTCTTTTTCCAAATCAATTTGTCCAAAATGCCGCTTTAGATATATTTTAGCAGCTTTTAAAAGGTCTTCGTTGTCGTCTATAATGAGTATTCTTCCTTGTTTCATGTGCTTGTTATTAGGTCAATTCCCCATCCCCCTTATCCAAGGGGGAGGCGGTTACCGATGGTTTTAATTCTAAATGCGTTTTCTTGTGACTATGCTTTTTGTCTATGTTCTTTGTAGAGAAGCAGCAATTAATTATTGCTGCTGCCATTCAAACCGCTCCCCCTTTTTTAAAGGGGGCTGGGGGATTCGTTATTGCCTACTCAAACCTTTATTCATTCCTTCTTAGTCAATCCCCAACCCCCTTATCCAAGGGGGAGGCTGTTACCGATGGTTTTACTTCTAAATCTTCTATCTAGTGACCATACCTTTTTACAATGTATTTTGAATCTCTATCGATCTAAACTATTTATGAAGTCATTCAAACCGCTCCCCCTTTTTTTAAGGGGGCAGGGGGATTCGATTCATCAACAGGCTTATTCAAAGTTTCTTCTGAAAGATGAGCCTCAATTGTCCGAATCGTGTTTTTTAGATCAAACATTACATCTGATTCCGCAATTCTTACTACCCGATAGCCAAGTTCATTTAATCTTAAATCTCGAATTCTATCTTGATCCTTTTTATGATCATGAGATCTACCATCAAGTTCCAAAATGAGTTTCTCCTTTCTACAGATAAAATCAACAATATAGTTTTCAATGGGGAATTGCCTATTGAATTGAAGTCCATAAAAGCGCCTGGCCCTTAGGACGTGTGTCCATAAAATAGCCTCACCAGGAGTACCATGTGTCCTGAGTTTCCTAGCTAAGGGTTTTAAACGTTTGTTATAATGGCTTTTACTCATCTTACTTATTTGTCAATCCCCCAGCCCCCTTATCCAAGGGGGAGGCGGTTACCGATGGTTTTACTTCTAATCTTACTCTTTCCTTACTTTTCTTTTGGCATAGTGTTTTGAACCTCCATTGATTTAAATTACATGCGAAGCCATTCAAACCGCTCCCCCTTTCTTAAAGGGGGCAGGGGGATTCGCCATTACAAATCAAAGGCGACTTTAATATACAAACAAATAGTGCCGTTCGCCAGCGGACAGCAAAGTTCGGTCTCGACCAATAAGTAGTTATATTGAAATTGTAACTGATTGATATATTGATTTTTAAGTTTGGTATGGCTGTTGAATAGCACATTCAAGTTTCAGGCTTAAATGCCGAATTTTAAGCAAACTATAAAAATAATTCATGGCTTATGTTCACATCATTTTTTAGAGTCGCCTTTAGATATTTAGCAAAGAATAGACTCTATTCATTACTCAATATATTCGGACTTACCGTTGGGCTAGTGTGTTTCATCATCCTTGGACTGTACGTAAAGGAGCAATTCGATAGGGATGGACACCATGCTAATTCAGCATCGCTTTATCGGGTCTTAACTTCTAGGGGAGATTCAACGGGCACCAGCTCTAATTGGGAGCCTTTTAATCAGTTTCCAATGGCCCAACTAATGACTGATGGAATTCCTGAAGTTGAGAATGCCGCTCGTTTTGGTCATGATACAGAATTGGTGATTGAGGCGAATGAAAGAAAGTTTAAAATTGGTTCTGTTCATTTTGCTGATGCAACATTATTTGAACTTTTCGATTTTAATGTCCTCGCTCAATCAAAACCGCTCAATCAGCAGGCGGTTCAAGGCATTGTAATCACAAAACAAGAAGCTGAAAGATTATTCGATTCTGCGGAAAAGTCAATTGGACAGACAGTTGAGATTAATGGCTACGGCAGTTTTACTGTGATTGGAGTCATTCAAGATCTGGGGCAGGAGACGCATCTTGAATTCGACTATTTGCTCTCAATGGAAAAAGCTGATAAAGCCTATGCCGAAGATGGCTCATTCAGGCAATGGAATGAAATGTCCGCGTTCCCAACTTATATCCAAATTACGAAGGGCGTTGAAGTGGCCTCAATCGAAAGGAAAGCAGCCGTTTTACTTCAAACACATGTACCTTACTCAGATGTCAAACTAGAACCAGTTGGAGAGGTTTATTTCAGTAAACTGTATCCATTCTTTAAGAAGCAAGGCGATAAGCAGTTCATTAAATTGTACTTGGTCGTAGGCTTTCTGATACTTTTTATTGCCTGTATTAACTACACCAACCTTTCCACTGCGCGCTATTTAAAAAGGGCCAAGGAAGTTGGGATAAGAAAAACAGTAGGAGGCCATAGGGCTCAAATTATTACTCAATTTTTCATGGAGTCTATTGTGCTGTCCTCAATTGCAGTAGTGCTTTCGATATGTTTGACCGAGATATTGTTGCCCTCGTTCAACAATTTTGCTGGCTCATCCATCTCCATTAACTACCAAAATCCATTGACTTATGGGTTAGCTATTCTTGGAGTTTTAGGTCTCGGCTTATTTTCTGGACTTTATCCTTCCCTTTTTCTTAGTCGATTTAGCGCAATTCAAATTCTTTCTGGAAAAGTCACCAAAGGAAAATCAGGCTTACTTTTCAGAAATGTATTGGTAGTGGTTCAGTTCTTTATTTGCATCGGGTTGTTTATTGCTACCAATGTGATTTTCAATCAATTCAACCATTTGAAAAAGCTGGATTTAGGTTTGGATAAAGAACAAGTATTGATGATCCCTCTCAATGACAAAGGCCTTAAAGAATCATACAGCCTTTTCAAAAATGAATTGAGCGCTAATCCTTCTATTGAATGGGTGACAGGAGCGGGGCCTAAAATCTTTGGAGGTCAGGCACAATATTATTTAGAAGTTGACGGAAGTGATGAATCAACCCCAATTTCTATTTTCCCAGTTGATGCTGATTTCTTTCAGAAATTCGATATCAAGCTTATTGAAGGAAAACTCTACGAATCGGAATTAGGAGCAGAGGGCAATAACTTCTTGATCGTCAATGAGGCACTTACGAAAGTTGGGGGTTGGAAAATCCAAGATAAAATGGGAACGAACGTGTTCAAGGCAGATGTCGGTGTGCCCAATTTAGGGGGTGTAGTTGAAGACTTCGTTTTCTTTTCTGTAAAAGAAGAAGTTACCCCAGCTGCATATTTGTACAGACCGAACAGCAACAATCAGGCTTACGTAAAAGTAAAGCCTGAGAATTTCGAGGCAACGCTGGCCTTTATTGAAGCTACTTATGAGAAATTCGCAGTTTTATATCCTTTTGAATTTACCTTTTTAGATCAAGAATATGCTCAGCAATATGCCCAAGAGCAACGTTTAGCGAACATCTTCACCACCTTTAGCGGCATCGCTATTTTCATAGCGCTTCTGGGCCTATTCGGTTTGACATTGTTTTTAGCGGAGCAAAGACTTAAAGAATTTAGTATTAGAAAAGTACTTGGTGCTTCGGTAGTCCATTTGATTTGGCTCATGAACAGTGGGATGACAAGAATGCTATTGATCAGCACACTTTTCGCGGTGCCTTTGGTGTACTATTTAATGCAAGAATGGATCAGCGGCTTTGCATTTCGAATAGCCTTGAGCTGGTCACTTTTCGCTATACCAGTGCTTATCATTACTCTTTTTGCTTGGTTTACCACACTTTACCAGTCTTTGTCAACGGCCAAAAGAAATCCGGTTGACTCATTACGAAACGAATAAACTCAATTAAAACAACACGGTCATGTTAAAAAACTTTCTCAACATTTCGATCAGAAACCTAAAAAGGCAAAAGGCCAATTCCATCATTAATGTTGCAGGCTTATCGGTCGGTATCATGGCCTGCATCATCATCATACTCTACGTCCGCAATGAACTCTCATATGAAAAATGGTACCCAGATGCGGATAAAATCTATAGAGTAAATTCGATCTATGAAACTTCTGGTAATGTTTCCAAGTTGGCCATTGGCCCTTCAAAAGTGATTCAAGTCTCTCTTCAAGACATTCCAGAAACTGTGTACGCCACCTTTGTTTTCGACTGGAGGGTGGGCAGGGAATTGTTGATCAAGCACGATGACAAATCGTTCATAGAACAAAATGTTTTTTATGCCGATTCGAGCTTTTTTAAGGTATTTGACTACCGATTTTTAGAAGGAAATCAAAACGATGCACTCAGGGAGAGCAAGTCCATTGTTTTTACCGAAAGCACCGCCTTGAAATATTTCGATAGCGTTGAAGAGGCCTTTAACTCAACTGTAAAGCTCAACGACAGCGAAGTTAAAATTACAGGAATTGTTGCGGACCCGAAAGGTCAAACTGCCCTTGAGTTCGATATGGTGGTTTCGACCAACACCCTTTTCAATCAGATAGACAACAGTCGCTGGTTTCCGATGAACTATTTTAATTACGTAAAGGTAAAGGACGAACTGGCGGCACAGCAGTATCAAGATAAATTAAATGCCTATATCCAAAAGGATTTTGGAGAAGCCATGGAAGCGAATGGTTTCAAAATGTCTTTCGAAATCCAACCCATTACGGATATGCATTTCAATACAGGTTATGAAGCGGATTATTCGGGTGTGCTTTCTAAGCAATTGATCTATTCGTTGATTGCGATAGCTATTTTTATCCTATTGATTGCTTGTATTAACTACATCAATTTGAGTACGGCCAAGTCAGAAAAGCGAGCAAAAGAGGTAGGGATAAGAAAAGTGCTAGGGGCGCATCGTCAACAACTGGTGCTGCAATTTTTTGGAGAAACATTTTTGGTAGTGCTCTTTTCGGTTGTGCTAGGTGTGGTTTTGGCCGAGTTGTTTCTCCCATTCTTCAATCAAATGGCCAATGTGCAACTTTCAATTGAGCTTTTCGAAGATCGGCAGTTTATTCCTATGCTGCTTGGATTCATTATTGTTGTCGCCTTATTGTCGGGTAGTTATCCTGCTTCATTTTTATCCTCATTTCAACCAGCCAAGGTATTGAAGGGTGCTTTTCAAGTAAAGGGAGGCAATATGTTCAGAAGGGTCTTGGTTACCCTTCAATTTGCCGTGAGCGTATTTTTAATCACAGGCACGCTCATTTTATACTTTCAACTCACTTACATCCAAAGCAAGGATATTGGGTACGATCAGGATCAGGTGGTCATGGTAAAGCTGCCTGACAGCAATTCGCGAAAGGCTTATTCATCTATCAAATCCAGATTTGATAATATAGTAGGTGTAGAAGCCGTAACAGCCTCGAACAATGAAATCTCGAATGTGCTTTCAGGCTGGGGAGCTGTCATGGACGGTTTACCAGAAAATGTGACCATTTCGTTCCGCGGCATGTGTGGCGATCAGGATTTTCTCGAAACTTTTGGCTTCGATTTAATTGCTGGCGAAGGCTTTCAAAATAAGTCTGATTGGGACTCGACTGTGTACTATTTGGTGAATAGAACAGGGATAGAAAAACTTGGATTAACGCCTGAGGAAGCTGTTGGAAAGCGCTTTGGGATTGATGAAAGTATGATGGGCTATATTTCTGGAGTGGTCGAAGATTTTCACCTTGCCAGCTTGCATTCAGAAATTGAACCTTGGGCGGTATACACAGGCCCACAAAACTATAAGCAAATGCTTTATGCAAGGGTTGATATGTCGCGGATTGAGGCCATTAAAAATGAAATGGCTTCCATTTGGTCTGAATTTGTACCCAACAGGCAATTTGATTTTCAGTATGTCAACCAAGCTGTTAAGTCATTATACAAAAAGGATAAGCAGCTCGGACAGATTATTCTGACATTTACCATTTTGGCGATTGTTATTGGATGCCTTGGCTTATTCGGACTGGCCTCTTATTTGGCCGAAAAGCGTACCAAAGAAATTGGAATAAGAAAGGTACTTGGCGCAGATGTTTCAAAGATCGTTTTACTGCTGTCTAAGGAATACTTATGGATCATTCTTGTTTCAAATCTGATCGGATGGCCAATTGCCTATTATGCCATGGACAAATGGCTACAGTCTTTTGCCTTTAGGATTGATATCCATCCGGCTTATTTCCTGGCTGCAGGCTTGACTACAGTATTCGTAGCCTTGATTACGGTTTCTTATCAATCCTTAAAAGCAGCCAATTCCAATCCAACAGAGGCACTTAGAAGCGAATAGAAATGAACAACTTTATTAAAACCGGATTGAGAAGCTTTAAGCGAGAGAAGTTCTTTGGGCTTATCAACTTGACAGGCCTGAGCATTGGAATGTTCTGTTTTTTAGTCACTGCTCTTTATGTAAGAGATGAAGTGACATATGACAGATGGCACAAAAATGCCGACAATATCTATATGGCGTCCTTGCAACTGCAAAGAGAAGATGGAGAGCCATTTGATCTCAATCCATCAGATAATTTATTGAGTACTTTGAAGGAGGAGAGTTCCGGAGTAGTGGAATCCGTTAGTATTAGCGGTTATAATTGGGCGAACTATCAAATCAATGAGGAGTGGGTTGAAACCAAGAAGTTCTTTTATTCTTCACCTCAGCTTTTCAAAGTATTCGATTTCAGTTTAAGATATGGCAATGAGGAGTTGGCTTTGGCGAATGCTTCCGATGTGATTCTCTCTTCTGAAATAGCGGAATCCATCTTTCCAGGAGTAAACCCTGTGGGTGAAACAGTTGCCTTTCAAAATGGCGATGTGTTGAAGGTGGTTGGAGTGCTCAATCCGATTCCGAAGAATTCCCATTTACAATTTGACTTTGTTGGCTCCATAGCTAATGAAAACTCCATATACGACTCCTTTGAAGGGGATTGGCTAGTAGGAAGAGGGTATAGCTACTTTCTTTTGAAAGAAGGGTACAGTACAGAAAAGCTTTTAGCAGACGCCAAACAAATATTAGCTAGAAACGATATTACTGGCCAAGCTGAAGGACTGAGTTTTTTGAAATTTTCCGACCTCTATCTCAATGGGCAAACTAGGCGTGACGACCCGGATAATCTTTTCGGAGGTCAGCGAAAGTACCTATACATATTCTCGTTAGTAGGGGGGCTGATTTTGTTTGTAGCCTGTTTCAATTACATCAATCTTACCACAGCTCGCTCTTTTTCAAAGGTAAAGCAAATGGGAATTAAAAAAGTAATGGGTGCCAGCCGTACTCGACTGGTGTTTTCGCAAATGGGCGAGACCTTTTTTCTTGCTTTTATCGCTTTAATTCTTGCCATTATTGGGTTGGAATTGCTGTTGCCTTTGGTTCAGCCTATAATTGGCAAAACCTTGGAGCTTAATTTTGCATCTGATCCTCAATTGCTGCTTTTGCCATTGTCTGCCTTGGCAATAGTAGTGGTGCTTTCGGGTATTTATCCCGCATTGACACTAAGTTCATTCAATATTTCTGGTGTATTAAGAGGTGTTTTGCCACAATCTAAAGTGAGCTTGCTCAGAAAATCGCTGTTTGTATTACAGTTTACAATCTGCACTGCTTTACTCATAACTGCCTTAATCATTCGTGGTCAAGCAAATTATTTGATAGAAATGGACAAGGGCTATAATGAGGAGAATATTATGTCCCTAGGTCTATATCAGGAGGGTAAAAGTCTAGATTATCAGGTAGTGAGAAGTGCTCTTGAAGCTATTCCACAAATTGAAATGGTCTCTTCAGCACCATTACCGCAGTTTCCACCACCAGCCCCCATGTCAGTAATCATCAATGGTAAATCTATACCAATGACCATTTATGCGGGAAGTGCTGATAAGGATTTTAATGCACTTTTTGGGCTTCAAATTTTAGAAGGCACCGACTTTTCTGGCTTGACTCAGTCCATGCTGGACAGCGCGGCTATCATCAACGAAACTGCAAAAAAGAAACTTGGACTGAATCCCGCTATTGGAGCGAAAATGCCTAATGGCGAAATTGTCGTTGGTGTGGTAAAGGATTTTCATTTCTCTTCCACAAAGGATGTAATTGCACCTGCTATGATCACTTATGATCCCAAGCGCTTTTATGCTGTTCAATTCAAATACAGAGAAAAAGACAAGGAAGCCATTAAAGGTCAAGTGGCTTTAGCACTGAACAAAATGGGAGTAAAAGCAGCACCTAACCTTCAAGAGATCAAAGGATATTTTGCTTATGCCTATAAAAGAGAAGCGCAGCTGGTCACCATTTTCGATTTGCTGACGGGATTGGTGGTTGTGGTTGCCTTTTTGGGACTATTCGCGCTTTCTTCCTTCGAAAATAAACTAAGAGAAAAGGAAATAGGCATAAGAAAAGTATTAGGTGCCACTTATCTCAATTTGATACAGACGCTTAATAAGCGCTTTACTTGGCTTATTATATTGGCGATTGCTGTGGCTGTTCCTATTACAAAATATGGCGTTGAGCAATGGCTTTCTGACTTTCCGTACAGACAGGATAGTCTGAACCTCCATTTTATTTCCGCCATAGTGATTGTGGGATTTATTGCTTTCTCTGTTTTGGGTTTACACAGTTACTTCAGTGCTCAGAAAAACCCTGTGGATGTGTTGAGGAATGAATAGAACAGTCAATTGATATTAGCCTATAGTTGTTTTGGCTAATTACTAATTCACACATGAACTATTAACTAATTAAACCAACACGCTATGCTACGGAACTATATAAAATCAGCTTTTACAAACCTAAAACGAAATACGGGTTACACGCTGCTGATGATTTTTTCATTGGCTTTGGGCATGTACTGTTTTGTAATGGCAGGATTGTATGTTCGCTATGAATATTCCAGAAACCTCAATCATGCCAATTCGGATATGGTGTACAGGGTTATGCTAGATTATGAGCGGTATCACCAATATATATCAGCAGATATGGTGGCAGAAATACCGAATATAAGTCCAGATGTTGAGGCCGTTAACGTGATAAACTCCTACAATGGAGATGTGTATTTAAGCAGGGATGAACAAACTTTCATCAGACAAGAAAAGGCCTTTTATACGAATGCCAATGTATTCGATGTATTTAGTTTTCCGCTTAAATACGGTAATCCACAAAATGCTCTGGTAGGCACAGGGAAAATTGTGATTTCAAGCTTCTTGTCAGAAAGATTGTTTCCAAATGAAAACCCAATTGGCAAGGAAGTTTTAATACATGATAAAGGCACTTTCCTAATTAGCGGGGTGATGGAAGAGGTATCCGAGTTGTCAATATTAAACCCTGGACTTTTCTTTTCAATGGATCAGTTTGTGGCGGATACTAAAGCCAGTGGTGATACAGATGCTCTCTTAACGCATGTCTTGTTAAAAGAAGGTGCTGATATCGATCGATTCAAAGCGAGTTTGCTTAGGACTGCCCAAACTATGGTGACTGCAGAGGGATTAAAAGGCATATACACTGAAAAACTAGCTGACGCCTATTGGGGAAACTCTCATTATGAGTACGGTGCACAGTTCTATTCCCTTTTTGGAGCTTCAAAAAAAATGATCAAGACTGTACTCTACGTTAGTATAGGTGTATTGCTTTGTGCCTTTTTGGGCTATGTGGCAATTGCTTTGAGTTTATCCTTAAAGAGAGCGAAAGAGGTAGGGGTTCGAAAGGTGAACGGTGCAAATGTTAGCACCATTCGAAGTCAGTTTTTAGTCGAATCTGTGGTCTATGCGGCCATTTCTTTATTGCTTACTGTTGTGGCTTTGGAAATTTCTGGGAAGTGGGTTTCCGATTTGCTTCAAGTACCTATTGGTCTGCGGATGGATCAGCCTGAAGTGATTGTATTCTTAATCGTGTTTACACTTTTTACGGGCCTTATTGCTGGCCTGTATCCTGCCTTTATAGTTTCTAAATTGAATCCTGTAAAAGTACTTTCTGGTTTTTCAAGTCCAAGTGGTGCTGGTTTTGTTATGAAGCGCATACTACTAACAGCGCAATTTGTGATTACAATCTGTTTGGTTTTTGGAGTGTATGTTCTCAAACTTCAAGTTTCCGAAATGTCCCAATTCGATAATGGCTATACTACTGAAAATATCCTGTCTTTCGACAATACAAATCCCGAAATGAAGAAGAATAGCACTGTACTTTTAGAATCCTTACGTTCAGTGTCTGGAGTGGTAGAAGTAGCTAAAGGGCCATTTCCTCTTAATTTTAATGGATTTTCTAAAGTGAAGATACAATTGAAAGATAGCCTTATTCAGGACAACCCCTCTAGAATTTTCGTATCAGAAAACTTCTTTGAAATCATGGATATTAAGCTCTTAGAAGGTAACTCATTCAATGGAATATCAGATGAAAACTCTTGCTTAATAAATGACAGTTTTGCCGCTCAACATGGTTTAGAAAATCCATTAGGAATGACTTTGAATGTTGATGGAAAGCCAAGAACAGTCATAGGAGTGGTTGGCAATTATGCAGACTGGGGTGTGAGTAATCCAACGCCAATGAGCCACGTGTTTTTGCCTGCCGCAGATACGAAGTTCCATAGTTATTTACTGAAGATCTCTGACAAAAATCAGGCCTCAGTAATGGCACAATTAGAAAGGATATGGAAAACTTTTGACCCAGTTAAAGATGTTCGTGTCTTTGCTTTAAGCGATAGAGTTAATGGTTCTGTACAGAAGATGTCTAAAACTTCTACACTGTTTAGTATTTTAGCGGGAGTGGTGCTGTTGCTTTCCTTTATGAATCTCTTTGGTATGGCCATTATGTTTGCCAATTCTAAAATGAAAGCAGTGAGTATTCGTAAAATTCTCGGTGCTAGTGTTCCAGAACTACTGGGTAGACTGTCGCTTCCTTTCCTATATAGTTTAATCATTGCAATCCTTATAGCTCTTCCTATTGGCTATTATTTAATGGAACAGTACCTAAATGATTATGCAGTAAGAATAAGCCTTAATGCCAGCCAGGGCCTTATTGCTGGCGTCTTAATGATTGTATTGCTGTTCATTGTTATTGGTTTTAAAATGCTCCAATTCAGCAAAACCAATCCAGTTGAGGTGTTGAGGAAGGAATGAATAAGAAACAGTTGAAAGGCTCTAATAAAAACGCTCTTAAAGCATTCAAGAATTCGTCAGACAATCAGATTTGAAGTAATTGCCTACTTCACCCGATTATACTTAAACTCGACTTCTTCTGATTTGCCGTTATTCTCCATCACCACATAAAAAATGATATGATCTTCAGAGATGCGTTTGATGGTGAAATTATCGAAATAGACTGCATTCTTTTCTATTTTAACCAAGGGAAAATCTTGAGTTTCGTCTTTTTCTTCCCAGCCTATAAGCTTGCTGTCGAAGTGTTTAAGTCTAAATATGATAGTTTCAGATTCTTGCGCAATTTGACAGATTTCGTAAAACTTAACTTTATTATCGACAACCAACTTGAAAGCTCCCAACATAGAGTTGCCAAGCGGAGCAGTCCAAACTTCCTCGGTAATTCCTCCAAAGGCTTCACCTTGCCAGTGGCCCGCAATCCAAGCGACTTGCGATAAATTGGCTTTTGGGGATTTACCATCGCCCAAGCTGACGGTGTTTTGAGAAAACAATGCGCTAGGAATTATAGCGAACAAGAGAATGATGATCTGTTTCATGTTTTTTAAGATCTGACGATTAAGTTAAGGTTTGTGGGACAGATTATCGAATCTATTTTCAAGATCATCACGAATGTTTAATGGGTTGTTTAAATTTGATGACGATGAAAAAGAAGGAATGCCCGTCATGTGCAATGGAAATTGATATCAAATCCAAAGTTTGCCCGATTTGCCAATATGAGTTTTCTGGATTCCCCAAATGGATCACCGCAATTGCAGTATTGCTCTTGGTGATTATGCTTTTGTGGATTGTATTTTAGTTTTTGCCTTAGTAGCGAAATAGGCGATTTTGAACTTTGATCAGTTTGTTGTTCAGATAGGTAGTTTTTTGAATCCAATTGCCGTGATTGTCATATTCGTAAAAAGTCTTGTAGCGGTCCACAAAAGTACCTCGCACGGTGCGCGATTCATATTCCACCAAGTCTTCACCCACGAAAATCTGTTTGAAACTAGAGCGGTATTCAGTGGTGTCTATGCTGGAAAAGAAGCCGTTTACTTCTACGCGCATAGAGTCCTTTTCGATTAATAAGAATTGTGATTTGGGCCTTTCATTGAAACCATATTCCATTCTTTGACTTACCAGCGAGTCTTGTCGATACTCGTATAAGGTGCGGCTTGCCAACTTATCATTATTGTACCTTCTTAGGGTTTCTATGCGACCTAAGCTATCGTACTGATAATCATAAAGGTTTACACTTTCGGTGCGATTTTCATAATAAACATCCTTGATAGGGTCATTAGAGGGGTTATAGGTGATCTCTCTAACGCTTTTGATTTCTTGCTCTCCCCAAAACTCCTTTCTCAAGATCAGTTTATTTTGATCATTGAAGGCAAGAATAGTTTTTGAATATATGGTCGAATCTTTTCGAAGTTTAATTTCGGTCTTGGTATGCTCTTGATCGTTGTACAAATAATGCGTCCAGGGGGTTGTAGCTTCCTCTGAAAATTCGAAGTAAGAGACGATTCTAGATAAGGTATCAAAGCTCATGGTTTTAATGACCTTGTCTTTAAGGATAAAATCAATTTTTGTAACCCTTCCTGCTGTAACCGAATAGTTTTCAATAATAGGAGAGAGCTGCAGCCCTGCTGAATCCTTTTGCAATTCTTGTGTCCGAATGGTGAAAGAGATAGGGTTGCCCGAAAGTTTGGTTTCGATTATGCTGCGCGAAATTTCATCTGAAGGGAAGAAATCAGTTGGATGTTCTTGGGCCATTGGGCACAAGAAAAAACCAAAATGAAGTGAAAGAGTAAAGTATAGTATTCTTTTCAAAAGCCCTAGAGATTAAAATCCAATGGATTACTAAGATACAATGCCTTTGCTAATTTCAAAGAGAGGTTTTAAAAGAATTGGGCAATCTGAATCATCAGACTGCCCAAAAACAATGTCATCACAAAAAATGGGGTGATTAATAGCCCGCAGCGGCATCATCTCCTCTTGGGTCTGCGCCTGCCTCTAAACTTCCATCTTTCAATACCAATATTGCATCAACCCGCCCCATTTTTCCAGCCGGTCTGAATTGATGTCCCATAGCTTCCAATTCTTTGATCAAGTTCGCATCAAAGCCATCATTTTCGGTCATCACCATATCTGGCAACCACTGATGGTGAAACCGAGGAGCAGCCACAGCTTCTTGCATCCCCATACCAAAGTCCACTACGTTGATAATGGTTTGGAAAACAGAGGTGATGATGGTTGAGCCGCCTGGCGTACCAACAACCATAAAGAGTTTGCCATCTTTGGTCACAATGCTTGGGGTCATGGAGCTTAACATTCTCTTTGACGGTTGAATAGCGTTGGCTTCACCACCCACAAGCCCGTACATGTTCGGTACGCCCGGTTTTACACTAAAATCGTCCATTTCATTATTGAGCAAGAAGCCCGCACCGCCAACAAAAACTTTAGATCCCATACCGCCATTCAGGGTAGTGGTAACAGAAACGGCATTGCCCAATTCATCCACCACAGAAAGGTGAGTGGTTTCCATGCTTTCGTTAGGCGCTGGCTGACCAGCATTGATATCGGAGCTTAAAGTGGCTTTTGCTGGATCGAAACTGGCCATTCTTTTAGTCAAGTACTCATCATTTAGTAATCCGTTTGATGGTACATCAAAGAAATCAGGATCGCCTAAATGGGCTGCTCTATCGGCATAAACCCTTCTTTCGGCTTCTATGATCAAGTGCATGGCTGCTGTGCTATGGAAGCCCATTTTATTCAGGTCGAAAGCTTCCACCATATTGAGCAATTGTACCAAAGCGATTCCGCCACTTGAAGGAGGGGGCATTGAAATCACTCCGTATTCTCGATATTTAGCTTCTACTGGAGTTCTCCAAACCGCATTGTAGTCTTCTAAGTCTTTTTCGGAAATGATGCCATTGCCTCTGCTCATTTCTTCCAAAATAAGTCGTGCTGTTTCCCCTTTGTAAAACCCATCTCTTCCGCTGTCTCTGATTCTTTCCAGGGTTTTGGCCAAGTCAGGAATTCTTACTGTATCGCCTTCCGCCCATTCGGAGCCTTCCATGGCCAAAAAGAAATCGGGCATGATTGTATTGTACTTCATAAAGGCTTCTCTATTTCCATTTAATCCGTTGGCTTCTCGCGCGGTCAAGGCCCAACCATTGTCGGCCAAGTCTATAGCGGGCTGTACTAAAGCAGCCCAGTCGAGCTTGCCGTATTTTTTGTGAGCCTCCTCTAAGCCTGCAACTGTGCCGGGTACCCCAGCCGCCAAATGACCTCTTAGGCTTAATCCATCAATCACATTGCCTTCTTTATCCAAATACATGTCCCTGCTGCCAGCGAGAGGGGCTTTTTCGCGGTAGTCCAAAGCGTCAGTAGCACCATCGGCCATTCTCGTTACCATGAATCCACCGCCACCAATATTGCCAGCACCAGGATATACCACTGCCAAGGCAAACTGCACCGCGATTGCCGCATCCACAGCGTTGCCGCCCTGTTGCATTATTTCTTTACCTACTTGTGAGGCAAGGGGATGGGCGGAAACGACCATTGCCTTTTGGCCGATGACTCCTCTTTCAATTTGGCGTTCTGGTGCCTTGTTTGATTGACAAGCCATGATGGCGATCAACAAACTTGCAATGATGGTTTTTTTCATTTCGGGTTAAGGTTTAATTAAGGTTGAAGATGATGCTATTTGCGCAAAGTGGTTTCAAAAAGCTTAAAAATTCTTTTGTACTCGTCCGTCCAACTTGATGGAGTTGTAAATCCATGGTTCTCAACTGGATAAAGGGCCATTTCCCAATTGTCTTTTCCTAATTCGATCAACCTTTGGGCTAATCTTACTACATCTTGAAAATGCACATTCGTGTCAACCATGCCATGAGCGATCAGTAAATTTCCTTGGAGACCTTCTGCAAAATAGATGGGCGAGCTTCTTTTGTAAGCTTTGGGATCTTCGATAGGAGTGTTCAAAATATTGGCAGTATAGCCGTGGTTATAATGGGCCCAATCCGTAACAGACCTTAAAGCCGCACCTGAGGAGATTACATCTGGATGATTGAACATGGCAAATAAGGTGATAAAACCGCCATAAGAACCGCCATACATGCCAATTTTCTTCGGATCAACTCCCAATTCGCTGATCATGTATTTTGCGCCATCAATATTATCAGAAAGGTCCTTACCACCCATGTGTCGGTAAATTCCCGTTCTCCAATCTCTTCCATACCCTGCGCTACCGCGATAATCAATGTCCATTACGGTGTAGCCCTGCGCCATCAAAAGGTTGTTGAACATGTATTCTCTCAAATAGCTGCTCCATCCGTAATGCGCATTTTGAAGATAGCCAGCTCCATGAACAAATATGACACCTGCGCCATTGGCGTTTTCTGGTTTATAAACCCGTGCATGCACCATTTCGCCATCAGCAGCATTGAAGGTAATTACTTCGGGCTCTACCCAATCGTATTTCTTGAAGCCATCTTTTAAACTTTCTGTCAGTTGTTTTTTCTCAGCTCCCGGCCTATTTGGTTGAATAAAAAGTTCTGGAGGGCGGTTGGAGTAAGAATAAAGTAGGGCCAAATTCTTCTCGTCAGGCGAAAGAGTCACTTCATTATGACCATCCTCGGATGTGATTTGAGTGATTTTTCCACCTTTTACAGGCATTGAATAGAAATGACGAATTCCTGGGTGCTTCATATTGGCAGTGAAATACCAGGTTTTACCATCGCTTGACAATTGAGGGCTGTCAACCTCATAATTGCCCTTGGTAATCTGAGTGGTCAAGCCATTGGAGAGATCATGCAAATAGAGGTGCGAGTAGCCCGTTTTTTCCGATTGAAAGTAGATTGTTTTGTCGTCCGGCAATAGACCAAGCACACCAGAAAAACCTTCGCTTCCAATGCCAGGACCCGCAATCCAAGCTTCATCTCTTTGCCGATCAATTGGAATAATATCGCCAGAAGAGGGTAGAAGACGTACAATCCAGCGGTCTTTATTGTCGTGCGAGCCAAAGTGTACGATGGTATACTGGCCGTCCTTCGACCAAAGAATATCATTGGCCGAAACAAGTCTTGGTGCTTTCTCAAAGCTTTTTTCAGGATAATCTTTGATGTAATCTGGCAAGTCGCTAATGCCTGGCAGTTTTTTGCTGTCAATAATATAAAAGCTATCCGCTTGAATATTATAAATCCCGATTTCTCTAAAACCTTGCTCACCACCTACTTTCGATCTTGCATTAATATCTGTGGTATAGCCTGTGCTTGTAACATAGTTAGGCACTATGGTCGGTTTTGCTGGATTTTCTGGTTGCTTTCTAACGCTAAAACTAACATATTTTCCATCGGGTGAAAGTTGCAAATGGCCTACATTCTCTAAATCAATAACGGATTTTTTATCTTGATTTTCTTGCATAAAACGCTGTGCTGCCCCGGAGAAGCGCCTTGGGCGGTTGCGCTGTTCCTTCAAAATATCTGAGGTGGAAAGCTGATCATCTGACAGCCACTTATCTTGATCTCTGTTTCCGGTTCGGTTAAATCCAGGTCGAGCAGCAGTTTCCTCATCCGACTTGATTTTGAAGTTCGTCAATTGGGTGATTAAGCCTGTTCGGGTATCAATTGAAAATAAATTATTGTCTGTTGTGAAGGTGATGATGGCTTCATCGCTGTGAAAACTAGGGCTAGTTTCCCTGCCAACAGTTGATGTTAATTTCTTCTCTGCCATTGACTTAACGTCCATGATATAAATGTCTCCGCTTCTTTCGAATACAATTTTGCTTTTGTCCTTGTTGTATTGAAAGCTGGATGGAAAGCCATCGTTGGCATCTTCAACTTCTTCTGGTTTACCACCACCAATGGCCAACTTGTAAAAAGAACTGTAAGCATCGCCATCTGGATTCCATTGGAAGAAAACCGACTTACCATCTCTGGACCAACTCACCCTTGAAGGCGAAGAACCTACAAATTGATCTGGTTCTTGCATAATTTCATTTACGGTTAGCTTTGAAAGCGGCTGTTTTTGAGCGTAGCTGGCAATTGATACTACAATTAGGAACTGAAAAGCAATTAAAATTCTGGTCATGAGAATAATGTTTCTTTAGAATTTCTGTAAAAAAATGAGAAAAAGGTAAAGCGGCCCATAGGACTCAATTAATCTTGAAAAATAGCAAAAAAAGAAATAAGCATGAGCCTCGTTTTTATGGTTGGCAAAATTGAGCGCTATTGGCAAGTTTGGGATGTGTTTTCCATATATGGGAAAGGAAAAACTTCGACCTACAATTCATATCTGCACAGGAATGCCAAAATCGGACAATCTACAACCAAATATTATTTGGCACTATATCAGCAGATGTATCTGTATGCTTCGAAAGAAAAATATTTTGGTAGTGGATGACGAATTGCTCATTCAGCAGCTTCTTCAATATTGCCTAACACCTAAATATAAAGTCTTTTCATCGAGCAATGGGAAAGAAGCCCTTGAACTTTTAAGATCGGACGTCATCATAGATTTGATGATTACTGATTTGGAAATGCCCTTAATGAACGGGACAGAGCTGTTGAATCAAATTTCAACGGAAGGCCTCAAAGTTAAGCCGCCTGTGATTATGATTTCAGGGAATGATCAATTTGATGCCGCGACTTACATTCAATCGAAACAAATTCTTGCATTTATGCGCAAACCCTTTCAACTAGACGTACTCACGAATAGGGTAGAGCAAATTCTTGAAATAGCTTAGATACCTTCATCTTCCATTTCCTTCAAATAACGGTAAATACTAGACTTGCCAATGTCCAATTTACTCGCTACCAGTAGCACATTATTATCGTGCTTATTCAAGAAATGGCGAATGATTTTGAACGTATATTCGCGCAAAGTCATTTCGTCCATCAAAAATTGCCCTTCTTTCTCTAAGCTGTTAAAGGTGATGTCTTCTTCTTGGATTTCATTGTTATCGCACATCACGGCAGCCAATTCAATCACCGATTTTAGTTCTCTGACATTTCCTGGGTAGCCATACTTCAATAATTTAGTCTGTGCTTCTCGGCTGATGCTGACTTTTCCTAAGTTATTTTCTTTGGAAAAAGTGTTCAAGAGGTGTTTCGCAATCAGCAGTATGTCTTTGTCGCGATCTCTTAATGGAGGTAATTCTACGGGAATGCCTTGAAGGCGGTAAAATAAATCTTCTCTAAAATTGCCGTTTTTCACTTCTTCGGCCAAGTTTTTATGGGTAGCCACCAAAATCCGGACATCGAATTTAACGGCTTCATTTCCACCAATCCGGTTCAATTCCCTTTCTTGGATCACCCTCAATAGTTTGGCCTGAAGGTTAATGTCCATTTCGCCTATTTCGTCCAAGAAAATAGTGCCACCATCTGCCTCTTCAAACTTGCCTTTTCGCCTAGCCAAAGCACCTGTAAACGCGCCTTTTTCATGTCCAAAAAGCTCGCTTTCGATTAAATTATCAGGAATAGCAGCAATGTTCACGGCTACAAATGGATTTTTCTTGCGCTCAGAGTTGTAATGAATGGCCTTGGCCACCACCTCTTTGCCTGTACCTGTTTCGCCAGTAATGGAAACGGTGATATTGGTTTTAATGGCCTTGGCCAAAAGCTCGAAAACCTTTTGAATGGCAGGGCTTTCGCCAATAATGCTTTTTTCAAACTCATATTTTTCGCCAATTTCTTCGCGCAGTTGCGAGATTTCTTGTTTTAAAGAAACATTCTTTTTGGCGTTGTTGATCGAGTTCAGCAGACGTTCCCGCGTTTCTTGGTCTTTGGTGATATAGTCATAAGCGCCCACTTTGAGCAGATGCACAGCGGTATTGATATCATCCTGCGAGGAGACAACAATCACATTGGTCTCAGGATTATTGGATTTGATGGCTTTTAGCACTTGATCGCCCGTCATATCGGGTAGAGAATAGTCGAGGGTAATCACGGCAGGATTCTCATTTAAATGCGCGATACAGTCCTTGCCATTTGCAAATACCTTGACCACATGATCCGGATTTAACTCTGCAATGTATCGTAAAAGCTTTTGGTAGACGGGATCGTCTTCAACAATAAAAATCTTAATCGGTTCGGGTATATAGTCCATCAATGATTTGGCGAGTGCGCTTCGAAGTTATTAATTAAAAAGTCTATTAAAAAGTAGTATAAAGGGCATTTTTAATCTTAGCGCATGCAAGTTAGGCCAAACGCCTGAAAGTGGCTTTAATAGTCCTCCTGAGCTTGTCTCAGGATTCGATAATTTAAAATGATGTTGAAATCGAAGGCCATTTCAGAATCTTCGAAATGTGAAATTCCATATAAGCATCACATAATCAAACCGCTGAAGCGGTTAACAATGGCGGCAAAACTATAGCCCACGGTTTAAACCGTGGGCTATAAGAATTGATGTTTTAGGGGAATGGTTTTAACCATTTTGGAGTGAAAGTTTATTCGTGTCGTCATTGCGAGATATGAAACCTGTGCTAACAAGGTTTCATGACGCGGCAATCTGTCTTTTCTTTGTTTTGCGGTCTGGAGGCTAGAGATTGCTTCGTCATAAGCTTTTGCTCTTGCAACGCTTATTTCTCGCAATGACGCTTCGATTTTGCTTTTATCATGTTTGTTGAACCTTAATTTGGGCAATCTCACGGCCCCAACAGGGTGACATCTAACATTTGGCGTGTTTGTGGGATATTTATAAATGGGAAATAAGGTTAGGACTAAGTCCTTGATTAATAGGTGGTCACAGGTTTGGAAAACCTGCGAGAGGGGAGCCAAGTGTAAAATGGTGTTTTCTAAAAGTCTTCTTTTATTTGCTTTACGGTTAAGATTTTTGACGTTAAAATGTCAATTTCTTGATTACTATATTTTTTGTTAATTTCTCTAACCGCCTTAATTAATGGATGTATTTCAGACTCATCTTTCACAAAAAGATATTTAATATCTTCTGGCTTAAATGTTAATTTGAATTTTTCAAGCTTGCGATTTTCTTGCTCCAACTTTATCGAATTATTATATTCTTCTAAAGAAAGAGTACCTTCAATACTTTCATCAAAATCGACAATTGGCACGTATCGCCATTCTCTTTCGTTGTAGAACCGAACATTAGTAATTAACTCTCCATTTCTCCTAAAATCGCCTTGATATGACTTAAAGTATTTTAAAACTTTAATATAGTTGTGAGCTGCACGAGCGAATTTATCAGGTACTTCATCCGTTTTTAGTAAATCAATAATATCTTGTGATAACTGCCCGAATGAGTCAGCTAATAGAGAATCTACATTTGCGTAGATTACTGGGTTTAATTTAATTTTTATTCCCCAATCTTTCCTCATGCCAATTCCATAAGAACCATACAATTCAACATGTTCTAAAATTTGACTTAGAGACAAATCACAAAAACAAACCATAGGAAATGCTGATAATAAACCAGTTTTAATTTCTGAACTAAGCCTTGTTTCCTCAAAGCAGTATCTTGGAATAAATCCATTTTCCAAAATCCCCACCAAAAAATCTTGTTTTGGTGTGAAATGGAAAAGGCTATCAGAGCTTATATTACTCATAAATTGTTTTGATTATTTTTAGACTTGTTAAATAATATTATAAGACTTTAACACCAGAAAAATGCCTAAAACTCCTCTAATAACCTACCGATTTTACCTCTCTCAGGTTGGCTAATCAGACAAACGCCTTGGTAACCTCTGTCGGAATTCGGGTGGGTTTTAGGGTGTTGGCGTCAATCATACACCACCATGAACTGGATTGCATAAGTAATTCGCCTGTAGTGGCATTGAAAGCCCTTACGAGTCGGTTACTTTTTACGCCAGTATGTTGATCGACATGGGTTTTAATCTGGATTTGATCTCCCAAAAAAGCTGGCTTTTTATATTCTATAAAATGATTAATAGCTACCCACTTGTATAGGTCTAGCCATTCAGGTTTTGCAGCTTGTGTCCAGTGGGCTTCCGAAATGTCTTGCACCCATTGCAAATAACGCACGTTGTTAACATGCTGCATGGCGTCCAAATCGGCTGCGGTTACTTCAAAAGTAGATTCAAAAATAGGGGGCATATAAATCTTTTAGCGACAATTTAACCTAAAATCTCTTTTCGCCAGAAGTTATTCACCTCGAAGTCCATTCAATTTTAAGATTTGGACCAAAGGTTTTGAAAGCAAAATTGATACTCAGGACAACTCAAATTGGCTCTGCCATTCTAAAATCTTAGACCTTATTCAATAAGTCATCCAGTTGCTCATACGCTTGGATCAAGGCATTCTCCATGCCATTTTTAATCATTTCATCGCGATATTCAACAGAAGGACAAAGCGTTTGAATGGTGACTTTAGTGCCAGTACCTTGGCTTTCAAATGTTGTAAACTCTAAAGTGGGAAGTAGTCTTTGCGGAAGCCCTACAAACTCAGAAGTTTTTATAATTCTTTCGTTAGATGCTACTTCGTGAAAAACACCTCTGAATCCAAACTCCATTCCTGACTCATGACGATGTGTATGATAATAACTGCCACCTGTTGTGCAATCCATTTCATGGACTGTCATATTTAAAGTTTTCGGTAAAAACCATTGCGCAAGCATTTCAGGATCGGAAAATGCTTTGAATAGAAGTTCTTTTGAGGCTTCAAACTCTCGGTGTACAAAAAAATCTTGTTTACCAGGTGCTGCGATAATTTCTGTTTTCATAGTTTCTTTTTGAAATGGTAATAAATCATATAAAAGCCATCTCCAGTTTAGAAAAGTGATTTTTCTGGGTAGAGTGAAAGGCGTTCCAAATTTTGTTTGAGACCAACATCGGCTTTAAAAGCGCGGACAGCCTCTTCTAAACTCGGAACTGAATCAAAAACATTTGTCCACTCTACTTCTGTTTGATTTCCTTTATCGATCAAAGTGATGATGATAGTGAATTTTGGTTCATTTAAATGGTCGAGCATCAATTTTGACAATGGCTTGATTTCCGAATAAGTAAACTTATTCTCAAAATCAGTTCCATCTGGACTGTGCATGGTAAACTCCCAAATTCCTCCTTCAACAACTTCCATTCTGTGGATACTGTTGGTAAAACCATCAGGACCCCACCAGTCTTTGATGTATTCAGGGGTAGTCAATACTTTCCACAATATGCCAATCTGGGCATCGAAAACTCTTGTTATTTTTAAGGATCTTTTGCTAATATCTTCCATATTGATTTATCTGGACTGTTAATTAAAAACCATTTCCCAAGAGTTCATCCAAGTTTTCAAGCGCGGCAGTAAAACCTTCTTTGAAACCAAGGTCGATGATCTTCTGAATGTCTTCTTCCTTCTCGAATGAGATTTGAATAGTAACAGTAGTTTTTGCCCCCTTTTCGGTAAAGGTATTTTTCCATGTCATTTGAGGAATATCGCTATTCGGGTTGCCATCTTCATCGCAAAAAGCGTCAATGGCAGTGTAATGGTCTTCAGCAACAATGGACAAGTAGTCCAATCGGCACCAATGTTTGTCTCCTTCGGGACTTAACATATGGTAGAGCCAAAATCCCCCTTCTTTAAAATCCAATGATTTGGTTACGGTTTGGTAGGGGCGTGGCGCCCACCATTGGTCCAACAATTCTGCAGTAGTCCAGGCTTTCCAAACCATTTCTTTTGAGGCTTGGAATTGTCGTGTAATGTGAAGCTTTTTGTTAGAAAGGTCTTTTGTGAATGCTAGTTTCATAAGCGTATGGTTTAAAAAATGGATAGTTGCTCTGTAGGTTTGGCTGAAGGCTCGTTCTTTTTCATTTGAGTAAGTACCTTATCAAGCCTGTTAAATCGGTCTTCCCACATTTGTCGGAAGGGCTCTAGCCAATCGGCTACTTCGGCAAGCTTTTTGGGCTGAACTTCACAGAATCTTTCCCTTCCTTGCTGTGTGATATTGATCAGACCGCATTCTTGAAGAATCTTGATATGTTGAGAAATGGCAGGTCTGCTCATCTCAAAATTATCTGCTATTGCATTTAAATTGAGTGAGTTGAATGCGATTAGATTGATGATGTTCCTACGTGTAGGGTCTGCTATTGCTTGAAATACGTCTCGCCTCATGCTGCCTTAATTATGTGTAAGTATTTGCTTACAAATAAAAGTGTAAGTATTTACTTACGCAAATGATAAAGAGAAATAATTTTGGCAGTGAAAATTCAGTTAGACGAGGAAAGGACGAAGTTTGAAATGTTACATGTAGAACAAATAGGTGTCATTGCGAGAAATAAGGTTTACGCTAGTCAAAGCTTATGACAAAGCAATATAATGCATTCGTAACTTGGCGGTGAGATTGCTTCACGTCAATATCATCACTTCGGAAAACTGTAGCAGGTTCGCAATGACGGCACAGAGGTTGGCTTTCCCAATACTCAATACCCACAACTCAATACACTTACCTCACCGATGTAATCCACCAAGTGTTGCCAAAAGGATCTAGAACCCCGCAGGTTCTGCCGTAATCTTGATCGGATAATTGCATCACGGAAGTGGCGCCATGGTCTAGTGCCTTTCGATAGGATTCGTCTGCATTCTGCACATAGACGAATAGGTTTGCTGTTTGGGGAGTGAATTGCTCGGTTGCGCTGCAAAACATAATGGTGCTCGTCCCAATGCTTAGCTCTGAGTGCATTATGGTCTTTTCATCTTCTCGCAATTTGGTCATGTTTACTTCGGCATCGAAGACTTGCTTTGCGAATTCACCGAAACCTTCTGCTTCATTGAGCATCAGGTACGGCATTACAGATTGGTGTCCTTGAGGTATTTTCATCGTATTTCTGTTTTTGGTTTACAATGATTCAAAATTATGATGTACTGCAAGGCGAAAATTGGAAAAACCCGACATTCACTCTCTCCATTTGGTATTAGGTGATTTTCCCGAAAAGTATTCTTTCGGCCCAATACCAGCGAACCTATTGAAGTCATGAATGAAATGTGATTGATCGTAATAACCGCAATCCAAAGCAATGTCCGATAATTTCAGATATTCCTTCCCATAAAATTGAATGGCATGGTGAAATCTAGCAATGCGAATAAATTGCTTAGGACTGAAACCCGCAAACTGAGAAAACTGCCGCTCTAATTGCCGTTCGCTGATCGCATGATCTGAAGAAAGTTGCTTTACAGTTGGTGTTCCGTCCGTCTGAATAATATGCTTTAACAATTCAAATACGGGCAACTGAGTTGTTTTTGATTTTGACAGTCTCTTTTCAACAAAGTTTTCGATAATGGTAATGCGTTGCTCATCAGAGCTGCTGTTCATAATTTGGTCTTCTAAATTTGCCCCAATCCCTTTTAATATGAGGTCGATTTCAACCATCTGATTGGTAAGTTCCTTTGCAGGAATACCAAAGAGTAAAGGGATTGCATGAGGATAGAAATAAATCCCAAACATGCTAAAACCACTGTCGATTACAAACTTACTGGTTTGATTAGTTGGGCCATTAATTCCTGATAAAAAGGACGGCTTTCGCTCGCCTTTCTCATCAATTACATCGAACTGGCCTTTGTAATGAAAAACAAGCTCAGGGCATACATCAGCCATCCCGTAATGGGTGTAAGGTTGGTTACTTTCCAGAAACCAAAAGCAGCGGATGTAATCCTTGAGCTTTATTGAAGGAAGAACAGTACGGTAAATCAAATGGATTGAATTTGACGTAAATTACGCCTTTTCAGCACAATTGAACATCCAATGCACTCCAAACTTGTCAGTGCAACTGCCGTAATAATCACCCCAGAACATGTCTTGTAGATCCATGGTTACGGTTCCTCCAGTTGAAAGCGCATCGAATAGTTTTTTGGTTTCCACTCTGGTGTCGGGCTGAAGGTTGATGTAGCTGTTGTTACCAAAGTTTACTTTGAATCCCATGCTTTCTGGTGCGTCTGTACCCATTAGGCTGTGGCAACCTAAAATGCATAATTCCACATGCATCACGAGATTTTTGTCTTCTTCGGCCGTAGGAGGCATTCCTTCCTGCGCTGGGATATCGCCAAAGCGCATAATTCCCTGTCCGAAAAATTCTCCTCCAAAAACGGATTTGTAAAAATTAAATGCTTCCTCAGTATTTCGAGAAAAGTTGAGATAAGTGCTAACTGCTGCCATAATGTTGTGTTTGATTTTAATTGAGTTTAAAACTTAAATTATTCTCTTCCAGTGCGCTTTTCAATACAGACATGGCTTTTGGCCCCATACCGTGAAGTACTGATATTTCCTTTTCGCTGTATGCTGAAATTTCGTTTAAACTGGAAATTCCTTTTCCTTCCAAAGCCCTTCTGGCTGGTGCTGCGATTTGTGACAAGAAGCCATTTTTGGGTTTTCGCTGTGCTTCGCAAATCGGGCAAGTAGGGCAATCGCTAGTTTTATAAAATTCATGCCCTTTTGTGCAGGTCCTTAACCCTTCTTCTTTCCCTGCCGTCATGATTAAATGCTTTGTTGTTTCTCATAAGTAAGCAACACTACTCCGCTTTTGAACACCTTTGAATTAATGAGTTTAAGGTTTAGCGTGTCTTTTATACCACTGAAGAGCGTTTGTCCGCTTGGTAGCGCAACGGGGTCGATCATGATTTGATAAGTATCGATTAACCCGGCATCGGTAAACTGAGATACAATACTTCCACTTCCCAGAATGGTCATGTCATTTCCTTCAGTCAGTTTTAGTTTTGCTATTTGATCTATACTATTTCCACTGATTATTGAAGTGTTCTGCCATTCGGCTTTTTTCATCGTATTCGAGAATACTATTTTTTCAGCATTATTCATTCCAACCGCCACTTTAGGGAACATTTCGGCCGCCATCTCGGTGGGCCAAAAACTACTCATCATTAGGTAAGTAGTCCTTCCAAACAATAGTATATTTTCTGATTGAAGTGATGCTTCTGAGAATTCAGCCTCTTCTTTGCCATGTTGATGCCAACTGGTGTTTTCGTTTAGGCCTTTATAATAACCATTGAGCGATAAAAATGTAAATGAGTTTAGTTTACGCATGGTTGCATTTTGTTATTGGTTATAAAAGCAAAGCCTCATTATTCATTTCGTTTAGCAATCGAATAATGGACTTAGTATCAATCTTGATTCCCTGCGTTTCAATGCGAAGAATTTTGTCGCAATCCTCTAAATCGAAGTTGGCCAAATAGTCTGGGTAGGCTTCTCGAATTTGATTTAATACCTTCCTAGCCTTACTCCAGCTGTCGATATTTGTGGCAAATACTTCGATCATAAATAGCTGATTATTTTGGGTTTGCTATCAGGTATTTGGATTCAATTTATGATAATGGATATAAGAAAGCACTAACACAACCATAAAAAATAAGGGCAGTAGAAGTACAGGGCCAAAGCCATCTACAGCCGCATTGCTCACAAATGCCGCTATAAAGTCAATCGCAAATCCGGCATAAGCCCATTCTTTTACGCGTTTTGGTATCGAAGGAATAATGAGTGCCAAAGAGCCAAGTACTTTAAATACAGTAAGCATGACTCCAAAATAATCGGGATAGCCCAAATGACGGATTCCTTCTTTGGCCAATTCGGTTTGCGAAGTCAGTGCGGGCATAACGCCTTCAAACAGAAAAATTAGAATGGTAGTGCTCCAAAAAATTATTTTGCTCTTTTTCATAGTAGTGGTTTTTGATTTTTGTGATTCGTTCAATACAAATTTGCCTAAATAAATTGTTTACTAAGCGGTGCGTATCCGCCATTGTTAAGGGTTGATTACGCCATTGCATCTGTTGTTTGCTCATTGAGCTTGATTTTCCAAAAAGAGGTTTTTAATCCCTACTATGAAAAAGCCATTGCTTTCCAAATTGGTCGGTAAGACTGCCCAGAAAACTGCCCGAAAATGTGGATTCAAGGGGCTGCAAGGCATCCCCATTTTTTGCAAGTCTTTGATAATAATAGCGTGCTTCACTTATAGTATTACATTCAAGCCAAATAGAAAGTGAATTGCCTTGCACCAAACTGTGCTCTCCAACGAGGTCTGTTCCCATCAGCTTAAAATGATGGGTCTTAATGGAAGCCTGAAGAATGTAGCTTTGCATTTCAGGATTCAATTGGCTTCCCAACGGTGAGTCACCGAGGGTCTGAAACTGAATTTCACCACCAAAGCACTGATGGTAAAATGTCATCGCCTCACGACAATTGCCGTTAAACGTGAGGTATATACCCAGCTGACACATGTTTTGTCAATTCCTTTTCCCCTTTAAGTAAGCCAACAGGGCCATGGCATGTCCGTGCCCTAAATCGAATTCATCTTTGAGCCAATCCGTGATCGTTGTCGCCTTTATGCCTTTAATGATTTCACCATTCTCGGTAAAGCCTTTGGTCTCGGCCATGGCGCTGAAATCTTCAAGACGCTTTCCTGTCTTCGATTGAATATTATCCAAATAGGCTTGAAATGACATATTGAAACGTTTTAAGTTGAATCAATTTTTCTCGGTGTAGGCCTTAAAGTTATCGAGTATGGCCTGCCAACCATCGCGCTGCATGTCTATGGGATTTTCGCTTTCAGGATCAAAGGTTTCTACGATCTCTGTACTTCCTTCTTTCTCTTCAAAAGTGATTTTCACGGTTCTACCATCCTCCATGGTATAGGCAATTAACTTATGATGGATGACTTCATCATAGATTCCTCCAAAATCGAAACCGAAACTGCCATCTTTGGCTTCCATTCTTGTGGTGAATTTACCACCTGTTCTTAAGTCATTTTCAGCGCTTGGGGTATGCCAATCGTCCGATGCGCTGCACCATTGCGTAATGTGTGCTGGTGTTCCCCAAAAATCCCAAACTTTGTCGATGGGTGCGTTTACGGTAGCTTGTATGGTGATCTTTTCCATGTCTTTATTTTAAGGTTTTCAATAGATTACATTACAAATATCTCAATTCAATTTTATTTACAAGAGGGGGGATACCGACACTTTAAAGGGTTGATTCCGCCAATCTTTTATTTTACTTTTAAGCATGAAAACCGTTTCGATATTTGTTCCTGAGTCATCTGTAATGGAGGCAGTAGCTGACCCTCGCTATATGTTTACCGCTGCAAATCAGTTTCTGCAAGCAGCAGAAAAGACACCCCTTTTCAATGTGCAATTGGTGGCATTAACGAAAGAAGTAAGGCTGCATGGCGGTGTATTCTCCGTCCATGCGGATAAGCTGATTGGAGAAGTTAAGCAAACCGACTTGATCATTATTCCTGCGCTTTTCGGTGATATGAAAAATGCAGTAGAAGTAAATCAAGAGGCAATCCCATGGATTATTGAGCAACATAATAATGGGGCAGAAGTGGCTTCTCTTTGCTTAGGCGCATTTTTGCTAGCGTCTACAGGTTTGCTTAAAGACAAAAAGTGTTCAACACATTGGGCTTATTATAACGAATTTAGGACCACCTTTCCAGATGTAGAAATTATGGATGGGAGTATTATTACCGAAGAGAAAGGCATTTACTCAAGTGGCGGAGCCAATTCTTATTGGAACTTGCTCCTTTATATTCTCGAAAAATATGCCGATCGCGATACTGCTATTTTAGCCTCCAAATATTTCGCTATTGATCTTGACCGCAGCAGCCAATCTTCATTTGCCATTTTCAATGGACAGAAGGACCATAATGATGAAGCGGTTAAACTGGCACAGCAATATTTAGAAGAGAATTTCCAAGAGAAAGTCTCTGTGGATGAAATAGCAGATCATGTGGCGGTAAGCCGAAGAAGTTTTGAACGAAGGTTTAAACTAGCCACTGGAAACACCATTTTAGAATACCTGCAACGCATTAAGATTGAAGCGGCCAAACGTAGTTTTGAATCCAGCCGAAAAAACATCAATGAAGTCATGTTTGATGTGGGCTATACCGATACCAAAGCTTTTCGTAATGTATTCAAGAAAATTACTGGACTCACCCCGATTGAATACCGAAACAAATATGCTAAGATGGAGATGGCCAGTGCTTAGGCTTTGATGGTTCCATTTCGATATAAATTCAAAGCTTGATGGAGTAATGGTCCAATGGCTTTAACAGGAAGGTCTTGTAGTGGATCAACCCTAAAGATTTTCATTCTGGAACGCGTACCCGCTTCTAAATCAGGGTGATCGAGGTGTTTTCCTTCTACAAAAAGTACGTAGGGCGCTTTCGTTTTTTTATCCGTCCACAGATAACAGAAGACCTTTTTCTTGTAGCAAAAGCATGGCATTCCATATTTGCGGGTTTCGCTTACCTGCTCATCTTGCCCCAGAATAATCCTTCTTAAGGCCAACAAACAGCCTTTTGTAGGCTCTTCCTGCACTAAGTAAAAATCCTCAGGGCTCTGCATGGCTTAGGCAATTCTAGCCAACCTTTTTTTGAAATGGGCATTGATCAAAGCTTGAAAAACGAAGATCAAAATGAAAATGAAACGCGCCAAAGCGGGGAAAACAAAAGCTACCAGGCCTGCAATTACCCATACCACAAATGAATTCAAAGCCCTCATCTTTTCCCATTGCCCAGTGATCGGGTCAATAGCGCCAGAAGGCTTCACCTTTTTGACCACATAGCGCACGATCAAATAATTAAAGAGACCAATGGCAGAAAGATTGAAACTGTAAAAAATGAAAGGACCCGATAGGTCAAATCCATTCACGTAAAATGAGGTAGCAAAGGGCATCAGCACCACAAAAAGAAGAAGAAAAATATTTAGCCAAAGGAGTTTTATGTCAAAATCTTCAACGTAACTCATAATGCGCAAATGGGCAATCCAATACACCGCTGTGACCAAGAAGCTCACCACCAAACCAATGAAATTGGGCATTAAACCTGAAAGAACGCCCCAAGTGCCTTTTGCTGCAACCACTTGGTAGGTTGGAATGGCGACTTCCAAGACCAGCAAGGTCATGGCGATGGAAAATACTGCATCTATAAAACTAATGATCCTTCCTCTTTCGAATGATGTTCTGCGCATTGTTCTGGGTTAAGCTTAAAAGTAATAAGAAATGCTTTACGGCTTGATTATGCCAAAGAAATTTTAGACATGTTCACGTTGACATAAAAAAAATACCGACCAAAAAAGCCGGGCCATGATTCCAAAGTTTATCCAATATCTTTAGTTCATGGGGAAAATCACCTTCCTGCCAAAATCAAATCCACAATCATCTTTAACAGACTCAGCCATGCGGACATTTAAAACTTACTTCTTCGCCATAATCATTGGCCTTTTCACCATTAACCAAGCCCTTTTTTCTCAAGAAAAGAAAGTACTCACCTTAGCCGACTACGGGCAGTGGAACAGCATCAGAAATGCTTCCATTTCGCCCAATGGGCTTTGGATGACCTATTCGTATGTGCCAAATGAAGGCGATTCAAGACTTTTTATCCGCAAAATTGAAGGCGATACCGTGCGAAGCGTCATCAATGGCAAGCAAGTCGATTTTTCTTTGGACAATACATGGGTGGCCTACCTTTCTGACCTGCCAGAGAAAGAGGCTGAAAAGCTTAAAAAGCAAAGCAAACCAGTCGCGAGCAGGCTGGAGCTGTACCATCTTGTCACCAACGCGGTGACTGAAGTGGAAAATGCTGCTTCTTTCAGCTTTTCCAAGGCTTCCAATTACATCGCCATCCATAAAAATCCCGCTGACCGCAAAGCAGAGCACAAAGGAAGTGACCTTATTCTGAAGGATTTAAAAGGCAACCAAAGCTTGAATATCGGTAACGTGTCCAGCTATGCCTTTAATGAGGCAGGTACCCTTTTTGCCTATTTAGTGGATGCCGATGGCGACAATGGCAATGGCATTTACTTGGTTGATCTGAGCAATCACCGCACCTGGGCCATGCATACGGGGTCATATTCCTACAGCCAGTTGACATGGAATGAAAAAGGAAATCAATTGGCTGCCCTCTATGGCAATAAGCAGGAAGGGAATGTGGAAAGAGAAAATACCCTTTATTGGGCATCTAACCTTAGTGCAGGCATGTCGGCTTTGAACGGACAACAGACTTATGCCCCTGAAAGCGACCCGAAATTCCCACAAGAAATGGTCATCAGCGAATACAGCGGCCTTACTTGGAATGAAAGCAATACACAGCTTTTCTTTGGTGTAAGAGCGCAGGAAAAGGAATTGAAAAAGGAAGATGAGTTAAAAGCTAATGTAGATGTTTGGCATTGGAAAGATGAGCGCGTACAATCTGTTCAAATGATTCAAGCGGGTAGAGATCGCAGGGCGACTTTTACTGCGGTTTTGAATTTAGCTGATAAGAAATTCTTCCAACTAGAAAACGAAGACATGTCTAATGTCAATTACAGCAAAAAGACGGCTTGGGCGTTGGGCCAATCCGATACAAAGTACCGTGGTGATGTAAACTTGCCCGGCAATTTCGATGACTTATACGCCATCAATACCACCACAGGAGCAAAGACCTTGATCACCGAAAAGCTCTATTGGAAATTGGGGCTATCGCCAAATGGGCAATGGACGCTCTTTTCACGCAATGGCGAAGTGTTTGGCTACAATTTCAACAGTGGAAAAACCACCAATTTGAGCAGCAAAACAGGTCTCAATTTTGAAAATAAGGAATTTGATACCCCCGTTGAAAAACCGACTTATGGTGTTGCCGGCTGGTCGGCTGATGGGGAATGGCTAATGCTCAACCACAAATACGACATTTGGGCGGTGGCTTTGAACTCCGACAAAGCGCAAAACCTAACGCAAGGACTTGGCAATGAAGGCGAAATCCGTTTTAGACTTACACAATTAGATCCAGAAGCCGATAGCTATGACCTAAAACAAGCTTTGTTACTTTCTGCCTATGGCGAATGGACCAAAAAATCAGGCTATTACTCCGTGCAAATGGGTAAGCAGCCCAAAGTATTGCGTTACGAAGATAAAATGATCGGCCGTCCGACAAAGGCCATTGTGGCCAATACCTTGATGTTTACGGAGCAAACTTTTGAGGAGTTTCCTGACTACTGGGTGGCCGATTTGTCATTCAAAAACCCAAAGAAAATCACGGAAGCCAATCCTCAACAAGCGAATTACAAATGGGGTAAAAGAATTCTAGTGGATTATACCGATCAGCGTGGACATAAATTACAAGCGACTTTGGCCTTACCAGCCGATTATGAAACGGGCAAAAAGTACCCGATGGTGATGTACTTCTACGAGAAAATGTCTCAAAGACATCATCAATACTCAATGCCTACTTACGATGACCGACCGCACATGTCTACCTTTGCGAGCAATGGCTATTTGGTGTTGATGCCCGACATCGTTTTTGATGAAGGCAAACCAGGTTCTTCGGCTTTGGACGATGTAACAAGTGCCGCCAAAGAAGTCATCAGACTCGGTTATGCCGATCCAGAAAACATTGGTTTACAAGGTCATAGCTGGGGTGGTTATGAGTCTTCCTTTATATTGACACAAACCGATATGTTCAAGTGCGTTGTCACTGGCGCTCCGTTGACCAACTTGATCAGCATGTACAATATTGCTTACAAAGCCTCAGGCAGTTTGAATGGTCCAATCTTGGAATGGTCGCAAGGCAGAATGGGAGTGAGCCCTTGGCAAAATATGGAGCTGTACCGCAGTCAATCACCCATCCATCATGCCCAAAATATAAAAACTCCTTTCTTGATTTTGCATGGCACTGCCGATGGCGCGGTAGATTGGAACCAAGGTCTGGAGTTTTACTCCACCGCCCGCAGATTGGGCAAAGAGGTGATCCTATTGTCGTACCCAGATGAACCCCATCATTTGGGCAAAGAAGACAATCAAAAGGACTTCCAAATCCGGATGAAGCAATACTTCGACCATTTCTTAAAAGGCACTGCCGCCCCTTTATGGATGACCCAAGGCATTCCTCAAAGTGATAAAAAGCGCGTTGGGCCAGAAGTAATGGGAGGGGAGAAGTAGGATTTTAGGCTGGATAACTTTAAAAAGATAAAAAAGGGGCTGATAAAGCCCTTTTTTATGGACTTTCTGGGTTAGACTGAGGAACCGTAATGCCAGCAGAGTTTCATTAGCTTTTTGCGGGTGATGAAATGGCCCTTTTTTGAGGTGAGGATCGCGAGGGAACAGCCTTTGCAAATATGTTACTTATATAAACATTCAATATTTTAAAATAAATATTTCTATTTAGTTATATTTAAACTTCATCTAGTGAAAAGCAATTGAAAGGAGCTATCATGAGTACATTTAATAAAGCATTTAAAGGAGAGCTGGTGGCGCAAGATGCGAATGATGTGCCTGCTGAGGTGTTGTCGGAACGGGTGAAGAAATCCCGAAGGGATGAAACTATGCTAGAAAAGAAATCAAAAGCCAAACTCAAAACCCCGAAGGGGTGATATATTCAGAGAAATAAAAAGAGACAAACAATGCCAGGAACATTTACCCAATTATACATTCAAGTGGTATTTGCCGTAAAAGGCCGTCAAAATCTTATTGCCAAAAGCTGGAAAGACGAGCTTCATAAATATATTTCGGGCATTATCACCAACAAAGGGCATAAAGCGATTATTGTAAACGGAATGCCCGATCATGTTCATCTATTTATAGGCCTTAAGCCATCAATGGCTTTGAGCGATTTAGTGCGAGATGTGAAAAATAATTCATCAAATTTCATCAATAAAAATAGATGGGTATCAGGGCGTTTTTCTTGGCAAGAAGGATACGGTGCCTTTTCTTATGCCCACTCGCAAATTGATCAGGTTTACAATTACATTTTGAACCAGGAAGAGCATCATCGAAATACAAGCTTCAAACAAGAATACACCACCTTTCTACGCAAATTTCAAATTAATTACGATGATCAATATTTGTTTGATTGGTTGGAAGATTAATGTCACCCCTTTGGGGTTCAGATTCATAACTTCATGAACTACTATAAAAAGTCCACCCCTTCGGGGTTGATATAAATACAAGAAACATTCATGTACTTATACAACATTAACAATACCAGACTCAAAGAAGTCGCCCAACTGCCGCTGGCTCTATTGAATAAAACTTTTAAAGTAAAGTTGGTGGCCCAAGGTGAGAGAAATTAGCAGGCAGGGTTGTTGTTTGAGCGGGCCGAATAAATCCCGAAGGGATGAAACTATGCTAGAAAGAGTTCAAGATCAAAAACCCCGAAGGGGTGACATCTGAAGAAATAAAAAAAGACAGACAATGCCATGGACATTTATCCAATTAATCATTCAAGTGGTATTTGACGTAAAGGGCCGTCAAAACCTTATTGCCAAAAGCTGGAAAGACGAGCTTCATACATATTTCCTGGTATCATCACCAACAAAGGTCGCAAAGGGATTTTAATAAACGAACCCCCTTCACAATCCCACCAAAACAGGAGCTTGGTATGCAATCCATGTATCCCTTACTTTACTTATTTTACATTTAAACAGTCATACATATATTCACAAAATACCATTAAGTAGGTATTGACTTTCTAGGTTACTATTTCTAGCTTGTACGAGTTAAACATGTGGGTAGCTCAAAGCTGAGCCATAAAATGTTTAACGACCAGCGAGTAAGAATTTTTTAAACCAAAACGCACTATGACTACATTCACACGCAAAAATGCTTGGAATCAAGGGGGTACCTTTGATAATCCAGACTTGCTTTGGTACGCCAAAGGAGTAAAAGAAATGATGTCGAGGCCCTTAAACGACCCCACCAGTTGGTGGTTCTATGCCGCGATTCACGGACAGTATATTGTTGATAATGACGGCTCTGGCCCTCCGCCTACAGGCTACCCCAATTGGGCATTTATTCCTGGCCCACCAGCAGTGCCTACCACGCCATTGCCATCCCCAAGTATAATCTCACAATACTGGAACCAGTGTCAACATGCTGGGTGGTTTTTTCCTCCATGGCACAGAGGGTATTTGTATGCGCTTGAGAATATCCTTCGGGGGATTATCGTAAGCCACGGAGGGCCAAGTGATTGGGCTTTGCCGTACTGGAATTATCTCAAGAAGCAAACCAATCAATATCAAATGCCACCAGCATTTGCCAGCCAGACCTTACCCGATAATACGCCAAATCCTTTATTTGTGAATGCCAGGTATGGGCCAAATGGCAATGGAAATATTTACGTGCCAATCCCACCCGTCAATCAAAACTGTCAACAGGCCACAGCCTACACGAACGAATATGGGGGAGGGGTAACAGGTTTTGACCACTTTGACAGCAGCACAGGACGCTTGGAGAATAATCCTCATAACTACGTCCATGGATTTGTGGGCGGTGCTTCTGGGCAAATTGGAGGCTTAATGGGAGATCCCGGTTTAGCAGCGCTTGATCCGATTTTCTATTTGCATCATAGCAATATCGACCGATTGTGGGCTGCTTGGAATGCTGCGAGTAATAGTAATCCTACGGATACTGCATGGTTAAATGGCCCTACAGCCAGTGGCGATAGGAAGTTTTACATGCCCAAACCAGACGGAACTGCATGGCAGTACACGCCAGAAATGGTAAATACCACCAGCCAATTGAACTACACTTATGACGATATAAGTATTTCAGCACCAGCTTTGGTGAGTAAAAATGCCATGAGATTACGTAAATTGGGTGTACCGCTTCAAAACATCAGTAAAGAAAGCCAAATGGAAAGCAAAGCAACGCCAGAATTAATCGGAGCCAGTACAGCCTCAATGAATTTAGGTGCAGCTGGTGCCAATGCGGTAGTAAAACTGGACGCTTCAGGTTTACAAAAAGTGAAAAGCAGTTTGCTCAAAGCAGCAGAAAATGAAAAGCCAGATGAAGTGTACCTTCAGCTCGAAGGGGTAAAAGGTACGGCAGATGCCAATATGTACACCGTATCGGTCAATCATCAGTATGCAGGACATATTTCTCTTTTTGGTTTAAGAGTAGCTTCGGCCAAAAAAGGGCACCATGCAGGCGCTGGTCTTACGATTCGACTGGATATTTCTTCTATTGTAGATGAACTCCATCTTAATGATGAGCTTAAAGATTCGCTTGAAGTAATTATTCAACCTGTTGGATCCACACTTATTGATGACCAATGCACCATTGAAAGAATAAGTGTCTACAAGGTGAAAAAATAATAGGCAGGTGGGACTATCATATCGAGTAAGAATTGCGATCACACTTGTTATTATTGCGATAAGCCTATTGGTCTGGATAGTGTTATTCACAAACAATCATCATGACCTGACTATGGAACATAGTCAGGTTATACTATGTGGTCTGAACGTTGAGGAAAGCGAAATGTCAATGAATTTCGGATCGTTTTCATCGCAGATGATGGCTTGGTGTTTAATGGTGATTGCCATGATGTTGCCTAAACTGATCATGCCCGTGCGTTTTATTTTTATGCGCAGCCTAAAACGTGTCCGAGTACTTTTCTCCTTACTTTTTGTGCTTGCTTATTTGGCTGTATGGATGTTTGCTGGCGTATTTTTGATCACCGCCATCACTTATATTAAACAGCTATCGCCCATGTCGTTTATGCCTGCGCTAGGCGCATTGATCCTTGTTTTGGCTTGGCAGTTTTCGCCCATCAAGCAGCGTTTTTTAAATCTTGGGCATGAGCACCGGAACCTTGCAGCCTTTGGTTGGCCAGCAGTGCGTGATGTGCTTCATTTTGGAGTGATGCATGGCATTTGGTGCGTAGGCGCGGGTTGGTTATTAATGTCATTTCCAATGCTTCTGCCTCAAGGCCATATGCTGGCCATGGTCATTGTTGCATTTATCATGATTGGCGAGCACTTGGAACATCCCAGGATTCCCAAATGGCGTTTGAACTTTCGCCTTAGGCTGGTAAAGGCCGTCATCACCCAAACAAGTATAAGGCTTAGGCATTAATTTGCAAGCAGCGGTAAAACTTAATGGATAGTTAAAAATAATAGGGTAAGAGATAGCCTGAGATTTACATTCGTTTTCTATTTCTGATACTCAATTTTAAGGATTTCCCATACAAAATCACCGATTTTGGTGTTAACTATTACTTCATCTCCAACAGTTTTATCAAGAAGCGCTTTGGCCATAGGGGAGTCCATTGAGATATAATTTTTGTTGCCTATTAACTCTTCGTAACCAACAATACGAAGACGATTTTGAAAGCCTTTTTCTTCGTTTTTAATTTCTACCCAAGCACCAAAACTCACTTTTCCTTCTTGGTTGGGGTGGTATTCAATGATTTTAAAGTCATCAATACATTTACGCAAATAACGAATGCGATTATCAATTTCTCGCAACCGCTTCTTGTTGTAATGGTAATCGGCATTTTCTGAGCGATCTCCCAAACTTGCAGCCCATGCAACCTTAGCGGTAACGTCTGGACGTTCAACTCGCCACAAGTGATCATGTTCTTCCCTTAATTTTTGAAAGCCTTCGGACGTAATCATTTGCGAGCGATTGAGCTTTGGTAGCGTTGATTCTGGAATTTTTCGCCTCATAATAACTGACCTTGTTTTGATAATTGTAGCAAGATAATATATGGATAGTTTGTCCGTGCAAAATAATCTACAGAACTATAGTTTGTGTTACACAGAGCTTAACGAGAGCTAAGAACAGTAATGATAAAAGAGAGCGTTTGGTTACCATTATAGTACTGCACACTTTCGCAAAGTCGTTAGCGTACAAGTGACGATAACTGATCTTATTTAACCTCTATTACTTAAATGCATATCACCAGCGCTGCAAGCCTTCTTAACGTTTATGTATGTTATATAATTTATATTATGTTAAATAAGAATTTCAAAGAAAAGGGAGACCGTTTTTGATCTCCCTTCTTCTAGACTATTTACCTTCTAATTCTTCTATTCTTTTCAAGATCGCATCTCGCTTTTCATCCATCTCCAATTGGTCATACACAGTGCTCAATGGATTCATGCTATACACATCATCTGGTTTTAGCTCGATACACTTTTCAAAGTATGGCATCGCCATTTTGAACTTGTCCTTCGCTTCGTTCTTCTTAGCCTCATAAGCTTTATTATCATCAATTAAATTAGCTTCTTTTAAAAGCTCTGCTCCTTGATTAAAATAAGCACTACCAGCAATAAACAAAGCATCACCATAATCCGCTTTGATTTCAATCGCCTTTAAGGCCGAAGCTAAGGCATCAGTGAAGTTATCACTGCTCCATTGTAAGTACGCCAATGTGTAATAAGCCACCTCATCAGCCGAACCTTCGGCAATTGATTTTTTCAAACCATTGATGGCCTCATCTAATTTATCAGCTTTGATCAACACATCAATTTCGTAATCCTTGTACAACTTCTCTTCAGGGAATTTCTCTTGTGCTTTTTTGATCACAGTCAATGCATTGTCTAAATCTTCATTTTTAAGGTAAATGTCGATCATTCCATTGTAAGCATAGGCTGTGTTTTCAAACTCCTCAGTAGATTGGATTACCTTTTGATAATATTTCAACGCTGGCTCGTTCATGTCTGCTGAATATGCGCTATAGCCTGCATAGAAGTCCAAAACGATATTCTCTTGGCTGTCGGCAGATAAGCTGAAATATTCATGCGCTTTGGCATAATCTTCTGTTTCGAAAGCGGCATTTCCAGCACGGTTCAATAACTCTTGCATCAATGCAATTCCATCGCCACCGCCTAAAAATTGGCCTTCACCATTCAAAATCGGCACTGTCATCAGGTCTTCTTTCACTTTTTCACCACCTTTTTCAATCGCTGTAAGAAAATAAGCGTAAGCCTCTCTGGCCAACTCCACATTCGCCTGGTCAGCTTGAAACTGGAATAATTTTGACTTACCTAAAATGGTGTAAACACCCGCATCATCCTTGGTTTCAGGATCGTTTGCACACTGTTCAGCCAAGGTAAGGGCTTCGGCATACTCACCTTTTTTAAAGGCTTTTTCTGCACTTTTTAACACTTTCTTTTGTCCGTATACCCCCGCTACAACACACAGCAGTAGGGCGGTAAAAAATAGCTTTTTCATGATTTGGTCTCTTTTTTTGGTCTAATTTAGTCTTCAGTTTTTATTTCATTGTCTCCATTTTCAGATGTTGGAGCAATATTTTCGTCAACAATCGGCTGTATTTCTTCTACATTCACTGCCGTTGTTTCTACATTGATAATTTTCTCTACTGATGAAATCTCATCGCCTTCGTTTAAGCGAATGAGCTTCACCCCTTGAGTGGCCCTTCCCATTACTCTCATGGATTCCACTGAAATCCTGATGGTAATCCCAGATTTATTGATAATCATTAAATCATCGCTGTCCACCACTTCTTTTATGGCGACCAAGTTACCAGTTTTCTCGGTAATATTAATGGTCTTCACTCCTTTGCCACCACGTTTGGTGATACGGTAATCATCTATCAATGAGCGCTTACCGTAGCCTTTTTCAGATACCACTAGTAAGTTAGCCTCTTCCCTATTGACACATACCATGCCAATTACCCTGTCATCGGCATTGGCCAGCCTTACGGCCCTTACTCCAGCGGCATTTCTTCCCATAGGGCGAACATCGCTTTCATGGAAGTGAATGGCACGGCCAGATTTAGCACCAATAATGATGTGATTGTCTCCATTCGTGAATTTTACCTCCAAAAGGCGGTCTCCTTCATTGATGGAAATGGCGTTAATTCCATTGGTCCTTGGGCGTGAATAAGCTTCTAAAGAAGTTTTCTTGATGGTGCCCTGCTCGGTACACATGATCACGAAGTTATTATTAATGTAGTCCTCATCTTTCAGGTCTTTTACATTAATTACAGCACGTACCTTATCTCCTGATTCTATATTGATCAAGTTTTGAACAGGTCTACCTTTGGCAGTTTTGCTTCCTTCAGGCAGTTCCCAAACTTTTTTCCAGAACACTTTTCCATACTCTGTAAAAATGAGCAAATAATCATGGGTCATACCGGTGAACAAGAATTCGGTATAGTCATCCTCTTTCGAGCCAGCTCCTTTTGAACCTACGCCACCTCTACCTTGCGTCCTGTATTCTGAAAGTAAGGTTCTTTTTACATAACCCAAGTGTGAAAAAGTAATCAACATGTCCTCATTAGGGATCATATCTTCTGCACTGAAGTCTTCCGCAGAATGGATAATGTCTGTTCTGCGCTCATCGCCATAACGATCTCTGATTTCAGTCAGCTCGTCTTTGATGATTTGCATTCTTAATTCTTCCTTCTCCAAAATCTCCTGAAGTCTGGCAATCAAAGCCATGATTTCTTCATATTCCTTTTGAATTTTATCGCGCTCTAGTCCTGTTAACCTTTGCAGACGCATTTCCAAAATGGCTTTGGCCTGAATTTCAGAAAGGTCGAATTTCTCCATCAAGCCGGTCTTGGCCACCTCAGGATCCCTTGAATTTCGGATCAAGGCGATCACTTCATCGAGATTATCGAGGGCGATTAAATAGCCCAAAAGGATATGCGCTCTTTTCTCGGCTTCGTTCAATTCAAACTGTGTTCTTCGAACGACAACATCATGCCTATGTTCTACATAGTATTTGATTAAGTCCTTGAGATTGAGCGTTAAAGGTCGGCCTTTTACAAGTGCTACATTATTCACCCCAAAGCTCGATTGTAGTTGCGTATACTTGAACAAATTGTTCAAAACCACATTGCCAATGGCATCTTTTTTCAACTCGTATACAATGCGCATCCCCGTTCTGTCCGACTCATCTCTTAAATCGGAAATGCCCTCAATTTTCTTTTCGTTGATCAAAGCTGCGGTCTTCTCGATCATGCTGGCTTTGTTCACCATGTAAGGAATCTCCGTAACGATAATTCGCTCCCGACCAGATGGCATGGTTTCGATCTCGGACTTCGCACGCAAAACGACACGTCCCCTACCTGTTTCGAAGGCCGATTTTACGCCAGTATAGCCATAAATCGTTCCTCCCGTAGGAAAATCAGGGGCGGTAACATGCTGCATCAATTCTTCGACCGTGATGTCGTTATTGTCAATATAGGCCATGGTACCATTGACCACTTCTGTAAGGTTATGGGGTGCCATATTGGTGGCCATACCTACCGCAATTCCAGAACTTCCGTTCAAAAGTAAGTTGGGAAGCTTACCTGGCAACACTGAAGGCTCTTTTAAAGAGTCGTCAAAGTTGAATTGAAAATCAACGGTGTCCTTGTTAATGTCTACCAAGAGTTCTTCGGCAATACGTCTTAAACGTGCCTCAGTATAACGCATTGCTGCTGGTGAGTCACCATCAACAGAACCAAAGTTACCTTGTCCGTCTACCAAAGGGTAGCGCAGCGACCACTCTTGGGCCATTCTCACCATGGTATCGTAAACTGAAGAGTCACCGTGTGGGTGGTATTTACCCAGCACCTCTCCTACAATTCTTGCTGATTTTTTATAAGGTTTATTCCAATTGACACCGAGGTCCAGCATTCCGTAAAGTACCCTTCTGTGTACGGGTTTTAAACCGTCTCTTACATCTGGTAAAGCTCTTGAAATAATCACCGACATAGAATAGTCGATGTAGGCTCCCCTCATTTCATCTTCAATATTAATGGGGATGATTGTCTCGTTCGTTCCTTCTGCCATTTACTCTAAAAATACGTGAAATCTAAAGGCAGCAAGATACTAATTAATGTTGGAGAAAAGGCTAAAAATGTCGTCAAATCAGGGCTTTTTCAACCATTTCCTTTTCCGTACTTCACAACTTTTTTCCTGCTCTGACCGAACTTGCCAGTTCTAGGATTTTGGGGTTGAAAAATTGATCTTCCACGGTAAATTCTTCCATTAAATACATGTTCCATTTGTACGCGGTTGGCACCGTGCTTATTTCTTGGGTAAGTCGGGTACTTGATCAATGCCCCGAAGTCCACCGAAAAAATACTAAAGGCATGGGTGGTGGTAATGAACTCATCGGCCAAACTGTATTTTCTCATTTCGAACGAGGGCCTCACGTAGAGTTTGAAGTATTTTGAAATCGTTGATTCGAACATTAGCCCGACATTGAAGAATGGATCGTAGGTAACGAGTTCTTGATTGAGGTGAGCAGCCTTGCTTTTCCAAACCCCACCTGCCAAATCCACCCAAACAGAAAAGTCAACGAATTTGTAGGCGTTATAGGAAATAGAGCCGAACATTTTGGAAGTTGAAATCTTGGTTTGAGGCAAAATAAAATTGCCTACTCTCAAATCAACCTCTTGCGTATGAACAGCATTTCTGAATTTTAAAGTGCCAGTACTGATCCCCGCACCTACTCGCAAAAACTCATCATCTGACATTACCCTGTCACCTGTGGTTTTTAGTTGCAACCTATCCACCCTATTGAAAGAAAAAGTGACGCGCAAGGTCAAAGGGTTTATTCTACCATTGTTTTGGTAAACAAATGCCGTGGTATCCGTTCTTACGATTTGCGAGTCGTCATCTATTCTAAAAATGTCGGTTGGCGATAAATCATTGAACCAATTGCTATAAGCGTTGAACGGCCCATCTGATTGCGCTTCCTGTCCTATGGGTACGATGTACAAAAGGTCTCCTCTAGGATTGCGGACCACGCTGACATCGGTAAGTTCATTTTCGTAGCTAAAATAGCCATATCCTTTTTCGAGCTGAAGGTTAAACTTATTGAGCATTTTCCTGACGGGACTCACCATTAAGTCTTTCTCCTTTGCGGGGTCCTGTGCTTGACCAGGGGTAAATGCCTTTAAAGCACTTTGCTTATCTTTTTTTTTGAAAAGCTGGGCATTAGCATTGGTAGAGATGCACAATACAAGGCATGTAAGAGAGATGAAAAAGAGATGTCGTTTCAATGAAAATCGGTTTCTACAATATAAAAGCCAAACTATCTTATTTATTATTGATGGGCAACAAAAAAGGTCGCAATTACTCGCGACCTTTTCTGATTTAGTATATTAAGGTTGATTAAGGTTTCTCTGTGGATAAGTCTGCCATATAAGCATCAATCTTAGCTTTAGCATCTCCGCCTTTGGCGTAAGCTGCTTTTGCTGCTTTGTATTTGGCAGCACCTAAGGTGTATTTCGCCAAATTATTCACCACGTCACCAGCGGCATCGGTCCTGTCTTTCACTCTTTTTTGAATGGTAGCATAAAATTGCTTTTCGAAATCAGTAGTTCCGGCAGGAAGTTTACTTACATCACCTTTGGCAGCAGCATCCAATTCGGCATACCTGTTACCATCTATGCCCTCTTGCTTTTCAATCAATTCATTTACATAAGGACTGATTTTGTCGGTGATTGCTTTTTGAGCTAACATAATGATAGCATAATCTTTCATGTCTTGCTCTTCTAGCGTTTGAGCCTTAACGGCAGTTGAGCTTAGACCAATCATCAAGCACACAAGTAAAGCTTTTGTCAATGTTTTCATCATTTTTTCTCCTCTTTGAAGTTCAGTGTTAATTTTAATCTTCCAAATAATGTCTTTCCTTTAAAAGATGCAAGAGAAAAAAACACTAAAAATCGACTATCGCCAAAAATACGGTTCGGATTTGGGCCTTCTCGAAGAAAAGCCAAGCGAATTTTACTCGAACGGCTTTGATTTGAAGCCCTATTGAGCGCTGTGTGATGAAATATTGATGTGAATTTCTACTTTTGAAGCCCATTAAAAATTAAAACAAGTAATGAGAAAAGTATACTACCTCTCCACCTGCTCTACCTGCAAAAGAATTATGGACGGTTTGGATTTGGAAGGATTTGAACGGCAAGATATCAAAAGCGAAGCCATCACAGAAGCCCAAATCGATGAGATGCATGAACTTGCAGGCACATACGAAACACTATTTAGTCGAAAAGCAATGAAATTCAGGGCCTTGGGGCTTCACGAAATGGAACTACAAGAAACGGATTACAAGCATTATATTTTGGAGGAATATACCTTCTTAAAAAGGCCTGTCTTTATTATTGATGGTCAGATTTTTATCGGAAACTCCAAGAAAACCATTGAAGAGGTGGCTAAAGCGCTTAATTAAGCCATTGCAATAAATCTTCAGAATTAAGTTAGAGAGGAGAACCTTTTATCCCATAAGGGCATTCTTTTAGTAATTCATAATCACCTCTAAAGATTTGAAAGGATTTCCGCGAAATGACTTTCCAAAAAGGTTTTGAGGTTGTCTAATCTATTACTTAAATGAGTTTTAACTCCTCTATCGTGGCAATTGGGTCAATAGACTTAAATACGAAACTTCCAGCTACTAAAACATCTGCACCAGCCTCCATCAGCAGGGGTGCATTAGCAGCATTCACTCCCCCATCGATTTCGATCAGCGTTTTTGCATCATTTTCAGCAATGATCTCTTTCAGTTGACGCACCTTTTTATAAGTGTTTTCAATGAATTTTTGGCCTCCAAAACCTGGATTCACGGACATTAAACAGACCAGATCAATATCTTTGATGGTGTCCTCTAGCAGTTGTACGTTGGTATGTGGGTTAATTGCCACGCCAGCTTTACAATCAAGCGATTTTATGACTTGTAAAGTGCGGTGTAGATGGGTGCATGCTTCGAAATGGACTGTAATGGTTGCTGCACCTGCATTCCTAAAAGCTTCTAAATAACGATCAGGGTTGACAATCATGAGATGTACGTCCAAAGGCTTTTTTGCATATTTATTGATGGCTTCGCACACCGGTATTCCAAAAGAGATATTAGGAACAAATACACCATCCATAATATCGATGTGGATCCAATCGGCTTGGCTTTCATTCAACATTTCGATATCACGCTGAAGGTTCGCAAAATCAGCAGCTAAAACAGATGGGGCTATAATCGGAGCATTCATGCCCAAATATAATCTAATATTTGATCAACTTTTTAACCGTTCGTTGATCACTGGTTTGGATGACCAAAATATAGAGTCCTGCCAAAGCATTTACCAAATCGATTTCGAATCTATTCTTCCACTGTGTTGGAAATATGTTGGTTTCGAAGAGCCTTTTACCATGATGATCTAAAAGGGTTAATATCACTTCTTTTTCAAAATATTGTGGCTCTAGCGCGATAGTAAAGGTTTCTTCCGTAATTGGATTAGGATAAGCCACTACCCCACTTTCGATTGGCGTTTCGTAATTGCTGGCCAATTCAGCAGCCCGCACAAAGCTCGGTATGCCATAGCCCAATTCATTGTCTGGCGAGGCAAATTGGCTGGCACTCTCTTTCATGATTTGAATGACTTCGAAATTAGTAAGTGAAGGGAAAGCCTGCCAAAAACCTGTGACCAAACCCGCTACAATAGGCGAAGAAAAAGAGGTGCCGTTTTGATTGGCGATAGTACCGTTTGCTGTAACGACAGCCGTTCCTTGCCCCAAAGCACTCAGGTCTGGCTTGATTCTTCCGTCTGCTGAAGGACCAAAACTGCTGAATGTTGCTCGGCTAAAAGCAGAATTTATGGCTCCAATGGCTAAAACAGCTTCACTATCCGCAGGAGCCGTGATAAAGTTCCAAGCATCATTTCCTTGATTACCAGCACTATTGACCAAAAGTATGCCCTTGCTTGCCGCAAGATTGGCTGCCCTGGTAATTACCGTAGTTTTGCCATCCATATCGGCATAGCTGTAGTTCATGCTGTTATCATTAAATTCTGAATAGCCTAAGGAAGTATTGATCACATCAACCCCGGCACTATCGGCCATCTCAGCTGCAAACAGCCAATTGTACTCTTCCACTCTGAATTCTCCTGGCGCTTCCGTCACAAAAAGCAGGTAATCAGCAGCTGGAGCAGCTCCAATATATTCGTCCTCAGCATTAGAAGCCATAACAGAAAGTACCCGAGTACCATGGCTTTCATTGTTTTCCACGTTATTCCTATTGATCACAAAGTCTTTGGTCAACAGAATCCTATTGGAACTGAATAAATGGGACAAAGGTGCTAATTGGCTTATGTTTGAAAAACCACCGTCAAAAACACCAACCATCATTCCTTCCCCTCGAAATCCTTCTTGGTGCATAATGTCAATGTCCAAAATCTCGTTTTGAAAGGCCGAAGCGGATGCCTCCTCTTCCGTAAATGCTGCATAAGAATCCCCATTTACATTATCGGACAGCACTGCACCGGGAGCTACATATTCAATGCTCTTCACGAATGGTAGTTCTTGGATTCTGGGAATTAAGTCGGCTTCCATTTGAACCAGCACTCCGTTCATCCATTTTGTAGGGAAATAAACTTCAGCACCTAAGTCGCTCAATCGTTCTAAATATGCTGCATTGACAGGTAAATCATTTTCCACGATCAGGAGTTGCTGCCTTAATCTTCGATCTATGGCGCGTTGCGAAAGAAATTCAATTGGACGCTCAATACTAAAGTCGGTTCCTGATTTATCCACAAAAAAAACCATGTAACGGTCTTGCGCGGAGAGCCCATTACTAATAAAAAGGCTGAAAAAAAGGGTCTTAATTACCGTCCTCATCAATAAAGCCATGCGCAAAAATGGTCTCACGATAAAATCTGCCAGATTGGATGACGGTCAATCCCTCACATTCTGATCTTGTACAGATCTTGAGTACCTCGTATTGTTTAGAAATCAAACCGATGCTATCTGCATAAATTTCTCTTCTAAAATCCTTGAAGGTAATGCCGTCTTCGTCATTTTCTTGTTCTATAGTCATCGTGGTGGTTGCCTCTAGGTCGTCATTCACAGCAATGTTAGTAAGTGCACCAAAATTGATGATTCTAAACTGGTCAGTGTCCCTTGTGTTGTAGATATTCCCGTCCCAAGTCCTGTCTGTTTGGGCAGGGAAAACCATTTTTACGATAGGGATATTATTCTCGATAGAAACTGCCCTGTCGCGTTCGATTCGGATCGTCCATACTGAATCAAGCCGCCAGGGTGTATTGGCATCTGGCCTCGTAAGCCTGTGTATTAGCCGAGATTCTTCGCCCTGTGAATTAACAAATGCCTCCTTCACCTCTTCGCGCAGCTGATAAACAGAAGTATCGCTCATGCCTACGCCAGTGTATCTAATTTCACGGACATTGTATTCGCGGTACTTATTTTCAACCATATAGAAATAAGTCACTCCAGTGGAAGGATCAGCGGCAGGGATCAACTCATCACTCGATCCGCAAGCAGAAATGCCTAAAGCAAGTATGAAAAACAGGAGTAAAATGTTCTTCGACATAAGATTCAAATCAGAATTAGTTAACGCTTTTGATTTGGATAGAGTATAAAATAAAAATGGTACTACGACTAATTCGTACTACCATTTTCTTCAATTCACCCGACCAAAGATACGAGATTAAGCTGTACTTGTTGATAAATTTAAAGGTAATCTAAGGTTCAAAAAAGCAATATTGCGCTTGATGCCACAAGAATTCCTAAAAAGGCTGTAAAACAGTTCTAATTCATTTAGTTTTGTCCTTGGATCAAATTCAATCGATCAATTCAATATAAAGTAGTTCAATTATGGCCCTGAAAACCTTTGTAAAAGTGAGTGGAATTAACAATCTAAGTGATGCCCGGTATTGCGCAGGTATGGAAGTGAATGAGCTTGGATTTGAAATTGAAGAAAGTAGCCTCAATTATGTTGATCCTCAAGTTTTTAAAGAAATCAAAGGATGGCTTTCTGGTGTTGAGTTTGTAGCTGAAATTACAACTGATAGCACTGCGATAATTGACTTAATCTCTCATTATGAGGTTGACCTGATTCAAGTAGAAAAGCTTGAACAAATTGGCGAAGCTCTTGAAACAGGTTTAAAAGTTTGCTTTGCTACAACCGACAAATCAAGTGCCTTAAAAGCTTGGGAAATTTCGAAACACCAATTGGCTTATATTTTATTCGATGGATCTGAGCGTTCAGTTGAAGAAATAAATGAACTAGCCAAGATGTTTCCCTTGGTGTTGGCCTCGGGCTTTGATGCCACATCTGTGAATGACATAATTGAGGGGCCAATAAAGGGCATATCTATTCGAGGCGGAAATGAAATCCGACCTGGGTATAAAGATTTTGATGAAATGGCCGATATTTTGGAAGCATTAGAAATTGACGACTTGGCTTAAGGCAAACCGTTTAAGTAAATACTTACTTATCTTTCTGCTGTATCTTTTCTGTTTTATATCTTAAGTCTTTTAAACTTCCTGTCATGAAATTTTTAGCATCGATCTCTCTTGTTTTCTATCTGTTATTTAGTGGTTGCGCACAAGCCCAAGAGGTAAAAGAAGAAAGTACTTTAACCACATTTATTTTAATCAGGCATGCAGAAAAAGGTACTGATGATCCAAGAAATCCTTCGCTTAATGAAGAAGGTATGGAAAGAGCACAAAACTTAGTCGCACTTTTAAAGCATGTAGATATAAATGTGCTTTACTCCACCCCTTACAAAAGAACTCAGCAAACAATTCAACCCTTAGCCGATAAATATGCTTTGAGTATTAATGAATACAATCCAAGCAGCATGGACTTTTTGAAAGAAGCTTGGGCTCAAAACAAAGGAAAAACAATTGTGATTTCAGGACATTCAAATACTACGCCCAAGGTGGCCAATTACCTGTTAGGTGACGCCAAGTTTGCCGACCTTAACGAAAGCGAGTATGATAAGGTGTTTGTAGTTACAATCAACGAAATCGGAAAGGGAACGGTGACTGTTTTGAGTTACTGATTTTACTTTAACTTACAATGTTCGGCTAAGGCATTTTTAACATTTTCATTATTTAATTCTGAGGACTTTTTGAAGTCTAGACATGCATCATATTTGTTGCTTAAATTAATTTTTGCCAGACCTCTCCGATAATAAATGTTTGAATCTTGTTCTAAGTTTAAGGACATTGTATAGTCATCGACTGCTCCGTTATAATCGCCTAACTCTTCTTTAATATAAGCTCTGTAATCATAGTAGACAGCACTATTTGGACTTAACAGTATTGCTTTGTCGATATCACGCATAGCAGCTGTAAATAGAGATACCTCGAAGTATGCTAGCGCTCTGTTCGAATAAGCCCCATGCAAAGCACTATCTAAGGAGATTAAATAATCATAGACCTCAATAGCGCGATTATAATCAGATAAATTTTCATAAGTCTGTCCTAAATTATATTGAAACTGCGTATTTGTTGAATCTAAATTTGTCGCTTTTTTAAAAGATTCGAGCGCTTCATCATATTCCTCAAGATTGTAGAGCGTCACGCCTTTGTAATTGAATAAATCAGCATATTCCATCCCCATAACAATAGCCTTATTGTAATCTATTAAGGCCTCTTCATATTTTCCAAGCTCCGCTCGGGCAATGGCTCGATAATAATGACTAGTTGCACTTAAAGAATCTAAGCTAATGGCTTTTGAATAGAATTTTTCTACGACATCAAACTCCTTAAATTTAAACATTAATAATCCATAATTTGAGGCCACTAAGGCTGAGGTTGAATCCATTGAGTACGACTTTTCATAGTCCTTTTTTGCACCGTTATAGTCGCCCAAATAATACTTTGCTAAACCTAAGTTATTGAAAAAGATAGGCCTTTGACCCTTATCGAATTCAATGGCTTTAGAAATATCCGCTATAGCTCCATAATAATCTCCCATACTAATTTTAGCCAAACCCCTAACATTTAGCGTATTCACATCATTAGGATTTCTTTCAAGACCCTTCGAAAAAATCTCTATAGCCTCTTGATTTTTGCCATCAGACCTTAATGCTTGTCCTTCGTCATAATACTGTTGAACAAGGTTTACCTTTTGTTCTTTGGGTTGATTATACTGTTCAATCACAGCTTCAGTCATTACAAAAAGTGAGTCATCTACAACTAAACCGAGCCCAAAATCGGTAATTTCGAATATCGCCTCACCCTCTTTCTGGTTTTTATCAATGTAAATGGTAGGTAACAATAGGCCTTGAAAATCCTTGTATCCTGAATAATAGTATTCGTAATTTTCCCATTTTTCACCTCTCAATAAAAAGGTCTTATCATCAAAGTAAAACAGCTTCGTCTCATTGTCTTTGACAATCTTTAATTCTAATAAATCCAATGAATCCAGCTTCACATTAGCTACTGATTCGCCTACAAAACCACTGTCTAGAAAAGCTAATAATTTATCACTTTTAGCATCAATCGATAACCAGCCCATGTCTGAACTTTCAGGTTTATCAAATTCAAAATTTTTTGTTATTGGATTGAAAGACCAACTCAGGGTATCATTTGATACTGAATAAAACAGAGCCCCCATGAAATCCATTTCATACCTACTTAAGGGCCCTTTTTTATATAGTCTGAGCGGAAATTTTATCTCACCCATCTGCCCGTTTGCAGTTGCCGAAAAGTTTTCAAAGTCGATATGACTAGAATTTTTTATGTATGATTCAACAACCTGTTTATGTTCTTTAATTAGCTTCTTGACAGTTATTTGAGCATTTAAATTTATTACAGAGAATAACACACAAAGTGTTAAGGAAATACTTCTTACCATAAAATGAACAATGAGCATTGAAAATAATACTGAATAGCGACTTGCACAAAATAAACAGAAGAATTAAATATTTGTTTTAGACTTAATTGAATTCAAAAAGACTAATCCAAAAAGCGAACTCACCAAAGTAATCAGGAAGAATAATGAAGCAAATGCGGCAGCGGCATTCTCATTCAGTAAAAAAAGCGAAGCACCAGTTACCATTACCCCTTCCCTTACACCAATGCCTCCAGGTAAAGAGATTGGCAGAGCGGCTGCCACAGAAGACACTAAGAAGAGTGTAAAGTAATTCAGGTATCCTTCGCTAATCCCGAAACTCTTCAGCATAAAAAAAGCACACAATACTTGCAATGATTGTACACCCAGCGCTTGGAGATTAGTAATATGGTTTACCTTTTTGAAAGTAGGAAAAAAGAGGTGTACCAGAATATAATAAGCAGGATAGGCCATCAATAAACAAATCCATAATACAATTCCATAAGCGCCAAGAAGTTGATAACTCTCACCTCCTATCAAGGCTAAAATGAAGGCTAGAAAACCTAAAGCCACAACACCACTGATTCGATCTAATAAAGTTGCCGAAATCAAGCCTTTAAGAGGGGTTTTGAACTGTTTATTGAGCAAGTAGACTTTATAACCGTCTCCTCCAATGCCCCCAGGAAACACCTGATTGTACAACATGCCCACATAATATAGCTTGAGGTTGAAGTGGTTTTGAAGCTTTAGGCCTAATGCCGTAAAGAAGATATTCAGTCTAAAAGCGCTCAGTATTTTTGATGCGTTGAATGCGATTATGGCCAACAACAACCATAAGATGTCAATCCCAAAAAGTCTTGATTTATACTCATTAACATCGATTTTACCCAGCACAAAGTAAATGGCTACGGCTGCAATAGCAATTTGAAAAACGAGCTTGAGGAGCTTTTTAAGCTTTGACTTGTCCAACAAACACTTCTTTTAAACGATAGACTTTCTTGTTCTGAGATTCGTAATAAGTACGCATCATCAATTCAGCAATGATCCCTACCGTGATGAATTGGATACCTCCTAAAACCAGAATGGCACCAAGTAGCAACAGAGGTCTACCCCAGATATCTTCACCATAACCAAATTTAACTATGAGCAAATACAGGTTAATTAACATTCCAGAAGCGAAGGTCAGGATGCCCAAACCACCAAATAAATGCATTGGTTTTCTAAAGTATTTCTGAAAGAAAATCATCAGGATCAAATCGGCCATTACCTTAAAGGTCCTGTTGATGCCATATTTTGATTCTCCATGGATACGGGCATGATGGTTAACATCCACCTCGGTCATTTCGGCCCCTTGTAGCTTAGCCAAAACTGGAATAAAGCGATGAAGCTCGCCATACAATCCTAAATTCTTAGCAATATCTTTTTTGTAAATCCTTAAAGAACAACCATAATCAGAAAGTCGGACGTCAGTTGTGTTTCGAATAATCCAGTTAGCTATTTTGCTAGGGAATTTTCTTAAGAAGAAACCGTCTTGTCGGTTGGCCCTTACTCCTGCTACTACATCATATTCCCCTTCTTCAAGTTTGGCCATCAGTTTAGGAATGTCCGCTGGATCATTTTGCAAATCCCCGTCCATGGTAACGATGTAATCGCCTTCGGCAGCATCAATACCAGCAGAAAGGGCTGTGCTTTGGCCATGATTCTTGTTGAAAATCAGTAGTTTAGTCCTGTCATTGGCCACGGATTTGATGTTTTTGACGGTATTGTCTTTCGAGCCGTCATCTACCAAGATAAGTTCGTAGTCAATGCCCTCTAAGGCTTCATATTCTTTCTGACAAAGCGGAATGACATTGTCCTCTTCGTTGTAAACGGTAACAACAACAGATAACTTCATAGCGTGATTTTCTGAATGCAAAATAAAGGCTTTCGCTTTTGAATACCTAACAAGCCATTGATTCAAAAAGAAGTTCGATTTTAGAGCAATTTTAAATCCATGCTTGATTATTATGAGTCCTTTCGTGCTGTACGGCTCCTGTATGCAAGGTGGCAGCTGGTTCAAACAACATTACCCAGACTTCTTCTCCATCTTTAGTCCTCGGATTATGCTCCACTCCTTTCGGCACAATAATCATTTCGCCTTCCTTGATCACTTCGGTTCTATCTCTAAATTCCATGATCAGCTCGCCTTTCCAAACTAAAAATAGTTCGTCTTCATTTTCATGACTGTGCCAGACAAAATCGTTGGTTAGTTTGGCCAATTTGACCAATTGCCCGTTGAGTTCGCCAATGATTCTAGGCTTCCAGTGGTCATTGAATAGATCAAACTTATTGAGCACGTTTACTTTTGAGTCTTTCATGTTCTTTTCAACTATTTTCTATTGACGGAATATACTTTTACTTTCTCCATTTTGCCTCTTAGGGTTTCTTCACATTCAAACTGAATTTGAAAAAGAGATTTGTCTTTAAGTTTATTGATGAAAGTTTCTGAGGCCAGTAGACTTTTACCAACTGAGTTGCACATTTCCTGAATACGGGCAGTAATGTTCAACGTATCACCATGGTAGGCAATTTCTTTCTTAATTTCACCCACTTCAGAGGCCGTAACATCTCCCTCATTTAAGCCAGCCTTGAAATAAGGTTCAATCCCATATTTGTTCGCGTAATAGCTTTTTCTTTTCAAAAGTTGATCTTCAAAGGCCCAATAAGCTTTGATACAATGGGCATAGTCAAAATTGCTGGAACTCTTCCAGCTTAGTACCACCTCGTCACCTACATATTGGTAAACCTCTGCCCTATGTTGTTGCACAACTTTAAGATCGAAAAAGCAATCTTGTATAAATTGACTATAGCTGATATGACCAAGCTTTTCGGCTATAGTCGTAGATCCTTTCAAATCAATGAACATAAAAACACGATTTTCCACCCTTGGAGTATAAAAATCGCCACGAATAAACCGTCTTAAATTACCTTGGCCCAGCAATAAGTTGATTTGCCTTAAACTGGCCAATACAAAATTCACCAACAGGGAATAAAAGAAAACCAAAATGGCGGAAGGGTTAGAAATGAACTCGAAAAAACTGACCTCTCGATTAAATCCAACGATGTGTTTAAAAAAATTGTAGGCAAGCACCATCATCAAGCTCATGATAAATGTGTTCTGGATAAAACCTAAAATCGTCAGCTTCCAAAGTGGGATCCTACGGTAGTAATAGCGTTCCACTTTGATTTGAGTAATTCCAAATAATACTCCCGCAATTGGGCCAAAGGTCAACACCATTCTAAGTGCATGGTGTGGCTGAGGATCGGCAGGCGTATTTAGCTCCACGCCATATGTCCTTACAATCACCCAAAGGCCGATGGCGATAATCCAGCCGATTACATAATCTCGTATAACGAAAAGGTCAGACTTTAACATTTCAGAAGTTGGGGTGTTGCTAAATCGTTTGGGTTTTTGCTTGTTTTAATCCAAGGTGAAAGTAAGCATCAAATTGATTGAATCATACGTACACGGGCATTAATACTCCTTTTGGTAGCACTAGGTTAGATTTTCATGAGCAAAACTCCAAAAGATTTAAATTTTGATATATTTGAGCATGCTAGATAACTGTTCTTTGAGATCAATCGGTAAAATCGCTAGTATCGTTTTGGTCAGTGTCTGCTTGATATTTTCATGTGCATCGGACGAAGAAGTATCAGAAGAGGACAAAGAAGAGCTTAAAATAGAGTTTGTTGAGTTGAATTCGCCTGATGAGATTTTGCTCATCAATGATTCGTTGGTCAAGCCCATTTTATACTCTAGGATCATGGGCATCGATACATTGCCCATTGACCAAAAGAAAGAAAAATTCATTGCCGCAGTATTGCCCGCCATTTTAGTTGCTAAACACAGGATCAAACAGAAAAGAACGAAAGTGCGTGAATTGCTGGAAAAAAAAGACTGGACAGCTCAAGATAGCACCTTCTACCTATCACTTTGCGAAGAATACAAAACCGATGTAAGCTCTGTTTTGCTCAACCGAATGATGGTACACCCCAATAGTATTATTTTAGCGCAAGCCATTATTGAAAGTGGCTGGGGAAGTTCAAGGGTATTTCAGGAAGCCAATAATATGTTTGGTATTTGGTCGTACAGTGCTAAAGAGCCACGCATTGCGGCCAAGTATAAAAGGGCTCAAGAAACGATCTATTTGAGAAAGTATCACGACTTTTCTGAATCTATACAAGACTATTTTAAAACTGTGGCACGGACAAATGCTTACAGAGAGTTTAGAATGGCGCGTTTAGAAACAGATGACCCTTTCAGTTTAATCAAGCATTTATGGCGTTATTCCGAGAGAGGCGAAGAATATGTAATCCAACTTTCCAGCATGATCCGATTCAACAAATTGACTCAATACGATGATTACCGCATTGACCCCTCTTACTTTCAAACAGCAGATAATTATTAATGAAATCCTTTGCTATTTTTTTACTACTATCATTGGCTTCTGGGCTTTTTGCTCAGCGCAATGAAGTGGTTTCGTTGGTTTATCACCGTTTTGGTGATGATCGTTATCCTTCTACAAATATATCGCTATCCACTTTCGAAAAGCATCTCAAATATTTGAAAGAGGAAGGATTTGAAAGTGTTACTTTTTCTCAAGGCATCAAAATGATTACCTCAGATGCGGTAAAAGGAAAAACAGTGGCCATTACGATAGATGATGGTTATTTAAGTTTTTTTGAAAATGGACTTCCGCTTTTAAAGCGATATGGCTTTACAGCCACCTTATTCGTGAACACTTCAACCATTGGAGGAAACGACTTCATGGATTGGGAACAAATTAAAAAGGCTCAAATTGAAGGAATTGAAATCGGAAATCATAGCAATACACACCCCTATTTCCTTGACGTTTCTGAACGGACCAGCGAAAGCTTTTTCCGACAAGAAATTGAAAGTTCTCAAGCACAAATGACTCAAGCATTAGGTCAGGCGCCTATTGTTTTTGCTTATCCCTATGGTGAAGTCAATGAAGAAATGAAGCCTATTTTAAAAGAAATGGGCTTTATTGGCGCGGCTGCTCAAAATTCTGGGGTGATTCATGCTGGATCAGACTTATTTCAATGCCCTCGTTTTCCCATGTCCGAATCTTTCGGAACACTCACCCAATTCAAAGAAAAGGTAGAAATGCGAGGGCTTGAGGTAATAAAAGCAGAAGCAATCTCAACTGGCTACAATGGAAGCATAGACAAGCCTCGCATTAATCTGGAATTTAAAGAAGAGGGCCTTTTCGTGGAGTCAATGCAGTGTTTTGTTCAGGGCAGCGAATGTTTAAAGTCGGTGCAGATATATCGCGATGGCTTGGTGAAAATGGCCATACGTCCAAAAACTGCTTTGAGCTCACGCAGAACGCTCTTCACGATTACCATTCCAGACAATGATGGCAACTGGCATTGGTACAGCTACTTGTGGGTGATCCCTAACACGGGAAACGACTGACCTATAGAATTTTAGTTCATGATGAACTTAAAGTGCTGAAATAGGCTTTCATAAACTGCGAAGAATAGTACAAGCTTTAACTTGATAAAGAGCAAGTCAAATGGCTATATTTGCCCACCAAATTCAACACAATGCGCCTCAGACAATTAGCTCGGAAATTAGATGTCAACCCCAGTCGGCTTTTGGATATTTTAAGCGAAAATGGGCATTCTATCGAAAACGACCCTAATTTCAAACTTACCGAAGAACAAGAGCAATTGATTACCACTCGAATTGCCTCTAAGAAAGTCGAGATAATCGAAGTGATCGAAGAGGCACCAAAAGAGGTTGAATTAGAAGAAGAAGTTCCTACCCCAAAGAAAAAAGTGCTTCCGAAGAAAATCGAGCTAAAAGAACCTAAGGTAAAAAAAGTAGAAGCTCCTAAAATCTATTCTTTAGAAAAGGAAATAGAAGAAAAAACCAAAGACATTGAGTTAATCAAAGCCCCCAAATTAAAGCTTGATGGATTGAAAGTATTGGGGAAAATTGATTTACCAGCACCAAAGCAGAAGCCTGTTAAAGAAGAAAAGGAAGCAGAAGATAAAGCTAAGGATGTCCCAAAAGCCAGGAGAAACAACATTTCAGAAGATAGAAAACCTCAACCCGAAAGAAAGCCAAGGCCAAACAGCATCGAACTAGAAAGAAGAAGAATAGAGCGCGAGGCCAAACAAAAGCGCGAAGCGGAAGAAAAGCATCTTAAAGCACTAAAAGAAAAGCACTACAAAGAAACTGTATTAGCCAAACAGAAGGCCAATGCGGCCAAAAAGAAAAAGAAATCGGCTCAGCCATTAACTCCAAAAGCAGTAACTGAAGAACCAAAAATTAACAAGCCAAAAGCACAGAAAGCGCAAAAAGTAGTCAAGAAAAAAACAGTTTTGGGAAGATTCTGGGCTTGGTTAAACGGAGCTTACGATAATTATTGAGTCCTAAGCGGACTGTTCTTCACTTTAATGATTTCTGCCATAATACTCAAGGCAATCTCACGTGGCATTTTGGAGCCAATGTCCAAACCGATAGGTGCGTGAATCAAATCCAGTTCATTTGAACTAAATCCAAAGGCAGTCAATCTATCGATTCGCTTTGCATGCGTTTTGCGACTGCCCAATGCACCAATGTACCGAACATTCGATTTCAAAAGGATTTTCAAAGCTTCGTCATCAATCTTAGGGTCATGCGAAAGAATGACAGCATAAGTGTTTTTATCCAAATCAAGGCTTGGCAAAACTTCCTGTGGCCAACGAATCTGAATTTTATCGGGTTTGGTTTTATAAATCGTTTTAGTAGCGAAAGTGGCCCTAGGATCGATTAGCAAGGTTTCGAAGCCAAACATTTGTGCCATTTCGGTCAATGCAACGGTAATATGTGCGGAGCCAACCATTAATAGCAATGGCTTTTTAGGGAAAGTCATCACAAAGTGATTTCCTGAAAACAGCGTCTTGCTGTCACTTTCGTAATACGCAGTTTCTATTTCGGCTAATTGCGCTTTTACCAAGGAGGTTCCGCTTACCTCACCATTTGCTAAAACGATTGAGTAGAGCGGTTTTTCCTCCAATGTCATAAGTAATGAAAAGCCTGTATCTTCTTCCAGCAGCTTATTTACTTCCTCCCAAACTGCATCAGGATAAAAGGGCTGGATGAAAATCTCTAATTCTCCCCCACAGCTTAAACCCACTTCCCAAGCCTCTTCATCTGTCACTCCATAATGAACAAGCTCCGCTTTTTTCGAAGCTAAAACTTCAAGCCCTTTCTTTACCACAGCGCCTTCAACACAGCCCCCACTCACAGAACCAATCATTTCTCCAGCTTTGGTAATCACTAAAGACGAGCCAACCGGCCTTGGTGAACTTTTCCATGTATTCACTACCGTTGCAATAGCAAGTTCTTGCCCTTCTTTCTTTAATTTGCGTATACTTGAAACTATTTCTATCATGGCTAAAACGCTTGGTGGATTTTGTGAAAACCTCTAGAACGAAGATACACTTGCTTTACGATAATCACGGCAGACAACTCAGATATTTAAGGTTAGGCGTCACCGAACGCTGTAATCTCAGGTGCTTTTACTGCATGCCTGAGGAAGGTCTGAACTTTAGTCACAAATCCCAAATCCTATCATTCGAAGAAATGAAAAGGTTGACCAGCATTTTGGCTAAAATGGGGATCAACAAAGTGAGGATTACGGGCGGAGAGCCATTCGTGCGTAAGAACATAATGGACCTTATCGAAGACCTTACTCATATTGAAGGAATTGATTCTGTGAATATTACCACCAATGGCACAAATCTCATTGAGCATTTGCCTCGACTGAAAGCCATCGGCATTGATGCGATCAATTTAAGTTTAGACTGCCTAGACAAAGATCGTTTCTTCAAAATCACCAGAAGAGATGAGTATGATCAAGTAATCGCTTCTTTTCATGCTTTAATGGAATCCGGTATCAGCACCAAAGTCAATATGGTGGTAATGCAAGAGCATAATATCGATGATATTATTCCGATGAGCGAATTGACTTTAACCCATAATGTAAGTGTCCGATTTATCGAAGAAATGCCTTTCAACGGTGGCGGGAAGCTTTTCACACCTATCAAATGGAATGCAAAGCAAATCATTGAGCACGTTAAAACTAAATATCCAGCTACGGTTCGACTGAACGATCATGAAAGCTCAACCTCTCACAATTATCAATTGCCTGACGCGAAAGGTTCGATTGGAGTGATTCCAGCCTATACGCGTACCATATGCACTGCCTGTGATCGTATCAGATTGACACCAAAAGGTGAGCTCAAAACCTGTCTCTACGATTCAGGTGTTTTCAGTTTTAGAGACTTTATTCGCAAAGGCGCAACAGATTTAGAGATCGAAGACCAATTCAGAAAACTCTTTAGCAATCGGGCGAAAGATGGTTTTGAAGCGCAGCAAAGAGAAAAAACAAATTCAAATTCATTCGAATCAATGGCCACAATTGGCGGTTAGTTTATGGAATTCATCCCCTATTTAGAAGCATTAAGTATCGTTAAAAGCAATCCCTTTACCCCAGTTCAGACTGAAAAGGAATTGAAAGATTGTTTGGGACTGATTTTGAATGAAGACTTGGTGGCTGATCGTCCCTTCCCTCCTTTTGATCGGGTAACCATGGACGGCATTGCCATTGATTATAAAGCATTTGAACAAGGCCAAAGAACCTTTGAGATTGAGCAGACTATTGCTGCAGGCACTGCTCAATACACACTTCAAAATAGGGAGAATTGTGTACAAATTATGACAGGTGCTATGATGCCCATTGGTGTTGATACCGTGGTTCGATACGAGGATATCACGATTGAAGGCAGCAAGGCAACTATCAATATCGAAGCCCTCATGCCGCAACAGAATGTCCATTTTGAGGGCATCGACAAGCGCAAAGGTGATGTTATTGTGAAAAGAGGAATTCGGCTCGGTGCTCCTGAAGTGAACATTGCTGCGGCCATTGGTAAGTCAAAGCTATCGGTACTTTCTCCACCCAAAGCAATAATTATTACCACAGGCGATGAACTTGTGCCGATTGATGATATTCCTGAACCTCATCAAATCAGAAGATCTGGCAATTATGGGGTACAAGCGATACTGAATCAATTCGATATTGAAACTTCCATGCATCATTTGAATGATGATAAAGCATTGATCAAGAAAGAATTAAATACTTTTATCGAAACTCATGATTGTATTGTTTTATTAGGCGGGGTCTCCAAAGGTAAATTCGATTTTCTTCCTGAAGTTTTAGAAGAATTGGGCGTCAAAAAGCATTTTCATAAAGTGAATCAAAGGCCTGGAAAACCATTTTGGTTCGGTACTGCCCCGAATGGCACCACCATCTTTGCCTTACCGGGCAATCCTGTAAGCTCATTTATGTGTGCCTCTGTGTACATAAGAGCATGGGTAAATACTTCACTCAAACAAAGTGAGACCAGCATTAAAGTCAAGCTTGATCAAGATGTCAACTTTCCTGCGCCTCTCACCTACTTTTTAGAATGCTCAACGACCTTCAATGAAAATGCTGAGTTAGTAGCTCATCCTTTTATTGGTCATGGCTCAGGCGATTTCGCGAATTTGGTAGCAGCTGATGGTTTTATTATCCTTCCTGACGACAAGTCCACATTTAAAAAAGGAGAAGTATTTGATTTTGTACCTTATAGAAGCCGATTTTAACTTATGCCAAAGGAATTTACCCATATCGATAAAGACAAACCTCACATGGTGGATGTGGGCGATAAAATTGAAACGAAACGAACCGCCATTGCCAAAAGTGAAGTTCAATTACCTGTTAGTCTTCAAGAGTTTGTAGCGGATGGGGAAATTAAAACCTTAAAAGGTCCTGTATTTCAAACGGCCATCATTGCAGGCATTCAAGGCGCTAAAAGAACTGCTGAATTGATTCCATTGTGTCATAACTTGCCACTCAGCAAAGTAAGCATCGACATTCAATTGAAACAAAACCTGTTGGTTGAGATTCTTTGCGAAGCCCATACTTATGGTAAAACTGGCGTTGAAATGGAGGCCTTAACTGGAGCTTCGGTGGCTGCTTTAACCATATATGATATGTGTAAAGCTTTCTCTCATGAAATCGAAATCAAGAATACAAGATTGATCAAAAAAACTGGTGGCAAAAGTGATTTTAATAGTGCTAACTGATTTTATGTACCCCTCTTTCTACCCCGATTATAGCGAAAGAACCACGCCACAGGACTTTTCGTTGGCAGATTCAAAGCAAATTCATCTTATACAGACCATTTAAAGAGGCTAATGAAAATCGCAGTAGGCACAGACAAAGGATTACTTGTTTACGAAAAAGTTGTTGGAAGTTGGCTTCTGAATGATATCCACTTTTTAGGAATGCCCATTGGAGCATTTCATGAAGATGCTTCGCAAAACTGGTGGGTAGCCATTAATCATAAACATTGGGGAGCAAAGATGTATCAGTCAGTTGACAAAGGTGAGACTTTCAAGGAAGTCACCCCCCCTAAATTTAACACCAACAGTGCTTATTCTCTAAAATCCATATGGACAATCGAAAGTAGAACAGTCAATAATGAGCTTCAACTTTTTATAGGAACTGAACCAGCCGCTTTGTTCATTTCAACCGATTTGGGCGAAAGTTGGTCAGAATTGGAGGGTTTGAGCCAACATCCTTCAAGAGACACTTGGCAAGGAGGTGGTAAAGGAAGCAACTCCCCTTTTCTGCATACCCTACTTTTAGATCAAGAAGATGCTGATCATTTGATGGTCGGAATAAGCTGTGCGGGCGTGTTCCAAACTTATAATGGTGGCCAAGCATGGAAACCGACAAACGAGGGCTTAAAAGCTTTCTTTTTGCCTAATTCCGATAGTGAAGTTGGGCATGACCCACATACTATCCGACAGTCGAAGAAAAACCCAAATGTACTTTGGCAGCAGAACCATTGCGGAATTTATCGTTCCGAAGATTATGGAAACACTTGGAAGGATATCACCGATCAAAAAAATGAAGCAGTGTATGGTTTTGCCATGGTGATTGCAGAAGACAATGATCAAGAAGCTTGGGTAATTCCTGCCGAAAGTGACAATATGCGCATTCCGGCCAATCAAAGATTGGCCGTCTACTATACCCATAATGCTGGTCAAGATTGGCAGGCACTAACGCAAGGGCTGCCAAACCCTTCTTTCGATCTCGTGCTGCGCGATGCCATGGATTTAAGAGGAGATTCTATAGCTTTCGGTACCAACAATGGTAATCTCTATGTTTCAGAAAATAAGGGTAAGCAATGGCTTACGCTTAGTCAAAACCTGAGTGCTGTCAGGAATATTAGGTTCATCAATCCTTAAATCTGAATTTCGGGAAGACGGCTGGTGTCTTCTTTTTGTACGCTTCGAAAGCAGAATTCCCCTCATATCGCTTTTCTAGCATCGGCACGCCCGAAACATTCAACAACAGATAACTGATCAATAATGGACTGATTAAACCAATCCAACCCCAGGCCAATGGAACTGCAATCAATCCAATTGACCACCACATTAAAATCTCACCGAAGTAATTTGGGTGTCGGGAATATTTCCAAAGTCCAGTTTGCAAAACCTGCTCCTTGTCTGTTCTGTGTTTCTTAAATTGCGTCAGTTGATAATCGGCCAAGGCTTGCCACATAAAGCCTATCAACCAAAGAATGCTTAGTACTATGGAATAGACATTTATAATGTTTGAGCCAAATTCGGAAACAATAATTAGAGGCGTGCTCACCACCAATAGAATCAAAACCTGCAGTAGATAGACTTGTAAAAATGACCTTAGATAGAATGCCTTGCCCCACTCCTTTCGCCAATTGTTGTACCTAAAGTCTTCTGGTTTTTTACTGTTTCGAAGGCCAATATGAAGGCTCAATCTTAGTCCCCATAGTGTAACCAAGGCATACATCAAAATAGCTAAATCACTTAAATCTTGAGTCCAGAAAAGATAGGCACAAAGCAGAATATAACCGATTCCCCAAGCGATATCAGCGATGTCATTTCGTTTGAGAATAATCGAAAGACTAAACCACAAGCAGGCATAAAGAAAACCAAGGGCAAGTACTTCTAACATTAAGCCCATCATGAGCCCAGCCATTTGGTAATACAATAGCCCGATATACTCACTGCTGCCGTGAGCACCGAACCCCAAATGATATCGATGAATACAATTTTAATGGGCCAACCCTTGAGTGTAGCCAGATTCGTCAAATCGTAGGTAGCATAAGTAAAAAAGCCAAAAAGGGCACCATAGATCAATGCATTCTTGAACGATTCCTTTTCCACGGCCGGCAGAATAGCGAAGATGAAAATTCCAATAATAAACAAGAGATAGAAAACAATAGCGGCAGTCCAATTCACTTGCTCGGCTAAGAGACCACCTAAATGTTTGTTGTAAAGATTCTTAGCGATTACACCTAACCAAACTAGGTCGATAGCGAAAAACACAAGAGTAGTCAATAAATAGCTCTTGGCGAGTAATGAAAATGGCATATCAAAGAATTTAATGTGAATCTAACCTAAGATACGGTAAGACTGTTCAATTAAAAATTAATTTACCAGTACCCTGAATGCTTTCGACTGACCATTTTGATTAAAAATCCTCAGAACATTTAAACCTTTTGGCCATTTTCTTGCATCCAATTCTATTCGTCCGCTGCCTACTTCGATAGCTGATATCTGCTCTTCTACTATTTGGCCATTGAGACTAAGTACTTTAATGTACAGCATTTGCTGGCTATTCGATTGATATTGAAGATTTAAGAACTGATTATTAGATATAGGATTTGGGAATATGGTATAATTATTTTCTTCTAGTTCAGACTTAACAAAGACACTTACTAATTCTGAATACTCAAACTCACCACTAAAATCTGTTTGTTTTAGTCTGTAGAAACTTCTACCCAAGCCAGGCTTCTTGTCGGTATACTCATAGCTTAGCTGAGTACGACTATCTCCAGCACCAGGCAAAAAGGCAATGGTTTCGAAATTACTTCCATCGTTACTTCTCTCTACATTGAAATGGCTATTGCCTGTTTCTGAGACAGTGGACCAATTAAGTATTACTTCTGAATTTTCAATGGGCCTCGCGGTGAATGAAATTAGTTCGATTGGTAAGGGAGTTTGATCGGAATCCCTGGTTGCTAGGGTAAAATACACATTGTTTGTAATGGCTGACACATTATTGAACCTGTAGACATTTCCCCCATCATCGATTGCTCCAGCCACTTCGATAGCACCTGTACCGAATACTCCGTCAGCATCAACTAATAACACTAAATCAGTAATGGTCACATTTCCTAAACCTGTAAGATCAAAGCTAATGTCGATCTCACCAACGTCTACCGCTCCAGCCGATCTGTTCACTTCGCTTACCCTCCAAACACGTTCAAATCTTGCAGAAACACCAGCAGGAACATCGCCAGTATTTGTAGCATTTAATGAAGCGCTATTATGTCCCCACATTAGAAACTCTTCATCATCAAGATCTTGGGGGTCATTAATTCTCACTATCCCTGATCCTTTAGCATCGGCATGAAAATCGGAAGACCCAATTCTGCCAATACCTGCTACTTCATAATCAAAATCGCCATTCAAGGCGTTGTCTTGAAAATAAACATCGTTGCTCGCTAAGGTAAGCCCATACTTAGCAGCAAGATAATTTTGCACAATAATGGCCTGAGTAGAGTTTAACTTTAAATTGTAAATGGCTATTTCTGCAAAATCGCCACTATGTGCCTGTGCAGCATCATAGCCAGAATTCACACCATCTTGTTCTCCTCCAATGGCCAACGTACCACCAGAAGTTATGCTCGTTCCAGTTTGAAAGGTAGTAGAATAGCTTTGAGTACCGTTTCTCCATACAGCTGTTGCTCCGTCAGAACTTTGCCAAGTTGCACCAGCAATATTGAATACGTTGTTATTGAAGCTTACCCCAGACGTTGTGCTTGTTCCTCTAAAAAACTGAAGGCTATTACTACTAAAAAGCAGGAAGTCATTATCGCTCGCTAAACTCGCGTAAGAGATTAGTCCTTCACCAGAATCCGTTGTCCTATTGACATAAAAAGCACTAATCTGATTTGAAGCAAAGCCAGTAAAACTATTTCGTACCATTCGATTATCCGCTTGTTCAAATCGTGCAACAGGCCTTCCATTCACAATATTGTTGTAATATCTTGGGGTTAAAGATGTATTTGCCTGACTTAAGTGTCTATTATTTCCTGAAAAATCATTCCAAGCAGTGATATCCGTGCCATCTGCAACGATCGTCAGTTCCTCTGGCCTTACCCAAAGTATGTTACTCGAAGCCTGACCTACGCCACCAGGCCCTGTAATGCCGATAACTGAGTTATTGATAATTGTATAAGTATGGATGGTGTTTGTTCCTATAGAAGCATTCGTTGGCGCTGATAATGTGATCGTGAATGTCTCTGAGAGTTCTTCGACTGTATCATTGATGATTGTTGCAGTAATGTTTGCGGAAGAATTACCTGCCAATACCGTTACAGTGCCACTTGCTAGTGTAAAATCTACTCCACCTCCTGTAGCAGTAACACCCGCAACTGTATAGTTTGCTGAAGCATTTGCGCCAGAAACAGTACTTAAGTCTACTTGAAAATTCACACTAGTCACCGTTTCTGAGCCACTAGAACTAGTCGAGTTAAATTGAATACTTGGTGCTGTATCGTCATTATTGATGGTGTAAGTGTGGTCGATAAAACCAGTGCCACCAAAAGGCATTGTATTATCTAAATTTGAATTTGTTGGATTAGACAAGCTTATAATAATGGTCTCATTATTTTCAAACAACGTTTCATTATTGATTGTAACATTTATTGTACCTGCGGTTACCGTAGCGGGAAATGTGACAGTGCCAGAAGCTAGAGTAAAGTCAGTACCCGTTCCCGTTGCAGTACCACCTGTTACCGTATAATCGACAGTGGTTGGATTCACTGCATCAACTTCACTAATCGACAAGCCTATATTTACACTTGTAGTGGCTTCTGACCCACTGGAAGATGCTGCATCAAAATATACCTTTCTAGAAATATCATTGTCAATAATGGTATAAGTATGTACCGTATTTGTTCCCAAATTAAGTCCAGCAGATGGAGATGATAAGGTTGCGCTAAATGTTTCGTTGCTCTCAGGACTAACATCATTGGTAATATTGACTGTATAATTGGCAGTGGTATTTCCTGCTGTTATGGTGACAACATTAGCAACTAAGGCTGTATAATCACTACCTGAAGTGGCAGTAATATCTGCTGTATTTACTTGTACTGTCTTGCTGGTGCTTGGTATAAAATTAATTTCAACACCAATTAAGGAATTCACGGTTTCGCTTCCAGATGAAGCGGTAATTGTATGCTGAATTACTGGCCTTAAGGCTGCAATAGCCATATAATCACCATCATTAAAACTGAGACCTGTTACCGTGTATTCTGTCCCTGAAGAAAAAACCATCTCATACACGCTCGCCCCACTACTAAAATCCCCATCAACATCCACCATTAAAGCGTACATGGTATGGCCTGCTGGTAAAGTTGGCATGGCGGCAGTATTAACCACGACATCAATAGTTCCAACATCACCAGTTTCGTCAAGTCTCCATTCACGTGCTAATCGTTGAATATTGGTGCCGCTATTTGGCGCCTCGGTAGTTGTCCATGCAGTGGTTGCATCAGCATTGTCATGTCCAAAAAGTAAATATTCAGGATCCGCGTTAAGATCACTGGGATTTTGGATTCTTAAAATATTGGCAGACATGGCCGCTGTGTGTGTATTACCAGCATCTTGCCTTCCAATACCTGCTACGTCAAATCGATAAGTAGGATCAAAAGCAAACCTATCGTTCGTGATTGTCAGGTTATATTTTGAAGCTAAATAGTTACTGACGATGATGTTTTGTGCTGTATTTAAGAAGGTATTAAAGATTATTATCTCGGCAAAATCACCGAAATGCGCTTGAGAATCTGCATAACCTCCATCTTGAGAATCTTGTTCTCCAGCAATGGCTAACGTGCCGTTGCTAAGAATTGAAGTTCCTGTTCTAAAACCTGTACTTGTAAAGCTCTGACTCCCGTCTTTCCAAACTTCAACTCGTCCGTCACTACTGCGCCAACTTGCGTTGGCAATATGAAAAGCGTTATTATTAAAACTGACGCTAGAGCCGATGTTTGACGAACCACGATAAACATTGAGGTTCTCACTTCTGAAAAGTAGAAAATCATTATCACTCCCTGTACTGGCGTAAGAAATCACCCCATCACCAGAATCTGATGTGCGGTTCACATATATCGCTGTGATATTTGTTGTAGGAAAAGTAGCATAACTTCCCCTCCGCAGTCTACCGTTGGTTTTGTTGAATCTTACTACAGGTAAACCATTAATGACTCCCGTTTGATAAATAGGTGTAAAACTACTATTCGGTTGGGTCAGTGAAATACCGTTGGCGTCTGTCCAAGTAGATACATCGTCACCATTAGTGAGACCTGTGATGTCATTTGCCCTTAGCCAAAGAATGTTGGAACTAGCATTTCCAACACCACCAGGCCCTGTTTGTGAGTACAAGGGGTTTACTAGAATTGAAAAAAGAATAAGTATACAAATCCAAATGGATTTATTTAAGTTCTTCATGCAGCAGTTTAGGTGCTTTCGATTTATGAAAAGTACTAGGTAATGTTACCCTTGCTTACAAACAAACCCTAATTGGATTGGTTAAAAAATTGATCAGATTTTAATTCCAGATCGAGCGAAACATTAATTTGTTAGTAAATTAAATAGTTTGAATTTACTCACATCTATTATTTGTAGATGTTCGTATAAAGCTCCGAATTCAATTCTTGAAAAATGAAATACACATTCTTCCTTTTTCTATTTTCTTCCACTTTTATTTTCGCTCAAAACGATAAGATAGAAGCTGAACAGAGAATTAAAAAAACAGAAGTACCTGCGAATAGCATTGCTTGGCTTAGTGCTTCCTTTTCCAATCTTAAAAAAGTAAAGTGGTATAGCGAAACCACCTCCCAGATCAAAAGCATCGAGGCTAAATTCAAATGGAATCAGATCAATTATAGTGTTGAATTCTCGGAGGACGGCTCGATTGAAGATGTTGAAATTGGAAGAAAGTTGTCTGAATTGACTAAAACAACTCAGGAAAGCCTCACTGCCTCTTTTCGTCAATTCGAGAAATTCAAGCTCTCCAAAATTCAAGAACAATGGACCAGCGATACTGGTGACAAGTTGAGCCAAGCGCTAATCAACAATGACCCTAGTTTGATCACAATCAAATATGAAGTTGAATTTACCGCTATAATTGAGGGCTCATACTCTTTATGGGAAGGCCTTTTTGATGGAAATGGCATTCTTTTGAGCAAAAGAAAAGTAAAACTAAGGGCTACTGACAACCTGGATTATTGATGAGGTATTACTTTATTTTACTCATTTTAGTGATTGGCCAAACCTTGAAAGCGCAATCAGAATTGACTTTTGGCTTTTTACCCGAAATCGCTGTTTCCCATCGCTGGGCTGAAAAATGGCGTGTGAGCGGGCAATTGGAATCCATGCAACAGTCTTTTGTGAACCGAAATCAAGAAAGACTTGAAGGCTATAAATACATTAGAACAGACGCCACGAGTCTTCTGACTTATCAGCTCAGCCCAAATTGGGGTATTGGGTTAGGCGGATTGGCGAGGTTTGAAAACGGAGACTTTGTATTTAGGTCCATTCAACAAGTGACTTTCAATAAACGGAGTTCCTCCCTTCGCTTTGGACATCGACTAAGGACCGATCAGACCTTCGAACCCCAAAGTGACATTAGGCTCAGACTTCGTTATCGATTTTCTTTAGAAATCCCTTTACAAGGTCAAACCTTGAACGATGGTGAGTTTTACACACTTTGGTCAGCTGAACAAATTGGGATCTATCAAACACGCGAATTGGATTGGGAACAAAGGCTTTCTGGCGTTTTAGGCTATTACATCAACAGCAACCACAAAGTCGAATTTGGCCTTGACTACAGACTGGATAAATTTTTGGATAATCCGGGTCGACATAGGGCTTGGACCATGCTGAATTACTATTTGAATCTTTAAATCCACTGTTCTACAAATTTATGCTGTGCTTTACCTTTGATGGCGATATTCAGTAGTTTTGTGCCAACAATTCATAAGGATCAGCATGGAAGACAAAGCCGACAAGCAGCTTAGCAATGAAGAAATAGCACAGTGCATTGCAACATTAGAACAGCTATTGGCTGATACCAACCAACTTTTCGAACTTCCAGAAGCAAAAAGAATTCAATTGATCAAGGCTGCGGGTGCGCTTTCTCGGCCCAACAAAGAGGAGTTCGCTAAATGGGTAAAAGATGCCAAAAAAGCGGCCAAGCGTAAAATGATTGAGCGCGACAAACATGCGCGTGCGGTCACTGGCATCCGCTCTGCAAGAGAATCGCTTGTTTTTGAAGCACCAAAACTCATTGCACCTACTGAAATTCCCAAAGAACTTCCAGAACTCGAATCACCTCGCAATTGCTACATCTGCAAAACGGTTTTTACTAAAGTGCACCATTTCTATGATACCATGTGTCAGGAATGTGGGGACTTTAATTATGCCAAACGTTTTCAAACCGCTGATTTAACTGGGCAAGTGGCCTTAATTACAGGTTCAAGACTTAAGATTGGATATCATGCCACACTGATGATGCTTCGCGCTGGCGCTACGGTAATCGCTACCACCAGATTTCCCGTAGATTCTGCCATGCGTTTTGCCAAGGAAGCTGATTTCAATGAATGGGGCAATCGCTTAAAAATTCACGGCCTCGACTTAAGACATATTCCAAGTGTTGAGATTTTCTGTAATTACATAGAGCAAAAGTATGATCGACTTGACATTTTGATTAATAACGCTGCGCAAACGGTTAGGCGACCTTCAGGTTTTTACCATCACTTAATGGCGAATGAAGAAAAGCCTTTTCAATCCTTAACTCCATATGTTCAAGATTTACTGGCGGATCATCAGTATTGTTTGGATGAACTCTCCTACCTCACCACTGGAATTACAGATAAGAAGAATAACACCCTTTCTGTAACTTGGCATGCTCCAGAACCAGGAATTGGCATTCGCGCCTCGGCCAAATTATCTCAGATTCCTTACAGTTTTGATAATTCGCTACCTTCCAAAGAAGTATTTCCAGAAGGCCAACTCGATGCCGATTTGCAGCAAGTGGACTTAAGAAAGACCAATAGCTGGCGACTAAAACTCGGAGAAATAGAGACTCCAGAAATGGTTGAAGTGCAATTGGTGAATGCCGTAGCACCATTCGTGCTCTGCAACCGCCTTTCTAAATTGATGAGAAAAGAAAACACCGGCATGAAGCACATCATCAATGTTTCGGCCATGGAAGGCAAATTCCACAGGTTCCATAAGGAAGACCGTCACCCTCATACCAATATGGCAAAAGCCGCTTTGAACATGATGACGCACACTGCAGCCTCAGACTTTGCGAAAGATGGTATTTACATGAATGCGGTAGATACTGGCTGGGTTACGGATGAAGACCCTGCCGAGCTATCTAAGAAGAAGCAAGAAGTCCACGATTTTCAACCACCATTGGATATCGTTGACGGAGCGGCTCGCGTAATGGATCCACTATTCGATGGCATCAACACGGGCAAGCACTGGTGTGGTAAGTTCTTGAAAGATTACAGACCGATAGATTGGTGATGCTTGGGAGATCGGAATGATTCGCCATTGAAATAATCTATTGCCAGAAGCTGATAATCTTTTTGTACTTTCCCTTTCAACCTTAATTGAAAAAATGAAAACCAACCTATCACTTTTTGGCTTCATGCTTGTTTTTGGCATGGTGGCCTTTTCAGGTAATATTTTAGCCCAATCGGCCAAAAATGTCCCTCCTGTCGACCCTTCTTTTTATCAAAGCTATGAATGGCGAAATATTGGCCCACAAAGAGGTGGGCGTTCATTAGGAAGTGCTGGAAGTCCGGGCAGGCCCAATGAATACTATTTTGGTGCAACTGGCGGTGGACTTTGGAAAACCGTTGATGGCGGAAACGAATGGTTTCCCGTCACAGATGGCCAAATCTCATCCTCCAGTATTGGTGCTGTAGCGGTAGCCGAAACCAATCCAGACATTGTATACATTGGTGGTGGCGAAACGCAATTGCGTGGTAGCATCACCCAAGGCGATGGCGTTTATAAAACCACAGATGGTGGTAAAACTTGGAGGCATTTAGGTTTGAAAGAAACACAAGCCATCGCGAGGATCAGAATCCACCCTACCAATCCAAATATTGTTTATGTGGCGGCACTGGGCCATCCTTATGGTGACAATGAAGAGCGTGGCGTTTTTCGTTCTAAAGACGGAGGGAATACGTGGAAGAAAGTACTTTATGTAAGTGATAAGGCTGGTGCTGCCGACCTTATCATCGACCGAACAAATCCCAACATTCTTTACGCTTCTACATGGCAAGTCTACCGTAAAGCATGGAAAATGTGGGGAGGTGGTCCAGATTCCAAGCTTTTTAAGTCTTTGGATGGTGGCGAAACTTGGATTGAGTTAACCAAAAACCCTGGCATGCCTGAAGGCCCAATCGGTAAAATCGGTGTTACGGTTTCTCCAGTAGACAACAATCGGGTTTGGGCGATTGTCGAAGCGAATGAAGGTGGTGTTTTCCGTTCCGATGATGGTGGTTGGACCTGGGAAAAAGTAAACAGCGAGCGCAAATTACGTCAACGCGCTTTTTATTATTCTAGGATTTATGCCGATCCCTTGGACAAAAACACGGTTTATGGTTTGAATGTTAACTTCTATAAATCGACCGATGGCGGAAAAACCTTCGATATAGAAATCAACCCACCTCATGGAGATAATCACGATTTGTGGATTGATCCGAATGACCCTATGCGAATGATCAGTTCGAATGATGGCGGTGGCACAGTAAGTATCAATGGTGGTAAAACTTGGACGGAACAAGACTACACTACCACTCAATTATACCATGTAATGACTACTAGCGATGTACCCTATCATGTCGCTGGTGCTCAACAAGATAACAGTACCATTGCCATGCCTTCTGAAGGGTGGAATCATATGCTGGGCAGAGGACCAAGCCATGGTTGGCATTATGCTGTGGGTGGTGGCGAAAGTGGCTGGATTACCCAAAGTCCGACTGACCCAGATGTGTTTTATGCGGGAAGTCAAGGGGCACTATTGACACGATATAACCGAAAAACAGGCCAGTATAGAGACATTCAAGTTTATCCGCGTTTCTTCTCTGGCGAACCTGCCAGTGCTCTACCTGAAAGATGGCAATGGACTTTCCCTATCATGTTTTCTCCGAAAGACCCAAAGGTCATGTACACCACTTCTCAGCACGTATGGAAAACCACCAATGACGGACAAACATGGGAAAAAATCAGTCCCGATTTGACCTATGCAGACCCTGAGACATTAGGAATCACGGGTGGTGTAATTACCAATGATATGAATGGGCCAGAGATTTACGCTACTGTTTTCGCTTTAGCCCCTTCCAATTATGATGTCAATACGATATGGGCGGGTTCTGATGATGGTAAAATTCACATCACGACTAATGGAGGTAAAAAATGGACTGATATTACGCCAAAAGAACTCCCTAAATTCTCAAGGGTAAGTATCATTGAAGAAAGCAAATTCAATCCAGGCACTTTGTATGTTGCTGCCAATCGCTATCAGGTCGATGATCGTGAGCCTTACGTTTTCAAAACCACTGATTATGGCAAAACATGGACTAAAATTATCAATGGAATTGCGCCAGGCCATTTCGCACGCGCCATTCGTGAAGATTTAGAAAAGCCAGGATTGCTTTATCTGGCGACCGAACATGGTGTTTATATTTCGTTCAATGATGGTGCTGATTGGCAATCGCTTCAGTTGAATTTACCAGACACCCCTATCCGTGACTTGGTTTTAAAGAATGACGATGTGGTGCTTGGCTCTCATGGCCGTGGTTTTTGGATTTTGGATGATATCAGGCCTTTGAGAGAAGCGGCAACTATCAAAGCAAATAATCAAGTGACTTTGTTCAAGCCAGCCAATCCTATTCGTGGCGTGTACAATGCCAATATTCAGTACTACCTGCCTTCCGAAACCGATAGTGTTGTCTTAGAAATTATGGACATGCAAGGCAATTTGATCAATACCTACACGGGTAAAAAATTGAGCAGTGGAAGAAGGTCTGGCCCTCCGACAAACAAAGGAATTAACAATTTCACATGGGACTTGCGCTATCCAGGAGCCACCGTTTTTGATGGTATGATCATTTGGAGTGCGAGACCTCAACGTGGCCCTATGGCGCCTTTGGGTGAATATCAAGTAAAGTTAACTGCCGCAGGTAAAACGCAAACCAGCTCTTTTAAGCTTGAAATGGATCCCAACTTAGAAGGCATTACGGCAGATGACATTCAAAAACAATTCGATTTAGCCATTCAAATTAGGGACAAAGTTTCTGCTGCGAACGAAGCGGTTATTCAAATCAGGAAGATCCGTGGACAGGCCAAAAAACTATTGTCTTCGGGTGATGCCAATCTTGACAATGCCATTAATGCCATGCTCGAAAAAATGACAGTGATTGAAGAGGATTTATACCAAGTAAAGAACCAAAGTGGACAAGATCCATTGAACTTCCCCATTAAGTTGAATAACCGATTGGCTTCTTTAGGCCGAAGCGTAGAAAGCGGACAGGCACGTCCTACGGATGCAGCTTATGTCGTTTTCAACGAGCTTTCTGCCGAATTGAAAATGCATTTAGACCGACTTGAACAGGTGCTCAATACTGATTTAAAAACTCAGCCTTTATCGGGCAAAATTGAGTTGGAGAAAAAGAAAAACTAATGGATTAAAGCCTCCAAGGTTTTTGAAACCTTGGAGGTCTTACTTTCTTTATTTTTTAACTGGGCAAGTGGAAATCCCGAAGATGGTGTATAAGGGACAAAAGCTAACCACGCTGGTCAGGGTAAATACACCTGCCAAAACAAGCAAAACGATTCCCAATGTTCCGCTCACAACATTGGTAAAAAAAAGAATCACCAAAATGACCGAAATGGTTAATCTGATAATTCTGTCGGCTGTGTTCATGTTCTTTTTCATTATCGTAGAGTTTAAGGGTTAAAATACTGAACTAATAAAACAATAGAGGTAATAAGGGCCAAGCAAGTGATACACATCAGCATGAACTTGTATACCCTTTTCATCTTTTTCATTTATAAACCAAATTTACTACCCTCTACACCAGCATGCAGTGACTAAAGTCACTTAGCCATAAATAATTCGATACTGTCGGGATATTGCTTGAGCAAGTGCTCATTCTCCAGTTTTTTGACCAATCGGCTGACCACTTCTCTGGCTGTGCCCAAGTCATTTGCAATTTCCTTGTGCGAAATCTTCAGCGGATTTTTTCCTGTAAACCTCACTTTATCAATTAAGTAATCCAGGATTCTTCTGTCCAGTTTATGATAAATCAAATGATTGATCGTGTCAATCAGTTCTGCATAACGAAGGTCGTATTGCTGGTAAAACAGCGTATTGATGATTGGGAATTCAGTAATCCATTTTGACACCTTATCGGACGGTATGAACAAAAGAGTGGATTCCTGTTCGGTAAGCGCAAAAATTTTGCTTTTGTCATTGTTGATGGCCGATGAAAACGACATGATGCAGCTTTGTTCGGGCTTGATGTAATATAAAAGCAGCTCCTTTTCTTCTATTCTGGTAAAAACCTTGACAAGGCCATTCAACACAATCGGAATGACTTTAATATATTGACCTTCTCGAATGAGCTGCTCTCCGCTGCCAAAGGTTTTTATTTCGGAAGACTCAATGATCTTATTCACAAGGGTTTCGCCCAAGTAGTAGAATTTTTTCTCTATGCCGTGATCATCTGCCATTGTGCATTGAATTTGGTAAATTTTAGCATTTAAGCCTACCGCTCCTTGCTAATCTGCCATTGAAATCCTTGACTGCTTATACTTGCGCCTACTTTTGATTAATCGATACCTAAAGTCGTCATAAAACAAACTGATGATTAAAATCAATGCACCGAAAAGCAACGTATTCAATTTCATATCTAGTTTTGAATAGAAGAAACCGCCCGCCAATCCGCCTGCAAAAAAGAACAATATAATATAACTGCGCAGCTTGATATTGGCCTTGAGCTTTACCCTATTGGGATATAATTTAGGGAAAAAGAGTTGAGAAATTTCGATGCCCAAGTCAGTAAAAAGCCCTGTAAGGTGCGTTGTTCTTACCACCGCATTAGAAATTTTAGTGACATAGGAATTCTGAAGTCCCATGGCAAAAAGCAGTAAACAGGCAATTATATCATAGGAGCTCATTGCTAACATGTTGCTCGAAACTGCGACAAGGACCAAGATAAAGCTCTCCAGAAGTGTAGGCAAAACGTAAACATTCAGCCTTTTATTTGCCCTGTATTTTTCAATCAGGAAACTGGAGGAAAAGGAACCTAAGAGGAAGGAAAAGATGTATAAAAAATAAATCGTCCCTTTCCATACTTCAAAATTGGCGACATCATTGATGAACAGGGCGAAATGGCCAGTGACATTGGTAGTCAATTGCTGAAAAGATAAAAACCCAGTTACATTGACCATTCCAGCAACAAAGGATAAAATGGTAGCAATGTGGAGGTTATGCTTTAGTGTCCTGCTTTTTCCTTGGTGCCTAAACATTGATCCTCCTTTCCCATCCTACAATCCATCAGTCCAAAACATTGTGAATAACATGGCTCATTTTACGCAAGAACAGTTGACAATAATTGCTTAGGTCTGAATCAAAAACTACAACTCAATATCTTTGATTTTTCGTTTGGCTTTCCAATAGCCCCAAAGTAGCTTGGGGCTTAAGGCTTTTTTCCGCGTTGCGCTTCAAGCATATCCCACATTTCTTGAGGTATTTTTTCTAAATGGCTGAATTCGCCCGCGCCTTGAAGCCATTCGCCACCATCGATAGTAACTACTTCTCCATTGACATATGCCGAGTAATCAGACATTAAATAGGCAGCTAGGTTGGCCAATTCTTGGTGTTCTCCTACTCTACCCACAGGCACAAGCTTAGCAGGATCAAATTTCTTCACAAGGTCACCAGGCAAAAGTCTGCTCCAAGCTCCTTCGGTTGGAAAAGGCCCAGGGGCGATGGCATTCATACGGATTTTATACTTTGCCCATTCTACAGCCAACGAGCGCGTCATGGCCAAAACACCCGCTTTCGCGCAAGCAGAAGGCACTACATAGCCAGAGCCAGTCCAAGCATAAGTGGTAACAATATTCAATACCGTTCCGGGTTGTTTGGCTTCAATCCACTTTTTACCTAAAGCCAAAGTAAAATTGGTGGTGCCTTTCAATACAATATCAATCACAGTATCAAAGGCGCGATTTGAAAGGCGTTCGGTTGGACTGATGAAGTTGCCGGCCGCATTGTTCAGCAGAGAATGGATTTGCCCAAAACGTTCTTCAGTAGCTTTAAGGACATTTTCGACTTGCGCATAGTCACGCACATCGCATTGCACCGCTAGTACCTTTCCGCCAGTTTCGGCTTCCATTTCTTTGGCAGTTTGCTCAAGCACGTCAAGTTTTCTACTGGTGATCACCAAATTAGCCCCCAATTCTAGAAAATACTTTCCCATTGAGCGACCTAATCCTGTTCCACCGCCCGTTACAATAATCGTTTGTCCTTTAAGTGCTCCTTCCTTGAGCATTCCGTCTGTTCTCATAGTCTTAATTCAATCGTTTACCAAGTTAGAAATTATTATGCATGCAGCCTTATTCATTCTCAATTTTGACAATTCCTTTCCTAAAATTCTTGAGTAGAATACCCATATTTGCACACTCGAAACTTCAGAACCATGAATCTAAAAACTCCCCTGCTACTGATACTTATTTTGTCAATGCTTTCTTCTTGTGTGGCCAAAAAGGAATTTGATGCCTTAATGACGGTAAAAAATGGGCTCGAAAATGATAAAGCGCGTTTGGAAAATGACCTTTCGGTAGCGAATGAAAAAATAAGTCGGTTAGAAGTGCAATTGGAGGCCTTGAAAAACGAGAAAAACTCGCTTCAAAATGATTTCAACGTGATTGATAAAGAGTTGAAAGAATTAAGGGCCGAACATGGCAGAATCAAAGGATTGTATGATAATCTTTTAACGAATAGCGGCCAGCTCAATAGCGATCTTGCACGCCAGCAACAGCGTCTTTTGACCATTGAGGATGACTTAGAAATTCAGAAAAAAAAGAACGAGGAATTGGCCATCGACTTGGCCAAAAGAGAAAGCCGAGTGGCTGAATTAGAAAAAATCATTGCAGATAAAGAGGCAGCGGTACAAGCCTTGAAAAATAAAGTGACCAATGCCCTGCTCAACTTTAACGAAGATGATTTGAAGGTTGAAGTAAGAAATGGCAAAGTGTATGTTTCGTTGGCTGAGCAATTGTTGTTCAAATCAGGAAGTATAGAAGTTGACCAAAAAGGGGTAAATGCTTTGAAGCAGTTGGCTGGGGCGATCAAATCAAATCCTGATATCAACATTATGGTGGAAGGCCACACCGACAATGTACAATTTACGCGCAAAGTGCAATACATGAGTGATAACTGGGATTTGAGTGTTTTAAGGGCCACTTCCATTGTTAGGATTTTGACCGAAGGTGGTGTTTCGGCTACTTCAATCACTGCTTCTGGAAAGGGAGAAAGTTCACCACTTGTGGCCAATGACAGCCCAGAAAATAAAGCGAAGAACAGAAGGACCGAGATCATCCTCACGCCAAAATTGGATGAGCTTTTTAAATTATTGGAAGCGAACTAAACAATTTGAATCACAATTGATTTTACCATCATGGCAGTTGAAAATGAATTTTCCCGATACACTTTAGAGGAGCTTGCAAAAAAGAAAAAGCACTTTAAACGACTTCAAGTAATGATGTTGATCCTTACAGCGGTTTCAGTGGTGATCATAACCATTGCAGCAGTGGCTAAAAACAATATGCAAGTCTTTCAATTGATCCCCTTTTTGGTCATTGCAGGAGTAGCTTTTCCTCTTCTAGTTTTCACCCCTATTAGAAAGAAGATTCAAATTGAGATAGATAATAGGTAGTCGGAAGTCCGAAGTTAGAACTCTAAACTCTAAACGCTACTTCGATACATATTCCATCAAATAAGCACAGAGAATCGCGCCATAGGTACCTAAAGCATAACCCAAAACTGCTAATAAAACCCCTACCGGTGCCAAAGCTGGGCTAAAAGCAGCGGCCACCACGGGAGCAGAAGCTGCTCCCCCAACATTCGCTTGGCTTCCCACCGCTACAAAAAAGAAAGGTGCTTTGATCAATTTGGCTACAGCGATCATGATGATCACATGAACGAGCATCCAACTAATTCCAATCGCAAAAAGACCAGGGTTATCCAGCACCTCTCGAATGTTCATTTGCATTCCAATCGTTGCCACAAGGATAAATATAAATACAGAACCCAAGCGACTTGCGCCAGATCCTTCCAGTTTTCGGAACTTGGTGAAAGAAAGTCCAACGCCTACTGTGGTGGCAATCACTACCAACCAGAAAAAATCAGAGTTTAAAGAAGTCAGATTGTATTGATCTAAAAAATCCGCATGTTTATTCATAAAAGGCGTAATCGAATCTGCTCCCCAGCGGGCCAAGGCTGTTCCGCCAAATGCTACGGCCAAGATCGTCATTACTTCGGGCAAGGTTGGAATTTTTGCAATGCTGGCTTGATAGTCTTCCACTCTTTTCTTTAGATCATCAATGGCAGAAGTATCAGACTTCAACCAACCATCTACTTTCTTAGAGATATTTGCTCCATACAGTAAAAAGCCAGTCCAGATATTGGCGCAAATCACATCTATCACAATCATTTTAGAGAATAGACTGTCGCTTACGCCATAGATTTCTTTCATGGATGCTTGGTTAGCTCCGCCTCCAATCCAGCTGCCAGCAACTGTAGTTAAGCCTCTCCAAACCTCTTCAGTGCCACCAATATCCAATACACCAGGTGCAATGGCCGACATGGCAAGTATGGCAATCGGCCCGCCTAAGATAATGCCAATGGTGGCCGCAAAAAACATGATCAGGGCCTTTGGCCCGAGATTGATAATGCCTTTCATGTCTATACTTAAGCAGAGTAAAATCAAACTTGCAGGCAATAAGTACCTAGAAGCCACAAAATAAAGTCTTGATTCTTCGCCAGAAATTAAACCTAAAGGCCAATTGAGCAGGGCTGGAATAAAATAGCACAGTAAAATGCTGGGGATAATGGTATAGAACTTTTTCCAAAAGGGTTTTGGGGAGTTAGAGGTATGAAATACCCAAGCAATGACAATAAACAGTAGACCGAGCACGACTGCATCATTGGTAAAAACTGGCGCCATAAATAAAATTTATAGTTGAAATAGTTTGATAAAGAGTCACAAAATAGGTCAGTCAGCCCTTAATTGATAAGAAATACTACTTTTTCTTATCAACGGGGGCAAGAGCAAACCAAGAAACTCATATCTTCGAAATTCAAACAACTAAATAATATGGCCGCAAGAGGAGGTTTTTCGAGTAGATTAGGTTTTATCATGGCAGCAGCTGGTTCTGCTGTTGGGTTAGGAAACATATGGGGCTTCCCCTATGAAGTTGGACAAGGAGGTGGTGCTGCATTCGTAGTTATGTACCTGCTTTTCTGCTTTTTACTATGTTATCCCGTAATGGTTACTGAAATAGCCATTGGTAGAAAAACTGAGAAAAATCCCGTAGGAGCATTCAATGCACTAGGGTATCGAAAATGGAATTTTGTGGGAAAGATGGGAATTTTCAGTGGCTTCCTCATCCTTTCCTTTTATAATGTTATTGCAGGCTGGGCTTTTGGTTATGTCTATGAAATGGCCATTGGTAACTTTGACATCGCCAATCATTTCAGTGAATTTGTTCAAGATGTTTTTAAAGTAGGTGCATACGGTATGGTGTTTATGGCGACTACAGCTTATGTAGTTTCTAAAGGTATTTCAGGCGGTATTGAAAAGGCTGCTAAATTTTTGATGCCTGCGCTCTTAATTATGATTCTCGTTTTGGTAGGTTATGCTGTAACGCTACCGAATGCCATGGATGGTGTTAAATTCTACTTGATTCCAGATTTTTCTGAAATTAACCTTCAGGTAATTATCAATGCATTAGGTCAAGCTTTCTTCTCACTTTCTTTGGGAATGGGTGCTTTAATTACTTATGGTAGTTATGTAGATAAGAAGGAAAATATCGTTTCTGCCGCTGCATTTATCACTTTAGCTGATGTCGGGATTGCCGTATTAGCCGGTATGATGATTTTCCCATTGATTGGTTTTATGAGTGGTGGCACCATGGAAGGTGTGGGCAGTGGCCCAGGATTGATCTTCGTTACTCTACCTCAGATTTTCGGAACGATTGGCGGTACTTTAGGCGCAGCTGCGGGCACTATATTTTTCGTATTGCTTTGTTTTGCGGCACTTACCTCAACAGTTTCGTTGCTTGAAGTACCAGTGGCTTATGTAGTTGATGAAAAGAATATCAGACGAAACAGAGCGGTTTGGTTGGTAGCAGGTGCAATCTTTTTAATCGGTATTCCTTCCTTATTAGGAAATGGCTACTCCGAGTTCTTCTCTAACTTCATTACCTATCCAGGTTCAGAAACAGCAACCGACTTTTTGAGTTTCATTGCCAACGTGGCCAATGATACTTTACTCCCATTAGGGGGTTGTTTGATCGTTTTCTTTGCCGCCCACGTTTGGAAGAAACACAATTTGGATGAAGAATTATCGCATGGTGCGCCTAATTACAAAGGGTCGCTCCTACAAAAATATTTAAACTTTGCGGTAGGTTATTTGGCACCAGCAGTGTTGGGCTTCATCTTTATTCTTACCGTTCTTAAAACTTATTTCGGAATTAATATCTTTTAGACATATTTTAGTTCTAGAATTTTGAATTTCAAACCTCTTCTTACTAAGAAGAGGTTTTTTTATAATGAAGCGCATCCAAACCTCCTTTTTCTTGATTTTTTTAACGCTAGGATTGAGCGCTCAAAGCTTATGGATCCAGCCTAAGCATTATTCGGTTCATAAAGTTGCTGAGCCAATCATTATTGATGGAAAAAACCTTGAATCTGCATGGAATCAAGCAGAATGGACAGATGACTTCATTGATATAGAAGGAGATAAAAGGCCAAAGCCCTATTTGAAAACCAGAGTCAAAATGATTTGGGACACAAGCTATCTCTATTTTTTTGCTGAATTAGAAGAACCTCACATTTGGGCAAATATTACCAAAAGAGATGAAGTCATATTTTATGACAATGATTTCGAAATATTCATTGACCCGAATGGGGACACCCACAACTATTTCGAATTGGAAATTAATGCTTTGAATACCGTTTGGGATTTGATGTTGACTAAACCTTATAGGGATGGCGGTGATGCCATTGACAATTGGGACATAAAGGGATTAAAATCGGCTGTAAACTTGTCTGGTTCAATCAACAACCCCAATGACATTGATCAAGGTTGGTCTATTGAAATAGCCATTCCGCTAGAAGTGCTCAAAGAAGGGTCGAATGTCAAAGTTCCACCAAGAGAAGGTGATGTTTGGCGAATCAATTTTTCCCGCGTGCAATGGGAGACAGAGATCATTGACAATAAATATCTAAAGAAAAAGGTCGCTGGCACGGACAAAAACTTACCAGAAAATAATTGGGTTTGGTCGGAGCAACGCGAAATAGCCATGCACGAGCCAGAATTTTGGGGAATGCTCTATTTCTCAGAAACTAAATCGGATGAATCCATTGCGATAGATTTCGACAAAGATTTAAACAACGAAAAAGTAAAGCAGGCACTTTACCAAATTCATAGGGCTCAGGTAGTTTATAGAAATAAGGAAAAAGTATTTATTAAGAATAAGAAATTACTAATCGAAAGAAGTCAGCTTCCTTCCAATCGAGAGTTTAAGTGGGAATTAACTTCTAACGGGCTCATGTATTGGGTCAAAATGACAAGCCCTCTGACTGAGGGCATAATTTGGTACATCGATCATACAGGTTTAATTAGAAAGAAACTCAAGCAATGAAAAAACGGCAATTCATCAAAAACATAAGTCTCGGCTCAGCGGCAATCATGCTCGCTCCTGCCCTTCTAAGCTCATGCGGCACTAATGAATCGAAAGAAGATTTTAAGTATTGGGTATGGGTAGATGGCAATAATGAGAAGACCATTGCTGATTGGAAAACTGAATTAACAGCCCTTCGCGAAGCAGGAATTACAGGGCTTATTATTGGGGGTGGCCGCGAAATGTTAGAAAAGCTTATTCCTATTGCCAAAAACTTAGGCCAAGAAGTGCATGCATGGCTTTGGACCATGAACCGTCCGGGCGATAAAGAAGCCCAAGCTCATCCAGAATGGTATGCCGTGAGCCGAAATGGAGCATCCAGTTTGGAGGTAAATCCTTATGTTGGCTATTACCAATGGCTTTGTCCTAGTAAACCTGAAGTCCAGGAATATGTCAAGAATTATATGGTTTCCCATTGCGATATTGAAGGACTGAGTGCCATCCATTTGGATTATGTGCGGTATTGTGACGTCATTCTGCCGAAAGGCCTTTGGTCTAAATATGGCTTGGTACAGGACCACGAAATGGCCGAATACGACTTCTGTTATTGCGAAACTTGCCAAGGAAACTTTGAATCGACCCACGGTTATCGCCCTGATAGCTTGGAAGATCCGAGCGCAGATGAAAAATGGCGGAAATACCGTTGGGACAGCATTACCAAACTAGTGAATCAAGTTTGCGCTGCTGTGCATGCCGAAGGAAAACAAATGTCGGCTGCGGTATTCCCCTACCCAGAATTGGCCAAACAACTGGTGCGTCAATCTTGGAATGAATGGGACTTGGACATTGTATTCCCGATGATCTACCACAACTTCTATGAAGAAGGTATTCCTTGGATAGAATTTGCAACGCGCCAGGGAGTAAATGACTTAAATGGAAAGTTTCCATTGCATACAGGAGTTTATTTGCCCGAAATGCTACCCGAAGAAATCAGCCAAGCCATTGCAGCCGCAAAAGCTGGAGGTGCTAAAGGTGTTTCTTTCTTCTCCAATGGGGCTTTAAAGGAAGAAAGATTGAAAGCTTTTAGTACAGTGGATAAATAATTAAATTCATGGCTGTGAAAACAGAAATATTAGAAATCGTTCCAGTGCTTCCTTCTCAGGATGTTGAGAGAGACTTAGCTTGGTACAGCAAGTTTGCAGGTTTCGAGAAGGTTGGCGGAGATCATATGTACGCCATTATGAAGCGAGAACAGCTTTATGTACATCTACAATGGCATGCCGATACGGAGGATGATCCATTACTTGGTGGCTCTGTGATCAAAATTTTTGTCAAAAATATTCAGCCTATTTTTGATGAGTTTGTTGAACGAGGAACTGTTGTCAAAGAGAAATTACGCATTAAAACCCCTTGGGGCACAAATGAATTTGGCTTTTACGACCTTAACAACAATGCGATTTTTATAGTGGAAGATGCTTGACTATATTCACTCAAGCATGCCTCACTATTAAAAAAATAGCATGAATGCCATAAGCTTGAAGTGTATTTTAGTAGGTAACTCTAAAATTACAAATCATACCTAAATCAACTTTTGAAGCCAACTTGCCCTATTAACAAAGACAAATGAACAAGACTTTTATCATTTTAATAATTGCAGCATTGAGTACTTCTTGCGAAAAGAAACAAACAGAGGTAAAACTAATTAACAGACAAAATTTCGAGAGCCAAATTGATGGTAAGAAGGTTGATTTGTTTACACTCAAAAATAAAAATGGCCTCGCTGCGCAAATCACAAACTATGGCGGTCGTGTAGTGAGCTTATGGGTACCCGATAAGGACGGAAACTTTGAGGATATTGTCTTAGGTTATGAAAGCCCAGAAGGTTACTTACAATCCAATGAAATCTATTTTGGAGCATTGATTGGCCGTTATGGTAACCGAATTGCCAATGGCAAATTCACATTGAACGACACCACCTTTACTTTAGCCACCAACAATGATGACAACCATTTGCATGGTGGAAAAAATGGCTTTAACAATGTAGTTTGGGATGCTAAGCAAATCTCGGACTCAGAACTGGAATTAAAATACCTTTCCAAAGATGGTGAAGAAGGCTATCCAGGCAACCTGAATGTAACTGTGGTTTACAAATTAACAGACAATAATGAACTGGAAATCAACTATGTCGCTACTACGGATAAAGCTACACCCGTAAATCTTACGCATCATTCATTTTTTAATTTACATGGGGCAGGTAAAGGAAGTATCAATGATCATATGCTGCAAATAAATGCAGCAAACTACACTCCTATCGTTGCAGGTTTAATTCCCACGGGAAGCATTGAATCTGTAAAGAATACACCCTTTGACTTTACTGCACCCACGCCAATAGGAGAACATGTAAATGATGATAATGAACAGTTGAAATATGGTTTTGGTTACGATCATAACTTCGTATTAGATGGCTCAGGTTTAAGAGTTGCAGCCATCATATTCGAACCCAAATCAGGAAGGAAGATGGAAGTGATTACTGATGAACCTGGTCTACAATTCTATGGGGGTAATTTTTTAGATGGCAATGATATTGGAAAAGAAGGCTTGCCCTACGAATACAGAACTGCCTTTTGTTTGGAAACCCAACATTTCCCAGACAGTCCAAATCAAGAAAATTTCCCTTCCACTATTTTAAATGAGGGCCAAAATTACACCTCAACTTGTATATATAGATTTAGTATTCACCAACAATAATTAAAACCCATGTCTCAGAAAATTAGTAAGTCGATATTCTTAATTTTTTTAGCGTTCTCCTTCTTTACGGCCTGCACGCAAAAAAAGAGCGATACCAATACTCAAAATGAACTCGCCATCGCTGAAAGATGGTCAGTAGAAAAAGCAAACGCTTGGGGTGACAATCATCCATGGTTTAGAGGTTCAAACTTCAATCCAAGTACATCGATCAATCAATTGGAATTTTGGCAAGCCGAAACTTTTGACCCTGAAACCATTGACAGAGAATTGGGTTGGGCAGAAGATATTGGGTTCAATGCCATGCGCGTTTACCTTCACCATGTGGCTTGGGAGGTAGATAAAGCTGGTTTTAAAGAGAGAATGAAGTCTTATTTGTCAATCGCAGATAAGCATCATATCAAAACCATTTTTGTGTTTTTTGATGATTGTTGGAATCCTACCTACACCGCAGGAAAACAACCAGATCCCAAACCAGGAGTTCACAATTCAGGATGGGTAAGAGATCCAGGAGATTTACTTTTTACGGCTGAAAATTTAACACCAACACTTGAAGCCTACACAAAAGACATTTTGGAAACCTTCAAGGATGATCAAAGAATCATATTATGGGACCTTTATAATGAACCCGGAAATTCCAATTATGGCAACAAATCAATGGGTTTGCTGAAGGATGTTTTTAAATGGGGAAGAGAGATTAATCCATCTCAACCGCTGACTTCAGGAGTTTGGAATAACAGTTTATCAGACTTGAATAAATTTCAAGTTGAAAACTCAGATATCATCACCTACCATAACTACAATGATGAGGTCAATCATCAAAGCACGATCGATTCCCTTAAACTGCACAACAGACCGATGATTTGCACGGAATACATGGCGCGTAAGCACAATAGTTTATTCAGCAACATTATGCCCATTTTAAAGGAGCAAAAAATTGGAGCCATTAATTGGGGGCTTGTTGCAGGAAAATCTAACACCAAATATGCTTGGGATGATCCAATCCCTGATGGCTCTGAACCAGAACCATGGTTCCATGAAATTTTCCAACAAGACGGCACTCCTTATAAGCAAAAAGAAGTCGATGTAATCAAAGAATTGACATTGAAAAAGTAATGCTGGTTTTGATTTTAACTATTACTCTAAATGATATTTAAGCAATTATTGTATTTACAGTCAACTCATCTCTAATCAAAAAAGGGCCTTTATCAAATTGATCAAGGGCCTTTTTTATGTTTACTTAAACTGACTACTTCTTAACAGTCAGTTTTTCGTCTTCTTTATTGACTACAATGGGTTTACCAAGTTTTGTATTAATCTCAATTTTAGAAGATGTTTTTTGGGTTATGCATCTTATCTCATCTGACTACATGTACCTTACCTCGCATTACGTTCTGAAATAGTTCACCCTCGAATGTGGTTGTGAAAGCAATTGAATAAGGATAGTTGCCTGAAGGAACGGATTGACCTTTGAAAGTGCCATCCCACTTCATTTCAATATCATTGGAGCTATAAATAACTTGCCCCCATCTGTTATAGATGACGACTTCGATCTTTTGAACGCTGCATTCATAATCAAGATTGAAGTGATCGTTAAATCCATCATTGTTGGGAGAAAATGCATTTGGCACTCTTATAATGGGGTACTTTTCGCTGATCTTCCGATCATCTAGCGTCAATGAGCAGCCATTGGCATCTGTTACGGTAACCGAATAAATACCCGCACTGAGTTCTTCAATAAGTTGTGAGTCTCTTGGTGGAGATAAATTCCATCGGTAAGTATAAGGTGCTGTACCTCCAGTTGCATTCACCAATATAGAGCCTGTATCATTCTCTGGACAAGTTGGAGAGTCGATTGTCGTTGCACGAAGTATTTCCGGCTCATCAATTTGGAAAGAAAGATCAAAGTCGCAGTTGTTATGATCTACCACTTTGACACTATATGTGCCTTTCGATAATTGGGAAAGTGTACTGCTACTTTCCGTATTACTGCCATTCCAAAAGAATTTATAAGGGCTGGTTCCACCTGTTACATTTACACTTGCTTCTCCATCATCGCCACCAAAACACTTAACATGGGTCAGGTCCATTGTAGCTTCAAGTTTTTCTGGCGCTGTAACTTCGAAACTCTCTGTGTGCATACATCCTTTGGAATCAGTGATTACGACTGAGTAAACGCCACTACTTAAGTTGTCAACCTTATTTTCTTTGGATGCTATTTCATTATTCCATTCGTAAAAATATGGCCCCTCTCCTCCTATTACTGCTAATTCGATGATGCCATCAGATCCGCCCGAACATCTCACATTTTGAATTTTCTCTTCAATAGAGATTTCAGAACCCACTTTAACATAAATTTTATCGGATTGACCTTCGCAATCAGAAATTGCAAGATTGCGCTCGATATACCAAATTTCACCTGTGTTGCCTCCTTCCCATCTTACCAAAACTTCGTTCGAGTTATCTGCTCCAATTATTTCACCATTTGAAACAAACCACTGATAAATTGAGCCATTGGTGCTTGATACGCCATATTGAACTGATTCTTTTTCGGAAAAACAGACGTAGTTTGGGCCTTGCGGGATTGCAGGCTGTAATCTGTTATCAATCAAAACTGGCAAGTTAAATTCTTCACTCATGCAACCTTCTGGCCCTATAACATATAATGACACGCTTGCATCAGGATCACCTTTACCCCAATTGACTGAAATCTGAGCTTGGTTTGAATCTCCTTGAATTGAACCGCCTACTACTGACCAAAAATACTTTTCAGCATTAGCTACCTGTGCAGTGTACTCAATATTTTGTGCTTCGGAACAGACTGAAATTGATCCATTTATAGCTATGACTTCTGGCTTGGCAATTTCTATAGTCATAAATGCTGTTTCTGAACTTGAACACTCTCCACTTCCATCCGAAGCGATCAACTTCACGTCATAAGTACCACCACTTTGATAAGTATGATTTACAATTTTGCCCTCTGCAATGTTTCCATCTCCAAAATCCCAGGTATAGTTAGTAAACTCAAAAGTTGAGGATGCATCCGTTTCTACAATGGCAGTAAAAGTGATTTGATCACCATAACAGCTTAGACGTTCTATTGTACCTGTCTGGGTATCAGAGGCCGCAACACTTAGGTTTACGTTGTCCAAACTAACTCCTGCAGAATATCCATAAGACTCAATATTACCAAAACCATACACATAGGCGATCACTCCTTGAGGTGCTATTAGGTTATGGTTACCTGATGATAAATTGATTGTGGCATAAGCTTTTCTTTGGAAAACTTCGAACGAACCACTCACATCTTGTCCATCTAGTATTATCCCTGTCTGACTACCTGAGTCCGTAATTAAAGTCAAATAATATTGATTGATCTCGAAGCCCTCAAAAGCACTAAAAGTAATATCCTTGATCTTCTGCTCCATGGGGCTAAGTACAAGCATAAAGGGATCCCCTGATTGGCCATCACAATCCTGACTCCTTGCAAATTGAACTGCCGAGATAGGCTTATCAGCTGAAATGGATCTTACACCATCGAGCACATTACCCATTTGAATAACTTGTCCTGAATTTATGCTGAAAGCCGGCAATCCCGAAATATTGACACGTGTATTGTTTTCAATCGCCACTAATTTGAGCATATCACCTCCAATTCGAGATTTGAATGGGACATAGAGAAATTCTTTACCCCAAGTAGAAGTAGGAAACATCTGCTCAAAAAGGTGATCTTGATTAAAACCGCACTCCCCAACAAAGGTCATTCTACTTCCACCAAACACTGCAAAATTTGTGCATTCATTGCTCGAAGATTGAGGAAGTCTAACAATTGTCCCACTCAAATCTCCGTTGGATTTGAGTTGATAGGTTTGACCCGCATTCATAATGACTACCACTGGCGTGCCAGCTTCCCAACCACCGAAGGTATCCGCTGATGGGATGATTTCAATATGAGTTTGATTTTCAGTGGCTACAATTAGTAGCTCAGATTCTTCAGAGTTAGACTCCTTGTGTGATACTACAATGTACTCGTTGCCCAAAGCTTTAGTAGGTAATATCACGGCAGCGTCAGCACTTTGGGCAGTTTTATTCAGTGCAAAAACACTTATGTCTTCATTGGATGTAATATGAATTCCAAGCTCAGAAATACCTTCTTCATTATATATAAACTGATCTGGTAAACGAAGAACAGATGTCTCATTTGGCATAACTTGAACTATTACTTCATAGTCGCTGAGTGGTGATGCTATTTTTACTTCGGTCGCTTTACGACTACTGAAGTATAACTCTGCTGTCGCTGGCCGAAGGTTGTCCATAAAACCTACCCAGAAATCACGTCCTTCAGTAGTTACTTGTCCTTCTAATCTCAAACAGGCTAAAATGAATACAAGTGAAATAAATATGCAAAACTTCATACTTTAGAACTCCAGCAATAACAGTGCTATAATTTTAAGGTTTCTAAACGAATAGTAATAATTTCAACGCTCTTACACTGTGAATAGTTTTTAAAATATTTATCTATTGAGCGGCAGATACTTTATCTCAGTTTAGAAAAAAAAAATCGGCACTCAGAATAATCTGAATACCGATTTTTAAATATTGCTATCCCGAATAAAACAAGTGTTTGGACAAGGAAACACCCATTTGGTTTAATAATTCTACTTCTTAATCGTCAACTTATCGTCTTCTTTATTGACTACAATGGGTTTGCCCAGTCCTGTATTGTTCAGGTTATTCAATTGAGTTTTGCCATCACCGACTACCACGTAGATAAGATCATCAGGATTCATGTACTTTTTTAGGATGGCTTTAACGTCCTCATTGGTCATTTGCTTTAGCTTAGCTTCATCCTTTTGAATGTAGTCTGTTGGTAAATCATAAGCCGAGATATTCTGAAGAATCCCCACCAAGCTACCTAGCGTTTCGAACGACTGTGTGTTGCTTCTCAAGATGGAGTTTCTGGTGTTTTCCATCTCTTCAGAAGAGAAGTTACCACTATAATTATCGAGGATATCCTTAAATAACTCGACAGATTCTTTGGTCACATTACTACGTACGCTTGACGATGCGCTAAAAGGTGTACCGTTTAATCTTCTGTTATATCCAGAATAAGCGCCATAGGTATAGCCTTTCTCTAATCTCAATTCTTTAAAAAGAATTGATCCAGATCCTGATCCCAAGCGATAGTTCGCTACACCAGCAGCAGAAAAATCTTCGTTATCACCATTCATGCTAATGTTACCAATATTGATGACGGACTGCTTCGCTTCTGGGTAATCCACAAAATAAAGTCTGGAATCTGCACTGGCAGTTTTAATCTCGTAGACTGGGAATTCTACCTCCTTTTTCTCCCAGGTTTTAAAACGGTCTAAAGAAGCAATAACATCGGCCTTTTTAAGCGCCCCCACAAAATGGAATGAAGCCAAGTTCGGAGCAAAATTATTGTCGTAGTAAGCCTTCAAATCATCCAAAGTGATGTTTTCGACCGTTTTGGCTGTGCCAGACATTGGGTAAGCAAAAATATGATCTTCACCATAAAGAATTTTATCAAATACTTTTGAAGCAATTGCATTCGGGTTGGCATCACTTTGCTGAATTGAATTCAAAGCTGCACTTTTCACTCTATCGAATTCCTTTTCATCCCATCTTGGCTCAAAAAGAATTTCTTCGGCTATCGCTAACACTTCATCATAATTCTTGGCCAAGCAATTACCGCTAATGGTAATGCTTTCTCTACCCGTAAAAACGTTGATTCTAGCACCTAATTGACCAATCGCTTCTTCCAACTCCAAAGGAGTACGGTTAGCGGTACCTTCCATCAACATATTGTCTAGCAATGAAGCAGTGCCTACTTTACTAAGATCATCCAAAAACATTCCTCCCTTGATGGTAATACTGAATTGAGTCATTGGAAGCTCATCTTGATAGATGTGGAAAACTTTCATCCCATTGGCCAACTCATCAGTATTGATTGGAGGGGCATTAAAAGTTAAAGTACCGTTTAAGGCTGGGGCTGTACTCCTATCAATGGCGGATGGTGTTTTTTCGAATTCAACATCTTTCTCGAACTTGCTTAAATCACCTTCAGCACCTTGAACAATCACTTCTTCTACTACTTCTGCTTGAACAGAGCCTTGAAGCACCAAATCTTTTTGCCCAATAGGCACAAAGCTTGTCGCTAAGTAATTTTTACCCTTTACGTATTTGTTATATACCCTCATGATATCCTCACGAGTTACGTTTTGAGTGTTTTGTAAATCTTCAACAATAAAACCTGGGTCATTAGCAAAAGTATTGTAGCTGGCCAATTGTGAAGCCTTGCTGAAAACACTAGAAATACCATTGTAGAAATTGGTCTCCTGCCCTATTTTAATACGATTAAGATCGGCATCAGAGAATCCATCAGTTTCAAATTTAACCAGCGCTAAATCGAAAGCCGCTTTCAAATCATTCAAGTCAACCCCATCAAAGGCACGGGCTCCCATGCTGAAAGTACCTGCTATTTCATTCGAAGAATTGTATGCTGACACTCTTGGAGCAAGTTTCTTCTCCTCAACTATCACTTTATAAAGCGGTGAATTCTTTCCGTCCGATAAAATCTGACCTAGCATATCCAGCGCCCACATATCAGGATGGTATTGCTCAACCGTTGGCCAAATCATTTCTAAATCAGGTAGGTTCGCAAATTGATCTTCGTGATAAAACAATTTGGTTTCATTGAGCACGGCAGGCAAAGGCTCAATGGTTTCAACTTCCGCCCTTGGCTCTAGTTCACCAAAATATTTGGCTACCAAAGTTTTAGCCTCTTCCATATCGATATCACCAGCAACCACTAAAGTAGCGTTGTTTACGCCATACCACTTGTTATAGAATTCTTTAACATCATCAATGGTCGCGTTTTGTAGATCATCTAAACTTCCGATAACATCCCAGCTGTATGGATGCCCTGCAGGATATAAGTTGGTCAACTGAACGTAAGTCTTATGACCATATGGACGGTTGTCCACACCTTGGCGTTTTTCGTTTTTAACCACTTGCTTTTCGTTTTCAAGTCCCCATTCGGAAACAGTATTAATGAAAAAGCCCGTACGGTCCGATTCCATCCAAAGTACTTTTTCCAAAGCATCGCTCGGCACAGTTTCATAGTAAATGGTGCCATCCGTCCAAGTGCCGCCATTGAAGCTACCGCCAAGATCGTTCATGGTTTTGATGAAGTTACCCGCACCTACATTTTCAGAATTCTGGAAGAGCATGTGTTCAAAAAAGTGAGCAAATCCTGTTTTACCGGGCTTTTCTCTGTTTGAACCCACATGATAAAGCATAGCGACCGCTACTTTAGGATCGGAATTGTCTTTATGCAAAACCACCTCTAAACCATTGTCTAGTGTGTATTTTTCGTAATCAATTTTAAATGCAGTGCTTTCCGATTCACCGCTTCCACCACAGGAAGAAAGGATGAATGCTGCAGAAAGCAAAAATGCAAATCTGTTTTTCAGGTTAAATTTCATGTTCTAAGTCATTTATCTTTTAAAGCTAAGCATTTAAGTGCTGTGAAGTCAAAGACTTTTATATGAAAAGGAAGGTAGCGCGCTGATTGTGAGTATGTTTTCAAAAAAGGGCATAAAAAAACAAACCACATTTTAAGTCTTTAGAATTTGCTCCTTTCGAAGATTTTCAAAATTGAGCTATAAATAGCTCAATCAACTTAAAATATGGTTTGCCTATATAAGGTTTGTAAGAATCGAGATTAGTCGATTACTTTTACGTTTACCGCGTTCATTCCTTTTTTACCTCTTTCTACATCGTATTCAACTTGATCGTTTTCACGAATTTCGTCAACTAGACCTGAAACGTGAACGAAGATGTCACTGCTAGAGTCTGATGGAGTAATGAAACCAAAACCTTTAGTTTCATTGAAAAATTTTACTGTTCCTTGCATTTTTAATTAATCATTGATTTTTAACTGCGGATCAATCTAGCTTACACTATGTGGCGACCAATCCAATATTTTAATAAGGCCAAAACTTATTTTATCTACCAACGGGATAATCCCTGTTTAGTCTGAATAAATAGAAAGAAATAATTTCAAATCGAGAGGCCTTCTTAATTGTAAAGGGGGCAATTGCGGTGTGAATCTTAAATTTTCTTGAGGCAAAGATAATGATTTTAATCAGTTTGTTGCATTGTTTAAGAAAATGACAGGCCTTTTCGAAATAAAAACCGCCTTATCGACTCTCAAAGTCCCCTATTCTTCTTTCCTTTTTTTGAATCCATAGCTTATTTGCCCGAAGAAACCTTTAGGGAATTTGTGAACACCAGGAAATCCCAGCTTAATAGAGTGCCCACTATGCGGTATATAGGCTGTTTTGAAGAGATAATCCCAAATACTTAAGGTAAGCCCAAAGTTGACGCCTGTTTGTCTTTCCTTTGGCAAGTCGTGTGCATGATGCCACATGTGCATGTTAGGGTTATTCAAAATATATTTCAATGGCCCGAGTTTCACATTGATGTTTGCATGATTCCAATGCCCTACCATCAATGTCAACATATGAACAAAAAAGAAATCATCAATTCCAAAGCCAATCATGGCCAATGGAATGTACTCAATAGTGCGATACACTAAGGTCTCCATCCAATGGTATCGTAAGTGAGCGGCAAAGCCCATTTGTTCTACTGAATGGTGTACTTTATGAAATTCCCACAATCTAGGAGAAGCATGTAAAAGTCTGTGCGTCCACCATTGAATAAAATCGCGCACAACAAAAAGCATTAAAAGTTGTAAAACCTTTGGCCATGTTTCAATGTGTAAGGCAACCACATTGCTCAAGCCTAACGTAGCGAGAAAGTCGTTGAAAAGATTAACCGCGACATCTGATAAGGCATTGAATATCAACAAGGAAAACAAAAAGAAGTTGAAGAACATATAGAAGGCATCCATCCAAAAGTCCTTTCTAAATTTTGGTTGTTCCTTTCTCCAAGGCCTTAGGCTTTCCCAAGCAAAGAAGAAAAGTGAAACTAAGATTAAACCCCAAAAGTAATTTTGCCAAATCGGCTTATAATCGTATTGAAAGGTGATTTCTTGCCAAACATAGTTAGCGTAACCTTTATATGATTCCAAAGCCAAGTCCCAGTATTTCCCCATCATAACAAATCGCTTAACGCCACTAACATAACCATTTACCCATTGTATGAAATAAAGTTTTCACTTTATTGCTTTACTCGCTTCTTTCGGTTCAAAGTTAAAACTCAAACATAAGCTAAACCGAGAATATGTACAGAAAATTCATTCTGGTCTCCTTGAGTATTTGTCTCATAGGATTCCAAAACAACAGCTTCGCGCAGCGAAAAAACAAGAACGCCACACCACCAACCACACCAGCGGTTCAAGAAAAACCCGTGAAGAAGGAAAAAGGCTATGAAGATTTACTAAAAGACCTGAAGAAGGATGAAGGGATTTTCACCGTTTATCAAAACGATGATAAAGTGATGTATGAGATTCCTAAATCAGAATTGAACAAGGACATGCTTTTCATTACTAGAGTTGTGGCTGTGCCCGATAACTTTAGTGGATTCACGGGCAGTGGCTGGAAAATCATCGAGCAGGTAGTGCAATGGGAAAAGGTTAAAGGAAATATTCTACTGAAAACCATGTCATATAATAATGTGGCAGACAGTACCGATGCTATTTCGCTTTCCGTGGCTAAAAATAACTTCGCTCCTATTATAGGTTCTTTCAAAATTGAAGGCCAACCGAAAGACTCTCTCTCCTATTTAGTCGATGTCACCAAATTCTTCACACAAGACACTCGTGCGATTTCGGCTATGGGAAGTGGATTTAGGACCCAATTTCAGGTAAGAAGATTAGATACAGATAAAAGTTATATTTCCTCAGCAAAGAGTTTCCCGATCAATGTAGAAGTGCGTCAGGTCATGACTTACGATGCTGGCAGACCACCATCTAATTCTGAAACTAACATGATTTCCTTGGAAGTAAGTCAGTCGATGATCAAACTTCCTGAAAACCCAATGATGCCTCGCTTTGCTGATGAGCGCGTGGGTTGGTTTACCCAAAGAAATATCAATTATAGTTCACAAAAGCTCAAAGGCGATCAACAAACCTTTTTACAAAGGTGGAGATTGGAGCCTAAAGACCCTGCGGCTTATGCGCGTGGCGAACTGGTAGAACCTGTGAAACCAATCGTTTACTATTTAGACCCTGCTACTCCAGAAAGATTCAGAAAGTGGTTCAAGCTAGGGATTGAGGATTGGCAAGTAGCTTTTGAGGCTGCAGGATTTAAGAATGCCATTCTAGCCAAAGACCCTCCTAGCCCTGAGGAAGATCCGGACTGGTCTCCTGAAGATGCTCGATATTCAACCGTGCGCTATATCGCAAGTATGACTAGAAATGCAGTCGGTCCAAGTACAGCGGATCCCAGAACAGGTGAAATTATAGAAAGTGACATCATTTGGTTCCATAACCATTTACGCTCCTACCGAAACTGGTACATGATTCAAACCGGTGCAGCTAATCCTTTAGCGAGAAGTTTGGATGTACCTGAGGATGAAATTGGTGAAATGATGCGTGCCGTTATCGCCCACGAAATTGGTCATGCATTGGGTTTACCGCATAACATGAAGGCAAGTTCTTCTTACCCAGTCGAAAAGTTACGTGACCCTGCTTTTACATCTGAATATGGCGTTGCCCCTACCATTATGGATTATGCACGCTTGAATTATATAGCTCAGCCGGGTGATGGTGTAACCAGATTCATCCGAAAAATCGGACCATATGACAAGTATGCGATCAACTGGGGTTACAGATTTCTCCCTAATGCTAAAAACCCAAGTGACGAAACAAAAACTTTAGATCAATGGATTTTAGATAAAGCCAATGACAAAATGTTCCGTTTTGGAAGCAGCAATGGATCGAATCCTGAAGCACAAACTGAAGACTTGAGTGACAACTCGGTAAAAGCGAGCATGTATGGCATGGAGAACTTGAAAAAAGTAGTTCCAAATTTATTGGCATGGACAAGCACCCCTGGCGAAAACTATGGTGATACAGAAGAAATCTATGGAGAAATCATCGGTCAGTGGAGAAGATTTACAGGCCATGTGGCTACAGTGATTGGTGGTATTACCGAAGATTTAAAATCCACCGATCAAGCAGGAGCCGTGTTTAATGTAGTGGATGAAAAGTATCAAAAGGATGCGATGGCTTGGATGCATAAATACGCGTTCAGTACACCTGATTGGCTTTTAGATGAAAATCTACTGAGAAAATTAGAGAATTATGGAACTGTGAATCGTATCAGTAGCACCCAATCGAGTTTCCTAAACTCATTACTTGACCCAACAAGAATGCAACGTTTGATTGAAGCTGAGGCATTCAAAGGCAGAAATACTTACACAATCTACCAGATGTTTGCTGAGTTGAGGGCTGGTCTATTTTCAGAATTAACTTCTGGAACTTCTATTGATACTTATCGCAGAAACCTACAGCGAGCCTATGTTGAAAGGATGGAATATTTAATGACGAATGATGCAAATACTTTCCAAGCAAGACAAGTAGATATTGCTCAATCAGACATCCGTCCAGTTGTCAAAGCTGAATTAAAAGCCTTAAAAGCTGAAATCAGGGCCAATCGATCTAAGTTTTCAGATCGCGCCAGTTCATTACACTTAGATGATTTAGAAGATAGAATCAACATGATTCTTGATCCGAAATAAGGATTCGCATACTGCTCAAATGAAAAAGAGGACTCCGTATGAGTCCTCTTTTTGTTACAGAACTGTTAAAGACAACCAATCCATCAGCCTCTGTTCCTCAACCAACAATTTCAGTTTCGATTCACATCAAACTGAAATTTGCAACTGTTTTAGTGTGTGTATAACTCTGTGATTGCAGTAAGTCCAAGATTCATATTGAAAATTTTAAGATCATCCAGTTGGCCCTCAAAGTCATCACTGTTATTGTGATCTGAGTACCCGATGGTGACCGGAAATCTATTATTGATGAATGGGATATCATATTTATTGATTTGTTCCGATTCCATAATTCCATCGACCCAAATCTGCCACCTGCTTTGATTAGTCATTATTCCAACCAAATGATGCCATTGGCCATCGTCAATTGCCGTTTTCGACAAACCAGAGTCTCGCAGGAAATTAGAACCATCTCTACCCTGAAAATGCGCTCTACCATCAATAATGGACAATGAGAAACCTAGGTCGGACTCGCGCCCTCCATATTTTTCAACTAAGGTGGTATTGATTGTTCCCATTCGATCAGATTTTACCCATACACTTACAGTTACCTCATTGCCAAGGTAATCCAATGTCGGTAACGCTATAATCTTGGTGCCTTTATGAAATTGTATTGCCTTAGCTGGCAATTCCTTACGATCTCGAACATAAGTAAGCGGTAATTTAACTGAACAGTCCAAATCATGACTGAGAATATCGTCAAACAGATATCCGTTAAACTTCATGTCCATCACGGTTCCTTTGACCAAGACATGATCATTTTTGATGTTTGTGTCGAAGCTTAGTCCATCGGAAACCACGTATTTTACATCGTAAATCCCCGCTTTGGCGTAGAAAACTTTCGGCTGAGTTTCGACAGTAACCGATGGAATGCCTTTCTCAAAATGCCAAACATGTTCGGAGGGTTCTCCTTCAGACTTATCAAAAAAAGTAATCAATTCTCCAGAATAAACTACCTGTTTATCAGAATTGAAATTTGCGATCACTCTTTTGTCTTGTATTGTGCCTGTATTGATCGTATCGAACAAGTTGGGGAGCAGAAATAAGATTGAAGAGCAGAGGAATCTAAATCTCATGACAACTATTGGATTGGTTAGTTGTCCTAAGTTGAATATTTAAGAAATGTGAAAATTCGACTGATTATTTAATGGGCATTATGAGTCTATACCTGTTGGTTAATATTTTACCTCCGTATTCCTGTTCCAATTTTTGAGTAATGTCATTAGAGTATCTTTCTTGCGAACCGAAACGGGTAACAAATCATTATTGCTCATCACAACGGTTCCGCCTTCACCTTTTTCGAACCTTTTTATATGATTTATATTAACCAAATAGGAATTATGAATTCTTATAAATTCATGGCCCTGCAAGATGTCTTCATATGATTTTAAGTTTTTGGAAACAAAAATCTCAGGCCCTGTTATCAATTTAAATCGAGTATAACTCCCCTCTGCCAAACACCAAATTATGTCTTCAATCTTGACAATGTGAATGCTTTCTTGATCACTCAAAACGATTTTTCTTTGACTTAGACTACTACCAGAGAGATGTTCCGTAAGGACTGCCAACTGCTGCTCAAGGCCATTGAATCTTTGGGCCTGTTTAACTTTAGCTATTGCCTTTACCAACTCATCTGGATCGACTGGTTTTAAAAGGAAGTCAATAGCGCTGCAACGAAAAGCCGCCAAAGCGTACTTGTCGTGGGCTGTTATGAAAATCACTTTTAGGTTTTTGTGTTTCAGTTTTTGAACCAGTTCTATACCGGTCCCATCGTTCATTTCTACATCGAGCAAAGCCAAGTCTGGTTGTACTTCAAATATTAATTTTAGCCCAGACTCCAAACTATCTGCCGTTCCAACAACCGATACTTCTGGGCAATAATGAGCCAACAATCCTAACAATAGTCTGGTCACGTTGCTCTCATTATCAATTATGACTGTTCTCATTTGGAATTAATTTATGGGGATCAAATCGTTTTATAAGTAATCGGCAATTCAAACAAAACCTGTGTACCTGTTATGTGTCCGTTTTCCTGGCGATCACTCACGCTGAATCTGATATTCCTTTTCAACTGTTTTTTTAATAACTCGATCCTATCTTGAGTAATAATTGTAGCGAGCGACTTATGCCCTTTTTCTTCTTTTAACTTAGTTGACCGCGTTATTCCCACCCCATTGTCTTCTACTCGAAACTTTAAAAAACCATTACTCTCCAAAAAACTGATTTCTATTCTTCCATCCTCTTTATCAGAAATACCATGTTCCAGTGAGTTCTCTATAAAAGGTTGAGCAAACATTGGAGGAATCAATATTTCGGATGGGTTCGAATCGGTATCGACCTCAATTTGATAATTGAATTTATTGTCGAATCGAATTTTTTGAAGGTCCAAATAATGTCGAAGAGTGGTGATCTCGTCTTCGAGCGACACATAGTTTTCACGACTATTTTCCAAAATACGCCTCATCAGTTTTGCAAACTTTGAAAGGTATTCTAATGCCTGAAGACCTTGGCCTTTGTTGATGAGGAACATCTGAATAGACGACAAGGCATTGAATAAAAAATGTGGGTTTAATTGGCTGCGCAACAGCTGATTTCTAGACTCTTGAGCAAGGTTTTTTTCCTTTTCAACCTTTCGTTTATAGAGGATGACAATCAAAGTAATGGCCACTACGGATGTCAGTCCCAGTGAGATGAGCATCAAGTTCCGAAAGTAAATCTTCTGATTATTCGCCTCTTGTATAGATTGTAAGCCCGCTATTCTTGTTTCTCTTTCCCTTAATTCATACGAAAGTGCCATCTTATCGGCCTTTGACTTAGTTTCTATTGCTTGAAGGCTATCTTTTAAATAATCAAGACGTTCATAGTTTTTTAGTGCCTGCTGATAATCGCCCATCATCTGATTTACCTCTATTAGCCAATCCAGTCCTTTAACTTCCCCTTGTGGATTCCCGATACTTTTGGCGATAGAAACGCTTTTGACTATATCATCTAAAGCATTTTTTGTTTCCCCTAATTCAAGCCAACTCTTTGATCTATAGAGATAAGGGGTCATCATAAAGCCCCAATCACCAATGGGTTCGATCATTTGATAGAGTGTATCTGAGAATGCCAATGCATCTTTGTACTTACCTTTGAGGTAACTGCCCATGGTGATTACATTTAAGGATTGAAATATTTCACCGGATAGCCTTCTTTCAGTGGCCATGGCATACTCCCGAAAACCATAGTAAAGGGCGGAGTCTGCCAAACCCATTTTAGCATAAGTCAGGCCTATATTGCCCAATAAAACGGTAATTTGTGTCGAATCTTTGATCGAAAGGGATAATGCATATGCCTTCTTGTGATAGAAAAGCGCCTTTTCAGACTCTTGCAGGTCACTATAAACAGTAGCCAAAGCATTGATTGATGCGGCCTGCACTTGTTGATTATCAATGGATTCAGCCAAAGCAAGTGACTGTTCAAAGTACATTAAGGCAGAGTCGTAATCATTATATCTTGCGCTTTGTCCACCTTTGAAATAGATAAACTGAGCCTCATAAACAGGCTTTCCTTCCCTCCTTGCCTTCTTAATAATCTCATCAAGAATATTGTTGGCCTTAATCCTGTTATCACTGTATCGATAAAACAGGTAAGCGATATTTTGAGATTTATAATAAGCCTTATCGTATCCTTGGTCGGCCGAAGTTTGAGCAAATTTTGAAATTGCTGGTAAGAAATTTTGGAATGCCATGCTGTTTTGAGTCGTGTCAGTGAAATTAAACCCATACAGCACGCTATACATAGAATCCAAATCCGATAAAATTTGCTTTTCGGATGGTTGGGCGTTCATGGTGCTTACCGAATAGAAAAAATAGCCCAGAATGAGCAAAGCACGGACTCCATAGGATTTCCGACTTTTGGTTAGGTTAACTGGCGGTATCATTGGTTATCAAGATTCTAAAAATATACAATATTTATATGATTGAGCAGCCAATCACTGTCCTGTTTAGTCGAAAATCTTGATAAGTGTAGTCTTTCAATTCATAAGTGTAATCCGTCAAAATCCTTAGTCCTTCGCTTTCAAAACCAATTCTTACCACTCTTATATTAGGCTTTGAAATCAGCAAGTGTTTGGAGTATATTACCATTTCAATTAAACACAAACCAAAGCGTATAGAATGAAACTACTATCTATTAAAACCATTCGCGCGGTTTTTCTTTTGTTAATTTCAGTAGCTTCTTTGAGCGTAAAAGCACAAAGCGACCCCACTGGACAATCAGCCGTTACCCGAACTTTTGCCATCACCAATGCAACGGTGGTTCAAGCGCCTGGTAAAGAAATAAAAGAGGCAACCGTAGTGATAAAAAACGGGCTTATCGAGGCCGTAGGAACCAATTTGACCATTCCAAACAATGCCCAAGTCATTGATGGCAAAGGAATGTATGTTTATTCAGCATTTATTGATGGCTTGGCCTACACTGGCTCCAAAAGACCAGAAAATGTGGCCAGACCAAACAACTTGTTTTCTCCAGACCCACCAAACGACTATGCTGGTATTACTCCTGAAAACAGTGTTTTAGCACAAATCGATATTTCTAGCAGCACTATTGGAAATATGAGAAAAGAAGGCTTCGCCATCTCTCATACTGTTCCTTACGGTAGAATGCTGCCTGGATCTGGTGCATTGATACTTTTAGGAGATAAAAGTCATGCAGACGAAATCATGCTCATGAATGATGTCTCTATGTTCACTCAGTTCGCTGGTGCACCTGGTGCTTATCCGGGTAACGTGCTAGGCATCATGGCGAAATGGAGAAATCTATACCGCAACGCGGAAAACAACAAAAAGCACTATGATGCTTACACTGAAAACCCAAGCGGCATTGAAAGACCCGAAAGAGATCGAGTCACCGAAGCCTTTTTTCCTGTAGTTACAAAACAGCGACCTGTTGTTTTTGACGTTGCTGGTGTTCTTGAAGTGCAAAGGGCAATGAGCCTTCAAAAGGATTTGGGTTTCAAACTCATTGTTGGCAATGTTCAGCAAGCTTGGGATATCGCTCCAATGTTAAAAAACAATGGAACAGGTGTTTTCTTGTCATTGGATATGCCCGACATGCCGAAAGAAGCCAAAGGCAAAGATTTAGAAGCTATGACGGAAGAAACAAAACAGCTTGAAGCCAGAAAAATGGAATTCTGGAAAAAATATGCCTCTCAAGCAGCTGTATTAAGTGCTGCGGGTGTAAAATTTGGATTTTCTTCTTTAGATGCCACAGGCAATAAAATCAAGGCGAATCTAATGACCATGATTGAAAACGGTTTGAACGAAAGTGATGCACTTGCCGCACTTACCATTAATGCTGCATCCCTTTTAGGCATAGATAAAATCGCAGGAACGGTTGAAAAAGGTAAAACTGCCAATCTTATGGTGAGCAATGCTCCTTTCTTTACTAAGGATGCTCAAATCCGATACATGTTTGTGGATGGAGATAAGTATGACCTCGAAATTAAAGAGAAAAAAGAAGCAGGTAAAGGCAATGCCAGCGAAGGCAGTGCAGCAGGCGCAGCCGCTGTAGTCGGGTCATGGACTTATTCTTTCGAAACACCTCAAGGAGAAACCACTGGTAAAATGATCATTAAAAATGAAGGTGGTACCTTAACAGGTTCAATGACCAGCGGTGATGGTTCTGGAGATGTGGATATGCAGGACGTGACTTTTGTGAATGGCGTTTTAACATTTTCTATTTCAAGAGATGGCGGTGGCCAATCAATCGAGTTGGTAATTTCAGGAACGGTTACAGGGAAAACCTATAATGCAGAGGTGACGGTTTCAGCATTTAACTTCTCTACTCCGCTGACTGCAACCAAAGATGACGGACAATAAAATACTGAACGACATGAAAAAAAATATATTCGTACTTACGATCATGCTCTTTACTGGCTTTGTAGCAAATGCACAAGTAAAGAAAGGAGACGTATTGATCAAAAATGCAACGGTGTTGACGGTTACCAAGGGTACCCTAACCAATACTGATGTTTTGGTCTCTGGAGGAAAAATTTCAAGAATTGGCAAAGGCCTTAATGCCCCGAACGGTGTTCAAGAAATTGACGCTACTGGTAAATTTCTGATGCCAGGTATTATTGACGCACACTCGCACATTGCGCTTAGCGCTGTAAATGAAGGTACAAGTCAGGTAACCTCTGAAGTTCAAATGGGTGATGTGATTGATCCATTCGATGTATCTATTTATCGCGCCTTGGCCGGTGGTGTAACTTCAACCCATGCTTTGCATGGCTCTGCCAACGTAATTGGTGGCGAAAGTGAAACTTTAAAACTTCGATATGGATCTACCAATCCAGAAGATTTAAAATTCGAAAATGCACCAAGGACCATCAAATTCGCCTTAGGAGAAAATCCAACCAGAGGTGGTCGTTCTCGTGGCATTCAGCCATCAAGCCGTATGGGGGTTGAAGCCATGCTTCGCAACTCCTTCACCGATGCTCAAGCTTACAGGGCCAAATGGAACGCTTACAAGGCCGATAAAAACCCACGAAAAATAGCACCTGAATACGATTTGAGAATGGAGACTTTAGTTGATATTCTTGAAGGCAGAGTATTAGTGCATTGTCACTCCTACAGAGCTGATGAGATTTATATGTTAATGAAAGTATTCGCTGATTTCGGCATTACTAAATTGACTTATCAGCATGCTAACGAGGCGTATAAAGTAGCTCCTGAACTTGCAGAATTCGGTGCAATGGCTTCAGTATTTGCCGATTGGTGGGCATATAAATTAGAAGTTTATTATTCTACTGCTTACAATGCTACAATTTTAACAAGAAATGGAGTGACCACTTCTATCAATTCAGATTCAGGTGAATTGATTAGACATTTATTCCATGAAGCAGCGAAAACTCAAAAATATGGTGATTTAACTGATGAAGAAGCATTATCGCTTATCACTTTGAATCCAGCCAAACAACTGGGTATTGAAAACAGAGTTGGTTCTATTGAAGTTGGGAAAGATGCTGACCTAGCACTTTTCGAAGGCCATCCCCTATCTGTTTATGCAATTCCTGTGATGACGTTTGTAGACGGTGTCAAATACTTCGATCGTGCTAACGATATTAAAGACCAAAGAATCTATGTAAACCCTGAGCAAGCCGTTGAGAACGTAACAATTTTCAACAGAGAAGATCAGCACAGATGCATGGATACTGAAGTAGTTAGCTTCGAAGCCTTATTTTCTAACAACAAATGAAAGGAGCTATGAAAAGAGTATTTCAATTAATAATAATCGCCATAATGGTTCCGCTTCTTTCTTTCGGACAAGAAGATGACCAAGTAATGAAGGCGCGTGGTGGTAAGTTTGCGCTTACCAACGCTAAAATTTATACCGTTACTAACGGTATCATCGAAAACGGTACATTATTGATCAATAATGGAATTATAGAAGCTGTAGGTGCGAATGTAAAAATTCCGGCTGATGCAGAAGTAATAGACTGCAAAGGGAAAGAAATATACCCTGGCATGATTGATTCTGGTACTAAGTTGGGTTTGTCTGAAATAGAAAGCATAGCTGAGGCTAATGACTTCAGCGAAAGCGGTGATTTAACACCCCAAATGCAAGCTTTATCGGCCGTTAACCCGAATTCAGTGTCAATCCCTGTTACAAGAGTAAGTGGCGTAACTACCGTTTGGACTGCACCAGCTGGTGGTGTTTTACCTGGTACAGCCGCTACGATCAATTTGTTTGGCTACACTCCTGACCAAATGTTTGCTGGTTCTAAAGGTATCATAATGAATTTCCCATCATCTGGTGGTGGCGGTAGATTCAGAAGAAGATCACCTGAAGAGCAAGCTAAAGCAGTAGAAAGAGCCTTAAAGACGGTTAATGATGCTTGGGACAAAGCTGAGCTTTATGCTAAAATAGAAGGTTCTGGCGATGTTAGAGACTATCCTGAAATCGAAGCTTTGGTACCAGTTGTAAAAGGTTCAATGGCGCTTTTTATTGAGGTGAATGCTGCCAAGGACATTTTAACCGCTTTAGAGTGGATTAAGAAGCGTGGCTATAAAAATGTAGTACTCACTGGTGTTGCAGAAGGTTGGAGAGTTGCAGATAAAATTGCAGAGGCCAAGGTTCCTGTAGTAGCTGGTCCAGTACAAGCTATCCCTACCCGTGATTCTGATGCCTATGATGCCGCTTATGCTAACCCTGCAATCATGCATAAGGCAGGTGTTAAAGTAGCCATCAGAACTGGTGATACTGAGAACGTACGTAATTTACCTTATCATGCTGGCTTTGCGGCTGCCTATGGTATGGGTAAAGAAGAAGCTTTAAAGGCCATCACCATCAATGCTGCTCAAATTTTGGGTGTTTCAGATCAAATTGGATCTATTGAAGTGGGCAAAAAAGCAAACGTATTTGTTTCAACTGGTGATCCTTTCGAAACCGCTACTAAAATCACCAATGTGTTCATTGACGGATATTTAATCCCAATGACTTCTCAGCAAATCAGATTATACGATGAATTCTTGAACAGAACTCCAGGCGTTAAAAAGAACGATCCTGCGATCCAGATCAAGAAGAAGTAATCGCAAAAATCACATATAATAAAGAATAGCGACTCAGATGAGTCGCTATTCTTTTGTCTATATCTATTTGTTTATGTGTGGTTTAGAAACAAAATCTAAACTTTAACTGAAACTTAACAATCCCTTACTCACTCCCATCAGATTGATCATTCTGTAAAGTGCACGAGCGCCAACATTGGCATCCCATTCATCTTTTCCTTGAGCTACTTCATTCAAGTCACAACCAATAATGGTCCGCCCAGAAAGTACGACTTGCTTGAATAAATACAGCACTTGTTCTAAATCAAAACCTCCAGGAACTGGCGTGCCAGTATTCGGACAAAGTTTTGGGTCAAGCCCGTCAATATCAAAAGAGATATATACCTGTTGAGGTAGAGCATTGATGATTTCTTGGCATTGCTCAGCCCAAGTTTTACCTTCAAATTGGCCATGTTTTAAATCCTGATCAAAAAAGGTAACTACTCTCCCATCAGATTCCTGAATACATTCTTGCTCCTCCTTGCAAAAATCACGAATTCCAACTTGCACTAGTTTTTTGACTTTGTCAATTTTGAGCACATTCGTCATGATGCTTGCATGGCTAAATTGAAAGCCTTCATAAGCCTCTCGCAAATCCGCATGTGCATCAATTTGAAGCACACCGAAATCTCCGTAATGCTCTCCGCAAGCTTTAATATGTCCTAAAGGCGTGCTATGATCACCTCCTAACAGCACAGTTGCCTTACCTTGCGACAACCAATATTCAGATTGTTGTTGCACATAAAGCATTAACTGCTCAGTCTGCTCATTGATTTCTTGAAGAATAAGCTCCATTTCGGCTTTTTGATCCTCATCAGCGCCATCTTCTAACCATTCGATGTAGACTTCAGACTTGGAACGGAGTGTTTTTCCTAAAGCATACCATACTTCGGGGATTTCGGCCATGGCAATTCCCATTTTCCAAGCATCCTCAATATCGAGTTGGCTATAATCAATTTGAGGCGAAGCGTCAAAAATGGCTTGAGGCCCATCGGCCGTGCCCGCTCCATAAGACACTGTAACATCCCAAGGAACTGGAATCACAACCACTTTTGCATTTTCAGTATCAAAAGGTAAACCGAACAAGGTTCCCTTCACTCCTACGCCATTCGGATCAAAAGCTTGAGTTTCAGACATAGCTCAATCGATCATTTCCGCAACGAAATTCGGCAATGCAAAAGCCGCTTGATGAATTGCTTCATTATAATACTTTAGCCCTTGTGATTTCGAAAATGCTTTACTCTTGGCAGCATCAAAGCCTTTTTGAGGATGAGCGCTTCCTTTGGAAGAATATGAGAATGACCACATGCCAGTTGGGTATGTTGGAATATAGGCCAAGTAGCAGTGCACTTGGTCTTGGCCAAATATTGAGCGATAAACTTGGTAAATCTCTCTAAATACCTTGCTGTTGAAGCGAGGTGATTCACTTTGGGTCACCATAATTCCATCAGGGCTCAAAATTCTATACACTTCCTTGTAGAATTCTACGGTAAATAGTCCTTCCGCAGGACCAACCGGATCAGTAGAATCTACAATTACAATATCGAATGAGCCATCAGCCGCCTCATTTACATATTTGATACCATCATCGATAATCAAATTCAATTTTGGATTGCCGAAGGCCGAAGCAATACTAGGTAAATGCTGTTTGCAGGCTTCGATTACTTTATCGTCAATTTCTACCATTACCACCTCATCAAACGAACCATGACGCAAAAGCTCTCTGGCTGTTCCTCCATCACCACCGCCAATCACCAAGGCGCGTTTCGGATTGGGATGCGTTAAAGTAGGCACATGGGTAATCATTTCATGGTAAACATATTCATCCTTCTCACTCGTCATTACCATGCCATCGAGCGTTAAGAGGTTTCCGTAAGCTTGAGTGTTGTAGACTTCTACTTTTTGAAAATCAGACTGGACATCATAGAGCTTACCATCATGTTTTAAAGAAAGTGCTATTTTATCGTCTCTTTCAGTGAACCAAACATCCCTGGTGCGCATTGGGCTGCCATCTTCTGCACTCTTTCCATCGCGCATGAGTTTGATGTCAAAATCCCTCTCTTTTAGTAATGCACGTTCACCACGGAGCAACTCAACTGCTGAGCCATGACCCGCTTTGAATTTTTCTTTAAGGATTTGGTAGGCCACCCATGGATTGACAGTATCACCGCAAGTGAAAATATCCACAGAAGCGTAACCATATTCTGGCCAAGTGTGAATAGCAAGGTGGCTTTCTTGAATTACAACTACTCCAGAAACACCGTAGGGCGAAAAATGATGAAAAGTGGAATTAATGATCGTAGCACCAGATTCTTCAGCAGCACCTTCCATGCTTTCTTCTATGTGAACTACGTCATTAAGGATTTCTGATGAGCAATCGTAATACTCTACTATTATGTGTCTGCCAAGTGAAGCCATTCAATATTTTTTGCACAAATATGAAGTCTTCATTTCAAACACACCAAATCAATGAGGAATTTATTCCAAATTAAGTTGCCCGGGGTAGTAAAAATCTATCTCTGTGCACATTCCGCTGCTTAAATGTTGCCATGAGTCCAGCTCAACCTGCAGCCATGCACAGGCACCAGTAGAAAAGACTCCCCTTGGTCGTGAAACTAAATATTCATAAAGCATTGAAATGGAAGGATTGTGACCTATAATGGCCACGTTCTCAAACAGATCGTCCAGTCGGTTTACTGCCGCAACAAGCACGTTGCGAGTCGCCTCATAATACTCTTCAGACGAGATTATTCTTGGAAGTTTGTCCATTGCACTGGCAACTTGGCTACAAGTTTCTAAGGTCCTCAAGGCTGGGCTTGTATAAATAACCTCCAAATCCACAGATAACGTTTTGAGGTATCTCCCTAAAAATTGTGCTTCATTGACACCATTCGCACTTAGTCTTCTGTTGAAATCAGAAGTGTCCTTATTGGCAGCATTGGCTTCAGCATGCCTTATCAAAAAGAGATTTTTAACCATTTTGTTGTTAGGTGGGTTATGCCTTTAACAACGCAATATCATACGACTTCATATAAATGCTGCCCCGGTTAGTGATTAAAGTATTTGTTTTTTTGAATCTTTTATGACCATCTTTGAAGCGGTCTAAATCCAAAGTCCATTATTTATGTCGAAAAATCTAGTCATTGTAGAGTCACCCGCCAAAGCCAAAACTATTGAAGGTTTTTTAGGAAAGGATTTCACCGTAGTATCCAGTTATGGCCATGTTCGCGACCTACCAAAAGGAAATAATGCAATCGACATTGCACATGGATTTAAACCTACCTACGAGGTAACGGCTGACAAAAAGGAAGTCATCCGAAACCTTAAAAAATTGGCCAAAGAGGCTGAAACGGTCTATTTAGCAAGTGACGATGACCGCGAAGGAGAAGCCATAAGCTGGCATTTAAAGGAGGCATTAAAACTTAAGGACGACACCAAAAGGATTGTATTCAGAGAGATTACCAAAAGCGCCATTCAAATCGCGATAGCCAACCCAAGAGTAATCGATATTGACTTAGTAAATGCGCAACAAGCCCGAAGAATCTTAGACCGTTTGGTGGGTTTTGAGTTGTCTCCTGTTTTATGGAAAAAAATCAAAAGAGGTCTTTCGGCAGGTAGAGTTCAATCTGTAGCCGTAAGAATGGTAGTAGAAAGAGAAAGAGAAATTGAAAAATTCAATTCAAGCTCTTCTTTCAAGATTTCAGCCGTTTTCAATTTGAATGATGGTGCTCAATTAAAAGCAGAATTACCAAGAAAATTCGATGCGGAATCAGATGCTTACGACTTTTTGAACAGTTGCATTGGCGCAAAATACTCAATTCTAGATTTACAAAAAAAGCCAGCAAAAAGAACCCCGGCCCCTCCTTTTACCACTTCAACACTTCAACAAGAAGCCAGTAGAAAATTAGGTTACTCTGTTTCAAGGACAATGTCGTTGGCTCAAAAGCTTTATGAAGCCGGTAAAATCTCTTATATGAGAACCGATTCTTTGAACCTTTCTGACGAAGCAGTAAAAAGTGCCACCGCGGAAATTTCTTCTGCTTACGGAAGTCAATTTGTGCAAACCAGAAAATTCAAGACCAAATCACAATCGGCACAAGAAGCGCACGAAGCCATTCGCCCTACTTACTTTGCGAATCACGAAGCAGGTGCCAATTATGACGAAAAACGGCTTTATGACTTAATTTGGAAGCGTGCCATTGCTTCTCAAATGGCAGATGCAGAATTGGAAAAAACAACTGCAACCATTGCCATTTCCGGTAAAACAGAAACTTTAAGTGCTCAAGGTGAAGTCATTAAATTCGAAGGCTTTCTAAAGGTCTATTTGGAATCCACAGATGATGAAGATGGTAATAACGAAGCTAAAGGAATGTTACCTCCTTTGACCGTTGGCCAAGCATTAAACCTTGACCATATGACCGCACGAGAGGGCTTTACCCGTCATGCACCAAGGTATACAGAGGCCAGTTTGGTGAAGCAGTTGGAAGAAATGGGAATTGGTAGACCTTCTACCTATGCCCCAACCATTTCTACTATTCAAAAAAGAGAATATGTAGTGAAAGAGAACCGCGATGGTGTTGAAAGAAACTATCAAGAGTTAATTCTAAAAAACGGAAAGGTAAATACTGCTACCAAAACAGAAATTACAGGAGCCGAGAAGATGAAGCTTTTCCCTACCAATATCGCCATGATTGTGAATGACTTTTTGGTAGAGCATTTCCCTAACGTAATCGATTACTCTTTCACCGCTCGGGTCGAAGAGGAATTTGACCAAATTGCTCAGGGTTTTCAGCAATGGGACAAGATGATTGGTACTTTCTATGGTAGTTTCCATCAGAAAGTTGAAGACACCGAATCAATCAAAAGGTCTGATGTCAGCAATAATTCCCGAGAACTTGGTACCGACCCTGAAAGCGGTAAAATGATCATTGTAAGGATGGGCAAATTCGGCCCTATGGCGCAAATTGGAGAAGCTGACCCCGATGATGAAAATGCTGAAAAGCCAAAATATGCCAGTTTAAAGAAAGGTCAATTTATTGAAAGCATTACACTTGAAGATGCGCTAGACCTCTTCAAACTTCCGCGCACCGTAGGATTCTATAAGGAGAATGAGATCATCGCTGCCATTGGAAGGTTTGGTCCTTACATTAAATATGAGGATAAATTTGTTTCGCTTCCAAAAGGAGTAGATCCGCTTGAACTGGAATTGGATGAAGCCATTTCATACATCAAAGAAAAACAAAGTGCAGATGCTCCTATTTATGTTTATCAAGGACATCCTGTACAAAAAGGTAAAGGACGTTTTGGGCCATTTATCAAGTGGAATGATATGTTTATCAACGTCAACAAGAAGTACAATTGGGACAATTTGTCGGACAATGATATTATTGAACTGATAGAGGATAAACTTCAGAAGGAATCTGACAAAGTGGTGCAAAATTGGGATGAGGCAGGCATACGAATCGAAAAGGCACGTTGGGGCAGGCATACCATCATTAAAGGAAAAACTAAGGTGGAACTTGCTAAAACAGTGGATGTAGCCAAAATGACGCTAGATCAAGCCAAAACTGAAATAGAAAAGGCAACTCCTCAGAAAGCCGTCAAGGCAAAGAAAAAATAAAAGCATTCCAGACCTATAAGGTTTTTGAAACCTTATAGGTCGTTCTTTTAAACTCACTGATCCGATTCATCCTCTCACACTGTCGCAGGTTCTCCGAACCTGTGACAGGTTATGAAAACAAGGACTCTGTCCGATAACTACCTCAGCCAATCGAAATTAGATAGACCCTTCCTGCGTCAGGGAAAGAAAACCGTCATTTGTAGTCAGGGCATTCTTGAACTTCTGAAAAAGACCGCTGCGAGGTGACTTAAATAGCGAGCTTAAGCTATTACTCAAACCCCTTCGCGTTGCTCTGCGGTAAGATTAAAAACGACAGTATTGAGGTTACCGTGAGTAACCTCAATACTTCTACTAACCCAGCTCATCTTTGATTGTATCGAAGTTGAATGATAATTCGGTTTTTTAACAGAGAAAAACCTTCTTTTGTTGCTCTGCACCCCTACGGTTTATTAAAACTCCAAAAACTACCTCGCTCCTATTTTTATATCAGGATTTTGCTTGTATTTTGAACCTTATGACCAGAGAAGAAGCAAGAACGATTTTAACCTCAATGACCAAAGGCGATAGTTTATTAAGACATGCCAGAAGTGTTGAACTAGTAATGGAAGCTTATGGAAAGCATTTTGGCGAAGATGCCGAAGAATGGGCCGTCACCGGAATGTTGCACGATGCGGATTACGAGGCTTACCCAGAAGAACATCCAAACCGCATAGTCAACATGCTGAATGAAATGGGTGAAAACAAAATCGCGCATGCCATCTCTGCACACTATACCAAATGGGGCGTTTCTTACGATACTCGACTAGACAAAGCACTTTTGGCTTGCGATGAATTAACGGGATTTATCATTGCTTGCTGTCAAGTAAGGCCAGAAAGTATTGAAGGATTAACCGCTAAATCAGTGAAGAAAAAACTCAAAACAAAGGGCTTCGCTGCCAAGGTAGAAAGAGACGAAATTGAGGCAGGAATAGAAAAACTTGGAGTTGAATTAGACGCACATATTGAGTTTATTATCAATGTGTTATATACAAACAGAGTAGAACTCAGTATCTAATGAAAAAGCTTGTTGTGCTCACTGGTGCTGGCATTAGTGCCGAAAGTGGATTAAAGACATTTCGCGACTCAGATGGGCTTTGGGAGGGCCATGATGTAATGGAAGTGGCCACTCCCGAAGGCTGGTATAAAAACCCAAAACTAGTTTTAGACTTTTATAATGCCCGAAGAAAACAAGCCTTGTCTGCCGAACCTAATCAAGCACATCATATCCTAAAATCGCTCGAAGAACAATTCGATGTCACCATTATTACTCAGAATGTAGATCATCTGCACGAACTGGCTGGTTCATCAAAGGTCATTCATTTGCATGGCCAACTCTTTGAGAGTCGAAGCACCGTTGATGAGCGCTTGGTTTACAAAATGAACCATTGGGAATTAAAACTGGGTGATCAATGTGAAAAAGGAAGTCAGTTAAGACCTAATATCGTCTGGTTTGGCGAGGCCGTCCCCATGATGGACATTGCTATTGACATTACCCGGCAAGCGGATATCCTCGTGATTGTGGGTACATCAATGGTGGTTTACCCAGCAGCAGGTTTAATGCATTATGCCAAACGTAATATTCCCATTTACGTCATTGATCCTGTTAAGCCTTCTATCTCAAAACAGCCAAATCTCCACTTTATAGAGGAAAAAGCGACAATAGGCATGCAAAAACTGAAAGAAATACTGGCCTGACAAAAATTTTACTTTGAGATTTTAAAAAATAATCTCAGTTTTGAAGCATCATGATTTTATGAGAATAGTGTTCAACATAGCTGCCGTCAGTGCGCTGGTTACAAAATCAGGGAAATAAATCCCTGTCTCCCTATTTCAATAGATTTTTTTATTAAACATTATTCTCATTACAATGACGAATCAATCACGATTTTCAATAAAGAGGTTTTTTGAGTACCTCAAAATTTCAATTACTGGCCAGCAAGAAGATTTCACCACGGGCAGTATCAGGAAGGCTATATTTATGCTTTCCATCCCCATGATTTTAGAAATGCTAATGGAATCCACCTTTGCGCTGGTGGATATGATTTATGTTTCTAGGATCAGCACTAACGCCATTGCGACAGTCATCCTCACAGAATCGGTAATCACGCTGGTGTATGCCCTAGCGATTGGTTTAAGTATGGCAGCTACTGCGGTTGTCGCCAGACGAACTGGTGAAAAGGACATGGAAGGTGCTTCCAAAACGGCCGTTCAAGCCATCTTTCTTGGTGTATTCATCTCTGTCTCCATTGGACTCTTTGGAATCATTTTCCCCAAAGAAATCTTAGCGCTGATGGGTGGCGAGGCTGATTTAATCAACGAAGGTTATGGTTACACACAGATCATGATCGGTGGAAACATTACTGTGGTACTGCTATTCTTGATTAATGCGGTATTCCGTGGGGCAGGCAACGCCTCTATAGCCATGTGGACATTGGTATTGTCCAACGGACTGAATATCATTCTTGATCCAATATTCATTTTCGGTTTCGGCCCAATCCCCGCTTATGGCGTAGAAGGTGCTGCAATAGCTACCAATATTGGTCGTGGAGTGGCGGTAATTGGTCAATTGGCCATCCTTTTCTTAGGCAAGAGCCGTATCAAAGTGGGACTGAAAGATTTGGTTTTCCGTACCCAAATCATGTGGAATTTGATCAAAGTATCGCTTGGTGGCATTGGCCAATTCTTAATTGCAACTTCCAGTTGGGTATTCCTCACCAGAATCATGTCTGAGTTTGGAAGCGAAGTATTGGCTGGCTACGGCATTGCGATAAGAGTAATGATGTTTAGCATGATGCCCGCTTGGGGCATGAGTAATGCGGCAGCCACGCTTGTCGGTCAAAATTTAGGAGCAAAACAACCAGAAAGAGCAGAACAGTCGGTTTGGAAAACAGGAAAGTACAATGCCATTTTTATGGTGTTAATTTCTATCCTCTATTTGCTTTTCGCTTCGACCATTGTGGGTTGGTTTAAAAATGAAGCTGCTGTAATAGAAGCTGGTGCACTTTGTCTTCAAGTGATAGCCGCTGGTTATGTTTTTTATGCTTATGGCATGGTGCTTACGCAATCTTTCAACGGTGCGGGCGATACCAAAACGCCAACAGTGATCAACTTCTTTTGCTTTTGGCTGTTTCAAATTCCATTGGCTTATGTCACAGCCTTAACCCTGAATTGGGGGCCGCTTGGTGTTTATCTGGCCATAATGATTTCAGAAGTACTGATCGCCATTGTCTCTTGGTATTATTTCAAAAAGGGAAAATGGAAAACTATTCAGGTTTAAAAAAAGCCCTCTTGATTGAGGGCTTTTAATTGTATCCTGTATCTAGTTCTGAAACATCTTTTCAAAAAAGTCATCTCATAACAAGGATTTCTATTTTTTATAATAACGGTCTAAGAATCGATATCTAGCGTCATTCTGTGCCTTCACTGCTTTACTTTCTACATCAATCACCATTACCGAAGGTGCATCATCTTTCGGCTCAACATTTGGCCATTGCGGAAGTTTCGGTCCGTTTGGATTGCCCGTTTTAATGAAGTTGGCAAAGAATTCCTGCATGGTAGCCGATACCTTGTAGTCATCTGCCGTCCAAGCAAAGTCCGTAACCAAATCGAGGTTGCCCATACAATATTCTATTTCGCAGGCATGTGGAGCACCAATGGCCGGAGGTGCAGCAGGACCTGAGTTAGTTCCACCCGCCAAGCCAGCTACTAGATTCTGATCTTTGAGAGGCGGCCTCAATTTGCTATATAAATAGCGATATACGCTTTTGTCGCTATGCTTGCGATGAAGGTCAAACCACTTCCAAGTGCTATAAGCAATAAACCTATCAGAAGCCAGGTCAGTAGCTGACCACTCAATCTCTTTGTCATTACTATAGGGATATAATTTAAGCGCTTCTTCGTAAGTGTCTGGAAAAGCTTCTTTCACTTTGGCTAAATATACCTCCTTTGAATAAGGACCTTGGGTAAAGGCGTAACCTGGAATCTCCGCATTGTTCCATCCCAATAACAATGGAACTTGAGCCTGCTCGCCCGCCTCAAATATTTCCGGAAGCGTTTTAGGAAGAAAATAACCATCAATCACAGTCGGAAAACCAAACATTCGGGATTCACTAAATATTTCATACACCTCTCTGGTAGAAAGCGCACGAAGTTCTTTGATGCTCGAATAACCAGCTCGCTTCACAAAATTCTCCCCTGTCTTTTCTGCTTCTTGAAGAGAAACCGGTGCCATTGTGGGGTTAATGCCTGCTCCACTCTCACCAATTGCGCCAGCAATACGACTACGGGATAATGGAGAAGCCATTTGCATGCTAACGGCAGCGGAGCCCGCTGACTCACCTGCAATGGTAATTTTCTTCGGATCTCCACCGAAAGCTGCAATATTTTCCTCTACCCACTTAAGGCCAGCAGCCTGATCAAGCATTCCATAATTTCCAGAAGCCTTATAAGATACTTCTTTTGACAACTCTGGATGTGCTAAGAATCCGAAAATGTTCAGTCTATAGTTAACGGTGACTACCACAATACCTTTCTTGGCCATGCTCCTTCCGTTATACCGAGGTTCCGATCCATCGCCAGCGACATTACCACCACCATAATAGTAAAGCAGTACCGGCAGACCTGTTGTATTGCGTTTGGCAGGTGTCCACACATTCAAGTATAAACAATCTTCACTAACACCATCAGACTCTGATTTCATATCGCCAAACACAATAGCCTGAACAGGTCGCGGGCCAAATTTCTTAGTTTCTTTTACCCCTTCCCAATTGTCGAGAGGCTGTGGTGCTTTCCACCTTAAATCCCCCACGGGTGGCTTTGCAAATGGAATACCGAGATAAGTTTGGATACCATCTTTGGTGTCGTAGCTGCCTTCAATGATGCCATTTTTAACCTTAGTCTGCACATTGAAAGCATCATTGCTTTGAGCCCACACCACTTGCGATGCAAAGAGTAATGCGGCTAGAATTGATAGTTTAATTTTCATAAATAACCTTTTAAAATTTGATTGGACTCCCTTATTTGAAATCGTTATAAAACGAATTGAGGGATGTAATTTACAATTCTTTTCCTATTGTCTCACTTCGTAACAATAATAATTAACTGTTTTCAAAGCATCAAATTTTTTCTTTAAGTCGAGAGATTATAAATTGAAGCTCCATCTTCCATTAGTACATGGCCTTACCATCAGAAAAAAACTATCTTTCCCATATCGCATTCGACTCAGTCATCTTCGGTTTTTCTGGCCAAAAGCTTAAGATTCTAATCATGGAATACCATAATACTGGCCTCTATGCCCTTCCTGGTGGATTTGTAATGCATAATGAAGATTTGGATTTAGCGGTTCAACGAGGGCTTCTGGAAAGAACTGGCCTTGATAACATCTATCTTGAGCAGTTCCATACTTTTGGTAATGTCGAACGATATAAGCCAGAAGTCATGCGCAATATTTTGCAAGCGGACGGTCATGCCATAGATAATGACCATTGGATGTTGGAGCGGTTCATTTCTGTCGCTTACTATGCTTTGATCAACTCAGATAAGGTAGAAACCAGACCCGATCAAATTTCAGACTCCCTTGGTTGGTACAATGTGGAAGAATTGCCTGAATTAATACTGGATCATAATACTATAGTAAAGACAGCGCTAAAGTACCTTCAGCTTAATTTAAGTATTAAACCTATTGGTAAGAATCTTCTACCTAATAAGTTTACTATGAAAGAGTTACAACAGGTGCATGAAGCCATTTTAGGCACTCCACTTAGGCGGACTAGCTTTCAGCGCAGGATGTTGGGATTGGATATTTTAGAGCGCCACGAAAAGCGGTTCAATGGCAAAGCGCACAAAGCTCCGTACCTGTATAGCTTTGTGGAATAACTGCTCAATTCAAAGATGAAAAGGCCGCTGATATGACTTTAAGATTTGTCCGAGATGCTATTGGGAGCGAGAAGAAGAGTATTGAGGTTACTCAAAGTAACCTCAATACTTTGTACTAGTAAGATAAGATTGCTTGTATACAACCTGTGTAATTCAGAACGTCATTCCCTTGAAAACGGGAATCTCACTATTAACTCTTAAGTTCAAGTCGCAAGAGTACAACTAACTTTTATTACTAAAAAAGACCTCTACGAAGTGACTTAAATACGGTATTAGTGTTCTAACACCCCCCGATTGAGGCCTTTTGTTCAGTGAAAGTTTAAATCACGGAAGCCAATACAACCACTGCTCTAAAGCCTTCCCCAAGGGGAAGGTTTGGATGGGTCTAAGCAATTGACCTAAAAAACCTTAGTTTTGAATTATAATCTAAGTCCATGAAAAAGAACATTTCAACCATATTCATTTTAATCAACTTAATGGCTTGCCAACCCACTTCTCAAACTATTTCAATGGATAAAATTGCGGAAGACTACGTCAAACTAGTTTTAGAAATAGGCCAATACAATTCGGACTTTGTGGACGCCTATTATGGTCCTGAAGAATGGAAACCCAAAACAGAAAAGGCCAATGAAATTCCTTCAGATGATTTTATCGCTAGGGCCGATGCATTGTTATCGTTGACTGATGAAGTCAATAGTGGCAGTTTTGGCACTTTAGAAAACGCTAGGTTGACCATGCTTAAAAAGCAATTGCTAGCAGTGAGAACGAAAGTTGAAATTATCGCTGGTAAAACTTTCAGTTTTGATGAAGAAGCCCTTTTGCTTTATGATGCACGTCCCCCTCATAATGATCAAGCTTATTTCGATGGTTTACTGAATGATTTGGACGCTGCATTGCCTGGTACTGGCACTATTGCCGAGCGTTATTCAGCCTTTTCAAAGCAGTTTATCATTCCTAAAGATAAACTTGATGAGGTTTTTCAGGCTGCCATCACCGAGGCTCGAAAAAGAACGGACCAGCATTTCAATCTTCCTGAAAACGAAAATTTTGTTTTAGAATACGTGAATGACAAATCATGGTCTGGTTATAATTATTACCAAGGCAAAAGCCAGAGTTTGATTCAAATCAATACCGATTTTCCGATTTACATTGAAAGGGCCATTGATTTGGCTTGTCATGAAGGATACCCAGGGCATCATGTATTTAATGCTTTATTAGAGCAAAATTTGGTAGACGCCAAGGGTTGGAAGGAGTTTTCTGTTTATCCCCTCTTCTCGCCTCAATCTTTAATTGCTGAAGGCAGTGCCAACTATGGCATCCAAGTGGCTTTTCCAGGCGAAGAAAGAATCAATTTCGAAAAGGAAGTACTCTTTCCCTTAGCAGGCATTGACCCGAGCAAGGCAGATCAGCACTATACTATTCAAGAATTGCGATCTAAACTCGATTATGCGGGTAATGAAGCCGCTAGAAAATATTTGGACAAAGAAATCAGTCGCGAAGAAGCAGCAGCTTGGTTAGAAAAGTACCTGCTCTACGAACCTGACAGGGCCTTACAACGCACAAGGTTTTTCGATCAATACAGAAGTTATGTAATCAATTATAACCTTGGCCGCGATTTGGTAGCTGCTTATATCGAAAAGCAAGGTGGTACAGTAGATCAACCCGAAAAACGTTGGGAAATATTTAAAGTGCTTTTGAGTAATCCCAATACTGCAAGTAGTTTGAAATGATTAGATTTAATTCAATCTGATATTTAAAAGTATCTGGCATCCATCAATCCATACCTATGAAAAACCTTTTCCAAATCCTCCACTGTCCGTAGTCGTCAAGGGTGAGCGCTTTCTTTTCTTGGCTTATAGCAGCATGATTAAAGAAGAATAAGCCAATGATAATGGCGAAGAGGTGAGAGTTGAGTGTCCGCATTGCTTTGAATGTTAAAAGTTGATTCGTGTCATGAATTTGAAGGAAATATAAGCTCCTGATCAATTAAAGATATTGTTAATCCTTTGGATTCATAACTCCGCTTTTTTAGTAGGTATTTTTTTAATGTTAATGATGGGCTAGAGTCAATTCTAAACAACAGAAGTCATCCTTAAAGGATCTTTTCACGCTGTACGAGCAAATTTTGCGTTTTTGAAAAAGATCCCCTGCCTGCGGCAAGCAGACATAGGATGACTGCTCAAATAGGCATTGGGCTAACTACTAAATTATCTATTGTAAATATATAAGGCACTGGAATTTTCATTGCGGGCTATAAAAAGAATTCGGTCAGTGGAATTACCGTAAAAGCCATAAAAAATTTCGTATTGGTCGTTATTGGTAAGTCTTTCATATGTATTAAGCTCTTTATTGAACACACTAAGCTCACCTTGTGTTCCAGCCCCATCTCTAACATTCAGTATAAGTTCATTCAAATTCTTACCATAGCCGAAAGGAACATTATCTTTTTTTTCTGGTGTTAAAATGCTTTTCTCCCCTGTTTCAATATTATAGCTTACAGCCCCATTATATGCTAGGCCATTCGTTTGCTGCGGATTAAATATCTCGCTTGCTAAAATTTCAGAGCCATCTGGTGAAAAGCTAATGGGTCCAATTTGAATAATTTGCTGGCCATAATCTCGCAAGTCAGTTCCATCAAAGTTCAATGTCATTATTCTGCTATTAGACCAACCTTGAAGGAGCAATTTACCTCCAGTCTTATCAATATCGATCAGTAAAGGGTTTTCGCTTTTTTCTAGCAAAACGGTAACTTCTTTCAAAGCAATATTCATGCGCCTCAGTGAGACATGGACCAAGCCATCCCCTTGCGTATAAATCACATCTCCATCGGGTAAATACTGAGAGTTCCAGATGGAGCCATCACCCGTGACAGACAAAGTCAAGCCTGCAATTTCAGTATCTAGAGTGAATTCATAAAGTTTAGCTGTTCGCTGTCCCTCATAGTCTCTACTCGTGCTGTATAGCAATTTATTGTCATCGTCTGAAATATCAAGCGCTTGAATAATGCCTTCCCCCGAAAATAGCTTTTTTACTTCTCCAGAAGCATCAATCATCCTCATTTCAAAGCGACTGGCCTCGTAATTATTTATAGCATAGTAAATTTTTGATCCTTCATGCGAAACAACTAGCGCCCCAAGACCAGAACGATCATTTCCAGAACTATAATTGTCCAGTTTTACTTGACCCAAGCTATTGATAGTAACAGGGTCTTCTTCTTTATGACAAGAAACCGCAAAGATAAACAATAGAAAATACACTAAAATTCTTTTCATTATCGTATGGTGATTAACTAGATATCAAGCTAATAAATCTAATATGTATTTAAAAATAACAAATGGATTTGTTGCCATTTAGGCCTATACAAACTTTAATCTAATCAGCCCTTAGTGCTTTTTGAAGGACCTTTGCTAAACCATCTCCAACGCAATTCCTAAATCCGAAATCAGGTCTTCTTTATTTTCTAGGCCTACAGAAATGCGCATATCGCCCAAGGAAATGCCTAGGCCAGCGAACTGTTCGGGGCTCAGTTCTTTCAAATAACTAATGGCCGGGGCATATATTAAGCTTTCATGTCCGCCCCAACTTACCCCAATTTGGAACAGGCTTAAGCCATTCACAAAAGCTTTCACTTTATCCAAATCATCGGATTTAATCCTAAAACTCATCAAACCTGTCAGACCAGTCATTTGGCGTTTGGCTAATTCCTTTTGGTCGAAAGACTTGGCACCGGGATAGCGCAATATTTCAATCTTTGGATGATGCTCTAGAAATTCGGCCAATGCGAGTGCATTCTCTTGATGCTGTTTCATGCGGACGGACAGGGTTCTTAAGCTGCGCAGCAATAACCATGCTTCGAAGGGTGCCATCTTCGCCCCAATCCATTCATACTCCTTCAATGAAATGGAATCAATGACTTCGGCCTTTCCAATCACAACTCCCGCCACTACATCACTATGGCCTCCAATATATTTAGAGCAAGAGTGAATCTCTAAATCCACTCCCATCGCCAACGGCTTTTGATAGAGGGGGCTTGCCCACGTGTTGTCAATAATGGTTTTTATGCCTTTTGATTTGGCCAATTGGCAAACTGCCGTGATGTCCTGCAAAGAGAAAACAGCCGAAGAAGGGCTTTCAAGGTAGATTAAGCTGGTATTTGGCTGAATGGCTGTCTCAAAATCAGACAGTTTTTTGCCTTCCACAAAAGTGACTTCGATATTGAATTTGGGCTTTAAATATGAGGTTAGAAAGTTACTGGCTGGGCCATAAAGGTTTTTAATTGCTATTACATGATCTCCAGACTTGACACAGTGCATGACCGCTGCAGAAATTGCTCCCATTCCCGAAGGAAATAATTGCGCCTTCTCTCCTCCTGATAAAGCAGCTAACTTTTGTTCCACCAGTTTTACTGTTGGGTTTTTGCCACGGCTATAAATAAAGCTTTCTAAACGATTGTCAAAAGCAGCATCTATGGCATCCCAATTTTCGAAGGTGAAAAGCGAATTCTGAAAAATAGGCGGCACTACTGCTCCATTTGGATTTCTTTCGTCATCATGTGCCAATAGCGTTTCCGCTGAAATCCATGTTTTCTTACTCATCTATTTCTTCTGGTTTGGTTTTAACTTCATTATAAAAACAGCCTTTACCTGTCAATGCCAGTAAAGGCGCAATAATCAAATTGGCTAAGGTCATCAATTGCCAATGCCAATATTCAGTGACTGGCACACCCAAAGTAGCCGCTATAAAAACACCTGTTGTCGTCCAAGGGATAATATTTTCGATCATAGTTCCATAGTCTTCAATGGAACGCGAGAGTACCTTTCTTGGAATTTTGTATTGGTCGTATTTCTTCCCGAAGGCATCCCCAATAATAAAGCTTGTGGCGCTTTGATTCGAGGTGGTCACATTAGTAAAGCCAGCAGCAAATAAGGATGAAATGATAACTGAAGATCTAGTCTTTGCGAAAGCAAAAATGCGGTTCACTAGACGCGGCATAGCATCGATCATGTCAATGGAGCCCACAAAAGTGAATATCACAAAGAAAAGCATAATGGCATAGTCCAATTCATACATTCCCCCTCGGGTGAATAGTGTCACAACGTTTTCAGGAACAGTTGCCATCCATGTTGCCATTGAAGTATCGAAGCCTTTATTCAAAGTGTTGACAATATCAAAAACAGTGAATTGTTGAAAGATCAAGGCCAAAATTGCCGCTACAAAAGCTGAGGCAAGTAAGGTGGGCAAGGTTCCCTTTTTGGTGAGCGATCCATAAAGTACAATCACAGGCGGAATGAACAAGAACAAATTAAAGCTGAACATGGACTCAATGGCCGAGAGTGTGTTCGTGATTTGCTCCGTATCTACAATTCCATCTCCAACTGGCTTTACAAAACCCATGACAAAGAAGACCACAGTTGCAATCAAAGCTGACGGCATTGTGGTGTTCATCATGGAACGGATATGGGCGTACAGGTCAGTTTCAGCGGCCAATGCGGCTAAATTGGTAGTATCGCTCAATGGCGAAATTTTATCTCCAAAATATGAACCCCCTACTATCGCACCGGCCGTAATGGCTAAATCCGCATTGACCGCTCCTGCCATCCCCATAAGTACCACGCCAATGGTACCAATCGAGCCCCATGAAGTGCCTGTTAAGGTTGAAAATATAATGGGAATCAGAAATGAAAGCACATAGATATAGTCTGTGTTGATCATTTTGATACCGTAGTAAATCAACATGGGAATGGTACCGCTGATGATCCAAGTGCCTATAATTACACCAATGGCGAAAAGAATCAGGATTGCAGGTAAGCCTTTGGCCAATTTCTTTACAATGGCTTTGAGAATGTCATCCCATTCAAAACCCATGATCAACAGTTGGCCAATAGAAAATACCGAGGCAATGAGAAACACTACTTCTAGCGGAAACGCTTCTTGACCAAGGAATTGAGGCCTTAAAATCAGTCCGTAACTAATGAGCAATGAAAGAAAAGCCACAGGCATTACTGCATGGTAAAACTTGACCTCTACGTTTTTAAGTGGTTTCATAGTTTAAAAAGTCGGCAGAAGATAGTTAGAGAATGTTAGAAATGAAATGCCAAGATGAAAAGAGCAGATATTGACCTCAAATCATGGCAGCATTGCGGCAATAAAAGCCATTTTAAACTGAAGGTATAAGCTTATCTAGCCGTATATTATGTTTAACTTGTTTAGCGTCACTTTTAATCTTGTTAAGAATGTCCATGAAATTATACATCAAATACATGGTGAGCCTTCGGTGTAAGATGTTGGTGAAGAAAGAGTTAGCTAAACTTGGATTGCACTATGTTGTACTCGATTTAGGTATGGTTGAAGTGCTGGGCGAACTTAAAGAAGAACAACGCTTAACCCTAAAAGCGAACCTGTTAAAATCAGGTTTAGAGCTTCTAGATGATAGCCGAAGTATATTGATTGATAGGATCAAAAGCGTTATCATCGAAATGATCCACCATACAGACGAACTGCCTAGTGTCAATTACTCTGATTATATCGCTGAAAAACTAGATTATGACTACACTTATCTCTCCAATATTTTTTCAGAAGTAAAAGGCATTACCATCCAGCAATTCATCATCGTTCACAAAATAGAAAGAGTTAAAGAACTGCTGCTATATGACGAACTTAACCTTACCGAAATATCATACAAGCTTCATTATAGCAGTGTTGCGCATTTATCTAACCAATTCAAGAAAGTAACAGGGCTCTCGCCTTCGTTTTATAAAAAGCTTAAAAAGAAAAGGATTGGTAATCTTGAATCTGTCTGAATCCTACAATTGGTCCACATCCAAGTAAGGCAAAGTACTTACCAACCTGTGATAGATATAACATTTTGACATAATTCTGTAACATGTATTAATTATAGAAAAGTGACCTTTATGCGGTGAAAACTTATTCACCCCAAAACGTCATCATGAAAAGATTAAGACTTCGAATATTAATAGGTGTGTTATTATTAGCTTCAGTTGTTCTGCCCATACAGGCCGAAAGAGCAAATAAACGCCCTGCAATGACCCATACAGACTCACTTAGGTCCATTGCGATTGCTGAAAGGCTCATTGAAATCAAGGAACTTGATAAATCCAATTTGAAAGCTTCGGAAAAGAAAGCTTTACGTAAAGAAGTGCGCGAAATCAAAAAAGAAGATAGAGCAAATGGTGGTGGTTTATACCTTTCCGTTGGCTCCATCATCATTATTATACTTTTATTGATCCTTCTACTTTAATAGGCCTTAGTCACTTTGTTAATTATGAAAAAAATAGGCGTTATACTCCTTGTATTAGGTGTTTTACTTTCTGTGTATTCTGGATTCAATTTTATAACAAAAGAAAAAGTGGTTGATATCGGAGATATTCAGATCACGGCTGACAAAAAACACAATGTTGTTTGGTCTCCTATCCTAGGAATTGCTTTGCTCGTCATTGGCGGTGGAGTTTTACTTTTTGGGAGCAGTAAAAAATAAAGCCAAATCTAGTTTCAACATTAAACTAACAATTACACTCATGGGAAATCTCTTATATACTATTGCAGTAATACTCGTCATCTTGTGGGCTATTGGCTATGTTGGTTATGATTTAGGGAACATAGTTCATATACTTCTTGTGATTGCGGTCATTGCCGTGCTCTTCAGAATCATCAAGGGGCAGAAAGTACTTTGATGTTCTAACACTGTTATTTAAAAATTCACTTCAAGGTATTTTTACTTATTAAAAAATGTATTAGTGTTTCATACAATTAAAGAGGTTTTTCAAATTGAATGCTGCCATTACTTTCAAACAGGTAGTCTCATAAATAGTGGTCTAACGCTAAATTGAGATTGCTATTCGACACACCGGATATTTTGAAAATAATGTTTCAAGTTCAGTTGAGAGCCTCTTCTTTATTTCTTGAGGCTTTACCGTATTTTGTTTTAGAGGAGAAAGTAAGACTTTCATTGACTAAAATTCTCAATAAGTATGCATGAGCCAAAATTGCTATTGACCCTCTACCGTTTCAAACAAATCACTGATAATGTGTTGCTTGGAAATTGGTGTGACTTCCCTGAAGTAGCCCAACAAATCCTTTGTCGTGGAGTATCTTTTAGTCCTTTTCTTTAACTGACCATTTGCAGTTTCTCCTTTTTGACCTTATCATGCTATTGGTTTGAAAAAGAAAGTCAGCCAGTAAATGAGCAATAAGTAGCCTGAGGAGTATTTCTATCTCTGTTATGTCCATTAAGTCTGAGTTTCAAACCGTTTTATATAAGGTGTTAATTACTTCCTTTTTAGTACCTTAAAGAGTACTAACAAGTCTTAACCTATTATCTCCTTTCTTAAATCAATCTGACCCAGAACCAATGAGATAAATCTCATGGTGATCATTTTTTCCTATAAAAAGTTGCCGCTTACTCCTTTGGTTTTTCAGGCATAACGCCTGCGTCATTTTCTTTGACTTTTGGTGGCCGTTCACCTCTCAGGTGTATGATCAGTCCATCTAAAAATTTCCTAAGGATTTGGTCTCCTGCTTCTACATAGTTAGGATGATCTTCCGCCCTGAACATATCGCCAAGGGCACCTTTGGTGATTTCAAAGTCTACCAATTTTAGAATTTCCACGATGTTTTCATCTCGGAGTTTATGAGCCACTCTTAGTTTTTTGAGGATATCGTTGTTAGTAAGCATATAGAACCGAATTTAAGCGTTTTATCTTCTAGTTAGCAAATTTGGGTAAGGTTATATAACCCCTCAGTCCTGCGGACAGCTCCCTTAAAACAAGGGAGCAGCAGATTTTGCTGAAATTTATAATTCAAAACTCAAGATTTATTTCCGGTCTCAATCCACTCCCCTCCTGTTTAGAGGGGTGCATAAAACGGGGTGGTCCTTTCTACTCCTATTCAGGTGTCCTAGCCAATCTCATAAATAGCGACTTCGGTAACAATTGTTACACATTCTTAATCAAGAGATGCGTCTATTTACTATTGATAGAGTCAAGTGTGCTTTTCATCTTGATGAAACGATAAAAGACATGAGAAAGAAAAATTTATTATTGGGTTTTGGCTTATTATTTATAACCACGGTAGCAGCGGTAGGCTGTAATGGCAAAAGCAGTGTCACCACAGAAGAGACTGAAAAACCAGCCGATGAACCCACTGAGCTTATTGCAAATATTGATGCCGCAAACTTGCTTACAACGGTATGCTATGCCTGTCACAACCCCAAAAGTGGCTCGCACGATGAAATGCTGGCGCCACCCCTTGTCGGTATTAAGCAGCAATATTTAAATGCTACTGCAAATCGTGCGGGTTTTGTAGAACGTATGGCAGCATTCGTTACTAACCCAAGTGAAGATAAAGCATTAATGAAGGGTCCAATTAGACGCTTTGGCTTAATGCCTAAACCACCAGTAACTGATGAACAAATCAAGGCGATTGTTACTTTTATTTATGATAATGAGCTTCCAACACCAGCTTGGTTTGCTGAGCATGAAGAACAGATGCACGGCAAAGCAAAAGATTGAATGTTTAGCCTTTAGCTAAACATTCAATTTCAGATTTTCTTTATCACTTCTGAATAATCACATACTAGTAAAGAAGGTGAGTTACTTAAGAGGCACTCTAACTAATCCACAACGGCAAATTCTACACTATGCACCATAGGTAGATTGGTATTCAAAGTTTGCCAACTGTCTCCATTGTTCATAGACATATAGGCGTTTCCGGTTGTAGTACCAAAAGCAAGTTTTTCACCTTGTAAAGCAAGCGCATGACGGTAAGTAATATCGAACACTGCACTTTGCGGTAAACCTTTTCTCAAGGCTTTCCATGTTTTGCCGCCATCTTCGGTGCGGCAAACGCATAAAGCATTGTCCACCGCCACACGCATTTCATCACTTACCCCGGGCACTACCCATGCAACCTCAGGGTCAGTTTCGTGGGCGGCTATTGCGAAACCGAAATTGGCTGGCCCTTCTGGTTGGGAAATGTCCGCCCAATTAGCTCCACCATCCACAGTTCGATAAATCCCACAATGGTTTTGTTGCCACATCACCTTGGGGTTGGCCTTGCACCAATCCACGAGATGAGGATCCTGACCAATTTCCGAAGAAGGATCAGGAAGAAACTCTGCCTGTAAACCATGGTTCATGGGATGCCAATTGGCTCCACCATCTAAGGTTTCGAAAACTCCGGCACAACTGATACCAATATAAATGTGATCTGAATCTTTCGGATCGACCAAAATAGAATGAATACCGGGATGATCTCGCCCTCCTCCAAACCATTGTGTTTTCCGGGATGGATGGTCCCAAAGGCCTCTCACCAACTCGAATGAATCACCATTATCGGTGCTTTTGAACAAACCACCTGGCTCCGTACCAATGTAGACAGTTCCTGGACGGTCGGATCCCCCATTTGAAAATGCCCAGAGCAGTTTGGTTGAAGCGGGTATCCCCTCTTTGATCTCTTCCCCCTCTGGGTATTTGGGAGCTTCAAGTTCTTCCCAATTCTTTCCGTCTTTCGACCTGTGCAGCTTACAACCCCAATGACCATGATCTAAGAATGCCCAATAAGTACCTGTATTTTGATCATATGAAGCTATACTGACAGGCGCACCTAAAAATTGAGTGTCCCTGTATTCCCAATTCCCGTTGTTTTTTTGGTGGTAGGTGACCAAGCCTTTTCGGGTACCGAATAAAAGTAGATTCTGAGCCATGGCGCTATTTTAAAAAGTAAAAAATGTATTTTTTGGATGGGCTGTTTCAATGAATATGTAGCCCATTATCAAATCATAATTCTATCCCCCAGATAAGGCCTGCATGATGTAGACTTCATCATTTTCAGCCAGTGTATCTTGCAAAGTTTGGCGATCGCTCACCATATCATTACCGATGAAAATATTCACATGCTTTCTCAAAACGCCATTTTCATCCACAATATAATCTCTTAATCCAGCGTGATTGGCCTCTACCTCTTTCAATATTTCAGCAACGGTATTTCCCTTAACCCGCAGTGGGGCTAAATTGGGGTAGAAACGTTTTAAATTCGATGTGAACTTTACTGTAGGCATGGCTTAAATAAATCAAATCTAATTTATTGAATAATGCATTAAAGTCAACGAGGAGCCTTATAAATTCCCTGGTCTCAGTAACCACCAAAGTTGAACGGAAGAGTTTTTTTTCATTTTCCTCTTTTCTTGCTCATACAACTCTAATCAATTCGGAGCTGCACTCCCTGACTGACAGGAAGTCTCAATCCAAAAATTAGCTCATTGCTGAATTAAGGCATGAAACTAGGCATTGTCGATTAGCACATTCGAATGCTTCTGAAAAGAGCTCTGCCATGTGATATTTCAGGTAAGAAAGTGATGAAATTACTTAAACTGACCTTATTACATAGACCGTGAAGGCAGTAAAATCAGTTTCAAACCGAAGTAATTCCTAAGCTTTAAACCAAGATAGTTTAATGATGATGGCATTCGAAAAAATGACCAAAACATAGACTAAAGTGACGAAACCTCCGGAGTGGAGTGTAAAAATTACCCAGAGGCCATATCGCCCGACAGGATCGAGCGACTATGAAAGCGGCCATTCTGAGCTTTAATCCCTAATTATGCTTTCTTTTTTACCGCTGGTGGCTTATGATCATTTGGCTTATCATCATTTTTTGGACGTCTAACACCATACGATCCGTTGGCTATTTTGCCCTTCTTGGTTTTAATATCTCCTCTTCCCATAATTGATCAATTTACTATTTAGCCTAATTTACTCAATCGAAGGCCCACTTGTTAAGTATTCCTAGAATTTGATTCTAAATCAACCATTTGAGCCCTAACTTTGGGCATTCTATGAAATCCCAAGCTATTCAAGTCAACCTAGCAGAGTATACCTATCATTTAGCAGATGAAAAGATCGCTAAATACCCACTCTCTGAACGCGATCAATCCAAGTTGCTTTATTATCAAAAGGGAGCTATTGCCCACCGCAGCTTCAAGGATATTGTAGATTTGATTCCTGCTAATACAAGCCTATTTTTCAATAATACCAAGGTAATTCCAGCCCGATTGATTTTCAATAAGTCTACTGGCGCTCAAATAGAAATCTTCTTGCTAAAGCCTCTACTGCCCTCAACCATCCTAAGCCTAGTGATGGAAGAAAAGCAACGGGTGGCGTGGGAGTGTATGGTGGGTAATTTTAAAAAATGGAAAGACGATAGCCCGCTTGAAAGGGTTTTAGATTTGAATGGTACAACTATTCACCTTTTGGCCAAAGTGCTTGACCGCAACAAAAAGTTGATTTCCTTTGAATGGGACAATGCGAATGTCTCTTTTGCAGAAATTGTTGAAGCTTCGGGCAAAGTACCCCTTCCGCCCTACCTCAATCGCCCGGCTGAAGAGGATGATAAACCACGTTATCAAACGGTTTATTCTCAACACGATGGCGCTGTTGCGGCCCCAACGGCTGGCTTGCACTTTACGCCAGAAATCCTTAATGATCTTGAAGGCAAAGGCATCAGCAAATCATTTTTAACCCTTCATGTGAGTGCGGGCACTTTCCAGCCCATCAAAGCCGATAATATTGAGGAACACCCAATGCACTCCGAACAACTGGTTGTCAACAAGGAGAGTATTGAAGATGTCATCGCAGCAAAAGATAAAATCATCGCTGTTGGTACAACTTCTATGCGTACTTTGGAAAGTCTTTTCTGGTTCGGAGTTAGGCTAATGAACGGCAACGATGTTTTCGAAATACAAAAACTTGAACCTTACTCGATTGAAGATCAACTGCCTTCTCGCCACCAAGCCTTTTCAGCCATACTCAATTGGATGGAAAAGAACGAATTAAACCAAATAGTAGGCACTACAGAAATTTTTATATTTCCCGGTTATCAATTCAAGGTATGCGATGGGTTGATCACCAATTTTCACCAACCTGGCAGCACATTGATATTATTAGTAGCTGCTTTCATTGGGCCTGACTGGAAAAAAGTGTATCAACAAGCACTAGAAAACGGATATCGATTTTTGAGTTATGGAGATTCTTCTCTGCTAATGCCATAATTGAATAAAAGTTCTAAATTCACACAATGCAAAAAGCAATTTCGGATAGCACTTTTGTAAAGTCCGCATCGGATTATGAACAGGCAGTAGCTTATATCAACGAACAAATCCCACTTATAGGAAAATCCTTCCATGTATTTGGGCTAGAGATGACCGTTACGCAAATCGTATTGCCCATAGTATTTCTTATACTCATTAACCTTATCGGAAACTTAGTCAGGGCCATCCTGATCAATAAAATCCTAAGCCGCTATATTGAAGACCGAAAAACGGTGCTTTCCATTGGCAACACCACCAAATATTTTATTTTAATCATTGGGGTGACTCTCGTGCTCTCTACCATTGGGTTAGGAAGTGATTCGCCCTTAAATATCAAGTTAAACCCTACAGCTGAACATCCCCTCACTTTATTCGCTTTGTTTCGAGTCATCTTCTTTTTGACTTTACTGATTTTTCTAACCAGTAAACTTAAAGGAGTATTCGTTAAGCAAATTTTGAGCAGGTATTCCGATGATGTTGGCGTAAGCGAATCGATTGGTACGATTATCCAATATGTAGCTGTATTGGTGGGAGGCTTAATTATAGTACAAAGTACCATCAACCTTGGTTCGCTCAATGTATTGGCCGGTGCTTTGGGAGTCGGTATTGGATTTGGTTTGCAAAATATTGCCAATAATTTTATCTCTGGCTTGATCATCCTTTTCGAAAGGCCAATCAAGGTGGGTGATAGAATTGAGGTAGGAAATATCTCTGGCGATGTGGTGAAAGTAGCAGCAAGAGCTACAACGGTGAACACGAATGATAATATCTCTATCATTATTCCCAATTCGGAGTTCATCAGTCAAAAAGTGATCAACTGGAGCCATAGCGATAGAAACATACGCTTTCATTTACCTGTTGGGGTGGCCTACAAAGAAGACCCAGCGAAAATCAAGACGATCTTGCTGGAAGTAGCCGAAAAACATCCCGATGTGCTAAAAAGACCTGCTCCAGAAGTGCTTTTCATTGAATATGGTGACAGCTCGATCAATTTCGACCTGATGATTTGGACCAATACATACATCAACAAGCCATTGGTGCTCAAAAGTCAATTGTATTATCTGATTTTCGAGAAATTCAAGCAACATGAGGTCGAAATTCCTTTCCCTCAGCGCGATATTCATATCAAAACAGGGCTTACGCAGGGTCAAATAACTAAATAGTCATTTTCTGAATTATGGTCAAAGCATTCAATTGGGTGATAGTGAATTTGTTTAACTTCGAACGTTTTTCGATTAAATAACCATGAGAGTAATAATTGCAGGGGTTGGGAATGTGGGTTTTCATTTAGCAAAACTCTTATGTGCCGAAGGTCAAGACATTGTGTTGATCGATCAGGTGCAGGATAAATTGAAATACGCCTCAAATACGGTGGATGCTTCCACCATCAAAGGCAATTCAACTTCGTACAGCGTATTGGAAGAAGCTGGAGTTTCGCAAGCCGATTTATTGATTGCGGTTACTTCCTCAGAAGACGCAAATATAGCCACAGCCATCATCGCCAAGCATTTAGGGGCGAAGCGGACAATTGCTAGAATTTCGAATACCGAATTTCTTTACCAAAAAGACAAACTCAACCTAAAACATTTAGGGATTGACGATATTATTTCACCAGAGTCTTTGGCTGCCAAGGAGATCAAGCGACTTTTAAAGGAAGTGGCCCTCACCGATAGTTTTGAGTTCGAAAAAGGATTGCTTTCTTTGATTGGTGTAAACATTGAGGCCAACAGCCCCTTGAATGGCAAAACCATGCTTGAAGTGGCCCGTCTGAACCCCGAGCAAAAATTCATGACGGTCGCTATCTTAAGGCATAATGAGACCATTATTCCTTATGGAAATACCAAGTTTGAAGTAAATGACCATGCCTATTTTGTAGCGCAGCCCGATGGTATAGAAAAACTATTGTTCCTTACGGGAAAGAAAAAAGAACCGGTAAAAAGCTTAATGATCCTAGGTGGTTCACGCGTTGGTTTTCATGCTGCAAAAATTTTGAGCAAACAGTATAATGTCAAAATCATTGAACGCGATCCGCAAAAATGCTTCGAACTGGCAGATCAGCTGCCCGATGCCATGGTGATCAATGGTGATGGCAGAAACGTAGATTTATTACACGAAGAAGGCATTAGCGATATTGATGCTTTTATAGCCGTCACAGGCAATTCTGAAACGAACATCATCTCATGTCTGGTCGCCAAGAATAATGGCGTAAAAAAGACGATCGCTATGGTAGAAAACATGGATTACATCCATCTTTCGCAGAGCATTGGGGTGGACACGATGATCAACAAAAAACTGATCGCGGCCAACTTCATTTTCCGACACATCAGACAAGGTGAAATTGTTTCTATTACCAGTATTCACGGTGTGGATGCCGAAATTCTTGAGTTTGAGGTAAAGGAAGATTCAAAAATAACAAGCTTGGAGCTTAAGGATTTGAATTTTCCCAAAACGGCCATTATTGGTGGCGTAATCAGAGATGGTCAAGGTTTTACCACCCCTGGCGACTTTAGATTTCAGACCAAAGACAGGGTGGTGGTGCTTTGTAAACCAGAAAGTATTCATAAAGTAGAATCCTACTTCATTTAATTCATGGAGGCCAGAACAAGATTTAATGTAAAAGCGATTGCCAATATTTTGGGAATTCTTCTTTTGATGAATGCTGGCTTCATGCTCATTTGCCTTCCAGTTTCCATTTATTTTGAAGAAGACTGGTTGCCAATGCTTCAATCTGCGGCCATTACAGCAGCCGTGGGCTTTTTACTGCGGTTTTTGACCAGAAAATTCCCTTCCAAGGAGTTGAAAAAACGCGATGGTTACATTGTTGTTACCTCTGGCTGGGTTGTAATGTCCATTTTTGGTGCATTGCCTTTCGTTTTGAGCAATAGTATTCCCGACTTTACCAATGCCTTTTTCGAAACTGTTTCTGGCTATACTACCACAGGTGCATCCATTTTAAATGACATTGAATCTGTGCCAAAAGGAATTCTTTTTTGGCGAAGCTTTACTCAATGGATTGGCGGAATGGGAATCATTGTGCTGGCCGTAGCCATCCTTCCTTTTTTAGGCATTGGTGGAATGCAATTGTTTGTAGCCGAAGCGCCCGGTATTACGCCAGATAAGCTTCAACCCAGAATTCAAGACACCGCCAAACGACTTTGGTTCATTTATGTAGGTTTGACTTTGGCAGAGGCCATCCTCCTTTTTGTGGGTGGAATGGGCGTTTTTGATGCGGTTAATCATGCGTTGACCACTATGGCAACCGGTGGTTTCTCTACTAAAAATGCCAGTGCAGCCCATTATGACACACCATTCATTCAGTATGTCCTTATCCTGTTTATGTTTTTGGCAGGTACCAGCTTTACCCTCACCTATTATGCGCTGAAGCGAAATTTTAAAAAAGTATTCAGCAATGAAGAATTCATTGTATATACCTTGTTTACTATCGCCATTACCATTATTGTAACCGCCACGGTGATGGTTGTGACTGACAATGGATTTGAAAAATCGTTCCGAGATTCATTATTTCAAGTAGTATCCATCATTACCACTACAGGTTTTGTTTCTGCGGATTATACGGCTTGGGCACCATTTCTTTCCGTGCTATTTTTTATTCTACTTCTGGTGGGTGGTTCAGCAGGCTCTACCGCTGGTGGGGTAAAAGTGATCAGGCACGTGGTACTTTTTAAGAATTCGTTTTTAGAGTTGAAGAGGCAGTTACATCCATCGGCTGTATTACCAGTAAGGATCAGCGGAAAGGCCATCGATCAAGGGGTAGTTTCCAATGTACTTGCCTTTATCATGATCTATATTTTGATTTTTATTGTCGGAGTAATATTACTCTCCACCATGAGTGTTGACTTCGATACTGCTTTTGGGGCAGTAGCAACCTCATTGGGCAATGTGGGGCCAGGCATTGGCGATGTTGGCCCATTGAATAATTTCTACAACATACCAGCCCCAGGCAAATGGCTACTTTCTTTTCTTATGCTTTTGGGAAGGCTTGAGCTTTTTACCGTCTTGTTGCTGTTGACCCCTCACTTCTGGAGAAAAAATTAAAATAATTTTCCGAGGATTGAAGACTTCTTTTCAGCTTTAAAACCAGCCTTTTCTACCAAGCCAATAACCTCTTCTGCATTTAAATTATCGCCCTGAACCGTCAATAAGCGATCTTTACTGCTCAGGTCTACAGCCCAATGGCTGACGGATTGCGCTTGGTCCAAAAATGGAGTAACCGTGGAAAGACACATTCCACAATTAATATTGGTTTTATATACGGCTTTTTTCATTTAATTTTCAATCTAATTAATAATTGGGCACATGATTCACATGGCCTGCATAAAGATAAATCACACTTGACATTTAAAGAACTTAATCTCCACGAAAGTGTCTTGGAAGGACTTTCGGCCATGGGATTTGATACGCCCACGCCAATCCAAGAACAAGCGATTCCCGTAATCATCGAAAACAAAGATCTTATTGCTGTGGCCCAAACGGGTACTGGTAAAACAGCTGCCTTTTTGCTTCCAATCCTACATAAAATCTGCTCGAATGATATTCCTGAAGGGCAAATTAACACTTTGATCATTTGCCCAACGCGCGAGTTGGCCGTTCAGATTGATCAACAATTAGAAGGATTGGGCTACTTCACTCCTGCCACTTCTCTGCCTATTTATGGCGGTGGCGATGGTGATGGGTTTTCGAGAGAAAAGCAAGCATTGACTACAGGAGCACATATCATTGTAGGAACCCCTGGCAAACTCATTTCTCATTTGAACCTAGGTTATGCCAAGATTGACCATTTAGAGCATTTGATTTTGGATGAAGCTGATCGTATGCTCGACATGGGTTTTTATGAAGACCTGATGAGAATTATTGGCTATTTGCCCAAAAACAGACAAAATTTAATGTTCTCAGCTACAATGCCTCCTAAGATCAGGAAATTGGCGAAGGACATTCTGGTTGACCCATTTGAAATAAGCATTGCTATTTCAAAACCTGCCGAAAGGGTTGTTCAGGTGGCTTTCAACACTTATAATCAGCAGAAAATCGGCTTAGTAAAGCACCTGCTTCGATTCAACGATATTCCTAGCCTTGTGATTTTCGCTTCGACCAAAATTAAAGTGCGGGAACTGACCAAGGAACTGCAACGAGAAGGCATGAATGCCAAGCCAATTTCTTCGGACTTGGAACAAAAAGACCGAGAAGATATCCTTAGGGAGTTCAAAAGCAGAAAATTACAAATTCTGGTGGCAACGGATGTGATCTCACGCGGTATCGATATTGACAATATCGACATGGTCATCAACTTCGATGTACCAAACGATGCTGAAGACTATATCCACAGAATTGGTAGAACTGCAAGAGCATCATCTGAGGGAGAGGCCGTCACCTTTATCAATGAAGAAGATCAGTTCAAATTCTCGAAGATTGAAGAGTTGATCGGTACGGAAGTTCGTAAAATCGCACTGCCCGAGTTTTTGGGCGAAGCTCCACTCTACGATCCGATCAAAAACAAAAAGAAAGGACAAAAATCCTTCGGAAATAAAAAGGGTTTTAAGAGGAGATAGACCTGTTTTTCTTGATTTAAGTTTACTTCTGAAAAAGCCCAATAAATACTTGTTGGGCTTATTGTTTTTTGAACTCTTGAATTCCACTGAATCCAAGTCTTTAATACTGTTCAATATCGTCCATTTTTCAGTGCAGTTCCGTACAAAAACACACATGGTTTATTTGTCATGATTTCTCAAGTAGCTCATAATAAATAGCTTAGCCAATAATTAGCAAATTGGCATGTTTAATGGGTTTGCCGGGCATATCAGTCCATTACTTCAACATGAAAAATATCTCCTACGCAATTAGGGTTCTGCTCAAGAACAAATTTTATTCCTTCATCAACATTTTTGGTTTGGCCGTTGGTTTGGCTGTATCAATGATTATTCTGCTTTATGTACAAAGTGATTTAAGTTTTGATAAATCACACGAAAAGCACGCGCAGCTTTATAGGATTGAATCAAAATTCTATATCCCTCCAAAGAATGATGAATTCGCTTTGACCTCATTGGTAATTGCCGAAATGATGAAAGAGGAATATCCAGAAATTCAGAATTTCGGAAGGTTCCAAAACGCAGGAAGACAGCTTTTTACGATCGGAGATAAAAAAATCTATCAAGACAATATCTATTTCGCTGACACCTCTACTTTCAGTATGTTCACGCATCAGTTTATTAAAGGGGATCCTAAAACAGCCCTTTCAGAACCCAATAGTATTGTACTCACTGCCACAGCAGCAGAGAGAATTTTTGGTAAACAAGAACCACTCAATCAAATCATTGAGAGCGATATTGCTAGCTTAAAAGTGACAGGCATTATTGAAGATTTACCTGATAACGTCCATCTTTCCTTCGAAGCACTTGTCCCCTTTTCAACGATTTTAGGTGGACGCCCTCCGCTTGATGGAGCGCAGAAAGGGCAACAACTGTGGAATATTCAGCTTTATAGTTACCTGCAGCTACCTGCCAATTATAATGTGAATACTATTTATGAGAAGTTTCCAGAGTTTTTCGAAAAGTACATGAAGCCTTTGGTACTACAGGCCGGCTTGGGAGATGCCAGTTTCAGCCCTAGACTTGTTCCTATTACTGATATTCACTTTAATTCGAAGGTTCAATACGACTTGCCAACAGGTAATAAAGCCTATACCAAAGCCTTTACTGCTATTGGCATCTTCATCCTAATTTTGGCAAGTATCAACTATATGAATTTGGCCACGGCAAGGGCAACCAATCGTTCGAAGGAAGTGGGTGTGAGAAAGGTTTTGGGCTCTAGCAAGGGCTTATTAAGAACACAGTTTTTAAGCGAATCAGTGGTGATTACGTTGCTGTCCTTACTGTTAGGCGTATTGATTGTGAACATTTTGATCTATGCCACAGATTTGAATGGACTATTGGATAAAGACCTTAAGTTAGATTTTTTGAACAATAGACTTCTGCTTTTCGGCTCTTTGGGAGTAGCCTTAGTGATTGGTATATTCTCTGGGATTTATCCTGCTTTCTATCTTTCCTCTATTTCGGTGTTGAAAGCCATGAAAGGTAGTGTGAAAACTGGCCCTAAGAGTGTGTTCTTAAGGAAAACACTCGTGGCTTTCCAATTCTTTATTTCCATTGCCGTGGTGATTACTACTTTATTGATGAACAATCAAATCAGCTTTTTAAGAAGCAAAGACCTGGGCTTCAATAAGGACAATGTGATTTTAGTGCCTATTCAGGATACTACTGTGATGAACAGGCTTGAGGCCATACGCAATGAGCTAAGCCAAAACCCAAATATTGAGGCTGTATCTGACGCTTTTGGACTGGGAGGCAATGGCAATATTGGCAATAGCTTGCTAGGTGCTGGCCGAAGGTTGCTCAGTGTTGACCAAGAGGACAATACCCAAATACAAGACACTTACAACGTGCTTACTGTGGGTAAAAATTACATCGAAACCATGGAGATGGAGGTCATTGCAGGCCGGGCTTTTGACGAAGATATTGTTACCGATATTACCCAAGGCGTGATAGTGAATGAGGCCACTGTAAAAAGAATGGGCTGGACTGATCCAATAGGCAAAATCGTTTCTCCAATAGGTCAAGCTAATCCAACCAGGGTAATTGGTGTGGTCAAAGATTTCAATGCGTTCTCATTGCATGTCAACGTAGAGCCTACTGCCATTTACAGGTATCAGCTCAATGGCCCAGCAACGCTTCAAACTTTGTCGACCATGGTGATCCATATCAAAGAAGGAAGTACATCGCAAGTGATGAAATACTTGGAAGACAAATTCTATGAACTGGACCCAAACCACCCTTTTGAATACGAGTTTCTTGATGAACAAGCCAACCAATTGTACCAAAGTGATTTAAGACAGAGTAAGCTAAATGGTATACTTTCTTATATCTGTATTTTGATTTCGTGCTTGGGTCTTTTAGGCTTGGCTTCTTTCACTACGGCAACAAGAATCAAAGAAATTGGGGTCAGAAAAGTATTGGGGGCAACGGTGCCACAATTGGTATTTATGATCTTTAAGGACATTATGATCTTAGTTTTGGTGGGCTTTATTATCGCCACCCCTGCCGCCTATTATATCATCAATGATTGGCTCGAAGTTTTTGCTTACAGAATGAACCTGCAAGAAATGATTATCACAGCTGCTTTGGCCTCTGGGCTAATTGCCTTAATCATATCTTTCTTAACCGTAAGCTTCCACTCATTTAAGGCAGCGCAACAAAACCCAGTGAAAGCACTTCGCTACGAATAAGCACAAACGAAAGAATGTCAAGCGCCAGTAAATTGATTTACTGGTGCTTGATAAATTAAAGCAAAATAGGCTTCACTTTTTTCAAAATACACTTGGGGAAGTCTGATCTATTGGATTATATTTGCACTCCTCAAAAAGAGGGATAATTTCAGCTAGTACACGGAGAGATGGGTGAGTGGCTGAAACCACATGTTTGCTAAACATGCGTGCTAGAAATGGCACCGGGGGTTCGAATCCCCCTCTCTCCGCAAAAAGCCAAAACGCAATGTTTTGGCTTTTTTTATGGCTTTATGACTTCGAAATAGGCTCAAATCATAAAAACTCGAAATCATCCCTAGCTCCTATTACACGGTAGGTTATTCCAATCAAATTAAAATCCATTAGATTGACTTATATTCTTACGATCAGCTGATGATCAAGAGTAAAATCATTTGGAAATGATTCGCCAGAAACCACAATAGACCTATGAAAAAACTATTCTACTTCGCTTTAGCACTATTTACTGTTCTTGCTTGCAGCAAGAAAAAAGTGGCAGAACCCAATAAATTCGATTTCGATGGCATCGATGAAACCATTAAACCCGGAGATAATTTCTTCTTCCATGTCAATAAAACTTGGTACGATAACGCGGTAATCGCAGATGATCAAGCGGGTGTCGGTTCTTACAGTTTCTTGAACATCCCTCAGAAAAAACTTCTGGAAAACATTCTAGTGGAAGTTTCCAGCGGAACGCACGAAAAAGGCAGTGCTGATCAAATGGTCGGAGATTTTTATAATTCAGGAATGAATACCACGCTGATCAACGAACGTGGTTTTGAGCCTATCCAACCCCTACTCGATCGAATCAATACGATTAACTCGGTTCCTGCATTGATGCAATTTGTTGCAGATGAGTTCAAGTCCGGAAATGGTTCAATTATCAGCATGGGCGTTTCGCCAGACGATGAAAATAGTAGTGTAAATATGCTGCACTTTGGCCAGACTGGCCTTGGCTTACCTGACCGTGATTATTATTTTAAAACAGATGAATCTACCCTTGAAATCCAAAAGACATATCAAACCTTTTTAACCAAGCTGTTTGAATTAACCGGCAACGATGATGCAGCCCAGAGCACTGCTACTGCTTATGCCATCGAAAAGCAATTGGCAGAAGCTCATAAAACACGCATCGAAAGAAGAGATGTAAAAGCCAATTATAATAAACTGGCAGTATCGGGTCTCGATCAAAGTCAGCCCAATATTGGCTGGATCAATTTGTTAAGCCAATTAGGTGCAAAAGCCGATTCAGTCGATGTAGCTCAGCCTGCTTACTATTCAAAACTGAATGACATGCTGGCCTCTGTGGCTCTAGAAGATTGGAAGACCTATTTAAAAGCGCACGTTTTGACCAATTATGCGGATATATTAAGTGAGCCTTTTGAAACCGCTGCTTTCGAATATTCAAAAATCATTTCTGGGCAAGCGGTCAAACAATCACGTGCTCAGATTATGGTGAATAAGGTGGACAGGCAATTGGGCTTTGCGCTTGGCAAATTATACGTGGCCAGATATTTCAATGAAGATGCAAAAAAGAGAGTTTCGGAATTGGTAAATAACCTCCAAAAAGCGTTTGAAACCAGAATCAGTCAATTGGATTGGATGAGTGATGTAACGAAAGTTCAGGCGAAAGAGAAATTATATGCCATTACCAAAAAGATAGGCTATCCGGATGTTTGGAGAGACTACGGAAACGTGAACATCGATAAAGACAAGTTTTTTGAAAACGTAGTGGCGCTAAGACAAAACGACTACAAGTATGGTTTAGATAAATTGAATCAAGCCCCTAACAAGACTGAATGGGGTACTACTCCTTCTACTGTAACCGCCTACTACAATCCCTCACGCAATGAGATTGTGTTTCCGGCAGGTATTTTACAGTTCCCTTACTTTGATTTAGATGCAGACGATGCCATTAACTATGGTGGCATTGGAATGGTAATTGGCCATGAATTGACCCACGCTTTTGACGATCAAGGTGCTCAGTTCGATAAAGATGGAAATGTAAAAAACTGGTGGACAGATGAAGATTACGAAAAATTCAAAGCGAAAACGCAGCTGGTAATTGATCGATATAGCTCCTATACTGTTTTGGACAGTTTGCATATCAAAGGGGCACTATCAGTTGGCGAAAACACGGCAGACAATGGTGGAATTTCAATTGCCTATGCAGCCTTTAAGTTGACAAAACAAGGACAGGACACCACGAGAATTAATGGGTATACGCCTGACCAACGTTTCTTCATGTCGATTGCGCGGATTTGGCGTGTAAAAACAAGAGATGAATACCTGCGCAATTATGTGAAAACCAATCCGCACTCTCCACCAATGTGGCGCGTAAATGGCCCATTGATGAACTTTACCCCATTCTACGAAGCATTTAATGTTCAGCCTGGAGATGCCAATTACAAACCAGAAGAAGAAAGAATCAAGATTTGGTAAGATCTTAAGTGGATTAGTTGAAGAGCCATGAGCGATAAGTTTATGGCTCTTTTGTTTTAATGGACTCAATACTAGTAAGGAGATTGTAATCAAATTAATCCTCCTACCTAAACGGGCCATTCGACAACTCAAAGATGGTAATCTCTGGTCATATTACTATTCGGCCTAGGAAGGCTAAAAAAACTGCATCAAACACCCAATTCTATTCCTTTTAAGAACTTCAGAAAAAATACTGTCAAAAACATTAAGAAATTTCGTTTCGCTGATGTTAGTTCAATCTTCGAAAAAAGACTAAACCATTACAGTAATGAAAGTACATCACCTTAACTGTGTTCAAATAGAATCACCATTGGGTTCAGCCATTGGCCATTGCGTGTTGATTGAAGGAAATGATTCGCTTACGCTGATTGATGCCGGTATAGGCTTGGCAGAAACAAGGGCACCTGAACAAAAACTCGGAAAAGAATTAATTGAAATTACAGGATTCAAATTTGATGAAAATCATACTGCAATTCGGCAGATTGAGCAGCTAGGTTTAGACCCTAAAAACGTAAACCACATTATTTGCTCTCATCTTGACCCTGATCATATCGGAGGTTTAGCTGATTTTCCAAAAGCAAGTGTTCACGTTTCCCAAGAGGAATACAAAAGCTTTAAAAGCGGGAATGAAAGATACCTACCCCAACAATTAAATCATGAGGTGAAAATTGAGCTTTACGAGGAAAATGATAGTGAATGGTTCGGCTTACCAGCTCGTAAATTGGACTTAGGTTTTGAGATCTATATGATTCCCCTATTTGGCCATACGCTGGGCCATTGTGGAATCGCATTTAAAAATGAAGCACGTTGGACATTTTATGTAGGTGATGCCTATTACCTGCGGGCTGAAATTGAAAACAGAAATCATCCAGTAGACCAATTGGCCACGATCAGAGCTGTGAATAATGAATTGAGGATAGAGACTTTAGAAAAAGTAAGAGAGGTTATAAAAAATCATGGACATGAAATGGACTATTTTGGTTACCACGATCCAACTGAATTGGTTTAAGACTTTATTAATTATGGGATGATTTGGAGGCACTACAAAACGTACGTTCTTACCCCTCCCATCCTCGATTGTATCGAGGATGGATGATATATCGGTTTTTAACCGACAATAACCATCATGCTTCTGGGTAGTAAAACGGTCATTAGTTTTAAGCCACTTCTTAAGCTTCTGAAAAAGACCTCTGCGAGGCGACTTAAATAATGGATAGGCGTTTTCTCAAAGCCCTTTGCGTTCCTCTGCGTGCTTTGCGGTTAAATTAACAAGGTAATGTGGCCAAAAATAGTTGGTGACTTTGTAATGAAATTTGCATTATTTGGATATTGTAGATCTAAAGAGGAAGCGAGCTCTGCTGAGGAGCAACTTGCCAGCAATAGGGTTTGCCAAGTAGAA
>Ga0210009_1000055_pt1 | contig 139193 bp, 130 predicted proteins | sample CryGeyCG2114_065_FD_185457 | JGI IMG/M metagenome (GOLD analysis project Ga0210009, IMG submission 185457) | Groundwater microbial communities from aquifer - Crystal Geyser CG12_big_fil_rev_8/21/14_0.65 (SPAdes) (version 2) | ecosystem: Environmental > Aquatic > Deep subsurface > Groundwater ...
GAAGACGGTCGTGCCGTCAATCAGTTTGATCTCACGCCCACGCCAGCGCCATGCGTTCGACTGGGTTTGACACAGACGCGCGGCGAGCGCCTTGGACAAAGCCGCGAGCAGTTGCAAACTCAGGCGTTGGCGCGCTTTGCAGTACGCTCCCGTGTCAAGACTCGATGCACTACAGCCTTGTGCCACGCGGCTGCTCAACCCCCGCGCGACGGCATCTTGGCAACTGTGGTCGGCACCGAGCACCTGTTCAAGAAAGAGGCTCACGGTGGTCAGTGGCGGGTAAACGCGATTGCGGTAATTCGGTCAATGCTCATGTATCAGTGATTGCAGTTGTTCGGCTGTCAATAAACCACTCAACGTGTCATACCCAGTTTGGGCAAATCGTCCCAGAAACTGGCGCGCCTGCGACTGCAAAGATCCAACACCAATCGAGTAGGTTTTGGTAGTATCCACTTGGGCTAATCCCCTTCTTGGTACGTGTTACGGATTCGACACCCGCATCGTAGCCATTTGGAGCGATCAGCCCAACTTCTTTGAGTATGTAAGTTATTGTTTTTGTAGCACTATTGGCTTAATTCAGTGCCATTGGGGTAGCGTCCCCAATGGCACTCAGTTCTTCAGAGTCCCCAGGGACAGGTTGAGTTCGTCTGCGATGGCAGACAGCGTTTTCTCGCCGCGCTCATGCGCTTTGCGCAGTGCTTGTTCTTTGAATTCGGTTGGGTAGCTTTTTCGTTTCATTTGTGGTCGCCAGTTTGCGGATCATCCGCGGGTTTTTGGGGGCGACAACTATTCTGACTCAGGGGGGTCTTGGACGCAACAGCACACGCACCGCTCAAAAGTGCCGCACTGATGCTGATTGGGGATCTATACGAAAACCGTGAGTCTCAGGTGGAACGGCCGTTACACCGTAACGACACCTATGATCGACTGCTGAGCCCGTACCGGGTGCTGACGGCATGAAAAAGAGCCACTTCTCACTATGGGTAAAAACATGGGTAAACCTGTTTTTTTACCGTGTTTCATAGGGGGATTGGCGGAGAGGGAGGGATTCGAACCCTCGGATGGGTTGCCCCATCGCCTGATTTCGAGTCAGGTACATTCGACCACTCTGCCACCTCTCCGCGACTCGAAGGCGCGATTGTACAGGGGCTTATTTGGGTTTGGCCTGCGCTTTGGCGTCGCGCAAAATTTGTAGCACCGCGTCCACGTCTGCACCTGAAATACCGTCCGACAAAGTCACGCGCGCGACCAGATCGGGTAATGCAGCAACCCCTTGTTGTTGCAACTGGCCGATGACCTGGGCCGACTCTTTTGGGTCAACGAAGGCCGCGCTTTGCAGCAGCAAGCGGCCGCTGGCATCCTGCAGCTTGAAGTAAAACTGGCCGTCTTTCTCGCGGTATTGCTTGAACAGCGGCAGCGCCACTTTGGCCGCCTTGACCGGCGCTGCGGCTTGCGCGCGCAGGTCACGCAGGCCCACGGCGTGGCGCAGTTGGGTCATGAAGGGCGTGGCGATGGCGCGTGCCTTGGCGGCGCCGGCGTGCAGGATGGCTTCGATGCGCGCCGGGTCGTTCATCAGGGCTTGGTAGCTGGCGCGCAGCGGGGCAATGTCGCGGTCGATGCGCTCAAACACGACCTGCTTGGCATCCGCCCAGGCAATTCCATCTTGGTAGGCCTGCTGCAGCGCGCGGGTTTCGTCGGCACTGGCAAAGGCCTGGTAAATCTGGAACAGGGCCGACCCTTCTACCGACTTGGGTTCACCCGGTGCCTTGCTGTCGGTGACGATGCTGGCAATGAGTTTTTGCAATTGGGCGCGCGGCGCAAACAGCGGGATGGTGTTGTCGTAGCTCTTGCTCATCTTGCGTCCGTCCAAGCCGGGCAGGGTGGCCACATTGTCTTCAATGGCGGCTTGCGGCTCGGTAAAGTGCGCGCCGTAGCGGTGGTTGAAGCTGGCGGCCATGTCGCGCGCCATCTCGATGTGCTGCACCTGGTCGCGCCCCACCGGCACTTGGTGCGCGTTGAACATCAAGATGTCGGCACCCATCAGCACCGGGTACATGAACAAGCCCACGCTCACGTCGGCATCGGGGTCGGTTCCGGCGGCGGTGTTTTTATCGACAGCGGCCTTGTAAGCATGGGCGCGGTTGAGCACGCCCTTGCCCAGCACGCAGCTCAGAAACCAGGTCAGTTCAGGAATCTCTGGGATGTCGGACTGGCGGTAAAAAATCACGCGCTCGGGGTCCAGCCCGCAAGCCAGCCAGCTGGCGGCAATCTCCAGCGTGCTGCGCTGGATGCGCGCTGGGTCGTCGATTTTGATCAGGGCGTGGTAGTCGGCCAGAAAGTAAAAGCTTTGCACGCCAGCGCGTAGGCTGGCCTGAACCGATGGGCGAATCGAGCCCACGTAGTTGCCCAGGTGCGGTGTGCCCGAGGTGGTGATGCCAGTTAAAAAACGTTCAGTTCGCATGTGAAAAAACAGGAAAGAAAAGGGGGATTCAACCCACCAGCAGGGCCAGCGGGGTCAACAGCAGGTTGATCAGTTTGAAGGTCAGTCCCATCAGCGGGCGCAGCCACAGGTTGCTGACCACACCGGTCAGCACCAGCGCCATGACGATGAAAAAACCGTAGGGCTCCACGCGCGATACGGCCATGGCTTGGCGGTAGGGCAGCAGCCCCACCAGAATGCGCCCGCCGTCCAGCGGTGGCAACGGAAACAGGTTAAAGACAAACATCACCACGTTGACCAGAATGCCTCCCTGCGCCATTTCAATAAAAAACGGCTCGCTGACCCCGGCACCTTGCAGCAGGTACAACAGCGCACCCCAGATCAACGCCTGCACAAAGTTGGAGCCCGGCCCGGCCAGTGCCACCCAGACCATGTCTTGCTTGGGGTGGCGCAGGTTGCCAAAGCGCACCGGTACGGGCTTGGCGTAGCCAAACAAAAACGCGCCGGAGGTGGCGATGTACAAAATCAGCGGCATCAGGATCGTGCCCATGGGGTCGATGTGTTTGAGCGGGTTGAGCGTGATGCGGCCTTCCATGTAGGCCGTGTTGTCACCAAAATGGCGTGCCGCGTAGCCGTGCGCGGCTTCGTGCAGGGTGATGGACAGCAACACCGGAATGGCGTACAGCGCGATGGTTTGAATCAGGTGGGCAAAGTCCATGGGGCAGGTGTCTGGTAAGTGATTTAAAGCCCCAGCACAGCCAGGTCGCCACGGCCTTCGCGCACGATGACCGGCTCAGCACCGGTCAGGTCCACCACCGTGGTCGGTTCGCGCGGGCAGGCGCCAGAGTCGATCACGGCGGCAATGCGGCCGTGGTAGTGGGCGCGGATGTCGGCGGCATCGTTCATCGGTTCGGTGTCGCCTTCAGCTATTAATGTAGTAGCTAGAAGCGGTTGATTGTAAAGGGCTAAAAGGTCTTGTAGCACTTTATGGTCAGGCACGCGCAGGCCAATGGTCTTGCGCGACGGGTGGCTCAGGCGGCGCGGCACTTCTTTGGTAGCTTGCAAAATAAAGGTGTAAGCCCCCGGCGTGGCGGCTTTAATGCGGCGGTATTGCTGGTTGTCCACCTGCGCGTAGTTGGCCAGCTCGGACAAATCGCGGCACAGCAGCGTCAGGTGGTGCTTGTCGTCCACGCCCCGAATGCGGCGCAGCTTGTCGGCGGCGGCTTTGTCGTCCAGGTGGCACACCAGCGCGTAGCTGGAGTCGGTGGGCACGGCCAGCACTTCGCCACGGTCGAGCAAGGCCGTGGCCTGCTTGAGCAGGCGCGGTTGCGGGTTGTCGGGGTGAATTTCAAACAGCTGCGGCATGGTATAGGGGCTTGTTCACAAATGGCCAAATGGACAGTCTATTCGTGAATGAGCGCTTATTGTCGCTTGCCCGCTGCTTCCCTGATCGACACCAGGGCGTTGCCGATGCCGCTGGCAGCAATGGCGGCCATGCCCGTCCAGGCCAGCGCGTCAGGCACGTGGCTGAAGGCCAGCCAGCCCAGCAGCGTGGCAAAGGCAATTTGCGTGTACAGATACGGCGACAGCACCACCGCGCTGGCACGGTTGAAGGCGCGGATCAGCATCAGGTGGCCAAAGGTGCCAAAAAATCCCAGCGCGATGAACCACGGCCAATGCGCTACCAGCGCCTGCGTGTCCCAGGCAAAAAACACCACTGGGGTCATCACCAGTGCGCCGACCAAGCCGGTGTAAAAGTGCGTGGTGTAGGGATTTTCATCAGCGCTCAGGCGGCTGGTCAGCACCTGAAACCAGCTGTACGTGCCCACCAGCAGCACCGGAAACAGCAGCGCCCAGCCAAACACCTGGCCGCCCGGGCGCACCACCAGCAGCACGCCGGCCAGACCCACGGCCATCAACACCCAGCGCAGCTGAGCCACATGATTCTTCAGCGCCCATGCGGCCATCAGCGTGGCCACCATCGGCGTCAGCATGGCCATCGCGGTGAACTCAGCAACAGGCAGGTACTTGAGGCCAAAAAACGAACACAAGCTGGTGCACAGCAGCAAGACGCCGCGCAGCATCTGAAAACGCGGGTTGGGGGTGGCAAATAGCGCGCGCTTTTGCACCGGAAAGCGCAGGCCGAACGTGGTGACGGCCTGAAACGCGTAGCGAAACCACAGCAGCATCAGCACCGGGGCCAACTGCGTGATGTGGCGCGTGGCGGTGTCGAGCATGGCAAACGACAAGGTGGCCACCATGATCAGCAAAATACCGCCACCCTGGTGGCTACGCCAGTAACTCATGCGGTCAAAGCGACGCGGCCGGTGCGCGCTGAATGTGGTCGTGCAGCAGCGTCCACACCGGGGTGAGCTGCGTGGGCAGCGCGGGCAGGGTGCCCAGGTCGGTGCGGCTCTCGGTGGGGCTGTGAAAGTCGCTGCCAATCGAGGCCACCAGGCCCAGCTCGGTGGCCAGGTCGGCATAGGTGACGTATTCAGCGGCCGAATGGCTGCCGGTAACCACTTCAACGCCTTGGCCACCGTGGCCTTTGAACTCGGTGAACAGGGCAAATTCTTGGGTGGCGCTGAACTTGTAGCGCGCCGGGTGCGCCACCACGGCCACACCACCTGCGTCACGAATCCAGGTGACCGCGTCTTTGAGCGTGGCCCAGCGGTGTTCCACAAAGCCGGGTTTGCCTTCGGTCAGGTACTTGCGAAACACTTCGTAGGTGTCCTTGCACACGCCGGTTTCCACCAGGTAGCGGGCAAAGTGCGTGCGCGAGATCAGATCAGGGTTGCCCGCATAGGTGAGCGCGCCTTCAAACGTGCCGGTGATGCCCACCCGGGCCAGATCTGCCGCCATGTCACACGCGCGCTGGGCGCGACCGCCACGGGTGCGCTGCAGGCCGTGCCACAGCTGCGCATCGGTGGCATCAAAACCCAGGCCGACGATGTGCACCGTCTGGGTCAGAAAACTGATGGAAATTTCAACGCCACTGAGGTAATCCAGACCGTTGGCCGCTGCCGCTGCTGCCGCGCGCGCCTGACCGCCCACTTCGTCGTGGTCGGTCAAGGCCCAGAGCTGCACGCCATTGGCCTTGGCCCGCGCCGCCAGTTCCTCCGGTGTCAAGGTGCCGTCAGAGATGACCGAATGGCAGTGCAGGTCGGCGATGAAGGTGGGGCGCATGACAGGATTTTAGGGGCGATGTTGAGGCCGACTCAAATTTGAACCACGTGCCGACGCATCACCATGCACTTCACACCTACCAGTGCTTCGTGGCTCAACATGATGGAGCGGTTCTTTCGCGATATCACCGAGAACCGGATACATCGAGGCGTGTTCACCAGTGCGCAAGAGCACACCATCACTATTGATGAATATGTCGCTCACCACAACATCAATCCCAAGCCATTCATTTGGACAAAAAACACGCGACATCTTGCAGCTGGTCATTCGCGTCAAAAACAACTTAAGATCCAAACAGAATGCAACACTACACCAGCGTGAATAACAGCACCAATTGACTGGTCACGTCTTCAATCTTCCACAAACGCCAGACTGCGCGTCTTGCGAATGGCGGGTAACAGCACCAGCGTCAGCAGCAACAGGGCCGCCAGCAATAGCGCCGCCGACAGCGGTCGCGTGATGAACACGCTCCAGTCGCCGCGCGACAACAGCAAGGCGCGGCGCAGGTTTTCTTCCAGCATGGGGCCCAGAATGAAGCCTAGCAGCAAGGGTGCGGGCTCCATGCCAAGCTGGATGAACACATAGCCGATGACACCAAACAGGCCCACCATCCAGATGTCCCAGGTGTTGTTGTTGGTGCTATAGACCCCAATGGCGCAAAACAGCACAATGGCCGGAAACAGCCAGCGGTAGGGTACCGACAGAAGCTTGATCCACAGCCCGATCAGCGGCAGGTTCAGGATGACCAGCATGGCGTTACCGATCCACATGGAAGCAATCAGGCCCCAGAACAGCGCCGGGTTGCTGGTCATCACCTGAGGGCCGGGCTGAATGTTGTGGATCGTCATGGCGCCCACCATCAGCGCCATCACCGCGTTGGACGGAATGCCCAGCGTCAAGAGCGGAATGAACGAGGTTTGTGAGGCCGCATTGTTGGCGGCCTCGGGCCCTGCCACACCGCGGATATTGCCGTGGCCCAGCGCCACCTCACCCGGTTTCAGGCTGATTTTCTTTTCCACCGTATAGGCAGCAAACGCACCCATCACCGCGCCGCCACCTGGCAAGATGCCCAGTACCGAACCCAACCCGGTGCCACGCAAGATGGCCGGCCACATGCGCCGAAAATCTTGCCGACTGGGCCACAAGCCCTGCACGTTGGCGGTAAACACCTGGCGCTGGCCCGCGGGGTGGCTCAGGTTGCTGATGATCTCGCCGTAGCCAAAAATGCCCATCGCAATCACGATGAAACCGATGCCGTCGGTCAGCTCGGGAATATCAAAACTGTAGCGTGCGATGCCCGAATTGACGTCGGTACCCACCAACCCCAGCAACAAGCCCAGCAGGATCATGCCAAACGCCTTGAGCAGGTCGCCGCTGGCTAGCACCACGGCGCCCACCAGCCCCAGCAACATCAGCGCGCAGTATTCCGCCGGGCCAAACAGAAACGCAACCTCGGTCAGCGGCACGGCAAACGCCGCCAGTACCAGCGTACCCACACACCCGGCAAAGAACGAGCCAATGCCCGCAGCGGCCAGCGCCGGCCCGGCGCGGCCCTGGCGCGCCATCTGGTAGCCGTCAATCACCGTTACCACCGAGCTGGCTTCGCCCGGCAGATTGACCAGAATGGCGGTGGTAGAGCCGCCGTATTGCGCACCGTAGTAGATACCTGCCAGCATGATCAGCGCGGCCTCGGGCGGCAAGGCGTAGGTGGCAGGCAGCAGCATGGCAATAGTGGCCAGCGGCCCGATACCCGGCAGCACGCCAATCAGCGTACCCAGCAAGCAGCCGACAAACGCATACATCAGGTTCACCGGCGTGAAAGCCACCGACAAGCCCAGCGACAGGTGCTCGATCAGTTCCACGGCCACACCACAAACTGTAGCTTGAGCAGCAGCACAAACGCCCCGTAGCTCAGCAGCGCCAGGGCAGTGGCCAGCAGTACCGCTTCACGCAGATTGAACCGCTCACCAGCCAGACACGCCACCAACGTCAACACATAAATCCCCAGCATCAGCCCCAGCGCGGGCACGCCCCACGCGGGCAGACCACCCAGCGCGACACCAAACAACAGGTTGGCACTGATGATGGCCACCAGTGGCCGCCAGGCCCAGGCGGTGATGCGTTCACCCGTATCGCTGCGGCGCAGCGCCCGCACCATGATCACCGCGCCCAGGCCCGCCAACAGCAGGCCCAGCAGCAGCGGAAAATAGCCTGGCCCCATGCGTGCGCTGCTCCCCAGTTCATAACTGCGCGCGCCCCAGGCAAAGGCCAGCCCCAGTGCGGCAAACAACAGGCCAGCGAAAAAGTCTCTTGAATTTCTGATCACCATGCTATGACCAAAGCCTCAATGCAAGGCAGGTGTGTTGGACAACACCTCTTGCAGCACCGTGCTGCCTTCGGCAACACGCAGTGCCCCCGCCAGCCGCAACGGGCGCATGCCGTCGCTGATGGCCTGGCGCTTGAGCGCCACCGCGTCTGGCGTGGCTGTGACCAGCGCCTTGAACGCCTCAGACACGCTGAGCAGCTCGTACAAACCGGTGCGCCCCTTGAAGCCGGTCATGCGGCAATCCACGCAGCCCACCGCCTTGAACGGACGGTACGGTCCGCTGAGTTGCCACGGTTTCACCAGATCAGCCAAGGTCTGCTGCGAGGCTTGGGGGTCTGGCTGTTTGCATTGGGGGCACAGCGTGCGCACCAGGCGTTGCGCCAGCACGCCCAGCAGCGTGGCGTTGATCAGGTAAGCGGGCACGCCCAGTTCCATCAAACGGGTCACTGCCGACGGTGCGTCGTTGGTGTGCAGGGAACTGAACACCAGATGCCCAGTGAGCGCGGCCTGCACCGCCATTTCAGCCGTGGCGTGGTCGCGGATTTCCCCCACCATGATGATGTCGGGGTCTTGACGCATCAAGGCACGCAGCCCCTCCGGAAAACCAAAGTCCAGCTGCGTCTGTACCTGGGTCTGGTTAAAGGAGGGTTCGATCATTTCGATGGGGTCTTCCACCGTGCTCACGTTCACCTCTTCGGTGGCCACTCTTTTCAGAGTCGAGTAGAGCGTGGTGGTTTTGCCCGACCCCGTGGGGCCGGTGACCAGAATGATGCCATTCGGGCGCTGCACCAGCGCTTCCCACGCTTTGGCGTCGTGGCTTGAAAAACCCAGCGCGTCCAGGTCCTTGACCGTGGTGTCGGGGTCAAAAATACGCATCACCATTTTTTCGCCAAATGCCGTGGGCAGCGTGGAGATGCGCATTTCGATCTCGCTGCCCGCGGGGTTGCGTGTCTTGATGCGGCCGTCTTGCGGGCGGCGCTTTTCCACCACGTCCATGCGCCCGAGCAGCTTGATGCGCGCTGTCATGGCCGCCAGCACACCCATGGGCATCTGGTACACCGGGTGCAGCACGCCGTCGATGCGAAAGCGGATCACGCCCTGCTCTCGCCGTGGCTCCAGATGAATGTCGCTGGCGCGTTGGTCAAACGCGTATTGCCACAGCCAGTCCACCACCTGCACCACGCTTTGGTCATTGGCGTCAAGCTGCTTGTTGCTTTTGCCCAGCTCCACCAACTGTTCAAAACTGCCGCCGGTGTTGCTACCGGCTTTGGCCGCCGCACGCACCGACTTGGCCAGGGCAAAAAACTCTGCCGTGTAGCGGGTAATGTCTTGCGGGTTGGCCAGCACACGGCGCACACTGCGGCGCAGCTGACGCTCCACCTCACCCACCCAGTCACTCACAAAGGGTTCCGCCGTGGCCACCACCACCTCGTGCGCGCCCACCTGCACCGGCAGGATGCGATGGCGCTCGGCGTAGGCCGGGCTCATGGCGTCGGCCAATTTGCCAATGTCCACCTTGAGCGGGTCGATACGCAGGTACGCCAGCCCCACGTGGCCGGCCAGCCATTGGGTGAGTTGCTCCAGATCCAGCGCACGTTCGTCGCTGGCGCGGCGCACGCCCACGCTGGCCAGACGCACCAGCGGGTGTTGCACGCTCTCAGCCTGGTCGCAGCGGGTGTGAATGCGCTGGGCTTCCACCACGCTGATGACACCGTCGGCCTGCATCCAGCGCACCAGCATGCGCCAGTCCAGTGGACCCTGGGGTGGCAAGTCAATCGGTTTGGGCGCAGGCGGGGTGCTTGTGCGCGTACGGGTTGACACAGGTTTTTCCATCAGATTCAAGATACAGTGGGCCGGAACACGCGCACCCATTTGCTGGCAGGCAAGCCCCAGCGCGCTTCGATCACCTGCGCGCGTGCCGTCCACAGGTCGCGCCTGGGGCGGCTGGCGGTATGCTGCGCCAGCACCACGGTGTTGCCTTCGCGCGTGGGTTTGAACGCCCACACCGCGTCTTTGCCAAATGCCGCCGCAATTTTTTCCACGCTGCGCTCAAAACTCGACGCGCGGCCAAACAGGTTCACGGTCATACAGCCTTCGTGCGTAAGCAGGCGTCGGCAGTGGTTGTAAAACGGCAAGCTGTCGAGCACCGGCGCGGCGGCCTGGTGGTCGTACAAATCCACCTGCAAGGCATCCACCGTGCCCCACCACTTGGGGTTTTGAATTTCTTGCGCGGCGTCGGCCAGCACCACCTGCATGCGCGCGTTGTCCGCAGGTAGCTTGAACCAGCCCCGACACGCCACCAGAACCTGCGGGTTGAGCTCGATGGTGGTGGTCTTCATCTTGAGCTCTTTGGCGCAAAATTTGGTCAGCGACCCCGCCCCCAGCCCCAGCTGCATGGCCTGACGGTCCTTGACCGTATCGGGCTCCACAAACAGCAGCCAGGCCATCATGCGCTGAATGTATTCGTGCACCAGCAGTGTCGGCGCGTCCAGGTACATCGAGCCCTGGATCCATTCGGTGCCCAGATGCAGGTGGCGGATGGGGCCGTCGTCGGAGAAATTGACTTCAGGAAGGCGTATGTGTTTTTTCACGATGGGTGGATTATCCGTGCTGACACACCTGACCGATCCACGCGCTGCTCCACCCGACTGGAGCGACCGGGCACGATTCAAACTGATGTGGACTGATTCCCTCTCCCAGAGGGGGAGGGAGTAAACCCTGCGGCACATCAGTTTGAATCGCACCTAGAGCGCCCCTCCCAGTTGCCCGGTTTTAAAAGTTCTGGTAGAAATCGCACACGCATTCTTTTGTTCTGATCACGGAGGCTTTTATGACACGCTTCAAACCTTATCCCTTTTGGGCATTGGCCGCCAGCTTGCTGGCTTGGTCTGCCTCCGCACAGTCGCAGCCCGCGTCGCAGGACAGCGACATCGCCCTGGACTGCCGTGCCATTCAAACGGAACAGGCACACCTCAAAGACACCATCGCAAAGGGTAGCAACGACCCCAGCATCGGCAAGGCCGCCGCCGCAGGCACGGCCAACGTCGGTGGACAACTGGCGGGCTCAGTTGCTGCGCAAAGTGCTGGCATTTTTGGCAGCCTGGGCGGCCTGCTGAGCAAAGCCGCCGGGTCGGTAGCGCAGCAGCAGGTGGAAGAAAGATTGGCGCCTGACGCGCAAGCCGTACAACAGGCCAGGCAAGCGCAAGCACGCAGCGACTTTCTTGGAAAGTTGGCACAGGCCAAGGCGTGCCGTTCGGATGACGACACGTTTGCCGGAAACGCCCTCACTGCAGAGCAATTCGCAGCCCTTACCGACAGCCCCGCTGCGGGTGTCGTCAAGCCGCTGTCAATGGCAAACACCGCTGAGGTGCTTGCCAAGCCAATCACCCCACTGGCTGTCAGTTTGCCGCTGGAGGGCGATCTCAAGCTCGCAGGAAAGCGCTTTTACCTGGCCGAGTTCCGTGTGCTGTACGAAGTCGCAGGCGAAGTGTCGGCCAGCACCCGCGCCGGCCATCTGCCTGGAACCAACTACGGTGCCACCAGTTCACGTATCAAATACGAGGTGCCCAAGGTGGACGTACCTGCGCTGCAGGCGTTGACTGACAAGGCGTTTGCTGACTTTCAAAAGCGCCTTGAAACTGCAGGCGTCAAGCTGGAACCGACCGAGGCCTTCACCGCCGAGCACGGCGCGGTCTATCCGGCTACCGAACCCGCCAGCACGGCAGAGGCGCCCGTCTTTGTGGAGCAAAATCTGGGCTATACCAAACGCAAGTACATGGTGTTTGCGCCCACCGGCATGAAGCTGCAGCCGCGTGGTATTGCTGGTTTGGGTGCAGGCAACATCGGTACGCGTATCGATTGGGCAAAGAACAAGCTCGACGGTCTGACAGTGGGCGTTGCACTCAACTTCACAGCGCTGGAAACGTCGGGTTCAGGTTCATCCATACTGCGCACCGAAGGCTCCAGTACGGGAGCAAAGCCAGAAATGAGCCTTGCCGCGCCGCCAGACCTGGTTGCCGCAGTCGGCCACGTCGAGGCAGGTGCCCTGCGCATGCCCAAGGCCACCGTGATTCCCGGCACGTTTGGCGTGCTTCGGGAAACCGGGGGCTTTGACACCCAAAAAGACGGGGGCGTCAAAGGCCTGCAACTCCTGGGCAACCTGATGGGCGTGGCGGCCAACAAGTCAAAAACTGTCGAAATGGCGCTCGACCTGGACGGCCCGGCCACCACACGCCTGGCAATGCAGGGCTTGAGTACGTTCAACCAGTCACTGGTCGAGCGCATCAAGGCGGGGCTGTAACAGCGGCTCCAACCGGGGCAACGCAGCGCAGGCGTTGGTGCTGGTCTGGCTCGCCAACGCGCCAACATTCATGCCACGCAATGCCGCCAGCTCCGCGCCGATGCGCGGCAATTCTGCCGGCGCATTCACACCTTGCTGTTCCCCTGCCGCACGTTGCTGCGCGGTCTTGTAGAGCCAGTGTGGCGGCATGTCGGGCGCGTCGGTTTCCAGCACGATCGCCTCCAGCGGCAAGCTCGCTGCCAAGCGGCGCAGTTGCAGCGCCCGCTCAAAGGTCAGCGCACCGCCAAAGCCCAGTTTGAGCCCTAGGCCGATGAAAGCCTGCGCCTGCTGCGCGCTGCCGTTGAAGGCGTGCGCTATGCCCTGCCAGCGCACAGCCGACCCAGCCACCTCGCGCAGGCCCTTGAGCACGGGATCGACCGATCGGCGCACATGCAGCACCACCGGCAGCTCAAAGCGGCGCGCCAGCTTGAGCTGCGCGCGGTAAAAGTGTTGCTGGCGTTCACGCAACGGGTTGACGCACAGTTCCGGCACAAAAAAATCCAGGCCAATTTCACCCACCGCCACCAGCCGGGGATCACCCTGCCAGCGCGTCAGTGCATCGGCCAGTTGCGCCAGCGCGTCGTCGCCACAACGCGCTACATACAGCGGGTGAATGCCAAGACAGTACGCGTCGCCCAGCGCATGGGCCAGCGCGCGCACCGCGTCAAAGCCGTCCGGATGCACGGCGGGCAGCACACAAATTGCTACTTTTTTAGAAGCTGCTTGCGCCCTGTATTCAAGGGCTAGAGCACCAAACTCTGGTGCATCCAGATGACAGTGCGTGTCGATCCAGCGCACCGCATACCACCGTGTTCAGCGCGCTGCCTGCGCAGCAGCAACGTCCATCGAAGGGATATGGCTTTGCGCCCATTCGGTCATCACCTTGACGATGGCTTTTTTATTCATGCGGCCCTTGCCCACGTCGGTGCTGCGGTCGGCCAGGCGCTCCAGAAAATCAGCGTGTTGCTGGGCGTGCACCTCCAGACCCTCAGCCTTGCCCTGACGCAGCACGGCCTCTTCCATCTCGAACAGCGTTTTCATCTGCTTGTACAGCGCGACGATCATCGGGCGCAGAGCGATCCAGTCGTCGGTGGCCTCCAGTTGCTGGCACGCTTGCAGCAAAGATTTTTTGGCAGCATCCACCTCGGGTTGCCCACTGGCATACGACTCTGACCATTCAAACGACATCACATTCACTCCATCAAAATTCAACACATTCCTGCGCCAGCTTCGGTCAAGCGCCCTTGTACCAAGGAGAGCTGGCGCTGGCAGCGCGCGGCCAGCGCCGCGTCGTGCGTGACCACCACAAACGCTGTGCCCTGGGTGCGTGCCAGTTCCAGCATCAGGTCAAACACAGCTTGCGCGGTGGCGCGGTCCAGGTTGCCGGTGGGCTCATCGGCCAGCACACAGGCCGGTTGGGTGACCAGCGCACGGGCAATGGCTACGCGCTGGCGCTCACCGCCAGACAACTCACTGGGGCGGTGCATTTCGCGCTCCCCCAATCCGACCGACGCTAGCATTTTAGAAGCTATCTGCGCCGCTTGCACCTTGTCCATGCGCCGAATCCACAACGGCATGGCGACATTGTCCTGCGCGCTGAATTCGGGCAACAAGTGGTGAAACTGGTACACAAACCCCAGGTGCTGATTGCGCAGGCGACCCTGCTGCCCAGCGCTTTGACTCGCCATATCTTGCCCCAGCAGGTTGACACTGCCGCTGGTGGGCGCGTCCAGCCCCCCCAACAGGTGCAGCAAGGTGGACTTGCCCGAGCCAGAGGCCCCCACAATCGCCAGCGTTTGCCCCGCGTACACATCCAGATCGACGCCCTGCAACACAGTCACGTCCAACCGCCCCTCATGAAAGCGCTTGGTCAGACCGCGCGCGCTCAGCACGAGTTTGCCAGGTTCGGATGTTTCGCCGCCGGGCCGCCCCAAGGCGAAACGCGCCCCCTCGGGGGGCAGCGCCGTACGCGAAGCGACAAGCGTGGGGGCACTATTCATAACGCAGCGCCTCCGCGGGATTGACCTTGGACGCGCGCCAGCTCGGGTACAGCGTGGCGGCAAACGCCAGCACCAACGAGATGACCGCAATCGGCAGAATGTCGCCCTGCTGCGGATCGCTCGGCATGCGGCTGATCAGGTACACGTCGCGCGGCAAAAAACTGGTGTGCAGCGCCTGCTCGATAGCGGGCACGATCACGTCAATATTGAACGCCACGCCCAGCCCCAGCGCCAGCCCGGCCAGCGTGCCAATCACCCCCACCATCGCGCCCTGCACCACAAAAATGCCCATGATGGACCCCGGGCTGGCGCCCAGCGTGCGAAGGATCGCAATGTCAGCGCGCAGGTCGGTAACGGTCATCACCAGCGTGCTGACCAGGTTAAACGCCGCAACGGCCACGATCAGCGTCAGGATGATGAACATCATGCGTTTTTCCAGCTGCACGGCGGCAAACCAGGTGCGGTTCTGGCGCGTCCAGTCACGAATCACCAGTCTGTCTGTGAGCGTGGTGGCCAGGTCAGCGGCCACGGCGCGCGCCTGGTGCAAGTCACGCAGGCGTACCCGCACGCCGCTGGGGCCCTCCAGACGGAAGATGCGCGCCGCATCGTCGATGTGGATCAGCACCAACGCGGAGTCGTATTCAAAATGGCCCGAGTCAAACGTGCCCACCACCGTCATCTGCTTTAAGCGCGGTACCACCCCCGCGGGCGTGACCTGGCCGCTGGGCGCTACCAGCGTCACCTTGTCACCCGTCACCACACCCAGGCTGCGCGCCAGCTCGCCCCCCAGCACCACGCCAAATTCACCCGCTACCAGACGGGACAGCGCCGCGCCCTGGAGGTCTGCCACCAGGTCGGTGACTTCACCCTCATGGGCCGGGTCAATGCCCCGCACCATGGTGCCTTTCATGTCTTCACCCCTTGCCAACAAGGCCTGCGCAGCTATAAAAGGCGCAGCACCAATCACCTGCGGATGGGCCCGCACCTGGCTCAGCGTGCGCGCCACGTCGGGCAGCGCGTCGCCATTGGGAGCAAAGATTTCGATGTGCGACACGACGCCTAGCATGCGGTCGCGCACCTCTTTCTGAAAGCCGTTCATCACGCTCAGCACAATGATCAGCGCCGCCACCCCCAGCGCAATGCCCAGCATCGACACGCCAGAGATGAACGAGATAAACCCGTTGCGCCGCGTGGCACGGCCCGCGCGCGTGTAGCGCCAGCCCAGGGTGAGTTCAAAAGGGAGTTGCATGGGGTTACGAGTGGTTCAATCAGAGCATTGTCTTCATGATGGCGTGTACAACTGCAGGGGTAGCCAGCGCTGGTACTGCACAAAATCACCGCCCAGGGTGAAGATGGGCAACTGGTGGTGGAGCGCTGCTGCGCAGATCAAAAAATCGGTGTTCGACCCCTGCACGCCGTTGGCACGGCAGGTGTTAAAGGCTTGCGCCGCCGCCTCATAGACCGCTGTGGGCAAGGCCAGGTCATCAAACGCGGTCAATCGCTCACGCAGCAGGTCAAACTGGCTAGCGGTTTTGATGCCACTGAGCAACTCCTGGCGAATCGCGCCCATGAGCACCGCACGCCCATCGCGCACCAGGTCAGCCAGCGCGTTGACCGTGGCCTGCTGGTCGGCCGACGGCACGCTGCTGGTGGGGCGGCGCAAAGCCAATGACCACACCGAGGTGTCAACCAGCACCCTCATACCTGCGCCAGCCCCGGCCTTGCCACCCGACGCTGCGCCTTGGCATCAAAACCCTCGTCAAACTCGACCTTGCCAAACAGATCCAGAAGCTGAACCTGGCGGCGGCGCTGCACAAACTCCAGCAAAGCCTGCGTCACCACCTCCTTCTTGGTGCGCTGCCCGCCCAGATGCCGTGCTTCTTCAATCAAATCGTCGTCTAAGGCCAGATTGGTTGCCATGTGTGAACTCCTACACAAATTAGAGTGCAAGTATAGATGGGCGTGCATCCCGGACAATCCCCCCATGCACCTGATCATCCCCTACGCCAGCAGCACCTCCGAAGGCTGCCAGAACGCCCTGCCTGCACTGCAACTGCCGCACCTGAAAAAATTGTTGGCGCGCCTGGCCCCGTCGCCCCCCGATGCGGGTGACGCGCACAGCCTGACACCACCGCATGAACGCGCCCTGGCCTGCGCGCTGGGGCTGCCTGTAACGGATGGCCAGATTCCTTGGGCCGCGCTGCAAGCCCGCCAGCCCGCCAATCTGACACAGCAAGACGGTGCCTGGGCCTTTGTGACTCTGTGCCACTGGCAGGTCAACACCAACCACATGGTGGTGAGCCACCTGCCGCTGCCTGACATCAGCGCCGCCGAATCAGATGCACTGCTGGCCGCCATCCGCCCCTACTTTGAGGAAGACGGCATCGCGTTGTACCCTGACGCACCCGGGCGCTGGCTGGCGCAAGGCGAGGTGTTTGCCAACCTGGCCAGCGCCGCCCCCGACCGTGTGCTGTGCCGTAACCTGGACGACTGGATGCCCACCTGCGCCGCAGCCGCACCGCTGCGCCGCCTGCAAAACGAGATGCAAATGCTGCTCTACACCCACCCGCTGTACGACGCACGCACGGCACGCGGGCTGGTGGCGGCCAACTCGTTCTGGATCAGCGGCACCGGCCGCCTGCCAGCGGGTTACCAGCCGCCCGATGCCAGCGCACAACCCACAGTGGTCAACACCCTGCGCGACGCGGCGCTGGCAGAAAACTGGCCCGCGTGGACGCAAGCCTGGCATGCCATGGATGCCCAACACATCCAACCCCTGCTGCAAGCTGCTAACGTCGGCACACCCGTGCACATCACCCTGTGTGGCGAGCGCAGCAGCCAAACTTGGCATAACGGGCCGATGTCCGCGCGTCAAAAAATTAAAAGCTTTTTTGGCCTTCAGCCCTTATCCCAATTGCTTGAAAAGCTATAAATAACAAAGCACCTGGCCAGACCGGTCGGGCGCAGTGGTAGCGTTGAAAGCGGTGGTTCAGCGATCAGAAAACACTTCGGCTTGAGCCAAGGTGCAGGCTGCGGCATCCTTGGCGGCCAACAGGGGCGCGCTTTCTGTTGGCCACTGTATCGCCACTGTCGGGTCGCACCACAGCAGGCTGCGCTCAAATTCTGGGTGGTAATAGTCGGTGGTTTTGTACAAAAACTCGGCGCTGTCGCTAGTGACCAGAAAGCCGTGCGCAAAGCCCGGCGGAATCCACAGCTGGCGTTTGTTATCAGCGGACAGCACAACACCGTCCCACTGGCCGAAAGTGGGTGAGCTTTTGCGCAGGTCTACCGCCACGTCGAACACTTCGCCTTGGGTGACGCGCACCAGCTTACCCTGGGGGTGCTGAATCTGGTAATGCACGCCGCGCAAGACACCCTTAGCTGATTTGCTGTGGTTGTCCTGCACAAATTGCACATCAAGACCGGTGCATTGGGCAAAGTCACGTGCGTTGAAGCTTTCAAAGAAAAACCCCCGTGCGTCCCCGAAAACTTTGGGTTCCAGAATCAACACTTCAGGCAGTGAGGTGGGTGTGACGGTATAAGGCATAAATCGGCTATAGCCCTTGTATTAAAAGAAGAAACTGCTATAAAAACTATTTCAACAAGCTCAGCAGGTACTGACCGTAGCCATTCTTGACAAGCGGTGCCGCCAATTTTTGAATCTGCGCGGCATCAATCCAGTGCTGGCTGAAGGCAATTTCTTCCGGGCAGGCCACCTGCAAGCCCTGGCGCTTTTGCAGTGTGGCGATGAAGCTGGCAGCTTCCAGCAAGCTGTCGTGCGTGCCGGTGTCGAGCCAGGCGTAACCGCGGCCCATCATCTCGACGCTGAGCTGGGCTTTTTCCAGGTACACCCGGTTCACGTCGGTAATCTCCAACTCGCCACGCGCCGACGGTTGGATGTGGGCAGCGATGTCACACACCTGCTCGTCGTAAAAATACAGGCCGGTGACGGCGTAATTGCTTTTGGGCGCTTTGGGCTTTTCTTCGATGCTGATGGCGCGCTTGTGGTCGTCAAACGCCACCACACCGTAGCGTTCGGGGTCGGTCACGTGGTATGCAAACACGCTGGCCCCCACGCTGCGGGCGTTGGCGCTGGCCAGCAGTTTGACCAGGTCGTTGCCGTAAAAAATGTTGTCACCCAACACCAGCGCGCTGGGGTGGTTGCCGACAAATTCACGCCCGATGATGAACGCCTGCGCCAGGCCGTCCGGGCTGGGCTGCACGGCATAGGTAATGGCCATGCCCCACTGGCTGCCGTTGCCCAGCAGTTCGGCAAAGCGCGGTGTGTCTTGCGGCGTGGAGATCACCAGCACGTCGCGTATACCCGCGAGCATCAAGGTACTGAGCGGGTAATAGATCATCGGTTTGTCGTAGATGGGCATCAGCTGCTTGCTGACCGCTTGCGTGACCGGGTACAGCCGCGTGCCGGAGCCACCAGCCAGAATGATGCCTTTGCGTTGTGTCATGTTGATCGTCTCTTGGGTGTTAAAGAATTTCAGCCAGCATGCGGTTCACGCCCGCTTGCCAGGGCGGCAATGTGAGGCCAAAGGTGTCTTGCAGTTTTTGCGTGGCCAGACGCGAGTTGTGCGGGCGCGTGGCCGCAGTGGGGAACGCGCTGGTGGGCACAGGCAGCACTTCAGTTGCTTTTATTTTTGTAGCCGATCGCCCTTGTTTTACCTCGGTTAGAACGTGTTTTGCGTAGTTAAACCAGGTCGTTTCGCCCGCCGCCACCAGATGGTAAATACCGCTGCAAGACGTTGATGTTGCCGGCGTGGTTGCAGCGGTAGCGGTGCGTGTGTGCGCGCTTTGTTGCAGCACTTGGCGAATGGCGTGCGCCGTCACGTCGGCAATCAGATCAGCTCCGGTGGGCGCACCAAACTGGTCGTTGATGACGGTGAGCCGATCGCGCTCCTGTGCCAGGCGCAGCATGGTCTTGGCAAAGTTGCCGCCGCGCGCGCCATAGACCCAGCTGGTGCGAAAAATCAGGTGTTGTGCACCGCTGGCGGCAACCAGTTGTTCACCTTCCAGCTTGGTGCGGCCATAGACGCTCAAGGGGCCTACTGCGTCAGACTCGCGCCAGGGTGTATCGCCGCTGCCGTCAAACACGTAGTCTGTGCTGTAGTGCACTAGCCAGGCCCCTAGTTGGGCGGCTTCTTCGGCCAGCACCTGGGGGGCCAGGGCGTTGAGCGTGAGTGCCAGATCGGGCTCGGACTCGGCTTTGTCCACGGCGGTGTGCGCCGCAGCATTGACGATCACATCGGGCTTGACGCTGCGTACAGTGGCCGCCAGCCCAGGCAGGTCGCTGATGTCACCGCACAGCGCGGTGCTGTGGCGGTCCAGCGCGATGAGTTCACCTAATACGCTCAGGCTGCGCTGCAGCTCCCAGCCGACTTGACCGTTTTTACCGAGGAGGAGGATTTTTGTCATGTGAGTTGCCATTCCTCAACGGCCAGGCCGGGTACCCAGGCAAATTTCCGGGCGTTGTTGGTGACCAGCACCGAATCATTGGCCAGGGCGTGCGCCGCAATCAACAAGTCCATCGCGCCGATGATGTTGCCGTCGCGTTCCAGCTTGGTGCGAATGTGGGCGTAATGGCCAGAAGCCTGCACTGGCCAGGCTTGCACATCAAAACCAGACAGCCAGGTCTCTACCGCAGTTGTGAAACGTGGCACACCCAGCTTGGCTGCGCCAAAACGCAGCTCCGCCGCCACGATACTGGAGAGCCACAACTGCTGTCGGTTCAGCGCGGCGAAGCGCTCCAGCATGGCTGCTGGACGGCGGCGCAGCACATAGCTACAGATATTGGTGTCCAAAGTTCGCAGTATGGCGTGCGGTCCGTCAGCCAAGTGACCAGTCGCGTGCCTGTGCTGGCGCGTCTTGACGATCGGCCAAAAACTCTTCGGGCAGTGCCTGCGTGCTGTCGTAAAAGTTCTGCAACCAAATCCCCATGTTTTGCCCGGGTGCTGGCTCTGGGCGAATCCATAAGCCATCACCCATTTGCTCGATGTGAACTTCTTTGGCGGCCAGACGCAGCTTGGCCGGGAGCCGGATGGCTTGGCTTCGGCCACTCATGAACAATTTTGCGGTGATGGTCACGGAAATCTCCTGTGTGATAACACATTGAGATATTACATCATTGCCCCGACGAAGGGCTTGCGTACTGCTTTTGCACCCACTCCCGGTACGCGCCGCTTTGCACGTGCGCTACCCAGTCTGGGTTGTCCAGGTACCACTGCACGGTTTTCCGGATACCGGTGTCGAAGGTTTCGGCGGGCTTCCAACCGAGTTCGCGCTCCAGCTTGCGCGCATCGATGGCGTAGCGGCGATCATGGCCGGGGCGGTCGGTGACGTAGGTGATCTGCTCTTTGTACGGTTTGCCGTCAGCGCGCGGGCGCAGTTCGTCGAGCAGGGCGCAGACGGTGTGCACGATGTCCAGGTTGGCTTTTTCGTTCCAGCCGCCCACGTTGTAGGTCTCACCCAAGCGGCCCGCTTCGAGCACGCGGCGGATGGCGCTGCAGTGGTCTTTGACATACAGCCAGTCGCGGATTTGCTGGCCGTCGCCATACACCGGCAGCGGTTTGCCCGCCAGTGAGTTGACGATCAGCAAGGGGATCAATTTTTCTGGAAAGTGGTAGGGGCCATAGTTGTTGCTGCAATTGGTGGTGAGCACCGGCAGGCCGTAGGTGTGGTGCCAAGCGCGCACCAGGTGGTCGCTGGCGGCTTTGCTGGCGCTGTACGGGCTGTTGGGTTCGATGTGGTTGGTTTCGGTAAAGGCAGGGTCGTCCTTGCCAAGACTGCCATAGACCTCGTCGGTGGACACATGCAGGAACCTGAACGCTTCTTTTTCAGGAGCATCCATCGCTTGCCAGTAAAGGCGTACAGCCTCCAAAAGCTCAAAGGTTCCGACGATGTTGTTATGGATGAATTCGCCCGGGCCGTGGATGCTGCGGTCCACATGACTTTCGGCGGCAAAGTTGACCACGGCACGCGGGCGGTGTTGCGCCAGCAACTGTATGACCAGCGCGCGGTCGCCAATGTCACCGCGCACAAAGACATGGCGGGCGTCGCCTTCCAGGCTCGCCAGGTTTTCAAGATTGCCAGCGTAGCTGAGCTTGTCCAGATTCAGCACCGACTCGTCACTTTGCGCCAGCCAGTCCAGAACAAAATTGGCTCCGATAAAACCCGCGCCGCCTGTCACCAAAATCATGCTTATTCCCCTGTGTTCATCGTTTGCGCCTGACCACCCGCGACATGGATTGCTGATCGGGAGGGCAATGACAAGAGCGTCATGCTGCGGCGAATTCTATTTGCTCGGACAGCTCCAGCCACTGCTCTTCCAGCCCTTGCAGTTCTTCATTTACTGCCTTGAGACGCTTGCCCTGGCTGGCAAAGTCGGCCGGGGGCGGGTTTTGGCACAAGTGACCTTCCAGCTGACTGCCTTCGGCTTGCAAGGTGGCCATGCGCGCCTCCACATCAGCCAGCTTGCGTTTGAGCGAACCGGTGGGGGCCGGTTTGGGCTTGACCTTGACCTTGGGGGCAGCCGCAGCGGTCGCCTGGGCCTGGCGTTCGGCCTTGGCCGCAGCGTTGCTGGCCTCACGGATGGCTTCGCGTTGGCGTTTGGCCTCGTCCAGCAGGTAGCGCTGGTAGTCGTCCAGGTCGCCGTCAAAGGGTTCCACACCGCCGCGCGACACCATCCAGAATTCGTCGCAGACGCTGCGCAGCAGGGCGCGGTCGTGGCTGACCAGCATCAGCGTGCCTTCAAATTCGTTCAGGGCCATGGCCAACGCCTCACGCGTGGCCAGGTCCAGGTGGTTGGTGGGCTCGTCCATCAGCAACAGGTTGGGCCGCTGCCAGACGATCATGCACAGCACCAGGCGCGCTTTTTCGCCGCCGCTCATGCTACCCACGGCCTGTTTGACCATGTCGCCGCTGAAGTTGAACGTGCCCAGAAAGCTACGCAAGTCTTGTTCACGTGTCTGCTGGCCCGCGATCTTGCCCGCTGCTGTCATGTCTTTCACCAGGCGGATCATGTGCTCCAGCGGCGTTTCATCGGGGCGCAGCACGTCAAGCTCTTGCTGGGCAAAGTAGCCGATGTTCAGCCCCTTGCCTTCGGTGATCTCGCCACTGATCGCTGCCAGATCGCGCGCGATGGTTTTCACCACGGTCGATTTGCCCTGACCGTTGGCCCCCAGAATGCCGATGCGTTGCCCGGCCAGCACCGATTTGCTGACGTTGCGCACGATCACCGTGGGTGGGGTGCCAGCGGGTGCGTCGTCGGGTGGCGGGTAACCAAAGTTCACGCCGGTCATCGACAGCATCGGGTTGGGCAGGTTGGCGGGTTCCTTGAATTCAAAAGTGAAGTCGGCTTCAGACAGCAGCGGGGCGATTTTCTCCATGCGGTCCAGCGCCTTGACGCGGCTTTGCGCCTGCTTGGCTTTGCTGGCCTTGGCCTTGAAGCGGTCGATGAACTTTTGCAGGTGAGCGATTTTTTCTTGCTGTTTGGAAAAGGCCGCCTGCTGCTGCTCCATCTTCTCGGCACGCATGTCTTCGAACTTGCTGTAGTTGCCGCCGTAGCGCGTGAGTTTGGCCGCGTCAATGTGCAGCGTGACGTTGGTCACGGCATCCAGAAACTCGCGGTCGTGGCTGATGACCAGCATGGTGCCTTGGTACTTTTGCAGCCAGCTTTCCAGCCAGACCAGCGCGTCCAGATCCAGGTGGTTGGTGGGCTCATCCAGCAGTAACAGGTCGCTCGGGCACATCAGCGCGCGCGCCAGCTGCAGGCGCATGCGCCAGCCGCCAGAGAAACTGTTCACCGGGTTGGTCAGCTCGGTGGTCTTGAAGCCCAGCCCCAGGATCAACGCCTGCGCGCGCGCCGGGGCATCGTGCGCACCGGCATCTTGCAGCGCCATGTAAGCGTGCGCCATGCGGTCGTAGTCGTCGGTGGCTTCGGCAGCGGTCACTTCCTGCTGCGCTGCCAGCAGGGTGACGTCGCCGTCGACGACAAAGTCGGTGGCAGGCTGGTCGGTTTCGGGCATCTCTTGCGCTACCTGGCCCAAGCGCCACTGCGCCGGAAAGCTGAACTCGCCGCCGTCTTCGTGCAACTTGCCCGTGAGCAGCGCAAACAGGCTCGATTTACCCGCGCCATTGCGCCCGACCAGGCCCACTTTTTCGCCGGGATTCAGGGTGACGGACGCTCCGTCCAGCAAGACTTTGGCGCCGCGGCGCAGGGTGATGTTTTTTAGGGTGATCAAAAGAAAGAGGACGCGAGTAAAAAGAGAACGGGATAGCGCCGCATATGGTGGGTACGGCGCATGGGGGATTTTAGGAAACCGCGGCGTTGCTTGCCAGCAGCGCAGCGCGCGTGACCAGCAGCACCTGGTCTTCACCTGCGCTGGTTTCCAGCCAGACCACTTCCAGACGTGGAAAAGCGGCCTCAAAGTGGGTGCGCTCGTGGCCGATTTCCAGCACCAGAATGGCCTCTGGCCCCATCTGCGCTGGAGCGTCGCGCATCAATTGGCGGATGAAGTCCATGCCGTCTGCTCCACCGGCCAGCGCCAGCGCGGGTTCGGCCTTGAATTCGGGCGGCAGCGCGGCCAGGCTCTGCGCGTTCACATAAGGCGGGTTGCACAAGATCAGGTCGTAATGGCTACCGGTCTGGGGAATGCCGTCGCCCTGGCGCAGTGTGATGCGCTCGTGCAGGCCGTGGCGGTCGATGTTGATGCGCGCCACCTCCAGCGCTTCGGCGCTGATGTCGCTGGCCTGCACCTTCACGTCGGGGTAGACCATGGCGGCGATGATGGCCAGGCTGCCGTTGCCGGTGCACAAATCGAGCACCCGGTGTGTTTCTTCGGGCAGCCAGTAGTCCAGATGGCCTTCCATCAGCACCTCGGCAATGAGCGAGCGCGGCACGATAGCGCGTTCGTCCACGTAAAACGATACGCCTTGCAGCCAAGCCTCGTGCGTCAAGTACGCGGCGGGCTTGCGGGTACGGATGCGCTCTTCAAAAAGAGTAGCTACCTGCGCTTGATCTGTATGGGCTACAGGCCTTTTTGCTATGGAATCCGGGCCGTCCAGGGGACTGTCCAGCGGCAGGCCCAGCTTCCACAGAACCAGCCAGGCGGCTTCGTCAAATGCGTTGGTGGTGCCGTGCCCAAACGCCACGCCAGCCACTTCCAGCTGGTGTGCACCTTTTTCAATGAGGGCGATGATGGTCATGCTTGGGAGGGCGCCTGGATCTGCGCGTGCAGGTTTTCCAGCACGCGGCGGTAGATGTTCTTGAGTGGCTCGATGTCGGTCAGCGCAATGTGTTCGTCGATCTTGTGGATGCTAGCGTTGGGCGGGCCAATTTCAATCACCTGGGGGCAGATGCTGGCAATGAAGCGTCCGTCACTGGTGCCGCCGCTGGTGGACAGCTCAGGGGTCAGACCGGTTTCAGCCTGAACGGCGGCGGTGACCGCATCGACCAGTGTGTCTGGCGTGGTCAAGAACGGCTTGCCGCCCAAGACCCAACTCAGCTCGTAGCTTAGCCCGTGTTTGTCCAGCACCGCAGACAGGCGGCTTTGCAGCGATTCAGGCGTGGATTCGGTGCAAAACCTGAAGTTGAAATCCACCACCACCGTGCCGGGGATCACATTGCTGGCCCCGGTGCCGCCGTGGATGTTGCTGACCTGCCAGCTGGTGGGCGGAAAAAACGCGTTGCCCGCGTCCCATGTCATGCCCACCAGCTCGGCCAGCGCCGGGGCCAGCAGGTGAATCGGATTGCTGGCCAGTTGCGGGTAGGCAATATGACCCTGGATGCCCTTGATGGTCAGTTTGCCGCTGAGCGTACCGCGCCTTCCGTTTTTGATCATGTCACCCGTACGCTGGATCGAGGTGGGCTCGCCCACGATGCAGTAGTCCAGCCGCTCACCGCGCGCGCGCAGCATCTCCACCACCTTGACCGTACCGTCCAGGGCAGGGCCTTCTTCGTCGCTGGTGAGCAAAAAGCCAATGCTTAAAGGCGTGTCGGGCTGTGCGACGATGAATTCTTCGGTGGCCACCACAAAAGCTGCCAGCGAGGTTTTCATGTCAGCCGCTCCCCGGCCGTAGAGCTTGCCGTCGCGTACGGTGGGGGTAAATGGGTCGCTGCTCCATTGCTCTCGAGGACCGCTGGGAACCACGTCGGTATGGCCTGCAAATACAATCAAATGTGTAGCTGCTCTCTCTTGATTAATAAGGGCTGAAGGCCTTTTTGACCATAAATTGGTGACGCGGAATTCATCCGGTCCGCTGACCAGTGTTTCCAGCATAAAGCCCAAAGGAGCCAGCCGCTGGCCAATGATGGCCTGGCAGCCTGCGTCTTGCGGTGTGTCAGAGCGGCAAGCGATGAGTTGCTTGGCCAAGCGCAGGGTGGCGCTCATGCTTAGTGGCCCATGTCCAGCGTGATTTCGGTAAATGAAGCCTTGTTATCTTCGCCCGCGTCTTCTTTTTTCGCAGCCTGTGCCTCTTTTTGGGTGTTGAAGTCATTTTGCAGACGCCACATCAAATTGGTGGGCGAATCCGCGTTGGCCAAGCCTTCTTTACGGTCAACGATCCCTGCTGTAATGAGCCGCGCAAGTTCTTGCTCAAAAGTTTGGCTTCCGTCGGCCAGAGATTTTTCCATGGCTTCCATAATGCCTGAAAAATCGCCCTTTTCGATCATCTCTGCGACTAGCCGGGTCACCAACATGATTTCCACCGCGGGTGTGCGCTTGCCTTCTATGGTCCGGATCAGACGTTGTGAAATGATCGCCTTTAGCGCCGCTGCCATGTCGCCCATCAAGGTGGGGCGTACTTCAACCGGGAAAAAACTCAGCACCCGGTTCAAGGCCTGGTAGCTGTTGTTGGCGTGCAAGGTGGCCAGACACAAATGCCCGCTTTGGGCATAAGCAATGGCCGCATTCATGGTTTCGCGATCCCGGACTTCGCCGATCAGAATCACGTCAGGGGCTTGGCGCAGCGCATTTTTAAGAGCGGTCTGCAAGGATTGGGTGTCAGTACCCACCTCACGCTGGTTGACGATAGAGCGCTTGTTTTTGAACTGGAATTCGACCGGATCTTCAATGGTCAGAATGTGACCGGACATGTTGGCGTTGCGGTGGTCGATCATGGCCGCCAGCGACGTACTCTTACCCGAGCCAGTGGCCCCCACCATCAAAATCAGGCCGCGCTTTTGCATCATCAACTCGGACAGAATAGGCGGTAAAGACAGCGTGTCCAAGCCAGGAACTTCGTTGACGATGTAACGGATCACCGCAGCAAATGTGCCGCGTTGACGCATGCCACTGATACGAAAACGGCCTACGCCCGGCATGGTCCACGCCATGTTGAGCTCATTGAGTTCCTTGAGTTCTTCAATATCTTTGGGAGGCAAGATCTCACTCAACAAATTCAGCGGTCCGTCTGGCGGAAGAATCTGGCTGTTGATCGGTACACAGGTGCCGTTGATGCGAATCAGCGCCGGCGACATGGCAGAAAGATAAATGTCAGAGGCGCGCTTTTCGGCCATCAGCCGCAGGATGCGGCGCATGGTGCCTTCGGAGGGGTTTTCGTTCATGGCCATGGTTTGCCTCTATCGGGTTAGATGGGGACAGTGCAAGTTGCACTGTGTGTCAATTGGGTGTCCCTCAAGGGAAACATCCATATATCAGTTGGGGACAGAGCAAATTTCACTTCGTGTAAATCTTGGTCTGTCCCTCAAGGGAAACATCCATATATCAGTTGGGGACAGAGCAAATTTCACTTCGTGTAAATCTTGGTCTGTCCCTCAAGGCCTCAGTAAATCATTCAAACTGGTTTTGGCGCGGGTTTGCGCATCGACCCGCTTCACGATGATGGCCGCGTACAGGCTATAGCGGCCATCGTCCTTGGGCAGGCTGCCGCTAATGACTACAGAGCCGGCTGGAATACGCCCGTAGCTGACTTCTCCAGTAGCACGGTCGTAAATGGGTGTGCTTTGACCGATGTAAACACCCATCGAAATGACCGAATTTTCTTCCACGATGACGCCTTCCACCACCTCGGAGCGGGCACCAATGAAGCAGTTGTCTTCGATGATGGTGGGGCCAGCTTGCATCGGTTCCAGCACACCGCCCAGCCCCACGCCGCCGCTTAAGTGCACGTTTTTGCCAACTTGCGCGCAAGAGCCGACGGTAGCCCAAGTGTCCACCATGGTACCTTCATCCACATAGGCACCAATGTTGACGTAAGACGGCATCATGACAACCCCCTTGGCCAGATAGCTGCCACGACGCGCTACCGCAGGGGGAACCACGCGCACACCGGTTGCGCGCATACCCGATTCGGTCATGTCCGAGAACTTGGTCGGTACCTTGTCATAAAAGCCCAGGTCCCCCGCTTTGATGAGTTGGTTGTCATGTAGCCTGAAGCTGAGCAACACCGCCTTTTTGATCCACTGGTGCGTGGTCCATTGACCCACCCCCGTGCGGGTGGCTACCCGCAGGTGACCGTTGTTGAGCTGGTGGATGACGTGCTCCACCGCGTCGGTGACTTCCTTGGGGGCGGAAGTGGCAGAAATGTTGGCGCGGTCGTCCCACGCGGCGTCGAGAATGGCTTGCAGTTGTTGGGTCATTTTGGGTTGGGTCAGGGTGAGTTCGGTGGGGCAATGATATCTGGATGGGGTGTGCTGTTATCTATCTCCGCCGCGTTTCGACAAACTCAACGATCCGCTGTGCTGCCTGCACACATTCGGCTGTATCGGCCACCAGCGCCATGCGGATGCGTCCGGCCCCTGGATTGTGGCCACGCGCTTCGCGCGCCAAAAAAGATCCCGGCAATACCGTCACGTTGAAAGCGGCGTACAGGTCGCGGGCAAACACCTGATCGTCACCGGCTACGTCAGCCCACAGGTAAAAACCGGCATCGGGCAGGGCAACGTCCAGCACCTGTGCCAGCATCGGGGTGACCTGGGCAAATTTGGTGCGGTAGAGCGCCCGGTTTTCCACTACATGCGCTTCGTCACCCCAGGCGGCAGCGCTTGCGGCCTGCACCACCGGGCTCATGGCGCAGCCGTGGTAGGTGCGGTACAACAAAAATTGCGCCAGGATGGCCGCGTCGCCCGCCACAAAACCGCTGCGCAGTCCGGGCACGTTGCTGCGCTTGGACAGGCTGGTGAACGACACCAGGTTTTTGAAGTCGCTGCGGCCCAGTTGCGCTGCGGCTTGCAGACCACCCAGCGGCGGCTCGTCGCGAAAGTAAATTTCGCTGTAGCACTCGTCCGAGGCAATGACAAAGCCAAAGCGGTCGCTCAGGGCAAACAGTTTTTGCCACTCGCCCAGGGGCATCACGGCACCGGTGGGGTTGCCCGGCGAACACACAAACAGTTGCTGCGTGCGCGCCCATACATCGTCGGGCACGCTGTCCCAGTCTGGGGCAAAGTTGCGCTCCGGGTCGCTGGCCACGTAATACGGCTCAGCGCCAGCCAGTAGCGCCGCGCCCTCATAAATTTGGTAGAACGGGTTGGGGCAGACCACCAGCGGCTTGCGGCCACTGACGGCGCTGTCGCCTGGGTTGACGAGGGTTTGCGTCAGCGCAAACAGCGCTTCACGCGAGCCGTTGACCGGCAGGGTTTGGGTGAAAGGGTCGACGCTCAGGCCGTAGCGGCCTTTCAGCCAATCGGCAAAAGTCTGGCGCAAGCGTGGTTCGCCCGCAGTGGCTGGGTAGCTGGCCAGACCGCTGGGGCTTTGCGTGACGGCAGCGCATAGGGCCTGCTGGATGAACGCCGGCGTGGCGTGTTTCGGTTCGCCAATGCCCAGGCTGATGGGCGTGTAGGCCGGGTTGGGGGTGATGTTGGCAAAGAGTTGACGCAGCCGCTCGAAGGGGTAGGGCTGCAAGAGGGAGAGCAGGGGATTCATGGGGCGCGATTATCCGGGATGGGCCAATCGGTTTGATTGTGTCTTGCTATGTGTCAGGATGCAGCTGGAAAAGCAACTTGCGGTTCTGTCGGCAGGTTCATGACGCAGTCATGTTGAACCCGCGCGGCGACTGGCTTTGGCGGCCTCCTCATACGGGGGTATCCGAAATCGTCGGCCGCCAAAGCCAGTCACCGCGCTGAACGGTGTCTTGCTGATCGGGCGTGGCCCGCATGCCAAACCGGCTAGCCAGAAGGGGCCCACAGGTGAGCGCCGATTTCGGGTACCCCCGTATGAGGCGCTCGCCTGTGGGCCCCTTCTGGCGGGTTATGCCATCAGCGGCAAGGATTTTTCTCAGTTATCCGCAGCGATGACTTAAAGCGTCAGCGACTGCACCGGCAACTGCCACCCCAGCCAGTGTTCACAAGCATGCGCTAGCGCTGTCTTGTCGCCCGTGGCGCACAGCGTCACTTGCCCGGCGTTTGCATCCGCTGCCAGATGCGGCAGCACCCGCCGGGTCTGGCGCGCGACCGGTTCTCCGTTGTCGATGAGATGCACGTCTGGCCCCACCAGGGATTGAAACACGTCGCCCGCAAAGGGGTAGTGCGTGCAACCCAGTACCAACGTGTCGATCTCCCCATTTTGTATGCCAAATTGACCTGTAGCCCTTATGTATTGTGCGCAGAGTGCTTCAATTTGTGCAGTGTCATGGCGCTCAATGGCATCCGCCAGACCATCGCACGGGGTGCACACAAACTCGGCCTGACCCGCCAGCGAGCTCAGCAAGGCCTTGAACTTCTGGCTGGCCAGCGTGCCTCGCGTGGCCAGCACGCCAATGCGCCGGGTATGCGTCACCGCAACAGCGGGTTTCAGGGCCGGCTCCACGCCGACGATGGGCAGGGTGGGAAAGCCTTGGCGCAGCAGGGCAATGGCCGCTGCGGTGGCGGTGTTGCAGGCCACCACCAGGGTCTTGATCGGCAGGTGATTTGGGCCCAGCAAGTGCCGGGTGATGCGCTGCGCACGCTCAATGACAAACGCGTCATCGCGCTCACCATAGGGCGCAAAGCCGCTGTCGGCCACATAGATAAAGTCTTCCAACGGCAGCTCGGCGCGCAAGGCACGCAGGATGCTCAAGCCCCCGACACCGCTGTCAAACACCCCGATGGGGCGCTTGACCGATTCAGACCGATCAGCCACCCGAGACGGTGATGCCCTTGAACTCACCGGTGGCGATGCGCTGGCTCCACTCGGCCGGGCCGGTGATGTGGGCACTGGTGCCGCCCGCATCCACCGCCACGGTGACCGGCATGTCAACCACGTCAAATTCGTAAATGGCTTCCATGCCCAGATCGGCAAAGCCCAGCACTTTGGAGGTCTTGATGGCTTTGCTCACCAGATACGCCGCACCACCTACGGCCATCAGGTAGGCTGATTTGTGCTTCTTGATGGCTTCGATGGCGACCGGGCCGCGCTCGGCTTTCCCAACCATGGCGATCAGGCCGGTCTCGGCCAGCATCATTTCGGTAAAGCCGTCCATGCGCGTAGCGGTGGTCGGGCCGGCCGGGCCGACCGCCTCATCACCCACCGGGTCCACCGGCCCGACGTAATAAATGACGCGGTTGGTGAAATCGACCGGCAGTTTTTCGCCCTTGGCCAACATGTCCTTGATGCGCTTGTGCGCGGCATCGCGGCCGGTGAGCATCTTGCCGTTCAAGAGCAGCGTGTCGCCCGGTTTCCAGCTTGCCACTTCTTCTTTGGTGAGAGTGTTCAGGTTGACCTTTTTGCTCTTGACGTAGTCGGGTGCCCAGGTGACGTCGGGCCACAGGCTCAGGCTGGGCGGGGTCAGGTACACCGGGCCGCTGCCGTCCATCACAAAATGGGCGTGGCGCATGGCGGCGCAGTTGGGGATCATGGCAATGGGTTTGCCCGCCGCGTGCGTCGGGTACATCTTGATCTTGATGTCGAGCACCGTGGTCAGGCCGCCCAGACCTTGCGCACCAATGCCCAGCGCGTTGACTTTTTCAAACAGCTCCAGGCGCAGTTTTTCGACGTTGGACAGCGCCGCGCCGCTGGCCGCTTTGGCTTGCAGCTCGTGCATGTCCAGGCTGTCCATCAGGCTTTCTTTGGCCATCACCACGGCTTTTTCAGCCGTGCCGCCGATGCCGATGCCCAGAATGCCCGGCGGGCACCAGCCTGCGCCCATGGTCGGCACGGTTTTCAGCACCCAATCGACCACCGAATCATTCGGGTTGAGCATGTACATCTTGCTCTTGTTCTCGCTGCCGCCGCCCTTGGCTGCCACCGTAATGTCAAGCTTGTTGCCGGGCACGATGTCGGTGAAGATCACCGCCGGGGTGTTGTCCTTGGTGTTCTTGCGCTCAAACTGCGGGTCGGCCACCACACTCTTGCGCAGCGTGTTGCTGGGGTCGGTGTAGGCGCGGCGCACGCCTTCGTTGATGGCGTCGTCCAGGCTACCGGTAAAGCCTTCCCAGCGCACGTCCATGCCCACTTTAAGGAACACGTTGACGATGCCGGTGTCCTGGCAGATTGGGCGGTGGCCCTCGGCGCTCATCTTGCTGTTGGTCAGAATCTGCGCGATGGCGTCCTTGGCGGCGGGCGATTGCTCACGCTCATAGGCCTTGGCCAGGTGGGCGATGTAGTCGGTGGGGTGGTAGTAGCTGATGTATTGCAGCGCGGCGGCGATGGATTCGATCAGGTCGTTCTGACGGATGGCGGTGCTCATGGTGGGTTGCCTTAAAAGTGTTGCGGGTTCACATGTCACGGTAGGATGCAAGTTTAACCAAGCCCTCCCAACACAGGCTGACGCAACGGGCCCGTTTTTTATGCTCAAGTTGATCCTTCGCAATGTCACGCCATTTATCAATGCCCAGACGCTGGGCGGTGTGCTGCTGGCGCTGGCTGCGCTGGTGGCGCTGGTTCTAAGCAACTCGCCATGGAGCGACTTCTATCAAAAGTTGCTGGACTTTCCGGTAGCCGTGCACATCGGCGCAGACGCCTTGGTGCTGGCCAAACCCATGCTGATCTGGGTCAACGACTTGTGGATGGCGGTGTTTTTCTTTTTGGTGGGGCTGGAGATCAAGCGCGAACTGATCGACGGTGAGTTGGCCTCTGTGCGCCAGGTTTTGTTGCCGGCGGGTGCTGCCTTGGGCGGGATGGTGGTGCCGGCGCTGATTTATGCCGTCATCAATGCTGGTGATGCGGTGGCCTTGCGCGGTTGGGGCATTCCGATGGCCACCGACATTGCGTTTGCCCTCGGCATTTTGGTGCTTCTAGGCGCACGCGTGCCGGTGTCGCTAAAGATTTTTCTGACTGCTGTGGCCATCATTGATGACCTGGGTGCGATTTTGGTGATTGCCTTTTTTTACACGGCTGATCTGTCGCTGACCATGTTGTTGTCCGCTGGCGCGGGGGCTTTTGTATTGCTGATGCTCAACCGGCTGAAAGTTGTTGCCATTGGCCCTTATGTGATCGTGGGGCTGGTGATCTGGGTGTGTGTGCTCAAGTCCGGCGTTCACGCCACGCTGGCCGGGGCGATCACGGCGCTGGCGATTCCCATGGCCGATGGCAAAGGCGGCTCGCCGCTGCAACGCGCCGAGCACGCGCTGCACCCCTGGGTGGCTTATTTGATCTTGCCGGTATTTGCATTTGCCAATGCCGGGGTGTTTCTGGGAGACGTGCGGCCGCAGACACTGCTGCAAACCGTGCCCTTGGGCATTGCCGCTGGCTTGTTGCTGGGCAAGCCGATGGGCGTTTTCTGCTTCTCGTGGTTGTTGATCCGCTTTGGTGGCGCACGCTTGCCCGATCAAAGCAGTTGGCTGCAATTTGCCGGTGTGGCCGCTTTGTGCGGCGTGGGTTTTACCATGAGCCTGTTCATCGGCTCACTGGCGTTTGAAGGGGCCGACGCAGCCTACGCTTCGCAAGTCAAGATGGGTGTGTTGCTGGGCTCGGCTCTTAGCGCCACCTTGAGCATCCTGATGTTGCTGCGCCCGGCTCGCCCACACCAAACCCAACCTTGAAATAGCTCAAGATGGCAGACACATCCTGGCACATACCCCCCCACGTCACTTACTTCACCCATGGCCATTTTTCATAAGTTGCCCACTCGGGTATGTCGTCGAGGGTGAACCACTTGCCGTCTGCGCCTTTGGCAACGAACTTGACCGTACTGTCAATTTTCCCCGCTCCATCGACGCTCCAGCGTGTCCAGTCGCTGAATTCATCGTCGGCGGTTCCCAACAGGCCGTCCGCGCCTGCAGATGCATAGCTGCTGGCCAATTGTTGTCCAAGCGCGTCAACTTCTTCGTAAGAAACGTAGGAGACAACATCATCTGCCGTTTGCCACTGACCATCCGTTCCAGCTCCACCATAGTAGCTGCTTACCATCCTGCCACGACCGTTCTCATGCGGCACCGCCCGGGTCCACTGGGTAATCGCTCCGGTGCTGTCAACCGTAACCGTTGTGCCAACCCCTGAGCCGTTGTAAGTAGTCGTTACCTTGTAGGAAAACATGTCGTCAGACGTTTCCCACAGTCCATCCGGTCCCGGTGCGTCGAAGTGGATGTAGGACGTGACCCGGTTTTGCGCATCGTAGGTAGTGGTGGCAAGTGACGAAATCGGATCGTCCGCGGTGAACCACAATCCATCTGCCCCGGCGGATTTGTGGTTAACGTATTTGAGCGGCAATCCAGCGTCGTTTTTGGTGATTTCGTTGTAGCCGCCAGTAATCACGTCGTCAGCGGTAAAAGCCAGACCGTCTGCACCCTTGTCAGCGAGATTGACCTGACCGGTGGACACTCCGTTTACATAATGATTGATGGAGTAATTCTTGACATCGTCGGCCGTAAAGGCTTTTCCGTCTTGGCCCAAACCGTCAAAGATGCCATTGGTAAACACACCAAAACTGGTGTCTTGCATAACACGGCCATTGGCATCGAAAGACTTTACCCAATAGCTATTGCCAGGCACATCATCAGCGGTAAACCATTGCCCGTCAGCGCCTTTGTTGGTCATGGCCGCAGACAGCGTCTGCAACTTGGAGGCCGCGTCCCATCCGTACAGCGTGTAATCTGCGACGACATCGTCGCCTGTAAACCATTTGCCGTCGGGTCCGGTACCCATGTGGTTGGCGGCTTGCCTCACATTGCCCGCTGCATCGTAGAGTGAGCTCGAAGCCAGAGCGACATCATCAGCGGTGAACCAGACGTTGTCAGCGCCTTTGCCCGAATGCGATGCCGTCAGGCGAATCTTGCCATTGGGATCGTAGGCGAAGTAAGTCCACGCGGTCACCACATCGTCGGTGGTGAACCAAAGCTTGTCGGTTCCAGCACCAAAGGTCGCAAGATGCGTCAGTTGCGTGCCACTTACCACACCGGCAACCACGCTTTGCACGACGTCATCCGAGGTGAACCACTGTTTGTCAAGCCCCGCACCGTTGTAGGTGACGGCCAACAGGTTATTGCCATTGGCATCCACTGAAAATGCTGTGTAGTAACCGATTACGTCATCTGTGGTGAATGCTTTGCCATCTGTGCCTGTGTTGTTGAAATGAACCGCTTGCACCGTATGTCCGGCCGGATTGGCTGAAACAAATTCCCAGCCTTGGGACAGGGAGTCATCGTCGGTAAAGAAAACCTTGTCGATACCGGCCTCCAGTATCGGAATGATGATGTGATGTGCATTGGTGTCACTTCCCATCAACCCGTAGAGGTAATCAGAGGATGACGCTGTATCGTCGGCAGTTCGCCAGAGGCCGTCAGCGCCAACGCCGGTGAACAAGACCGCGCTAAACTTTGTCTTGTTGTTGACGCTACTGTAGTAGTTGAGCGTGTGCTGGATCAATACATCGTCAGTCGTCAGCGGTTTGCCGTCAGCACCAAACTGATAACGCCCCTCGCGACCATTGCGCTGACCCGTTGCATCGTATTCAATCGTGGTGTACACGGGCGTTATTGGCGGTGTCGTGGTTGGGTAGTACTGGATGTTTACACGGGCAGTAGCTGCCGCCGTGGGGCTGCCAAATACCTTGGCACTCATGTCCGCTTTTGCCATGGCCCAGCTGGTAGCCAAACCAGCGGCTGGGTTCGCCCCTGACAGTCGGGAAATGCTGGGAGTTGAGGCTGGAAGTATCGGCGTGATGCCACCAGGCGTGGTACCCGCGCCGCACGCCATACCGGCGCAGGCCAAGGCGTTCGGGCTGGTAGCACCTGTTGCGCCGGTTCCACCATTGGGTGCTCCCGCATAATTCACCCAAAAGCCCAGCCCTTTTCCAAGGGTCAACGCGCCGAACTCCTGATATTGTTTGCTTTGGATGTAGCTTGAGAGAGTATTTTTTTCGGCTAACGATGGTGCAAAGAAGTACCACACATTTGAGGCATTGTTCCAAGCCCACAATGTGGTGACGTTGCCAATGCTGGCAGAAAAGTTGGCTGGGCTCATGTCTGTGCCAGAAGCCACCAGATTCCAGCCTGTCTTCAACGCGCTGGCATTCAATGTGGCCGCTTGCCCGCTCTGCACCCCGCGATCGATCGGGGTGGTTCCAGCAACGTTCACCCAGTAGCCTTCACCGGCATTGATGCTGGACAGCAGGGCGTAGCCTTTTGCGTTTGTGTATTCCTGCAGTTTGGTTGCATCCAGTGAGGGCGCATAGAAAGCCCACTTGCTGGCGGTCGAGTCCCACTTCCAGACCGTTTGAACGGTGCTTGTGCCGCCAAACGTGGCTTGGACGTCAACTGGCGTCGTCAGACTGTTGCCGACCAGGTTCCAGCCTGGCGATAGCGTTTGAGGATAGCTCAGCGGGGCGGCTGTGGAAGGGAGCACAAGCGTTGAGATTGCTCCAGCCAAAATCAAAGAGCCCCAATTTCCAAGGTTTGTGCCCTGAGACGGGTTGCTTAGGGTTCGCATGGGTAGTCCTCCGGCAGTGTTGATGTCACAAGTTCATATTCAGGAGAATATCAAAAATTGCCGGGGTTTGCATCACGAACCCGCCACAGAGCAGCGCAGCCGAGGCAGGGTGAGCCGCTCAGACCGCTCTCATTGCGACCGTCAAGACATCAATGGGATGGAGACACGTTGTGCGCCATCAGCTTGTCGGTGTAGGCAATGGCCATGGCCGAGAGCAGGAAGGTGATGTGAATCACGGTCTGCGCAATCAGCACCTTGTCGCTGTAATTGGCAGCGTTGATAAAGGTCTTGAGCAGGTGGATGGAGCTGATGCCGATGATCGACATCGCCAACTTGACTTTCAGCACCGAGGCGTTGACATGGTCGAGCCATTCGGGCTGGTCCGGGTGGCCCTCCAAATTTATGCGCGAAACAAAGGTCTCATAGCCGCCCACAATCACCATGATCAGCAGGTTGGAGATCATCACCACGTCAATCAGCGCCAGCAGCACCAGCATGATGACAGTTTCGTTCAGGTGGGTGATCTGCACGTCGGTCTTGTAGCCAATGCTATCGATCAGCGCGGCCAGCGCCGCCTGGCTGCCGAAAGCCGCCTCCAGCAGGTGCAACAACTCGACCAAAAAGTGATACACATACACGGCCTGCGCGGCAATCAGCCCCAGGTACAGCGGCAGTTGCAGCCAGCGGCTGGCAAAAATCAGACGCGGGATGGGGCGCAGGACGGGACTTTTTTCGGGCAAGGGATGGGACATGTGGACGGGTAAATGCTACGTGGGGCCGCGAGTTTATCGCGCTACCATGCGCCTGAGCCCCGCCAACCCGGCAGTCAGTGGCCTGTAAGTGCAAGCCATGACATTAGCGAGCGTTTTTTCGTTTAACTAGAGGAGACTTATCCGTGAGCACACCCACAACCGCAGTTGAATCCATCCTGGTCGAGAACCGGGTTTTCCCGCCCAGCGAGGCCACCGTCAAAGCCGCACGCATCCAGGGTATGGAGGGCTACAACGCCCTGTGCGCTGAAGCTGAAAAAGATTTTGAGGGCTTCTGGGCCCGCCTGGCACGTGAAAACGTGGTCTGGAGCAAGCCCTTTACCAAAACACTCGACGAATCGAATGCGCCGTTTTACAAGTGGTTTGAAGACGGTGAACTCAACGCCTCTGCCAACTGCCTTGACAAGCACATGGGCACGCCCACCGAGAACAAGGTGGCGGTGATTTTTGAAGCCGACGGCGGTGAAGTCACCAAAACAACCTACAAGGAACTGTTGGCCAAGGTTTGCCAGTTTGCCAATGCCCTGAAGGCGCATGGCATTCAAAAAGGTGACCGTGTTTTGATTTACATGCCCATGGGCGTGGAAGGCGTGGTGGCGATGCAGGCCTGCGCCCGTATTGGTGCCATTCACAGCGTGGTGTTTGGTGGTTTCTCCGCCAAGGCGCTGCAAGACCGCATCATGGATGCCGGCGCGGTGGCGGTGGTGACGGCCAACTTCCAGTTGCGCGGCGGCAAAGAACTCCCCCTGAAAGCCATTGTTGATGAGGGTCTGGGCCTGGGTGGCTGCGAAACTGTCAAGACCGTGTTTGTGTTTGAGCGCACGCCCTCCAAATGCAACATGGTGGCCGGGCGTGACGTGACTTTCACTGAAGCCCTGGCAGGTCAAGGTACCACCTGTGCACCGGTCATGGTGGGTGCCGAGCATCCTCTGTTCATCTTGTTTACGTCGGGTTCCACCGGCAAGCCCAAGGGTGTGCAGCATTCCACCGGCGGCTTTTTGCTGTGGGCCAAGCTGACCATGGAATGGACGTTTGACATCAAACCGACCGATGTGTTCTGGTGTACGGCCGACATCGGCTGGATTACCGGTCACTCGTACGTGGCTTACGGCCCGCTGGCCGCCGGTGCCACCGAAATCATTTTTGAAGGCATCCCGACTTACCCCAACGCGGGACGTTTCTGGCAAATGATCGAGCGCCACAAGTGCAGCGTTTTCTACACCGCACCCACCGCCATCCGGGCCCTGATCAAGTCGGCTGAAACCGATCCCAAGGTGCACCCGGACCGCTCCGACCTGTCAAGCCTGCGCATTCTGGGCACGGTGGGCGAGCCCATCAACCCCGAAGCCTGGATGTGGTACTACAAGCACATCGGTCATGAAAAATGCCCGATTGTCGATACCTTCTGGCAAACCGAATCGGGCGGTCACATGATCACGCCGCTGCCGGGGGCTACGCCGCTGGTGCCGGGTTCGTGCACCTTGCCGCTGCCGGGCATCATGGCCGCCATCGTGGATGAAGCGGGACATGATGTACCCAATGGTGCGGGTGGTTTGCTGGTGGTGAAACGTCCCTGGCCGTCGATGATTCGCACCGTGTGGGGTGATCCGGAACGCTTTAAAACTGGTTACTACCCCGCTGAGCTGGGTGGCAAGTATTATCTGGCCGGTGACGGTGCCGTGCGCAGTGCTGACCGCGGTTATTTCCGCATTACCGGCCGTATTGACGACGTGCTGAACGTGTCGGGCCACCGCATGGGCACGATGGAAATTGAATCAGCGTTGGTGGCCAAGACCGACCTGGTCGCTGAAGCCGCCGTGGTGGGCCGCCCCGATGATCTGACCGGTGAGGCCATCGTGGCGTTTGTGGTGCTCAAGCGCGCCGTGCCGATGGGCGACGAAGCCAAACAGATTGCCAAAGATCTGCGTGACTGGGTGGCCAAAGAAATCGGCCCGATCGCCAAGCCCAAGGACATCCGCTTTGGTGAGAACCTGCCCAAGACGCGCTCTGGCAAGATCATGCGGCGCCTGCTGCGTTCGTTGGCCAAGGGTGAAAACATCACCCAGGACACCTCGACGCTGGAAAACCCGGCCATTTTGAACCAGTTGGGTCAAACCTACTGATTGGTAGTGTTTAAAAAAATAGCTGCTGGTGCTTGTTTGACAATTTCTAGCGGCTATTTTTATCAAAAAAAAGTCCGGCAGTACCGGGCTTTTTTGTTGATGCGCTTAAAGAGCGCTATCTTGGTCGAACAGGCTATTTCAGCGACAGCACCCACTTGACCAGCGTTTCTGCCTCAGCCTGCGTTACCTGTGGGTTAGCCGGCATGGGAATGGCACCCCAAGTGCCTGAGCCGCCTTTCATGACTTTGGTGGAAAGCTTAGCTACCACGTTTTGCCCGGCGTACTTGGCGGCAACGTCTTTGTAGGCAGGGCCGACCACTTTTTTGTTGATGGCATGGCAGGCTAGGCAGTTTTTCTTTTTGGCCAGGGCTTCATCGGCCAGGGCGGGCATCGTCACGACAGACAAGAGCAGCAAGGGAAGGAGCAACTTTCTCATGACCAGTTCCTTAATAGAAGTTCGTAAAGCCTTAACGCGATTCTAGTTGGCGAGGTTGACATTCAATGGTTCCATCCGTGGTGCGAGTGCGGGTGTGACACCGTGACTCGCTGCGATTATGATGCCTGCCTGATTGGAGACCTTGTTATGTATCTATTGGTTCTTGGGCTGTTGTTGCTAGGGATGAAATATCTGGCGCTGGGGCCGGTGGCGCAGTGGTCCTGGTGGTTGGTGTTTGTGCCCTTTTTACTGGCGGTGGTTTGGTGGACCTGGGCTGACTATTCGGGTTACACCAAGCGTAAAGCGATGGAGCGTGAAGACAAGCGGCGCGACCAACGCCGCGAGCGCACCAAGCAGGCGCTGGACGCCAACTACCATGACAGTGGCAAAAAGCGCTAGCGCTGCGCTACTTCACTCTTGCAAGGTGGATGCAGAGGATCGCTAGGACATAATCTTTCCCCCGACCCTGTCGCCGTATCGTTTTTTTGGAAATTGCCATGCCTGTTTATCGCTCCCACACTACCACCGCCGGTCGCAACATGGCGGGTGCCCGCGCCTTGTGGCGTGCCACCGGCATGAAAGACGGCGATTTTGACAAGCCCATCGTGGCTGTGGTCAATTCGTTCACCCAGTTTGTTCCGGGCCATGTGCACCTCAAAGACTTGGGCCAACTGGTGGCGCGCGAAATTGAAGCCGCCGGTGGTGTGGCCAAAGAGTTCAACACCATAGCGGTGGACGACGGCATTGCCATGGGGCACGACGGCATGCTGTACAGCCTGCCCAGTCGCGACATCATTGCCGACAGTGTGGAATACATGGCCAACGCACACTGCGCCGACGCGTTGGTGTGCATCAGCAACTGCGACAAGATCACACCCGGCATGCTGATGGCGGCCATGCGGCTGAACATTCCGGCCATTTTCGTTTCGGGCGGCCCGATGGAAGCCGGCAAGGCGCAGCTCAAGTTGCCCGGCCAGGCCACGATTCAGTTCAAAAAGCTCGATCTGATCGACGCCATGGTCATGGCCGCCGACAGCACCCAAAGTGACGAAACCGTGGCGGCAGTCGAGCGCAGCGCTTGCCCCACGTGCGGGTCGTGTTCGGGCATGTTTACCGCCAACTCGATGAACTGCCTGACCGAAGCGCTGGGCCTGTCGCTGCCGGGCAATGGCTCGGTGGTGGCTACGCACGCTGACCGTGAGCAACTGTTCAAACGCGCCGGGCATTTGATTGTGGAACTGTGCCAACGCTACTACGGTCAGGGCGACGAGCGCGTGCTGCCGCGTTCGGTGGGCGTCAAGGCCTTTGAGAACGCGATGATGCTCGACATCGCCATGGGCGGCTCGACCAACACCATCCTGCACCTGCTGGCGGTGGCGCAAGAGGCGGGCATTGACTTCACCATGGCCGACATCGACCGCCTGTCGCGCCAGGTGCCACAGCTGTGCAAGGTGGCGCCCAACACCGACAAATACCACTTGGAAGACGTGCACCGCGCCGGCGGCATCATGGCCATACTGGGCGAGCTGGCACGTGCCGGCAAACTGCACACCGACGTGCCCACGGTGCACGCCCCGACCCTGGCTGACGCGTTGGCGCAGTGGGACATTGCGCAAAACCCGTCCGAGGCGGTGCAAACCTTTTACCGCGCGGCGGCTGGCGGCGTGCCCACGCAGGTGGCTTTTTCGCAAAGCGTGCGCTGGCCCAGTTTGGACCTGGACCGCGTAGCGGGTTGCATCCGCGACGCCGCGCATGCGTTCTCTCAACAAGGCGGTCTGGCCGTGCTGTACGGCAACATTGCGCAAGACGGCTGCGTGGTTAAAACAGCCGGCGTGGATGACAGCCTGCTGGTGTTTGAAGGTCCGGCGCACGTGACTGAATCGCAGGACGAAGCCGTGGCGCACATCCTGGACGACCAGGTCAAGGCGGGCGACGTGGTTATCGTGCGTTACGAAGGCCCCAAGGGCGGCCCGGGCATGCAAGAGATGCTTTATCCCACCAGCTACATCAAGAGCAAGGGGCTGGGCAAGGCCTGCGCGCTGCTGACCGACGGGCGGTTTTCGGGCGGCACTTCGGGCCTGTCGATTGGCCACTGCTCGCCCGAAGCGGCAGCGGGCGGCGCCATCGGCTTGGTGCGCAGCGGCGACCGCATTCGTATCGACATCCCGAACCGGCGCATTGATGTGCTGGTGAGCGATGACGAATTGGCGCGTCGGCGCGCTGATCAGAATGCGCTGGGCTGGAAGCCTGCCCAGCCGCGCCCGCGCAAGGTCTCGGCTGCGCTCAAGGCCTACGCCAAGCTGGTGATGTCGGCCGACAAGGGCGCGGTGCGCGACCTTTCGCTGCTCGAAGACTGATGCTGCTGCATCCGCAAATCGACCCGGTGGCGATCCACCTGGGGCCGCTGGCCGTGCACTGGTACGGCCTGACGTACCTGGCAGCGTTTGGTCTGTTTTTCTGGCTGGCGCGCCTGCGCCTGCGCCATGAGCCGTTTGCCTCGATCAATGGTCCGCAAGCCTGGAGCCCGCGAGACGTGGAAGACATTTTGTTTCTGGGCGTGATGGGTGTGATTTTGGGTGGACGCATTGGCTACTGCCTGTTTTACAAGCCGGGCTATTACGCGGCGCACCCGCTGGAGGTGTTTGCCGTGTGGCAGGGCGGCATGAGCTTTCATGGCGGGCTGATCGGCGTGGTTCTGGCCGAGGTGTGGTACGCCTGGTCGCGTAAAAAACCACTGTTACAGGTGGCTGATTTTGTCGCGCCATGTGTGCCAACCGGTTTGGCCATGGGGCGGGTGGGGAACTTTATCAACGGTGAGTTGTGGGGGCGCGTGGCCAGTGCTGACCTGCCTTGGGGCATGGTCTTCAGGGGCGCGGGGGATCTGCCGCGCCATCCGTCGCAGCTCTACCAGTTTCTGGGTGAGGGGCTGCTCTTGTTTGTGGTGTTGTGGTGGTTTGCCCGCCGCCCCCGCAGGCCCGGTCAGGTGTCGGCCCTGTTCTTGATGGGCTACGGGGTGCTGCGATTTACGGCGGAATTTTTCCGTGAACCCGACGCACACCTAGGGTTGCTGAGCCTGGGCATGAGCATGGGGCAGTGGTTGTGCGTGCCCATGGTGGTGGGCGGCGCGTGGTTGTGGTGGCGCTGCAGCAAGTCGGACAACATTAAGTGTTAAATTGCCTTCTAGCCCTAGTCTGCAATGCGTGAGTAGCTTTTTTATTAATAGTAAAAATGGTTGCCAGAATCGTTTGTGAAGTCAAGGACGGCGTGGCGCAGGTGACACTGAGCTATCCTAAGCGCTTCAACGCCATGAGTCGCGCCATGTGGCGCGAGTTGCGTGGCATTTTTGAAAAAATCCAGACCGACACTACGCTGCGCTGCGTGTTGGTGCGCGGGCAAGGCGACCATTTTTGCGCCGGTGGCGACATCTCGGAATACGCCAGTTTCCGTTTTGACCAAGCCAGCCTGCGTGACTTTCACGAAGTGGACGTGTGGGGGGCGCTGCGGGCCATGTTGGCGTGCGATGTCCCGATGGTGGCTCAGATCGCGGGCCATTGCATGGGGGCAGGGGTTGAAATTGCCAGTTGCTGCGACATCCGCCTGAGCGCGGAATCGGCCCGCTTTGGGGCACCGATTGCCAAATTGGGCTTTCCCATGGCGCCGCGGGAAGTGGCTTTGGTGGGGCGTGAAGTGGGCTTGGTCACAGCGCGTCAGATGCTGCTGGAAGCGGCGGTATTCAGTGCGCCACAGATGCTCGCGCGTGGCTTTTTGAGCCAGATGGTGCCAGAGGGTGACCTGGCGACGGTGACTGCTGCGACGTTGCAGCGCCTGATCGCTCTGGCGCCGCAGGCGGCGCGCTTGAACAAGCAGACGCTGCGGGTCTTGAGCGACCACGCGGCGTTTGAATCAAACCACAGCCCTGTCGACGCGCCGTTGGCCCTACTGCTGGATCAGGCCTACTGTTACGCCGACAGCGCGGAGCACCGTGAAGGCATCCGGGCCTTTCTGGAAAAGCGTCCGGCACATTTTTGAATTTTTGAAGGATTTTTTCTGAGGGGACTGTCATGACAAAGAATGATTCAAATCTGTATGCGGCGTTACGCGCCGCCTTTCCTGATGATTTGTCCGCCACTGCGGTGGAAACCGACACCGGTCTTTTTTACACTTGGTGCGACCTGGAGCGTGGCAGCGCCATGTTGGCCAATTTTTTGCGCTCACTCGATTTGCCCGAGGGCTCGCGCATCGCCGCACAGGTGGACAAGTCGGTAGAGGCGTTGCTGCTCTATTTGGCCACCCTGCGTGCCGGGTATGTGTTTTTGCCGCTCAATACTGCTTACCAAAGCGCTGAAGTGGCGTACTTTATCGGCGACGCCGAGCCCGCAGTGGTGGTCTGTACTGGAAAGAATTTCCCTTGGGTCAGCAAACTTGCTTTTCAGGCGGGTACGCAATGGGTGTTCACCCTCAACGACGACCGAACCGGTAGTTTGCTGGAACGTGCTGCCTGCGCGATGGATCAACCGACGTGCGTGCCAAAGCAACCCGAAGACGTGGCGGTCATCATCTACACCAGTGGGACCACCGGGCGCTCCAAGGGGGCCATGCTGACGCACGGCAATATGCTCAGCAACGCGTTGGTACTTAAAGACCATTGGGGCTGGCGCAGCCCGGCTCAGGGCGGCGACGTGCTGATTCACGCCTTGCCCATTTTTCATGTGCATGGTTTGTTTGTGGCGTGTCATGGTGCGCTGATCAACGGTAGCAAGATGATCTGGCTGGCCAGGTTTGACCCCAAGCTGGTGCTGCACCGGCTGCCCGACGCCAGCGTGTTCATGGGCGTGCCCACCTTGTACGTTCGCCTGTTGGCAGAACCCGGGCTGGGCCGAGCTGCGTGCCGGAACATGCGTCTTTTTATTTCAGGGTCTGCGCCGTTGCTGACAGATACCTTCAATGCCTGGCAGCAACGCACAGGGCACACCATTCTGGAGCGCTACGGCATGAGCGAAACCATCATGCTCACGTCCAACCCCTACCTTGGCCTGCGGCGCGGGGGTACCGTGGGGCAACCATTACCCGGTGTACAACTTCGGGTGGTGGATGGCCAGGGGAATTCCGTGCCAACGGGCGAGATCGGTGATATTCAGGTGAAAGGCCCAAATGTGTTTGCTGGCTACTGGCGCATGCCTGAAAAAACGGCGCAGGAGTTCACCGCAGATGGTTTCTTTAAGACGGGTGACGTCGGGAAACAGGAAGCCGATGGCTATGTAACCATTGTCGGACGCAGCAAGGATCTGATCATCAGTGGTGGTTACAACGTCTATCCGGCCGAGCTTGAGAGCTTTATTAACGATTTGCCCGGCGTCGCGGAAAGTGCTGTGGTTGGTGTGCCAGATCCGGATTTCGGCGAGGTCGGCGTGGCGCTGGTGGTTCCCCGACCAGGTGTCGTGCTGGACGGCGCCGCAGTCCTGGCCCAGCTCAAGGCCAGCGTTGCCAATTACAAGGTTCCAAAGCAATGCTATGTATTGCAGGAATTGCCGCGCAATGCGATGGGAAAAGTGCAGAAAAACCTGCTGCGCCAGCAGTACAGCCGTTAGCGCAATACCAGCACCGGAATATGCGAATGCGTCAGCACCTGCTGGGTTTCACTACCCAAAAGCAGGCGTTTGACACCTCTGCGGCCATGCGACGCCATCACAATCAGGTCACATTTGTTTTTCTTGGCCGCTGCGATGACTGCATCTGACACGATGTCGGACTTGATCGTGAGGGCGCGGGTTTTGACACCTTGCAGCTCGGCCATTTTTTTGACTTCATCGACCACCGACTGGCCCTCTTCGGCCCATTGCTTCTCAATACGGCCGACCTCTGCCGCCTGCAATGCCAGCCCGCCTTCAAAGTAACTTTGCGGGTAGCGTGGCACGACCTTGAGCGCGACCAGGCTCGCACCTGTCAGTGCGGCCAGCGAGATGGCGCTGGTGACGGCTTTTTTGGACAGTGGTGAACCATCGGTTGCAACAAGAATCTTTTCATACATGATGAACTCCTCGTAGTTGATGAGGGCAGCATACGCCTATACTTTTCATTGATTTTGATTTGGGTCAGATTTCCTGATGAACTTGACTGCCACCGGTTCCCCTCTTTCCATGAACGCCGTGCCGGGTGCTATCGGCGAAGTTGGGTCCAATGGGCAGCCCGCACAGGGCGACACCGTGGCTGCCATGCAGTTGCTCGACGACCCGCTCGAGTGGTCAGCGTTCAGCCGACAGTTGCCGAGCGACCAGGCGCGTTGGGAATCCAACGTGTTGATTGAAGGCATGCATTGCGCCGCCTGCGCGTTGACCGTTGAAGACGCACTCAAAAGCGTTCCCGGTGTGATTTCGGCCGACGTCAGCTCGGGCAGCCAGCGCGCGCGCGTGGTCTGGCAGGCCGACCAAGTGCAGCCGTCGCGCTGGATGCAGGCGGTGTTGCAGTCGGGCTATCGTGCGGTGCCGGCCAATGACAGTTTTGCGCGGGAGCGGCGCAAGGTCGAATCGCGCCAGGCGTTGTGGCGTTTGATGGTAGCTGGTCTGTGCATGATGCAAGTCATGATGTACGCCTACCCGGCGTATGTGGCAGAACCGGGTGATCTATCGGCAGAAATGGAGCGCCTGCTGCGCTGGGCTTCCTGGGTGCTGTCGTTGCCGGTGATCCTGTTTTCTTGTGGTGGATTTTTTTCAAATGCGTGGCGTGACGTGGCGCACCGGCGCATCAGCATGGACTTGCCGGTGGCGCTGGGCATGCTTATCACGTTTGCGGTGAGTACAGCGGGAACCTTTGATCCAACAGGCATTTTTGGTCGGGAGGTGTATTTCGACTCGCTCACGATGTTTGTGTTTTTCCTGTTGACCGGGCGCTGGTTCGAGTTGCGTTTGCGTGACCGGACCGCTGGCGCGCTTGAAACATTGATGAACCGGTTGCCCGACGGGGTTGAGCGCCAGAAAGTAACTGGTGAGTTTGAACTTGTCGCGGTGCGCCGCTTGCAACTCAACGATGTGGTGCGCATCCTTCCTGGGCAGACTTTTCCGGCAGATGGCGTTGTTTTGTCCGGCCAGACGTCGGTCGATGAATCGTTGTTGACGGGTGAGTCGCGGCCCATTTCGCGCGCCTGCGGTGACGAGATCATTGCAGGAAGCCACAACCTGTCATCTGCCGTTTTGGTCAGCATTCATCGGCTGGGTGACGATACGCGTTTCGCCCAGATCGTCCGGCTCATGGAATCAGCCGCCACCAGCCGACCCCAATTGGCGCGTCTGGCCGATCAGATTGCCCGGCCGTTCCTGCTCGCCGTGCTGATTGCCGCAGCGCTGGCTTGTTTCTATTGGTGGGCGAGTGATCCGCAACATGCGTTGATGGTGGCGGTGGCGGTGCTGGTGGTGACGTGTCCGTGTGCGCTGTCGCTGGCAACGCCTGCGGCCATGCTGTCTGCTGCTGGTGCCTTGGCTCGGCGTGGCGTACTGGTGCGACGCCTGGACGCGTTTGAAGCCTTGGCAGCGGTAGATACGCTGATTTTTGATAAGACCGGCACGCTAACTAGCGACACCCTGGCTCTGGGGTCTGTCTCTTGTCGGTCAGGCATTGACTCAGTCCAGGCGCTGGCCGTGGCTGCGGCCGTGGCTGCGTATTCCCTGCATCCAGCGTCCCGCACATTGGCGCGGGCCTTCGCGCTCACGGGTGCACATCAGCCGTGGCAGGCGACCGACGTGACTGAGCACGCGGGGCAGGGATTGCGCGCCACGCTCAAACCGTTATCGGATGCCGCACCGACGCTGCTGGTGCGTTTGGGTTCTGCTAAACATTGCGGCCTTGCGGATGAGGCGTCCAACGCGCTGCGCGTCTTTTTGGCGGATGACAGCGGTTGGTTGGCTACTTTTGAGCTGCAAGAGGACATCCGGCCAGATGCGCTCGAAACAGTGTGCCAGCTCAAGGCGCTGGGTGTGAGCGTCTGGCTGTTGTCTGGTGACACGATTCCCGCAGCTCAGCGCGTTGCAGAGCGCGTTGAGATCGAGGCGTTTGAGGGTTTGTGCTCCCCGGCAGACAAGTTGCTGCGTGTGCGCGAGATGCAGGGCAGGGGGCATAAAGTGGCGATGGTGGGTGATGGTTTGAATGACGGACCGGTGCTGGCGGGTGCCAACGTCTCTTTTGCGTTTGGTCCGGCAGTGCCGTTGGCTCAGGCCAAAGCCGATTTCATCGTCCCCGGGCAAACCCTGACCAATGTGGTGTGGGCCGTCAAGTTAGCTCGAAGTACACTCAAGGTGGTCCGGCAAAACCTCTGGTGGGCTGCCGGATACAACGCGGTTGCCGTGCCTTTTGCGGTGCTGGGTTGGATGCCAGCGTGGCTGGCTGGGATCGGTATGGCGTGCAGTTCCTTGCTGGTGGTGGCTAACGCGGCCCGACTGGCCCGGGACAATCCGATGGATCGAAAGATGTAATGGAAATTCTTTATTTGCTGGTGCCCTTGTCGGTCGTGCTGGTGTTTTTTATCATCGGGGGCGTCTGGTGGGCTATTCACAGCGGTCAATTTGACGACATCGAAAAAGAAGGCGAGAGAATTCTTAATGAATGATAAGATTTTCGTTTGAGTTTGATTTAGATCAAACGAATTGCAAGTTGGACCGACGAAACTTCGCCGGATTTTTACGAAAAGAGGTGAACATGGCATTTTCTAGCTCGCAGGCAACGACGTTTAATGACAAGGTCATTCGTCAGTTCGCCATCATGACTGTGGTGTGGGGGGTGGTCGGCATGCTCGTTGGCGTGATCGTTGCTTCCCAACTGGCTTGGCCGGAACTCAATTTCGGTATTTCGTTCCTGTCGTTTGGCCGCTTGCGCCCGCTGCATACCAATGCAGTGATTTTTGCGTTTGGCGGCTGTGCGCTGTTCGCCACGTCATATTACTGCGTGCAGCGAACTTGCCAGGTGCGACTGATCAGCGACAAGCTGGCGGCCTTTACTTTTTGGGGCTGGCAAGTGATTATTCTTTCGGCTGCGGTGTCGTTGCCGTTGGGTTACACCACCGGCAAAGAGTACGCGGAACTTGAGTGGCCCATCGACATCCTGATCACGCTGGTGTGGGTTGCATACGCCATCGTGTTTTTTGGCACCATCGGTATCCGCAAGGTTCGCCACATTTACGTCGCCAACTGGTTCTTTGGCGCCATGATTCTGGCCGTGGCCTTGTTGCATCTGGGCAATAGCGCAGAAATTCCGGCTGGCTTGATGAAGTCTTATTCGGCCTACGCCGGTGTGCAAGACGCCATGGTTCAGTGGTGGTACGGCCACAACGCGGTGGGGTTCTTTTTGACCGCGGGCTTCTTGGGCATGGTGTATTACTTCATCCCCAAACAAGCGGGTCGTCCGGTGTACTCTTACCGTTTATCGGTGGTGCACTTCTGGGCGCTGATCTTCACCTACATGTGGGCGGGGCCGCACCACTTGCACTACACCGCCTTGCCCGACTGGACGCAGTCCATTGGCATGGTGTTCTCTCTGATTTTGTTGGCTCCAAGCTGGGGTGGCATGATCAACGGCATCATGACCCTGTCAGGTGCGTGGCACAAGCTGCGGGACGACCCAATCTTGCGCTTTTTGATCGTGTCGCTGTCGTTTTACGGCATGTCCACGTTTGAAGGCCCGATGATGTCGATCAAGACCGTTAACGCCTTGTCGCACTACACCGACTGGACCGTGGGCCACGTGCACTCAGGTGCCTTGGGCTGGGTCGGCATGGTCACCATGGGTTCCATGTACTACCTGATTCCGCGCCTGTTTGGTCGCACGCAAATGTTTAGCGTCAAGGCGATTGAAATCCATTTCTACATGGCGACCATCGGCATTGTGCTGTACATCGCCGCGCTGTGGATCGCTGGTGTGATGCAAGGTCTGATGTGGCGCTCCCTGAACGCGGATGGCACCTTGACCTACACTTTTGTCGAGTCCGTCAAGGCCAGCTATCCGTTTTACGTGTTGCGTGTGGTCGGTGGCCTGCTGTACCTGACCGGCATGACCATCATGCTGTGGAACACCATCAAGACAGCCACGGCCGGACGCTCGGTGAATGTCACCATCCCCACCGCTGTGGCTCACGCATAAGGACGACTACCATGGCTACACAAGCAAATACCGTCAATTCGACTCAAGAGCGTATTGAAAGCAGCAACTTTTTGCTGATTGTTCTGATTCTGTTTGTTCTGCTGTTTGGGGGGCTGGTGGAAGTGATTCCGCTGTTCTTCCAGAAGTCAACTACGACACCGGTGCCGGGGTTGAAGCCCTACACGGCGCTGCAACTGGCCGGGCGCGACATTTACACCCGTGAAGGTTGCTACAACTGCCACTCGCAGATGATTCGCCCGTTTCGCGCAGAAACGCAGCGCTACGGTCATTACTCTGTGGCAGGCGAATTTGTCTATGACCATCCGTTTCAATGGGGCAGCAAGCGCACCGGTCCCGATCTGCATCGGGTCGGTGGCAAGTACAGCGACCAATGGCAGATCACGCACCTGAACAACCCGCGCGACTTGGTGCCCGAGTCGATCATGCCGGCTTATCCCTGGCTGATGAATGCATCAGTGGACGCCGCAAGCCTGCCGGCGCACATGACGGCTTTGCGTCGCGTGGGTGTGCCTTATACAGACGCCGAGATCGCTGCTGCAGCCGAAGAAGTCAAGGATAAAACCGAGGCGGACGCTGTTGTGGCGTATCTGCAGGTTCTTGGCACGGCCCTGAAATAAGCCGAGGTTCAACATGGAATTCGATATCAACTCACTGCGGTCGCTGGCAACCGTTGCGGGCCTGGTCACTTTCATCGGCATCATTGCTTGGGCCTACGCCCGCAAGAATGCCGCTGATTTTGAACAGGCCGCCCGCTTGCCGTTCGAGCAGGATTGACGCATTCACTTAACAGGAAAAAAAATGAGCGATTTCATAAACAGCTATTGGGCGATGCACGTCGCCGGTATCTCGCTGATCAGCATCATCGCGTGCCTGGTCTTGCTGGTCGGTACCGCCAAGATGAAGGCGCCCACCGCAGAGGACGCCACCACGGGTCACGTGTGGGACGGAGATATTCGCGAGTTCAACAATCCGCTACCACGTTGGTGGACGTACATGTTCGTCATCACGATCATATTTGCGCTGGTCTATCTGGTGCTTTACCCCGGTCTGGGTACCAATCCTGGTAAATTGGGCTGGACTTCGGTGGGGCAACATACTGCCGAAGTAGACAAGGGCAACGCGGAAACGGCGCCTATTTATGCCAAGTTCATGTCCATGAAGCCGGAAGATGTGGCCAAGGACGCACAGGCCATGGCCATTGGGGAGCGCCTGTACAGCAATAACTGCGCACAATGCCATGCGTCGGATGCGCACGGCAACAAGGGCTTTCCGAACCTGACCGATACCGATTGGCTGCACGGCGGTACACCCGAGAAAATCAAGGAAACCATCACTGGTGGGCGCAATGGCAACATGCCCCCGATGGCGGCTGCTGTGGGTGGTGCTGAAGATGTCAAGAACGTGGCGCAATACGTGCTGAGTTTGTCAGGCAGCCCGCATGATTCAGCGCGCGCCGCACTGGGGCAAGAGAAGTTTGCCGTGTGCGCGGCCTGTCACGGTCCGGATGGCAAGGGCATGCAAGCGGTGGGCTCGGCCAATCTGACAGACAACATCTGGTTGCACGGCTTTGGCGAGAAAGCCATCTTGGAGATGGTCAACAACGGCAAGGTGAACGTGATGCCAGCCCAGGCGATCGCCAATGGAGGCAAATTGACCGATGCACAGATCCATGTGCTGACGGCCTACATTTGGGGGCTGTCCAACAAGTCCTGATGGTCATGACGCAAGAGTCGTGACGGTAGATCCGTCGTGGTGTCTTGTTTGTGTACATGATTGGGTGACCATGTGGGTCACCCATTTTTTATGGTGGTGGCCTACTGAATGAGGCCTGAAAACTGGAGTGATGATTGATGTCTGATAAAAATGCAGAGCCGCCGCAGGCATGGTGGCGTTTCGGTCATGTGTGGCTCATCATTTCCGGCCCGGCGTTGGTCATCGTTGCAGGATTTGTCACGCTGTACCTGGCGCTATCCAGCCCCAATGAAATCGTGACCGATGAGGTTTACCGGCACAGCGTTGAAATGAATCGTAAAAAAGGGGTGACCACCTTGCCCGACGAATTAGCTCCAGCCATGCAGGCGAGAAACCACGCTGCCACCGGTGCCGTACCGCTGCCTGCCAAGTGACAGCTGCTCACGCGCTGCTTATTTTGGATTGACTATTTCCTGGAGCGCTTGGGTGTTCAGAATGCGCACATGGCGTTGCTTGACTTCCACAATGCCGTCTTCGACAAATCTGGAAAACGTGCGGCTGATGGTTTCAAGCTTGAGACCCAGATAGCTGCCTATTTCTTCGCGCGTCATGCGCAGCACCAACTCGGACTGCGAAAACCCCCTTGAATGCAAGCGTTGCGCCAAATTGAGCAAAAAAGCAGCCAGGCGCTCTTCGGCCCGCATGCTTCCCAACAGCAGCATCACGCCGTGCTCACGCACAATTTCCCGGCTCATGATTTTGTGCACGTGATGTTGCAGGGCATTGACCTCGCGCGAGAGGTTCTCAATTTGCCCGAAGGGCATAGCGCAAATTTCGGCGTCTTCCAGCGCGATAGCGTCACAGGTATGGGCGTCGTTGACGATGCCATCCAGACCGATGATTTCACCCGCCATCTGGAAACCCGTGACTTGATCGCGGCCATCTTCAGAGGTGATACAAGTTTTGAAAAAACCCGTTCTAATCGCATACAGATGGGTAAATTTTTCTCCGTTGTGAAAAAGCGTTTCTCCACGTTTGACCTTGCGTCTGGCTCCAATGACACCGTCAATCCGCTCCAGCTCTTCTTGCGACAAACCGATGGGCATGCAGAGCTCGCGCATGTTGCAGTTGGCGCACGCAATTTTGAATGTTTCGTGATTCATGGACTTCATTTTCACATTTTTTGATGCTGGTCAAAGAAACCTGTCAAATTCAATGTGAAGGCCATTTTACAAATTCGTTGATCAAGATCAAGAATAGGGTTGTTCGAACGCGGCATATTCGCCCGCTATCTTAAGGAAGATTTATGATCGAAAGCAATTCAGAGCCGATTTCGGAGAGTCTCATTCGTCAATACGATGTCTCGGGTCCGCGTTACACCTCTTACCCGACGGCCGACCGATTTGTCGAAGCTTTTACGGCGCAGGATTACATCCAGGCGCTGGAGCAACGCCGCAGCGGCGCTGCCGCGTTGGCGTCGCCGTTGTCGCTCTACATCCACATTCCGTTTTGCGAGTCACTGTGCTATTACTGTGCTTGCAACAAGATCATCACCAAGCACCACGACCGGGCGGCTGCTTACCTGAAGTACCTGAGTCTTGAAATTGACTTGCATACCAAGCACATGGGCTTGGGCCAGGCCGTGTCGCAGCTGCACTTTGGCGGCGGATCGCCGACTTTTCTGTCAGACGACGAATTGCGCGAAGTGATGGCCGTGTTGCGCCGCAGCTTCAACCTGGCACCAGGCGGCGAGTACTCCATCGAAATCGATCCGCGCACCATCGACCACCAGCGTCTCGACGCCCTGGCCGACATGGGCTTCAACCGCTTGAGCTTCGGCGTACAAGACTTCGAGCCTGCGGTGCAAAAAGCGGTGCACCGTATTCAGCCGGCAGAGCAGGTCTTTGACCTGGTGGCGGCGGCTCGGGCACGCGGTTTTGAGTCAATCAATGTGGACCTGATCTACGGCCTGCCCGAGCAGACCCCCGAGTCGGTGGATCGAACCATGGCGCAGATTACCGCGCTCAAGCCGGATCGCATTGCGTTGTACGCCTACGCACACCTGCCCGAGCGGTTCAAGCCGCAACGGCGCATTTCATCGACCGAAATTCCAACGGCGGCCTCCAAGATCACCATGTTGTCGCGCTCGATGGCCGCACTGATGGCCGCTGGCTATGTCTATATCGGTATGGACCACTTTGCTTTGCCCAACGATTCGCTGGCCGTGGCCAAACGTCAGGGCCGACTGCATCGCAACTTTCAGGGTTACAGCACACAGCCTGACTGCGACATGATTGGCTTGGGCGTGTCTTCCATTGGCCGCGTGGGTGCCACCTACAGCCAGAATGCCAAGACGCTGGAAGAGTATTACGACTTCCTGGATCAAGGACATTTCCCGATCGTCAAAGGCTTGGGTCTGACCAAGGACGACCTGCTGCGGCGTGCTGTCATCATGGCGTTGATGTGCCAGGGGCGGCTCACTTATGAGGCCATCGAAAACTCCTATCTGATCAAGTTCAAAGCGTATTTCGCAAAAGAAATGGAGATACTTTCGGGTCAGGCTGAACAGGGTCTGGTTAATTTTGACGACACCTGCATCCAGGTCACCAGCAAGGGATGGTTCTTTGTCCGCGCGGTGGCCATGGTGTTTGACCGCTACCTTCAAACTGATCGCACTCGCGCCAAGTTTTCCAAGATTCTTTAACGCTGGCCATGCAGTCTTCCATGGCGGCCACGGCCCTGTTGATGGGCCTGGCGGGTGGCCCGCATTGCATTGCCATGTGCGGTGCGGCGTGCGCTGGTATCGGCCAGGCTGCGGGTGAACATAGGTCATCGGCCATGTGGACGTTTCAACTGGGGCGCGTGCTGGGTTATGCGGCTCTCGGAGCTTTGGCCGCAGCTTCCATGCAGGGATTGGGCTGGCTCACCATTCAATCTGCCGCGTTACGCCCGGTCTGGAGTCTGTTCCATGTGGCCGCGCTGACGCTCGGGCTTGTTTTGCTGGTCAAGGCGCAGCAACCGGTTTGGTTGGAGCAAGCTGGTAAAAAAGTGTGGCAGGGCGCGCGTGCGCTGGCATTAGGCCGTGGCCGGGGTGCGCCGCTGGTCATAGGCACGCTGTGGAGCCTGTTGCCGTGCGGTTTGTTGTATTCGGCCTTGCTGGTGGCGGCGTTGGCCGGTACGGCGCTGGATGGCGCGCTGGTCATGGCCCTCTTTGCCGCAGGTACGGCTGTTTCGATGCAGGCCGGGCCCTGGCTGTGGTTGCGCCTGAAAGGCAACGGCTCGGGCGACTGGGGTGTGCGGCTGGCCGGACTGGCGCTGGCGCTCATGTCGGGGTGGGCCTTGTGGATGGCCTACGCCAACAACGCCGCGCCGTGGTGTTCTGTCCCCTGAAAATAGCGCTGTAGCGCTTTTTTGTGCTGCAGCAATAGCTATCATTTTTAATGATAATCGCTCAAACCCCAAGCCGATGGCGCGTTTGCGTGGCGCCGATGCTCGATTGCACCGATCGCCATTGCCGCTGCTTTCACCGCCTGCTCAGCACCCAGGCGTTGCTCTACACCGAGATGGTGACCACCGGTGCCTTGCTGCACGGCGATGTGGCGCGCCATCTGGACTTTGACGCCAGCGAGCAACCCGTGGCGTTGCAGTTGGGGGGCAGCGACCCGTCTGACCTGGCGCATTGCGCCCAGCTGGCTCAGCGCTGGGGCTACAGCGAGGTCAATCTGAACTGTGGTTGCCCCAGTGAACGCGTGCAGCGCGGCGCGTTTGGTGCCTGTCTGATGCGCGAGCCGCAGCTGGTCGCCGACTGCGTCAAGGCGATGGTCGATGCCGTGACTGTTCCCGTCACCGTCAAGCATCGCATCGGTATTGACCAGCTTGAAAGTTACGACTTTGTGCGTGATTTTGTCGGTACCGTCAGCCAGTCTGGATGTTCGGTGTTCATCGTGCATGCGCGCAACGCCTGGCTCAAGGGCTTGAGCCCCAAGGACAACCGCGAGGTGCCCCCGCTGCGCTACGACTGGGCTTATCGGCTCAAGCGCGATTTTCCCCACCTGACCATTGTGCTCAACGGCGGCGTCACCACCACGGGGCAGGTGCTGCACCACTTGGCGCAGGTGGATGGCGTCATGATCGGGCGCGAGGCGTACCATAACCCCTGGTGGCTCAGCCAATGGGATCGTGACTTTTTTGCAAATGAACAAACCCTTCCGACCGACGGAGTGGCAACTGGATTGACGCGTGAGCGGGTGGAGCAGCAGATGGTGGCCTACATGGACAGAGAACTGGCCAACCACGGCACGCCTTGGCCGACCATCGCACGGCACATGCTGGGCTTGCGCCACGGTTTGCCTGGCGCGCGGCATTGGCGCCGCGTCTGGAGCGACGCCAGCCTGAAGGCGCTGGCACCCGAGCGGGTGATGGCGCTGGCGCATGGGGAAGATTAGGTAAAAATGGGATTAAGCCCTTTTATTTATTGGACTTAAAGCTATTAAAAAAATAGTTTTTAGGAGGAAAAATGATGCGTGGCATGGAGAAAACCGTGGCTGTGGGACTGGTGGTGCTGCTGCTGTCGGCGTGCAGCAATGTGGCGTGGTACGAAGGGTTCAAGGTGCGAGCTGCCAATGAATGCAACAAACAACCGCCAGGTGCGCGTGAAGATTGCCTGAACCAATTAAATCAGCAGCCTTATGACACCTATCAAAAGGAGCGCTCCGCGCAACCTTGAGCGCGCCCTGCCGCCAGTCGGCGGGGGCCGGCAAGGTATCATGACGGTCTGTTTTTGCGTCCCGTCTGATTCAACTCCGTGCGTCTCACTTCCATCAAGCTTTCCGGCTTCAAGTCGTTTGCCGAGCCTACCAATTTTTTGCTGCCTGGCCAACTGGTGGGGGTGGTGGGGCCTAACGGCTGCGGCAAGTCCAACATCATGGACGCGGTGCGCTGGGTGCTGGGTGAATCCAAGGCGTCCGAGCTGCGTGGCGAGTCGATGCAAGACGTCATCTTTAACGGCACCACCACGCGCAAGCCGGCCAGCCGCTCCAGCGTGGAGCTGGTGTTTGACAACGACGATCACCGTGCTGGCGGTCAGTGGAGCCAGTTCGGCGAAATTGCCGTCAAACGTGTGCTCACGCGTGACGGCACCAGCAGTTACTACATCAACGGGCAGCCGGTGCGTCGGCGTGACGTGCAAGACGTGTTTTTGGGCACCGGCCTGGGGCCACGCGCTTACGCCATCATTGGCCAGGGCACCATCAGCCGCATCATCGAAAGCCGCCCCGAAGAACTGCGCCTGTTTCTGGAAGAGGCTGCGGGCGTCTCCAAGTACAAAGAGCGCCGCCGCGAAACTGAAAACCGCCTGGAAGACACGCGCGAAAACCTGACCCGCGTGCAAGACATCCTGCGCGAGCTTAACGCCAACCTGGAGAAGCTTGAGCAACAAGCCGCCGTCGCTGAGAAATACAACGCGCTATCCGCAGAAGCCTCACTCAAGCAGCACCAGCTTTGGTTTTTGAAGCGCTCTGAGGCTCAAGCTGAGCTGGCCCGTATCCAGAACGACGGGGCGGGCGCCGTGACCGCGCTGCAAGCCGGTCTGGCTGACCTGCGCCACATTGAGGCTGAGTTGGAAGTCGTTCGCCAGGCCCACTACGCGGCGGGCGATCAGGTCAATCAGGCCCAAGGCAAGTTGTACGAAGCCAGCGCCGAGGTGGGTCGCCTGGAAGCCGAAATTCGTTTTGTGGTCGATAGTCGCCAGCGTGTCCAACAGCGTTTGGCAACCTTGCAAGAGCAGGCTACCCAATGGGCCACGCGGGAGCAAGACGCGCAAACCGAGCTGCACAACCTGGCGCAGCAAGAGTCCAGCGGTACCGAGCACACCGAACTGCTGGACGCGCAGGTGCAAGAGCAAGCGCGGCTGTTGCCTGAGCTTGAAGAAGCCTTGCGTCAGGCCCAGCGCCAAGCCAATGAGCAGCGTTCCAGCGTGGCCCAGGTGCAGCAGCACATTGGCGTGCTGGCAGCCCAGCAGCGCAGCCTGGACGAGCAGTCGCGTCAATTGACGTTACGTCGCGAGCGTTTGCAGCAAGATCAACACAACCTGGCTGTACCCGATTCGCTTCAGTTAGCAGAGCAACAAGCCCAATTGGAGAAAGGGCTGGAAGCTAATAAAGCGGTGAATGAGCGTTTGCAACACTTGCAGGCCGAAGTGCCTGAGCTTGATCAAAAGCGCCAAGCCCAGCAACAGTTGGTGAATGCAGAGTCTGCCAAACAAGCCGACTTGTCGGCCAGGTTGCAAGCGCTCAAAGCATTGCAAGAGCGCCTGCAAACCAATGACAAGCTCTTGCCTTGGTTGCAGCGCCAGGGATTGGAGCATCTGCAAGGCCTGTGGCAGCGCCTGCACATCGAACAAGGCTGGGAAAACGCGCTGGAGTCTGCCCTGCGTGAGCGCTTGGGCGCGTTGGAGGTAAGCCGGTTGGACATGGTGCGCGGCTTTGCGCACGGCGCACCCCCTGCCAAGTTGGCGTTTTACACGCCACCAGCCGCCGGTAACGCGACACCAGCGTCAGCGCTGCCGCGGCTCGCCGACTTGCTGCGCGTGCATGAAGCCGGCCTGAAAGCGGTGCTGGACGAGTGGCTGTATGGCTGCTTTACGGCAGAGTCGCTGGAAGACGCGCTGGCCCGGCGCGACAGTTTGCTTGCCGGGCAAGTCATCTATGTCAAAGGCGGCCATGCCGTGGGGCGGCACAGCGTTGGTTTTTATGCACCAGATTCAGAGCAGGCGGGCCTGTTGGCGCGTGCGCAAGAAATCGACAACCTGGGCAAACAAGTGCGCGCGCAGACGCTGATCAACGACGAAACCCGTGCCCAATTGGTACGCAGCGAAGCCGTTTACGCCGACATGTCGCAACGATTGGTTGCCGCACGGGATGAGGCCTCCAAGGCGCAGGCCTATGCGCACACGCTTCAGGTAGAGGTGTTGCGCCTGACGCAGGTGGCTGAGCAAGCCCAGCTCAGAAGCAGCCAGATCGCCGCCGATCTGGCCGAGGTAGACGCCCAGCTGGAAGACCTGCAGGCGCGCCGGGTTGAGGCAGAAGACCAATTTGAAGTGCTTGACGCGCAGTTGGCGCAAACGCAAGAGCGCCACGCCGAGCTCGACGACGCAGTCATCAGCAGCGAGCGCCAGTTGGTCGACTACCGCGAGCAGCAGCGCAGCCTGGAGCGCCAGGCGCAAGAGGCCGGTTTTGTGCTGCGCAATTTGCAGGCGCGCCGCGCGGAGCTCTTGCGCGCTATTGAATCAGCAGCGCAGCAGGCACAATCCATAAGCGCTGAGACGGTTTTAGCCGCTGAAGAACTGGGGCGTTTGAAGGACGCCGCAGCGCAGGGTGGCTTGCAGCAGGCACTTGCGCTCAAGCTGGAGCGCGAGCAACAACTGGCGGCGCAGCGCAGCCAGTACGACGATCTGACCGGCAGGCTGCGCGCCAGTGATGAGCGCCGTCTGCAACTGGAGCGCGCGCTCGATCCCTTGCGCGCGCGCATCACCGAGTTCCAGCTCAAGGAACAAGCGGCACGTCTGGGCAGCGAGCAATACACCCAGTTGCTGGTTGACGCGCAGGCCGATCTGGACGCACTGGCCGCATCGGTGGCCGACGGTGTCGTGCGCCTGGCGGGTTTACACAGTGAGATTGACCGCTTGAACCGCGACATCACCGCCCTGGGCGCCGTCAACCTGGCCGCCCTGGATGAACTGACCTCCGCGCGTGAACGCAAAGGGTTTCTGGACGCCCAGTCAGCGGACCTGGTCGAGGCCATGACCACGCTGGAAGACGCCATCAAAAAAATTGACGCTGAAACGCGGGATATGCTCTCAGGCACCTTCAATACGGTCAATGAACATTTTGGGCGCATGTTCCCCGACTTGTTTGGCGGTGGCAACGCGCGGCTGGTGATCACGGGTGACGAAATTCTGGACTCTGGCGTACAGGTGTTTGCCCAGCCGCCTGGCAAAAAGAACCAAAGCATTGCGCTGCTGTCGGGCGGTGAAAAGGCGCTGACCGCCATTGCGCTGGTGTTTGCCATTTTCCAGCTCAACCCGGCGCCGTTTTGCTTGCTCGACGAGGTAGATGCGCCGCTGGACGACGCCAACACTGAGCGCTACGCCAAGCTGGTGGCGCGCATGGCGCGCGAGACCCAGTTTTTGTTCATCAGCCACAACAAGATCGCCATGGAAATGGCTGAGCAACTGATCGGCGTGACGATGCAAGAGCAGGGTGTGTCGCGCATTGTTGCGGTGGACATGGACGCCGCGCTCACCCTGGCTGAACAAGGATAAAGGGTCAAGCATGATCTCTCTGCGTTGGGGTTTGGCTGCACTGGGCGCGCTGGTATTGCTGATGTTGTTGGGCTATTACCTGTGGTTAACGCGACGTGGTCGCCCGCGTGAGGTGCCGGGGGCGTTGGCAGGCAACGCTGACCACACCAGCCATGAACCCACGCTGGATGCACCTTTGCCTGAGGCTGGTGTGCCAGACTTTGTGTTGCCACAGCCCGAGAAAAAGCCCGGACTGGACGCGCTGATTGACACCCTTGCCCCCATTGCCTTGGAAGCAGCCATCTCGGGCGATGCGGTGCTGGCTGCATTGCCACCCACACGCCGCGTGGGCAGCAAGCCTTTTGCCGTGGAAGGCCTCAACGTCAGCAGCCAGATATGGGAACTGCCGCGCGCTGGCCAGCGTTACAGCGCCTTGCAAGCCGGGGTGCAGTTGGCGAACCGGTCTGGGGCGCTCAACGACATTGAGTTTTCTGAATTTGTCGTGCAAACCCAGCAGTTTTGCGACGCCGTCGGTGCAACGCCCGACCTTCCTGACATGCGCGCCGAGGTTACCCGCGCGCGTGAGCTGGACCAATTTGCCAGTGACCACGACGCACAGATTGGCTTTGTGCTGCGCGCCCGGCGTGCCGCCTGGAGCACGAGCTACGTGCAGCAAATGGCTGTGCGCCAGGGGTTTGTGCCAGCGGCCATGGCCGGGCGCATGGCGCTGCCCGCCCGTGCGGCGGGGTCGCCCGGTGTGGTGTCACTCAGCTTTGACGCGCTCGGCGACGATGCGTCGCAATCTACTGCACTGCGCGACATCCATCTGGCGCTGGACGTGCCCCAGGTGGACCGCCAGGAAGCGGCTTTCGCCAGAATGTGCACGGTGGCGCAAGCCTTGGCGCAAGATATGGACGGTGTGGTGACCGACGATAACGGGGTGGCCTTGCCAGCCCAGGCGCTGACCGTCATTGACAGTGAACTGGACCAGCTCTACAACATTCTGGAACAACACGAATTTGCCGCCGGCTCTACCCTGGCGCGACGCTTGTTTTCTTAGGGTATGACCACGCCTGACCTGTTTGCCCCGGATGACGCTGTTGCCAGACGGTTGGCTGACTTGCGTCAAACGCTGCACACCTGGGCGCACCAGTATTACGTGCTGGATGAGCCCAGCGTGCCCGACGCCGAATACGACCGCTTGTTCAAAGAGCTGCAAACGCTGGAAGGCAGCCGCCCGCATCTGATCACCCCCGATTCACCCACGCAGCGTGTCGGTGGCAAGCCGCTGGATGCCTTTGCCCAGGTACGCCATGCGGTGCCCATGCTCAGCATCCGTACCGAAACCGACACCACGGCGGCTGGTGCCGAAAATTTTGACGCCCGCATGCGGCGTGAACTGGGTTTGAGCGACGCAGACCCGGCCATTGAGTACATGGCCGAACCCAAGTTTGACGGCCTGGCCATGAACCTGCGTTACGAGCACGGTGTGCTGGTGCAGGCCGCCACGCGCGGTGACGGCGAAACCGGCGAGGACGTGACACAAAACATCCGCACCATGGGCCAGATTCCCTTGCGCCTGCCCCCTGATGCGCCAGCGGTGCTGGAAGTGCGTGGCGAGGTCTATATGCGTCGCGACGACTTTGAGGCCCTCAATACGCGTCAGCGGCAAAAGATCGCCGCCGGTGCCAAAGGCGAAAAAACTTTTGTCAACCCACGCAATGCAGCTGCAGGCGCCGTGCGGCAACTGGACCCGGCGGTGGCGGCGCAGCGGCCACTGAGCTTTTTTGCCTACGGGCTGGGTGAAGTGACCGCGCCGGAACAGGGCGGGCCGCGATGGGACACGCACCAAGTGCTGTTAGCCTCTTTAAAAAGTTGGGGTTTTCCGGTCTGCGCCCTTGTCAAACAAGCACAAGGAGCTGCGAAATTAGTAGCGTATTACGAGTCGATCGGACGTCAGCGAGAGACTTTGGGCTTTGACATTGACGGCGTGGTCTATAAGGTCAACAACCTCGCGTTACAGCGTCAATTAGGTTTTGTCACACGCGAGCCGCGCTGGGCCGTGGCGCACAAATTCCCGGCGCAAGAAATGCTGACCACCGTGCTGGCGATCGACGTGCAGGTGGGGCGCACCGGCAAACTGACGCCTGTAGCCAAACTGGCCCCCGTGTTTGTCGGCGGCGTGACGGTGACCAACGCCACGCTTCACAACGAAGACGAGGCACGCCGCAAGGACGTGCGCGTGGGCGACACCGTGGTGGTGCGCCGTGCCGGCGACGTGATTCCGGAGGTGGTGAGCGTGTTGCTGGACAAACGCCAGGGCAATCCGGAGCCCTTCACTATGCCGCACATCTGCCCCGTCTGCGGCAGCGTGGCGCTGCGTGAAGAAGACGAAGCCGACTACCGCTGCACCGGCGGCCTGTTTTGCAGCGCCCAGCGCAAGCAAGCGATTCTGCATTTTGCCCAGCGCCGCGCGGTGGAAGTGGAAGGCCTGGGTGAGAAACTGGTGGACCAACTGGTGGATGCTGGCATCATCCACACTTTGCCGGATTTGTACCGACTAGGCTTGAGCGCGTTGGCCAATCTGGACCGAATGGCCGATAAGTCGGCGCAGAACATTGTGGATGCGCTTCAAAAATCAAAGCAAACGACGTTGCCCCGTTTTTTGTTCGGGCTGGGCATCCGGCATGTGGGCGAGGCCACTGCCAAAGAGCTGGCGCGTCATTTTGGCCAGCTTGACGCCATCATGGACGCGTCTGAGGAACAGTTGCTGGAGGTGGCCGACATCGGCCCGGTGGTGGCGCACAGCATACGCACCTTTTTTGACCAGCCGCACAACCGCGAGGTGGTGGAGCAATTGCGCGCCTGCGGTATCAGCTGGCCGGAAGGGTCACCGGCCGAGCGGGTGTCAACACCCCTGAGCGGCAAAACCCTGGTGCTGACCGGCACACTGCCCACGCTGGCACGTGAAGACGCCAAGGCGCTGATCGAGGCCGCTGGCGGCAAGGTGGCAGGCTCGGTCAGCAAAAAAACCGACTATGTGGTTGCGGGGGCAGAGGCGGGTAGCAAGCTGGCTAAAGCGCTGGAGCTGGGCGTGCCGGTGTTGGATGAAGTGGCGCTAAAACAAATCCTGCTGTAAGGCTGATCGCCCTTCCTGAATGATGTGCTAAAGGTGTGCGCCCTATGTGTCAAAATCTGGCTAGCCATAATTTTCCGGAGTCTCGCCATGAAAACTGTTGCGGTGTTTGAAGCCAAAAATCGGTTTTCCGAACTTGTCGTTGCTGCCGAGCAGGGTGAAGACATCACCATCACCCGCCACGGTCTGCCTGTGGCGCGGCTGGTGTCGATCAGCGTGCCCACAGCGGTGCAGCGGCAACAGAAACAGCGGGTGTCGGACGTTATGCTGCGTTTGCGACAGCTTGGTGCGCAAAGTACGCTGGGGTGTACGGTGCAACAGGCCTTGGGCCATGGTCGTGACTGATGTCTTTCGTGCTCGACAACTCGGTGGTCACTGGCTGGTATCTGAGTGACCAAGCCAGTGATTACACCGATGCGATTTCCCTTAGGCTGCAGACAGACAAGGCGCTGGTGCCGCCCTTGTGGCAGATGGAATTGGCTAACGTCCTGAAAACCGCCTGCACACGGGGTAAATTGCAACTCAATCAGGCACGCCAGATTTTGAATGTGTTGGGGGAATTGCCGATTGAAGTCGATAGCAGTGCGCTGCCAAGCCAGCGGCAATTGTTCGAACTTGCGATGCGTTATGGGCTGAGCAGCTACGACGCGGCGTATCTGGAACTGGCCATGCGCCGCGGTTTGCCTCTGGCCACTCGCGATGAACAACTCAGGTTGGCCGCCCACGCAGCGGGTGTCGCTGTTGTTGCCGCCACGCTTTGACGCCGTCGCCAGATTTTCCATGAGCGTACGTGACATCCTCAAAATGGGTGACCCACGCCTGTTGCGCGTGGCGCAGCCGGTGACGCAATTTGACACCGACCACCTGCACTTGCTCATCACCGACCTGCTTGACACCATGCGCGCGGCCGACGGGGCAGGCTTGGCAGCGCCACAAATTGGCGTGGACTTGCAGCTGGTGATCTTTGGTACCGATGCGCCCAACCCGCGCTACCCGGATGCGCCACCGGTGCCGCGCACGGTGCTGATCAACCCGGTGCTTACGCCGCTGGATGACGCCATGGTGGAAGATTGGGAAGGTTGCTTGTCGGTGCCCGGTCTGCGTGGCAAGGTGCCGCGCTTCAACCACATCCGTTACACCGGCCATGACCAATATGGCGACTGCATCGATCGCACGGTGGAAGGCTTCCACGCTCGCGTGGTGCAACACGAATGCGACCATCTGATGGGTATGTTGTACCCGATGCGCGTGCGTGATTTCACGCAGTTTGGTTTTACCGAGGTGCTGTTCCCGCATCTGGCATGACCGCGCTTGCGGTCAACACGCGGCGCAAATAGCTGCGTAGCTTGGCGGGCTGAACCGGCTTTTTCAAAAATAGCAGCCGGGCATTCGCAGCCAGGGTATTCAGTTCAGTATCTGTGTCGCCACTGATCAGGCAGGCCGGCACGGCATGCCCCATCAATTTGCGCAGGCGGTCAATGGTCTCAACGCCCGAAAGCTCGCCTTCAAGCCGGTAGTCACTCACCACAAGATCAATTTGACCCCCCTGCGCTACCAGGTCGAAAGCCTGATTTGCCGTGCGCACCAGGTAAACGGTGCAGCCCCAGTCTTTCATCAGCGCGCACATGGCCTTGCCGCCCAAGGGGTCGTCTTCAATCAACAGGATATTTAACCCATGCAGGGCACCGGGCTCCACGGCCTCCACGGCTGGTGCTTGTTCAGCAAACGGCATGGTAGGTGCTTGTGGCACCGTCAACGTGAACCGGGTGCCACAACCAGCGGCGGAGCGCAGTTCCAGCGGATGGCGCAGCAATTGGCACGAACGCTCGACCATGCTCAAGCCCAGCCCCAGGCCCTTGGAGCGGTCACGCGCCTGGTTCCCAATCTGGAAAAACTCTTCAAAAATTTGCTCGTGGTATTGGGCGTCCATGCCAATACCGCTGTCCCACACCTGGATACGCATGTGTTGCGCGTCGGCGCTCCTGCGGCAAGTGACCAGTACGCTGCCCTGGTGGGTGTATCGGATGGCGTTGCTGACAAGGTTGAGCAAGACCCGCTGCAACAAAACGGGATCGGTTTGCACCCAGGTATTGGCGAGGGTGCGAAAACGCAGTGTCAGCCCTTTTTCGGCGGCCGAATTGGCAAAGCACAGGCGCAAGTGTTCAAACTGTGCGTCGATGGATACCGCAACAGCCCGGACCTGGTCTGCCGTTGCCTCCAGACGCGAATAATCGAAGAACGAGTCGAGCATTTCCTGCAAGGCACGCGCCGACGCCTGTACACCATTGAGCAATTCGGGTGCGGGGGCGGTATGGCGTACCTGGCTCAAGCGGTCCACAAACAGGCCCAAGGCGTGGGCCGGTTGCCGCAAATCATGGCTCGCCGCCGCCAGAAAGCGCGACTTGGCCGCATACGCTGCGTCCGATCGTTGCTGTGCCAATCTGGCTTCGTCACTGGCCTTTTCGGCGTGGTCTTTGGCCTGTAACAACTGCGCTTCATAGCGAATCCGTACGTAATTGAAGGCTGCCGCCACCAAGGTATAGAACAGCAGCGACAGCACAAAATGCGTTGCCACGGTGGGCGAGTAGGGGTAGCCAAAAGTGATGAAGGGTGCCAGCCACAGCAGGTAAACCGACGTCAACGCCAGAAACGCCGCGCTGCACCACCAGCCCAGGCGCTGACCTTTCAGAAAAAAAGCCAGAAACGGCGTGGTGAAGACCCATAGAATGCCTGTGCCCTCAATACCGCCGTGCACGATCAGGGCGCCAAAAATAACTATGGCTGCCAGCAACAACAGCGATTCCGAAAAATGGACCCAGCGCGGGAAACGGCTGAGGGCGATCGCCGGAAAGATGAGCAACAACACGGCCGCCAGCTCGATCAGTCCCAGCACCAACATGCCGTCGGTCAGGATGTTGAACAGAGCAAAACCAAGCCCAACCAGCGAGCCGATCGCGGTAGCCACACGAACCTGACGGACACGCTCATCGTAACCCAACAGGTTCTGAAGAAAGTGCCAAGCTTTCAAAAGTAGGCTTGTCCTGTTTGCATCAGGGTGCACATTACGTGTTCTTGTCCATCCACTGGTCAAATGTGACACGCGCAATGTCAAACCGGTCGGTGCTGCGGCAGTACACAGACGGTGAACCCAGTCTGCCCAGTGGCGCAAAGTTGTTCACGTGCAGACGCGGCCCAAGCATGTCGTCAGCCACATGAAACATGACAACTTGCCCGATGATCAAGGTGTAGTTGCCCAATGCCTGTGAACTGTGCAGCTTGCATTCAAGGCTGACTTTGGCCTGCGCAACGCGCGGCACCTTGACGTGAACGCAGGGCGAGGTAGCCAGCTTGGCTGCGTCCAGTTCGCTCTGCTCTGGCGGAAAGTCTGCGGCCGACAGGTTCATGGCGTCAAACAATTCTTCGGTCACCATATTCACCACAAACTCGCCACGCGACAGAATGTTGGTGGCCGTATCTTTGAGCTCGCCGTTGTCACGCTGGCCCACGCTGATCATCACGTAGGGCGGGTTGCTGGCGATGGCGTTGAAAAAGCTGAACGGTGCCAGATTGACAACCCCGGTATCACTCTGGGTACTGACCCAGGCAATCGGGCGCGGCACCACCACGTTGGTGATAAGCTTGTAGTTGTCGGCGGGTGATTGGTGGGCGGGGTCGAACTGCACGAAGCTGCTCCTGAGTGAAGAGGGGCTCATGATAGACGCAACACGCAATAACGCTGACACCTGTGGCGGCGCGCGCCACGGTCGTTATCGCCAGTCAGTCTCGACGATCAGAAATTTTTGACAGAAAATTGATTGACTATCCAAAAAATCCGGAGCAGAATTTCCCTGCGACCGGGATGCCAAACTCGGTGAAGGAGCCCCGTAGATGATCATGGACCACACTTACGCTCACATCTGAATGACGCTTTGCCGTCATACCGCTTCCCATACCTGAGGAAGCACAAAAAAAGGTGGGGTTCTTTACGGGCCCTACCTTTTTTATGTGCGCCTTCATTTCAGTGATCTGGCCCACTGAACCTGTGCAGAACCCGACGACCTGTTGGCGCTGAAGCCAGTCAGTTGCCTATGGCGCACTGCCCCCGATCGATCGGAATCAGCGGTCACGATCGCCGGAGTACGCATGATCTGCCGCGCGGGCCAGGTAAACAGCACAAACCCTGAGACGCTGAATCTGTGCACCCAAAGCGGGGCGCTGCGGCAGCACAACCGGCGTCAACTGCCTTGCAATCGCAGTCGCACGCGCTCGATGTGGTTGCGCAGCGCGTACAGCTCGTCGGCATAGGACAACGGCACGTTGACTTTTTCCACCCGCATTTCCAGTTGGCGCAGTTCTTCCACCAGGTCTGCGGTAGAGGTATCGGCCAGCGCGGCGCGGTCTTCGACGCTGCGCAGTTGCCCGTACCAGCGAAACACGCGTGAGCGGATGCGAAACTCATACAGCGGCGGCACGATGCGGCTCAGCGGCAACAAAATGGCCAGGATGATGCCCAGCGCCAGCCACATGCGTTCAATCAGATTGGCGTAGGCAAACGGCAGATAGCGTTGCAGCAGCGGTGGGCCGTTGCGGATGGCGCGCAAGGCTTCGTCCGAGAGGTTGAATTCGGTGTGTTCAACATTGGGAAACTCACGCGCGCGGCTGAACCAGCCGGCCTGCCCGTGCAGACGCAGCGCCGTCTGCGCCATCAGTTGCACGATGGCCGGGTGCACCGTGGGGCGCGCCAGCAGCGTGGTGGTGGTCGCTACCAGCTTCACGTCGTGTGCTGGCATATCGCGGGCCAGATCGACCACACCGCGCGGCAGCGTGACAGGGGTCAGAAAAGAAAAGCGGCGTGCATAGGCTTCGTTTTGCGCCACCTGTAGCAGCCGCACACCGGGCGTTTGCAGCAGCATTTGCACCATGGGTGATTCGGGTGCCGAGGCAAACAGCAGGGCGTCGATCTGGCCGTCCAGAAACGCCACCGTGGCCGGGGTTTGCGACAGGTGGCTGAGCTTGAGCGTGCCCTCATCCATGCGGTTCAGGTCGAATAACTGGCTCATCAGCCGCGGCACACCGCTGCCGGGCGTGCCCACATTCATGCGCAGTGCTGCAAAGTCAGTCAGCGCGCTCAGAGCTTTGGGGCTGCGGTAAAACAGCCATAGCGGCTCGACAAACAGACTGCCCAGCGACTGCAGTTGTTGCTGTTCTTCGGAACGCGCGTCGCCGTTGCCACCCTGCACAAAGGCCAGGTCCACTTTGCCGTCCAGCAGCCATTGCAGGTTTTGTGCCGCGCCTTCGGATTCCAGCAGCCGGACCTCAATGCCGTAGGCTGCCAGCGCGGTGGCGTAGCGCTTGCCAAATTCGTCGTAGGCACTCTGTGCCGGGCCAGTGGCCAAGGTGACCTGGCGCGGCGGGATCGGGTCGAGCCAAAGGTACGCCAAGGCCAAGAGCGCTGCGGCCAGAAGCACAAACGGTCCGGCCGAACTCAGCAGCGCACGCAGCGACACCAGCGTGTAGCGCAGGGTTTGGGGCAACGTGGCCAAGCGAGTCCGGGTTTTACACGGCTTTAGCTGGCCAGGGCAGCCTTGACGGCTTGCGAGACCAGCGCCATGTCGGCCTTGCCGGCCAACTGGGCCTTGACGGCGCCCATCACTTTGCCCATGTCCGCCGGGCCTTTGGCACCCAGGCTGGTCACGATGGCGGCCACGGCCGCGGTCACTTCTTCGGCGCTCAGGCGTTGCGGCAGGTAGGCCTGCAGCACCTTGATCTCGTCGCTTTCCTTGTCTGCCAAATCCATGCGCTGCGCCTGCGTGTAGGCGGCGACCGAGTCTTTGCGCTGCTTGATCAGCTTGTCGATGATGCCCACCAGCATCACGTCGTCCACCACCACGCGCTCATCGACTTCTTTTTGCTTGACCGCCGCCAGCAGCAGGCGGATGGTGCCCAGGCGCACGCTGTCGTGGGCGCGCATGGCGGTTTTCATATCTTCGGTGATCTGGTCTTTGAGCGACATGGCAGGCTCCGGTAAGGGTGGAAAGGGCGTGGCTGGGAAGCTTCAACAACAAAAAAGCCCGCCTGAGCGTCCCCGGCGAGCTTTTTGAGTGGCTGCTAAGCCGTGATCTGTTGCGGACAGAGCAAATTTGCTGGGCAAATCTTGGTCTGTCCCGCAAATGATCAGAATAGCTTTTTAGGCAGCTGCATCGCGCGGATGCGCTTGTAGTTGCGCTTGACGGCGGCGGCTTTTTTGCGCTTGCGCTCGGCGGTGGGCTTTTCATAAAACTCACGGGCGCGCAGGTCGGTCAGTAGACCGAGTTTTTCAATGGTGCGTTTGAAGCGACGCAGTGCTACGTCAAAAGGCTCGTTTTCTTTAACACGAATGGTGGTCATTGAACAAAAATACTCAAAATGTGCAGACTTCAGGTGAAGGAAGATCGGGCCAAAACCTGAGCGTCGTGCGAAGTTCTCCGCTTTAAGGTTGATCAGGCAGCGGAGTTTTGCCAGCAAAGCCGGGGATTATAGCTAGCTCGCACGGCTTGTCACGCGCATGCAAGCCGATTTGCGCCTGCACTGGCATCGGATGTTGTTTGCAGCGCAAACAGGCCTTGCAGCACGTCGCCGATCACGATCACGCTGGGGCTGCCCAATTGCTGCTGCACCATGGTGGCGCGCATCTGGTCAAGTCGGCACAACGCATGGCGCTGCTCAGGCAAGCTGGCGTTCTGCACGATGGCCACCGGCGTATGGGCATCCAGCCCCTGCAATAGCGCCTGCTGAATCGGCTCTGCGGCGCGCACGCCCATGTAAATCACCAGCGTCAGGCGCGCGGTGTGCGCCGCTTGGGCCAGTGCCAGCCAGTCGGTGTCTTGTCCATAGGGCGAGGCGTGACCAGTGACAAAAATGACCCCCCGGGCATGGTCGCGATGCGTCAGCGGCGCGCCCAAGGAGGTGACGGCGGCCAGCCCGGCGGTAATGCCGTTAACCACCGACACGGCCACACCTGCGGCCTGCAGGTGCTCCATTTCTTCGCCACCGCGCCCAAACACAAATGGGTCACCGCCCTTGAGCCGCACCACGTGTTCCCCCTCACGCACCGCCATCAGGATGAGTTTTTCAATGAATGCCTGCGGCGTAGAGCGGCAGCCGCCGCGCTTGCCCACCCACACCACGCGCGTGCCCGGGCGTGCCAGCGCCACGATCTCGGGGCTGACCAGGTCGTCCACCAGCAGCACGCTGGCGCTCTGGATGGCCTTGAGCGCCTTGATCGTCAGCAGATCGGGATCGCCCGGGCCGGCCCCCACCAGGGTGCAATGGCCTGTGCTGGTGAGTGAGCGTTGCGTTGGCAACGCGTTGTGGTGAATCACGTGGCCGATGCTCTGCGGACCGGGCGTGGGGGGGCTGGGGTGTGTCATGGTGTCGTCCTCATTTTTTGTGCTGACAGACGCACGATGTGTGCCACCTGTTGCGCGATGGGCTCAGGCACGGGGATTTCGCCGTTCATGACCCGGGCAATCCACTGTGCCGTGGCCGCTGCATCCGGGGCAGGTAAATTGGGTAACTGCGCCAGCGAACCCGTTTGTGCCTCTTGCACGCGCGTGACGCTCCCTAGCTGCAGGGCATCCATGGCCGGGGTGCGGCGCGCATCGGCCACGGGCTCGCCCTCGGTGCCACGCAGCAGCAGGGCGGTGGCACCCAGCAGCGTCAACGTGTTGGTCATGGCGGTGGCGTATTCGGGGTGGGTGTAGCTGGTGACCAGCGTGGCCGGGCCGTCGCAGGGGTTCAGCAGCTTGACCAGGCTGTGCGCCGGGTTGCGCAGGCCCACCACCTGGCGCACCGCCAGCAACCGCGCCAGACCGGGGCACAACAGTGCGGTGGGGACAAATTGCACCTCGCCAACTGTTATTGAAACTATAGCTGCTTGCGCTTGTATACCAAGGGCTAGAAGCACATTTTGCGTAGAAACCCGGGTGGCTTCGGTGGCGTGCCCATGCACCACCACCGCCAAGCCCTGGCGCGCTAGCAGCAGCGCCAGCAAGGCGGTCAACACCGGCAATTTACGCGCGCCGTTGTAGCTGGGCAGCACCACCGTGGGGCAACCGTGGGTGGGGATGGTGCACAGGCGGGCGCGGGTGGCGTCCAGAAACCCGGCCATTTCTTGCGGGGTTTCGCCCTTGATGCGCATGGCGATGCAGAACGCGCCCACTTCCAGATCGGTCACAGCGCCGTCGAGCACCTGGCCAAACAGGTCGGCTGCGTGTGCGCGACTCAAATGGCGCGCGCCTTCTTTGCCGCGGCCGATGTCCTTGATGTAGTGGGCGATGCTCATGGGGCGTGATTGTCCGTGAGCCAGGGCTTGTTCGTGAATAAGCTGTGCATTTGGCTGCTGGAGTTGGGATGCAATGCTAGGCGCAAGGCGCGCCGTGCAGCTCTGCTGCACAAGCGATTTGCAACAACGCAGTGCGCCCAAATATGGCTCGCCAAATGGATAGATTATTTGCGAACAAGCCCTTAGATAACTTTCGGTTATGGCGTTATGCCGGGCGTGGTCTGGAACTGCTGTGCGATGTCGCGCATACGCGAGGCGTTTTTGCCAAAGTCGTAGCGGCCCACGCGCGACATGGAGCGAAAGTGAATCTGCTTGGCGTGTGTGTCCAGCACAAAGCGCACGTCATCCTTGAAGCCCAGCCAGCGAGTGGTGGCCACCACGTCGATCTGATCCTCAGTGAAGTGGGTGATCTGCAGTTGCGGGTCGCGTTGCAGCAGTTGGTGCAGGCGCTGCCACGCCTGCGCAGGCGGGTCGCTAAAAGCCAGCGGTTGCAGCTCGGAGCCCGCCAGCGTATTGACACAGTTGCTGGTGCGCGCACAGCTCAGGTTGGCAGGAGCGGCCGGATCTGCGGGGCTGGTGTCGGCGTGCGTGGTGCTGTACGCGGCCAGCCACAGCAAGGGCCACCATGCCCGCAAAACAACTCTTGTTTTCATAGCTGTATGCGCTTATTTTGCAAAGGCTTCAGGCCTATTTTGTCATCAAGCTTGCGGGCGCTGGTGTCGCACCGCCCAGCACCTTGTACAGCAGCACCTGGTTTTGCAGCGCGGCCAGCTGCGTTAGCACCAGCGCCTGCTGCGCGGCAAACTGGCTGCGCTGGGCATCCAGCCAGTCGAGCTGGCTGGCGGCACCCGCATCCAGACGCAGTTGGGTCAGGCGCGCACGCTCCGATTCGGCTTGCAGCAGCGCGGTGCTGGCCTGCAGTTGCTGGCTCAATGTGCTGCGCGTGGCCAGTGCGTCGGCCACTTCGCGAAAGGCGCTCTGGATCGACTTTTCGTACTGCGCCACGGCGATGTCGCGCCCCACGCGGGCGGCGTCCAGGCTGGCCTGGTTGCGCCCGGCATCAAAAATGGGCAGCAGCAGTTGCGGTGCCAGCGTCCAGCCCCAGGAGCCGTCCTTGAACAGGCCAGCCAGTTCGGTGCTGGCCGAGCCGACCCCGGCTGTCAGGGCAATGCGCGGGAAAAATGCCGCTCGCGCCGCGCCGATGTTGGCGTTGCTGGCGATCAGCGCTTGCTCTGCTGCGCGAATGTCGGGGCGGCGTGCCAGCAGGTCGGACGGCAGCCCGGCGGGCAAGTCAGCAAAACGCAGCGCAGCTAGACGGCTTGAGTGTGGCAACGGGGCAGGAGCTATCAGCACGGCACGGCTGGTGGCCGGCAGCGCCTGGCCCAGCACCAGCGCCAGGGCGTTTTCATCCAGCGCGCGTTGGCGCTGCTGTTGCGCCAGCGTGACGCGCGCACTTTCGCGCAGGGTCTGCGCCAGGCGCAGTTCCAGATCGGATGCGGCACCGTAGCGGGTTTTGAGCGCAACCAGCCTGAGCGAGTCTTCCCGCGTGGCCAGCGTCTGGGTGGACGCGGCCAGCAGCTCCTCGTCGGCCAGCAGTGCCAGCCAGCCTTGCGCTACGGTGGCCATCAGACTCAGCTGTGCGGCCTGCGCTGCTTCGGTGGTGGCCAGGTATTGGGCCAGCGCCTGCTCTTTCAGGCTGGCGACGCGGCCAAAAAAGTCGAGCTCGTAGGCGGTCACCGTCAAACCGGCGCTGTAGGTGCTGCTGATGCCGCCGGCGCTGGTGGGGGTGCGTGCCCCGCTGACGGCCGCGTTGACCGTGGGGAACTGGTCGGCGCGGCGCAGGCCGAGCTGCGCGCGCGCCTGTTCGATGTTGAGCGTGGCCACGCGCAGGTCACGGTTGTGGTGCAGTGCCGTCGTTACCAGCTGGCGCAGGGTGGGGTCGGTCAAGTAGCTTTGCCAACTGGGTGTGGCGCTGGCCGCGTTGGTGGCGCTGGCATCAGCCACGTTGGCAGACACCGGCCAGGCGCTGGCCACCGGGGCAGGCGGGCGTTCAAACGCCGGTATCAGGGCACATCCAGCTATAAAAACAGTAGCTACTAGCCCTGTTGAATAAAGGGCTAGAGGCCTAAAACGCTTATAAAAATCAGACATCGGTATGGACTCCCATGTGCGCGGCCTGCTCGGCGTGCAGTGCTTGTTGGCGCGCGCTGTCGTGGAACAAGCCGCGCACCACGACAAAAAAGATCGGCACAAACAGCACCGCCAGCGTGGTGCCGCTCAGGATGCCGCCAATCACCCCGGTGCCAATCGCGCGCTGGCTGGCCGACCCAGCCCCACTGGCCAGCGCCAGCGGCAGCACGCCCAGCGTGAACGCCAGCGAGGTCATCACGATGGGGCGAAAGCGCAAGTGCGCGGCAGCCAGCGCCGACTCGACCACGCTTTTGCCCTGCGCTTGCAAGTCTTTGGCAAATTCAATGATCAAAATGGCGTTTTTCGACGACAGGCCGATGATGGTGATGAGACCCACCTGAAAGTACACGTCGTTGGCGTAGGCGCGCAGCAGTGTGGCCACAATCACGCCCAGCACGCCCAGTGGCACGACCAGAATGACAGCCAGCGGAATGCTCCAGCTCTCGTACAGCGCGGCCAGGCACAAAAACACCGCCAGAATGGCAAAGCCGTACAGGATCATGGCCTGCGAGCCGGCCAGTTTTTCCTCACGCGAGGTGCCGGTCCACTCAAAGCCAAAGCCGGGTGGCAACTGGCTGGCCAGCGTTTCCATTTCTTGCAAAGCCGCGCCGGTGCTGTAGCCCGGTGCGGCGCTGCCGCCAATACGCATGGCCGGATAACCGTTGTAGCGCACGGTCTGCATGGCACCCGTCACCCAGCGCGTGCTGGCAAAGGCAGCGAGCGGCACCATCTGGCCCTTGTTGTTGGTCACGTTAAGTTTCAGCAAATCCTCCGGCTGCATGCGTGCGGGCGCGTCGGCCTGCACCACCACCCGTTGCAAGCGCCCGGCGTTGGGAAAGTCGTTGGCGTAAGACGAGCCCAAGGCGGTGCTGATGACGCTGTTGATGGCTTCGAACCCCACGCCCAGCGCGCTGGCTTGGTCGCGGTCAATGTCGAGCTGCAACTGCGGCGCGTCTTCCAGCCCGTCTGGGCGCACCTGCGTGACCACCTTGCTCTTGGAGGCCAGGCCCAGCAATTGGTTGCGCGCGGCCAGCAGCGCGTCGTGCCCCAGCCCGGCGCGGTCTTGCAGGCGCAGGCTGAAACCGCTGGACGAGCCCAGCTCAGGAATCGGTGGCGGGCTTAAGGGGAAGATGAACGCATCGCGGATGCTCATCAAGGCGCCAAAGGCGCGCCCGGCCAACGCCTGGGCCGAACTGCCCGGCCCGGTGCGTTCGGCCCAGTCCTTGAGCGTAACGAACGCCAGCGCTGCGTTTTGCCCCTGGCCCGAGAAGCTGAAGCCCAGCACGCTGACCATGCTGTTGACTTCAGGTTGCTTGAGCACAAAGCCTTCCACCTGCTCCATCACCGCTTGCGTGCGTGCGCGTGTGGCCCCGGGTGGCAACTGCACGTTGACCAGCATGTTGCCCTGGTCTTCGTTGGGCAGGAAAGACGTGGGCAGGCGCTGGTACAGCAGCGCGGCCACGGCCACGATCACGCCATAGACCACCAGGTAGCGCGCCGCGTGCGGCAGCAGCCGCGCCACACCGCCTTCATAGCCCTTGGCGGTGCGGGCAAAACCACGGTTGAACCAGCCAAAAAAACCGCTCTTGGCGTGGTGATGGCCTGCTGCAACGGGTTTGAGCAGCGTGGCGCACAGGGCGGGCGTGAGCGAGAGCGCCAGAAACGCCGAAAACGCAATCGACGTGCCCATCACCGCCGCAAATTGGCGGTAAATGTTGCCGATGGAGCCGTTGAAAAACGCCAGCGGCACAAACACCGCAATCAGCACCACCGTGACCCCGATGATGGCACCCTGGATTTGCCCCATGGCCTTGCGCGTGGCCTGCACGGGGGGCAAGCCTTCTTCGCTCATGATGCGCTCGACGTTTTCCACCACCACAATCGCGTCATCGACCACAATACCGATCACCAGCACCATGGCAAACATGGTCAGCACGTTGATCGAAAAACCATACGCCAGCAGTGCAGCAAACGTGCCCAGCAGCGACACCGGCACGACGATGGTGGGGATCAGCGTGTAGCGCCAGTCCTGCATGAACAAAAACATCACCAGAAACACCAGCGCAATGGCCTCCAGCAGCGTTTCGGCCACCTGGCGCAAAGAGGTTTCGATAAAGCGCGAACTGTCGTAGGGAATGGTCCAGGTCATGCCCTGCGGAAAGAATTTTTCCAGCTCGGTCATGCGCGCACGCACCGCCTTGGCCGTGGCCAGTGCGTTGCCGCTGGGCGAGAGCTGCACGCCAATGCCGGTGGAGGGCTTGCCGTTCAGGCGCGCGGCGGTGGCGTAGCTTTGCGCGCCCAGCTCGATGCGTGCCACGTCTTTCAGGCGCACGCTGGAGCCGTCGGTGTTGGCGCGTAGCACCACGTTGCCAAAGTCAGCCACGCTGCCGAGTTGCCCGTTCACGACCACGGTAGCGGCAATGCCTTGCACGGCCACGTTGGGCAGGCTGCCGATTTCACCAGCCGAGACCTGTGCATTTTGGGCGCGGATGGCGGCCGTGACTTCGGCTGCCGACAGGTTGAAGCTGACCAGTTTGGCCGGGTCAATCCAGACCCGCATGGCGCGCTCGGTGCCAAACAATTGGGCTTGTCCAACGCCGTTGATGCGCTGGATTTCAGGCAACACGCTGCGTGAGGCGTAGTCACCCAGCGCAATCGGGTCGAGCTTGGGGTCGTCGCTGGACAGAATGGCAAACAGCAAAAAGTTGCTGCGTGCCTTATCGACTCGCACACCTTGCTGCGTGACGGCCGAGGGCAGGCGTGGCGTGGCGCGGCTCAAGCGGTTTTGCACATCGACTTGCGCCAGGTCGGGGTTGGTGCCGGGCTGAAAACTCAGCGTGATGGAACCCGTGCCGTTGGCTTGTGCGACCGATTCCATGTAGATCAGGCCAGGTGAACCGTTCATTTCTTGCTCCACAATCGAGAGCACACTGTCTTCCAGCGTTTGCGCCGAAGCGCCCGGGTAGCTGGCCGAAATGACGATCGACGGCGGTGCTACCGGCGGGTACTGCGCAATCGGCAACTGGGTGATAGCGACTGCGCCCATGACGACGATGAACAGCGCAATCACCCAGGCAAAGATCGGGCGGTCAATGAAAAATTTAGCCATAAATAGGGCTCCTCAACGAACGCACTGACGTGAATTACCAACCGTATGGCCCAGTGGCAACCGTTTTTGCGTAGGCAGTAGCCCAATTGGGGTCGGATCCCAATTCGGGGTAGAACATTCGAGCGGATCAAGACCGGGCAACGAATTGGGGTCTGACCCCAATTGAGCGGCTTGTACTGATGATCTGTAGCCCATGGTTCAGGGCAGCTTAGCGGCGCTGGCAGATTTGGCAGGGGCACTGCCAGGGGCTTGCCACGGCACCGCCTTCACCGTTGCACCCGGGCGCAGCTTTTGGAAACCATCGACCATCACCTGATCGCCGTTTTGCAGGCCGTCCAGAATCACCCACTGGCCACGCTGCTGGCCACCCACCTTGATGGGGCGCGGCGCGACTTTGCCGTCGCCACCGACCACCATCACTGAGTCACCTTGCGGTGTGCGTGTGACCGCTTGCTGCGGCAGCGTGATGGCGTTGCTGGCCTGCGCCTGCTCCAGCCGCACGCGCACAAACAGCCCCGGCAACAGACGGCCAGTGGGGTTGGGCACTTCGGCACGTAGCGTGATCTGGCCGCTGGTGGCATCGACCGTCAGGTCAGAAAACAGCAGCTTGCCCGGCTGGGCGTATTCGGTGCCGTCTGCCAGCACCAGGTGCACGCTGGCGGCCTGGTTGCCCGCGCGCTTGAGCTGACCGGCGTCCAGGGCCTGGCGCAGCCGCATCACTTCGGCGGCTGATTGGGTGAAATTGACGTACATCGGGTTGATTTGCTGCACCACAGCCATCGGCGTGGCTTCGCCCTGGCCGACCAGTGCACCTTCGGTCACCAACGCGCGGCCAATGCGCCCGCCGATCGGCGCGGTGATCGATGCGTAGCCCAGATTGATGCGCGCGCTTTGTTCAGCCGCTTTGGCGACGGCCACATCGGCTGCGGCCAGTTGCAGTGCCGCCTGGGCGTTGACAAAGTCCTGCTGACTGATGGCCTTGGCTTCGACCAGCGGCTTGAAGCGCTCCAACAGCGCGCTGGCTTGCATCAGGTTGGCCTGGGCTTTGGCCACGCTGGCTTGCGCGCTGGCCAGCGTGGCTTGCAGCGCGCTGGCATCGACCTGAAACAGTGTCTGGCCGGCGCGCACGTTGCTGCCCTCGGCAAACAGGCGCTTTTGCACGATGCCAGCGGCGCGCGCGCGCACCTGTGCTACGCGCGAGGCTTCCAGACGGCCGGGCAACTCGGTCAGCAAACCAATGTCGCCGGTCTTGACCGTGACCACGCCCACTTCGGCTGGCGGCGGCGCCCCGCCCGGCCCACCAGGCCCCGCCGTTGGGGCGCTGCTGGGGCCGCAGGCGGCCAGCAAGGTTGACACGCTCAATGCCAGGCAGCTTTGCCGCCAGTTCTGCCGCCAGTTTTGGCGAATGGACGCTGGGGTGTGAAGGTGGGCGCAAGTGCAGGTTAAAGACATGGTGATTTTCAGAGGTTGGGCAAGGGCAGGCAACGCCAGCAAGAGCATGATTGTCAACCATGATGGGAGCGTGTTGCCGTGTTGTGGGTATTTTGGAGTACTATATTTAAGATAGCTGCTTGTGCTTATGCAGTAAGCGCTAAAAGCAAATTTCTTGTAAATCGCTGCGGACTGCCCAGAGGCGCAAGTGCTGCGGTTGCAGGTGCACCGGCGCAATGCATCCGGGCGCTTTGAACTGTGCGTTTTTGGAGGCGCGTCTTGCGAAGCTGAGCTGGCCAGCATCGGTTGGCGTGCATCGGTCAGCAAGACCCATTGCCGACAATGAGATTTCATAAATGCCTTCCTGAAACCAGCCCTTGACCCCCCCTGTGACAAGGTTATCAATCCTGACGGAAACATTCTTTCATTGTCAAAAAAAAAGAAAATCGGATATCCTTACAATTGTCGCCTATGTAAGGAGTTTTAATGTCTGAATCCACTATGACTGTCAAAGGGCAAACCACTGTTCCACAGCCGATACGGGAAGCTATGCATACACAGCCTGGAAGCAGGTTGACTTGGAGTCTGATGCCCGATGGGACAGCCATTGTCCGCGCAAAAACCAAGTCTGTGCTCGATTTAGCTGGCATGCTCAAAGCCCCGCCGGGAATAACGGTCAGCATCGAAAGCATGAATCCGTGGCGTTAGGGGTTTCAAAATATGGCGGCTCTTGATACCAACGTTCTGGTTCGCTTCCTGGTTCAGGACGATGCCAAACAAGGCTTGCTGGCCAGGGAGTTGATTCGATCAACTTTGGCGAAAGGTGAGCCACTTTTTGTTCCTGTGACGGTGATGCTTGAGTTGGAGTGGGTACTACGTTCAAATTTTGGCTTCGACAAAGCACAGATTATGTTGACTCTGGCGAGCTTGCTCGCTGCATCTGAGTTGTCTTTTGAGTCTGAAAAATCGGTGGAAGTGGCGCTTGAACTATTCAGGCAAAACAAGGCAGATTTCTCGGATTGCGTTCACATCGCCATAAGTCATTCAGCTGGAATGACACCTATGTGGACTTTTGACCGGGCGGCCTCCAAGGTGGATGGTGCCAAATTGCTCTCAGAAAAATTGAAATAGAAAATCTCAGAGCATTGCGATTGCATTGTGGCACCCAAATGCAGCCGCTGATGACGGACTCTTACTGGTCGATTGCCGGTGCTGCGGTCATCAAAATTTGCTCCACTTTGCGGACGGTCAAGCTGCGAGTGGCTATGTCGGCTTTAGAGAAGACAATTCTGGAAGTCGACGATCGGCTGAGGGTCTTCAGGAGTTGCTCACGGCCAAAACTGAAATGACTCTTAACGCTGCACAGACGAAGTAGATTTGAATCTGAAGCAGTCTTGATATTGACGGTTTAATCTGGTTGGCGTTACGTTAAACCGATGCTGTTCATTGCCAATGATGCCGATCACCGATTACCGATCGGTGATCAACTGACCCAGTCGTCCTGTAATGCGTCGATGTCGTCACGCATTCACATCGCGTCGCTTGCGCTTGAAGTTCAATGCCGACCAGTCAGGCGTGGCGGCCAATGTCCGGCCAGCGCTGGTGCAGCCACAGCCAGACCAGCAAGCCCAACGGCAACATCGGCAAAACTGTACTTGATTTGTTGCTTGGGTGCCCGTCAGAGATGGTGCTATGAAACAGGCTCATAAATGCAAAGCCGAACAAATCGCCGACAGCGTTTGCTGCATCTCGACCGGGGTGGCACCCAGCGACTGCGCGCGCAGGCAAGTGCGACACGCCCACCAGTGACGGTTGCTGCGGTCTGCGGCGATTTCAGCAACTGATTAAAGCGGTACAGCTATGAATAAAAGAGTGACTTACTTTTCTGACGTGCTTTACTTTACAGGCGTATTTGATGGAAATTCGTTGGCTGGAGTAGGGGGCGATCTATCAATACAAGACCTGACCCCAAGACGCAAGACGTTAATTTCGAATTAAATGTATCATAAAGACATAAATTCGAAACAGAAAGAACCCCCATGCAAACCATCGTAACCGAAAGACTGCGTGCTTCTAGACGCAAAAAAATTGATCCATTAGCCACCGTGGCTGACCAATTGGCTGCTAAATTGCCTGCGCTGGGAGCGCAAGCGCAGCCCAATTTATTGCAAGTCTTGCATGACCTGCTGGATGGTGCCGATGAGGCAGCCAGAACTTCCAGAACCCAATTGCAAATTCATTTGATCAACGTGGCCGACCACCTTATTTCGGTGCAAAGTCGCCAGCCAAGTTCTGCACAGCGTATGTTGTCAACCGAGGATGCGGCCCAATTGATGGGTTGCAGCCGCCCCTATGTCGCCATGCTGATTGATGCCAAGAAGCTCGCAGGCAGCGTCACGACTGAAGGTGGGCATCGCCGCGTTCCCGAAGCGTCGGTGCGAGATTGGATCAATTCACAGCAATTGGCCAACAAGGCTGATGCCGATTCAGACTACAAATCGGCCGCCAGAGACGCTGGTATGTACAAAGTGTCAGACGCAGACTACCTGGCTGCGGCCAACAAAATCAGGAAAAGCAAGCGTGGGGGTTGATCACCCGCTGTCTGGCAGTGGTCTGACACTGGCCGTGCTGGACACCAACGTGATTTTGTCGCCCCGGTTGTCAGACGTGTTGTTTGATTTGCATGGAGCCGGCTTGTACTTTCCGCGCTGGACGGCTGATATTGAAAGCGAATTTCTCGACCATTGGGCTGAAGTCGTTTTGGCAAAGTCCAAAGCAGATCGCAAGACCATGCGATTGGCAGCGGCCGATCCAGTTCACTTGCAGCTGGCTACAAGGCGATTAAAGTGTTTCAGGGCAGCGGTCGGGGTTGAGTATGAGGTATTTGGTTACCAAAGAAAGTCGGTGATGGACCGGGTACCTGAAAAAGTTGACTCAGGTGACAAGCACTTGGTTGCTGCAGCTTTGGTGCTGCGCGACTACTGTGAACCATGCGACCAAATCTACCTGATCTCAGACAACACGAAACACCTGGCGGTGAAAGAAGTAGCTGCTTTGGGAATTGAGGTGGTCAAGCCCGGAAAATTCGTGGATAGGTTGTTTGCTGTTGCGCCAGACCGAGTAGCTGCGGCGCTTGAACGAACCATCACTGACCTGAAAAATCCGCCCTACACCATAGGGCAACTGCTTGGCGCGCTACAACTTCACGGTGCGTCAAGAGTCGTGTCACATTTTGAGAAGGTGTGGAACTTGCCATCTTCTTGACGCTCCCAAATTAATTAACCCCAATGCAGCGGCCACAGGGTGGCACAGGTCGCTGCCACTGAGGTTGCCAGATAAAGCCAGCGCATGGGTAACGCATGGGGTTGGCGGCACAACGCGTTGTGCCAGCAGCGGGTCGGCGTTCACATTCTGCTGCTTGGGTAGCTGGGTGCCGACAGGCTGGAGGAGGGGCGATCTCTCAATACAAGACCTGACCCCAAGACCCCTGACGGTGCTGGTGGCCTGGCTGGCTTGGATGCAGTACCAACAGAGTGAGACCGCCTATGAGCTGCGCTTAACGGCCACTGAGACAACCCAGAGGGCGAACGCACTGTTGTCGAGCATGAAAGATGCCGAAACCGGGCAACGCGGCTACCTGCTTACTGGCGATGAGGCGTTTCTGGCGCCCTACCGCACAGCCCTGAAAGAGGTACCCACCCAATTACAGCTATTGCACCACCTCATGAAGGAGCCATACCCGCGCCTGGATGTGTTGACCCGCTTGGTGAATGCCAAATTGGCTGACCTGGGCGAAACCATTGCCTTGGCCCAGCAAGGCGATGCGCGCAGCGCAGTAATTCGGCTGCAAGGCGGGGTCGGCCGGGACATCGTGGACGAATTGCGCGCCGAGGTTGAGCAATTTCTTGTCCATGAGCGAAGTTTGCTGGTGCAAAGCGAATCCAGCCACAATACCGCCCGCTACCAGCTTCTGGCATGGATGGTGCTGTTGAGCCTGCTGGGGGTGCTGGCGTCCGTCACGGCAGCTCTAGTGGTGAACCGGCAAGCCAAGGCTCGCCTCCAGGCCCAGGAGCTGGCCAAGGCGCTGGCGGTGGAAAAAAGTGCTGTGCTGGAGCGTCTGGCATCCCATCTGCGCGCCGACGACCTGCAGGCGCAGAAGCAATACCACGAGAACATGGAAGCGCGCGCGCACATGGTGCTTGCTGAAAAGATGTCATCCATTGGCACCATGGTGGGCGGTGTGGCGCATGAAATCAACAACCCCTTGATGGGCCTGCTGAGCTACGTTGAATTTGTGCGCGACAAAACCACCGATGCCAAGTCGGTGCAGGTGTTGGACGATGCCCTGCACGAAATTCACCGCATCAAAAAAATCGTGCAAAACATGCTGGTGTTTGTGCGCCCCGACAAAGCAGCCACCGATTCAGGCAGCGTTGCCCAGGTGGCGCAACAAGCACTCAACCTGTTTGCCGGCGAACTCAAAAAACACGACATCACGCTGGCTGTTGACTTGCCCGACAACTTGCCCATGGTGCGTTGTCATTCGGGTGGTTTGCAGCAGGTGCTGCTTAATCTGTTGCTCAACGCCCGTGATGCCGTGGCTGAGCAAGCTGACAAGCGCATCCGGATCTGGGCCGAACAGGTCGATGCAGACATACACTTGCATATCAGCGACAACGGGCCGGGTGTCGCGAACGGCGTGCGCGACAAGTTGTTCACGCCGTTCTTTACCACCAAAGCGGTAGGCAAAGGAACCGGTTTAGGCCTGGCAGTATCGCGCCAACTGATGGAACAAATGGGCGGCGCGGTCTATCTGGAGAACCTTCCAGCCGCTGGCACAAGTTTTTGCATCGCCATGAAAGTGGCCAACTCGTTGGAAGGAGACAAACAAAATGACAAACGAAATTCTCGTGATTGACGACGACGCTGCGGTACGCGGCGCCTTCTCGTTGGTCTTGGGTGAAATTGGCTGCACGGTGCGCACCGCCGAAAATGGCCTGGAGGGCATTGCCCTGGCGCAGACGCAGCGCCCAGATCTGATCTTTTTGGATCTGAAAATGCCCGGCATCGACGGCATCGAGACCATGCGCCGCCTGCTGGCACACGATGCCACCCTGACGATCTACATCGTCACCGCGTTCTCGCATGAATTTTTGGACAAGTTGAGGGCGGTGCAGTCCGAAGGGCTGAAGTTTCAGTTGGCCAACAAACCGCTCACATCATCGCAAATCCGGCACATTGCCCGGTCGGCGCTACGCACCCAGTCGCTGCAGGCCGACGAGCACCGGATTTTGCTGAACTTGTATGTGGTGTCGGTCAACCCCGAGATTCAACAATTTGTGGAACAACTCAGTGCGGTGCTGGCATCGGCTTATCAGCCAGGGTTTTGGTCACTGAACGTGGTGGAAGTGCTGGGCATGCCCGAAAAAGCCCTGGAGAACGACGTCTTTGCCACCCCCATGCTGGTGCGGGAAATCCCCGAACCGGTGCTCAAACTGCTGGGCAACCTGTCCAAAATGCATTCGGTACTGGCCGCGATTACCGCGCAAAACGGCTCGGGTGCAGGCACCATTGTGTTGTAAGTGCGGGTAAGTCTTCATGCCCACCGACCCGATTGATCTGGAACTGATCCTGCAGTCCATCACCGATGGTGTGGTGGTGGTGGATCAGCACGGGCTGGTGCTGTATGCCAACGCCAGCGCCGAGCAAATTTTTGAGCGCGGCAGTTTGGTCGGGCGTGATTTGGCGATACCGGTGAAAGACGACGCGGCCTACCACGAGATCAACTTGATCTGGCCCAGTGGCATTGGCTGGGCCGAATTGCGCTCCGCGCCCATTACCTGGAATGGCCAGCGCGCCTATGTGATTGGTGTGCGTGACATCACCGAGCGCAAGCAGTCTGAACAGGGCTTGCGCTTGGCCGCAGCGGTGTTTGAGAGTACGCAAGAAGGTCTGATGGTGACAGACGCAAAAAATTGCATTGTGCGCATCAACCACGCCTTCACAGAAATTACCGGCTATACCGAGGCCGAGATTCTGGGCAAAAGCCCGGCACTGCTGCACTCCGGGCGGCATGACCCAGCGTTTTATGCCCGCCTGTGGGACAGCATCAAACGCACAGGCAATTGGCGCGGTGAGCTGTGGAATCGGCGCAAAAGCGGCGACATCTATCCGGAGTTGGCGAGCATTTCGGTCGTCAAGGACACCCATGGGCAACTGAGCAACTACGTGGCCATTTTTTCGGATATTTCAGCGCTCAAAAAGACCCAGTCCGAGCTGGATTTTTTGGCGCACCATGACCCCTTGACCCAGTTGCCCAACCGCTATTCACTGCTCTCAGACCTGAGCTATGGCATGCAAAGAGCGCAGCGCGATGGCAAATTCATGGCGCTGCTGATGCTCGACCTGGACCGCTTCAAAGATGTCAACGACAGTTGGGGCCACCCAGCCGGAGACGAAGTTTTGCAAGGCGTGGCCGCCAGGCTGCTTGAACAGCGCCGAGATGTGGACCTGGTGTGCCGCCTGGGCGGCGATGAATTTGCCGTGCTGCTGAACCATGTGGGCGATGCCAAAGATGCCGGCAACATTGCCAATGCCATGATCAAAGCCTTGAGCGAGCCCTATACCTTGAGCAGCAAGGTGCAAGTGCGTATCGGAGCCAGCGTAGGCATCAGCATTTTCCCGGACCATTGCAATACGCCGGAGTTGATGCTCCAACAAGCAGACAGCGCTCTTTACAAAGCCAAGGCTCAAGGACGTGGGTGCTTTGCGTTTTTTTCGGACGACCTGACCCTTGCGGCGCGCGAACGCATTGACCTTGAAGTACAACTGCGCCATGCGCTCACGCATGGTGAGCTGCGGGTGTTCTACCAGCCTCAGGTGGACATTGCCAGTGGTCGCATGGTGGGTGCTGAAGCGCTGGTGCGCTGGCAGTCGCCGCAGGAAGGACTCATTGCGCCGGCGCGCTTTATCCACGCGGCAGAATTGTGCGGCTTGATCGATGAAATTGACACTTGGGTGTTGGAACAAACCTGCTTGCAAGGACAGCGCTGGCTGGCGGCGGGCTTTGCACCGCTGACGCTGGCCGTTAATCTTTCGCCCTACCAGTTTCTTAAAGACGATATCGATGAAACCGTGGCCCAGGTGCTGCGCGATACCGGCTACCCGGCCGAACACCTGGAGCTGGAACTGACCGAGAGCGCCTTGATGCAGCGCGAAGCGCAAGCGATTTTGATGCTGAACAAGATGCGAGGCCTGGGGGTGCGCCTGGCGATTGATGATTTTGGTACCGGCTATTCTTCACTGGCTTACCTGAAGCTGTTCCCGCTGAACGTCCTGAAAATCGACAAGCGCTTCATCGACGACATTCCGCTGAACCGTGATGGCATGGAGATTGTCAACGCCATCATCGCCATGGCGCACGCCCTGCGGCTCACCGTGCTGGCCGAAGGGGTGGAAGACCAGGCGCAACTGGACTACTTGAAGTCGCGCGGTTGTGACATGTTTCAAGGCTACCTGTTTGGGCGGCCTATGCCTGCGGATGAGTTCGAAAAACTACTACGGGTTTGAATCGATGTCGCCACGCATTCACATCGCGTCGCTTGCGCTTGAAGTTCAATGCCGACCAGTCAGGCGTGGCGGCCAATGTCCGGCCAGCGCTGGTGCAGCCCCACAACCAGGCCAGCAAGCCCACCAGCATCATCGGCAAAACTGTAGTTCACGAACCGTGGAAAGGCGACTGCACTGACGAGCTGTTCTGAGCTTAAGTCCACCACAACCGAAATCTGAAACGGCACCCGTAGCAATACCGGTGCCGTTTTGCTGTGCCCGTAATTCTTGGCCGTTTCGTCCATCGCCGTTCTTGAATATTAGTCCATCGAATTGGGTGATCACACTCATCTCGTCCTGGAATGGTCGCACCGTAGGTTTGGGGCATCCAAAACGCTTAGCCACGCGTGGTGACACCCTGCAGCAGCGCACCCACGGCAATGCCGACCAGTGCATAAACCAGATCCCAGTTGCCAGCGCCCAGCGCGGCAATGGCCGGCCCGGGGCAGACACCGCACAGCCCCCAGCCCAGGCCAAAAATGGCTGCACCGATAGCGGTGTCGCGATTCCATTGGCTGGCGTGTTGCTGAAATTGACCGCCCAGCAGTGGCGTGGTGGTTAAGCGTGGCAACCCTTTGTACGCAACCACGGTCACCAGTACGGCACCGCCCATCACCAGCATCAGGCCATAGTTTTCAAAGCGCAGAAATTGCAGTACGACCTCAGGTTGGATCATGGTGGATAGCGCCAGCCCAAAACCAAACAAAGCACCGCAAACCAGCGTTGCCAGCACTTGTTGAAAGCCGTTGGTGTGGGCACTCATGGCAGCCAGCGGCCTAGGGTGTTGGCGCTAAGAAATGCGGTGACCATGAAGGTCAGCACGGCTAGCAGCGAAGGCCATTGCAACGAACCCAGCCCACAGATGCCGTGGCCCGAGGTGCAGCCATTGCCAAGTCGCGCCCCGTAGCCTACCAATAGCCCTCCCAGCAACAGTTGCCACGCGGACACCCGGGTAGATTGGGGTGTGCCACCGTCCACCAGCACCCACCACAGCGCAGCACCCAGCATCAGCCCGCCGGCGTACACCAGGCGCCAGCCGCGCGAGTCGGTGTAGCGCGCTTGCAAAAAATAGGGCGTCTTTATCAGCCACGACCAGCTGCTGGAAAACACGGTGCTCATGCCACCCACGCGGCCCGTCAAGGCAAACAGCAGCGCCACCGCGCAGCCGATCAGCAGGCCGCCCGCCAGGTAGTGCAGCCAACCCAAGGGAAAAAGTGTGGTGATCAGTGACATGGCTATGCGGTGATTTGGGCGATTCAATTCAAACGATTTGGGGTTTGTTAGGCCAGCGCTTGCAACAACTCGGTTTCAATCTCGATTTGATTGCGGTTGTGTTGTAGCGCAGCACCCTGCACCAAAAACGTGTCTTCCACCCGTTCGCCCAAGGTGTTGACCTTGGCCAGGTTGATGCTGATCTTGTGCCGTGCCAGCACGCGCGCAACGCAATAGAGCAAGCCGATGCGGTCGCTGGCTGAGATGTTGAGCAGCCAGCGCTGGCCTTTTTCGTCCGGGTTGAGCGACACGCGTGGCTGAATCGGGAAACTTTTGACGCGTCGAGATACCCGCCCCCGGCTGGGTTCTGGCAGCGGGCCAGACTGGGCAATCACCAGCGCCAGATCGTTTTCGATCATGCTGATGAGCTCGCGGTAATGTTCCGATAGCAGCGATGTGATGACCTGAAAGGTATCCAGCGCATACCCGCCTTGGGTGGTGTGGATGCGCGCGTCGAGAATTGAAAATCCACTGCGGTCAAAGTAGCCGCAAATGCGGGCGAAAAGATCCTCTTGGTCGGGGGTGTACACCAGTACTTGCAGCCCCTCACCCAGCGGCGAACGCCGGGCGCACACGACGGGTTTACTGCTATTGACGTACCGTGAAAGCTTGCGCGCATGCCAGGCAATCTCGACCGCGTCGTGGCGCATGAAGTAGCCCACGTCCAGCGTGGTCCATAGCGCTTTTTGCGACTCAAACGGCTGCGCGTGCAGCGCCAGTTCAATCAGCGCGTCGCGTTGACGCTCTTGCACCTCGGCGTGCAGGTCAGGGGCGTGTCCACCCAGGGCGCGCGATGTGGCGCGGTACAGGTCTTCCAGCAGTTTGCCCTTCCACGCGTTCCACACCTTGGGGCTGGTGCCGCGCACGTCGGCCACGGTAAACAGGTACAGCGCGGTCAGTTGGCGTTCATTGCCCACCTGTTTGGCAAAGGCCGTGATCACGTCGGGGTCGCTCAGGTCGCGCTTTTGTGCCACCTGGCTCATGGTCAGGTGTTCACGCACCACAAATTCAATCAGTGCCGCGTCATGCACGTCAATGCCGTGCTGTTTGCAAAATCGCCGAACTTCGATTACGCCGAGTGCTGAATGGTCACCACCGCGCCCCTTGGCAATGTCATGAAACAGCGCTGCAATGTAAAGCAGCCAGGGCTTGTCCCAGTCGGCGGCCAGCTGCGAGCAAAACGGATACTCGTGCGCGTGCTCGACGATGAAAAACCGTCGCATGTTGCGCAGCACCATCAAGATGTGCTGATCGACGGTGTAGACGTGAAACAGGTCATGTTGCATCTGCCCGACGATCTTGCGAAACACCCACAGGTAGCGTCCCAGTACCGACGTCTGGTTCATAAGCCGCATGGCGTGCGTCAGTCCGCGCGGCTGCTGCAAGATTTTCAGGAATGTAGCGCGGTTGACCGGGTCGTTGCGGAAAGACGCGTTCATCAGGTCGCGCGCGTTGTACAGCGCGCGCAAGGTGCGTGCCGACAAACCCTTCAGGCCGATGTGCTGCTCGAAGACCAAAAACGTTTCCAGAATGGCGTGCGGATCGCGTTGGTACAGGTCGTCGCTGGCCACCTCCAGCGTGCCGGCCTTGTCCAGAAACTTGTCGCTGATGGGGCGCGGCGTGTGGGTGGACGGGCTCAAGCGTTCTTCGATGTTGAGCAGCAAAATCTGGTTGAGCTGGGTGACCGCTTTGGCAGCCCAGTAATAGCGGCGCATCAGCTCTTCGCTGGGGCGCACAAAGGCACGCGGGTCAGATTGGGTATCAGGGGGCAGGAACCCAAATGACTTGGCGACCGCTGCCTGCATGTCAAACACCAGCCGGTCTTCACGTCGTCCGGACAGCACATGCAAACGTGCCCTGATCAGGTGCAGCATCGCCTGGTTGCGCTTGATCTGCCTGATTTCAAAGGGTGTGGCCAGCCCCGCTTTGGCCAGTGCATTCCAGTCAGAACCCAAGCCCGCAGCCTTGGCCACCCACAGAATCACCTGCAGGTCGCGCAGGCCGCCCGGCGATTCCTTGCAATTGGGCTCCAGCGCGTAAGGCGTATCTTCAAACTTGGAATGGCGCTGGCGCATCTCGAGCGTCTTGGCGACAAAAAAAGCCTGCGGGTCGATCGCCTCCATGAATTGCTGTTGGAACGCTTTGAACAGGCGTGAATTGCCGGTGATCAGGCGGCTTTCCAGCAGCGCTGTTTGCACGGTCACGTCTTGCGCTGCCTCGCGCATGCAGTCGCTCAAGGTGCGCACGCTGGAGCCAATCTCCAGTCCGGCGTCCCAGCAACTGCCAATGAAGCTTTCGATGCGCATCTGCAGCGCCGGGTCGGCCTCGGGAGACAGCGTGTCAGGCAGCAGCACCAGCACATCGACGTCGGACTGCGGAAACAACTCGGTGCGGCCAAAACCACCGACGGCGGCAAGTGCCATGGGCGCACCCAGTCCGGCGCGTTGCCATAGTTTTTTTAACAATTCGTCGGCCAGACCGGCCAGGCGATGCAACACCGTGTTGACCGTGCGCGACGACGCACCGCTGGCCCCTAATGCGTCCAACAAGGCGGCCTTGTCGGCCCGATACCGGGTGCGCAGTGTGCTCAGGTCGTGCCTGTCCATGTCAACGCCTGGCAGTCGGTTCAGGCCAAAGGCGGTACAAACGCCGGGGTGGCCGGGCCTTGCGGGGACAGCGTCAACACCTCGTAGCCGGTGGAGGTGACCAACACGGTGTGCTCCCACTGCGCTGACAGCGAATGGTCTTTGGTGACGATGGTCCAGCCGTCGCCCAGCTCCTTGATGTCTTTGCGACCGGCGTTGAGCATGGGCTCGATGGTGATGGTCATGCCGGCCTGGAGCTGCTCCAGCGTGCCGGGTTTGCCATAGTGCAGCACCTGTGGGTCTTCGTGAAAGTTGCGGCCAATGCCGTGACCACAATACTCACGCACCACGCTCAGGCCGTGGCCCTCGGCAAACACCTGAATGGCGTGGCCGATGTCACCCAGGTAAGCGCCCGCGCGTACCTGCATGATGCCTTTCCACATGGCCTCATAAGTCAGGTGGCACAGGCGCCGGGCCGCTACCGATACGTCGCCCACCATATACATCCGGCTCGAGTCGCCGTGCCAGCCGTCTTTGATAACGGTGACATCCACGTTGATGATGTCGCCCTTTTTGAGGGGTTTGTCGTTCGGGATGCCGTGGCAAACTTGGTGATTGATTGACGTGCAAATCGACTTGGGGTAGGGCTTGTGCCCTCCGGGCGCGTAGTTCAGCGGGGCCGAAATGGCGCCTAGCACGCGCGTGGTGTAGTCCTCGGCCAGGCGGTCGAGTTCATTGGTGGTGATGCCAGGTTTGACCAGGGGTGCCAGGTAATCCAGCAGCTCGCCGGCCAGGCGGCCGGCGGTGCGCATGCCGACAATGCCGTCGGCGTCTTTGATGGTGATCGTCATGGGGGTGGATTATCCCATTGGGTCGGATGACCCTACGACCCTCGCCCGTTACCGATCAGGTCAACCGGGGCCCAAGAGCCCCGAGCTTGTTCAACTGGCCAGTGCGGCAAACGCGCGTGCGGTGATGTCTTCCACGCTGCCGGTGCCGCTGATGGCACGGTACTTGGGGGCGGCGGCGGGGTCGGCCTTGGCCCAGTTGCTGTAGTAGTTCACCAGCGGGCGGGTTTGCGCGCTATAGACCTCCAGCCGCTTTTTGACGGTTTCTTCCTTGTCGTCGTCGCGCTGTACCAGCGGCTCGCCGGTGACATCGTCCTTGCCGGCCACCTTGGGTGGGTTGAACTTGACGTGGTAGGTGCGCCCTGACGGCGGGTGCGAGCGCCGACCGCTCATGCGGTCGATGATGGCGTCGAAAGGCACGTCAATTTCCAGCACGTAGTCGAGCTTGACCCCGGCCGCTTTCATGGCGTCGGCTTGCGGGATGGTGCGCGGGAAGCCGTCAAACAGGAAACCATTGGCGCAGTCGGCCTGGGCGATACGCTCTTTGACCAGGTTGATGATCAGGTCGTCGCTGACCAGGCCGCCCGCGTCCATCACCTTCTTGGCTTGCACGCCCAGCGGGGTGCCCGCCTTGACGGCAGCGCGCAGCATGTCGCCGGTGGAAATTTGCGGGATGCCGTATTTTTGGCAGATAAACGTGGCTTGTGTGCCCTTGCCGGCACCGGGTGCGCCCAACAAAATCAGCTTCATGGTTGTCCTCGGGTTTTGTTATGAAAAAAGTAGGGGCACAGTGCGGCATGTGGGGGTGGCAGCCGCTGCTGCCCGTACCCCTTGAGGTTATCACGCGCAAATGGCGCTCAGGCTTACAGCACTTTGCGCTGCGTCAACAGTTGGCGTACCCGTTCCAGGTCTTCGGGCGTATCCACACCGGCCCCAGGCGCGCGCTCGGTGACATGCACCGCGATGCGGTGCCCGTGCCACAGTGCGCGCAGTTGCTCCAGCGACTCGGTCAGCTCCAGCGGCGCCTGCGCCAGTTTGGGAAACTGCTTCAAAAACCCGACCCGGTAGCCGTAGATGCCGATGTGACGCAGCGGCGCCGGGCTGGGCAGTGCGGCGGACGCATCGCGCGGGAAGGCAATCGGGGCGCGGCTAAAGTACAGCGCCAAGCTTTGGGCGTCCAGCACCACTTTGACGACGTTTGGGTTATGAAAATCCGCTACGGTGTCAATAGCATGTGCCGCAGTACTCATCTTGGCTTGCGGCACTTTTTGCAACAAGTTGGCGACGGCCGAAACGAGCGCCGGGTCAATCAGCGGCTCGTCCCCCTGTACGTTGACCACGATCTGCTCGTCGGCCAGGCTCAGCAGCGTGCAGGCTTCGGCCAAGCGATCTGACCCACTGGGGTGGTCGGCACGGGTCAGCACCGCGTCGATGCCGTGGCTTTGGCACGCCGCCACGATGCTGGGGTGGTCGCCCGCCACCACCACGCGCGGTGTGCGCCCGGTCATGGACAGCACGCGCTGCGCCACGCGCACCACCATTGGCGCGCCGCACAGATCAGCCAGCGGCTTGTTGGGCAGGCGGGTAGAGGCCAGCCGCGCGGGGATCAGGACGGTGAACGTCATAACCGCAGGACTGTTCGGACGCAAGCTCTAGGCGTCACAGCCCGAGTTCCTCGTCGGTCAGCGTGCGCGCCTCGTTTTCCAGCAGGATCGGGATGCCGTCGCGCACCGGGTAGGCCAGGCGAGCTGAGCGTGAGGTGAGTTCCTGTTTTTCACGGTCGTATTGCAACGGGCCTTTGGTGACCGGGCAAACCAGCAGTTCAAGTAGTCGTGTGTCCATGGGGTAATGATAGCGAGTCATTGCGCTGGTCTGGAAGACAGCAAAGTCTCCAACCGCTTGTCAAACGCGCTCCAGAACGCCTCGGGCAGCTCGCACTGCAGCGGCACGGCCAGCGCGTCGGGGCACAGTGGCCACAGCTTGACCGCGTCTTTTTCGGTACAAATCAGCCTGTAGCCCCCGTAATCATTGCGATGAAAGCTACTGAAATCAAAGTGGTCTGGCAGCGCCAGCGTCTGGGCCAACGGCACGCCCTGCGCGCGCAGCATGGCAAAAAATGCTTCAGGGCGGGCGATAGCGGCCAGCGCCAGCACCGGGGATGCACCAGGCGCCGCCAAATCGGCCAGTGGCACACGGGTGCCCTGGGCGTCGATGGCGTAGGGCGCGAGCGATCGGCGCGCCTGAAAACCGTCAAAAGCGGGGTGGTTGCCGGTGTGCAGCACCAGATCCAGCGGGCGCGGCCAGGGTTCGCGCAGCGGCCCGGCGGGCAGCAACCAGCCATTGCCAACGCCACGGTCGTCAAACACGCCGATTTCGAGGTCGCGCGCCAGCGCCAGGTGTTGCAGGCCGTCGTCACTGACGATCACTTGCGTTTGCGGGTAGGCGTGCAGCAGCGCCTGTGCCGCCTGCACGCGCTGCTCGGCCACGAACACGGGCACACCGGTGCGGCGCTGGATCAGCGCGGGTTCGTCGCCAACTTCTTGCGCAGCGCGGTTTAAAGTGACTTGCTCGCATCCGGTGCTGCTGCGCCCGTACCCGCGTGCGATGACGCCAACAGCCACGCCGCGTTGTTGCAGGTGTTCCACCAACGCCAGCACGACAGGGGTTTTTCCAGCACCCCCAGCCACGACGTTGCCCACCACGACCACCGACACCGGCAGGCGCATGCTGGCGAGCCAGTGCCAGCGGTACAGCGTTTGACGCACGCCAAACGCTACCCGGTACAGCAATGACAAGGGCCACAAGAGCCAGGCCGCCCAGTCACGCCGCAGCCAGTGCTGCATCAGCGTTCGCTGCCAAAGGCTAGGTTCAGGCGCAGGCTTCATGGTGGGGCAAAGGTCTGGCCAGCGGGTGCCAGGGCGCGGCAGGGTCCTATGGGCCTACTGGCTTGCAGCGCCGCCACTGGATTGGGTGGCAAACGTGATTTGTTGCAGGCCGACCTGGCGCGCAGCCTCCATCACGGTGATCACCGACTGGTGGCGCGCGGCGGCATCCGCGTAAATGATCAGCACCGAATCCTTGCCAAGCTTGGCTGACGCCTGAATGGCGCTGGCCAGATTTGTCATGCTGCGTCCGGCCACCGGCTCGCGGTTGACGGTGTAGCCGCCTTCGGCGTCTACCGACACCAGCACTTCTTTGGGGTAGTCACGCTGTGCCTGCACATCGGCCGTGGGCAAGCGCAGTTGCAGCTCGGTGAACTTGCTGTAGGTGGTGGAAAGCATCAAAAAAATCAGGATCACCAGCAGCACGTCGATGAACGGGATCAGGTTGATCTCGGGCTCTTCCTTTTGGCGCGGACGAAAGTTCATCGGACAGGCCTTTAGCGGCGCAGGTTGTTGAGATGGCGTGCCAGGTGTCCGGCCGAGAGTTCCAGAGTCAGCAAAAATTGGTCCACGCGGGCCCGAAAGTAGCGCCAGAAAATCAGTGACGGGATGGCGATGATCAGGCCGAATGCGGTGTTGTAGAGCGCCACCGAAATGCCATGCGCCAGTTGCGCCGGGTTGCCACCGGTGGCGACGTTGGACGACTGCGAACCAAAAATTTCGATCATCCCGACCACGGTACCAAACAGACCCATCAACGGCGCGGCCGACGCAATGGTGGCCAGAGCGCTGAGGTAGCGCTCGAGTCGGTGCGCCACCAGCCTGCCGGTGGCTTCCATGCTGGCGCGCAGGTCGTCGTCGCTACAGTGTGGGTTGTTGTTGAGCGCCCGGATGCCGCTGGCCAGTACCTCGCCCAGCGCCGAATTGGCTTCAAGCTGTTTGATGACCTCAGGCCCCGGCACGCTGGTGCGCGTGACCGTCAGGACTTCTTCGAGCAGTTTTGGTGGGGCGACTTTGGCGGTCTTGAGTGTGACAAAACGCTCGATCACCAGCGCCAGGGCGAGGACTGAGCAGGCAATCAAGGGCCAGATGGGCCAGCCCGCAGCTTGTATGATGGAAAACAAAGACGACCCCTTGCGCGATGAAAGTTGCTGCGCGATTATGGCCGAAGCGCGCAGGACGATCGACGGCACGAATGGATGCCTGAAAGATCACAATTTCTGTGGATAACTTTGTGTAGAACTGGTCGTAGAAAGGGTTGCAGAGCCCGGATTTGCTGGGTTTAATTGCGTTGCTGAATATTTAGGCAATAAAAAGATTATTTAAATCAATGAGTTACACCGAAATCACGAGATATCTCGCTCTTTGTTTTGGGAGCATGACAATGCCGTGGCATTGTGGAAGACTTGATAGCACGCCAGGCCCGTTCAACGTGCGTGATGGCCTTGCTCACGCTGGAAATCGCCATGGCTGAGACGCTTTTGGACGCTCCAGCGACCCGGGTATGGGCCGTAGGTGCGCTGTGCCGCGCCATTTCGGACGCGCTGGCGGGGCGCTTTTCGCTGGTCAGTGTGCGTGGTGAACTCAGCGGTTTTTCGCGCGCGGCCAGTGGGCATTGTTATTTCTCGCTGAAAGACAGCGCCGGGCAGTTGCGATGCGCCATGTTCAAGCGCGCAGCGGCGGGCTTGAACTTTGCGCCGCGCGACGGCGAGTTGGTCGAAGTAAGCGCGCGCTTGAGTGTGTACGAGGCGCGGGGCGACCTGCAGCTGATCGTGGAAGGCATGCGCCGCGCCGGGCAAGGCAGCCTGTATGAAGAGTTTTTGCGCCTTAAGGCCAAACTGGAGGCGCAGGGTTTGTTTGATGCCGGGCGCAAGCGTACCCTGCCGCTGATGCCGCACGCCATCGGGCTGGTCACATCCCTGGGCGCGGCGGCGCTGCACGATGTAGTCACCACCTTGCGCCGACGCGCCCCACACCTGCCGGTGGTGTTGCTGCCCGCAGCAGTGCAGGGTGCAGGCGCGCCCGCCGAGTTGTGCGAAGCGCTCTCAAAAATGTATCTGTTAGCCCATTCAAATCAAGGGCTAAAGGCTGATTTTTCTTATAAGAATAAAACCGGTTCTGCGCCACCACCGGTGGACGTGATTCTGCTGGTGCGCGGCGGCGGTGCGATGGAAGACCTGTGGGCTTTCAACGACGAACAACTGGCGCAGACGATTGCACGCAGCCCGGTGCCGCTGGTGTGCGGTGTGGGCCACGAGACCGACTTCACTATCGCCGATTTTGTGGCTGACGTGCGCGCTCCCACACCTACGGCCGCCGCTGAAATGGTAGCGCAGCCGTGTGAAACGTGGCTGGGCGCGCTGGACGTGCAGCAACGTCGCCTGCGCGATGCGCTGCAACGCACGCTGGACCGACAAGGGCAGCGTCTGGATACCGCTGCGTCGCGCCTGGGGCGGCCGTCGCAACGGCTGACAGCGCAGCAACTGCGTTTGAGCGGTGCGGCACCTCGACTGAACAGTGCGGTGCGAGCGCTGTTGCTGGGGCATCAGCAACACCTGCAGCGCTTGGGCACCCAGTTGCCACCGGCAGCGCAGCGCGCACTGGCGGTGCCAACGCAACAGCTCGATCGTGCCGCGCTGCGCCTGGGTCTGCTGGACCCATGCCTGGTGCTGGCGCGCGGCTACGCTTGGCTCACGGACGCACAGGGACACGCCATCGGCCGCGTGGCACAGACGCGCGCCGGGCAGGCTGTGCGCGCTACCCTTGTTGACGGCACGGTTGATTTGCGCGTGCTGCACGAGCCGCAGTGAAATTTTTTACAATCTGCCCGACTTAACCACCCAACGAGAGGACACCATGGAACACACCTTGCCCGCACTGCCTTTTGCCATTGACGCGCTGGCACCGCATTACTCCAAAGAGACGCTGGAGTACCACCACGGCAAGCACCACAACGCCTATGTCGTGAACCTGAACAACCTGCAAAAGGGCACCGAATTCGAGACCCTGGACCTGGAATCGATCGTCAAGAAAGCCAGTGGCGGCATCTATAACAACGCCGCACAAATCTGGAACCACACGTTTTTCTGGAATTGCCTCAAACCCAACGGCGGCGGTGAACCCACCGGCGCGCTGGCTGCGGCCATCAACGCCAAGTGGGGCAGCTACGCGGCGTTCAAGGAAGCGTTTGTCAAATCGGCAGTGGGCAATTTCGGTTCTGGCTGGACCTGGTTGGTGAAAAAGGCCGATGGCAGCGTCGATATCGTCAACATGGGCGCGGCCGGCACGCCCCTGACCACGGCTGACAAAGCGCTGCTGACGGTGGACGTGTGGGAGCACGCCTATTACATCGACTACCGCAATGCACGGCCCAAGTACGTGGAGACCTTCCTAGATAAGCTGGTGAACTGGTCGTTTGCCGAAAAGAACTTTGCCTGAATGTCAGGCAAGACATAAAAAATCCGCCTTCGGGCGGTTTTTTTATGGTTTTTTTGCATCCAGCCTCTTCAAATAAGCGTGAATAGCTATTAACAAAAGAGCATCATCTGTTCCCTTATCTGATCACAAAGGGCCGCCCGGCTAGCTTGAATCCGGCCTTAATGCCCTTTTTCTCGAACCAGCCCTGGTTCATTTCCAGCACGTAGCGCACCGGCTTGGCCGAGCAATGCGAGTCGGTTGTGAGCGGCTTCATGTCGGCTAGGTTGACGATGGTGCCGTCGTCAGCCACAAACGCTGCAGTGAGCGGGATCAGCGTGTTCTTCATCCAGAAGCATTGTTCGCTGGGGCCGTCAAAGACAAACAGCATGCCCTCGCCGGCCGGCATCTGCTGGCGGTGCATCAAGCCGGTGGAGCGCTGGTCTTGCGTAGCCGCCACCTGAGTATCAATCAGGAACATGCCCGCGGTGATCTGGATGCGCGGCAGGTTCAGTTGTGGCGCGTTCTGTGCCCAACCAGGTGTGCACCAAAAGGCAAGGCAGTAAAAAAAGAGCGAAGCGATGTGTTTCATGGCATGATTGTCCACGGACTTGGCCAAAAAAAACCCGCCGAAGCGGGTTTTTGAATCAGGCCAGAGGCTTGATTACTGGGCAGCAGAAGCCTTGGCAGCAGCTTTTTTGGCCTTCTTGGCTTTTTTGGCCTTCTTGGCGGGAGCAGCTTTTTCAGCAGCGGCAGCAGCCGGAGCAGCTTCAGCCTTGGCCGGAGCAGCAGCTTCAACCTTGGCGGCTGCGGGAGCAGCAGCGGGGGCGGGCGTGGCAGCAAAAACGCCAGAAGCGAAAAGACCTGCAACCAGAGCAGCGAGAAGTTTGTTCATTTGTAAGTTTCCTTGAAGTAACGTTAAGACAAAAAACCTTCTTTGTTTGAGGAAGGTCAACCCGTAACGACGCAACGGGCAATCGGTTGACAGGAATTGGTAATTTATCGCACTAGAATCAAAAAGCTGAGCGATTGCACCGGATTCAGCAGTTATCGGGTGTTCGGCTCGAAACACAATTTGTGACCAACCAACGGAGACTTCATCGCATGTATCAACACATCAAAGTGCCTGCTCAGGGCAAAAAAATCACCGTCAACGCTGACAATTCGCTGAATGTTCCCGATGAGCCCATCATCCCGTTCATCGTCGGTGACGGAACCGGTTTTGACATCACACCGGTGATGATCAAGGTGGTGGATGCGGCCGTGGCCAAGGCCTATGGCAGCAAGAAAAAAATTCACTGGATGGAAGTTTATGCTGGCGAAAAGGCCACCACAGTGTATGGGCCGGATGTCTGGTTTCCGTCCGAAACGATCGATGCCTTGAAAGAATACGTGGTGTCGATCAAAGGCCCCTTGACAACGCCCATTGGTGGCGGCATTCGCTCGCTCAACGTGTTCATGCGCCAAGAGCTTGATCTGTACGTCTGCCTGCGCCCGATTCAGTACTTTGAAGGCGTGCCCAGCCCGGTCAAAGAGCCTGAAAAGACCAACATGGTGATCTTTCGAGAAAACACCGAAGACATTTATTGCGGTATCGAATTTGAAGCCGAGTCGCCCAAGGCCAAGAAAATCATCAAATTCCTGCAAGAAGAACTGGGTGTCACCAAGATCCGCTTCCCCAACACGTCGGGCATTGGCATCAAACCCGTGTCGCGTGAAGGTACCGAGCGTCTGGTGCGCCAGGCCATCCAGTACGCGATCAACAATGACAAGCCCAATGTGACGCTGGTGCACAAGGGCAACATCATGAAATTCACCGAAGGCGCGTTCCGTGATTGGGGCTATGGTCTGGCCAAGAAAGAATTTGGCGCCGTTGAGATGGACGGCGGCCCATGGTGCAAATTCAAGAACCCCAAGACGGGCAAAGACATTGTGGTCAAAGACTGTATTGCCGACGCCTTCTTGCAACAAATCTTGCTGCGCCCGGCCGAATACAGCGTCATCGCCACCATGAACCTGAACGGCGACTTCATCTCTGACGCGCTGGCTGCACAGGTGGGTGGTATCGGTATTGCTGCCGGTGCCAACCTGTCCGACGCCGTGGCCTGCTTTGAAGCCACGCACGGCACGGCACCCAAGTACGCTGGTAAGGACTACGTGAACCCGGGTTCCGAAATCCTGTCGGCCGAGATGATGCTGCGCTACATGGGCTGGTTTGAGGCAGCGGATGCCATCATCAACTCGATGGGACGCTCGATCAAGAGCAAGAAAGTCACCTACGATTTTGCTCGCCTGATGGACGGTGCGACGCAAGTCAGTTGCTCTGGCTTCGGTCAAGTGATGATTGACAATATGTAGTTAAGTTACATACAGTGGTCGCCAAAGACCACCAAAGACCATCAAAGAACAAACCCCAAGTGATTGATTTACTTGGGGTTTTTACATCATGTCAAGGCAAGCGCACCGGGGGTCAGGGTGCAAGCACCCGCCCCGGATTCATCACATTGAGCGGGTCCAGTGCCTGCTTGATGGAACGCATCAGCCCCAGCGCCACGGGCGATTTGTAGTACGCCAAGTGCTCTACCTTCAGGCTGCCAATGCCATGTTCGGCAGAGATCGAGCCACCAAAAGCGGCTACTGAATCAAACACGATGCGGTTCACCTCAGGCTCGCGCGCATGTAAGAACGCAGCCGCATCCCCACCCAGCGGCGCTTGCACGTTGTAGTGCAGGTTGCCGTCGCCCAGGTGGCCAAAATTCACCAGCCGCACGCCAGCAATGGCAGCCGCCAGCAGCGCGTCGGTGGCCTGCACAAACGCCGGAATGCTGGAAATCGGCACCGAAATGTCGTGTTTGATGTTCAGCCCTTCTTCGGCCTGCGCCAGCGGAATGCTTTCGCGGATTTGCCACAGCGTTTTGGCCTGCGTCAGGTTTTCAGCCACCACGGCGTCACTGACGCAACCGTCGCTGAGCGCGGCTTCCAGCAGGGCTTCAAAGCGCGCGCGTGCATGGGGCTCGGATTCGTGGTCAGAGTTTTCCAGCAGCACGCAAAACGGTGCGTCTTGCCACAACGGCACGCGCAGCGCTTTAAAGTGCTGTTGTACCAGGCTCAGGGCAAACTGTCCCATCACTTCAAAGCCAGTCAAGCCTGCACCCAGATGGTGGTGCGCCAGGCCCAGCAGTTGCACTGCGGACTGTAGTGACGGCACGGTGGCCCACGCGGTCAGTTGCGCGGCGGGCAGGGGACTCAGCTTCATGGTGGCTGCGGTGATGACGCCCAGCGTGCCCTCCGAGCCAATGAACAGGTGGCGCAGGTCGTAGCCGGTGTTGTCCTTGCGCAGGCCGCTCAAGCCATTCCAGATGTCGCCCTGCGCGGTGACCACTTCCAGGCCCAGGCACAGCTCGCGCGCATTGCCCCAGCGCACCACCTGCGTGCCACCGGCGTTGCTGCCCAGGTTGCCACCGAGCGTGCACGAGCCTTCGGCGGCCAGGCTCAAGGGGAACAAATACCCGGCTTCATGGGCACGCTGTTGCAGGGTTTGCAAGATGCAACCTGCCTCGGCAGTCAACGTCAGGTTGGCCGGGTCGATTTGGCGCACCGCGTTCAGGCGCTGTAAGCTCAGCACGATCTGCTGGCCCGATGCATCGGGCGTGGAGCCCACCACCAACCCGGTGTTGCCGCCTTGGGGCACGATGCTGATGCCGCTGTGCGGGTGCATGGTGCGGTAAGCGGCGCAGGCTTTCACAATGCGCGCCACTTCTTGCGTGGTAGCGGGTTGTACAACGGCCAAGGGCTTGCCTTGTGCGCGCTTGCGCCAATCGTTGGTCCAGGCGCTCAGGTCGCCCGTGGTCAATACATGAGCGTCGCCGACAATGGCACGCAGCTCAGGCAGCAGGGGTTTCATGGACAGGGCTTTCATACGGATGGATTCTGGGGCCACGCAAGCGCAGCCGCACGTGCAGCGCGCAGGCGACAAACAGCAGCAGACACAACACAATTTGCAGCAGCGCCAGCACATTCGACGGGGGTGTGTCGCTGTAAGCGCGCACCACGCCTTCGGCAAAATACAGCCACACCATCAAGCTGACCCAGCGGTAGGTGTACATGCGGTTTTTCAGCAGCCCCGCCAGCGGCAGGCACAGCGGCAGCACCTTCAGCGCCAGCCACGATCCACCGGGTCGAAGTGGTGCCAGCCAAAGCTCCCACGCCAGCCCCAGCGCGATCAGCCCCAACAGGCTGGCCACGGCCAGCGCGCGGCTGGCCGCAACCGCCGCACGCGGTGCAAGGGCAGGGGTTGGCCGGGCAGTATTCATGGGAGTGGCATCATAGCGGTCATGACCGACCCCAACACGCACCCTGGCGACTGGCCGCATTGGCTGGAAGCGTTTTTTCAAGAATTGCGGCGTTTCCCCTGGCGCAACACCGCGCACACGCTGCGCGAGCGCTTTCGTGAAGACCATCTGGGTCTGACCGCCAGCAGCCTCACGTTCACCACCACCATCGCGCTGGTGCCGCTCTTTACCGTGGTGTTGGCGGTGTTTACCGCGTTTCCGATGTTTGCCAAGTTGCAGGGGGTGTTGCAGCAGTGGCTGGTGCAAAGCCTGGTGCCCGACAACATTGCGCGCCAGGTGCTGGGGTATCTGACGCAGTTCGCAGGCAAGGCCAGCCGACTGGGTGGGGTCGGGGTGATGGTGCTGTTTGTCACCGCGCTGGCGTTGATTTTGACCATCGACCGTACGCTCAACGCCATCTGGCGGGTGCGCCAGCCACGGCCGCTGGGGCAGCGCGTGCTGGTGTATTGGGCTCTGGTCACGCTCGGGCCGCTGCTGCTGGCGGCCAGCCTGTCGCTCACGTCTTACGTGTTGTCGGCGTCCAGGGGACTGGTGGGTGCCTTGCCTGGCAGTGTGCAGTGGTTGCTAGATGCGCTGCAGTTTTTGCTGCTAACCTGGGGGATGGCGGCACTGTATCGCTACGTGCCCAACACCCGGGTGCGCTGGTCGCACGCCTGGGCTGGCGGCCTGTTTGTCTCCATCGGCTTTGAACTGGCCAAGCAGTTGCTGGTGCTCTACCTGAGCAAAGTGCCAACCTATTCGGTGCTGTACGGCGCCTTTGCCACCGTACCCATTTTGCTGATCTGGATCTACGTTGGCTGGGTGATTGTGCTGCTGGGCGCGGTCATCGCGGCGTATTTGCCGAGCCTGCTGGCCGGTGTGCGGCGGCGCCCGCACGCGCATGGATGGCACTTTATGCTGGCTTTGGAAATCTTGGCCGCGCTCGACCGGGTGGCTGGCACGCCTGCCCGAGGATCAAGCCTGGAAGGGCTGGATGCGGGTTTGCGCGTTGATTCACTACAGTTGGAGCCAGTACTGGAAACACTGGCTGCGCTGGACTGGGTCGGGCAACTACAGGAAGACCGTGCTACCGAAGGTGCACGTTGGGTGTTGCTGGTGAACCCGGACCAGCAGACGCTGGGGCCGCTGGCGGAGCGTTTGTTGCTTCAGCACGCGCCTAGCACCGAGGCAGTATGGAAAAGCGCACGTTTAGCCAACTTGATGCTACGTGAGGCGTTATAAAAGTGAAAATGACCGCATCCGCCTTGCTAGGCTGTTCGTATGAATTGGGTCACAATGCGCCATTGATTTTGTCCAAGCGTTTCAACCTGACAGAAGGATCTGTTGGCTATGTCGTCAAAGTTGCGTCGCACGTTGATCATCAGCGCACTGGTGGATGCGCTGGTGTTCACTTGGGTGCGGTTGGGACCGGGTGGCACAGGTGAGTGAAGTCATCGCGTTGGCAGCGTTGCTGATGCTGGTGCTGGTGCTGGCCTGGTTGGTCTATCGCGCCACGACCAGTCGCCAGCGGGCCGAGCTGCTGGCGCGCGATCTGGCAGCCAACCAAGGTGAGCTGGCGCAACTTAACCAGGAACTGATTGACACCTTGAGGGCGCTGCCCGATTTGATGTTTGAAATGGATGGTCGGGGGCGGTACCTGAAAGTGCACGCCGCGCATCGGGAGCGGTTGGCCATGCCACCCGAGCAATTGTTGGGGAAAACACTGGCCGAGGTGTTGCCGCCTGAGCCAGCGCAGACGACAATGGCGGCCATTCATGAGGCGCATGAAAACGGCTTTTCGCTGGGGCACCAGATTGAACTGCAGACCGCCGACGGCGTGCAGTGGTTTGAACTGTCGGTGTCCAAAAAAAGCGCGCGCCAAGACGCAGAAGCCACTTTTCTGGTGCTGTCGCGCAACATCACGCAGCGCAAGTTGGCGCAACAGAAGGCCGAGCGTCTGAGCCGTTTGTACGCCGCTTTGAGCCAGTGCAATCAGGCCATTGTGCGCTGCCAAAACAAAGATGAGCTGTTTGCCATTCTGTGCCGCGACGCGGTCAATTTTGGTGGCATGCGCCTGGCCTGGATCGGTGAACCCGACGCGGACGCGCAATCTGTGCGGCCCGTGGCGTGGTTTGGCGACGGTACCGACTATCTGGAAGGCGTGGGCGTGAGCCTGGATCCGGCCAATCCGGCCAGCCACGGACCGGTGGGCACGTCGATGCGTGAGGATGCATCTTGCTGGGTGCAGGATTTCCAAAACGATCCCAGTTCCGCACCTTGGCATGAGCGTGCCCGCAGATACGGATGGGCGGCGGTGGCCAGCCTGCCGCTGCGGCAAAAGGGCAAGGTCGTGGGCGCTTTTGCGGTGTACTCTGACACGATAAACGCGTTTGACGAAGCGGCACAAGCCTTGCTGACCGAAATGGCGATGGATATCAGCTACGCGCTGGATCGGATGAAAGATCAACAGGAAAGCCTGGAGGTGCAGCGCAGGTTGCTGGAAAGCGAGGAGCGCTACCGAAAGGCTTTTCGCACCAGTCCAGATTCGGTCAATATCAACCGTCTGGCAGATGGTTTGTATCTTGACGTGAATGAGGGTTTTGAACAGTTGACCGGGTGGTCCAGCGACGAAGTGCTTGGAAAAACGTCAGCGCAAATTAGCATCTGGCATGATCTGGCCGATCGGCAACGGCTGGTGGAGGTGCTGCGCAAGGACGGGCGCTGTACCAATCTGGAGGCCGATTTCGTTAAAAAAGACGGTGGCGTCGTGCATGCATTGATGTCGGCGGCAGTCGTTTCATTCAATGGGGTGCCCTGCATTCTGTCGATCACCCGTGACATCGGTGAGATGCGCCGTGCGCAGGCGCAGATACAGCATCTGGCGCATTTTGACCAGCTCACCGGTTTGCCCAACCGCTCGCTGGTGCGCGAGCATTTTGATTTGATGTGCAACCTGGCCAAGCGTGGGCACGAACATCTGGCGGTGATGTTCCTCGACCTGGATCATTTCAAGACCATCAACGACACGCTGGGGCACAGTGTGGGCGACCGCTTGCTTGTGGAGGTGTCCCGGCGGCTGACGGCTTTGCTGCGTGCGCAAGACAGCCTGTCGCGCATGGGCGGTGACGAATTCATTTTGCTGCTGCCCTCGGTCGATGCGGAAGGCGCGGCGCAGGTTGCCATGAAGATGACGAGCGCGCTGGAGCAGCCCTGCATGGTGGACCACATGGAGCTGGTGGCAACGGCCTCGATCGGGATTGCCATGTTCCCGCAAGACGGGCAAGACTTTGAAACTCTGGCCAAAAATGCCGACACGGCGTGTACCGCGTCAAGCAGGCCAACCGCAACGCGTTTTGCTTCTTTACCCAAGAGATGCAGGCCCAGTCGGAGCGCACGCTCAAGTTGGTCAATGCCATGCGCCATGCGCTGGAGCGCCATGAATTTGAATTGCACTACCAGCCACAGATGTCGTTGCAAGACGGTCGTGTGGTAGGGGCCGAGGCGCTGTTGCGCTGGCGCAGTGCTGAGTTTGGTCCGCTGTCGCCAGCGGAGTTCATTCCCATTGCAGAAGACAGCGGGCAGATTCTGGAGCTGGGCGAATGGGTCATGCGTACGGCGGCGCAGCAAGCCAAGCAGTGGCAGACGATGGGGTTTGCACCCCTCACCATGGCGGTCAATCTGTCGGCGGTGCAGTTTCGCCACCCGAACCTGTTTAACATGGTCACGCGTATTCTGGAGCAGGCCGACCTGCCTGCACAGTTTCTGGAAATCGAGTTGACCGAAGCCACCGCCATGGACAACCCGGTGGCGGCGATCGCGTTGATGAACCGGCTGCACGACCTGGGCGTTCGCATGTCCATTGACGACTTTGGTACCGGTTATTCGTCCTTAAGCTACCTGAAAAAGTTCAACGTCTCCAAGCTCAAGATCGACCAGTCTTTTGTGCGTGACATCAGCGACGACCCGGACGACAAGGCCATCGTGTCGGCCATCATCAATCTGGCCAGCAGCCTGGGCATGCACACCATTGCCGAGGGGGTTGAAACCGCGAGCCAATTGGCCTACCTGAGGTTGCAGGGCTGCGACGAGGTGCAGGGGTTTTACTTCAGCAGACCGTTGCCAGCGTCGCAATTTGAGGCCTTCATGCGCGAGCACATGGCACATCAGGGCTGAGTCTGGCTGGGCTTGCTGGTGGCTTTGTCGTAGCCGTTTTCAGCTCGCCAGAAAATCGCGCAGCGCAAACAAGGTGGCGTCGGGCGCTTCGGTCATCTGGTTGTGACCGACCGGCAGCATCACCACCTGCACCTGCTTGCCGCTGGTACGCGCCGCACTGATCAAGCCCTGCGCCGCTTTGGGCGGCGTCATCTGGTCATGTTCGCCCAGCACAAACAGCACCGGGCAGGTGATCTGCGTGATGGCGGCGTCGGCACCGCTGTAGCTGTCGCAGGCCTTGAAGCCGCGGTAAAACACGTTGACCGTTTTGTTGCTGGCGAGCACGCGTCGGCCCAGCGCCAGGCCGGCACCATAGACCCAGGTGCCCGGCCCCAGGGCCGAGGGCGGCGGTGCCAACGTGCTGCGCGAAAAAACGTTCACCAGCTTGATGGCTTGTTCGGGATTGTTGACCGACGCATCCAGCAAGGCTGGCGACACGCGCATCGGGCTGGCGCTGCCAATCAGCACCAGGTGGCTGGCGCGCTCTTTGAGCTGTGCGGCGGTTTCCAGCGCAATCAGCGAGCCCCAGCTGTGCCCCACCAGCGCGGCGCGCTCCACACCTGCTGCGTCCAACAGCGCTGCCACAAAGTCTGCGGCCTGCGCCACGCTCTCAGGTGCGTCGCCCTGGCTGCGGCCGTGGCCGGGCAGGTCGAGCGCCAGCACGTTGTAGCCGTGGTGCGCCAGATAGCGGCTTTGCAAAATCCAGACGCTGTGGTCGTTGAGCACGCCGTGGATGAACACTACTGTGGGTTTCGCGGCGTCAAACGGCTGGCCACCTGTGTAGCAATAAATGGGGGCCTGGTGGACGGTGACATACATGGTGGATCGTTCCGATATTTAGATAAGAAAAGTGCCTCTAGCCCTTGCTGTATAAGCGCAGACAGCTACTAATAACGATGCAATCATGGCTGAGCGGCGGCGGCCCTCTCAGCCGCTTTGAGCGCCCGCTTCAGATCGTCTACCAGGTCGTCGGCGTCTTCCAGACCAATCGACAAGCGGATCGTGCCTTGCGATATGCCCGCACCTGCCAGCGCCGCGTCGTCCATGCGAAAGTGCGTGGTGCTGGCCGGGTGAATCACCAGGCTGCGGCAGTCGCCCACGTTGGCCAGGTGGCTGAACAACTTGAGTGTTTCGACAAACTTTTTGCCCTGCGCGCGGTCACCTTTCAGGTCAAAACTGAACACTGACCCGGCCCCGCGCGGCAGCAGCTTTTGCGCCAGCGCGTGGCTGGGATGCGTGGGCAGCATGGGGTGACCCACGCGCGACACAAATGGGTGACTGGCCAGAAACGCCACCACTTTTTGCGTGTTGCGCATGTGCTGCGCCATGCGCAGCGGCAAGGTTTCGGTGCCCTGCAAGATCAGCCAGGCTGAATGCGGGCTCAAACACGCGCCAAAGTCGCGCAAGCCTTCTCGGCGCGCGCGCAGCAGAAAGGCACCTACGGTGGACTCTTCGCTGAACACCATGCCATGAAAGCCGTCGTAGGGCTGCGTGAGCTCAGGAAATTTGCCGCTGGCGTCCCAGTCAAAACTGCCGCCGTCCACCACCACGCCGCCAATCACCGTGCCGTGGCCGCTTAAAAATTTGGTTGCCGAGTGATAGACAAGGTCCGCGCCGTGCTCGAACGGCTTCATCAGCCAGGGCGTGGTCAGCGTGGAGTCCACCAGCAGCGGCACGCCCGCGTCGTGTGCAATCGACGCCACCGTGGGAATGTCCAGCACGTCGAGCCCCGGGTTGCCCACGGTTTCGCCGAACAGCAGTTTGGTGTTGGGGCGAATGGCCGCGCGCCAGCCGTCAATGTCACCGGGCTTGACAAACGTGGTCTCGATGCCAAAGCGGCGCAGCGTGTAGTGCAGCAGGTTCTGGCTGCCGCCGTACAGCGCGGTGCTGGCCACGATGTGGCTGCCCGCGCCCATCAGCGTGGCAATGCTCAGGTGCAGCGCGGCCTGGCCGCTGGCGGTGGTGATGGCGCCAATGCCGCCTTCAAGTGCCGCCATGCGCTCTTCGAGCACCGCGTTGGTGGGGTTGCTGATGCGGCTATAGACGTGCCCGGCGCGCTCCAGATTAAACAGTGATTGGGCGTGTTCGCTGGACTCAAAAACAAACGAGGTGCTCAAGTGAATTGGCACCGCGCGCGCGCCCGTGGCGGGGTCGGGGGCTGCGCCCGCGTGCAGGCACAGTGTGTCAAAACCAGGATCGGCGTAACCAGACATGGGGTTCCTTTGCAGTAAGACCAAACTTGCGGACAGCATTTTCAACCAGATGACGACTGGCATGATGGTAATCACTAGGTCTGCCAGTGCATTTGTGGGCTATATTCCTGCCAACCAACCCATGCGGGTTGCCCATACCCATGAAGGAGACCTATGAAAGTCAGTGATATTTTGCGCATCAAAGGCGGCACCCTTTACACCGCCAACCCGGACCAATCTTTGATGAGCGCCTTGGAGCAGATGAACGAGCGCGATATTGGCTCGCTGGTGGTGATGGATCATGGCGAACTGGTAGGCATGGTGACCGTGCGTGAACTCACCCAGGTGCTGGTCAAAACCAAGGGCAATATCACGCAGTCCACCGTGCGCGCGGCCATGGACGACCATCCGCTGACCTGCACCACCGAAACCGATATGGACGAAGTGCGCCGCATGATGCTTGACAGCCATGCGCGTTACATGCCGGTGATGAACAAGAAGACACTCATGGGTGTGATCAGCTTTCACGACGTGGCGCGCGCCGTGGTGGACAGCCAGAGCTTTGAGAACAAGATGCTCAAGGCCTACATCCACGACTGGCCCGAAGGCGAAGGCCCGGACGACGCGCCCAAGCTGTAAATTGAAGCGGAACTGTCGGCGTGGCGATGTCATGCCGGACCCGATCCGGCATCCATGAATCGTCCCCGCGGTTGGTGTCTTGTCGCCTGCTCAGGGATAATCACTCCCCATGAGCGGCAATACCTTCGGAACCCTATTCGCAGTCACCAACTTTGGTGAATCCCACGGCCCGGCCATTGGCTGCGTGATTGATGGCTGCCCGCCCGGGCTGGCGTTGTCGGAGGCCGACATCCAAGGCGACCTGGATCGCCGCCGCCCCGGCACCAGCCAATTCGTGACCCAGCGCAACGAACCTGACGCGGTTGAAATCCTCAGTGGCGTGTATGAAGGCCAAACCACCGGCACGCCGATCTGCCTGCTGATTAAAAACACCGACCAGCGCAGCAAGGATTACGGCAACATCGTTCAGACCTTTCGCCCGGGTCACGCCGATTACGCGTACTTTCAGAAATACGGCATCCGCGACCCGCGTGGCGGTGGCCGCAGCAGCGCCCGGCTCACCGCGCCCATGGTGGCAGCGGGGGCTGTGGCCAAAAAGTGGCTGTTTGAAAAATACGGCACCACCTTTCGCGGCTGCATGACGCAAATTGGCGAATTGCCGATTGCCTTTGAATCGTGGGAGCACGTGCCCCACAGCCCGTTTTTTGCCCCGGTAGCCGATGTGAGCGCGCTGGAAGCTTACCTGGCCGCGTTGCGCAAGGCCGGTGACAGTTGCGGTGCACGCCTGCGCGTGAGTGCATCCAACGTGCCGGTGGGCCTGGGCGAGCCGCTGTTTGACAAGATGGACGCCGACATTGCTTACGCCATGATGGGCATCAACGCGGTGAAGGGCGTGGAAATTGGCGCTGGTTTTGCTTGTGTGGCGCAGCGCGGCAGCACGCACGGAGACGCGCTTTCAGCCGCCGGGTTCATGGGCAACAACGCGGGCGGTACTTTGGGTGGCATCACCAGCGGGCAAGACCTGGAAGTGTCGGTGGCGATCAAGCCCACCAGCTCGATCCTGACCCCACGTGCCTCCATTGACGTTCATGGCCAGCCGACCGAGGTGGTCACCAAAGGTCGCCACGACCCCTGCGTAGGCATTCGCGCCACCCCCATTCTGGAAGCCATGCTGGCGTTGGTGGTGATGGACCACGCACTGCGCCAGCGAGCCCAATGTGGCGATGTGGTCAGTGTGTTGCGTCCGATTGCGGCGTCGGCTTGACAGACCCGGCCAGTTCGGCCAGGCGCAGTTCCGTGGCCTGCTGCTCAGCGGCATCCAGAAACATGGTCTGCCGCAAGCGCAGGCGCAACATCGGTACGGACATCAAATTCGCTTGCAAACCGGCGCGCACCCAGCGCAGATCACGCGGTTCGCCGCGCGCTAGCTTGGAGATGGCGGCATCGTTGGCATCCAGACAATGGGCTACCACGGGTGGACGCTCAATCAAAATCAGCCGTTGCGCCCAGCCTTGCGGCAGGGTTGGCAGGTGGGGCGACACGGGATCCAGATAAACACCATGCTGCTGGTGATAGGGGCTGCCTTCGCCCAGTTGGATCGCCAGATCAAACACGCGCGGTGGGTCGGCCAAGGTGTAGCAATCAGCATCAATGGACAGCGTCATGTCCCTCGGAATGGCCTCCACCTGCGCCATTCCCAGCACCGACAAGCTGCCAATGACCACATAGTCGCGATGGCCGCATAAGGCTTGTGCGGCTGCCAACAGTTGCATGAGAGCATCGACATTCATGGCGGGTTGGTCGCAAACGGCGAGTTTTGTCGCATGGCGGGGCCCCAGCCTTCGGAATCACTGCACATGCGCTGTGCCAGTTCTGTGACAGGCAATGCCAGCCAGTTTTGCCAACGTTCGATGTAATCGGCACTGCACAGCTGTTCTGCCTGCCAGCGTTGCACCACACTGCGCGCGGCTTCCAGGTGAAGTTGCTGCGTGGCGGGTTCGGCGCACAGCAAGGCAATGGCCCACTGCTGGTGGCGCATCAGTCGTTGCAATTCGCGCTGCTGTTGTTGCGTACGCGCAGCTTGCTGCAAAGAGGGCGTGGCCGCCGCCGCCTCGGGCGACATGACAATGGCCACAATTTTTTGATGCCGTTCAATCGCCACCGGGCTTTGCGCCAAGTGACCCATGAGTGCACCAAAATTCTGTTTGGCTTGGGAGGCTGAAAAAGTAAGCATGCGATTATTTTAGACAAAAACGTATTTTTGGACAAAATTACTGCCTATGTCTGGTTTGAAGTCGATTGAATGCCACCAACCAGTCAAGACTGCATAGCTCGTCATTCGGCAAAGGCACAGATAATTCATCCCCTTTGATGAGTCATGTCGCTTCATGAAAACCCCCGAACTATTGGCTCCGGCCGGCTCCCTGGCCATGCTGGAAACGGCACTGGCCTTTGGCGCCAACGCCATTTACGCCGGTCAGCCCCGCTACTCTCTGCGCGTGCGCAACAACGACTTTGGTGACATCGAGGTGTTGAAGCAGGGTATCGACACCGCGCACGCCAAAGGTGCGCGCTTCTTTTTGGTGAGCAATATCTTCCCGCATGGCAACAAAATAAGGCACTACATCGACAACATGGCGCCGGTGATTGCCTTGAAGCCCAATGCCATGATCATGTCCGACCCCGGCCTGATCATGATGGTGCGCGAAACCTGGCCCGAGATGGAAATCCACCTCTCTGTGCAGTCCAACACCGTCAACTCGGCGGCGGTCAAGTTCTGGCAAAAAGTGGGGCTCAAACGCATCATTTTGTCGCGCGAGCTCTCCTTAGACCAAGTCGAAGAAATCCGCCAGGCCTGCCCCGACATGGAGCTGGAAGTGTTTGTGCACGGCGCGCTGTGCATTGCCTATTCGGGCCGCTGCCTGCTGTCGGGCTACTTCAACCACCGCGATGCCAACCAGGGCAGTTGCACCAATTCGTGCCGCTGGGACTACAAAACGCAACCCGGCGTGGTCGATGCCTCGGGCGACGTGCTGACCGCGCAAGCGGCGCGGGAACAAGCGCAGCAGCCAGCCGGTGCAGACCCGGCGCCGGGCGGGTGTGGGTCTGCGGCGCTTATGCCGGGTACGCCGCAGCCGCTGGTGCGCGCAGCGCAGGCCGATCAGGTCTATCTGATCGAAGAAAGTCAGCGCACGGGCAGCTATATGCCCATCGAAGAAGACGAGCACGGCACCTACGTGATGAACAGCAAAGACCTGCGCGCCATCGAGCACGTCCAACGACTGGTTGAAATGGGTGTGGATTCGCTCAAGATCGAAGGCCGCACCAAAAGCCCGTATTACGTGGCGCGCACGGTGCAAAGCTACCGCCGCGCCATTGACGACGCCGTGGCTGGGCGCGAACTTACCCCCGAATTGCTGGGGCAACTCGAAGGCCTGGCTAACCGCGGCTACACCAGCGGTTTTTTTCAGCGCCACACGCCTGAAGAAACGCAAAATTACCTGCGCGGTTATTCCGAGTCGGGCCGCAGCCTGTATGTGGGCGATGCTCTGGAATTTGATGCAACGCGCGGCCTGATGAAGGTGAATGTGCGCAACCGCTTTGCCGTCGGTGACCGGCTGGAGATCATCCACCCGCAGGGCAATACCGATGTGCTGCTGGCACGCATGGAAAACGCCGACGCGCAGCCTATGGCGGTGGCCCCCGGCAGTGGCCACACCGTGTGGTTGTCGCTGCCCGAAAGCGCTGTGGGGGCGTTTGTGGCGCGCTATGTGAATTCTGTGCCCTAAGAATGCGCCGGGGGTGGTTGAGACTTGGATGGCGATCGGTGATAACTTAGGTCCATGCACAGCATTTTTTCAAGCACCTGGGCGCAGAGGTTTGGCGCTGTTTTCGCAGTTGGCTGCGCACCATGAATCCTGCCCTGCCGCCTTCCGAGCTGGTCGTCGCAAATGCACTGCGCTCAACCCTGCCGGTATTTAAAGCGGTTCCAGCTTTTGCGCCTGACCTGTCGAAAATCATGGCCAAATATCGCCGCCATGACCCGCCCCCTGACTTTGAGCGAATGGCAGCCTGAGAAACTATAGGGAACTAGGCACTGTCAAGTTCTGTGAAAATATTCCGAAATTCACAGATTGAAATTCCAAATTAAACGTCATTTATTTCCGAAATAAACGGTATCATGAGGCCATGAAAGTAGCGTCTCTTTACCCGCGCTGGATAGCGCCGCGAATCACCGAAGCCATGGCAGACACACCGGTGGTTCTGCTGGCTGGCCCCCGTCAGGCAGGCAAAACGACGCTGGCGCGGCAAGTGGCAGAAAGCAATTTGCGCTATTTGACACTCGATGATGAACTCACACTCTTGTCAGCGCGAAATGATCCGGTGGGCATGATTCGCAGCCTGGATCGGGCAGTGATTGATGAAATTCAACGTGCCCCTGGTTTGCTGCTGGCGATCAAGAAGAGCGTTGACGAAGATCGGCGACCCGGGCGGTTTTTGCTGACAGGTTCAGCCAATCTGATGACGATGCCCACTGTGGCCGACTCGTTGGCATGGCGCATGCAGACCTTGTCACTGTTGCCTTTGTCGCAAAGCGAAATCCAGGGGCAATCGACAAACTGGCTCGACGCTGTGTTTCAGGGCCGGATACCTGTACTGGGATCGCCATCGCGTGGGGGTGATCTGGTCGAGCGGGTGTTGCGTGGGGGTTACCCAGAGGCCGTTGCCAGGCCAACAAGCAGGCGTCGGGTGGCTTGGGCTCGGCAGTACATTGCTGCCATTCTTGCGCGCGATGTTCGTGACGTGGCGGGTATCGAAAAGTTGGACCAGTTGCCGCGTTTTTTACATGCCTTGGCCGAAACGGCCGGGCAGATGTGCAACTACACGCAACTGGCGGGAAAGGTGAACATGGATGGCAAGACGGCTGCCAAATACATGGGTGTTTTGGAGCAGATGTATTTGTTAAAACGTGTGGATGTGTGGGGGCTCAACCGGCTCAAGCGCCTCGTCAAGACACCCAAGTTGCAGTTCCTTGATGCGGGTCTGCTGGCTGCTGTGCTTGACGTGGATGCCGACAAGGTGCAGCAAGACCGCACCCGTTTTGGCCACGTCCTGGAAACATTTGTCTTTGCAGAACTGCTCAAACACAGCACCACGGCCGATGGCAATTACCGGCTCATGTATTACCGCGACACCGACAAGTTTGAGGTGGACTTGGTGATTGAAAATGCCGCCGGGCAGTTGGTTGGTGTGGAGGTCAAGGCAGCGGCCACGGTCAGGGAGAGTGATTTTCGGGGACTGAAAAAGTTATCCGGCATGGCGGGTGAACTGTTCAAGTTTGGCGTTTTGCTCTATGACGGTGACGAGACGCTGCCCTTGGGTAACGGCTTATGGGCTGCGCCGCTTGCGACTCTGTGGGGTAAATAGTCATCACTGTGCGGTTCTGTAACCGGCTCGGTACGCGGTCTTGGCACGTTGCCTTTTACGCGGATGCAAGAGCACCTGCCGGGTGCGACACTTTGATACGTACGGCCGAATGCCCGTGGTAGCAAGTTATATATTTTTTGGCCTCTAGCCCTTATAGAATAAGCGCAACTAGCTATTTTTATGGAAGCAATTCACATCCCGCCCGAAGAAGTCACCTTAAGTGCCATCCGCGCTCAGGGCGCGGGCGGGCAGAACGTCAACAAGGTCTCCAGCGCCATCCATTTGCGCTTTGACATTGCCGCCAGTAGCCTGCCCGCTGACGTCAAAGAACGCCTGCTGGCGTTGCGCGACAGCCGCATCAGCAAGGACGGCGTGCTGGTGCTCAAGGCGCAGCAACACCGCACGCAAGAGATGAACCGTTTTGACGCGCTGCTGCGCCTGCACGAACTGGTGGCCAGCGTGGCGCAGGCGCCCACACCCCGCAAAGCCACGCGGCCCACGCGTGCTGCGCGCCAGCGTCGGCTGGACGACAAGCGCCTGCACAGTAACATCAAGGCACAACGGCGGAAAGGTTTGGATGCTTAAATTTATTTTGAGTGGGTGGGTGCTGGCTTGTCTGGCCTTGCCGCCTTTGAGTTGGGCACAAGCTACTGCCGCGCCGAATACAACGGTTGCAGCTTCAGCGCCGCTGCAGGCTCCCGGTGAAGTCACGTTTTGCGTGGACCCCGACTGGCCGCCGTTTGAGCAGATTGATGCACAAGGCCAGCACGTGGGCATTGCGGCCGATTTGCTCAAGCTGGCCGCGCAGCGCAGCGGCATGAATCTGCGCCTGGTGCCCACGCGCGATTGGGACGAGAGCATCGCTGCGTCGCAGGCCGGGCGTTGTCAGCTGATGAGTTTTTTGAACCAAACTGCCAAGCGCGATGCTTGGCTGATTTTTACCGACCCGGTGCTGGTGGATGACAACGTGGTCATCACGCGCGAAGAGCATCCGTTTGTATCGAACCTGTCTGCATTGGCGGGAGAGACGCTGGTCTTGCCCAAGGGCACGTCGGTGAAAGAGCGCTTGCAGCGCGACTTTCTCAAGCTCAATATCGTTGAAGTCGATAGTGAAGCGCAGGCCTTCAAGATGGTGTCTGAGCGCCAGGCCGACATGACGTTTCGATCTCTGATTGTGGCGGCCGACACCATCAAGCGCCAGGGCTGGTTCAACCTGAAAATTGCCGGGCAGGTGCCGGGTTATGGCAATGCCTTGCGCATTGGCGTGCTCAAGTCACAGCCGGCGCTGCGTGATCGACTGAACCAGGGCGTGGCCAGCATCACACCCGTTGAACTACAGGCCATCATCAACCAGCATGTGGCCGCCGTGCAGATGGTCACCGGTGTGGACTACACCCTGATTGGCTGGTTGGCGGCGCTGCTGGGTGCGGTGGTATTGACCAGCGCTTACTGGATTGCACGTTTGCGCAAGGTGAACGCCAAGCTCAAAGACCTGTCACACCACGATGCGCTGACCGGTTTGCGCAACCGTACTGACTTTGATGATCTTTATGACCATGAACTGCAACGTTCCAGGCGTTTTGAGAAGGCTTTGTCAGTGGTGTTGCTTGACATTGATTTTTTCAAAAGAGTCAACGACGAACTGGGCCACCCGGCGGGCGACCGGGTGTTGCAGCAGGTGGCGCAATTGCTTAAGGATGGTGCGCGCACCATCGACCATGTGATCCGCTGGGGTGGTGAAGAATTCTTGTTGCTCTGCCCTGCGACCGATAGCGAGCAGGCGCTGACGCTGGCCGAGCGGCTGCTGCAAACCGCGCGTACGCACGACTTTGGCATTAGCCGCCCTGTCACGCTGAGTGCCGGTGTGGCCACGTTGGCACCAGAGGATGAGGCTGGACATATGTTTCAGAGCGTCGATACGGCGCTGTACCAGGCCAAAAACAGCGGCCGCGACCGCGTGGTGGTGTTCCAGCCCACGGAGTGCAAGCCTTGGCTTTGATCCAGTGGTTTCCCGGCCACATGCACCTGACGCAAAAGGCCATTGCTGAGCGCATCAAAGCGATTGACGTGGTGATTGAACTGCTGGACGCACGCCTGCCCGGCTCCAGCGCCAACCCGATGCTGGCCACGCTCACGCAGGGCAAGCCCGCGCTCAAAGTGCTTAACAAGCAGGACCTTGCCGACCCCGCGCGCACCGACGCCTGGCTGGCGCACTACAACGTGCAGCCTGGCACACGCGCCTTGGCGCTAGATGCCAGCATCAAGGCACCGGCCAAGGCTTTGCTTGCCGCTTGCCACGAACTTGCCCCCAACCGCAGCGGCATGGCCAAGCCAATGCGGGTGCTGATCTGTGGCATTCCCAACGTGGGCAAATCGACGCTGATCAATACGCTGGCGGGCAAGCGTGCCGCCAAAACGGGTGACGAAGCGGGCGTGACCAAGCTTGAGCAACGCATTGCCATTGCGCCCGATTTTTACCTGTACGACACGCCGGGCGTGCTGTGGCCGCGCATCATCGTGGCGCAAAGTGGCTACCACTTGGCCGCCAGCGGTGCGGTGGGGCGCAACGCGTTTGACGAGCAAGAAGTGGCGCTGGAGCTGCTGGACTACCTGCGTCAGCACTATGCGGCGCTGCTCCAGACACGTTATGGCGTCGAGTGCATGGCAACGCAAACTGGCGAACAACTGCTGGAGGCAATTGGCCGCAAGCGCGGTGCGCTACAGCGCCGTCAACAAGTGAACTGGCAAAAGGCCGCAGAACTGGTGATTGACGACTTTCGCTCGGGCGCGCTGGGCCGCATCACGCTGGAAACACCACCAGAATTTGCCATGTGGCTTGCAGCAGGCCAGACTCTGGATGCACAGCGCCAACTTAAAAAAGACGCTATTGAGCTGGACCGCAAAATTCGCTTCAAGCAGATCAAGCGGCCAGCCGTACCAAAGGCTTAAAAGCCTTCGAAATGCAGGCTCACGTTTGAGCAGGGATGCGCCACGCAGGGCAACACATAGCCTTCAGCTTTTTCTTCGGCGCTCAAGCCCGGCCAGTCGCATTCGTAGCGCACCTGGCCAGCATCCAACTTGGAAAAACAGGTGCGGCAGGTGCCGTTGCGGCACGAGCTTGGCCAGTCGATGCCACCGGCTTCCAGCGACAGCAACAGCGGCTGGTTGGCCCAGGCGTCAAACGCTTCTCCGCCTGGCATCACCGTGCCATTAAATAGGGCATTTTTCATTGAGGTGGGCATCTGGCGGATTTTATGGTGATAAATAAAGCCTGTAGCCAAAACGGATATTGCATCAATAGCTATAAAATGCGAAGCAAAACGATCCCTTCACCTGTGACCTCTGGTAAACCGAAATGCCCTTGAATCTAACCGTAGCCCCCGACCAGAACGACCCACATCCCCTGGTGATCTACCACGGCCGCAGTTGCCCCGACGGCTTTGCCGCTGCCTTGGCCGCATGGCTTTATTTTGGTGACCGGGCGCAGTACCTGGCGCTGGACCATGGTGACGTCAAAACCTTGGCCGATCTGCCGACGGTGGCGGGTCGGGCGGTCTATATCCTTGACTTTTCTTTTGCCGCGCCGCTGCTGCGCGCCATTGAGGAGCAGGCGGCCAAACTGGTGGTGCTGGACCATCACTTAAGCGCCGCTGAAAAACTCACTGGCTTCAAGTGCCGCTGCGGCGTGGTGCACTTTGACATGAAAAAATCTGGCGCGCGGCTGGCTTGGCATTTTTTTTACCCACAGCAGCCCGTTCCCGACCTGGTGCGCTTGGTGGAAGACCGCGACATCTGGGTCTGGCAGTACCCTGAAAGCGCCGGTTTTCTGTCCGCATTGGACATGGAGCCGCTGGAATTTGCCCGCTGGCAAACCATCGCCAACTTCAGTTCAGATGAACTGGCCGCCTACATCGGGCGTGGCCAAGCGATGGACGCCAAGTTCAACAAACTGGCCTTGGATATGGTGCAAAACGCCCAGCCGGTGGTGTTCAATGGCGTGGCGGGGCTGATGGCCAACGTGCCCAGCGCGTTTCATAGTCTGGTGGGTGACCTGCTGTGCAAGCAGTCGGGCACGTTCGCACTGCTGTGGACGGTAGACAAGCCCGGCGTGGTCAAGTGCGGTCTGCGCTCGCGCTCGGGCTTCAACTGCATCCCGTTGGCCGAATCGATGGGTGGTGGCGGCCACGCGCAGGCGTGTGGTTTCAAGATGCCCGTCAGCCGCTTGGCCGAGTTGCTGGGCGGTTCGTTCAGCGCAAGCTGAAGCCATCCTGAGATTTGCGGGTCAGACCACTCGAGCAGCGACGTGCTCTGACCCCAACTGATTAAGGCTGCGGGTCAGACCACTCGCGCAGCGACGTGCTCTGACCCCAACTGATTAAGGCTGCGGGTCAAACCACCCGCGCGAGCGATGTACCCCAACTGATCAAATCCCCAACAACTGCGCCAGCTGCGCCGTTTCCATGGCGCCGTTGAAGGTCACAATCTGACCAGTCTGGCGGTGCTTGGCCAGCAAAAACGGCACCGAATCGGCACCCAGCGCGGTCAACAGTTGGCCGTTGGTCTTGATCGCCTGACGCAGCTCGGCAGACACATTGTCGGGAGCAATCAGCCCCCCCTTGCCCGAGAGCAGCGACGCTTCATGCGCGCTCATGGTTTCCACCGGGTTCGGGGCGGTCATCAACGCGGCGGCCTGCGGCAGGCTCTTGGCGCTGAAACTCACCGGTAGCCAGACAAATTTGACTTTGCTCTGTAACGGCAGCGACGCCTGCCACAGCTTGCCGCAGTGCGGGCAGGTGGGTTCAAAAATGACATAAACCGTCTGGGCGCTCATCATGGCGCCCACGGTGAACCCTTTGCCGGTGTTCGCGACCGTGTCGTATATCGACGCACTGGGGGCTGCAGGGGCAACCGCTGGGGCAGGACTGGCCGCCGGCGTGGCAGCTTCTTGTTGTTTGGAACAGGCCGCCAGCGACAGCGCACCAGCCAGGCTGAGCGAGAGTAATAGAGACTTCAAGAGGCTTCCTTCAGACAAGTGATCGAAGTCGCTATTTTGTCAGCTAAAACCTGCTTTTGCAGACGTCAGCAAGGGATGGGGTGCGATGCAAACGGATGCGGACTGATTCCCTCTCCCAGAGGCAGAGGGAGTAAGCCTCTACAGCACATCAGTTTGAATTGCACCCCAGGGGATGCGGCCAATCGACGCCGTTGCCCCGGTGTCTTGGCCGGGGCGTGCGTTATGCGGCAACGACAGCGCCGGCCGCTTTTTCTGCCGTCTTTTTGACGGGCCTGGCAACCGCTTTGACCACCGGGCGTGTTTTGCGCACCACGCTGCGGCTGCGTTTGGCAACCACCTTGACGACTCGTTCACCGGCCACGCGGTTGGCCAGAGTGGCCGATTTTTGTTCGATCTGTTGCGCCAGGTTGCTTAGCGCCAGCGCGCCCGGCAAAGCTACTTGGGCCACGCTGCTGAGTACGTTGACGCCTGTTTTGTCTTCAAACCGATCCACGTTGTGCGCCACCGTCATGACACCGGCGTCGGCCAATTTGACAATTTGGTTGACGACACCCTGGGCGCCGCCAGAAGTCAGGGTCAAACCCTGCAACGTGTATTTTTGCAGCACCTGGTGCACGGCGTCGGCATTCTTGGCCACACCCGTTGCCAGTTGTGAACGCGATTGCTTGAGCGCACTGTTCCAGCGGGCATCGACCAGGCCCACGACACGTTCACCACCGGCGCGGCAGGCGTGGATCACATTGCTGGCCGTGTTACCGTAGGCGCTGATGACGTGGCAGGTCACGGTACTTAGAGACTTGGATTTCATGGGGTTTCCTTTGGTAAAAAATGGACTACGGGTGCATTCTCAGGGGAAACCCTTAGTGATCGCACCCTAAAACCCTAGAGTCTGGCCTCCATAAACTGTGCCGTGTCAATTCATTGAACACCGGCGCGCACTTGCCCATGTTGCATGCTCCGGTCGCATTCATGCGTCGCGAGCGCTCAGGCTATTTTTTGAAAATTCAGCAGCCTTTGTTGTGCCCAATCGATGCTTGCCTGCAAATCGGGCAGGTGCGGGCTGCGAATAGTGCGCCATACCAACGCGGCGCTGTTGGAGACGCTCATCTGCTGCAGTGCGGCGGCGATGGCGTCGATGCGCCCGAAAACCAGCTTTGCAATACCCGCTGTAGGCACGCCTTCCTGGGGCAACTGGTGCTCAATGCACCACCAGTCAAACAAATCCCTGGGGGTCAACGCCCAGCCGCGATAAAACAGTTTTTTGACCAGTACTTCTGACACCGGCTCCAGCGGGAAAAAACAATCGGCTGAAAACTCTGGCTCCAGCCCCAGCAACGACATGCTCACGATAAAATCAATCTCCCCATTTGAAAGTTTGATTTTTAGCGACGTCGCACCTTCATCGTAGGCGTCGATCTGGTGTTCAAAATGGTCGTTCAGCCGGGGTGTCAGGTAGCCTATCCATTGCGGGTCGCGGATGAACAGGCCAACGTCATCACTGATGCGGTGTTGCATTGCCAGCATCAATCGCGTGCCGCCCCCCAGCAGTGGTTTGAACTCACTTTTGGCGCACACTGCAGCATCTTCAACCATGGCACGGGCAAAGCGCTCAAGCTCGCGCCAGGAGCCCACGGCGATATGTTTCGCGATGTCTGCCTACGTGGTCATAGCAGCTCTCTGACGGCACTTTCCCACATGGGCGAGCGCGGGGATGCGTGTTCAAGCGTACTGAGGTACAGCCGGTTGGCTTGGCTGACGTTGGATCCGGCTTCAATGGCGCACGACACAATCAAGCGAGGATCGGTTTCAATAAACAGATAACTCAGGATGGCGTTGGCCTGTTCTGTGGTGGCCGCAAGTTTGCCAACGCACAAAGATTGCACCAAGTCAGCCTCGGTCAAGCCGCCTCCGTAGGGGGCGATCAAGTGCGAGGTGATCAATGCGGCTGAAGGCATGGGGCGAAGTGTGAAGCAAGCACGGCGTTGGTGTTGACTGCCGCAAGGCGGCCGCCCAAAGTCTAAGCCAATTCCCTGCGGGTGTGTGACCCGCAGTTTGCCACTTTAATCCTTGAACACCGGCGCGCGCTTGCCCATGTTGGCCATCATGGCTTCTTGCAGGTCGTCTGAGAGCAGCATGGCGGCGTTCCAGGTGGCGACGTAGTTCAGGCCGTCGGCCACGGAGTGGTCGCGGGCATAGGTGATCATTTCCTTCACGCCCCGGATAGAGAGCGGCGACTTGGCCGCGATGGTGGCGGCGATCTCTCGCACCCCGACTTCCAGCGCCTCGCGCGAGTCAAAAACGCGGTTCACCAGTTTCATGCTCAGGGCCTCGGCGGCGTCAAACTTGCGCCCGGTATAGGCCAGCTCGCGCGTGATGCCTTCGCCGACCAGACGGGGTAGGCGCTGTAGCGTGCCCACGTCGGCGGTCATGCCGATGTCGATCTCCTTGATGATGAAGGTTGCGTCACTTGAACAGTAACGCATGTCGGCGCAGCAGATCAGGTCAATGCCGCCGCCAATGCACGCGCCGTGGATGGCGGCCAGCACCGGCTTGCGGCAGCGCTCCAGCGCGGTGAGTGTGTCTTGTAAATCTAGAATCAAGCCGCGCAGGTTTTCGCGCATCCGGGCTTCGCAGTCGTTCTGGATTTGGTCGCCCATGCCCATCATCATTTGCAGGTCGATGCCGCTGGTGAACAGCTTGCCCGCACCTTGCAAAACAGCTACGCGCGCCTCGGGCGTGCGGTCAACCCACTGGAACGCCTGCCGCAGCTCGTGCCACATCGCCAGGTTCATGGCGTTGGCCTTGTCGGGGCGGTTTAGCGTGATGGTGGCGACGTGGTCGGCCAGGCTCACGGTCAACACGGTGTAGCCAGAATTGCTATTGGTTTGATTGCTACTTACGCTTTCTGGATGAGCGCTAGAAGGCGATTTTGTTTGTAACTTTTCGGGTGTGGGTGCAGGGCCAGCTGCCAGCGCAATGGCCAGTTCCAGCCCCTGTTTGATGGCGCGTTTGGCGTCGAGTTCTTCGGCCTTGTCGGCGCCGCCAATCAGGTGCACGGCCAGACCCGCCGCTTGCAGCGCGGCTTGCAGTTCGCGCTGCGGCTCCTGGCCGGCGCAGATTACCACGTTGTCCACCGCCAGCAGGCGCTCTTGGCCTTCGACGGTGATGTGCAGACCCGCGTCGTCAATCTTGCGATAGGTTACGCCCGAGAGCATATCGACTTGGCGGTTTTTCAGCGAGGTGCGGTGAATCCAGCCGGTGGTCTTGCCCAAGCCGTCACCCACCTTGCTGGCCTTGCGTTGCAACAAATACACTTTGCGCGGGCTGGCTTCGATGTGCGCTGCGGTCAAGCCGCCGCGCGTTTGGTAGCCGGTATCCACGCCCCATTCGGCAAAGAACTTGGCCGCATCCTGGCTCGGGCTGGTGCCTTCGTGCAGCAGGTATTCCGCTGTGTCAAAACCAATGCCGCCCGCGCCGATCAATGCCACGGTCTGGCCAACCGGCATTTTGTCGCGCAGCACGTCCAGGTAGCCCAGCACCTTGGGGTGGTGAATGCCGTCAATCGGCGGCGTGCGCGGGGTCACGCCGGTAGCCAGCACCACCTGGCTGTAGCCGCCCGCCACCAGGTCTGGTGCACTCACGCGGGTGTTGAGCTTGAGCGTGACCCCAGTCAACTCAAGCTGCTTGCCAAAGTAGCGCAAGGTCTCGTAAAACTCTTCCTTGCCGGGGATTTGTTTGGCCACGTTGAACTGGCCGCCAATCTCTGGCGCGGCGTCAAACAGCGTCACGTCCAGCCCGCACTGCGCCGCTGCCGTGGCAAAACTCAAACCGGCAGGTCCCGCGCCGACCACCGCGATCTTTTCGCGACGGGCGGCGGGTGCCAGGTTGATCAGGGTTTCATGGCAGGCGCGCGGGTTCACCAGGCACGAGGTGGTCTTGCCGCCAAAGGTGTGGTCCAGGCAAGCCTGGTTGCAGCCGATGCAGGTGTTTATTTCGTCCGCCTTGCCCGCAACGGCTTTCTGCATGAACAGCGGGTCGGCCAGAAACGGCCGCGCCATCGACACCATGTCGCAAAAGCCGTCAGCCAGCAGTTGTTCGGCTACCTCGGGCGTGTTGATGCGGTTGGTGGCCACCAGCGGCACGCCCACCTTGCCTTTGAGTTGTTTGGTCACCCAGGCCCAGGCGGCGCGCGGTACCTTGGTGGCAATGGTAGGGATGCGCGCCTCGTGCCAGCCGATGCCGGTGTTGAGGATCGTCACACCGGCTTGTTCCAACGCCTGCGCCAGCTCGATCACTTCGTCTTGCGTGCTGCCGCCTTCGACCAGATCAAGCATCGACAGGCGGTAGATGATGATGAAGTTGGGGCCAACTTTTTCGCGCACGCCGCGCACAATGGCCAGCGGGAACTTGATGCGGTTTTGATAGCTGCCACCCCATTCGTCGTCGCGCTGGTTGGTGCGCGCGGCGATGAATTCGTTAAGCAAATAGCCCTCCGAGCCCATGATCTCCACGCCGTCGTAGCCCGCGCTTTGGGCGAGTGCTGCGCAGCGCACAAAGTCATCCACCGTCTGATAGACCTCTTCGGTGCTTAAGGCGTGCGGCTTCATCGGGTTGATCGGGGCTTTGAGCGCGCTGGGAGCCACCAGGTTCTCGTGGTAGGCGTAGCGGCCAAAGTGCAGGATTTGTATGGCAATCTTGCCACCGGCCTGGTGCACGGCGGCGGTCACCGGCTTGTGTTTGTCGGCCTCGGCTGGCGTCGTCAGGCGGGCACCGCCGGGCATCGGGCGGCCGCTGTCGTTGGGCGCAATGCCGCCGGTCACGATCAGGCCGACGCCCCCTTTGGCACGCTCGGCGTAAAACGCCGCCATGCGGGCAAAACCGTCCTTGACTTCTTCCAGCCCGACGTGCATCGAGCCCATGATGACGCGGTTAGGCAAGGTGGTAAAGCCCAGGTTCAGGGGGGTCAGCAGGTGCGGGTAGGGGGTCATGGTCGTCCTCGGTATGTTGTGGTGTGTTTTGTTGCTTCGTATTTGCGCAAGGCGCGCAGTTTAGGACGCTGGTGGCGGATTCGGACTGGTCTGAGCTAGGGCAAGGGCTCTAGCCGATGAAAAGATGAACTTGGTATGGTTTACTGGCTTTGTCGTGACCGTGTCACCTTGAACCCGCGCGGCGGCAGTCTTTGGCGGCCTCCTCATACGGGGGTACCCGAAAACGGAGTTTCGGCGAAGCCAAATCGTCGGCCGCCAAAGCCAGCCACCGCGCTGGGCGGAGTGGCACGCGAAATTGCGCTGTGAGTTCGCGATAAAGTTTTTCAACTGACGTTGTGTTTTTCTGTGCCAGAGCGATCAAAATCAGTGCCCTGGATGGCCATTGACGGTTGTCAGTATTTTCCAGTGAAGTATCTACATTGGGACGGTGTCTGCCGCTGGCCTTCCCTGGAGTAGCCAGGCCGTGAGACAACGGTAGCGGTAATGACGATCAAAGGAGCGGTATGGATACCCATCAGTCTGAACCCAACCTGGCATCCCGGCGCGGTGAAAGCGCGCATGAGCTGGCCACCACCCATCTGCAGGCCTTGCTGGATGTGCTGCCGCAAGGCGTCAGCGTTTGCGATAAAGCCTTGTCGCTGACCCTGTGGAATCGGCGTTTCAACCAGATTCTGGATTTGCCGCAGAGTCTTATGTGCAAGGGTGTCCGGTTTGAAGACGTGATTCGTTTCAATGCGCTGCGGGGCGACTATGGCGCGGGTGACCCCGAACAACAGGTGCAGGCCATTGTGGCGCGCGCACGCGAGTTTGTGGCGCACCGGTTTGAGCGCGTACTGCCCGGCGGGCGCACCGTGTTGGTGGAGGGGATGCCCTTCACATCCGGCGGCGAAATTGCCGGCTTTGTCACCACCTACACCGACATCTCCGAACAAAAGCAAAATGAAGAGCAACTCAAGCGCCAGCGCGACGAGGTCAAAACCATCATCGACAACTTTCCTGGCGCTATTTCTCTGTGCAACGCCGATTTGCGCTTTACTGCCTACAACGACCAGCTCATGACGCTGCTGGGTTTTCCGCCGGAACTGTTTGCCAAGGGTTGGGTGGACTTTGAAGAGCTGGTGCGTTTTAACGTCAATCGCGGTGAATACGGCCCGGGCGACCCCGAGCAACAGGTGCGCACGGCGGTGGAGCGGGCGCGCAATTTTCAGGCGCATCGGTTCGAGCGTTTACGCCCCGACGGGCGCTGGCTGGAAGTGCGCGGCAGCCCGATCCCGAGCGGTGGCTTTGTCTCGATCTATATCGACGTGACCGAGCGCAAGCGCATTGAAGCCGAATTGCTGCGCGCCAAGGAGTTGGCCGAAGCGCGCCGCGAGCAGGTGACCAGTTTGCTTGATCACTCGGGCCAGGGTTTCCTATCGTTTGGCGTCGATCTACAGGTGGAAGCGGAATGCAGTCGCGCTTGTAGCACCATGCTGGGCCTGCACCCAGCTGGGCGCGACGCGGCGCAGGTGCTGTTTGGCGCGGACCGGGTCAAGGCTGAACTGCTGCGTGAAACCGTTGCCGCCGTCCTCAATGAACCCGATCCGTGGCAGTGCGTGGCCATGCTGTCACTGCTGCCCGTAGAGTTTCGTTGCGGTGAGCTGCTGCTGCGTGCCGAGTACAAATTGCTTGAAAAGCAGCGCGTCATGGTGGTGTTGACGGATGTCACCGGTGAACGCCTATTGGAGCAAAAGGTGCAGAGCGAGCGCCAGCGGTTGGAGATGATCGTTGCCGCCATTACCGACAGCCGCGACTTTTTTGACACGATCCAGACGTTTCGTGAGTTTGCCAGCGTCGGACTCGCTACGCTGCTGCGTTCGGGGGCGCAACCCGCGCGCATGGCGCGTGAACTCTATCGCCAGGTGCATACCTTCAAGGGGCTGCTGAATCAGTACAGTTTTGGCCAGACGCCGCAGGCACTGCATGCGCTTGAGGGGCGGCTGGAAGAACTGCGCCAGCTTGGAGCGCAGGTGACGCAGCAAGCCCTTGCCGAGGCACTGCAAGCGGTGCCGATGACAGAGTTGCTGGAAGCCGACCTGAGGCCGCTGCGCGAGGCGCTGGGGGATGACTTTTTGGCCTGTGGTGAACGCATTCTGATCACAGGCGAGCAGACACGGCAGTTACAACAACTCGCCAGTCAACTGTTGCATGGCGAGCCGATCGACGTCACGCTGGCGTCGATCCGCAAGTTGCTGCTGGCGCTGGAACAACTGCACAAGATGTCGTTCAGCCAGGCGCTGGGCAGCTTTGAGCGGCTGATCCAGCAGGCTGCGGCGCGACTGGAAAAAGAAGTCGCGCCGCTGGTGGTGCGGGGCGGCGAAGCGGTCTGGATTGACCCGCAACATTGGCGCCCTTTTTTGCGTTCGCTCACGCATGTCTTTCGTAACGCGGTGGTGCATGGCATTGAAGACCCGAATACGCGCCTGGACAGCGGCAAGTCAGAGCTTGGCAGTATTACTTGCAGTGTTCAGGTCAGCGGCACGCAGCTTCAGCTCAGTATTGCTGACGACGGTGTCGGCATTGACCTGGCCGCGCTGCGACAGCGCGCCGTTGGCATGGGCCTGCTTGCGTCACAGGCGGTAGCGGCGCTGAGCGAAGAACAGGTGATGGAGCTGATTTTTCTGGACAATGTCAGCACGCTCCAGGAAGCCTCTGACCTTGCCGGGCGCGGCGTTGGACTGGCAGAGGTGCGAAGCCAGGCGCGCAAGCTCGGCGGCGACGTGCGGGTGCAATCAGCGCGCGGGCAGGGCACGCAATTTGTGTTTACCTTGCCCCTGCCGTGCGATATATTTGGCGCATAGGAGACAACATGTCTATCAACCCATGGGTAGCGCAGGTGGTGGCCGCAACGCTGGAGCGAACGCGCAGCTACTTCCAGGAAGAGTTTGATATTGCGGTGACAGACGTCAGCACGGACAGCGGCAACGCGGCCACGCTTGACATTGCGGGCCTGACCGCCATCGTTGGCGTGGGCGGGCCAGTGAGCCTGTTGGTGGCTTTCAGCTTTGACCCGCAGTTGCTGGACGTGCTGTACGCGCGCATGGTTGAGGGCATCGATGTGCCTGCGGGTGAAGAAGAAACTTACCGCAGTTCGGTGGCCGCCGAGGTGGTCAACACCATCATTGGCAACTGCACCGCCGAGTTGCAACAGCGTGACGCGGCTATCACCCTGACACCACCGATGATGATTGACAGCGCGCGCCACATTCACCGCATGAAGAATGCCGTATTTATCAGCCGCCGCCTGAGTTCACCAGTGGGCAGCATGGACATCAACCTGGTCGGGCCGGGCGAATTGTTTGACCGCGACCTCAATTACGTGAAATGAGCTGGCTATGACATACCTTCAAATTCTGGTGGTTGATGATTCACTCATCACTGTCAAAAAGCTCTCCAGTATGCTCACAACCCTGGGCCACCAGGTGGTGCGAACGGCCGCTACCGGTCTGGAGGCGCTAACGGCGTATGAAACCTACAAGCCCGATCTGGTGACGATGGACATCACCATGCCGGACATGGATGGGATTGAGGCGACGCGCCGCATCCGACAGAAGTTTCCCGACGCGCTGATCATCATGGTGACCTCTCATGGTCAGGAAAAAATGGTGCTCGACGCCCTCAAGGCAGGGGCCAAGGGCTATGTGCTTAAGCCGTTCCATGAAGACAAGCTCAAAGAAGTCATCGAAACTGCGGTCAAACGCCATATCCAGCCCGACAAACTGCAGCAAGTGATCGAGGCCAAGCAATCAGAGGCGCAGGGTGACGCGGCGTGAAAGCCGGTGCAAATAAAGTCCCACGTCGCACCCGCGTGCCAGCGGTGCTGACGATGTGGGACATTCTTGATCTGACCCAGTTCACGGTTTATGTGGTCGATGTCAGCTCCTACGATCTGGTTTATAGCAACCACCTACCCGAGTCCCGGGATGCCGCCGTGGCTGGCAAGCTGGGCAAGTGCCATGAATTGATCTACCAGCAGAGTCGGCCTTGTATTGACTGCAAGATGGCCGAGTTACTCGACCCGGCTGGCTGCGCCAATGGTGTGCGCCTGACCTATGAGCGTTTCAATGAGGCGGCCGACGCCTGGTTCCAGCTCCAGGAAGGCACGCTGCTCCTGTCGGACGGTCGCACCGTGATGTATTCCATTGCCAGCGACATCAGCGCGGTCAAGCAAATGCAGAATAGCCTGGCCGAAGCGCACGCCGAACTGGCGCTCAAGAACCAGCAACTCGAAGATTTGTCGGTGACCGACCGGTTGACGGGCTTGTTCAACCGACGAAAGTTTGACGAAATGCTGGCCTGCGAATGTGAGCGTGCGGTGCGCACGGCGCTGCCCTTGTCGCTGATGATGGCCGATATTGATCACTTCAAGAGCGTCAATGACACGCATGGGCATCAGGTGGGGGACGATCTGCTGGTGGCCGTCGCGCACCTGTTGCGCCAGGGCGTGCGCCGGGTCGATACGGTGGCGCGCTGGGGCGGTGAAGAGTTCATGATTCTGTGCCCGGCCACCCATCTGGCAGCGGCCTGCGGCGTGGCCGAGAATATCCGCCGCAGCATCGGCGCGACGGATTTTGCCGTGGTTGGACGCAAGACCTGCTGCTTTGGGGTTGCAGAATATCGGCCGAATGAGCCATCAGATGCGTTTGTCAAGCGCGCCGACGATGCGCTGTATCGCGCCAAAAATGCAGGGCGTAACCAGGTTTGCAGCGAATAGTCAGCCAAGCCGATTTTTTTGGCGCTTGCGGCTTGAAGGTATCCTCAAGTCTGACGGGTTCGCCGCTGCGGCAGCGCCAACTGTTATGCTGCCCACCATGCACACCACCACCTTTATCCCCGGCAAAGACGCCGCACTCGAATCCACGATCCAGACGCTGCAAGGCAAACTGCAAGCATTGGGCTTTCACATTGAAGAACGCAGTTGGCTTAACCCGGTCGATGGCATTTGGTCGGTGCACATTCGTGACCGGGATTGCCCGCTGCTGTTTACCAACGGCAAGGGTGCCACGCGGCTGGCGTGCCTGGCCAGCGCGTTGGGCGAGTTTTGTGAGCGTTTGTCGAATAACTATTTCTGGACGCACTACTACCTGGGGCCGGAACTGGCCAGCGCCAGGTTTGTGCATTACCCGCAAGAGCGCTGGTTTGACCTGCCCGAGGACGGCACCTGGCCGGTCGGCCTGCTCACGCCAGATTTGCAGCAGCTCTACAACCCGCAAGGCAATGTCGAGGCCAGCAGCCTGGTGGACTTTAATTCTGGCAATGACGAGCGCGGCATTTGCGCCATCCCGTATGTGCGCCAGCGTGACGGCGCCACCGTGTACTTTCCGGTGAACATCATCGGTAACCTGTACGTGAGCAATGGCATGTCAGCGGGCAACACGGCGCACGAGGCGCGCGCGCAGGCCTTGTCCGAGATTTTTGAGCGTGCCATCAAGGCGCGCATCATCAGCCAGGGCCTGTGCCTGCCTGATGTGCCTGAAACAGTGATCGCACGCTACCCGCGCATCGCCAGGGGGATCGCCGCTTTGCGCGAAGCAGGTTTTGGCATTCTGGTGAAGGACGCGTCGCTCGGTGGCCAATATCCGGTGATGAACGTGACCCTGTTGAACCCGGCGGATCAGGGCTGCTACGCCAGCTTTGGCGCGCATCCGCGCTTTGAAGTGGCGCTGGAGCGCGCGCTGACCGAGCTGTTGCAGGGCCGGGCGTTGGATGCGCTCTCGGGCTTTCCGGCGCCGGTCTTTGATCTGGAAGAGACCGCCAGTTCGACCAACATCGAGATTCATTTTGTCGATTCCAGCGGCGTCATTCACTGGAAGTTTCTGGGCGACACGCCCGACTTTGACTTTGTTGATTGGAATTTCAGCAACGGCACCACGGCTGAAGACGACGCCTGGTGTGTGCAGCGCCTGCACGCCGACGGCCACGACATTTATGTGGCCGAATTCACCCATCTGGGGGTGGTCGCCTGTCGCATTCTGGTGCCGGGCCTGTCCGAGATTTACCCCATCGACGACCTGGAGTTTGAAAACAACAGCATCGCCAACCCGATGCGTGAAGCCATTCTGAACCTGTCCGATCTGGACGACGAGGAATGCGCTGATTTGCTCGACACGCTCAATGAATCGAGCCTGGCCGACCATCGCCCGGTAGCGGGGTTGATTGGCCTGGCGGCCGATGCGGGTTCGTTCTGGTCTGACCTGCGTGTGGGCGAACTCAAAACCCTGCTGGCGCTGGCCATTGGCGACGAAGCCGCTACGCTGGAAGGCTGCGACTGGATTTTGAACTTTGACCAGATCAACCCGCAGCGCCGCCAGGTCTATGCCTGCATCCGCAACCTGATTCAACTGTCGGACATGGGCGACAGCGCGCCGTATCTGGACGCTTTGGCGCTGCTTTATGGTTCCGGCTCGCTGGCGCAGGCACACGCGCTCATCATGCAGGAAGACCGCTTTATGGGCCTGAGTGCGCCGGGCCTGGCGCTGGACGGTTGCGAGATGCACCACAAATTGTTGCAAGCGTACGCCAAGGTGCGTGGCGCGCATGGCTGAGCGGGAAACAGATGGATCGCCGCGCTACGCTCGCGATGACGGCGCCGATGTGGCTTCGTGCCGCATAGCGATGGTTTAAACCATGCAGATGATTCCTGATTGGCCCGCGCCAGCCCATGTGCGGGCCATCTGCACCACGCGGTTCGGGGGTGCGTCATTGCCACCGTACGACAGCCTGAACCTGGGCGACCATGTGGGTGACGACCCGGCGCATGTGGCGGCGAACCGGGCCTGGTTTGAAAAGGCCATTGGCGCGCGGCCGGTATTTTTGAATCAGGTACACGGTACCCAGGTGTTGCAGTTGGAGAAAAGGGGACGCTACCCTTTTTCATTGTGGAGAAAAGTGAAAAAGGGTAGCGTCCCCTTTTCTCTACATGCCAGCCAGGCCGATGCCTGCATCACCCACGCGTCAGGGGTTGCCTGCACCGTCATGGTGGCGGACTGCCTGCCGGTGTTGTTCACCACCGAGCAGGGCGACTGGGTGGCCGCGGCACACGCCGGTTGGCGTGGACTGGCGGGGCAGGGTGGGGTCGGGGTGCTGGAAACTACTCTGAAAAGGGTGAAAAGGGGTAGCGTCCCCTTTTCAGAGGCGCAGGAAGCTGCAAAAATAATAGCATGGTTGGGGCCGTGCATTGGGCCTGACGCATTTGAAGTGGGTGGTGAGGTGCGCGCAGCGTTTGTTGCCACCGATGCCCAGGCGGCACAGTGTTTTACCGCACTGGCAGGTGGCAAATGGCTGGCCGATCTGGCGGGTTTGGCACGGCTGCGGCTGCGTGCCGCCGGTGTGACGCAGGTGTTTGGCAACGACAGCAGCGCCGCGTGGTGCACTTTTGCCAACGCCTCACGGTTCTTTTCGCATCGGCGCGACCGGGTCACCGGGCGCTTTGCCGCCAGCGTCTGGCGCTTGCCCTGAAGTCGTGGTGCTGTGGGCCGCAAATGCTTCAGCCTGTTCGCGCGCTTTGATGGTCCGCGCGCGTGACGGCGCACCCATCAGGTACACCACTAGCGCAACAGGCAGCAGGCCGTAAAACAGAAACGTGATGACTGCACCCAGCACGGTACCGGTGCTGCTGGTGGCCTCGGCCACTGCCATCATCAAAGCCACGTAGAGCCAACCCAGGGGAACGATGTACATGCAGTGAAGGTTTTGTCCAGAAAATAACCGTTGTCAGAAAAATGCAACTTCCATCGTCGATACTAGCGCTTTGTCAACAGACCGGTTTGACTAAATAACGAGGGAAATCAATGAACAGTGACGTCCAGCAACTCTGGCTGCAAAGCGCGCAGCAATTTCAGCAATCCATGACCGAGTCTTTCGGCAAGATGTTTGAATCGTTCCAGAACATGGACCTCGGCCAGGCCGCAGCGCCCCTGCTGGGCACGCAGGCGCAGGCGCCCAAAATCACGTTTGATGCGCAGAAATTGCAGGCGCTACAGCAGCGCTACCTGCAAGAAGCGGGCGAACTGTGGGCGCAAAGCCTGCAAGGTCAGCTCAAGATTTCTGATCGCCGCTTTGCTGACCCAGCCTGGTCTGCTAACCCGATGGCGGCGTTTACTGCTGCCTTGTATTTGCTCAACGCCAAAACGCTGATGCAGCTGGTCGATGCCGTGCAGACCGACGCCAAAACCCGTGCCCGGCTGCGTTTTACCGTGGAACAGCTCAACGCCGCGACCGCGCCCAGCAACTTCATGCTGTTCAACGCAGAGGCACAAAAGAAAGCCATCGAGACCAAGGGCGAGAGCATCAGCAAGGGCATCCAGAACCTGTTGCACGACATGCAACAAGGCCATGTGTCGATGACCGATGAAAGCGTCTTCACCGTGGGCAAAAACGTTGCTACCACCGAAGGTGCGGTGGTGTTTGAAAACGACTTTTTCCAGTTGATCGAATACAAACCGCTCACCGACAAGGTCTATGAAACGCCGTTTTTGATGGTGCCGCCCAGCATCAACAAGTACTACATCCTGGACCTGCAGCCCGAAAATTCTTTGGTGCGCTACGCGGTCGCCCAAGGCCACCGCACCTTTATCGTCAGCTGGCGCAACCCCGACGCATCGATGGCCAAGGCCACCTGGGACGACTTTATTGAGCACGCCATCATCAAGGCCATCAGCGTCACGCAAGAGGTGACCGGTGCCAAAAGCATCAACGCGCTGGGTTTTTGTGTAGGCGGCACCATGCTCGGTACTGCGCTGGCGGTGCTGGCCGCCCGCGGTGAAAAGCCGGTGGCCAGTGCCACCTTCCTGACTTCGATGCTCGACTTTGCCGACACCGGCGTGCTGGACGTGTTCATTGACGAAAACTTTGTCAAATACCGCGAACAAGAAATGGGCAAGGGCGGGCTGATGAAGGGCAACGACATGGGTTCCACCTTTGCCTTCTTGCGCCCGAATGACCTGGTCTGGAACTACGTGGTGGGCAACTACCTTAAAGGCGAAACGCCGCCGCCCTTTGACCTGCTGTACTGGAACAGCGACAGCACCAACCTGCCCGGACCGTTCTACGCCTGGTATCTGCGCAATACGTACCTGGAAAACAACCTCACCAAACCGGGCAAGGTGACGGTTTGCGGCCAAAAAATTGATTTGGGCAAGGTGGACATTCCCGCCTACATCTACGGCTCGCGCGAAGACCATATCGTGCCCATTGGCGGCGCTTATGCCACCACGCAATACCTGCCCGGCAAGAAGCGTTTTGTCATGGGGGCCTCCGGCCACATTGCCGGGGTGATCAACCCACCCGCCAAGGGCAAGCGCAGCCACTGGATTCGCGCCGACGGCAAGTTTCCCAAAACACACGCCCAGTGGCTCGAAGGCGCCACCGAATACCCGGGCAGCTGGTGGACCGACTGGTCCAACTGGCTGGCCGAACAGGCGGGCAAGCAGGTTGCTGCCCCCAAGGCTTACGGCAAGGGCAAGTTCAAGGCCATTGAGCCCGCGCCCGGGCGCTATGTATTGGCCAAGGCCTAAACTCGTTGCGCTTTTTTGAATTTTTTAGTTTTTTAACCGGACCCTGAGGAGTCATCATGGAAGACATCGTTATCGTTTCAGCCGCTCGCACCGCCATCGGCAAATTTGGCGGCGGCTTGTCCACCGTCAGCGCACCTACGCTGGGCAGCATCGTCATCAAAGAGGCCTTGGCACGCGCCAAGCTTGATCCGGCGCAGGTCGGTGAAGTCATCATGGGACAGGTGCTGGCTGCGGGTTCGGGTCAAAACCCGGCGCGCCAGTCGCTGCTCAAGGCTGGTATTCCACAAGACGTGCCCGCACTGACCATCAATACGGTGTGCGGATCGGGTCTCAAGGCTGTCATGTTGGCGGCGCAGTCTGTGGCTTTTGGCGACAGCGAAATTGTGGTTGCCGGTGGCCAGGAAAACATGAGCCTGGCACCCCACGTGCTGCCGGGCAGCCGTGGCGGTATGCGCATGGGCGACTGGAAGCTGATCGACACCATGATCGTTGATGGCCTGTGGGATGTCTATAACAACTACCACATGGGCATCACCGCCGAAAACGTTGCCAAGCAATTTGGCATCACGCGCGAGATGCAAGACGCGATGGCGCTGGCCAGCCAGCAAAAGGCGGCGGCAGCACAAGACGCAGGCCGCTTCAAGGACGAAATTGTGCCGGTGTCCATCGCGCAGAAAAAGGGCGACCCGCTGCTGATTACTGCGGACGAGTTCATCAACCGCAAGACCAACGCCGACGCGCTGGCCGGGTTGCGCCCGGCGTTTGACAAGGCCGGTACTGTCACAGCAGGCAATGCCTCGGGTATCAACGACGGCGCGGCAGCGGTGGTGGTGATGACAGCCAAAAAGGCCGCAGCGTTGGGTTTGACGCCGCTGGCACGTATTGCCGGGTTTGGCATGAGCGGTGTTGACCCAGCCATCATGGGCATGGGCCCGGTGAACGCCAGCCGCAAGGCGTTGGCGCGCGCGGGTTGGTCGGTGGGCGACATCGACCTGTTTGAACTCAATGAAGCTTTCTGCGCACAAGCCTGTGCCGTTAACAATGAGTTGGGCACCGACCCGTCCAAGGTCAATGTCAACGGCGGTGCAACCGCGTTGGGCCACCCGATTGGCGCGTCTGGCTGCCGTATTCTGGTGACGCTGTTGCACGAGATGGCACGCCGCGGCGCCAAGAAAGGTCTGGCCTCGCTGTGCATCGGTGGCGGCATGGGTGCCGCGCTGGTGGTGGAGCGCTAAGCGACACACCCAAAAATCATGCATCGCTGGGTATCCGCTGGACGAATTATTTTCAGCGGGTTTCCTCGTTGACATTGGTATTTACCAGAGTGGCACGCCCGCTGCAAGCGGCTATAGTGCCCATTTATTCAAAGATAATTTGAGGAGAACACATCATGAGTCAAAAAGTAGCCTACGTCACCGGCGGCATGGGCGGCATCGGTACCGCCATTTGCCAGCGCCTGCATAAAGAAGGCTACAAGGTGATTGCAGGTTGTGGCCCAACGCGTGACCACGTCAAGTGGCTGGCCGAGCAGGCAGCGCTGGGGTACACCTTTTACGCGTCGGCCGGCAACGTGGGCGACTGGGATTCCACCGTGGCCGCGTTTACCAAGGCTAAGGCTGAGCATGGCAGCATCGACGTGCTGGTCAATAACGCCGGCATCACGCGCGACCGCATGTTTATCAAGATGAGCCGTGAAGATTGGGACGCGGTGATCGACACCAACCTCAATTCGATGTTCAACGTCACCAAGCAGGTGGTAGGTGACATGGTTGAAAAAGGCTGGGGCCGCATCATCAATATCAGCAGCGTGAACGGTGCCAAGGGTCAGGCGGGTCAAACCAACTACTCGGCTGCCAAGGCTGGTATGCACGGTTTCAGCATGGCGCTGGCGCAAGAACTGGCCAGCAAGGGCGTCACCGTCAACACCGTGAGCCCCGGCTATATTGGTACCGATATGGTCAAAGCGATTCGCCAAGAAGTGCTCGACAAGATCATTGGCACGGTGCCGGTCAAGCGTTTGGGCGAACCCTCTGAAATTGCTTCCATCATTGCATGGCTGTGCTCTATTGAAGGGGGCTACGCCACCGGTGCAGAATTCGCGGTCAATGGCGGCTTGCACATGAGCTGATAACCATGCGCTGCTTGCCCCCTGCCAAAATTTGCCATGCCGTACTGGCTTTATCGGCTCTGACCAGTGCAGTGGCCCTGGCACAACCGGTGCTGGGCATCACCACCCAGGGCAATACAGGCGGGCTGGTTGTACCCAGCGCAGATGTGCTGTCGGTGGGTAGCGTGGCGCTAAGCTATGGCAATTACCAGGATCCGGCGCTGGGCGCATTGCGCCCGGTGCACCAAAACGCCACGCTGGGCGTTGGTTTGCTGCCCGGGCTGGAGTTTTTTGGCCGCTTTGCTGAATACACCATGCCTAATCCGGGCAGCATTATTGTCAACGGCACGCGCGACATTTCGGCCAACCTCAAATACCAGTTGCCGCTGTTTGCCCCGGGCCTGCCCAAGATTGCGCTGGGCGTGAACGATCTGAGTGGGGGCGCAGTGTTCTTTCAGTCGGCGTACGCCGTGGCCACGCAAGACTATGGGCCGCTGGGGCTGTCGCTGGGGTTCGCCAAGGGCAAAAACATTCTGGGCGGGGGCGGCAACAAGGTGTTTGACGGCACTTTTGGCGCGCTCAATTTCCGTTTTGCCGAGCACTGGTCAGCGTTGGCCGAGCTGCAGTCAAGCCAGCGCCACCTGGGGGTGCGCTGGATGTCCAGTGCGATCCCGGCACTGGCCTATGCCCGGGTGGTGGCGCAGGCGCAGCGCGACAGTGACAGTTTCAACAACCTGGGTGCGCAGGGTGGCGGTAACAGTTTTAATCTGTCACTGATCATGCCGTTTGGCAACAAAGAAGTGCGCGACGAGCGTTACCAGCCGGTAGAAGCGCTGATCATGCCCGCTGTAGCGGCCACGGACCCTGCCGACGCAGCACTGCCAGCGCCACGTGTGGCCGCGCTCGACGCCATTGCGGCCCAACTGATTGACCTGGGCTTGGAGCGCGTGCGTGTGGGCGCGGTGGGTACTGCCGTGGTCATCGAATATGAAAACCACCGTTACGCACACAACGACGCAGACGCGCTGGGCCTGGTGCTGGGTGTAGGGGCTGAACTGGCTGGGCCAGGGGCCACGCGCATCCATGCGGTGGCGGTAGAAAACGCCTTGCCGATGTATGAAACAGCGGTGGAAGTGGCCGAGTATCGGCAGTTTTTGCGCACTGGACTGGGTGGTGCGGTGAGCGACAGCCTGCGCTGGTCGCCCGCGCCCACTTACGCTGCGGGTGCGGTGCAGTGGGCGCAAGCGCGCCCCGGCCCGGCGGCGCGCGTGCGTGTCACGCTGCGGCCCGAACTGCGCACCACCATCGGCACCGAAATCGGCGCGTTGGACCACGCGCTGGCGGCCAACCTGCAAGCGGTGGTGCCGCTGTGGAGCGGCGGCCAGGTGTTGGCCACGGGTATGGCCCCGGTGGGTAATTCCCCCAACATGGACGACACCGGCCTGTTTGGGGTGTTCAAGCCGCGCAGCGGGTTGAAAACGCTGGCGTTGCAGCAGACTGTCAAGCTGGGCGACCAGTGGCTGAACCGGGTGAGCGTGGGCCGCTTTCAGTATGAAGCCAATGGCGCCGAGATCGACTCGGTGCTGCAAGCTCCTTGGGCCGACGGCGAATGGCATGCGCGTGGCGCTTGGTACGACCGCATTCCGGGGTCGCTGGTGTGGGCCGACCGGGCAAGCTCCATCAGTTACCGCCACGCGCTGGCCCCGGCGATGTTTGTGGAGCTGGGCGCGCACCAGTTTACCGACGGCTCGCGTGGCCCCAGCGTTGAGTGGACGCGCTGGTACGGCGACGTGGGTGTGCAATTGTTTTACCGCAAAGGCGGCAGTACGCGCTTTGCCGGTTTTGAGCTGACTTTTCCGCTCACGCCGCGCCAGGGCATGAAGCCGGGCACAGGATTCTTTGGCGGCACTGGCCACCACCCGCAAGCCGTGCGCACCCGACTCACCGATGCTGCCTCACCAGGCAACTACATCACGCCGGGGGCAGTTGTACCGCTGCGCCTGGAGCTGGGGCTGGATGAAACACACCGCAACGCGGGGCGCGTGTCACAGGCCTATTGGCTGAGCCAGATCAATCGCATGCGCGAAGCGTTTTACACCTATGCTGCCAGCGGTGTGCTGGCGCAGGGTGCGGCAAATCGGTAGAGGCCGATGGCGGGGGCGTGCGTAGGTGGGCCATCCTTATCCCTCGCCTTGAAGGTCATGCCATGTTTTGTATCGTTTTGCGCAAGAGGTTGGTGCAAACAACAGTGAGGTGAAAATTTTTTGACGCTATCTGAAAAGATGTGTTAAATTGCAAATGTGTTTTTTCATCCACGTCATTTAAGGGGATTTCAATGCTAGCGACTTCTTTCATTCATGCCACCAGCACCAAGCTGGCTTTAGCTTCCGTTTTTGCCGCTTCATTGGTGGCGTGCGGTGGGAGCGACTATGTGCCGCCTGCACCGGTTGTTGCAACTACCAATGCGGTGGTCGCTATTGATCCAACGGCTTCAGCAGCGACACAAGCAACTCAAAAGACCGCATTGGCAGCGGTGGCTGTCGCCGCCACTGCGACGGCACCTGTTTCTATTACAGCAGCACAAGCAGCAACGGCGACTGTTACTGGTGCAGCAGCAGCCTTCACAGCTCCTGTGACGCTGGCATTCACGACAAAAGACGCTACCGCAGCGGCAACGGTAGATACTGGTGTATCTCTTGCTTCTGGAACCCAAACAGCTACAGGGGATAATACATTCGGCTCCTGCACGATCAAGGTTAAGACGGTTACTGGTGCTGGACCATTTGCAGTTAACATGCAAATTGTCTGGCCGTTCTGCCAGTTTACACTTCCAACCCAAAACGTGGTAGTTGGATCAACGACGCTGGCTCCAGTGTTTCAATTTGGACAAACTTCTTTAACTTCGAATTCAATTACAACCACGGTCAAGATTCCGGTCACGATCAGTTCAACGGGTTCTGTTACTGCTAATGGTGTAAATACGGGTAGCACCGTTTCAACACAATCCAGCACCGGTGCCACTGGCGCCTAAAGAAAAAGGGGTTCTTGCCCCAGTCTTGGTTGCTCCCAAAAAAGCAGCCCGGTTCGCCGTGGCGGCTTTTTTGTATAATGGAATAAGGGGACGCTACCCTTTTTGGAAATAATGGCGGCAACGCAAAATGCTGGCGTTACCACTTGTGACCTTTGTCGTACGTCCATGGGGAGACAGTCCTCGGCGTCAAACAGGCACTGTCCACGTACGGCGCGGCGACTGGGTCAGGCGCATGCGGTTTTGGGAGCAAAGCACACGCGGGGTTGATGCATCAGCACGCCCGCTTTTGTCGGCGCGCGCATATGTCCCCAAAGCCCGGTCACCTGACCCAATCACCACGCCTCAAGGCTTTCGGAACTGCATGGGGACAAAAGCAAAATACCTGAATTTTTACTATTTTCATAGCTTGCCGCGCATGATGGATAAGGGCTACAGCCAGTTTTGCTTCAAAGTCAATGAAACCGGACCTCAGTCGCCCTGCCGGGCGGCGAGGTCTTGCGGATTACCGCACGCACTTTGAATCTGACCGGTACAAAAGTTTCAGCCTGCTGAGCGCACGATGGCGGTGTCACTTTGCAGCGCGACGGGCTGGCGCAGGATCATGAATATGCTCTGGGCATGGGTGGTTCGGTAAATTGCTTCAAGCCCGGCGGAGCTCCTGGTTCTGCTGACTACATCAGGCGCTGACGGCGCGGTACAGCATGTAGGCCGCTAGCAGGTACAGGATGCTGGCAAACACGCGCTTGAGTTTTTTCACTGGCAACTTGTGCGCTACCGACGCACCCAGCGGCGCAGTCAGCACGCTGCAACTGGCGATCACGGCCAAACCGGGCAGCCAGATGTAGCCAAAAGAGTAAGGTGGCAGGTCGGCCAGGTGTTGCCCCCCCAGGATGTAACCGGCCGCGTTGGCCAATGCAATGGGAAAGCCTAGCGCAGCAGAGGTGGCCACCGCGTTGTGAATGGCCACGTTGCACCAGGTCATGAACGGCACACTGATGAAACCTCCCCCAGCACCCACCATTCCGGACAAAAACCCGATGACCGAACCCGCACCCACCAGCCCGGCGGTACCGGGGATGGTGCGCGAAGGCGCCGGCTTTTTGTCCAGAAACATCTGGGTGGCGGAAAAACTGACGAACCCGGCAAAAAACAGCGCCAACACCGACCCTTTGAGCAGGGCAAAGACGCCCAGGCTGGCCAGCGCCGCCCCCAGCACAATGCCCGGCGCCAGCCCGCGCACCAGGTCCCAGCGGATGGCACCTGATTTGTGGTGCGCGCGTACGCTGGACACTGACGTGAACACGATGGTGGCCATGGACGTGGCAATGGCCATCTTGATCGACAGTTCATTGGCCACGCCCCGGTGCGACAGAATGGCGGTGATGAAAGGCACCATG
>Ga0210009_1000059_pt1 | contig 134893 bp, 107 predicted proteins | sample CryGeyCG2114_065_FD_185457 | JGI IMG/M metagenome (GOLD analysis project Ga0210009, IMG submission 185457) | Groundwater microbial communities from aquifer - Crystal Geyser CG12_big_fil_rev_8/21/14_0.65 (SPAdes) (version 2) | ecosystem: Environmental > Aquatic > Deep subsurface > Groundwater ...
CGAACCGAAGCGACCCTCAAAGCTTTTTCTGTCAAATTTTAGTAACTTCATTGCCTGCTATCTTTGATGTAAGATAACATATAAAATACTGAATTACAAGTAGTTGAGAACTAAATAAGTAACCCTATTTTTTCATTTGATTTTGATTAAAATTTATTGCCCTTAATTACCTGTTTAACCGACACTTTGAAGGGGTCAAGAGACGCCTTTATTGTAAGAATAGATTAAGTCTTGGTAAATACGTGGCTTTTTTGAAATTGAAATAATCCTGAATGGACATGACCCCTTTTTTTTAGGTGTAACGAGTGCGTATCATTTGCAAATGATTAAAAAACTGAATAAAACTAAAATAAAATTTATTAAGGAGAAAGTGTTTTGTAATAATAATTAGTAGATAATTGTATGTAACTAATTACTATATGTAATAGGCAGAATTATAGTGATTGTGGGTAATTTATTCTTGTGACCGAATCACGCATTCAATTATTATGAATTGTATTTGGGTGTGTAGACAAAATCATTTTGGCTTCAGATAGGATAACATTAACCCGTTTTTTACTCTATACCTTTCAAAACGACATAAAAAAAGGGGCCATCAGCCCCTTTCCCACGTAACTAGATTGCACTATTTCACCGCTACGAATTGTATGAACTCTCTACCTCCTGCGTTCATTTTGATTCTGTAATCGCCTTGGGCCAACTGAGAAAGATCATATCTTCTCAAATCGTTGCTTCCAGCTACAGTTTCTTTGAACACACGGTTGAAATTGCTGTCATAAATCGACACTTCAACAGAGGTACTGTCTTCAGACGGCATAAGGATGTCTAGCAAGTCACCGTTTCTGCGGATTACAGGCTTCATGATCACCACTTTGCTGTTGTTTAATACATTGGTAGATTTTGCTGAAACTTCTACAGACAAAGTGCTGAAGCTTGTTTCATTTTCTACCTCGATATAATAGGTTCCGGTTTTCAGAGAATTCAAATCGAATTTTTTAGAATATTCATTTTCACCTAATATTCTTTCTGTATGTAAAATCGATCCTTTTTCGTCTCTAAGTTTGATTTGAGTCTCACTTGTTCCGAACCCGCTTGCAGTAAGAGCGATTGTTTTTGCTCCAACAGATTGCACTTTCACATTTGGTTTATCACCATTTGCAAAACTCATGGTTGACGCCATAACCATTATGGCGATCAACATTACTTTTTTCAAGTTATTCATAACGCTTAGTTTAAATGTTTAAAACTAATTATGATACAAAGGTATATGGTGGAGGCTGCCTCCACTACGCCTGAATTGGCAACTATATGTTCTATATTAACCCCATTATTAACTTTTAGAGCCTAAAAGTTAATTTTACACATATATCGGTTAATTTAGTATAGAACAAGATTACCTACTTGAGCGTTTATTTGCCATATTAACCTTGTGGAGGCCGGGCGAATAGAACAAACAGAAGGGTTTGGTTTTCGCTAGGATAAATAGAGGCCTTAAAATTATTATTCAATCATTAGCTATGAAAAGCAGGAAGCCGTCATTAGAGAGAATAAGCCCAGCATTTGGAAGCTCTTTTCTTGTCAGGCGTTATTCCGAATCGTGCGAAAATGAATTGGCCAATTGGCATTTTCACCCTGAAATGGAACTGATCTATGTAAATGGAGGCAGCGGAAAGCGACATATTGGTAAACACCTTGGTTATTTTAATGATGGCGACTTGGTTTTAATGGGTTCATTCTTACCTCATTATGGCTTTACAAACCGATTGACGGGTAATCGTTCCGAAACCGTAATTCAAATGAGGGAGGACTTTTTAGGCGCAGAATTTTTTCAGTTACCCGAAATGAATGCCATTCGCAAGCTTTTCGCCTTGGCAAAAAAAGGAATTGCTTTTCACGGTGATGCAAAAAAGCGAATAGGCGATAAAATCGAGGCTTTGACTTGGCTCGATCAATATGACCGACTGCTCGGATTGTTGGCGGTGCTCAAAGAACTGGCGCTTACCGAAGACTATGAAGTGCTGAACGCAGAGGGCGTTGCTATGGCAGTTGATTTACAAGACAACGATCGAATGAATGCTGTCTATCAATACATAAGAGAGAATTTCAAAGAGCATATCTCGCTTGACGAAATTTCCGATGAAGTAAGCATGACCGTTCCTGCCTTTTGTAGGTATTTCAAAAAGATTTCGAGAAAAACCTTTACCAAGTTCGTCAACGAATACAGGGTGGTACATGCATCGAAACTTTTGGCCGAAAGCTCCATGAGCATTACCGAAATTAGCTTTGAAAGCGGATTTAATAACTTTTCGCATTTCAATAAACTCTTTAAAGAGTTTACCGGTAAAAGCCCATCCGCTTACCGCAATGAGTTTAAAAAAATCATCGTTCAGGAAGATTAATTGAATTTTCGCTCAATCACCTCCATAAAGGCTTCAATTTCGCCACTGTCCATTTTCCATCCTTGATTGAACGTGAGGGCAATGTTGACCGCTTCGGATAAACTGTTGGCTGTATCGATTTGAGACAGAGCGTTGCTCAATAAGTCCTTGTCACCTCTAAAAAGGGAGTTGGTGAACATGATCCTTTCGTTCAAGGTCAGGCTTTTGTCAATGGGTTGAGTTACTTTTTTCTGGAGCTTCTCGGCTAAAGTTGGTGCGCTCGTATTGGTATTGAATTTATCGTTCAGCGTTTCTTTAGGTTTTTCAGGAGTTTCATCTACTTTTTTATAGACGTTTTCTTTTCTGGTGGTTGGTGTGGGTTCTGTAGTTACAGTTATTGGAGTTGCTTCTTTTTCTTCAACCTTCTCAAATAAGAATTCGAGCTTATTTTCAGCATTTAATTGATTTAGAAAATCCGCAGCCAATATTTTATCAAAATTGGGGCTGAGCTTATCAAGTTGGCTTTCTAAATTTTGAATTCCTTGTTTTGATAAGTCATTCAAGGCATTCGCATGTGTTTTAAAATACTTCAGCTCGCTTTCTAAGAAATTAGGATTCGCCTTGTATGCTTTAATCAAAAACAATTTTGGCTCAAAACTGAATAGCAAAGTATCTTCAATGGCTTTAGTCAAAAGTGGCTCAAGTTCTGTTTTTCCTATGCTGATGTGATTGGAAAGTACATTCATAAAGTCTTTTAAGGCCTTTTGAACTTCTTTATGTTTGAAATCGAAATAAGGACTTTCTAGCTTTTGCATTTCTTGATGCCATTTGGCCAACAAGGATTTGACCACAAAGGCATTGATTTGCGGAACGCGAGTTAGACTTACTAAACTACGGCCATCAATTTTTTCGTTGTTTGTGAATAATTTTGAACAAATTAAGGCGGCAATTTGAAGGGAAAAACTGGAGATTGATTCTTGTTTTAGCTTGTGGCTCATTGCTTATTTCTTTTGATTTGTAAATATAAAATTATGGCGAAGATCATTATTGAAAACCTGAATAATAAAGAAGTATCTAGTACGGATAACTCTAAATCGGTATTGGATATTATTCATGAAAATGGAATCGACTGGATGCACGCTTGCGGAAAAAATGGGCGATGCACAACTTGTAAGTTGATTGTAGTGGAGGGGGCTGAAAATCTTTCACCAATTGGTGAAGTGGAGCAGAAGCTTTTTGAAGTTGGAAAATTAATGGATGGTGAAAGAGTAGCTTGTCAGGCCAAGGTTCATGGCGATATCAAAGTCCGTGTAGCAGAGAAGAACAAATTTCCTCATATGGAATACACCGCCTAACCATGTTTTTAGAGCCTCAAGGAAATATAGCAGGTGAACACGCCTCGGGATCAATCGAGGTGGTTTGCGGCTGTATGTTCTCGGGCAAAACAGAAGAACTTATCCGCAGGCTTCGCAGGGCCACTATTGCTAAGCAAAATGTAGAGATCTTTAAACCAGCTATTGACACGCGCTATGATGACGAGAAGGTAGTTTCTCATAATAAAACTGCTATTCGGTCTACACCAGTGCAGTTTGCCTCAGATATTTTGCTGCTGTCAGGAGAAAGCGATGTTGTTGGCATAGATGAGGCACAATTCTTTGACAATCAAATTGTGGATGTTTGTCGCACTTTGGCCAACAACGGCAAGCGCGTGATTATCGCGGGATTAGATATGGATGCTCAAGGCAATCCGTTCGGCCCAATGCCGCAATTGTTGGCGATTGCGGAGTTTGTCACAAAACTACATGCCATTTGCACGGTAAGCGGAAGCCTGGCTTCGTTTTCTTATAGGCTTTCCGATTCTGAAAAAACCGTTGAACTGGGTGAAACAGATATTTATGAAGCACGGAACAGAAAATATTTTTACCAAGGACTAGAAGAAAAGAAGAAGCTCAACAAAAAGTGAGGCCCTACCGACAGACTTTCTTGGTTTTTGTACTCAGCTGGGCAGCTCTTGTCGGTTTTGCCCAGGGTCAAGCGCCTTTGTTCACATGGCGATCACACACCAGCTATCATCAGGTCATTGATATTGCGCTGGCAGGCAATCGTATTTATGCAGCTTCGCCCAATGGATTGTTTTTTGTCGATTTGGAAGAAAATTCAGTGAGTCGATTGACCAAATCTAATGGGCTTTCAGCCGTCAATATTGGAGCGATTGGTTTCAATGCCGATCAAGATGCTTTGTTGATAGGCTATTCTAACGGCAACATTGATATCCTCCGAGGCAATGGTATTAAGAATATAAGGACGGTTTTGGAGGCCCCAATTGCTGTGAATAAAATGTTTGGCAGCATAAGCTTTAATGATGGATTGGCTTATCTCACAGGCGATCTTGGCATTATAGTGATTGATTTGAGCCGTGATGAGATCGTTGAATCCTACCTAAATATTGGGGAGAATGGTCAAAATGTACGCATTTCAGAAGTGACCTTTTCTGCTGATAGCATCTTTGCAGCTAGTGCTCAGGGCATTTTATCGGCTGCATTAAATGCCCAAACCAACAGGCAAGATTTCAATAATTGGAAAAGAGCATTTCTAGGGATTGATTTTGAACACATAGAAATCACTGAAAATGGACTTTTTGCCAGTTCAGGTGCGGATTTGTTTTCAAACCGAGACAACACTTGGCAATACTTGACTTCAACAAGCCAGAACATTCAAGACTTAGAAGTAGCGGGAGGTCTTTTTGTTTTGACCTCGAACCAAATTCAAAGCCTTCAGAATAATCAATTGGCGACTGTTCATACTTTTGAGCAAAGCGGAATAGCAAAAAATCGGTTTAGGCTTGATCAGAATTCATTTTGGGTTGGAGATTCTTTTTCAGGCTTGCTTCGCGTGACTAGTGGGAATGAAACCTCCTTTTTACCATCTGGCCCTGCGGCTGATCCTACTTGGTCATTGTCGAAATTGGAAAATGATTTGGTCAAACTTGCTGGAGGATTCAATCAAAATATTGCCGCAGAGCAGCGTTCCCCTTTTATTTCAACTTTCAACTTCATTGACGGCTGGAGTTCTCGGCTTATGGTTAACTCCAATGGCGATAGTATTGGGGATTTGATTGGCATTCAAAAAATTGATGGAAATGGCAATGAGACATTCATGGCATCTCATACGCAGGGCCTCTTTAAAGTTGATGAACTGCAGGTTTTAACCATAGCTGAGGTTTCACCCAATACTTCGTTGACGAGTAACTTCAGGCTAACGGCTTTTGCAAAAGACAATGACGCGCTTTGGGTTACCAACTACGGTAGTGCGCTTTCCCTCCATCAATGGAATTTTGCAAACGACACTTGGCAAGGATATACCTTGTCCAATTCAAGGGGAAGATTTCCTATCGGCCTTTTTGTTGCACCCAACGGAAATAAGTGGATGCCCATTGATGACAATCAAGGTGGAGGTATTTTGGTTTTTGACGAAGTCACCCAAACAGAGCGCTACTTAAATACCAATGGCGGGCAGGGAGGTTTGACTGGAAGCTATGTAACTTCCTTGGCCACTGACGATAACCTTTTCCTTTGGGTGGGAACTGATGAAGGCATTTGTTTTTTCCCTAATCCCGATGCTGTGCTCAATGGCCAAGCCTTGACCGCGAGCGTGCCAATTTTCGAAAATCGATTATTGCTTCGCGATGAATTTATCACTTCAATTGCCATTGACCCAGCGAACAGAAAATGGTTCGGGACGAAAAATAATGGCCTTTGGCTTTTTAGCGAAACAGGCGAGGAATTAGTGCAGCGTTTCACAGCAGAAAACAGCCCACTACCTTCAAATTCAATTACGAGTATTTTTGTTGAAGAAGTAACAGGAGAAGTTTTTATAGGAACTGATAAAGGATTAGTCTCTTTTAGAAGTGATGCCACAAAGGGCACTTTAACACATCAGAATGTAGAAATTTACCCAAATCCAGTGAACTCAAGTTTCTCTGGAGAAATTGTGATTAATGGCTTGGTCAATAATGCGATTGTAAAAATTACCGATGTTTCAGGGAAATTGGTGAAGCAAACACGAGCCAATGGTGCTACTGCGACTTGGAATGCAAGAGACGTAAGTGGAAGCCGAGTGCAAGCAGGTATTTACTTAGTCTTTAGCTCGAATGCGGATGGAACGGAAACCTTTGTTGGAAAAATCGCAATCATCTAATGCTGCACAATACGAGGGGAATAGTGCTCAATTACATCAAGTATGGCGAAACTTCGATCATTGTTAGAATATTTACCGAAGCGTTTGGTGTTCAAAGCTATATTGTAAATAGTGCTAGAACAGCCAAAGGCCGTGGTAAAATGGCCCTTTATCAACCATTGAGTTTATTAGAAATGGTGGTCTATCATAAGCCGGGCAAGGACATCCAGCGCATTTCAGAAGCTAAATTCAGTTACGCTTTTTCATCTATTCCTTTCGACCCCGTCAAAACTGGGATCAGTATTTTTCTTACCGAAATCATGAACAAGCTGTTGCGCGAAGAATCCGAGAACAGAGAACTTTATGGTTTCATTCATCAAGCCATCACCATTTTCGATCATTTAGATAAGAATGTCAGTAATTTTCATTTGCAATTCTTGATGAAATGCAGTGCTTATTTGGGTTTTGAACCACAATCAGCTGAGGGATTTATCGAAGAACTGGCTGAATTTGGGCTTCACTTTAGGACATTGGAAGCTGAAAGGATTATTATTTCAGAACTAATGAATCGACCATTAGGCGATGATATCGTGGTCAGCGGACAATTGCGGAGAGACATTCTTTCTCACATCATTAAGTTCTACCAAATTCATGTTTCGGGCCTGAATGAAATAAAATCGCTGGTTGTATTGAAAGAGGTATTGAGTTAGTAAAGTCTCTAATGATTATTTAATAAATTGAGCTGTTTTTAATTGAAGAGTGATGAGTGAAAAACTTTATGATGAAGTCCCATCTTTAGACCTTGCAGATTTTACTTCGGGCGACCCCGCAAAGAAGCAAGCTTTTGTCAATGCACTTGGTGCCGCTTATAATAATATAGGCTTTGCTGCCATTAAAAATCATGGTTTGAGCGAAGAGCAAACAAAGAAGCTTTACGATGCCATTCAGAAGTTTTTTAGGCAGTCGGACGAGGTGAAGCAACAATATGAAGTGCCAGAACTGGCAGGTCAGCGTGGCTATATCGGTAAAGGCAAAGAACATGCAAAGGGCAGAAAGACTGGTGATTTAAAGGAGTTCTACCATGTGGGGCAAGAGGTAACCGATGGAGACCCAATCAAAAACGAATACCCAGATAATATTTGGCCGAAAGAAATTCCAGAAATGGAAGGCATCGCTTTAGAGGTTTATAAGACTTTAGAGGCGGCAGGTATTAAGATGCTTCAGGCCATAGCACTTTACTTGGGCTTGGACGAACATTATTTCGATGACAAGGTAAAAAATGGGAACAGCATTTTGCGACCTATACATTACTTCCCAATTGAAAACCCAGATGAAGTACCTGATGATGCTGTTCGTGCGGCAGAGCACGGTGACATCAACCTCATCACCCTGTTAATGGGAGCAAGTGCTGATGGCTTGCAAGTTTTAAGAAATGACGGAAAATGGATACCAATTACGGCATTGCCAGAGCAACTGGTCGTGAATGTAGGCGACATGCTATCACGTCACACGAATAACAAGCTAAAATCAACAATTCACAGAGTGGTTAACCCACCTAGAGAATTGATGAAGACTTCTCGTTTTTCAATTCCTTTTTTTATGCACCCTAGGTCAGACATGGATTTGACATGCTTGGAAAGCTGTATCGATGCTGAACACCCCAAGCTTTACGAGGATATTACTGCCGGTGAGTTCTTGAATGAAAGGCTCATTGAGCTTGGTTTGAAGAAGAAATAGGCTAATCCTAATCGAATACTTTGATAAAGCGAATTCGATACTACATTTATCTGCGCGATGTGCTTCTATTGGCCGTTACGGCTTTTGGAGGCCCACAGGCTCACTTTGCCATGCTTTTGAAAGTAATGGTGAAGAAGAGGGCTTACCTTACAGAAGAAGAGCTCATCGAACTGAACGCGCTTTGCCAAATACTTCCTGGCCCCACTTCTACTCAAACCATTACAGCGATTGGTTTCAAAATCGGGGGACCAAATTTGGCTTATCTTACTTTGTTGGTTTGGATGTTGCCAGCGGTTTCAATCATGACGACCGCGGCAATTTTGGTTGATTCTTACCAGACCAAGAATTTCAGTTTGGAGTTTACTCGCTTTATACAACCAATGGCTGTGGGCTTTGTGAGCTATGGCGCTTATATCATTGCCTCAAAAGTGGTCACTACCAGAACGGCAGGCGGTTTAATGGCACTCTCAGCAATAGTTACTTATTTTATTTCCAAGCCAGTGGCTTTGCCCTTGGTGCTCGTTTTTGCAGGGGTACTTACCGCTTTCAAATACAAACAACAAGAGCCCGAGGAAAAGCAAAAAATCAAAATCAAGTGGGGAAATTTTACGCTTTGGGCACTGGTTTTAGTGACGGCTGCCGGTTTAGGTGCAATTACCCATGACAGAATCATCCTGCTTTTCGAAAATTTCTATCGAAATGGAAGTCTAATTTTCGGAGGGGGTCAGGTGCTGATTCCTTTCCTACATACCGAATTTGTGGAGTTTAAGCATTATTTGAGCTCAGAAGAATTCCTGACGGGTTTGGCCATGGTGCAGGCCGTGCCGGGGCCAGTGTTTTCGGTAAGCTCATTTGTGGGAGCTTTAGCAGTGCGTGATTTAGGTTTGGGGGCTCAAATCCTTGGGGGTTTTATAGCGGCTTGTGGTATTTTCCTTCCGGGTACCTTCTTGATATTTTTTGTAATTCGGTTTTGGGAAGACCTTAAGCGCTATCGGGTAGTCAGGGCTTCATTGGAAGGAATTAATGCAGCCAGTGCGGGCATGGTAGCCGCTGCTGCTTTTACGCTCTTTCAGCCAATTGAAAATAATGTAATGAATGTCTCAGTGATCATTGGCACTTTTGTATTGCTCACCTACACGAAAATACCACCTCCATTTATTATTCTTGCGGGCCTGCTGGCAGGAATCTTTATTAAAGGTGTCTAAGCAGGGTCTCGTTGCTATTCACCTCAAAGTCGTTTTCCATTCCACAAATCAAGGGTAAATTCTTGGTTTCATGGCCGATCGGAAAACCAAAGGCAACAGGAATCTCAAGCTCAGAAATACTTTCTAAAATAATATCCATTACCTCTTTCCCGAAACTATCTTGATGGTCTTTCATGGATGAAAAATCTCCCAAAAGAAGCCCTTTGATAGCATCAAGTTTTCCTGCTCGCTTTAGCTGTATGAGCATTCTGTCTAGGTGGTATAAGTATTCACCTACTTCTTCTAAAAAAAGAATTTTACCTTCAGTTTGTATTTCAGAGGCAGTGCCAATGGAATTGCAAATGATAGACAAGTTGCCACCAGTAAGTGCTGCCCTTGTTGAACCGAGTTTGTTTTTCTCATGAGAGGAAATTTTATACTCGTATTTTTCTGAACAAAACAATTCTTGCAATGCCTTGGTCGACTGTTCATCCCATGTCATTGTAACGCCCATCGGGCCATGAAGGCAGGCGACATTTCGGTTATTAAGTAAAGCGAGGAGCGAGGTAATATCACTGAAGCCGCAAATCCATTTCGGATTCAAGTCGAATTCAGCCCAATCGATTTGATCAATGATTCGGGTGGTGCCGTAACCGCCTCTTGCAATAATGATGGCTTTGATTTCGGGATCATTCAATGCCCATTGCAGGTCGGCTAAACGTTGTTCGTCTGTACCAGCAAAGTAATTGTCAACAGCTAGCACGTGCTCGCCAAGTTGAGGTGTCATTCCCCATGATTTGATTATTTCAAGCGCAGGTTCAAGCTGAGTTTGAATTTTTTTGGCTGGCGCTACAAGGGCAACCTTATCTCCTTTTTGCAAAAGTGGTGGAACTCTCATAGGGCTAAAATAAAAAAACCTCTTCATTTGAAGAGGTTTTAAATCTTGGGTCGAAAAATTTAGTTTCCGTTGTTAGTGGCTTTTGGAGCTCCTTCTTCAACAGCTGGCATTGGTACGCCCAATTTTTCGAAAACGAATTTAGTGATGTTGTCTTCGTCATTAGCGGCCAAAACAATACCATCGCCCGAACCTGTTCTTGCATTTAAGATCATGGCGTAACCTTTTTCTTTTCTCACTGCTTCAATTGCATTTTGCACTTTAGTATAAACAGGATTGAAAAGAGTAGCATTTTTGTTGGCCAAAGCCTGCTCCGCTTTTTGAGAAAATGCCTGAAGGTCGCTTTGCAATCTTCTGATTTCGCCTTCTTTTTCTTGAAGCACAATTTGGGCTGCATTTGGTTGCTGAGCCAATTGTTGATATTCCGCTATTTTAGCCTGAATGTCAGCCTCTTTATTGGTGACTTGGCTTGAGAGTTGTTTCTGAAAAGTTTCAATTTCAGATTGGATTCCAGGGATTTCAGGCATATTAAATACAATAGCGTCTATGCTGGTGTATCCAATTTTAAAATCCTGGCTTTGTGCTGTCATTGCTAACAAGAGCAATGAAAGGGCTACTACTAATTTACGATTCATGACTTTTATGTTCAATTTAATGTTTTAGTTCTGTTTTTTTAAAAGCTCTAATTCTTCAAGAATAAACTCTGTGTAATCATGTACTGGGTTTGAAAATCCAATTCCCAAATCCGATGATTTGTCGAAAAGATAGTCCAAGCCGTTTTTTCTTGCCACCACCTCAACAGCATCAAAAAGCTTCTGTCTTAGCGGCCTTAAAAGCTCTTCTTGCTTTTTATAAATTAGGCCATCGTATCCAAAAAGCTCTGTTGATTTGTTCAGGGCTTCTTGTTCCTTGAGTTCAATTTCCTTTTGCTTTTCCTTGATCATCTCAGGAGTGAACAAAATTTCTTTTGAACGAAGTTCTGCGCGCATCTTCTCCGCGTCATTTTGCAAACTCCGTACCACTTTGTCAAATTCTTTCCAGAGCGCGTTTAGCTCTTCATTTTTTTCTGCGTACTCAGGCATTTTCCCAAAAATGAAACCAGAGTCATAATGGCCAAACTTTTGGGCCACGCTTTCTTTTGGGCAAAGCGCAAAGTTAGAAATTACAAATAATAATACTATTACGGGCGAATATTTATGCATGTCATCGTAGTTGTTGTCCAATTGTGAAATGCACTTGCGAACCACTTTCGATTCCCAAAGCTGCATTTGAATCGAATCCGTACGCCCAATCAAGACCTAACAAACCGAATGCTGGCAAAAATATTCTTGCTCCAACCCCTGCCGATCTAAACAAATCTCGAGGGGAATAATCAGCGTAGTTATTCCATGCATTACCAGCTTCGCCAAAGGCCAATAAGTAAATGGTCGAAGTGGGTTTAAGCGATACTGGGTATCTCAATTCGGCAACAAACTTATTAAAAATCAAACCTCCTCTAAAGCCTGTTTTAGGGTCTACTGGGACAATACTGTTGTCATCATATCCCCTTAACGCTATAATGTCCTGCCCAATTATAAAATTGTTTGCACCATTTAAACCGTTACCTCCCAAAAAGAATCTTTCAAATGGCCCAGTGTCGGTTTTATTCGCATAAGAACCTATAAAGCCAAAGTGAGCCCTGGTGTTGATCACGAATTTAGCAGGCAATGGAATAAAGAAAGAGGCATCCATGATGGTTTTATGGTACTCAATGAATTGGTAGCGCTCTCTGGAATTCAAACTATTCGCATCGCTATTATTGAACCTATCCAAGAACAGAGAATAAGGAGGGGTTAAATTGATGTTCAACGAGAATTGAGAGCCGTATTTCGGGAACTGTGGGTTATCAATATTGCTTCGCGAAATGGCAGTATTGAAAGTGATACTATTGGCTTGTCCTGTGGAGAAGCCGAGGGTATTTCCAAAGTTAAAGACATCATAAAACTGGTAAGAGAGGCTATTTGAAATATTAAAATAGTCATCTGGCCATTGTAATCTACGACCTAAACCAATGGTAAAACCTGAGGCTTTAAGAAATCCGCTTAGGGTTGTACCCTGAAAGTCAGTGAAACTTCTATTGACTGTTCTGTTTAAACTTACAGAGAAGTTATTTGGCTTATTACCACCCAACCAAGGTTCAGAAAAGACCATGCTGTAATTCTGAAATCTTCTACCGTTGGATTGAATTTGAATGGATAATCTTTGACCGTCTCCAGAAGGGTAAGGTCGCCATTTGCTGAAGTCGTTAATGTTTTTGGCAGAGAAATTATTCAATTGTAGACCAACCGTTCCCACAAAACCGAATGGCCCACCAAAACCTCCAGAAAGTTGAATTTGATCCGAGGATTTTTCTACCAAAGTAAATTCTATATCCACAGTACCGTCTGCAATATTCGGAATAGGGCGAGGATTGATCTGTTCAGGATCGAAATACCCTAATTGTGCCAATTCTCGGGTAGTCCTGATCAACTCTCTTCTGCTGAATTTTTGGCCTGGCAATGTTCGGATTTCTCTTAAAATAACATGGTCACTGGTCCTGTCATTTCCTTTAAGAATAATGCGCTTGATTGTGGCTTGTTCGCCTTCATACATCCTCATTTCTAGGTCAATAGAGTCGTTATCGGCCCTTACTTCAACAACTTCCAACCTAAAAAACAAGTAACCATCATCCATGTATAGGGAGTTAACGTCATCGCCATTTTGGCCATCGAATGAAGTTCTAGATTCGATTCGCTCCCGATTATAAACATCTCCTTTATTGATGTTGAGAAGTTTGGTGAGCTGTTCATCGGTGTATTTAAAGTTACCCGACCAATCTATATTTCGGATATAGTACTTGTTGCCTTCATCAACCTTGATTTTTAAGTTAATGTAGTCATCATTCAGTTTATCGATTTTGCTGTCAACAACAGCAGCGTCACGGTATCCTTTCGAGTTGTAAAATGCGACCAAGCCATCTTTATCGTTGTCAAATTCAGTTTGTACGAATTTCGAAGACTGTAAGAAATTAAGCTTGACATTGTTGGATATAAAATCTTTCAGTCGCGTATCAGAGACTTGATAAGAGGAGTCAACAAGGTTGATGATGTTTTTAGGGCTGGCCTTAAAAATTTGATTGAAAAGTTGAGAAATCAACCAGAACCTTGGTTTTTCATGCGTCTTCTTCAGTGGCTTTTTCAACCTGGCATCTGAAAAGGCCTCATTGCCTTCGAACTCAATTTTATTGATTTTGACTTTCGACTTTTTGTCGACAACAAAGCGCAATCTTGAACCATCGCCAACGACAGAATCTTGTTCTTGAATGCTGTTCACGCTAACATTCAAATAACCTTTGGCCACGAAGTATTTTTTGATGACGGTTTCGGTGTTTTTTAGTAGAGGTGCGCTGGCGACTTTTCCGATGATCCCCATCTTTTCTTTGAGGTCAGACTCCTGCGTTCCAGATACCCCCTCTATGGCAAACTTTGTAATCCTGGGCCTTTCCACCAAACGCACTTCCAGAAAAGCGCGATTGCCTTCAATCTTATTCAACCAAACCTGAACATCGGCTATAAAGCCTTGCTTCCATAATTTCTTGATGGCGTCAGAGATTTCTGAGCCTGGAATGCTGATTTGGTCTCCAACTTTGATGCCTATATAACCGATCAAAGCCCTTTCTTCAAGCGTGCTTAGGCCAGTATAACGAATATCTGCTATTTCGAAGACTTTCGGGTTGGTATAGTCTATTTGAACGCCCTCGGCAGTATTCAACCCAAATCTTTCTTGGGCCGATAGCTCAGATAAACCACAAAGGCCAATTATCAGGAGTAATATTAATTTCTTCATCCTCAGGTTTAAATCTTTATCTGCTCACTGGTTTTTCCAAACCTTCGTTCCCTATTCTGATATGACACAATTGCATCGTACAGATGTTCTTTTCTAAAGTCTGGCCAAAGCGTTTCAGTGATGAAAAACTCGGTGTAGGCCAATTGCCACAAAAGAAAATTACTTATTCTTTGTTCGCCACTTGTTCTGATCAACAACTCAGGATCTGGGATGCCCGATGTTGACAAATGGCTTTCTATCAATTCATTAGTAATATTTTCAGCTTTTAGCTTTCCTTCTTCGCACTGAGCAGCAATGGTTTTCATGGCATTGGCAATGTCCCACCTTCCGCTATAGCTCAGGGCCAAAACCAAAGTCATTCTTTTGTTATTGGCAGTTGTTTTCATGGCTTCGCTCAGCTCATTCTGACATGCCAAGGGCAAACTTTTGATATCACCAATGGCTGCTAACTTTATGTCGTTGTCCATCAGTGTTTTAATTTCTTTATTAATTGTAGAAACCAAAAGCTGCATTAATGCATTTACTTCTCTTTTTGGCCTGTTCCAATTCTCGGTAGAAAAGGCATAAAGCGTTAAATACTTAATCCCTAATTCAGCACAAGATTCTGTGGTTTCCCTGACTGCTTTTATGGCATTTTTATGGCCAAAAACACGTGCTGCGCCTTTACTTTTAGCCCAGCGGCCATTCCCGTCCATGATTACGGCAATGTGTTTTGGTAGAGAACCGAGTATGATTTTATCCTTCATTAGCAGCGCCTTGCGAAAAAGCGAGTGCGAAGGTAAGAAAATGCTTGTTGTTTTTAAACCCTAATTCATTCTTTATCAGGCTATCGGAACTTTCCTTGCGGACAAACGATCTTATACAAGGTGTAACTTAAAGAAATAGAGGTAAAAAAAATCCAGTCATCATCGTTTGGATTTCCACCTCTGTAATTTTTGATCGCAGGATTGTCCAAAGATACATTATCCAATTGGTCGCTATTGGATTTGATTGCCGACACTGAAGCGGCTAAGGTCCACCTTCGATCGATCATGTACTTTGCTCCGAAACCTACGGGCAATCTTAGGTTCAATCCAGATTCGTAAGATGCTCCCAAACCATCAGTACCTTGAAGCCGATAAACACCAGCCCCAAAAAGTAAGTAGGGTGTCCAATATTGTTGAAGTTTTTCATTTCTGTAATCCAGAAAGTGATATTCAAACAGAAAATCGATATTGATAAAATTGCCTTCGAACGAAGCTTTTCTATTGGCTGAAAATACGTCAAATGCTTCGTTATCAACGCCTTTAAGTTTTCCGAGCCCAGCCGAAATGCGTGTGCTCAGTCCATCATTAATGTGTTTTCTAACGAAAAACTGCGCGCCTAATGTTGAGTTCGCCAGGTCAAAACTTCGGGCAACATCACCAAGGTAATTGTATGAACCAAGTTCAAAACCTATTTCTCGATTTTGCGCTTGGACTCTACCAAAAGCGATTAAAATGATTACCGAAATTGATAAACGAAACCATAGTTTAGACACTACAGATTTATCCTTATGATATGCTCGCAAGCTAGATAACATTGTGTTTCAGTTTCAAAAATGGCCAGTTAAATATTGTTAATTCAATTTCTGGCGTCTACCCCCCAATTCAACTTTTGCCTTAAGGTATCAAAATACTTATTATGATCGAAACGGATCAGTTTTGCTTCGAAAGACTCCCTCTTAACGGATATTTTTACTTTATCGTCTACACTGCATGATCTGGAATCTAATGAAACCATGAACTTGTTGGTCCTTCCCTCAATTTCGAAGGTGATTTTGCTTTGGTCCGAAACGATTATTGGCCTCACATTCAAGTTGTGTGGCGAAACTGGGGTAATGATAAAGTTCTTGAGCCTCGGATGCACCAATGGTCCTCCGCAGCTCAATGAATATCCCGTTGATCCTGTTGGAGTAGATACAATCAAGCCATCTGCCCAATAGGAATTTAAATATTCATCGTCTACATAAGTATGTACCACGATCATCGATGAAGTTTCTTTTTTGACGATGGTGAATTCATTCAATCCGAAGTTGTAGGGCGCAAATAATTGTTCGGAGGAATCCACATGAATCAAAGAGCGACTTTCTACTTCAAATTTTCCATCAATGAGCGCTTCTACCGCAATTCTTACTTCGCTTCTAGGTGTGGTAGCTAAAAACCCAAGCCGACCCAAATTGATGCCTACAATGGGAGTTTCGTACTTTGCTGTGTAGGTGATGGTATCCAGCATGGTACCATCTCCACCTAAACTTATGATAAAGTTGATTCCAGACATGTCATCCCCAGGCTCAAGGATTTCGGTTGAAATTACTTCGATTTTTGCCTTTTTGAGTTGTTTTTGAAAATCTTGGGTAAGAGCGATTTCAATTTTCTTTTCATCCAAAATATGGACTAAATCCTGAACACAAGGGATTGCTTCTTTTGCGATGTTCTTACCGTGTAGTGCGATTTTCATGATTCACCTTAAATGTTAAGGTATTTCATCAGCATGTCGTATCGTTCTTGATCGTTTGATTTGATCTCGAGTTCTTGAAAACGGCCGATGATTTTGTAGCCAAATCTTTCGATAGAAGCGGCCACGTGAGATAGGTCTGGTTTATTAATCTTAAGGGTAAGCTTAATTCTGGTCGCATCCATATAATCATTGGTGATGCAGCTGCTTAAAATTTTGGCGTTTTCCCCCTCTACAATTCTGCTGATTTCGGCCAAAGAATAATCTCTTTGGTTCATAGAGACAATAAGAATTGCCCCTGGTTCTTGAACAGCCATGGACTGCGCAAAACCTGAAATGGTATCTTCAATTGTTACTACGCCTAAAAATGCACCATTTCGACTCAGTATAGCCACCAACTGAACTTCGTGATCGTGCGCCAATTTAATGACATCATAAAAATGCTGATCCTCGAAAACGAAACAGTCCTCGGAAAAAAGATCGTATTCACTGATTGCTTTTGATGAGTCGTTGTTTTCAAGTATCACTTCTTCGGAAATGAAGCCTAAGAAACGCCCTTTTTCAACAACAGGCAGCTGATTAGTGCGTAATTCCTCCATCCAAACGATCGCTTTGTGGCCATCATCGGTCAATTTTAAAGGGGGAATAAGGTCATTAATCAGTTCTGCTGCTATCATGCTGCTTTTTGTTCGTCCAAAAACTCTTTCAGTATTTCATTAAACAACTCAGGATGTTCCATCATTGGTGCATGACAACACTTATCTATGAACCTAAGTTTCGTATTTGGGATCAAACGATCAAATTCGTGTGCGACAAGGGGTGGCGTAATGGTGTCGTTCAGTCCCCAAATCAATAAAGTGGGTACTTTAATATTAGGAACTTCCTTAGCCATATTATGCCTTTGCGCAGATTTGGCGATGGCAACTATGCGCATACACTTAGGAATGCTCTTTGTTGTATCAAAAACTTCTTGAATGTATTCAGGAGTAACTGTTTTTGGATCGTAGAAGGTGTATTCTACTCTTTCTTTTATGTATTCGTAGCTTCCTCGTTTAGGGAAACTACCTCCCATGGAGTTTTCAAAAAGCCCAGAACTACCTGTGAGAATAAGGCCATTCACTTTGTCAGGGTTGGCTAAAGTGTAAATCAAACCAACGTGGCCTCCCAAAGAATTACCCATTAACTTCATGTTGCTGAGGTTCTTGAGTTTTACGAAGCCTTCTAAGTGTTGTACTAAGCCTTCGAGCCCAGCTTGCTTAATTGGCATTTCATAAATGGGTAGGAGAGGGATCATTACCCTGTACTCCGAGGAAAAGGCATTGACTACACTTTCCCAATTGCTTAAAGCTCCAAAAAGCCCATGAAGCAAGACAATCACCTCACCTTGTCCTTCATCTATGTATTGATAGCCCTTGTCTTCTTTAATTTCTAACGCCATTCCTCTATAGGTTTTAACTAACGATTTAAACAATATTATAAAAAGTCGCCCAATTTTTTAGCATTTCTAATCCATACTCTGTTAAAATAGCTTCTGGATGAAACTGAATTCCTGCTACTTTGAATTCATGACTCTCGAAAGCCATCAGTTCTTGCTGTTTTGTATAGGCTACAGCTTTCAAAGCACTGGGTAAATTTTGAAGGACCAAAGAATGGTACCTCACAACATTAAAAGTTGAAGGTAAGCTTTTGAAAAGAATTTCCCCTTCTACATGAATAGTAGAAAGCTTCCCATGCATTGGATAACTTGCTTTAACCAGTTTTGCCCCCAAATATTGGCCAATTGCCTGATGGCCTAAACAAATGCCCAGCATTGGCCTTTTACCGATTTGGTTTTCGACCACTTTCATCAAGTTGCCTGCATCGTATGGCTTTTCTGGGCCAGGAGACAATACAATGCCAGAATACTTATTGAAATCAATTTCTGCCAAAGGGAAATCATTTCTGATGACCTCAGTCCTAATTCCTATCTGCCCAAAATAGTCAACAAGGTTATAGGTAAATGAGTCGTAATTATCGAAAATCAGGATCAAGGGATTTGAGGAGAGACCATCTCTTTTATAGACTCTAACATTTCTTGAGCAAACGGAAGCACAAAATTCAATGCTTCTATGATATTAGGGCCTAAATCGGCTAAGTAGGGGTAAAGCACTAAATCTTCATCTTGGCCGGGCAGTACTACTCCGGAATTTGCAAAAAGCCAAAGCACTATACTAAGACCAATTGCCCACTTGGCAATGCCAACAATCGCTCCTGCAAAATTATCGAAACCACCTAGGAGAGTCATATCGATCATCTTTTTCAAGACTTTACCCAGCATATTGATCAAAAGAATGATGACCAGGAAAATGATTAAAAAAGAAATGAAAGGCAGCCAGTGATCCATGCCTTCAATATGCTTTTGCAGATAACCAATGCCCAATTCCATCAACTTAAACCCACCAATTATGGCGAGAATAAATGCTAGGATACCAATTATTTCGAGCAATAAACCCTTTTTAAAACCCATAACGGCCCCAAAGACCAGCGGTATCAGTAGTATGATATCTAGGGTTTTCAAACTTTATGCGCTCAATAAATTTTTAACAACGGTTGAGATGGCTTTGCCATCGGCTTTTCCTGCTAGCGCTTTGCTGGCAGCACCCATTACTTTGCCCATATCCTGAGGTCCATTGGCACCAACTTGCGCAATTACATCCCTTACAGCAGCTTCTAATTCAGCCTCGCTTAATTGCTTCGGAAGATATTGCTCAATAATAGCAACTTCGGCCATTTCAATGGCATAAAGGTCTTCTCTATTCTGGTCTTTATAAATTTGAGCAGAGTCTCTACGTTGTTTTACAGCCTTTACCAAAAGCTTCATTTCAGCGTCTTCTGTAATTCCCTCGTTATTGCCTTTTTCGGTTTCGGCCAAAAGAATCATTGATTTAATCGCCCTTAAAGCTGTTAAATCATTTTTGCGTTTTTCAAGCATTGCAGATTTAATATCTGCATCTATTTGTTGTTTCAGGCTCATGTCAAAATTTTTACGATCAATGAAATCATTAACTTGCATGCAATTTAGAGAAATAAAAATATTAGATGACCAAGCTTAGCGTCAACATCAATAAGATAGCCACAATTAGAAATGCTCGTGGAGGAAATAACCCTAATGTTGTTCAGGTGGCAATGGATTGCGAGCGTTTCGGTGCCCAAGGCATTACGATCCACCCTAGGCCAGACGAAAGGCATATTACTACTAAGGATGTTTATGACCTCAAAAAGGTAGTCAACACTGAATTTAATATCGAGGGATATCCCGATGAACGATTTATTGAAATGGTGAAATCGGTAAAACCTGAGCAAGCAACGCTCGTTCCCGACCCGCCAAATGTGTTAACATCAAATGCCGGATGGGATACTATTGAACATGCTGATTTTCTAAAATCAGTAATATCAGAGCTAAAATCGGTTGGGGTAAGAGTTTCTATTTTTGTTGCGCCAGAAATCAAAATGGTTGAAGGTGCGGCAGCGGTTGGCACCGATCGAATTGAACTTTATACTGAAATGTACGCTTCTCAATTTTCAGGAAATAAAGAGTTAGCAGTTCGGGAATATGTTGCTGCGGCCAAAAAAGCTCAGGAATTGGACTTGGGCATCAATGCAGGTCATGACCTTGACTTAAAGAATTTGGCTTTTCTAAAGCAATCTATTCCATTTATGGCCGAAGTATCAATTGGTCATGCCCTAATTTGTGACGCTCTTTATCTTGGCCTAGAAAATACTATTCAACTTTATTTAAGAGCTTTAAAATAATGGAGCAACTCTATTTTAGAACTTTGGGAGAAGGAACTCCACTGATTATACTTCATGGCCTTTTTGGCTCCTCTGACAATTGGCTGACCTTAGGCAAACGCTTCGCTGAAAAACATACAGTGTATTTAATCGATCAACGCAATCATGGACAGTCCTTTCATAGCAGTGAGTTCTCCTATGCTGCAATGGCCAAAGATTTAGAGGGTTTTATGCAGGCCGAGAAGATTGAATCAGCTGATATTATCGGCCATTCAATGGGCGGAAAAACAGCTATGGAGTTTGCTGTGAATTCACCTTCAAAAGTGAAAAAATTAATTATTGCAGATATTGGCCCTAAGTATTATCCAGTGCATCATGCCACGATTTTGAAAGGTTTGTTTTCGATAAATCTCAAAACTTTGGACTCACGCAAAGAAGCGGACGATCAACTCGCCAAGTTTATTGAAGATTTTGGGACGCGTCAGTTTCTCCTAAAGAATTTAGGTAGAAATGGAGATGACTTTGAATGGAAAGTTAACTTGAATGGAATTGCACAAGAGATTGAGCAGGTAGGCAAAGGATTGAATCAAAATGCTACATATGCCAAGCCTACTCTTTTTTTAAGAGGTGGTAAATCTGATTACATTCTGGATTCAGATATTAACTTGATTCACTCCATTTTCACGAACTCTAGGGTTGAAACAATTGCTGGATCAGGGCATTGGCTGCATGCCGAAGCCCCAGATGAGTTTTTTCAAAACGCATCTAAATTCTTAGAAAATGCCTAACGGAGAGATATTTTTAATCCCCAATATTATTGCCGCTGACACACAGAATCTTGTAATTCCTGAGCATGTGAAAAGCGCCATTCTAAAATGCGATCTGTTTTATGTGGAGGAATTAAGGACAGTTAGGAGGTATTTAAGCTCCTTAAAGTTGGGCTTAGTCATTGAAGAACTACAGTTTGAAATCCTTGACAAGAAAACCACTTTCGAAGCCTGTTTTGATCTAATACAACCAGCGCTATCTGGGAAAAATATTGGAGTAATTTCAGAGTCAGGTTGCCCCGGAGTAGCCGATCCAGGCGCAAGATTGGTCCATATGGCACATCAATTTGGAGTAAAAGTAAATCCTTTGGTAGGGCCGTCATCCATTTTGCTAGCGCTAATGGCAAGCGGTTTCAATGGTCAATCATTTATGTTTCATGGCTACTTACCCATTGACAGGAAAGCAAGACAACAAGCCATTCGAGATTTAGAAAAGGAGTCTAACCTGCGGGATGTCACTCAAATCTTTATGGACACGCCCTATCGGAATGAGTCATTATTGAATGATATCTTGAAAACCGCCCGTCAGGATACATTTCTGTGTGTAGCGAAGGATATAACAGGCGCTTCGGAACAAATAATTACAAAGTCAATTGGTAAATGGAAGCTTAGCGATGTTGAAATGAAAAAGACGCCAGCTATCTTTCTGCTGTACAGTAAGTAGTAATCAAAACTTTTATTTTCATAATCAAATCAAAGGACTAATTTTGCAGGCCTATTAATTAAAATCAAATCATAAAATATGTCATACCTATTTACTTCGGAGTCTGTTTCAGAAGGCCATCCAGATAAAGTTTCAGATCAAATTTCTGATGCGCTAATTGATAACTTCTTAGCCTTTGACCCAGATTCAAAAGTGGCTTGTGAAACTTTGGTGACTACTGGTCAGGTTGTTTTGGCCGGTGAGGTTAAATCAAATACCTACTTAGACGTTCAAAGAATTGCCAGGCAAGTAATTGAGAAAATCGGTTACAACAAAGCTGAATACCAATTCGATAGTAAGTCTTGTGGTGTTCTTTCTGCAATTCATGAGCAATCTGCTGATATCAACCAAGGAGTAGATAGGGCGAACAAAGAAGACCAAGGCGCTGGCGACCAAGGAATGATGTTTGGTTATGCCACAAAGGAAACCGAGAACTTTATGCCTTTGGCTTTAGACCTTTCTCATAAAATTCTTTTAGAGCTTGCTGATTTAAGAAGAGAGCTTGACGAAATCAAATATTTGAGACCTGATGCAAAATCTCAGGTGACTATTGAATATTCTGACGATAACGTTCCTCAAAGAATTGATAGTATCGTAGTTTCAACACAACACGATGATTTCGATGCTGATGACATTATGTTGGCTAAAATTAGAAAGGACATCATCAACATTTTGATTCCAAGAGTTAAAGCAAAATTGCCTGCAAGTCTTCAGGCTTTGTTCAATGATGATATTAAATACCACATTAACCCAACAGGTAAGTTCGTAATTGGTGGTCCTCATGGTGACACGGGTTTAACAGGCAGAAAAATTATTGTTGATACTTATGGAGGAAAAGGTGCGCACGGTGGTGGAGCATTTTCTGGAAAAGATCCTTCAAAAGTAGATCGTTCCGCAGCTTACGCAACGCGCCATATTGCGAAAAACTTGGTGGCTGCTGGTGTGGCTGATGAAATTTTAGTTCAAGTTTCCTATGCGATTGGTGTCGTTGAGCCTATGGGCATTTTCGTAACTACCTATGGCACGTCTCATGTGAATATGACAGATGGAGAAATCGCTAAAATAGTGTCTAAAGTATTTGATATGCGTCCATATGCTATCGAAACTAGATTGAAACTAAGAAACCCTATTTACCTCGAAACTGCTGCTTATGGGCACATGGGCAGAAAAAATGAAGTGGTTACAAAAAGCTTCATCGGCTCGGATGGTCAATCTTACGAAAGAGAAGTAGAGCTTTTCACGTGGGAAAAACTGGACTACGTTGATAAAGTAAAAGCCGCTTTCGGTTTATAAATATTTCAAAACTTAATTTCAAAGCCCGATTCATTGAGTCGGGCTTTTTATTTAACTAGCAACTATGCAAAACAACCTACGAGAAACAGTACTTGTCGCCTTCGAAAGATTCATTTTAATGCCCGAGAGTGATGCAAATCAAAGAATGGGCCCAGGCAAGTGGTCGATTCAAGAAATTGTAGGTCATTTGATTGATTCTGCTGCAAATAATCATGCCCGTTTTGTAAAAGCTCAATTTAGCGATGACCTGATTTTTGAAGGTTATGATCAAGAAGCTTGGGTGGCCAATCAGAATTATGCTGGCGCTCAGTGGCACGACCTTATAATTCTGTGGAGACAGTACAATCTTCACTTAGATTATCTGATCAAGCAAATTCCCGATCATGTGCTTACCAAAGAAAGAAAGCAACATAGACTGGACAAAATTGCTTGGAAAGCGGTGCCCGCAGATCAACCCACGACTCTTGAGTATTTCATCAAGGATTATATTGCCCACCTAAAGCATCACTTAGGTCAGATTGAAGAGATTTTGGCGCAGGACTGATTTGACAAAAATCATTTTGTCAAATCGGTTAACAAAATGGTTTTTGTTAACTCTTATTCAGCCACTTTAATACTCTCGTTGCCAATAATAATTGGAGGCAAATCGTAGCGATGCTCTTCAGGGCCATTCTCTAGTTTCAACACACCTCTAGGGCAAACTGCCGAACAAATTCCACAGCCTACGCAGCTCGCACGCACTATATTTTGCCCTTTTTGGGCATAAGCCCGAACGTCAATACCTTGTTCGCAATAAGTTGAGCAATTGCCGCAAGAAATACACTGGCCGCCATTGGTGGTAATTCTAAACCTTGATTTGAATCGCTGAATGATGCCCATGTAGCCAGCCATTGGGCAACCAAACCTGCACCAAACACGGTTGCCAAGCATTGGATAGAAACCAACTCCAATCACTCCAGAGAAAGTAGCACCAATTAGAAATCCATAAGGCTGCTGAAAGTTCTTGTAAACATTTAGGCCGAAAACTTCTCCTGTATTCCAGAAGTAGCCATAGATCGTGGCAGCAGTCATTACAAAAACGAAGACCATCACTGAGTGAATTAACCAGCGCTCCAGCTTCCACGCGCCTAGTTTCTTAGAAGATAAATGACGGAAAGGATCTCCCGCAGTTTCGGCCAAGCCTCCACAACCACATACCCAAGAGCAATACCATCTTTTGCCAGCATAGTAGGTAATGACGGGAGTAACCACCAAGAACATAGCTATACCAATAATTAGATATAAAATACCCACAGGTTGGTAGACTTTCTGCTGCATTGCGTCCAAATGCCAGTCATAAAAGAAATCATAGTCTAGCGGCCAAGTGTTCTTAATATCTGCATCATAATACGCCCCTTGACCATTTATAATCTCTCCATTATAATTTAAGCCCTCAAGTATCTCGGGAATTAAATAAGCGAGAAACAACTGACTAGCAATTACCACCAACGTTCTAATGAATTGATATCGGTTATGACGGTATTTAAAGAGGAATTTAATACCTAAGGATGTAATACAAAGCGTATAAAGTGTGCCATATAGAAACCATTGACTTGCTGGTTGGCCTTTAAAAAACATGCTCAAAGGATCGAATAGGGCCACAAAGCCTTCATTTCCCGAAGCTTTAAAGCCAATGTATTCTGGAAACCAATAGAGGATGACGTAAAAACCAGTTAGCACAATGCCTGTAATCCAACCTAAAACCCCTCGGCTGGTCAAACTCTTGAACATAACCCCGTTGTTTTTAATGCCTTCTGGTTGTTTAAGGTAAAGCCTTGCGGAATATATGGTTGTGCCAATCAAAATGCCCAATATGGCAACGGGCAATCCAATGGTGGCTGGAATTCCTGCATTTCCCCATGATAAAAAGAGTACCAACACTCCCAAACCGGCAAGTGCCAAACCCGCTTTTTGGATAACATCTGTATCCTTTGGGTCAGGGTTGGCTATAGATAAACTTGGATCTACTGATGACATATTTTTGGTGATTCTAATTGGATACTAGTTCTAAAATTCTCTTCCAGCTTTTCTTTTTCAGCTGAATATTGGTTTTGTTTTCGGCATTGAACTGATCAACGATTGCTTGCTCGTATGTTTTGAACAGCTCGGGATCAAAATTAGCGTCTTTTAAATGTTCAAGCACATACTCGACTGTTCGTTCTTGCTTGAACCAATTGTCGAAAGCATGGTGTCGAAGCCTGAAGCCGAAATTATTAACGCCCAGTAATTTCCCAGTGGATTTATCCCAGCGCAGTCGAAGACAGATTTTGCCGTTTTCATGCTCCCAGTAAAAATCATTTTCATTGGCTTTCGGCTGCGGCCATACCCAGCCGTAAGTCTGGTATTCAATATCAAGGAATTTTGCAGAGTTGAACCAATGTCCAGGTTCATATTTAGTTGGTTTTCCGCAAAGCGTTCGGGCCAAAGCCTCGCCCATCATTCGGCCAGTATACCAAACTTGCTCGATGGGTCTTCGTTCTCCATTTGCAGTGATGAACTCAGCGCAATCTCCCAAGGCATAAACATCATCGACATTGGTTTTTAAAAATGGATCAACGAGTACTCCTCTTTTAGTCTCGATTCCAGAATTTTTTAAGAAGTCGATATTTGGAGAAACGCCAGCCGTTAAGCCCACAAATTGGCATGGAATCTCTTCGCCAGTACCTGTTAAAATCGATTTTACTCGGCCATTTTCGTCAGATACAATTTCTTTCAATTCGTGATTTAATCGTAAATCAATATGGTGTTCTCGGATATGACGGTTGATCATTTCTGATTCATCTTTGGGCAATACATTATTCCAAAAACTCTTTTCTCTCACCAAAAAAGTAACGGGAATATTGCGAGACAAAAGCATTTCGGCTATTTCAATACCAATCAATCCGCCACCCACAATCACGGCCCTAGAAATTCCTTTGGTGAATTCTTCCATGGTTTCAAGATCTTGGTAGCTGTAGAGTCCTTGAACGCCCTTCAGATCCTGCCCTGGCCATCCGAACTTATTGGATTTCGAACCAGTTGCAATTACCAGCTTATCGTAAGCCATTTTTTCACCATCTGAAAAAGTCAAAGACTTTGCATTCGTATCTACTGATTGAACATAAGCACGCTTCAGTTCAATCCTATTTTTCTTCCAAAACCAATCTTCATAAGGTTTAGTATGCTCATATTTCATATGCCCCATGTAGATATACATGAGCGCAGTTCTTGAGAAGAAATGGTCAGTTTCAGCAGAAATCACTGTGATTTTGGCATCGCTCAATTTTCGCACGTGTCGTGCCGTAGTGATGCCAGAAATTCCATTGCCTATAATTACGATATGTTGCATAGTTGACGGGATAATGCCTAAGATGGTGCTTTTAGTTGCCAGTAGATGTCATTTTTAAGACAACTGCTCTTAAATCCTAAATGCCTGTACTTAAGATTCAGGGAATTTAGGAATTATCTACACCACTTTACTAATCCGTGGAGATTAGAAACAATGTTTTAATATTGGTGCAACCTTTTGAATTCCCTTATATCTTTAGTGCATATTTAACAATAGGGTTATGAATACTTTAAACAAGATTTCGAAACGATTAATGATGATTTCCTTTTTGGTTTTAATGTCAGTAAGTGCATTTGGTCAGGCCAGAGAGAAAAGAGAGATCTCGGGTGTAACAGAATTAAGTGTTAGCCATGCTTTTGCGGTAGAAATAAGAATTGGCAATAAAGAATCTTTAGAGATAGAGATTGATGAGGATTACATGCAAGACGTGATCACTGAAGTAAGAGGTGGCCGTTTGTTTATCAAAATGAGAGATCAATCAGGAAGAAGAGGTTATAGATTGAGAGAAACACCAAGGGCTTATTTGACCGTAAAGTCATTAAAATCAATAAATGCTAGTGGAGCGGTATCAATTAAATCGCCAGATGTTATAAAAGGCAGCAGATTGGATATTGAGGTATCTGGTGCTTCTGTTTTCGATTTAGAAATAGATGTTGATGATCTTTATTTAGAGGCTTCTGGCGCTTGTGTTATTACTTTAGAAGGTAGAGCAAAAGAGCAAGAAGTGAAGACTAGCGGTGCAACTACTTATAGCGCTTATGATTTAGAAAGCGATGTTGCTGATATTAGAGTAACAGGTGCTGGAACTGCTAAAGTAAGTGTAAAAGATAAACTTGATGTTCGCGCATCAGGTGCTTCGAGCATAAGATATAGAGGAAATCCTTCAGTAAACTCCGATAGCTCAGGTGCTTCAAGCATCAGAAAAGGAGAATAAAGAATTACTAAATTAAGAGAACCCTGATGTAAAGTCGAAAGATTTTCTTCAGGGTTTTTTATTGCCCTTTGAATTTTTGAAGAAGTATTCTGGCTGCATTTAGAGCAGGTAATTCACCGGATTGAACGGCTTTCTCAATTGTAGTTAGTTCCTTTTGAACTTGAGGATGAGCATAGAATTCTTGTTCCAAAAGCGAATGAATATTCTCTTTCATCCATTGCAGGTTTTGTTCTTTTCTATTGTGCTCAAAAAAACCGCTGGCTTTTGTCTGATAAACATATTTTTCAATCATTTCCCAAATCGCAGATAGTCCTTCCCCTTGCAGTGCCGAACAAGTTTTGACTTCTGGAATCCAACCAGAGTCGGATGAAGGAAAAAGGTGCAAGGCGTTTTGATATTCAACTTTTGCACGCTGCGCGGCTTTAATATTTTCGCCATCCGCTTTGTTGATTACCACGGCATCGGCCATTTCCATAATGCCCTTTTTGATGCCTTGAAGTTCATCACCAGCTCCCGCTAGCATCAGCAAAAGAAAGAAATCAACCATGCCATGAACCAAGGTTTCGGATTGTCCAACACCAACGGTCTCAATAAAGATGACATCATAACCTGCGGCTTCGCAAAGCAGCATTACTTCTCTCGTTTTACCGCTCACTCCGCCCAAAGTAGTACCAGAGGCTGATGGCCTAATAAATGCATTTGGATTGCGAGAGAGGCTTTCCATCCTAGTTTTATCACCTAAAATGCTTCCTTTATTCAATTGGCTGCTTGGGTCAATAGTGAGTACTGCCAATTTTTTTTCTTGCCTTGTAATGTATTCACCAAACGACTCAATAAAGGTGCTTTTGCCAACACCAGGCACGCCTGTAATGCCAATTCTAATGGATCGACCTGAATAAGGAATAATGGCTTCCAATAGTTCTTGGGCAAGCGCAATGTCAGTGGCCAGATTACTTTCAACCAAAGTAATCGCTCGGCTCAAAATCACACGATCTGACTTCAGAATGCCTTCCGTATATTCCTTTATGCTAAGTCTTGGTTGTTTCGCCATCTTCTCATTCGAATGTAATAATTATTTAACTTGGGCTCGTTGGCTTTCGCAATAATCAACTCAAATATTTAAAATTGAATGGCTCTTTCAAATCGCAGAAAATTCATTTTAATACTGTTGGCTTCATTATTTGTACTGTCTGCAATCATAGCTATGAATCAAAAATCCATTCACCTTTTATACCCCAAAAAGATTTCTAACATAAGTCCCAGCGTTGCGAACGAATTGATTCTCAATAATGAAACCTTGATTTTAGATGTGCGAAATCCAGAGGAGTACGATGTCAGCCATTTGGCAAAGGCCATAAGATATGAACCTGATTTGGTTAACGGTCTGGAACTTGATACACCTATTGTTGTTTATTGCACCGTGGGAGTTCGCAGCGGAAAACTGGCTAAGGAACTCCAAGACAAGGGCTTCACCAATGTGAAAAACATTGACATGGGACTTATCAACTGGAAAAACAAGGGCTTCGCAGTAGTAGACAGTAATGGGGAGCCTACAGAAAAAGTACATGTTTACAATCGGTTTTTTGGAACATGGTTAAAAAAAGGAGAAGGAGTTAAGTGAAGTTATGACCGAGGAATTACTCATCATTTTTGTTAAAAATCCAGAATTAGGAAGGGTGAAAACCCGACTTGCTGCCACCGTGGGCGACCAAGCAGCATTGAATATTTATAAGCGCTTGCTCGATAGAACCAAACAGATTACCAGTGCTTTGCCTTTTGACAAGACAGTTTTCTATGACCGAATCTTAGATGAAGAGGATCTTTGGAACGCCAAAGGCTTTACCAAAGATCTTCAACAAGAAGGAGACTTGGGTCAGCGAATGTCCACCGCCTTTCAAAGGTCTTTTGAGAAGGGCTATAAGCGTATCTGCATTATTGGAAGCGACTGTTATGAGCTTACAACGGAAATTCTTAACGATGCCTTTAACGTGCTCAAAAGCAAGAATACTGTAATTGGAGGAGCCAAAGATGGCGGTTATTATTTGGTGGGAATGAATCAATGGCTGCCTAAAATATTTGCGAATAAGGCATGGAGCACTGCTGAGGTTTATAATTCGACAATAAAGGATTTTGTAGAATTGGGAATGACATATGCAGAATTGCCAAAGTTGAATGACGTTGATACAGAAGAGGATTTAGGGCCTTGGGCGAATGATTTATTATCAAATGAATAAGTGCATGAAATATATATTTCTAGTGTCGTTAGTGTGTCTCTTTTTTGGTTGTTCAAAGTCAAAACCTCAACGAGTTGAAAGCATTAAAAGTCCCTATTTCAATTATGATTGGGCAACGGACAAAATTTGGGAAGACGGTAAAGCTGAGGTGGCTCACTACAATGCAGAAATGGTGATTTATGGTAAACTCCGATATTTTGATAACGTCTTTATCACCGTTAAGGAAGAGTTTAACGAAGAATGGAATGTGAAAACTAATGACTACAATCGAAGCGATTTATTCAGCGTGATGAAAGTGAATAAGTTTGCCAGAATTGAAACAGAAAATTACCCATATCACTATTTAACCAGCCTATTCTTTAAGCGTGAAAGCCCAACAGAGTTATATAAAATGACTCACACGGGTCAGGAGTGGTGCGGCAATACCTTCAAGCAATTCCTCCTGAATAATGATCATTACGAATATGATTACAACAGCTATTTTGATGGTTCAGGGGATGGCGAAATGCAGATTGCTGAAAGAAATTTACTTTGGGAAGATCAATTGAGCTACGCCTTAAGGGCATTGAAGTTTGAGGACAAACTTAGTTTTGAGTATAGAGTGGTAGAATCACAACTGAATACCAAGGTGAGAAAGCCTAATATTTATCAAGCTGAATTTTTAGTTTCAGAGGAGTCAAGCAATTGGAAAGTTGAAGTTCAATTGGACGGAGAAAAAATGAACGAATATCTTTTTGAGAAAGACTATCCAAATATTCTGTTGAAGCAAACCTCTTGGAATGGCTATAACTTAAAGCTGGATTCGGTAAGTAGGTACCAATATTGGAGATAGTAAATTTTCTTTTTCGTTAATTTATGTGTCTCTTTAAGTAGTAGTTATGTCAGAATTAGTCGTTACCTCATTATTCATTTATCCTATAAAGTCACTTGCCGGAATTTCGCTTAAGGACTCTCAAGTAGAAAGTAGAGGTTTGAAATTTGATCGCAGATGGATGCTTGTAGATGAGAACAATCAATTCATTACCCAAAGAGAACATCCAAAAATGGCGATGCTTCAGCCAGAAATTACTGAATCATCCATCATTGTTAGCCACAGAAAGCTAAATATTTCACCAATCATTATTTCTCTTTCAGCACCTAATTCAGAATCAGAAATGGTAACTATTTGGGACGATACTTGTCCCGCAAAGGAAGTCAGCAAAGAGGCGAATGACTGGTTTAGTAAAGTGCTGGAAATGGATTGTCGATTAATGTACATGCATGATACATCCATAAGACAAGCGGACCAGCGATATGCTATCAATGAAGCTGATAAAGTTAGTTTTGCTGATGGTTATCCTGTTCTAATGGTGAGTGAAGAGTCTATGATTCTGTTGAATCAAAAAATGGGTTTAGACTATAGCATCGAGAGATTTCGACCTAATATCGTTTTCAAAGGTGGTAATCCGCATCAGGAGGATACTATAAGGAAGGTACAAATTGCTGAGGTTGAATTTTATGGTGTAAAGCCCTGTGCCAGATGTGTGCTGACGACCATCGATCCTCAAACTACGGAGCAGGGAAAAGAACCACTCAAAACACTTTCTTCTTATCGAAAACTCAACAATAAAATCTTATTCGGGGAGAATTTTATCCCAACCAAAGAGGGACAAATTAAGGTTGGAGACCTGTTGAAGATACTAGAGATTAAGAAGAGTCCCTTTTAGCTTAGGCCTCTTTTCGAAGTAATTAGTGAAGGCAACTAAATAAAAATGGCGCCATTTAGACGCCATCTCATTCGATTTATCCTTTAATATTTAATTGACTGCTAAAGACTTCTCTTTGTGTTTTTTGATTTGTCTTCTTAAGGCCTCTGCACAATGATCAGTGGCGGCTTCGAACGATCCGTTAGTTTTTTCTGCGAAAAGTTGGTCTCCTGGAACGTTTAGTTTAATCTCCACTGTCTTGTTTTCAATTCCTTCATTATTCACTCTTAAAATTACTTCCGCGTCAATAGTGCGGTCGTAAAAGGTGTCCAGTTTATCTAATTTCTTTTGAATAAAGTCGATCAACTTGCTGTCTGCATTGAAATGGACTGATTGAATTTGAACTTTCATAATTGTAAAAATTTAAGAGTTAAACTTATGCTTTAGGGTGCGCTTGATCAAAAACTGCTTTCAGCTTTTCAAGCGAATTATGTGTATATACCTGCGTTGCCGCCAAACTGCTGTGCCCTAAAAGATCTTTCACAGCATTAAGGTCGGCATCTTTATTTAAAAGATGCGTGGCGAACGTATGGCGTAGTGCATGGGGGCTTTTTTTCTCCGTAGAAGAAATCATATTCAAGAAGCTTTTAACATTTCTATAAATAAGCATTGGATAAGCTTTATCCCCACTGTTGTTTACGATCAAATATGAGTTAAGATTATCTCCAAAGAGATGATTTTTCTCAGTTTTATAGTTTTTTATGATTTGCTGAAGCGAATGAGCAATTGGAATGATTCTTTCCTTGTTCCTTTTCCCCAAAACTTTGATTGTTCCTTGATGAAAGTTAATGTCAGATTCTTTCAAGCCAATCAATTCCGCCAAACGGATACCTGTACCATAAAGTAGTTCCAGAATCATTTGTTGGCGATAACCTTCAAAATCTTGAGTAAAATCCACTTTATCTAAAAGAGAAACGAGTTCGTTTTCTTCAGCAAAACTTGGCAGATCCTTCTGAGTTTTGAGCAGTTTGACTTTGGCTGTCGGGTCTTTTTCTATCATCTCCCTTTTCAGAAGAAACTTATAATAAGACCGTAGACTAGCAATCTTTCGATTGACACTTCTTGGAGAAACCCCAGCGTCCATTAAAGATAAAATCCAAGAACGCGTCATCAATTGGCTCACTTGTATTAAGTCAGTCAGTTGGAATTTATTCAAAATAAAGTCTGAAAATTGAGCTAGATCGCTCTGGTAAGAAATGACAGTATGTTGGCTGTATCTTTTCTCGTAGGATATATACTTAAGGAAGGAATCAACCATGTTAGCACTGCGATTTTCACACAGTACTAACATAGTGATTTATGCTTAAAAAAGGAACGCCTTAGTAATTATCTTTGGCGTACATTTTCTCTTTGTAAGCAGCTTTAATTTTTTGAGCACGATTTGTAATTGAAGGTTTTTCAAATGCTTGTCTTGCTCTGAGTTCTTTTAAAACTCCCGTGCGCTCGAATTTCTTCTTGAACCTTTTTAAAGCTCTGTCGATTGATTCGTTTTCTTTTACATTAATGATTATCATAATCCTTGAAACACCTCCCTTCAAATTCGGACTGCAAAAGTATTAAAAATTTAATATAATCCACTGGCTTTCATAAAAAAAGGAATGGTTGAAAGACCATTCCCTTAGTTCGATTGATCTATGATTGATTGTATTATTTTAAAATGGCCCTTGAAATTACCAGCTTCTGAATTTCAGAAGTACCCTCTCCAATGGTGCAAAGTTTAGAGTCGCGATAGAATTTTTCTACCGGATAGTCTTTAGTGTAGCCGTAGCCTCCAAAAATTTGAACCGCTTCGTTAGAAAATTCCACAGCACATTCAGAGGCATAGTATTTGGCCATTGCAGATTCCTTATTAACGTTTTTTCCTTCGTTCTTCAGCTGTGCAGCCCTATAAGTCAGCAATTTGGCTGCCTCAAGTTTGGTCGCCATGTCGGATAACTTAAAGGAGATTCCCTGAAAATTGAAGATCGGTTGATTAAACTGATGCCTTTCCTGAGCATATTCAAGAGCAGCTTCATAAGCGCCTTCTGCAATGCCAAGACTTAAAGCCGCAATCGAAATTCTTCCACCATCCAGCACCTTCATGGACTGGATGAAACCATATCCCACTTCTCCTAGAATATTTTCTTCTGGCACCCTGCAGTCTTCAAAAATCATTTCTGCAGTTTCCGAAGTGCGCATGCCCAATTTATTTTCTTTTTTGCCAGCCTTGAAACCAGAAGTTCCCCTTTCAACCACAAATGCGGTCATTCCATGAGAATCGCCAAGCTCACCAGTTCTTACAATTACTACTGCGATATCACTGCTTTTACCGTGAGTGATCCAGTTTTTTGTTCCGTTAATCACCCATTCTGTTCCTTCTTTTTTAGCTGTGGTTCTCATGTTTCCAGCGTCAGAACCAGTATTGGGTTCAGTCAAGCCCCATGCTCCAAGCCATTCTGCGGTAGCTAATTTGGGTAACCATCTTTGTTTTTGCTCTTCACTACCGAATTGCAAAATATGCCCAGTACAAAGTGAGTTGTGAGCAGCCATGGAAAGTCCAATTCCAGGATCTAGTTTGGCCAATTCAGAAATTGCAGTGATGTACTCGTCATAACCGAAACCAGATCCTCCGTATTCTTGTGGCACGACAACGCCCATCAAACCTAATTCTCCCAACTTCTTCATTACTTCGATGGGAAATGTTTGGTCATCGTCCCATTGGTTTCGAAAGGGGGTAATTTCTTTTTCACCAAAGTTTTTGATCATGCTTGCGATCAATTTTTGGTTTTCATTCAATTCAAAATCCATAGGTAATTATAGTTTCCCGAAATTAGTTAAAATCGTTTTCCGAACAAACGATCGTTAGGTAAATTGGTTCAAAGCCTTTTCTGGTTGTTTTAACAGAGTAAACATGAGATTCATCGAACGAACAAAAATGCTTAGGTGTAAAATTTTATCTTTGAGTCATCAATGTTTCAAACTATGAAAAAAGTACTCATAACGGGTGGCGCAGGTTTTATCGGAAACCATGTGGTTAGATTGTTTATCAAGAAATACCCAGACTATCAGGTTTACAACTTAGATGCTTTGACTTATGCTGGTAACCTAGAAAACCTGAAGGATGTGGAGCAATCTGAAAACTATCATTTTTTAAAAGGAGATATCAACGACTCTTTATACTTAGATGAATTTTTTTCTAAGCATCAATTTGATGGCGTGATCCACCTTGCTGCCGAATCTCATGTGGACCGATCAATCAGCGATCCATTGGCATTTGTTAAAACGAATGTTTTCGGAACAGTTAATTTGCTCAATGCCGCTTTAAAAATTTGGAAAGGAAATCTTGAAGACAAGCTTTTCTATCATGTTTCAACCGATGAAGTTTATGGTTCTTTAGGTGAAACAGGATACTTTTTGGAAACAACAAGTTACGATCCTCAATCACCCTATTCTGCCTCTAAGGCAAGTTCGGATCACTTTGTAAGGGCTTATCAGAATACTTATAAGTTGCCGATAGTTGTTTCCAATTGCTCTAATAATTATGGTCCTTATCAATTTCCAGAGAAACTACTTCCCTTGTGCATTAACAACATTAAGCACAACAAATCCCTTCCTATTTATGGTAAAGGAGAAAACATAAGAGATTGGCTTTTTGTAGAAGATCACGCGAGAGCCATAGACCAAATTTTTCATCAAGGAAAAGTTGGAGAGACTTATAATATTGGTGGATTTAATGAATGGAAAAATATCGATATCGTTAAGTTACTTTGTAGCATAATGGATAGAAAACTTGGAAGAGAAACGGGGACATCGGAAAAGCTAATTACTTATGTGACCGATAGGGCTGGGCATGATATGCGCTATGCCATTGATGCTTCAAAGATTAAAGCTGAGTTGGGCTGGGAACCTTCATTACAATTTGAGGAAGGACTGGAAAAAACAGTAGATTGGTATTTGCAAAATGAGGATTGGTTGAACAATGTAACTTCAGGCAATTATCAAGATTACTATTCAGAACAATATCAAAACTGAGTTATGAAAGGAATAATATTAGCAGGCGGTTCGGGCACAAGACTTCATCCATTGACTTTGGCGGTAAGCAAGCAGCTTATGCCGGTTTATGATAAACCAATGATTTACTACCCATTGTCTATATTGATGATGGCGGGAATTAAGGATATACTGATAATCACGACCCCTCATGATAATGCTTCTTTTAAGAAATTACTTGGAGACGGAAGCCAATTAGGCTGCCGCTTTGAATATGCCGTTCAAGAAAGCCCTGATGGTTTGGCGCAGGCTTTTATCATAGGTGAGGAGTTTATTGGGGAGGATAAAGTAGCATTGGTATTAGGAGATAATATTTTTTATGGGTCTGGCTTACCAAAATTACTACAGTCCAACACCGATCCAGATGGAGGGATAATCTACGCATACAGAGTTTCTGATCCCGAAAGATACGGTGTGGTTGAATTTGACGCGGAAATGAACGCGCTCAGCATTGAAGAAAAACCAATATCACCAAAGTCAAACTATGCTGTTCCTGGTCTTTATTTCTATGACAACAGTGTGGTAGAAATAGCGAAAAACCTGAAGCCAAGCCCAAGAGGCGAATTAGAAATCACAGATGTAAACAAGGAGTATTTAAATAGAGGAAATCTTAAGGTAAGTATTCTAGACAGAGGCACGGCTTGGCTGGACACTGGTACTTTTGAATCTTTAATGCAGGCTGGTCAATTTGTTCAGGTGATTGAGGAAAGGCAGGGTTTCAAAATTAGTTGTATTGAGGAGATCGCGTTTAGAATGAAATTTATTTCTGGAGATCAACTCGAAAGAATAGCCTCTCCTTTGGTAAAATCAGGTTATGGCCAGTACTTATTAAGCTTATTGAAGAATTAGTACAAGAGGTAGCTTCCATTCAATATCTCTCAGGTTTGGGCTTAAGAATCAGGAGGCTTGGCTTCACCTTTTTTAACTGTTAGGCAAAGATTTGATTTGATTAAAAAAAACATTAATTTTGCATCACTTAAGGGATTTAACCACGAGGGGACCAAAAGTCCCCTCTTTGTTTATCTAACATTATTTGTATGGACATAAAGGATTTTGTGGAGAAGGCGGCTTTAGAAAGTCTGAAAGACGAGTCCTATTTTATTGTTGATGTTCTTGTTAAGGGATTGACCAGTAAAGCGAAAATATTGGTGTTGCTCGATAGTGACAATGGAGTCAATATTGATGAATGTGCTGATTTGAGTAGAGCAATTGGGATGAAGATGGAACTTGAAGAAGTTTTTGACGACCCATTTGTGTTAGAGGTTTCCTCCCCTGGTTTAGATCACCCGCTGAAGTTCAAAAGACAGTATCAAAAAAATGTGGGTAGAGAGTTGAAGTTGGTCATGCTCGATGGAACAATTGAGAAGGGTAAACTTATAGAAGTGGGTGAAACATCCATTAAATTTGAAAAGGAAATTAAGGAGAAGAAGAAAACTACTACTGAATTAGTAGAAATTGCCTTCGACTCTATTGATAAAGCGAATGTATTAGTGTCATTTAAGTAATCAGAATGGACAGTTCAATATTAATCGAATCATTTGCAGAGTTTGCAAAGAATAAAAATGTCGATAGACCAACTATGATTAGAATTCTGGAAGATGTTTTCAGAACCATGATCAGGAAGAAATATGAAGTTGATGACAACTTCGATATTATTATTAATGCAGATAAAGGTGATTTGGAGATTTGGCGATTCAGAGAAATCGTTGACGATAACTCAGAAGACATCTGGGATTATGATAAAATCAGTTTAACCGATGCGCGTCTTATTGAGCCAGATTTTGAAATTGGTGAAGAGGTTGCTGAAGAAATTAAATTAATTGATTTCGGAAGAAGAGCGGTAATGACGGCTCGTCAAACGCTTATTCAAAGAATCAAGGATTTAGAAAAAGACATTCTTTATCAAAAATATAAGGACTTGGTTGGAGAGATAATCTCTGCTGAAGTCTACCAGATTTTAAGTCGCGAAGTGCTTTTAATTGATGGAGAGGGGAATGAGCTTTCTTTGCCAAAACAAGAGCAAATCTCGAAAGACAGATTTAGAAAAGGAGATTCAATCAGAGCAATTATTGATAGAGTAGACATGGTCAACGGTAATCCGAAGATCATTCTATCAAGAACGTCTGGTGAATTCCTTGAAAGACTTTTTGAAGCTGAAGTGCCTGAGGTTTATGATGGTCTAATCACCATTAAGAAAGTGGTTAGAGAACCAGGCGAAAGAGCTAAAGTAGCTGTAGAATCTTATGATGATAGAATTGATCCAGTGGGTGCCTGCGTAGGTATGAAGGGATCAAGAATTCACTCGATTGTACGTGAACTTCAGAACGAAAATATAGACGTTATCAATTACACTGATAACCTAGAGCTATACATTTCAAGAGCCTTGAGCCCAGCCAAAATCACCAGTATGAAAATATTGGATACCGAGGGAAGGGTATCAGTTTATTTGAAACCAGATCAAGTTTCATTGGCAATAGGCAAAGGTGGACAAAACATTAAATTGGCATCAAAACTTGTGGGTTTAGAGATTGACGTTTTCAGAGAACTTTCCGAGCTTGAAGAGGAGGATGTTGATCTAGAAGAGTTTATCGATGAGATTGATGATTGGATTATTGATGAGTTGAAGAAAATTGGTTTGGATACTGCAAAAAGTGTTCTAGCGATTTCTGCAGAAGATATTGTAAGAAGAACCGAGTTAGAAGAAGAGACTGTGAAACACGTTTTCAAGATTCTTTCAACGGAATTCGAGCAGGGCTAAGATTTTTTTAACGCTTAAAAAAAGGGATATTTGAGTATGGCAGAAGAAAGAATGATGAGATTAAGCCAAGTGGCGAGAAAACTGAACGTAGGAAGTAGTTCCCTCGTTGATTTTCTTTCCTCAAAAGGATTTGATGTGGACAGTAGTCCTAACTCCAAAATTACGGATGAGCAATACCGTATGTTGGCGAAGGAGTATGCTGCATCCGCATCGGAAAAAGAGGAGGCCTCTCATCTAACTATCGGCACAAAACATGTCGAAGAAAAGCCAGCTCCGAAAGCAGAACCTACTCCAGTTCCTGCTGAACCTAAAAAGTCGGAACAAGAGATTCTGATCAAGAATATTTCAAGCGAACAAGTCCTCAAAAAGGTAGAACCAAAAATTGAACCGCCAAAACCTGTTCAAGAAGTACCTAAGCCAGTAGCGCCAAAACCTGAAGTTATTGAAGTACCAAAGGTTGAAAAGAAGATAGAGGTGGCCCCTGCTGAAGCACCCAAAAAGGAAAAAGAGGAAGATAAACCTCACACCTTCAAGGTAGTAGGTAAAATCGATTTGGAGCCGAAGAAGAAGCCTGAAGTTCAGGCGCCAGTTGCGACACCTAAAAAAGAAGAGCCTAAAGTAGAAGTAGTCAAAGAAGAGCCTGCGGAAACTGAAACCATAAAGGCAAAGGCAGATTCGCTGAGTGGTCTGAAAGTTTTAGGGAGAATCGAACTTCCTACAAAGAAGGAAAAACCGAAAGCAGAGCCCAATAAGAGTAACCCCAATACGAATCAGAATCAATCGGCTGCAGACAAGAAAAAGCGTCCAAGAAAACGCATTCCGTCTAAAGTTGAAAGACCTGATAACAGAACTACAACTCCAGGAGATCGAAGAGGAGCTCCAGCAAAACCTGCGGATAATAGGAAAAGAGTTCCAAAAGAAGAACTCACCGACAAACAAATTCAAGATCAAATCAAAGAAACACTTGCACGTTTAAGTGGAGGAAAAGGAGCAGGAAAGGGACGATCTAAATACCGAAAGGACAAGAGAAATGCTGCTCAGGAAGCCGCAGAAGAGAGAATGCTTCAGGAACATGAAGAATCTCAAATTCTAAAAGTTACTGAGTTTATCTCGGCCAGCGACTTAGCCTCATTAATGGATGTGTCTGTCAATCAAGTAATTTCTACTTGTATGAGTTTGGGAATGTTTGTTTCCATCAACCAAAGACTTGATGCGGAAGCCATTACTATTATTGCCGATGAGTTTGGCTTTGATGTAAGCTTTACCACTTCTGATGAAGATGTAGAGATCGTTGAAGAAATTGACGATGAAAAGGATCTGATCGACAGGGCTCCAATTGTGACCATCATGGGTCACGTTGACCACGGTAAAACTTCATTGCTTGATTTTATTAGAGATTCTAAAGTTACAGAAGGAGAAGCTGGTGGTATTACGCAGCACATTGGTGCTTATGACGTAATGACTCGTGATGGAAAGAAAATCGCTTTCTTGGATACTCCAGGTCACGAAGCGTTTACTGCCATGAGAGCACGTGGAGCTAAAATTACCGATGTAGTTATCATCGTGGTAGCGGCTGACGATAACGTGATGCCACAAACAAAAGAAGCAATCAATCACGCTCAAGTGGCCGAAGTGCCTATCGTGATTGCTATAAATAAAATTGATAAGCCAGCAGCAAACCCTGAACGAATTAGAGAAGAGCTGGCCCAAATGAATATTCTAGTTGAAGATTGGGGTGGTAAATACCAATGCCAAGAGGTTTCGGCAAAAACTGGTCAAGGAGTAGATGAACTTCTTGAAAAAGTATTGCTTGAAGCTGAATTGTTGGAATTGAAAACTAACCCAGATAAAAATGCTTCAGGAAGTGTAATTGAAGCTACTCTGGACAAAGGTAGAGGATACTTAACCACATTAATGGTTCAAGCGGGGACACTTAAAATTGGAGATGTACTTTTGGCTGGCCCTCATTATGGTAAGGTGAAAGCGATGTTTGATCATCGTGGAAACAAGCTTAAATCCGTAGGACCATCTACACCGGTGCAAATGCTAGGTTTGGATGGGGCTCCACAGGCTGGTGACCGTTTTAACGTGATGGATACTGAACGTGAAGCAAGAGAGGTTGCCAACAAACGAGAGCAAATCCTTAGAGAGCAAAGCGTTAGAACTAAGAAACACATTACCTTGGATGAAATCGGTAGACGATTGGCCGTAGGTAATTTCAAAGAACTTAACGTGATCATCAAAGGTGATGTGGATGGTTCAGTAGAAGCGCTTGGCGATTCATTATTGAAACTTTCTACTGAAGAAGTTCAGGTGAATATCATTCATAAAGGCGTAGGTCAGATTTCTGAATCTGATGTATTGTTAGCTTCTGCTTCTGATGCGGTGATCATTGGTTTCCAAGTAAGACCGTCAAGTGGTGCCAGAAGAATTGCTGAAAACGAAGAGATCGAAATTAGACTTTACTCTATCATCTACGATGCGATCAATGAGATCAAAGATGCGATGGAAGGTCTATTAGAGCCTACTGAGAAGGAAATAATCACTGGTAATATTGAGGTTAGAGATATCTTTAAGATCTCTAAAGTGGGTACAGTGGCAGGTTGTTTTGTGACTGAAGGCTTTGTGAAGAGAAACAATCAAATTCGTGTTATTCGCGATGGTATTGTAACCTACACCGGAAACATTGGTCAATTGAAGCGATTCAAAGACGATGTGGCCGAAGTGAAATTCGGTTACGAATGTGGTTTGAGCATTAAAGGCTTCAACGACATCAAGGAAGGTGATATCATTGAAGGATTTGAAATTCAAGAAGTAAAAAGGAAGCTATAATTTCTTCCTACCAAATAAATTAAAAAGCCATTCTGAGTGATTAGAATGGCTTTTATTTTGAAATGGATATTATACTCAAGTTTTTGATTTATGTCTTGGCAGCCGGAATTGCTATTGGATTGTATTCTCCTTGGCGAATGCTTTGGTGGATGAGTCGGCAAAACCGCTTACTTGTTCTCAAATATTACGGGATACCGTTCTTATTACTGCTGACCATCTATTTTCTCACATAGGATAAGTTTTCTTCCCTTGAGATCTGTAGTTGCAAATAAGTATTGAGCACCACCATCTTTTAATCCAGTCTTTTTTCGAATCTCCTCAACCGTGGCAGGATAATTTCTAACTGTGACATTAGTCTTCATTTCAGGAATGGATGATTTGAGTTCCTTTTGATTGAATTTGATTTCCTTTTGAACTTTAAAACTTCTGCCAGGAAAATCGGCAACAATGATTGCCGAAGTATAGAGATGCGAATTCGGGTGTAATTTCTTCAACCCGAAGGCATTTGCTACACTCTTAAATGCACCAGCTTTCAATAAAGCCACATTCGGTTCATAAAGATAGTTTCCAACAATTCCGAATGGCGAAATTGCTTCTTCTTCAACACTATACCTAAACTGAAAATTGATTGACGGATCATGCAGATCAATTGTCTTGATCAGTGGATCATGGCTTGAATCAGCATCAAGGATGAAGAGTAACTCTTTTACCTCATTGTTGATGGCAACAATATGCACTTCTGTTGCTCCACCTAGGTCTGTTATTGCCCCCTTAATGTCCAATAATGGAGACATTTTGATGAGTATAGATTTGCCTTTCTCCTTTAGGAAAGGCATTAGTGCAATCACATTTGGTTCGCAATCTTCAACCCTAAAAACTTTTTGTTGGTGCTCACCTCTTCGCGCTGGATCGAGGTAAATTAGATCGAATCGCTTTTCAGTATTCTTGATAAATTGCCCCCCATCCTCATTCAGGAATTCTACATTTCTAATACCTAGGCATTGGTAATTATGCTTCGCAAGCTCTGTTAGGTTGGACTGCCGTTCTACATAAGATTTATTGTTGAAGGATGCGCCAATAAAGGAAAAGTCTATTCCCATTCCGCCAGTAAGGTCAACAAAGCTTTCTCCTTTGAAAAGTCCAGCCTTATACTTTGCTGCTTGTTCCGAAGAGCTTTGCTCGATTGAGAGCGGAGGTGGAAAAATAAGTTGATTTGAAGCGTACCAGCTAGGGAGTTTTGTTTTTGCTTTTTTTCGAGACTGAATTTGCTCCAAAGCCTCTTGAACGGGAATATTTTTGAACTGTTTGGCCTTTAGAATTAATGCAACGGGATCATCGTTTTCATGATCCCGTATAAATTTTTGAACCTCAGGTTTTAACAGCGCTTCAATCAATTAGATGATGTTTTTTGACAAATATTCAGCGATTTGAACGGCATTTGTAGCAGCTCCTTTTCTTAAATTATCAGCCACAATCCACATATTTAAAGTATTCGGCTGACTTTCGTCTCTTCTTAGTCTTCCTACAAAAACTTCATCCCTTTTATGTGCCGTCAAAGGCATTGGATAAAGATTGTTCTTTGGATCATCCTGAACGATTACGCCTTCGGTATTTTCCAAAAGGGTTCTTACTTCGGCCAGGTCGTAATCAATGGCAAACTCTACATTGACAGCTTCAGAATGGCCTCCCATTGTAGGTATTCGCACTGTTGTTGAGGTAATTCGAATGGAATCATCGCCAAAAATCTTTTTGGTTTCATTCACCATTTTCATTTCCTCTTTGGTGTAGCCGTTGTCTAAGAACACATCGATATGAGGTAGGGCATTCATGTCAATCTTATGAGGATAGGCCATTTTACCTTCGATCCCATTGCGCTCGTTCATCATCTGATCAACAGCCGCTTTGCCCGATCCAGTAACCGACTGATAGGTAGAAACCACAATTCTTTTGATGGTATATTTTGAATGTAGAGCAGCCAAGGCCACGACCATTTGAATGGTAGAACAATTTGGGTTGGCTATGATTTTGTCGCTTGGTGTTAATGTTTTAGCATTGATTTCTGGTACGATGAGTTTGTGATCAGGGCTCATTCGCCATGCTGATGAATTGTCTACAACAAAAGTGCCTACAGCTGCGAATTTTGGCGCCCATTCCAATGAAGTTGAGCCCCCAGCCGAAAAAATAGCAATTTCTGGTTTTTGAGCTACAGCATCTTCTAATCCAATTACCTCATAATCAACACCTTTATAGTTCATCGTTTTACCAACAGACCTTTCGGATGCTACAAGAAGTAACTCGTCAAATTTAAAGTTTCTTTCATTGAGAACTTCAAGGATCTCTCCGCCAACTAAACCCGTGGCGCCAACAACTGCAATTTTCATCTTTTACTAAATTTTCTTACCCTCTTTTTGGCCTGATAACAAGAATAATTATATATTTTTCGTACTTTAACTGTCTTGAATCTAAACACTTAGAATTTCCAGATGAGGTTAAAGTTTTTCTTTACCGTATTCTTACTTTTAATTCTGGCTGCAAATATAACTTTAAGTCAGATTAACAGCTTTCCTTCTACGGAAAGTTTTGAACAACCGTTTACCACGGGCTCAAATGTTGTTTTTATAACTAACTGGACTGGAAATGAAGTTCAGGCTTCAACTAGAATTTTTCAGGGGGCAAATGCAAGAACAGGGGCTGCTTCGCTCAATGTGATACCTATTAGCAGTTTTACAGGAGAGGTATTGATTGCACTCAACTTTACGAACAACAATAATCCACTGATATCATTTTACGCTTATTCCAAGCAAAATGGGGCAATTTCCTCCACAAGGCCAGTGCTTTTATCATTTTCAACTTCAATTGATGGCGGTGTAAATTACCTTGATAATGTTCAGATTGGAGATAATACCACCTTCCCTAACGACAATAACACCAGCTATACGAGATATACTTATAGTCCTCCTGCACAAGCCGCTTCTCAATCCAATGTGGTTGTAAAAATTACGATGGCACGAGGTGATGGCGCAGGATCGGCTGCTGAGCTTGTAATGGACGATTTTTTAATTGAGCAGGTGTTAACTCCATTGGCGATCAATAGTGCAGCTGCCACTGACGCGACAACTGTGGTGGTTAATTTCAATCAGGAAGTAACCCAGATTACGGCAGAAAACATCGCAAACTATGCAATAAACAACGGAATTGTGGTGAACTCAGCTTCACGAATCGCGGCAAATCAAGTTAGACTGAGTACAACTGCAATGGCAAACGCCAACTATCAGCTGACTGTGAACGGGGTGGCAGATGCTGCTAGTAATACTCCCGCCAATAACCTTACGGCAGGATTTAATTATGTAAATCCGCTTGCCGTGAACACCACGAACGTGATCTCTAAAAATACCTTAGAAATTAGCTTTAATCAGGATTTGGATGAAACCACAGCAGAGACAATTTCTAATTATGCCGTAGATAATGGAATAGGAAATCCAAGCTTGGCAGTGCGCGATAATATCGATAAGAACAAGGTTACCTTGACTTTTGTAAATGACTTAGCCTCTCAAAACTATGTGCTCACGATCAATGGAGTGAAGGATTTTTCCACTTTGGCCATATCAAGCAACCTAATCACAAACTTTAATTACTTACCTCTAGAAATTTCAGGGCTATCTATAATCTCAAGCACTTCTTTGCAAATTCAGTTTAATCAAAATGTTGATGCGACCTCTGCAAACTTGACTTCGAACTATAGTCTTAATTACGGGTACAATACTCCAGTCTCTGCTGTTCGAAATGGCACAGAATTGAATAAGGTATTACTGACGTTTACCAACTCGTTGGTGAATAATACATACACGCTCACGGTCAATAATGTGACTAATTCCACTGGTAATGCTATTGCAATGAACAGGCAGGCGAATGTTACGAATTCAGTTCAAACCAATTATCGAAATATCGTCATCAATGAAATTTTTGCAGACCCTACGGGTGCTGCTCAACCCGATCCCCAAACGTTGCCTTCAGGTACCACGAATGAATTTATTGAGTTGTTTAACGCGAGTACTCAGGCGATTGATTTGGCAAGTTTCGACCTTACCGGTGGAACAATAGGCAGTTTTGTGCTCCATCCTAATGCATACGTAATTTTAACCTCAACTTCCAATGTTGCGCTTTTTCAACCTTTTGGAGATGTTGTTGGTGTAACGTCTTGGAATACGCTGACGAACGGAGGGGAGCAAATTTTGTTGAAGGACAACCTCGGTAACCTTGTAGACAGCCTAACCTTTGATCTGACATGGTATAAAGACAATGCAAAGTCAGATGGGGGTTGGTCTTTAGAACAAATCAATCCAGAGAGAATATGCAGCGATGTTAACAATTGGCAAGCCTCAAATGCTGCTCAAGGCGCAACTCCAGCAGCACAGAATTCGCTTTATGACAATTCGCCTGATACAGCCAGGCCCAACATAGCCCGAGGCTCGGTAGATTCCAATCAGCAGATTACATTGGTTTTTGACGAAATAATGGATTTGGCTTCATTGAATGGCGGCAACTATTCCGTAAATAATGGTATTGGGGTTACCTCATTTGTAGCGAATTCAAACACTTCAAAGTCAGTTCAACTCAATTTGGCTTCGCCATTAGTGTCGGGGAATTTTTATACCGTTACGGCTACTGGTTTAACAGATTGTGCTGGAAACACGATAGAGAATAATCAATTTACTTTCTACTTTGATAATCTGGCACCAGTGTTTCAGCGAATAATTTTAAATACACCAACAAGCATCGATATTATTTTTGACGAAGAACTTAATCAAACCGTTGCCGAAACTGAGTCGAACTATTCATTAGATCCAGCCCTTGGGAATCCATCTCGTTCAACTTTCGATTTAATCGAAAAGAACCGAGTGAATTTAACTTTTGCTACTTCACTCTTAGAAGGAAGTAACTACACACTGAATTATCAAAATATTGCAGATACAATAGGTAACAGTATCGCTGTGAGTCAATTGGGTTTTAGCTTTGTGGATCAAATTGACACGGTCATCGTGCTTTCTAGTCAACTGCTAGATGTCTATTTCACAGAAGACGTTGATGAAGTCAGTGCAGAGATTGCCGCTAAATACAGCGTAAATTCGAGCATTGGATCACCTGTTTCAGCCTCAAAAGACAACACGAATGCTAGATTGGTGCACTTGGTATTTAACACAGCCTTTCCGGAAAACACTAGCCGAACAATTGCCTTCAAGGATATTAGGGCAACGAATAATAGCTTTTTGCAATTGTTGAACACCAATTTTGTTTTTGATACTGATGATCCAGATATCACTTCCGTGGTTGTAATCGATGAAAATTCCGTGCAAGTCTCTTATGATGAAATTGTTGATTTAACTTCGGCTGAATCGCTCAATAATTATACAGTTAATAATGGATTGGGAAATCCAAGCCGGGTGATTTTGCAAGCCGATAAGCGATCTGTAATTCTCGATTTTGGTACAAACTTCGAACAGGAGGTAGAAAATAGGTTGACGGTCACGGGCATTTCTGATCTGTCAGGTAATACCATTTCAACCAATAGGAACGAGAATTTTACTTATGATCGACTTGCCCCAAGACTTAATGGGATTAAGGTTACTGGCCCCACGACCATTGAGGTTACTTTTTCAGAGGAGGTGACTAAGTCAATCGCTGAAAACGAAGCTAATTATTCTATTGACAACGGCATTGGGCAGCCCATTTCTGCGATTCGATCGGCTGAAAACACGAATATTGTTGAACTGACATTTACCACTCTGGGTAATAATGCCAGCAATACCCTAACAATCGCCAATATTTCTGATGTATTTGAAAACGGTTTGCCAGTCAATTTAGTGGCTACTTTTTCATCGCTGAAGGCCACCTTTGGCACTTTTACGATTCTGAATGATACGACTATTCAAATCAAGTTTACAAAGCTGCTGGATAAAACCTCAGCAGAAGACATTACAAATTTTGGTTTTGATAATGGCATTGGGCTAAAGTCAGTTGTTCAAGATCAGTCGAATGCTTCACTTCTTACATTAAACCTTACAACGGCACTTAAAATTGGTATTAGTTACCGCTTAGTGGTGCAACAGCTTTTGGATTTGGATGGTAATCGATCCGATGAAATTAGTTTCGATTTTGTGTATAGTACTCATATTGTGGACATTGCCATTTTAAATCAGAATACGCTAGTACTTACTTTTGATCAGGAGCTTGATGAAACAAGTGCTGAGACGATTACGAATTATAGCTTAAATGGGGGCATTGGCAATCCAATTACCGCAGTAAGAAGTACTACTGATTTTAAAGTAGTGACCTTGCTTTTTGACAAGCCGTTTTCTGAAGGAATTCAATATGAACTCACCGTTCAAAACTTGCTGGACTTTTACTTTGGGATTATAAATGCATCTAAAACCAAACTAACTTATGATTTGACTCCTCCAATTATTTTGGCCGTCAACTCTCATTATTTGAATGAAATTGAAGTAGTGTTTAATGAAGCATTGAATGCCACTACTGCAAGAACCATAAATCATTATTCTCTTAACAATGGTATTGGCATTCCTGTATCTGCAACAATTGTGGCCGGAACATCCAATAAAGTGGTACTTAGTTTTGCCCAGAATTTATCAAACGGTGCCTATCAGCTTACGGTAGATCGAGTGCAAGATCAACAAGGAAAAGCTATCGTGCTTACTACTTTTGATTTCACATTCGTTGCTCCAATAAATCCTCAGTTTAGAGAATTGGTGATCAATGAAGTTTACTTTGATACGAAGTCATCATCAAGTTTACCAAATGCTGAGTTTATAGAAATCTATAATCGTGGGGCGCAAAATATTGAATTGAGAGATTTTAAGATTACCGATAAACGTGATACGGCTGCTTTTTTAGCTTCCGTATTGGCTCCCGATGAATATTTAACTGTTACTACACAAGGTGCAGCTACTCAGTATTTAGCCTATGGGAAATCAATCGGCTTGAATAACTTTCCATCGCTTTCGAATACTGGAGAATCGATTTATTTGATAGGCAGGAATGGTGTTGTTTTAGACTCTATTGCCTACGATTTGACCTTTTACAATGATGTCACCAAGCAATCTGGAGGGTTTAGTATTGAGTTGATCAACCCAGATAAACCCTGTTATGAATTTATAAATTATGCGGCTTCTATTGCCCCGCTAGGCGCAACACCAGGGGCTCAAAACTCAGTTTACAGTGTTTTGGCAGACCTTGCTTCTCCGCAGTTGGAGGCTATTGAGGTCATCACAACTTCGCAACTTAAATTGACTTTCAGCGAAGCGATGGATTTATCTACCTTAATTCCAGCACATTTTGGTTTGCAAGATGGGATTACGGTGACTTCAATTCAAATGAATGATCCCTTTGGCAGAAATGTTCTACTCAATTTAAGTGCACCTTTCACAAAAGGTTTTCAGCGCGTGCTGACTGTCAGCAATGTGGCTGATTGCAGCGGAAATGCATTGTCTTCGTCAAGTTTCAATTTCATCAAGGGCGATGTGCCAAATTATCATGACTTGATTATTACGGAAATTATGCCAACGCCAAGTCCGAGTAAAGGACTTCCATTGGCTGAATATGTGGAGATATACAATCGTTCTAATAGAATAATCGAGTTGGAAGGTCTCTTTTTTGCCGATAACGATGGAAGTTATAAGCTATCTCAAAGGACTATTGCACCAGACGCCTATTTGATTTTGGCAGGAAATTCTGCGGCCAATGCCTTAGTCGGCTATGGAGAAGTTTTGGCCATCAATTCATTTCCAACATTAACCATCGAGGATGAGGCTAGAATAAAGGATGCACAAGGCAATATTGTTTTTGAAGTAGCCTACGATAAGTCGTTCTATCAATCAGATGCTAAGGACGATGGAGGTTACAGCATAGAATTGATCAACCCAGAGGCAACCTGTTTCGATAACAGCAATTGGACGGCTTCAAATAGTAATGTGGGAGGTACGCCAGGAACTCAAAATTCTGTTTACGACATCACACCAGATACCAATGCCCCTCTGGTTTCATCCATTTCAGTTGAGTCAGAGCAGCAATTAAAGCTCATCTTTAATGAATCTATGGATGCTACCTCAGTGGTTGCCTCGGCATTCAGCTTTTCAAATGGCTTGCAAGTAGCCAATCTTCAAATATTAGACGTTTTTGCCAAAGAAATACTTATCAACCTCAGCACTCAAATCACAAGAGGAATTGTAAACACTTTGACTGTTGCTGGAGTGAGGGATTGCGAAGGAAATATCATTTCAACCACAAACTTGGATTTCTACATGGGGGATGAACCTGGATTTCAAGAACTCATCATTACCGAGATAATGGCAAATCCATCCCCATCTCAAGGTTTACCGAATGTCGAATATCTGGAGCTTTATAATACTTCTAACCGAATTATTTCTGTGTCGGGCCTCATCCTTTCAGATGGAACAAGTGCCACTACATTAAGTAGTTACAATATATATCCAAACCAATATTTGATCTTAGCTCCGAATAATGATAAGGTCGAGATGGAAGCCTATGGCGATGTTCTAGGTGTTAATAATTGGCCGAGTTTAAATACCAATGGCGATGAAGTTTCCCTTTATTCTGGGAGTCAAGAAATTCACACTGTGATTTACGATTTGAGCTGGTATCGGACGACAGCAAAATCTGCAGGGGGTTTTAGTTTAGAATTAATCGACATTAATTATCCCTGTGTTGGACAACCTAATTGGAATGCAAGTTCAGCCAGTATTGGTGGAACGCCTGGTGCTTTTAATTCAGTGAATGCCAGCAATCCAGATCTCATTGGCCCATCATTGATTGATGCAGTAGCCCTTAACAGTACACAACTGAAATTGACCTTTGACGAAAAGCTGAGCAGGGCGTCTGTCGAATCAAATAACTTTACAATAAATCAAGGTATTACAGTGCAATCCGTCAATCTTTCTGTCGATGGAAAAGAGGTTATTATTGATTTAGGAAGTGCAATTCAGTCCAACACTGCCTATCAAATTCAGGTTGAAAATGTAGTGGATTGCAGTGGAAACCTCATTTTAGCAGATGCTAAAGAAGCGACAGTAGTAATTGCTGTAGAAGCAGTAGTTTCAAACATTTTGATCAATGAAATATTATTTGACCCTAGAGCTGGCGGAGTCAGGTTTGTAGAGCTTTATAACAACTCCAATAAATACATAAACCTTAAAGATTGGCGATTAGAGGGTGTTTCGAACGACCGAGTCATCTCTACTGCTGATGTTATTTTTGCGCCATTTACATACAAGACCATTACCACAGATGCAACAATTCTAAAGAATCAATATGCCAATACGGATTTAGCTTCAATTGTTGTAATTAGTACGCTGCCAAGCCTTCCCTCAGACCAAGGTAGTGTGGCCATTGTAAGTAAAACAGGCATTGAGGTAGATCAATTTGATTACAGTGAGGACTATCACTCGCCACTTTTGAATTCAGTGGATGGCGTTTCGTTGGAGAGAATTCGCTTGTCCGCACCAACCAATGATGCCAATAATTGGCAATCTGCCTCGAGTCAAGTGGGCTTCGCCACGCCAGGCTTAGAAAATTCTCAATTCCAATCAACTCCTACAGCAGCAGCTATTTTTAATGTCGAGCCAAAGGCTTTTGCACCGGATGTTGTCGGAGGGGCAAATTTCACATCGATCAATTTCGATTTTGAGCGCTCGGGGAATGTTTTGACGGTTTCAATTTATGATGCAAATGGAAATTTGGTCAAAGAAGTATCGCAAAATACCTTGGTTGGCGCAACTGGATTTTTTAGATGGGACGGCACCACAACTACTGGCGAAAAGGCAAGACTGGGCTATTATTTGATTTTAATACAAATTATTGATCCAAGTGGTAAAGTCAGCTTACAAAAGGAAACAGTTGCGGTCGGCACGCGCTTCTAAATGTTAATTAGCCTAGACATTCTTAGTTTGAATTAGATTTTCTTTATGAAAATATGTCGTGAATGTTACCCTCACATTAAGGTTTACCCAACTTTATTCTTATCTTTTAGTTAAAATTCAGAGAACCATCTAATATTCAACTAAATGAACTGTTTAATTAACAATGCGATTGATTCCCATCTTAGGAAGGGAAGAAAAATTGAAGTGATTAAAAGGTACATCAGGATGAAATACAGTGTGCAAATTGACAATTTCTCAATGGCGAGAAGAATGCAATTGCTCAACCTCAACTACTGATGTTTTGCCCACCAAAAAGAAATAAGAGATGAACCCAAGCCATCTCTTTTTTTGTGCCTTTTTCAAAATAGCAATCAGAATTTTATTCTGATGGATTAGATTTAACTATAATTTAATTTTGACTAGAATCTCGATACGGCCATAATATTTAGTTAAAGAAGCTTTCTAAAAATTAATTTAAAACCTTTGCGTTCTCTCGGAGGTCGCCTAATTTAGCGCAACTTTTAAATCCCCAATGTTATGAGCCAAGAAGCGAAAACAAGATATTCTGAAAATGAGCTAAAAGAGTTTGAAGCGATCATCCTTGATAAGTTAGAGCTGGCAAAGAACGAACTTAACGAGTTAAAAAAGAGCATTACAAAAGGTGGTGATACAGGCACAGATATTACCAATAACTCAACCAAGGTTTTAGAGGACGGTGCCGACACCATGGAAAAGGAAAACATGAATCAGTTAGCTGCCAGACAGCAAAAATTCATCAATAACTTGGAAAATGCGCTGATCAGAATCAAAAACGGAACTTATGGTATTTGTATCGACACTGGTAAATTGATTGCAAAAGAAAGATTGAAGGCTGTTCCGCATACCATGCATTCCATTGAAGCAAAATTGGCACAACGTAATTAGTGGATTTTTTAGGAAATCATATTGAAGCACTTATTTTTTGTGCCGAAAAACCGATCAAAGTAGCGGAATTAAAGACTTGTCTCAGCGAGATGTTTGAGGCCGAAGTTCCAGTATCAGACATTGAAGAAGCAATTAATAGACTTGAGCTGAAGTTTGACTCCGAAGCTTTTTCTTTTTCTTTGGTCAAAACCGGGGGAGGTTATCAATTCTTAACCAAACCTGCCTATCAAGCCAGCATTGGTATTTTATTAAAGCAGCAATCCAAGAAGAGACTATCAACTTCTGCCTTAGAAACACTGTCAATTATTGCCTATAAACAGCCAGTTACAAAGTCGGAAATAGAGCAAATCCGAGGGGTAAACTGTGATTATGCCGTTCAGAAATTACTTGAGAAGGAGTTAGTGGAAATTAAAGGTAAATCTGAAAATGTGGGCAGACCACTGCTTTATGGCACCTCCGATAAATTTATGGATTACTTTGGGATCAATAATTTAAGGGACCTACCTACACCAAAGGACTTTGCCACAGAAGAAAATCAAATTGGCGAGCCGAGCGAAGAAAATTCATAAATAAGCTTTTGTACCTTTGTCGTTCATACAGTAGAGATACTGCATTATTATGGCAAAGAATTTTAGACCAAAAAAGCCCTTCACAAGTAAAGGAAAGTCCAACGAAACTCCCCCTGTTTATGATCAGAAGATCGTTCAACTGGGTTTGAGTTCTCCCTCCGAAATCAGGCTGAATCGATATATCTCTAATTCTGGGGTCTGTTCCAGACGAGAAGCTGATAAACTCATCGAAGAAGGAGAAATTAAGGTAAACGATGTTGTAGTTACCGAAATGGGTTACAAAGTAAAGCCGGGAGATCGGGTTACCCACCAAGGAAAATTACTCAAAAGAGAAAAACTTGTTTACGTCCTGCTGAATAAACCGAAGGATTTTATCACGACTACAAACGATCCAGAAGGTCGAAAGACGGTAATGGATTTGATCAAGAATTCGTGTGAAGAGCAAATCTTTCCCGTTGGGAGATTGGATAGGGCAACCACAGGCTTGTTGCTCTTCACTAATGATGGTGATTTAGCCAAAAGGCTGACGCACCCTTCTCACGAAATAAAAAAGATTTATCAAGTTACGCTCGATAAGGCCGTAACAGAGGAACATTTTGAAGCCATTCGAGCGGGAATTACGCTCGAGGACGGTCTAGCGCCTGTAGATGACTTGGCTGTGGTTAGTCCTGATGGGAAATCTTTAGGGATAGAAATTCATATTGGCCGAAATCGAATCATACGTAGAATCTTTGAACACCTCGGATATAAAGTAATGAAACTGGACCGGGTGGTTTATGCTGGCCTTACTAAAAAGGATTTGCCCAGAGGCAAATGGCGTTTTCTGACAGATAAAGAACTTTCTAAGATTAAAAAATAGTATGCATGCATACTATTTAGGCATCATTTATTATATTTGTTTATGAGCTGTGCAATCGATTTCTGTGTTGAAAGTATACAAAAGAAAAAGCCTTCCATTGCTGAAAGGCTTTTGATTTGTGGTGCTGAGTGGATTCGAACCACCGACTCACGGATTTTCAGTCCGATGCTCTACCAACTGAGCTACAGCACCTCAAATTGGAGGCACAAAAGTATACAAAAAGTTAAACCGTACAAAACATTTTGTATAAATTAAGATTGTCAATTTAAGAACCTTAGACGCCCCTCTTCTATGGAATATATTTCTCAAATCGCGTTTCTCGTAATCATATCAATTGCAGGATACCTTCTCTACCAGAGAATCAGCAGGATACGTAAAAACATTTTCCTTGGAAAGCCAGCCGGTCGCAACGACCAGACTGCCGAACGATGGAAAACAATGCTGTTGGTAGCGCTCGGCCAAAAGAAAATGTTTAAGCGCATTGTGCCCGCTTTCCTGCATTTGTTGATTTATGTCGGGTTTTTGGTGATCAATTTAGAGGTTTTGGAATTTGTGATTGATGGAATTGCGGGAACGCACAGAATTTTCGCCCCCTATTTGGGCAACTTTTATACTGTGCTGATTAATATTTTCGAATTTTTGGCGGTAGCCGTGCTCTTTTCGTGTGTTGTTTTCTTAATCAGAAGAAATATTATCAAAGTGCCTCGTTTCAGCGGAGCGGAAATGAAGAAATGGCCAACGCTTGACGCCAACTTGATTTTGGTAATTGAGATCATCCTAATGTTTGCCATTCTTTCAATGAATGCAACGGACATGCTGATTCAGGGACAAGACGAGCACTACGCTCAAACAGGAACTTTCTTCTTCAGTAGTTTCTTATTGCCAATATTCGAAGGAATGAGCCTTTCAACTTTGCACATTGTCGAGAGGTTCGCATGGTGGTTCCATATCGTTGGCATTTTAGCTTTTGCGGTTTACGTAACTTACTCAAAGCACTTGCATATCGCCATGGCTTTCCCAAATACATGGTATTCAAACCTCAATGCCAAAGGTAAAATCGCCAACATGCCTGTGGTGACCAATGAGGTGAATATGATGCTGGGTATTCCAACAGAAACACCAAGTGATGTTCCGGCAGAAGTGGGCCGATTTGGCGCAAAGGACATCAATGATTTGAGCTGGGTGAACATAATGAACGCATATGCCTGTACAGAATGTGGAAGATGCACCTCTAGTTGTCCGGCAAATATCACTGGCAAAAAGTTATCGCCACGTAAAATCATGATGGATACCCGTGATAGGGCAGAAGAAGTAGGCGCAAGTTTAGCAAAAGGAGGCAAGGGATTAGAAGATGGTAAATCGCTTTTGGGTGATTATATCACCAAGGAAGAAATTAATGCCTGCACGAGCTGTTATGCCTGTGTTGAAGCTTGTCCAGTGAACATCGATCCTCTTTCAATTATTCTTGAAATGAGGCGATATGTAGCGATGGAAGAATCCGGATCACCAGCATCATGGAATAGCATGTTCCAAAATGTGGAAACCAACTTTGCGCCTTGGAAATTTCCACCGACAGATAGGTTCAATTGGGCAGAAGAAATGGAGTCAAAATAATTTATATCAAGATCATGAGTGAAAACTTAAATAATGTACCTGTAATGGCCGATTTGGCCTCAAGAGGAGAATCTCCCGAAGTATTGTTTTGGGTAGGTTGTGCTGGTTCTTTTGATGATAGATATAAAAAAGTAACACAAGCTTTTGTCAAGATTTTGAACAAGGTGGGAATTTCATTTGCGGTTCTGGGTCCAGAGGAGACTTGTACTGGCGATCCTGCCAGAAGAGCAGGGAATGAATTTCTGTTTCAGATGCAAGCCATTTCGAATATTCAAGTCTTAAATGGCTACAATATTAAGAAGATTGTGACCGCTTGCCCTCACTGTTTCAATACCATCAAAAATGAATACCCTGAATTAGGTGGAAATTATGAAGTAATCCATCACTCAACTTTCCTTCAACAATTAATCAATGAGGGAAAAGTTGGCTTGAAAGGCGGAGGAGAATTTAAGGGGAAGAAAATTACTTATCACGATTCTTGCTATTTGGGCAGGGCCAATAATATTTATGAAGCCCCTCGTGAGGTATTAGCGGCACTGGATGCTGAATTGGTTGAAATGAAGCGCTGCAAAACCAACGGACTTTGCTGTGGTGCCGGTGGAGCTCAAATGTTCAAGGATTCCGAACCCGGTAAAAAAGAAGTGAATGTAGAAAGAACTGAAGACGCACTTGCGACCGGAGCAAGCATAATAGCAGCGGCCTGTCCTTTCTGTATGACCATGATGCGCGATGGCGTGAAAAATAAGGAAAAAGAAGAATCTGTTCAGGTCATGGATTTGGCCGAATTGATCGCTCGAAATGAAGGGATAATTTAAAAAGTATTCAACTTCATCTTAAAAGAGGGAATTTCTGAATTGGAGTTCCCTCTTTTATGTTTTGGAATTACTCAGGCTATTAAAGCTTGAGAAAAATACCAAGCGAAAATGAGGGGCTTGCTAAAACTCTTTTGCCTGAGGCGGCAAAACCAACCGCACCCGTCACACCATATTTTTCATTCCACTGATAAGATAACTCAGGCGTGATAGCCAAATACTCTATGTTATTCGAAAATATACCATTGGAAGGAGTTTCTAAATCACTTCCATTGTTGAGGGAATTCACGTTGATGATCTTGACATTTGCAAACCACTTAGTCCCTATTTTGGTGCCCAATTCTAATCCAAACCTTAGTTCATCAGAGAAGTTCTCCGTCCTGTTGTTAAAAGCTAAAAGTCCTGAAATCCATGACTGGCCTTTATTCAAACCGCGACTAGCTTCTACGCTGACCATCTGATTGAATTCTCCATCTCCAGTTTGAAGCACGCCAGTGCTACCGCCCGTTTGTTCACCTAGGGGCAAACCAAGCGTTAACCCAACACTTACAACTATGGGCTTATTAACGATCAGGCCATATTTAATTCCAATTTCTGAATCTCCAAAGGAGTTGACCTCATCTCCTTCGGCAATGATATTTCCTGTTCTACCAGATTTTTGCTCATTAAGAGTCGCTCTTGAAAAAAAGGGAAGATAGGCAATACCCGTTAGGCGATTAGTAAAACCATACTCGCCATACAGGCTGCTAATGTGAATACCAGCGGTAGCAATATCTATTATTTTTCCATTGGGCGCATAGTAAGCATCGGATACAATGCTATAATGGCCTAGTTTGAAGTAACCCTTTCCTTTCGGTTGGGGCCAACCTCCGCCAGCATATAAGTTTTGGACTATGCCCAGAAGGGCAGCTGTTACTGCAATTCTTGTTAATTTTATCAACATGCTAATTAGTTTAGTGTTCCTGTACCGAAAGCCGCACCAAATGGCTTGCAATAAATGAGAACAAAGTTGTAGGTACGCAGCTTCACATCACCTTCTATGGTGTATGATTGGCTGCCAGAATTTTTGGCTAGCCTGCCGACTTCAAAGCCGCCATTCACCCCAAGGGCTTGATTGCTCAAATACACAAATAGACCGGGGCCATTTGATGATCTAAAATTCTCGCCAAAAGTAAGTTCAAGGCCCCCAGAAACCTCTGTGAGGCTAAAATTTCCAGAAACCTGATAATCGTTTGCGTTACTGAAGGTTCCACTTCTTACGGACGATGCCATAGTTGTGGACGCCCCAGCAGTTACTGTAATAGCATCAGATGCCTCGCCAAACAGGGCAGTAATTGTAGCCATACCCTCAGCAAGGGCAGTTGCCACACCGTCATTTTCAATCGAAATGACGTTTGAATTTGAACTGGTCCAATTGACTTGAACCATGGTTGGCTCGCCATACTCGTTGAAATAGTCAACATTGAATTGGTGTGAATCACCAACTCTTAGTTCAGAGACTTGATTCCCAATTGACAATCTTTCTGGAACGATTGTGTCTTCCACTATGTCTGTACCTATACATCCCATTAGAAATATGGGAATACAGCAATAAATAAATTTAGATGATCTCATAGCATTCAAATTATTAGAGAAAGGTCTTAGTGTTGTTGGACAATAGCCATACGTTGGAAATGTCTTGTTTAGTTGTTTCTAAAAGACAATCAGCCGACATTTGAAGAGAATTAGTAAATAAGATATGCTGACAGATTTTGATTCATTAGGTGAAAATTCAAGGGTTTGGGTTTACCAATCGGATAGATTACTGAACAATAAAGAACAGGCTGAAATACTTAAGTCATTAGAGGTTTTTCTTGGAAATTGGGCTGCTCATGGCAATAATCTTATGGCTTCGGGGATCATTGAGCATGATGCTTTTTTAGTCATTGCTACTGACGAAAGCTTCAACATGGCCAGCGGTTGTTCCATAGATAGCTCTTTTAGGTTTGTTCAAGAAATAGGAGCTAAAATGCACTTGGATTTCTTTCAAAGAATGAATTTGGCTTTTTGGATAGATGAGAAAGTAGTCTTTTTCAAACTATCTGATTTAAAATCAAAGATTGAAGAGGGTATCATAGATAGCACCACCTTGTTTTTCGATAATACAGTTCAAAAGAAAATAGAACTAGACAGTAAATGGCGCGTAAAGGCAAGTGAAAGTTGGCTTGGAAAATACTTTAAAACTACCGCAAACGTATAAGTACTAGCATTCAGCTTATTTCGCTAATTTACACAGCAATGAGGAATTGGATTAAATTTTCGGGCATCATTTTATTTGCTCTGTTGGCAGCTTGCCAATCTTCAAAGAATTTTTTGGGGGTAGACTCTTCCCCAGCCACTCCACCAAAAAGAACGAATCAAAATACACCACCTCCCACATCATCAGTTGGGGCTTTGAGTACAAATCTCGAGGATGAATTGGAGAAGCCAAAGGAAATTAAGATCAAGAAAAGTTTTGAAAACGAGAACTACAATCAAGCCATCATAGATTATAAAGAAGAGCTTAAAAGCGAACCCGACTCACCGCTTTACAATTATTTTGTTGCGGAATCCTACAGAAAAACAAATCGCATCTATGAATCTTCTCCATACTATGCAAAGGCCATAGAAGGAGGTTTTGCCGATGATGAGATGGAATTGTACTACGCACAATCACTCAAGGTTAATCAGAAATATGAAGAGGCGAAATCAGTTTTGCAGAAATACATTCAATATGCCCAAGTAGATCGATTTGTAGAAAGGGCCAAAACCGAACTCGCCAATTTGGATAAGCTCGATAGCTTGCAGCTTAATGTTCGAAATATTGATGTTGAAAATGCTGCGGCTGTCAATACTGAAAATGCAGAGTACAGTCCTTATTTTTTCAATGATGAACTCTATTTTTCTGCGGGTCGAGAAGCCGAACAGTTCGAACGATATGGCATACCTTTTACCGATTTATACAAAGTGAAGTCCAATGGTTTGAAGGTAGATGCCGCTAGTTTAGAAAAGCTTTCTTCCATTTTTAATGAAGACGAAATCAACGAAGGCTCTATCGCTTTTTCACCCGATGGAAATACAGTGGTTTTCGCCAAAGGAAATACCGATGACAAAAAAGGCAGGCTGAACATTGATTTGTTCATGTCGACCAAACGAAATGGTGAATGGCAAGCCGCTAGCATAATGCCAATCAATAGTCCAGATGCTTGGGACAGTAGCCCTTCATTTAGCCAAGACGGCAAAACACTTTATTTTTCATCTGACAGGCCAGGTGGTTTTGGTGGCGCTGATATTTACAGGGCCAAACTTAACGACAGAGGTCGATGGGGCGATGTACAGAACATGGGACCCACCATTAATACTACTGAAGAAGAAATGTTTCCTTATGTTTCTCCAGACAACAAGCTTTATTTTTCGTCTAACGGGCATGCAGGGTTCGGGATGTTGGATGTATTTGTTGCCATAAATTCAGGCGGAACAATTACAATACAAAACATGGGGCCATCAATCAATTCTTCTTATGATGACTTTGGGTTGGTCTATTCTGATTTTCCTTTCGAGGGATTTTTTAGCTCCAACCGACCGGGAGGAAAAGGTGACGATGACATTTATACTTTCGTAGATAATTCTTCAGACTTAAAGAAAATAGAATACGTGCTCAGCGGTACGACCTATCAATTGAATGACGACAGTACTAAATCCATCTTGGCTGATGTTAAGGTCAGGCTGATGTCGAAGGATAATCAATTGATTGATGATCAAGTAACTGGCAGGGGAGGATCATTTCAATTTAAAGTCGATCCAGAAATGGAATATATTGTGATTGGTGAAAAGCCAAATTTCTTTACCAATAGAGTCATTTTCTCAACCATTGGTGAACTCGTAAGACAAGAAGATTTAGTGGAAAGATTTACCACCAAGAAATTTGAGACTTCGCTCACCTTAGATGCCATCGTACTCGAAAAAACCATCGTCCTTCAAAATATCTACTATGACTTAAGCAAGTTTGATATCCGAGATGATGCAGCACTTGAATTGGACAAACTAGTTCAGCTGCTTAAAGACAATCCAAATATTAAAATCGAATTGAGCTCGCACACCGACTCAAGGGCTGATGACGATTTCAACCTTGATCTTTCAGAAAAAAGGGCCCAATCAGCCGTTAGATACCTTATTCTAAAGGGGATTTCTCAGAATAGGCTAGTAGCAAAAGGTTATGGAGAAACAAGGTTGATCAATGGGTGTACCAACGATGTGGAATGTAGCGAAGAAGAGCATCAAAAAAACCGTAGAACAGAGTTCAAAGTAATCGAATACCAAAACAACTAGAAGACAGCAGATTAAAAATCTTAAATAAGGCCTCCTTTCGTGAGGCTTTTTTATTTTTGTAGCTTAATTCCCAAGTCCATGAGCGACCGATACATGCAAAGAGGGGTTTCTGCCTCCAAAGAAGATGTTCACAATGCAATCAAAAACCTTGATAAGGGACTTTTCCCCAAAGCGTTTTGCAAAGTGGTACCTGATTTTATGGGTGGCGATGATGCTTTTTGCAACATAATGCATGCCGATGGCGCTGGTACTAAGTCCAGTTTAGCTTATATGTATTGGAAAGAAACTGGAGATCTTTCAGTTTGGCGTGGAATTGCCCAAGACGCGATCATCATGAATATCGATGACCTACTCTGCGTTGGTGCTACAGATAATATTTTGCTCTCTTCTACGATTGGTAGAAACAAAAACTTGATTCCGGGCGAAGTAATTGCCGAGTTGATCAATGGAACCGAAGAGGTTTTGCAGATGCTCCGCGACAATGGCATGAACATTATCAGCACTGGGGGCGAAACGGCCGACTTAGGTGATTTAGTCCGAACGGTGGTAGTAGATAGTACTGTCATTGCAAGGATGAAGCGATCTGAAGTAATCACTAACGAGAAGATTAAGCCAGGCCATGTGATTGTAGGTCTTGCCTCCTTCGGTCAGTCCTCATATGAAAATGAATACAATGGAGGAATGGGATCCAACGGGCTCACCTCTGCACGTCATGACGTTTTTGGAAAAGACTTGTCTGCAAAATATCCTGAAAGCTATGATCAAGCTGTGCCATCAGATTTAGTCTACTCTGGAAGCTATGGATTGACCGATTCAGTGGAAGGAAGCCCAGTGAATGCTGGCAAATTAGTACTCTCCCCAACCCGAACTTACGCCCCAGTAATGGTTGAGATTTTGAAACAGTTGCGTGCTCAAATTGGTGGAGTAATTCATTGTAGTGGAGGCGCCCAAACAAAGGTGCTTCACTTTGTAGACAATCTCCATATTATCAAAGACAATCTTTTTGATACTCCCGTTTTGTTCAAAATGATCCAAGAAGAAAGCGGCACAGATTGGAAAGAAATGTATAAAGTTTTCAACATGGGACATAGATTAGAAATTTATGTTGAAGAAATTTTTGCAAAAGAAATAATTTCCATCTCCGAGTCTTTCCAAATTGACGCAAGGATTATCGGCAGAGTAGAAGCTTCGAACAACAAAAGTCTGACGATTAACAGCAAGCAAGGCATTTTTACTTACTGATCTATTTGTAAAATAATTGTATCCCTTACCCCAGTATAAAGTTTTTCAATATAGTTTGCAAGCTAATGGTTTGAATCTTAATCCATTTTGAATTACTTTTACGTACCTCTAACCAGTAAATATTAGTTAGAACTTTTCACCTAAGCGTAATGAGATTAAATAGGTGTGCCTTTATTGGTCTACTGTTTTGTGTATTCTTTTCGAGTGTCAGTCTTAAAGGCCAAACCCCGATTGCTTCTATAACGACCAATGCCGTTACTACTGGGCTCACTACATCGTCCTATGTGGCCACTTCCCCGAGCGATGCTTCTGGCGGAATTACTCCCAATACAAGTTATACTGTAAATTATGGTCAAGTCAGGAATTTGATTCCTACCGCATATACCGTAGGGGTGACTCCCTACAACAATTTCGTTTTGCCAGATACACTGATCATTCAAAGAACGGATGCTGGTCGGCAATTAATTATTTTTTATGAGCATCAATCCACAGCGGGTACTACAATCAATCTTCAACCCGAACAGGTCGATAATGAGGATGCACTGTATGAAACTGGCTTTATTAATGCCGGGTATGATAACATTTTGGTGAATAATGCCACCAATTTTGCTAACGTAGAAAGAGTGGATGTCATCTATTATTCCGGAATAGTTACTTCTACGCCTAGCAATGCGGTTTTTCCGATTGTTGAACGAGGGGGCAATGATGATATAAAGGTAGCAGCAATTCGAGGTTTAGATGCCAATGGCATTCCCAACGATTATTACCCAAATGTAATTAGAATCAGCAACGATGGCCCTAACGACTGGGGAAACTCTGGCATCACACATGTTTCGTTGGTACTAAGAAGGCAAACAGCAACCTCTGATCCATTACCAGTGCAGGTTTTGGGTTCACAAAATATTCACGGAAGTGCTGTTTCATTCACTGAATTTGGAGTTACCGCCAATGAGATTGTATATGGCTACTCAATTTTTGCTGATGATGTTGACGAAAGTACAGTCGACATTACCGATATCACTGAGTTTCCTACGAATACGGCCGAGACTTCAGGCCTTGACTTGATTGCGGGTATTTCCACTGCCGTTGCCAGTGATGACAATCTGACCAAGGCAGTTGGTCCAGGGGGTTATAAAGCCGCACTCAATACATGGCTTAAGGCCAATGTGGGAGTAACAACCGCCACAGATGCATCTAATGTTACGGATTGGCAAGATCAATGGCTTGGAAATCATGACGCCACAACCTTGACCACCGCCCCAACCTATCGAGATGGAACAGCGTCTGCTGCGGACGATATAAATTTTAATCCTACGGTTGACTTTGTTGATGGGGTAGAAAGGGGTTTGCTGATTGCCAATAACAGCGATTTTAATACAGCTACTTCTTATACTACTAAAGGTATAAACATAGCTTTTAGAACAGGAAACAACATTGCTACTAAGCAGCAAATTTATGAACAGGGCAGCAATAATAGGGGGATTAATGTGTACATAAGTGGTAGTGAAATTTATGTAGGCGCATGGAATATTTCGAATGACGGAGCGGGTTCACCTTGGGGCTTTTTTTCGGTCAATACCTCGGCCTTGACTGGGGCCAGAGAAATTGCAACTGACACAGAATACATTGTTACTCTTGAGTATACAGGCAATGCATCAGAAACAGGCACCTTAGTGGCTTATCTCAATGGCCAGAGTTTCGGAACAATTTCCAACGTAGGCCTCCTTTTTGCCGATACTGACGGTATTGGGTTGGGCGACATAAATTCTCAGTCCAGATACCACGATGGAACAGGGGCAGCAGCCTCCTTTTATGGTAGCATAGCCGAGCTTATTTATTGCAATGCTCCAGGATCGTTTTCTTCCGCACAGCGCAACCGAATCGAAAGTTATTTGGCTTTGAAATACGGAATTACTTTGGATCAGTCCTCAGCACTTAATTATTTCGATTCTGACGGAACTGTAATTTTCAATACCAGCATTAGCCGTAGTATTGGAGGATACTTGGAATATAATGCTGACATCGCAGGCATTGGCAGAGACGACAATTCTGAGTTTGAACAACGTATTTCACGCAGCGAAAATGTGGGTAGTGTGGTAACCATGGAACGCCTCACCGAGATTGGAACAGATGAAACCTTTTTGATTTGGGGAAACGATGGAGGCGCATTGACAACGGTAAGAACGGAAGTTCCTGATGTTATTTTTGAAAGGCTAGAACGAGTTTGGCGCGTGGCGGAAGAAAATGAAATGGGCCAAACGAATATTTCCTTCGACCTGAATGGCTTAGGTCTGGGTACAGATGCTAATGACTTTGCTTTACTCATTGGTGGCGTTTCCTCTCTCGGGGATTTTACCAGTGCTACGGTGGTAGGTGGTGGTACATTTAGCGGAGATGTAATCACTTTTAGCAATATCAATTTGTCTGATGGCCAGTATTTTACCCTGGCCACTCAATATTTTATTTGCACCCCAGGAAATGTACCAGACGGATTAGCACTTTGGTTGAAAGCCGATGCGGAAACTTTTAACACAGGTACTACACTTGCTACAAACGGCCAAACCGTTGAGACATGGGCCGATCAAGGGAGAAACGGATTTGATGCAACCAACGATGGTGGTGTAACGAACCGTGCACCGACATGGGTAGCAAACTCAGTCAACTTTAATCCTGGTTTAAACTTCCCTAATGATGGGGGTTCTAATACTATAGGCTTCAATTTAGGTAGCAATTACATTTTTGCAGACGATGCCGATGGCGGCCTTCATATTTTCAGTGCGGTTGAACCTATTCCTGGGCCAGGTACTACGGCAGGAGATCGCAGCCAAAAGCTTATTTATAGCTTCGGGAACAGAACGATCCGTACGGTCTCTTTCGGAGCGAGTGACACGCGAGGCACCATAAATGTTCCATCTACCATCAACAATTTCAACATAACATATGCTGGATCAGCTACCTTGGTCGAAGGTGACTTTAATATTAGCGCAGGCGTTAATGACTCACGAGATTTTCTTGTGGATGGTCGAGTGGTCAATAGTGCTACCTTGAGTTATCAACTGAATGCCGCCAATATTGATGAAAATCCTACCCATCAAACAGAGGCGGGTCCTGTTTCAATTGGTCGCCAATCCAAAAACAATGGCTTAAATTCTAATGCGGGAAGAAGGTATTATGGTGACATGAACGAAGTGGTGGTGTATAACACGGCAATTTCAGCCTTAGATGCGCAGAAAATCAGGTCTTATTTGGCTTTAAAGTACGGAACAACGCTTAGCGATGACAACGATGCAGATGCTACCACAAATGAGGTGATCTCGGGGGCCATCAGAGAAGGAGATTATGTAGCATCGAATGGAACAACCATAACCTGGGCCTATAATGATGACACCGGTTTTGTGTCAAATGTGGCAGGAATAGGGCGAGATGATGATACCTGCCTTAACCAAAAGCAATCGAGAAGTGTAAATCCCGATGCCATTTTGACGATCGGACTAGGCAGTATTGAGGCCACCAATGCAGCCAATTCCAATACCTTCGATAATGATTATGATTTCCTCACTTGGGCAACGGATGGAGCAAGCACAGCCTTTGCCAATATTACTACTTTAGGAACCCCAGGCACTGTTAATGAAAGAATGCTCCGTGTTTGGAGAGCTCAAGAATCAGGTACGGTCGGTGCAACAGCAGTGTCATTTGATCTTACAGGCTTGGCGGGCTATAGTGCCAATGCAGCAGACTATCAATTAATTATTGCCAATGGCGGTGATAATACTTCTTTAGAAAACGGAACAACCTTGACCGGAGGAACTTTTAATGGTTCTGTCCTTACATTTTCTGGAGTCAATCTAACCGATGGCCAATATTTCACACTTGGGGTTTCATCGGATTTATGTGGGCCAGGAGGAGTAACTAGCAGCATGGTGTTGTGGTTAAGGCCCGACCTTGGCACTTCTACAACCACAGATGCCGCAGCACTGAACACTTGGACGGACCAGTCCACTGCAGCCAATAATGCCGTTCAGGATGGTAACCCTCCAACTTTTACCAACAATACCACAAACAACATCAATTTTCAGCCTACAGTATTGTTCGATGGTGTAAACGACCGACTTTCATTAGGTGATTTGGCAGAAATTAAATCTACATCGGGCACAGGTAGATACAGTATGCTGGCCATTGGAATTCGTCAGAATACAGGGACAAATCACGTAATAGGCTCTACTGGAGGAACTGGAAATCAAGACCTTCATTTTGGCTATAGAAATAATAATGCGGCCACAATTGCTCAATGGGGCAACGATTTGGATGTAGGCGGACTTAATGCCTTTGATAGTCCTGCGCAAACTCCTTTTATGCTATTTGCAAGTTATAATGGTTCTGGAAGGCAAATTGAGGAGGTTCGTGACGACAATTTCAGTCGAAATACCGATGCCAACACAACGGATATAGGCGGAACGCAGACGAATTATATCGGGGATTTAGAAAGTGTGAACAATTATGCGGGCTATATAAGTGAAGTTTTGGTCTACAATGCTGCCATAACCGATTTAGAAAAATTAAGGATCTATTCTTACTTCGGAGTAAAATATGGCATTTCATTACCACAAGATAATGACGGTGATGCCACTCTAAATGAAGTAATTTCAGGCTCAGTTTCCGAAGGAGATTACGTGGCTTCTGATGGCACCACCATCATTTGGGATGAGTCGAATGGATATAGCACTTACCACAACGACATAGCAGGCATTGGACGAGATGATGCCTCATGCCTCAATCAAAAACAGTCATCCAGTACTTATACAGATGATATAATTACCATGGGTCTTGGTGCTGTCGCCACCAATAATGCTTCGAACGCCAATAATTTTGCTGGCGATCAACGCTTTTTGATTTGGGGGAATGATAATGGCGCCACATTGGAGACTGGAGCCATTAATTCAACTGACCCTGGAACTCCAGACTTACCGCCAACAATCGCTCAACGAATGGAAAGAGTCTGGCGCGTTGAGGATACTGGAAATGTAGGTGCGACAGAGATACAATTCGATCTGACAGGTTTAGGCTACACTGCCATTGCCAGCAATTTTTCATTGATCATTTCCAATAGTGCCACTATGGCCAGTGGCAGCCTTACCACAGGGGGAACCTTCAATGGAAGTGTTTTGTCATTTACGGGGATTGATCTAACTGATGGACAATTTTTTACTTTAGCCACAGAGAATGAGTCATGTGGTCCTGGTGGAGTAAATACAAATTTAGAATTATGGCTACGAGCGGATATTGGTACAAGCACCACAGTAGACGGTGCAGATTTGGCCACATGGAATGACCAAAGCGTAAACGGGAACAATGCCTCTGAGACTGACTTGGGAGGAGGCGCTGTGGTTGAGCCTACTTATGAAAGTAACGAAATCAATGGAAACCCAGTGATTCGTTTCAATGATACCAATACCACTAACAGTTCTTGGATGGAAACTGCAGGGGGAACAAACCTTACTTCAGGAGATCTTTCCATGATAGCCGTATTTAGAACTACACAAAGCCAAGGTTCTACAACAGATTTTCAAATTTCACCATCACTCATAGGAGCCAATGGCGCAAGTACCGCAGATTATGGACTTGGGTTAACTGCGGGTAGAGTTCACGTCAATGCGGCCAATAATTCAACTTTGAACGCAAGAGACCCTGGTCAAACAGATAATTTTGAACCTTTCATCGCATCTGCCACACGCGATGTCAATTCACCGTTCGGTATTGGCTTGTTTGTGAATTCTGCCAGCGTTGCGACTGGGACTTCAGATGCCACAGCGTTAACATCCCCTAACTCTTGGGCCATTGGCAATCATTCAACGCCTACAAACGATGGTCAATTCCAAGGAGATATAGCTGAGGCCATAGTGTTTTCTTCAACCCTAACGGCCCAGCAACGCACTCGCGTAGAGACTTATTTGGCGCTGAAATATGGTATTACAAGGATAGTCTCGGCACTTTCGGCTTCAGAACAAGATTATTTGGCCGGTGATGGAGGGGTTATTTGGGATTATGATGCTCAAGGGACAACCTACCATAATGATATTGCAGGAATTGGTAGGGATGACATTGGTTGTTTTAATCAATTGGCCTCCAAAAGTGAAAATAATGATGCATTGGTTTCCATGTCTATAGGTACTTTCCCAGATAACGACTCATTTTTAATTTGGGGGAATGACAATGCAGCCGTTGAAGACGAAACGAATAGAGAAAAACCAGCCACTATCAATAGCAGATTGAACCGTGAGTGGAGGGTACAAGAAACAGGCACGGTTGGCACTGTTAGCTTAACCTACAATTTAAGTACGATTACAGGGCCGAATGATGTGATTGGTGCAAACAACTTAAACCAGTTGAGACTGTTAGTTGACGATGATGGTAATTTTAGTACTGGTGCAACCCTAATTGAACCCTCCTCCACCAATGCTTTAGACAACACGGTAACCTTTAATGTCAATTTCACATCAGGGCAATATTTTACGCTAGGCTCAGAAGAAGTGGGGGCGCTCCCAATAGAGCTTATTGAATTTAAGACGACTGTGCTTCAAGACAATACAGTAAAAGTGGATTGGTTAACAGCTTCTGAAACGAATAATGCCTTCTATTCTGTGGAAAGAAGTAGTGATGGGATCAACTTTGAAACCATTGCCAATATTCAAGGAATTGGGAATAGCGATGTTCAGAATGCTTACTCCTACATTGATTTGAAGCCAATGGAGGGGGTTTCCTTTTACAGGCTTAGGCAAACTGATTTTAATGGAACTTCTGAGGTATCGGAGTTGCGAAGAATCGTAATTCTTTTGCAGGAAGAAGAGATCAGATTTGCGATTTTCCCCAATCCAAGCCGTTCAAATGAACAAATAACACTTAAATCTGCCAGTCGTGAAATAAGTATAGCCATGATTAAAGTGTATGACTTGACAGGCGCATCGCTAATGGAGTATTCGGTTGATGTACCAAGTCAGGAATTGCAGTTGCCGTTATCGCTTCAAACAGGCATTTACCTTGTTCAAATTTTTGATGCACAGGGCAGACGATACATTAAGAAAGTGTTCATCGAACAGTAAAATTACCCTTACAATATTCTTAAGTTTTATCGTCTTACGTGTTGTTAACTAGATGTCAACTACGTTAAATTAGCTTTAATCTGCGTTTCTTGTTTTGGAGAACATAATATTTGTATTAGCTTTGTCATCCTTTCACCTAAAGCTGGCCAAATCACCAATTGGCTCTAATCAGTATTCCTCAACTCAACATAATTCTTAACCAATTTATTTGGAGTCTATGCTCCGCTTTTTAAAATAAACAATTTTGTCCCTATCGTTTAGGGTCAGTTAATGACAACTATTGAGTAAGGTGAGAGCTTTTATGCAACTGTGGAGAAATATTTTGAAAGCTACGAGGTGTTCCCTTGTAGTTGTTTTAATGCTTGTTGCTTTTCATTCGTACGCTCAAATTCCTATCAGCAGCATTACAGATGAGAGTCCCCTCCCTGCTTCCAGTCTTACAACGCAACTAGGTATTAATGCCGCTCCAGACGCACTTAATGGAGTACAGCCCAATCAACCATATGACATTGCCTATGGCACAGGCGATAATTTGAAAATTGCGTCATATACTGCGGCCAGCATAGTTTATGATAATTTCGTTTTGCCTGATATTTTGCTTATACGAAGAACGGACAACCAACCCTTTGTGAATATTTGGTATACGTTAAATCGTCTGGATAACATGGTGTTAGAAATTGACCTTGATGCTGATGAGGTTTCGAATGCTGATGATATTTACCAAAGTGGGGTTTTAAATGCAGGCTATGATAATATTTTGGTGAATGATGATGATGAGGGAGAAAATACTATTCAAGCGCAAGTAGAACGACTTGATGTGATTTGGTATGGTGGTATTGTTACTTGTTCGCCCTCAACAGCTGTTTTTCCTATTATTGAAAGAGGAGGTAATGACCAAATCAAAATTGCTGCCATTACCGCACTTGATGTCAATGGAGATCCTTCGGCTTACGGCACGATGGTAGACATTGAGAACTCAGATTGGCCTGATCCGACCAATGCGGGCATTAATGGTGGTAGATCTTTTGACGATTTCTTAATCCTCAGAAGACAGGCGGCAGCTTCAGTGCCTATTCCACTTATCAATATTGGGGTCCTTGCTGGCCAATCTGCACAAAGCCTTCAAGGTGTAGCTGTTCCTTTTTCTACTTTAGGGGTAGCAGCCAATCAAATCATATATGGTTTTTCGCTGTTTGCTTTTGATACGAATGCTACTGACCATACGCTTACGGATATTTCAACATTTCCAACCGACACCAAGGCAAGTGATTCGGGTCTTGATTTAGTAGCTGGGCTCTCTGCGGGTGTCTCTTCGGATGATTGTTTAACGCCTGCTAATGGTCCTGGGGGGTATAAGGCTGCCTTGGCAGCTTGGTTAAAAGCCAATGTTGGTGTTACTACAGCCACGCACGATGCTAGAGTTACGGATTGGCAAGATCAGTGGATAGGAAATCATGACGCTACATCAAGTGGTACTGTAAGACCAATATTCAAATTGGATGAAAGTTTGACCAAAACGATAAATTTCAACCCTTCTGTTGAATTTGCAGGGACTAAAAGCATGACCATTGCCAACAATAACTCATTCAATACTTTTACTTCTTACACAAGAAAGGGTTTGAACTTAGCTTTTAGGACAGATACTACGGATGTTACCACGAGACAAGTAGTCTACGAACAAGGTGGGGCTACAAGAGGTATTAATGTTTATTTAAGAGGGGGGAATCTTCATTTGTCTGTATGGAATAGAAATAGTGATGGTGCCGGATCTCCATGGAACAATGGAACAAACGTTTCTACAGTGAGCACGGCTGTAACGGCAAATACAGAATACATTGTTACCCTGGATTTCAATGGTAGTTCTTCCTCTGCAGGAACAGTAACGGGTTATTTGAATGGCCAAAGTTTTGGTTCACTTTCTTCTGCTGGTTTGCTATATGCAGATACTGATGGGATTGAGTTCGGGGCCTCAGACGGAACTTCTCAATTCGATGATGGAAGCAACGCTGGCACAAATTCTTTTCAAGGAGAAATTTCAGAATTTATTTATTGCAATGAGCCGGGTTCTTTTCCACTTACCCAACGCAATAGAATTGAAAGTTATTTGGCCTTAAAGTACGGGATTACATTGAATCAATCCACACCGATAAACTATGTAAATTCAGCAGGTACCATTATTTTTAATACAACCATTAGTGCTTCCATTGGAGGCTATTTAGAGTATAATAAAGATATCGCAGGGATTGGAAGGGACGATAATTCCATCTTTGAGCAGAGAAAGTCGAAAAGTGAAAATACAGGTTCCGTTGTTACTATTGATAAAGGAGGTGCTTTTGGTATTAATAACACTTGGCTTATCTGGGGCAATGATGGAGGTCTCTTGGATGACGATGAAACTACCGATAGGCCTACAATTGTGGATAGGCGGATACAGCGCGTTTGGAGAGCCGCAGAGACAGGTGACTCTGGTCCTAATACCGTTTCATTCGATATTTCTGGTATGACCTTCAACGGTGGAACTCCATCTGCAGCGGATTTTAGTTTATTGATTGCAGGTAGCGCATCTGGCGGAACCTTTACTGCTGCAGAAATAAAAACTGGAGCTACTTTAAATGGTAATATATTGACCTTTACAGGGGTTGACTTGAGTAATGGGCAGTACTTTACACTGGGTACAGGCTTTATCAGCTGTGCACCTGGCAATGTAACTGCTGGCTTAAGCATGTGGCTAAGGGCTGATAATGGTCCAAATGCAAGTACAGATGGTGTTGACGTTTCACTTTGGTCTGATTTCGCAGGATCAAATAATGCCACAGGAGTAACTAATCTTCCGAATTATCAAGCCACTGCGGTTAATTTTAATCCTGCCTTAAATTTTGACGAAACCAATACAGAAACTTTATCAGGTACCGCTGGATTTTATACTCATGCTTATTACATCGTAGCAAGACCACAGAATAATATCAATACAGCCTCAGCCCCTGACGTTATCTTGGGTTTTGATACACCAAGTGGCAGTACCTCTCCGTCTGCAACAAATAATTTAGGGGGTTTCGCACTTGGAAATGCAACTTCTTTATTGACTAATGAGATATTCTCTCATGGCGTTGGTGCCAGTAACCCTGTAAGGTACAGGAGGGGAGCAACTCAAGCAAATTATGGTACCAGTATTGCTGCGGGTGACGCGTTTCTGTTTGGTGTTCGAAATAATAGTGGTGCAACTAGTACGGAGATCAATATAAACGGTAGGGATTTCGCTAACATCAGTTTCTTTGGACCAAGTAATCCTGCTACTATTATCACAGCATCTAATGTCGCTTATTTTCTGGGAAATTGGAATCTTCCTAATTCTGCTGGAAATGTCACCAATCCTTACAATGGGCAGATTTCAGAAGTCATATCATTTTCCGCTAGACCAGACGATACCGATGAGCATAGTAGGATTCAGTCCTATTTGGCTATTAAATATGGTATAACTTTAAATCAGACCTCAGCTCAAAACTATCTGAACTCAGCAAGTACTGTAATTTGGAATGCAACTGATAATGCGTCTTACGATGACGACATTGCAGGCATAGGGCGTGATGATGGTTCTTGTTTAGTACAAAAGCAATCCAAGAGTGTTAATTCAGACGCTATTGTTACCATTGGCTTAGGTACGATTGCGGCTAACAACGTAGCCAACCCCAATTCATTCTCTGCCACACCTTCGTTTATGGTTTGGGGAAATGACAATGCAACAAGAGAGCAAGCCAATGCCGTAAATGCCGTAAACGATGTTACACCAGACGTGCCTACAGGTGTTACGGAAAGGATGAGAAGAGTTTGGAGAGTGGACGAAACTGGAACAGTTGGAAATACTTCGGTTTCATTTGATTTGACTGGCCTGGGTTATTCAAGTTCGGCCAACGACTTTAGATTGATTGTTTCGACTTCCCCTACTATGAGTACTGGTACAGTAATCGCTGGGGGCACATTCAATGGAAATGTAATTACCTTCAATAATGTGAACTTTGCTGATGGAGACTATTTCACCCTTGGCACCCAAATTGAAATCTGTGGGCCTGGTGGAGTAACAAGTGGTTTAGTACTGTGGCTAAAAGCTAATGATGGGCCAGATGTATCGACTGATGAAGCGGATCTTACCACTTGGACAGATAAGAGCACAGCCAACAATGATGCAGCCCGTGGTTTCACAAGCAGTCCGGGAGCCTCCCCTGTCTACCCAAAGGTGAAAACCAACATCTTTAATTTCAATCCGATTATAAGATTTTTTGATCCAGGCTCTACAAATTTGGTTTATATGGAAACCGATAATGGTAATGTGGTTAGCGATGACATGACCATTAGTACAGTGTTTTCTACTACTCAGACAAGCAGTAGTACAATGAATTTTGAAGATGCTCCTGTGTTTGTTAGTAATGGTGACAATGCTGGAACAGCAGATTTTGGACTCGGTCTGGCAGAAGGGAGAGTTCATTTCAATGCTAATGACAATTCTCAACTTACTCTTCGCAGTACAAATACATATAACAATGGTAGGCCGCATATTGCAACTGGGACGCGCGTTAAGGCCGCATCAGGTGCGATGAACCTATTTGTAGATTCTGAAAATGTTGATAACGGAAATTTGTCGGACAATGTCAGCCTAAGTGGTGGCACTTCATTGGCCATTGGCAATAACGATGATGCCACTATTAATTCGCAACTTCAAGGAGATATCGCAGCAGTATCTGCCTATAATAGAGTTTTAACCAACACTGAAAGACAAAGGGTTGAGTCCTATTTTGCCATAAAATATGGTATCACGCGTGCTGGGGATTCAGGAGAAGAAAATTACCTTGCTGCAGATGCTGGTAGTGTTTGGACATGGGCAGAACAACCAACTTACAATTTTAAAATTGCTGGAATTGGTAGAGATGACGCCTCATGTTTATTGCAGAATAAATCAAGAAGTTCAAGTGTCAATTCTATAGTTACAATGGAAATTGCGAGCTCCATCGATACTGATGATTCATTTTTGATCTGGGGTAGCGAGAATAAGGCTTTGGAGGCTACAGAGGCACAAGGCAATACCGAATTCAATAAATCTCAAGTTCAAAGTAGATTCTTTAGGGAATGGTATGTTCAGGAAACAGGTAGTGTTGGCGAGGTAGATTTAACATTTGACCTTTCTACTACATCGGGCCCTTCTGGAGTCGGGACAAACAACCTCAATCAACTAAGATTGATGAGAGATGCAGACGGTGACTTTACAAGCGGGGTCACTTTGGTAGAACCAACTTCCATTGATGCGATCAATAAAATTGTAACCTTTAGAGTCAATTTAGTGGACACCGAATTTTTTACTTTGGGCTCAACCGAAAAGTACGCACTCCCGGTTACATTGATTTCTTTTGATGCCAAGCCTAAAGCCAATAAATCTGTAGAGCTTAAATGGTCAACGGCAAGCGAAATCGGTAATGCCTTCTTTACCATAGAAAGAAGTTTGAACGGTAGAGAATTTACCCCAATTGCCAATATTCAGGGTTCTGGAGACAGCGATGATATTATCCATTATTCTTTCGAGGATTTGTTCCCTCGCAATGGTACGAGCTACTATAGATTGAGGCAAAATGATTTCAATGGAGAATTTGAGTATTCAGAAGTGAAGCGTGTGGTCATTTCTGCTGATGAGGCCAGTACTACTTTCAATGTTTATCCAAACCCAGTTAAAAATGGAGAACGATTGAACTTGGCTTATTCGGTTTCGACTACCCAAGAAATCGAAATCCAAATTGTATCGGCTTCGGGCATTTTAATTGACAGGTCTAGAAAAATTATTCAGGTCGAAGAAAAGTCAGTTGTTTTGGATGCTTCGAAATTGAAGAAAGGGCTGAATATGATTAGAATTGTTGATGGAGATGGGAACATCGTCACCTTTAAAGTGATCAGTCAATAAATCGAAAACTAGCTAAGCGTAGTAGTCGATAATGTGCTGCGAAATGATTCTGTAAATTTCAGCAATTTCCTCACTTTTGGATAAAGCCTCGTAGTGCTTGTCAAGCGTTTCAAAATCACCTCGTTTTGCTGGTCCAGTTTGAGCGTTTTCAGGCCCTATTTGTAGTGATTTACTTAAAGTCTCTTCGATTAAAGGAGCCAGTAAATTAAAGTCCATACCTTTATTGCTCATGATTTCTTTAGAAATTGTGAACATGTGGTTAGCAAAATTACATGCGAATACAGCTGCCAAATGAATGTTTTTTCGAGCTTGGCTATTCATTACCAGTGTTTTGGTGCTAACTGAACTTCCAAGCCTGAGTAGTATCGATTCCGTAAAGTCATTATCACCCTCAATACCAATGGGCAGCTCGTCAAAGTTTACTTTTTTACCCTTGCTGAATGTTTGAATGGGATAAAATACTCCTATGTTCTTGGTTTGAGCATATCCTAAAGCACTCATGCTTACCGATCCTGAAGTATGGGCCAATACAGCGTCCTGCGGCAATGTTAGTGCGGAAGCAACTTCTTCTATTGCATCATCCGAGATGGCCAAGATGAAAATTTGTGCGGTGCTTTTCCTGAAATCCAATGAATTCGTGGCAGATGCATTGAAAAAGTCAGTTGTAAAGTGCTTTGCCTTGATGATGTCACGGCTGTAAACCTCTGTGATAATATGGCCAGCATTTTCAAATGTTCGCGCCAAGTGCCAAGCTACATTACCCGTTCCTATAATGGCTATTCTAGCGGTCATAAAGGATCTTAGTTGTCATTATTTTCTACGGCTTCTCTATAAATTTCAAATTCAACCCTGCGGTTAAGGGCCCTGTCTTCTTCTGTTTTTTCGTCAGCAATAATTGGCTTGTTGCTTCCATACCCAATGGCATTGATTCTTAATGGGTCAACTCCTTTATCGACAATCCATGTTTTTATGGCATCGGCTCTTCGCTGAGATAATGTCAAATTCAACAAGGCATCGCCACTTGAGTCGGTATGGCCAGATACGTTGAGTTTGAAGGAAGGATGGTCAATTAGAAAATCCAAAACCTTATCGAGGTCGCTTTCCATACTCGGTAGAATGCTCCATTTACCATTTTCAAATTCCAAAGAAGCAAACTCTATTTTGCTAGCAACCCTCTCAATAATGCCTTCATATTCAGTTTCACCATCAAGGAAGAACATTTTTTCCAACCTAAAAAAGTCATCACCTTGGATGACCACTAGGTAGTTTCTTTGGTTAATTAAGTCGAATTCAAAAGTGCCGTCATCTCGGGCAAACTTAGGGGCAACTTCAACCCCCTCGTCCAAATCAATAATTGATACCACAACATTTTGCGGTAATTTCCCGGTCACGGTTTGAATTCGCCCCGAAAACCGCGTATTGGCCAAGGGCTGCCCTTCCATAGGAAGCGGAAACGAGTATAGATCAAGGTTTCTCATTTGCTCAGTTTCTGAACGTGCATAGAAAATATCACGCGAGGCTTTGTCAATAGAGAAGTAAAATTCAGTACCTACGCCATTTACCAATGGGCCAATATTGATAGGCTCTGAAAAGTTGACCCCAAAATTATAGCTTTTGTAAATATCATAATCTCCGAAATTCAGAAGGTGACCATTGCTACTAAAATAGAGCACATTATGGTCGGGGTGATAAAAAGGGCTGACCTCGTTTTGACGTGTGTTCACGATAGGGCCTAAGTTTTTGGGTGGCCCCCAAATGTCTCTCGGGCTTTTGGCGCTGTAGTAGAGATCGGCCAAACCAAATCCTCCTTGCCTGTCGCTAGAAAAGTAGAGGGTATCTTCATTTGGAGACAAGGTTGGATGCGAATCCCAGCCTTTTGAGTTAATAAAGTTGCCCATATTTTTCGGTTCTGACCAAGCTGTATCGCCTTGATAAACAGAAGTATAAAGGTCGCAATTGCCGTAGCCATCTGGAGCGCCACAACGAGAGAAAAAAATGGTCTTTCCATCTTTGGTAAGTGTTGCAGAGCCCTCGTTATATTTGCTGTTGATGGCATCAAAGGGTTTGGCTTCACCCCATCCTTCTTCGAGGTAATCCGCAAAAAAGATGTCTTCATTACTGATCACTTTGATCCCTTCATTATGTGAATTTCGTTTCGAAGTAAACAGCAATACCTTATCCTCACGTGCCACATTTGGAGCATAATCTTCCATCATAGAATTGATTTTTTTGCCCATAGTTGTTAACACACCTCGGGGTGGAATCAAGGTATCCACCTGTCTTCGGAATTCGACTAAATCATAATAGTAATCAAGCGGTACGTAGTTCTGAATTCGGTTGGGATTAATAGAGTCATATCGCGATAGAATCTCTTCTATTGGCAGTCCTGTTCGATGATGTTTCAACACCATACTATAGAGTGGCCTTGCCTGGTCTACAGTTCCAAAAACTTCAATGAGCTTTGCTAACCGCCATAAATAGTAAGTTTGGTAAGCGAAATTTTGAATACCAAAATTGGAAACATAGTCCTGAAGCACCGGGTACAATTCTTTCCATTTTCCTGCTTTTTCCAGCTCATCGATTTTCTTAAGTTGTTTGGGATTAGAGTAGAGCGAAAGCTTATTGATGTTTTTAAAAACGATCTCGGTGATTTCAATCGTTACAGAATCAGTGTTAAGTTCTAAAATCTCGGATTTTTGTTGCTCTTTCTTTTTTTTGAAAAATTGCCCTTTCACTGTAAGGCTACAGCTAAAAAGAAGGACCGATATGTAGAGCAACGGTCTTGTCATGGAGTACTCTTAAATAGGTGTTGCGGTGAAAGATTTATGAAATTACACGTTTTTCACCACAATAAAAAAACTGTTCATGACAGTTTGCCGTTTGGCACACGGCTTGCAATTTAGGTGCAGCACATTTATTTTACGATCAAACGTGTCATTCTGGCACTAGCAATATGAAAATTAACAATCAAATGTTCGGTTCAATCCTAGCTGGAGATATTGAAGAGGACGAATCTGACGATTTTATTCAGGTAATTGGTGGCGAAGAGGAAGAGGGCATTGATGACGCGGATAAGCCAGATGAGTTACCAATAATTGCGGTTAGAAATACGGTATTGTTCCCTGGCGTTTTGATTCCAATTACGGTAGGACGTCAAAAGTCCATAAAAGTGGTAAAAAACGCCTATCGTGGAAATAAAATCGTAGGTGTTCTGGCACAAGAAAATCCCAAGATTGACGACCCCAAACAAAAGGATTTATTCAAAGTGGGCACAGTCGCCAAGATCGTTAAGATGTTGGTTTTGCCTGATGGAAATACTACGATCATTATTCAAGGTAAGGGCCGTTTCGAGGTAGAAGAGTTTACTTCGGACAGCCCTTTTATAAAAGCCAAAGTCAAATACCTTAAGGAGAATTTCCCTAAAAAGCCCTCAAAAGAGGTTAAGGCAATCATTCAATCCATTCGGGATGCGGCCAACAAAATAATGAGCCTAAATCCTGAGATTCCTAAGGAAGCCCAGGTAGCCTTAGATAATATTGAAAAAACCAGCTTTTTGGTACACTTCCTTTCGAGCAATATCAATGCTGAACCTAAGGAAAAGCAGAAGCTATTAGAAATTAACGATGGCGTTGAAAGGGCCACTGCTCTTCTTCAACATATGTTCAAGGAAGTTCAACTGCTCGAACTTAAGCACGAAATCCATAGCAAAGTACACTCTGATATAGATCAACAGCAGCGCGATTATTTCTTGCGTCAGCAAATGAAAGTGCTGCAAGATGAGCTTGGCGAAGATGGCCCTGAAAGAGAAGTTGAACAGCTAAGAAAAAAGGGAGAAGCTAAAATATGGCCTGATAAAGTAAAAGTACACTTCAACAAAGAATTGGATAAAATTCTTCGGATGAACCCGATGGCGGCAGAATACCCTATTGCCATGAATTATGCTGAGGTGATGACGGATTTGCCATGGGGTGCCTATTCTATTGATGACTTAGACCTTAAAAAGGCCAAAAGAATTTTAGATAAGGACCACTTCGGTTTGGAAAAGGTCAAGGATCGTATTCTTGAATACCTCGCAGTGCTCAAATTGAAGAACGATTTGAAAGGCCCAATCCTTTGTCTTTACGGCCCTCCCGGAGTTGGTAAAACCTCATTAGGCAAGAGTATTGCAAAGGCGCTCGGTCGCCAATATGTCAGAATGTCCCTTGGTGGTGTGCATGACGAAGCTGAAATTCGAGGCCATAGAAAAACTTATGTGGGCGCCATGCCGGGTAAGGTGATTCAAAACATCAAAAAATCGAAAACTTCAAACCCAGTTTTTGTACTTGACGAGATCGATAAAGTAAATTCTAATTTTAGAGGAGATCCTTCTTCAGCCTTGTTAGAAGTGCTCGACCCAGAGCAAAATGCTGAGTTCGTAGATAACTTTTTAGAAGTTGAGTATGACCTTTCGAAAGTGCTTTTTGTAGCGACAGCGAATTCATTGGATTCAATCCAACCTGCCTTGCGCGATAGAATGGAAATCATCGAAGTTTCTGGCTATACAGTGGAGGAAAAGATTGAAATAGCCAAGAAGCATTTGATTCCGAAGCAAAAAGAAGAGCACGGATTGAAAACTGGTGATTTGACTTTTGACGTGAAAACAATTCAAAAGATTGTGGACGAATATACCCGTGAGTCTGGCGTTCGTAACCTAGAAAGAAAAATTGGATCTGTGGTTCGTAGTGTAGCCAAGTCACTTGCTTTAGAAGAAGAATACAACAAAAAAGTGACGGTGGAATTTGTTGAGAAAGTATTGGGAGGCCCAATATTCGATAAGGAAACCTACAACAACAATAAAATCGCTGGTGTAGTCACGGGTTTGGCTTGGACTTCAGTGGGTGGTGAAATTCTTTTTATTGAATCGAACTTGAGCAGAGGCAAAGGTAAACTGACACTTTCTGGTCAATTGGGTGATGTAATGAAGGAATCGGCTGTGGCTGCACTTTCTTATTTGAAGTCAGAGGCGCATCGTTTCGGAATTGACTATAGAGTTTTTGATAAATACGATTTGCATATTCACGTTCCGGCTGGCGCAGTACCCAAAGATGGCCCTTCAGCGGGCATTACAATGTTGACTGCGATTACCTCGCTTTTCACTCAGCGAAAAGTAAAAGATAAGTTGGCAATGACAGGAGAGATTACACTTCGTGGTAGAGTTTTGCCAGTTGGTGGAATTAAAGAGAAAATCTTGGCGGCTCGAAGAGCGGGGATTAAAGAACTTATTCTGAGTAAAAAGAATCAAAAGGATATCCTTGAAATTGACGAACGTTATACCAAGGGATTGACCATAAATTATGTTGAAAATGCCGAGGAAGTACTCGAATTGGCATTGTTAAAACAGAAAGTAACCGATGCCATTGAATTAGTGGTAGAAGATTAAAATTCCATCTATTTTCATGTGTCCAACGTTTCAAAATGTTGGACGCATGCATTTTGGATGCTTGTCCTGACCTAAATCCCAAATAATTGAAGAGACTTTGTCAGCTTATTTTAATTGTTGGTTTTAGCATACCGCAATTTGCTATCGCTCAATTGGGCGGACAAAGGGCTTTTGAATTCTTGAATTTACCACCAAATGCGCGCTTGTCTGCTTTGGGCGGAGTCAACATCACTTCAGGTTGGCAAGATCCAGGAGTGGTGGCATCCAATCCAGCCTTACTTAATTTAGAATGGCAAAACAAGCTAGCGATCAATCGCCTTGGCTATTTTGCCGATATCAGCCAAACTTCTTTAAGCTTCGCTAGAAACCTTGAAAAGGCAGGTATTTGGGCATTGAATCTTACCTATCTCGATTATGGCACCATTCAAAGCCGTGATGAAAATGGATTCTTGAATGGTGAGTTTAAAGCAGCAGAATATGCTTTTGGTCTGAGTCATTCCATCGCTTTTGGGCCATTTCAGGCAGGCGGAACTTTGAAAATTGCAGTTTCCGATCTGGGTGGTTTCAATGCCTCATCTGTCATGATGGATTTGGGCGGTACATTCAAACACCCTGAGAAAGATTTGACGCTAGGCTTAGTCGTCAAAAACCTAGGTGTCCTGCTTTCAGACTACACAGACGCCAATAACAGCAAGTTGCCATTCGATATTCAACTGGGTACGACTTACAAACCCGAATTTATGCCATTTCGATTTTCGCTAACCGCTAGAAATCTTACCCGATCTGATGCGGTATTTTTTGACCCAGCGGCTAACACGCTGTTCGGCAATAATGAGAAGCCTGGTTTTGGAGAAGAAGTTTTCAGGAGATTAGTTTTCGGCACAGAATTGCTCTTTAGCGATAACTTTCAGCTACGTTTGGGCTACAACCATTTGCTTCGACAGGAACTTAAGCAAGAAGCCGCTTCGGGAGGTGCGGGTTTTTCCTTTGGTTTTATGTTCAAAGTAAAACGATTTGAATTTTCATATGCCCGCGCATTGTACCATGCTGCTGGCGGAAGCAATACAATACAATTGGTAACCGATTTGAGCGGTATCACAAAAAAGAAAAATTGATATGATTAAGGAAGGATATTTAACCCCGAGGCAGATTGTTGCCGAACTAGATAAATACATCATTGGACAAAATGATGCGAAGAGAAATGTGGCGATTGCGCTCCGCAATCGCTGGAGAAGAATGCATGTTCAGAGCGATATGCAGAATGAAATTGTGCCCAATAATATCCTGATGATTGGCGCGACTGGTGTGGGTAAAACCGAAATCGCCAGAAGGCTTGCGAAAATTGCAGATGCACCTTTTACGAAAGTTGAAGCTTCAAAATTTACGGAAGTGGGTTATGTGGGACGTGATGTAGAAAGCATGGTGCGCGATTTAGTCGAGCAGTCTGTCAACTTGGTCAGAACTTCGAAGAAGGAAGAGGTTAAAGTAAAAGCAGAGCAAGCCGTAGAAGATGTGATTTTAGATGCGCTCATTCCTCCAATCAAGAATATGAGGCCATCGGCATCTGTGGTGGAAGACGGCACTGAACCCGATAAAATGTCGGATGCTGAATTGAATGAAAGAACCAGAGAGCGTTTCCGTGAGAAAATCCGTTCTGGCGAAATTGATGACCGCAAGATTGAGATCAATGTAACTGCGCCTTCGGGTGGAGGTTTGGGAATGGTGGGTGGAGGCGCTATGGACGAAGTATCCATGATGAACCTTCAGGATATGCTCGGCAATATGCTTCCGAAGAAGTCCAAAAAGAGAAAAGTCACTATTGGTGAAGCCAAGAAAATCCTTTTGGATGAAGAAAGCGCAAAACTCATCGATATGGATGAGGTAAAAGAGGAGGCCATCCGAAAAGCAGAAAATACAGGCATTATCTTCATCGATGAAATTGATAAAGTGGCAGGTAGTTCCAAAAAAGGAGGCGGTGGAGGCCCTGATGTGAGCCGTGAAGGTGTTCAACGCGATTTGTTACCGATTGTGGAGGGCAGCGCAGTCAATACTAAATATGGTATTATCAATACAGATCACATTCTGTTTATTGCAGCTGGTGCGTTTCATGTAGCGAAGCCATCCGATTTGATTCCTGAATTACAAGGTCGTTTTCCCATTCGTGTGGAACTGAATAGTCTTACAAGAGATGATTTCTATCGCATTTTAAAGGAACCTAAAAACTCTTTGACCAAGCAATATGTGGCTTTGGTGAATTCAGAAGATGTTTCGCTTGAATTTACTGACGAGGCCTTGCACGAACTAGCAGATATTGCTTTTAGAGTGAATGAAGAGGTGGAAAATATTGGTGCGCGTAGATTGCACACGGTCATGAGCAAGCTTTTGAATGACATCCTATTTGATATTCCAGATGTAATTCCGAGCAATGCCAAGGTGGTAATCACGAAAGAAATGGTGAATGAAAGACTTGCTGGCTTAGTCCAAAATAAGGACCTGAGCCAGTTTATTCTGTAATTGCCAACATCTTGTTTAATTTCGCATGAAATCAATAGCCCATGAAACTTTGGCAAAAGGAAACCAGCGTATCTGAAATAGTAGAAAGATTTACCGTAGGCCGTGACCTTGAATTCGATATTCAACTGGCGCCCTATGATGTGCTGGGTTCTTTGGCGCATACCGAAATGCTCGCTTCGATTGGTTTGCTTACTAAGGCTGAAAAAGAAGCCATTCATATTGAATTGAAAGCCATTTTTAAATCTATCGAATCCGGTGATTTTTCGATTACAGAGGGCGTAGAAGATATTCATTCACAAGTAGAGTTTCTTTTGACCGAAAGGTTGGGTGACGTTGGCAAGAAAATCCACAGCGGCCGTTCTAGAAACGATCAAGTTTTGTTGGATTTGAAGCTTTTCATGCGTTCTGAAATCAAGAATATTGTAGAAGGCGTAGATGCACTTTTTGCTCGATTGATGAGCCTAAGCGATCAACACAAAGCGGTTTTGATGCCGGGCTACACGCACATGCAAGTGGCCATGCCATCCTCTTTCGGTCTTTGGTTTGGCGCTTACGCTGAAAGTTTGGTCGATGACCTTTATGCCTTAGAAGCGGCTTATAAAGTAGTGAACAAAAATCCCCTGGGATCAGGAGCTGGCTTTGGCTCTTCTTTTCCCTTAGATAGAAAAATGACCACTGAGTTGTTAGGTTTTGAAGACCTCAACTACAACGTGGTATATGCCATGATGGGCAGAGGAAAAGCAGAGCGTTCGTTGGCAACAGGCATGGCGGCAATTGCTTCCACTCTCTCAAAATTCTCAATGGACATCTGCCTTTATATGGGTTCCGATTTTGGCTTTATTGGTTTCCCAGACGAGTTGACCACGGGTTCGAGCATAATGCCTCACAAGAAAAACCCTGATGTTTTTGAGTTGATCCGTGGGAAATGCAACAGAATCCAAGCTTTGCCCAATGACATTGCCATGATGACGACCAATTTACCCGTTGGTTATCATCGCGAAATGCAGGTGATTAAAGAATTGATTTTCCCTACCATACAGGATTTAAAAGATTGCTTGTTTATGGCGGAGTTCATGTTGGCCAAAATCAAGATTAACGACCAATTGATTGCGCAGAACAAATACAATTATCTCTTCACTGTAGAAGAAGTAAATAGACTGGTTTTGTCAGGCGTGCCATTTCGGGACGCTTACAAAAAAGTGGGCCTAGCCATTGAAAAGGGCGAATTTAAGCCTGACCGAAAAGTAAACCACAGCCATGAAGGGAGCATTGGCCAATTGAATCATCCTGAAATCAATGCCATGATGAACAAGGCTAAATCAGGCTTCTATTTCGAGAAATGGGAAAAGGCTTTTGAGGAGTTGGTGGGTTAGACGACCTAAGGCATGCCTTAAAAATATACCCTATCGGGATTATTTGAATTCAAGCAGAGTAAATTATACCCGTAAGGGTATGTTTTATGGAATAAGCTCAAGTTGTTTGGCTTTCAAATCTATTAGTTCGTGATATTTTGTTTTTAGAGGCAGCGGTAAAAAACTCAAATCTACTAGTGAATGCCATTTGGGAAGTGATTTATAAAAATTGTTGAAAATATTATCCATGGTTTTCTGCTCTATTCCTACTGTTTTCATGGCTAGTTCAAAGTCCGCCTTTTTGAGTTTTCTTTTTTTGCCATTTAGATTTAGAGCAAGCTCTTCCTCATCTTTGAGAACAAGTTCGGAAGCAACAAGATCATAGGCAGGGCATAAATTATATGCTCCTGATGCATCCTTAATTAAGGAAAAGTTCTTTAAGTGCATATCATTGTTACCTACCAAGAAGCTGAAAATAACTTGCTCATAAAAGTTGATCACATTAAAATGGGCATTCGCAGCGTACTTTAATATTACTTTGGCAATTTGCTCGTAAGAGCCTCGATATTTGTATTCGGTCAATCTTTCAGTCAGTTGACACATATCCTCCATATGTAATTTTCCCTTTTTTGTGCGATCAACCCTTTTTGTGATGTAGGCCAATTGTCCTGATTTTAGGGGGATTAGGCTATGTTGAACCGTCTTTATACCCGCAACTTCGGCAAGGTGCATGGTCAGGTCTTCTATTTCAGGTAGATTTTTGTAGGCATTGGTTTGAGGTTTTAAAATATACTCCCCTAATATGCCTACTATCGTTAGTTTTTCTGGTTCATATGCCCCTCGTGTTTTTTCAATTCCAACCGATAATTTGGGTTGAACCCCTGGCACACTTTTGTGACTGTTAATGATTGAATCTCCGAGCTTGGTAAAATCCCCTTCATGATAGGGCAATTCTGGCGGAATTGATTTCCCAAACATTTTACGGCTGCAGGACTGGTGAAATCCCATTGCTCCCGCTTCTGACTCAGATAAAGTCTGATAGCAATAAAAACATCTAGCCATTATCTTCAGCGGTAAAGTGTTGAACTGAGACTGCACCAATGCAATTTCTACAAGTAGCCAATAAAAGGGACATGCGATCTCTGAAATTGATCTTCCAGTTTTTTTCTGCAATATCCAGCAGCCATCCTTCTGGAATTAACCCATCAAAAAAAGGAAAAAGAGATTGGCTTTTGTATTCTTCATTACTGATGGGTAAGGTTAGGCTAATGGCCTCTACTTCAGTTTGTTTCAGATAACTATTTTCATATTGAAAATGAAAGCCATCTTGATCCTCCCATAAGATGCCCGCCCACTTATCATGCATGTAGATCTTAGCCTTCTTCATCAGTCAGCTGTTTAATATTTAATTCTACTGGACCAAGTTCTTTACCGAAAAGCTTTAATACCTGATTTACCTTATGCATTTGCAATGTAGGCTTGCCTTGTTCTAGCTCTCTAATAAAGCGAAGACCAACCCCTGATTTAAAAGAAAGGTCTTCTTGAGTAAGTCCGAGAGACTTTCTTTTCTGCTTTACAAACTGACTTAGGGATAAATTCATAATCAATAAATATACCTGTTCGGGTGTAAATATAGAGAAAATACTCAAATATATACCTGTACAGGTATAAATGGAATAGCTTTACTCAAGGTAGGAAACAATGATCAAGAAGAACACCCGAGGCTTCTATTTCGAGAAATGGGAAAAGGCTTTTGAGGAGTTGGTCAATTAGACGATTATTTATGGAGTTCTTTTAATTGATATATGAGCTCCTCGATGTCATCTTGAACTATAGACCAAACGATCTCCAAGTCAATTCCAAAGTAATCGTGGACGATACGATTTCTGAAACCACGCATTTTGGCCCATTCAATTTGAGAGTTATGTACTTTAAAGTCGCCATCAATTCTGTTAGAGGCTTCGCCAATAATTTCAAAGTTTCGTATTACAGCATCGATGGTTTTGTTGTCAATTTCAAATTGCTGAAAACTAAGCCCAGATGTGTAATCAAGTATCTTTGTGGCTGATTCCAGCATGTCCTGAATTAGAAAGGAATTGTCCCTTTTAGACATAAATCAAATCTGATTTGATAGTTTGGAAGTAACGATCTTTTATTCCTTTTCGAGAAACGAGGTCTACTTTAAAGCCTAGATAACTTTCCAATTCATCGGCAAGCAGAATAAAGTCGGAACCAATTTTTCCATTGAATTCTACGACCAAATCAAGATCGCTGTCATCATTTTGTTCATTTCGAGCGAAAGAACCAAAGATTGCCAAAGACTGAATAGGGTACTTATTAAAAAGAAGCGCTTTTCTTTCCGCTAAGATTGCCTTTATTTCAGTCAAGGATTTCATGCTTCAAATATATTGAATCCTTAGGACTTATTGAATTGCTCTTCTTAGCCCTACTCACTCACTTCGAACAAATCGGTGCTTGGCCAGATGTAAATTTACTCACCGAACAGGTTTATAAATCTCCCAAAGGCTCTCATCTTGATTAATTTGAAAACTGAGTTTGTTTTCTAAGACTCGCTTAAGCGTCAACATATTCTTTTTAACTCTTAGAATTTCGATGTATCCGCCAACAATACCATTGCCATCTTCCTGATTTTTATAGCTTTTTAAATTAACAATAGTGTTATTGAACTGAAAACTCCACTCCCCTTGATCTAATAGCCTTGACTCTCTATAAATCTCATAAGTACCAACTTCATCAAATTTTAGAATGAGCGAATTACTATCAATATCTTTTTGTGTAACGAACACAGTACTGTCTATTTCATCGGGTAACCCTTCAAACTCTATAAAAGATTGATTAACCACTGCCTCAAGGTCAGAATGTTTTGATTTTAGAATGATCTCTTTTTCAATTCTCCATGCTTGCCTTGTAAGAAGATCAACTTCTTTTCTTTGCTTCTGCGCGGATTTCTTTTTCAATTTTCTTGCCTCAATATTTAGCTCCAATCCACTAGACCAAAAGACTAAATTCATCTTTTCTTTCTCAAAGTTTTTTATAATTAATTTTTCTATCGAAAAGAAGGAGCCGAGAATCTGTTCTATATGAATAACAGTGGTGTTTTGATGTTTGTCGACATACCAGAGCATTCGATTATCAATATTGGGAGGATAAAGTTTAGCGGTTTTTACGGTATTAATGTATTGGTAATTAACAAGACTAGAATCTTGGAGCATACTATAGAATTCTACTTTAAAATTAATCAAACTCTGTTTAAATCTAGGTAGATTAAAAACCCAAATGTTATTTGAAATGCTAGATTCAATAACACTAAGGTCTATTCTCTGGTCATAGTTGGGAAGAGGGATATAAGTAATAATCAGGTTGGAATCATAAAGTAAAACCAATCTATCATTTTGTAATTCTAGAATTCTTAAAGTAAAAACCTCCCCATTTTCGATAGTAATTTTTAGACTGTCTTGAGATAGACTAAAAGTGAACTCCTGATTAGGGAGTTCAAAATGTCCACCCTCTTGCTCAAAAGTTATGAAATAGAGATCCTCTTGATAAATTGTGTCACCTTCAAAATCCTGAGATAATATCGGTAGCCAAGTCTTCAATAATTCCTTTGGAATGTCTTGGGCTTGAACTCTAAAAGAGAAGCACCATAAAAAAGATAAAATGAATAACCTTTTCATCATATTCAATCTAAGCATTCATTCTTAAAAATTGAGTATTTGTGAATAAGGGGTGAAAACCGCAAAATTATTGGTCTGAAATGCGGATGAGAAGATGATTTGAGAAACCCTACTCACTCACTTCGAACAAATCGGTGCTTGGCCAGCTTTTGATTTCTTTGAAAGCTTCGCGCAAGGCCCAGCGGCTGGTGTTCCAGAAGCTGCCTCTTCGAGGGGTCGTGTTTGAGATCACTACCCAAGAAATACCATTCAAATCGCGGGTTAAGAGTGCCGAAGTACCAGACAGGGTGCCTGTTCTCCACCAATGCTCTCCACTCACGCTTCTCCAACCCAGCGGCTGTTTAACTCCACCCACACCATTGATCATTTTGTTCATGCTGTCTTTGGAGAGAATGTCTTTATACCGCTTAGAATAGCCATCCACGAGTACGAGCAGGCGCATCATGTCCACAGCGTTTGAGAGCCAACCCCCCGCAGGGCCTAGCATTTCCACATCATCAGCACCATAAGGCTTGTCTACTAATTTTCCAGAACCTGTAAATGCGAGTTGCTTATTGTCTGGACTGTAGTCGTAATATTTTACCTCGTTTTTAATCCTGTCCTTTTCGAAGTTCCCAGCGATTCGCATATGCGTTATGCCATTGGGCTTCAAAATGTTTTTTTGTACCCATGTTTCATAATCTTGGTCGGTTTTCTCTTCGATAATTCTTCCCAACAAGCAGTAGCCGAAATTAGAATAATTGTAATGCGTGCCTGGGGTGTATGGCAGATGTCTCGAAATCACAAAATGAATCACCTCATCAAAATCGATGGGATAGCTGACTTTGTCCATGTCATGAATTTTTTTAGGGATGAACATGGGATCGCCATAGGTAATTAAACTCCAGCCAGCCGTATGATTGAGCAGGTGCTTTACTCGAATTTTGTAAAAATTACGGTTGGTGATGCTGTTATACTTCTTGCCTTTCAAAATTCCATTTTCTCCAAAAACAAAATCATCCAGACCAATTTTTCCGTCATCTACTAGTTTTAAAATCGCGGTAGCCGTGATGAGTTTCGAAACACTGCCTATTCTGAAAAGGCTTTGCGGCTCAACGGGAACTTTGTTTTCTTTATCAGCATAGCCAAAGCCTTTTACGTACACCAATTTTTCGTTCTTCACCACTCCGACAGTGGCACCTGTAAGCTGGAGGCTTTTCATGAACCGCTCTGTCATTCGGTCGATGGGTTCTAAGGCTGGATTGTCAGAATCTTCGTTGGTAAGCGTTCTTTTGGGGAGCTCGTTGTTGTTGGTATTTTCGGTTGAGATCTTATGCGAATTGGTAAACGAAAACAGCAGGATTATAGAAAAAAGGAGGCCTAGTGAAGTGAGTTTTCGATGCATATTTGAGATAATTCCCTTACAACTAGCAAGTATAACAAAACTAGCCAAAAAGGTAAAGGCCAACAGACGTGCTATTGGCCTTTAACTTAAATTTCTTCAGATTATCTCTGTTTGTCCTAATTTTTAGAGGCATCGTTCAAACTCCAGCCATAATCCATGAACTTGACTTTGGCGTTTTCATTGATCTTTACCTTTGAATATTTGTTCAAGAATTGAATTAAAGTTTGACCATTGTTGAAGTCGCCACCAAACCAACTGAAGATTTTTGAGATTTCGACCTGTTCTTTGGTGATGCGATTTCTCTTTGGATCATTGATAAAGCTAATGGCCTGCTCTTCTAATTGTTGATCGACTTTGGCAGCTGTAAAAGCTTCCGGCCTTAAAACTGGGCAGGAATAGGATGCACAGTTGACGGCAAAGTGGATTCTTGGCTCTTCGAAATCCTTCCTCAAGATTTTATGCTCTACCCTGTCCAAACTAAAATCTTCTCCACCAATTTTAAACCAATCCTTGGCCCAAATGGTGTTTACTGTTGGTAAACTGATGGTTGGATTTAAGTCCTTGATGCTTTCCAAAGGATAATTATCTACAATAAGCTTTACGGTAAATGCATTGTACACATTGATCCAATAGGCTAATTTTTCGTTTTTAGACCATGAATCGTTTGGCGCATTATTGCTCAAAATGTCTAAATACGCTTCAAGCTTTGCCTTCTCAGAGATCATTCCCTTATAGTCCACAAACCCATCTTTACTGATGTACTTTTTAAGAAGTTCATCCCAAAGTTTGTGATCAGGGGCTGTGGCTGCGCTGGCAAAAGTATTGTTACTTTGGCTGCAGCTCACTACAATGAGCATAGCAATGAGTGCTATATTTAAGATTTTTTTCATGTGTTGCTATTTATCGTTGTCGTTGAAAACACAGTTTGGGCATTTGAAGTTCGGCTTAAAGCTTTGAACTGTCACTTGGCTGATATACGATAAAAACTAGGGGCTGGGATTGAATCACAAAACCCAGCCCCAATATCATGATCAGAAATCCATTGAAACGCCAAAAGTGAAATTTCTACCAATTGTGGTAAAGCCTAATATACCTACATAATTGGTATCGAGTACATTATTGATGCTTCCGTAAATAGAAAACTTGGATGACATGAATTTTTGCCTTAAAGCCAGGTCGACTAATCCGTAGGCATCCAACTTGTCCTCAGAGAATGAGCTGATTCTTCTTTCGCCTGTGTAGTTATAGCTTATTCTAGCGGAACTTGACTTGGTTGGTGCATAGTCTACACCAAGGCCAAATTTCTGTTTTGGAATCCTGAAGAACAGGTCATCTCGGTCTGTGGCTAAGTTGGAGAGATTACCAAATACACTCGCCTTTTGGCTGAATTTCCAATCAAAATCAAATTCAATTCCTTTTACATTTCTGGTTGCCGCCAAGTTGACATATGATCCACCAATGAAATTTCCACCACCATCAAATTGAGAAACGAAATCAATGGTGTTTTGCTCGTTGCGATTGAAGAAGGCAAAATTGAGGGTTAGATTTTGTTGGGCGTAGAACGAAACGCCTGTTTCCATATTGATGGTTTCTTCTGGTAGAAGATTCTTATTCCCGTAGAAATCATTGTTGATTTGGTACAAAGAAGGAGTGTTGTAAGAAGAAGAAAGTGACGCAAATGGCTTCAACTTATGGTCATTGCCTAATGCAATCAACCAAGAAGGATTGACAGTTGCTACCAAGCGATTCTCATAGTTGCTATGTGTATTCAAACGCAATCCAAAATGAAGATTCATTCCATCTTTAGTCTCAAAAACGAAAGAGGCAAAAGGATCGAAAATCGTGAAATCGGCCATTTGACCTTCTGAATTATCTTCAAGCTGCTGCAAATTCAATCCAAAAATACCTTTGATATAATCTGTAAAAACGAGCTCGTTCGTGAGGTCAACTTGAAGGTTGTTGCCTTTATAAGTAAATGGAAAGCTTCCTTTGAATTCACGTTCGCTATTATTATAGAGCGCGTTCAATTTTAAGGTTCCTTTATTGTATTTGAATTTTGGCGTGATCCCAATTCTGAATTGGCTGTTTTCAGAGTTATTCGTTGGATCATCAGTGAAAGCAAAGGCATCGAAATCTGCACTGAACCTGTCGTAACCTGTCAATACATCAATCGAGAATGCATCGTCAAAGTCATAACCCAATTTGACCAAGGCATTTTGACTTTCGTAAGAGTCTTCATCAAATTGTGTATTCGGGTCATCATCAGTGTCTTCTGCTGCAGAAAAGCCTTTCACGGACTTATGACTTCCAGAAACGAAATAGTTGAATTTTTCGGTTTTGCCATTGAGGTTTCCGCTTGCTCCAAACGAGCCGAATGAACCAGTATTTGCATCTAAGGAGCCACCCAATTTCTCGTCTTTGGCTTGTTTAAGCTTGATATTAATTACACCTGCAGCAGCATTGCTTCCGTAAAGTGCGCTAACCCCGCCTTTCAGTATTTCTATTGATTCGACTTGATTGGCTGATAGAAGACGCAGGTCATAAAACAAACTGATGGCCGTTGGATCATTCATAGGAACACCATCAATCAAAATCAAAGTATAGCGGCTTCTCGCACCTCGGACATAGTATTCTAGATTGGTGCCTGGCGTGCCGAAGTTCCCATCGACTTGTAAACCCGGTACAAGATTGAGTAAATCAGCGACTGATCTACCTCCTGATTTTTCAATGTCTGCAGCCGAGATGGTGTAAATCGTCTTCCCCGATTTTTCTATTGGAATTTCCATTCGAGTTCCTGTGACCACCACCTGACCAAGGTCGCGGACTTCTTCATTTTGAGCGATAAGCAAGTACGAAGTGCATAAGAGCGCAGCAGTGAATAAGTTTTTAAGTTTCATAGGTAGTTTTAAGTGAAATAAGTAGTTGTTCAAGTGTATTAAATTCAGATCCTGTTGGCTCCAATCGCCATGGTTTTACGTGCTCCTCAGTCACGTAAATCTTGGTTTTGGCTTCCTCAGCCAACGAAAATCCGTTTCTTTCTAAAGTATTTTTAGTCCATTGAAAATAAATGCCTTCCCCAATCAGCGTGATGGGTTTATTGGTCGTATTTGGCTTTTTGAAGCTGGCCGTTGTCTTCTCGAACAGCAATCCTTCATGCGCAAATGCTTTTTCAATCGCACCATTGAGTACTAAATCTTCGGGAATCCCTTTGTGTAGCCGATGTTGCCTATCAATCAGCCAAACCTGATCTGCCTGATGCAAAGCCAAATCCAAGTGGTGAGTCGTCATCAAAATGCTTTTACCTTCTTCCTTCGCCAACCTTTTCAATAAATCGAAAATTTCAATCCGTGTCGGAAGGTCAAGGTGGGCGGTAGGTTCGTCTAAGAATATCACAGGCGTGTCTTGTGCTAAAGCGCGCGCAATGACCACTTTTTGACGTTCGCCATCACTGAGTTCATCGGTGTGCTTATTGACGAATGCCGTTGTTTCTGTTACTTCTAGCGCCCAATCGATCACCGCCTTGTCGGCCTCGCTTAAGGTGCCCATCCAACTGGAATAAGGGAATCGACCTAAGGCTATCATGGCATAAACGGTAAGATTTCCTGGGGCAATGTTTTGTGTGAAAACAAGGCTGAGCATTTTTGCTTTTTGCTTAGCGCTCAAAGTAGCAAGTTCATGCCCATCAATTTTAATTGCTCCAGAAAGGGGCTTTAATAAGCCGCAAAGGCTGCGAAGTAAGGTGGACTTTCCAGTACCATTAGCGCCTAAAAGACAAGTAAGTTCACCTTCATGCAGATTTAGGTTGAGGCTAGAAAGCAATGGCTTGGCTTTGGCATAACCTATGGCCAAATTGCTAGCGGTCAATATGGATTTGAATAAACTCAAAAGCTCTTTTTTAGATTTTTTCGTTTCAAAATGATCCAAATGACCACTGGAGAACCTACCAAAGCGGTAATCGCGTTTACTGGCAACACCGTTTGGCTGCCTGGCACTTTTGCCAACAAATCGCAAAACAGCATGAGAATGGCCCCGACCAAAACCGTGGCAGGAATCAATATTTTATGGTCCGAAGTATTGAGAGCGCTTCGCGTCAAATGAGGCACGGCAATGCCAATAAACCCTATGGGTCCGCAAAATCCCGTAATCGCTCCAGCCAGTACGCTGGTAATGGCAATGATTCCAATCCTTGTCCAGCGAATATTTAAGCCCATGCTTTCAGCATAATCTTCACCCAAAAGCAATGCATTGAGGCTTTTCGAAGTGAAGAAGGTCATGAGAATGCCGAAGCCAATGATCAAGGCCAAAACCTTAAGTTGTTCATTGGTAACCCCGCCAAGGCTACCGAAAGTCCATAAAATGTATTCTTGAATTTGCTCGGGGTCACTGAAGTATTGCCAAATACTGACAACGGCTATAGTGATATTCGCCACCATAATGCCCACAATCAGCATGATCACATTGTCTCTTATTTTGAAGGAAATGGCTAAAATGATCAGCAGGACCAACATCGCTCCGATAGTTGAGGCCAGAATAATTAACCAACTTCCGCCAATCCCCAATTGGCGAATGGCAAAGGCCGTAGTTGCACTGCCTGTGGCCAGCATCACTGCTGCCACTCCTAAACTAGCCCCAGCTGTAATACCGAGTACCGATGGCCCCGCCAACGGATTGCGAAACAGCGTTTGCATCTGTAAGCCAGCAACAGACAAGGCACTTCCAGCTAAAATCGCAGTGATGGCCCTAGGTAGACGGATTTTTAAGATGATGCTTGAAAAGGCCTCGTTGTCCGAACTTCCTAAAAATGAAGCCAAAACTTCTGAGAGTGGAATATTTACCGAACCCAAAGCAACATCCAAGAGGAAAAGCACAATCAATGCTATGATCATGAAAAGGATCATCTTTACATTGAAGCCTTGTTGAACAACGAGGCTTGGCGATATGGTTTTAGCATTTTTCAAACGGCTTATTTAAGTCGGTTGTAATAGACCAATTGGTGATTTGGCAAAAGCTCGGGATGAAAAATCTTGACGATATCTTTGAGTACTATATCGGGATTTACGACTGCAGATTCGTAATAGTCATTGCCGCCACCTTCGGTATATCGGCCATATACATTGAAGACATTTCCGTTTTTAATGGACTTGAAATCCGCATAACGGCTGTCGTGAAGCAGAATTTCGTCCAACGTTTTGGCGTTGCTTGGGGTCATCCAATAATCGGCTTTGAGCCCAGCTTGATAGACAGTTTCGAAATCCAGTTTAAGGCTTCCCGTGGAGGAGTCACTCTTCCAAGGGTAATCTACTTTGGCAAGGTTCAGCACATTCATGGCGAAGCTTTTTCCTCCGACAACATGCCAAACATCACCTTGGGCAATGCCCGTAATGGTAGAAGGAGCATCCTTCACTTCTTTTTGCACTTGGGCTAAAACACGGTTGTATTCCGATTCAATTTGATTGAAAACCGTATTGGCTAAGGCTTCTTTATTCAGCAGGACAGCAATCAGTTTCATCCATTCCGCACGGCCAAGCAAGTCTTTTTCTTGCCAATCGGCATTGAGCATCACAGGAATTCCCGCATTCTCTAATTCTTGATAGCGATCATTTTGTGAGTTTGGAAACCCAACCCCTAAAAGCACTTCGGTTTGATTGGCTATAGTTTGCTCAACATTGAGTACGCCAGAAGCGGCCAATTCTGAGATTTTTCCTTCATCTACTAAGGCCTTAATTTTTTCGCTAGAAATATATTCTTTCGATTCAATGGCCGAAAGCTGGTCAAGTGCCTCCAGTTTTTCGAACATGCCTAAATGTGTTGTAGAAACTGCAGCTATGCGTTGAAGCGGAATTTGCAAGGTGTGCAATTGATCGAAGCCTTCTGGCTTAGGTGTTCCTTTTTGAACCAAGGCGTAACTCACGGTATCAACTAGATCGTTGTAATGCCTGAACAAGTGGACGACCTTATAATGTTCATGGTAAACAATGTCGAAGCCAACTGCATGGTTGATACTCAGTTTATCAGGAAAATAATCTTTTGATGGATCAAAATCTGAAATCTGTTGATCGGATTTCGATTTTGGATTACAGGCAGAAAGCCCAACGATAAGAAGGCACAGCAGGATATATACCGTCCTGCGGTGGGTAATGTAGTTTTCAGTCTTTTTCATGCCAATAACTCTTCCGCAGAGAGCGTTTAGTAGAACGTTACAAAGGCAGGTCTTCTGACTTTCTCGGTGTACTGAGCCTTCCCGTCCCGATTTTTCGAAATAGTGGCAAAATTCAGCAACCCTTTTTATGAGATTACAGCAGCTGGGACTGTCCGGGATTTACACCCGATTCCCTTTTAATTCCGAAAACCGAAGTTTTCAGGAAACCCTTGTGGATGTGCAAATGTAGAGAAAAAACTGAAATTGAAGTGTTCTTTGAAATTTATGAGTCAAGAAGCTGATAAATCCCCCTCCGGGCTTAGGCCACCTCCCCTCCTCGTAATGCCGAAGCTTCGCGAAGGCAAGTAGGAAGGACATAGCTGCTGTACTCATAGAGGCTGTTTTCCGTCACTCTGAGGTGAGCCTTTTTGAGAGAATCCGAAAGAGTCCGTTTGTTTAGAAGCATGTACTATTTAGGTCATTTAGTTGTGTCACTCGGCAAAGCCAAGCGATTCTGAGGAATAATGTGTAGCCCAAAACGGGTAACTAAGAATTTTTACTGGATATAAATGTCATCAATACGTCACCCATATTTCATTTTATCGAATTTTTCATCAATTATTATCTTGGATTTGTTTGACTAACAACTTGATTAGCTATATCAAATCATCACTAAATAAAATATCAAATGAAAAAATTAAAGATTTATCTCATGGCATTTTGTTTTACTTTGACAATGGCCTTCTTGGCAACGCAAAAATCTTATGGACAAGCGTCAGGTGGTCCAGTTCTAACTTTGCTAGTAATAACGGTGAATGGTACAACATTTTATGATTGCCAAAGTTCGCCTCGTGATTGTTGGACTGGAGAAGTAATAGGTTAGTTAGAGGTTATTTAATTGGCCACTTGGACTAAAGCTAAGTGGCCTTTTCATTATGAGAAACAACCTGTTTTATCTTCTGATATATCTTTTGATATTTACTTCTTGCAATTCAAATAAGTCCAATAGAAACCAATATTTTGAAACAGACTTTTTGAAGAGTTTAGATGAACAAGTTCTACGGTTGGACAGTATCAGTCTAAGCGATAGCGATAATTATTTTAACCTATTTATAGATACGGATCAAATTGGTCAAAATAAAATTTTGGCGTCACAAGTTCCTAATCTAAGTTTTTACCTACTTGATAGTTTAGGAAATGTAGAGATGAAAGTTGCTCAAAAAGGGCAAGGGCCAGGTCTTTTAGGCAATGTTCAATTTGCAAATGGCACTTTGGGAGATTCTGGTCGGATTTATATTTTGACATCAGGTAATACCTATCAACTCTTTGTATTTGATGCACTCGGAGGATTTATTAAGAGTTTTCCGCTATTCAAATTTTTGTCAGACGTATTTTTTCCTGTAACGAATTCCTCCTTTGAAGTAATAGAAAAAGAAGACGACACTGTACTTGTTACTTTTAGTACGGGTAGTACTTTATATGCACATGAAAGCAAAGAATATTTCGAGAACGCTACAGGAGTGGCGCAATTTACAATCGACATGGACAGCTTAAAGGTAACGGGGTATAAAGCAAAGCTACCTTTAATCCAATTGCCAGAGATACAGGAGGCTCTAAAGGATGAAGGGTTTTATTGGGAAGATGCATATCCCATATTTGATTATGAAAATGGGCTGTTTTATTTGACATACGCCTTTAGTAGAGAATTATTCGTCTACGATCAACAATTTAATTTAATAGACACCATCGACCTGAAAACCCTAAAATCCATTCCTAATCGGAATTTTGTTCAAAAAATAGGGTCGAATGATGATGAATTCCTTGTGCGTGCTATTAATACAATGCGAAGACGTAATGAAAATAGGAACATTCAACGGATCAGTGTGAAAGGAAATAAGGTAGTGCTTCAATTCACAGAGATATTAAAGGAAGGCTCTTATGAGTTGCCAAGTAACAAGAATTTGGGGGTTCCTAAAAAAGTGTCTGACCGGATATTAAATCACGCTTTGTTCAAAGATTTAAAGACGAATGAAGAGCGGTTTATAACGTTTCCAGAAGATCATTACTCGGTTTTCATGACTGATCACCAAGATTTTTTGGTTCATGTCATACCCAGAGAAAGAGAGGAAGTATTTTTGTTAAAGTACAGATTGAAGAAATGAAGAGGATCAACTACCTAATTCTGATAGCCTTAGTTTCATGTAATCCTACGAAAAACAATTTTGGTAATGTTGAGAAAGTTGTTCATGAAGTTCTTTCAATGAACTGCAAAGCTGACATTGTTTATGTTTTTGATGAATTTACATGTGGAGTCTGTTTTGACAATCTTGTAAATAGCGCTTCTCAGATCAATGATGATTATTGGGTTTTGTATGCAACAGAAGATACCAAAAATTTCAGTTATGAAAACTGTCAACTATTAGGTTATATTGATAAATCAAAGGTTTTACCAATCGAATACTCCATAATTAGAGATTTACGGGAGCTTACCTCAACATACAAAGGCAATTATCAACTAGTGTTTTCAGGTTGTGACCTGCAAGAAATCAAACCACTGTGAGCCATTTTGGGCGAAACCGAAAGAGTCCTTTTGTTGTAAAATATGTTCTTTTCAGGCCGATTAGTTGCGTCACTCGGCAAAGCCGAGCGACTGCTGGCAGTCTCTGGTAGTGAGATGGGGATTCCCAGTTAAACTGGGAATGACGCTCCGAAATGCTTATGAGGTCAAGAATTGCCAATGCTCATTATACAAATCGTCCCGAAAAAATCTTTCAGCTTGCTATGAAGACTAAAACGATTCCTTCGGGACGATCTAGGTTAGTAAACACCCTTTCGGGCGAAATCTTAATTAAAGGAAAGTAACTCTACTTCAAAAACCAATGCCGCATTTGGAGGAATTACCCCACGAAGACCTCTCGGGCCATAAGCCAAATCAGAAGGAATGTAAAGTTCGATTTTACCACCAACTTTCATTAACTGAAGTCCTTCAGTCCATCCTGGAATTACCTGGTTTAAACCAAATGAAATAGGCTCTCCACCAACAGAACTCTCGAAGACAGTGCCATCAGTTAATTTTCCTGTATAGTGAGCTATAACGATATTGCTTCCGGTGGGTGAAGCACCTGTACCTTCAACGATATGCTTGTATTGTAAGCCACTTGCCGTAACCTGAACACCTTCTTTTTTAGCGTTTTCGGCCAAAAAGTTTACTCCTTCTTTTTTCGAATCTTCCATTGCTTTTTGTTCTTCTGCGAATAATACTTCTTGACACTGCTCTGCGGTTAATTGTGCCTTATTTTCTAAAGCTTCTTTAACAGCCGCAGCTACAACATTAGGATCTAAGTCTTTATTTTGTTGTTTTAACATTTCGGCAATTTGTACTCCATAAGCATAGCTTACACTGTCCATTTGTGTTTTCATTTTAGCCATTGGAATGGTATCTGATGCTTCAGTGCAAGCCAGTGCAAATACAAATACTGCCACAAAGGCGATTGCAAGTAATTTCTTCATAATAAGTTTGGTTAATTTTTGCGCAAAGGTATAAATAATTTAAAAGTCTGTGCGCTCCTTAACTGGCCAGATTATCTAGTTTGAAAAAGCTGCTCTACCCTCGTTTTTAGTTCTGGTAAGGCAAGGCGTGGCTCGGTGAAGTCTATATCGTTTACCTGCCAATAGGTGATCTTATTAGCCCAATCCGGATATTGCTCTTCCATCAAAGGCCGGTGTTCTCTTTCGCAAAGTGCAATCACTTTTGGAGTGCTAATTAGATGGATTTCCTCCAATTGTGAAGGAAATCTTTGTAGGTCAAAAGGAATATTGAGGTCATTTAAGAAGGCAATCGTATGTACAGAAAGAGGGCCTTCGGTTAAGCCTTTATCGGCCAGTAATCCTTTGGAATCTGCCATTTTGGATTGGCTGATATGATTAAAATACATTTCGCAAAAGCGACTTCGGTAATAGTTGCCAGTACATATAAAGAGGACTTCAGTGCGGTTCTTTTTCATCACCTAAAAGAAATAAAAAAGGGCATCGCTTCCGATACCCTTTTTGTTATTTCTATTGAGCGAAAATATTATTTCATTTCGCTTTCGGGTACAAATTTGAATTTTTGGCCACCTACCGAGGCTTCGTACATCAAACCACCTTTGGCTTGGGTGAATACCGCTACACCATCTGTGTATTTTGCATCTGCAGAAATGCCCGATTTTAAGGCTACGGCCGAAGCTTGCGCGGCAAATTGATACTTGTTGTTGATAAAGCGATTGAAGCTATCGGCATTTTCGAAAAAGATGATTTCACTGTATTCTTGACCTCCAAATTGAAAGCCCACGGTGATTTGCGTCATGTTCGAGCCACCAACCCTCTGGCCTTGTTTGTACACAATCCCTTTGCCACCAGCACCACCAATGCCTATCGCACCTTTGCCGATGGAAGGAAAAACGGCATATCCAAAAGAATTATTGAAGAAGCTGTCTAAGCTACTGTCTGTTTTTTTGAATTGTATGATTGTTTTTTGTGCCTTCTTAGTGTCGTATTTTTCTTTTTTTTGAGCGAAAGCTTGAGTTGAAAAAAGGAGTCCAATGGCAAGGACCGAGGTTATAATAGATTTCATCATTGTGTATTTTGTTTGTGACGGGTTTTGATCAATTGTCGTTCCAAAATGGCTTACGGATTATTATTTTCTTCGATAATGATCTTCGCCTTCTTTTGGTAAGATTTCTAATACATTGGCTAAAACTAATCGGATTAAAGTACGAGAAGCAACGAATTTGGAGATTTTGGCTGCTTTAGAAAAGTCTAATAAAGTGGTGTATTGTTGCTCATCGAGTAATTTCATCAGCATTTGCTCTTTTTCACCAAAGGTAAATTGGATATCTTTTTCTCTGCAGCGCCTCCTCAAAATCTCGCGCATTTCTTTGCTGGCTTGCAGGCTTTGGTGGCCATTTCTTACATAGGCCTTTCCCTCCTTTGTTTCGGGTGTATTTCTCAAATAGAGAGGTCTTTTTTCACTTTTAGGAATCTCGAAAATGGCCAAACCCTTTTTATCGTTGATTTTGATGACTTGAGTTTGGTAAGTCAAACGGGGCTTGATCAGCTTTTCGATAGTGGCTTCCATCACGAAAACCTCACCTTCGATATCACGAGTACCTGATACGGTTCCGTCATCGTCAACACCGAGTAAAAGCAAACCGCCATCGGTATTGGCAAAGGCTACCAATTCTTTGGCGATTTTCTCGGGAAAGTTGGCCTTTTTCTTAAATTCTAAGTGAAGGCCTTCTCCTTGAGCCGTCAGCTTTTTGAGTTGAAGAAGGTCCATAATGTGGCAAAGATAATAGCTTCTTTATTCCAAATCGTCTTCGTCAAAATCACCGATGTTATCCAAAGAGAACATGCTGCTTAAAAGATCTTTGAATCGAGTGCCTGTGTCCAAGGCTGATTTGCTCAATTTACTATATTCCGCCAGGCCGTGAAGTACAAATTCCATCAAGAATAAATGCTCATGCTTTGATTTTTTAGGATGAAGCCCCATCACCAAATCAGATAGCCCTGGAATTGACATTAAGGCTTTTTCGTAAGTTTCATTCGAAAGATCGTTCAGTAAGTCGACTGTAAAACCTTCTCCAAACCAGCTAATGATAGGTTTATAAGGGTTTTTAGCCCTTTCTACTTTGTCTTTTTTCTTGTCGTCTGGATTAGGAAAATAGTTGAGGAACTGAGTGCGAATGGCCTTGCCAATTAGGTTGTTGGCCACAATTCCCGGCCCTTCTTGCTCACCTTCATAAACCAACTCTACCTTACCTGTAATGGCTGGAATTACCCCAACAAAGTCAGAAACTCTGATAAAGGTTTGGCTTTCACCATTGATTAATGTTCTTCTTTCTGCTGCGCTCAAAAGGTTTTCGTAAGCAGAGATTGTCAAACGAGCGGAAACACCACTTTTCTCATCAACATACTCACTGTCTCGGGCTTCAATGGCCACCTGCTCGATTAAATCTTGAGCAATATCGTTGATCACCACTTTCTGCTTTTGAGCCTCTTTAATGTCGGCTTCCTGCACGGTAATTTGTTTTCCGATTTCGAGCGTTTTCGGATAATGAGTTATGATTTGGCTGTCAATCCTATCTTTCAATGGGGTTACGATGCTGCCTCGATTAGTATAATCTTCTGGGTTGGCCGTAAACACGAATTGAATGTCCAAAGGCAATCTCAATTTGAAACCACGAATTTGAATGTCGCCTTCTTGCAAAATATTGAAAAGGGCTACTTGAATTCTGGCTTGCAAATCTGGCAGTTCGTTGATCACGAATAAACCTCTATGAGATCTTGGCACTAAGCCATAATGAATCACGCGCTCATCGGAATAAGCCAATTTTAACGAGGCCGCTTTGATGGGGTCAACGTCACCAATTAAATCGGCAATAGAAACATCAGGGGTGGCCAATTTTTCGGCATATCGATCGCTTCTGTTCATCCATGAAATGGGAGTATCGTCTCCTAATTCCTTGATTTTTTCAAAGCCATATTTGGTAATTGGGTTCAGTGGATCATCATTTAATTCTGAACCTTCAATCACGGGAACGTATTCATCCAAAAGCAATGTCATTTGACGAGCAATCCTTGTTTTTGCTTGGCCACGAAGTCCCAAAAGGTTCATGTTGTGCTTGGACAGAATGGCGCGTTCCACATCTGGAATTACGGTGTCTTCATAACCCCAAATGCCCTCGAAAGTAGGTTCCTTGTTCACCAGTTTCTTAATCAAGTTGTCTCTCAATTCATCCTTCACGGATTTGCTTTGATAGCCAGCCTTCTTCAATCCACCGAGTGTATTTATTTTTAATAATTGATCAGAGGTCAATTCGTAGTAGTTCATATTTAAAATCGTTTTCTGCGATTACGTTTAAAGTCTTCAAAAATAACATGGCCCAATCCCTTCAAGCTGCTGTAATAGGCGTTCCCATTATTGGCGGCAGTAAATTCTTTGACGAATTCTTTTAAGTATGGGTCCGAGGCAATCATAAAGGTGGTAACAGGAATATGCAACCTTCTGCATTGCGTTGCCAAGTTTAGGGTTTTGGTCAAGATTTTTGGGTCGAGTCCAAAGGCGTTTTTATAATATTTGATCCCCACTTTCATACAGGTTGGCTTGCCATCGGTAATCATGAAAATCTGCTTGTTTGCATTTTTTCTTCGCCTTAAAATATCCATGGCGAGCTCTAAACCTGCAATTGTATTGGTATGGTAAGGCCCAACTTGTAAATAGGGCAAATCTTTGATTTCAATTTGCCAAGCGTCATTCCCAAAAACGATAACATCTAGCGTGTCTTTTGGGTATTTGGTTTTGATCAACTCTGCCAGGGCCATTGCCACTTTTTTGGCTGGAGTAATTCGGTCTTCACCATAAAGGATCATGGAGTGCGAAATATCAAGCATCAATACCGTGGAGGTTTGTGTTTTGTATTCCGTTTCGATTACCTCAAGATCATCTTCGGTGAGCATAAACTCACCAGATCCGTGATTGATTTGGGCGTTGCGAATAGAATCAGTCATTGCGATTTGCTGCAAGGCATCACCAAACTCAAAAGGCCGTCTGTCCGTGCCTGTTTCGTCTCCTTGGCCAGTAAAATTGGTTTTATGTTGGCCTTTTCCTGTTTTTTTAAGCTTCCCGAAAATCTCTTCTAAGGAAGATTTTCTAATCTCTTGCCCTGTTTTATCCGTGACTTGAAATTTACCGTCAGCATTTTGTTCTGTCAAATATCCCTTTTCTTTCAGGTCATCAATAAAATCCCCGATGCCATAAGAGCCGTCTGTAATATTGTATTGCTTATCAAGGTTGGTCAACCAACTCAGGGCTTCTCCCGCATCTCCGCCAGTAATGCTAACCAGCTGCAAAAAAATATTGAGCAGGTTATCGAATGCCGATTGACCAGCGCTCTTCGGGGGGACATATTTCGAAAATCTAAATCCTTTCAATGTATTGAACTTATTAATGGGCTTTCTTGAAAATTAAGTCACGCTGGCCGCATCTTTTTAGCGAGTGTCATCACAACGCAATGAGTTTGAAATTGGTTTAGTGAAATCTGTTTTCTTTTAATAGTCACGCTACCCGATGAAATTCGTCATGTTTCTCCGCTCTTCTCTAAATATGCATTGAATAAGTTTTAGAATCCATAGCTTCTTTAAATTCTTACAAAAGCGTTATTTGTAATTGCCTGATTTTCTGTATCTTTTCTCAATTTTTTTGAAATGACAACTTACTTTAAATTACTGTTGGTCACTTTTCTATTAGCACTAACGGCTTGCACATCTCCCAATAACAAAAATTTGATTATAGGTGAATGGACTAATGAGTCAATGAAGGTTTTTATTGACCATGGTACCTCCGAAGAGCAAGTATTTGATGTGCCCAAGGGAAAGTGGGAGGAGATTTTACTAATTCAACCTATTCTGACCACCTACACAGCCGAAGGAGTTTATAGCTCAGTTTATAAGGACTTGGAGGGGGAAGTGATTAACACTTCAAATGGCTTTTGGGACGTAAAGGGAGACTCTCTTTATCTGACCGAGAATGGAGTTGAGACGGCTTATCATTTTAACTGGATGCAAGGAAGGGCCGAGTTTAAAGGGTATTTAGATTGGGATAGCGATGGGGTGGCCGATGACCTTTATACTGGGGTTCAGATCAAACATTGAATTTTTTAACCAAAACAATAGACTATGGATTTATCAACTATTAATTGGCTGGCAGTAGTAGTAGCTGCAGTCGCATTTTTTGCACTAGGTGCAATTTGGTATGGACCTCTTTTTGGCAAAGCTTGGCAAAAGGGTGTAGGCCTTTCAGATGAAGAAATAAAAGGCGCAAATATGGGAAAGCTCTTTGGCTCAGCTTTCATAATGGCTTTAATTGTCTCTTTTGGTATGGCAATGTTCTTTTTTGGCTTTGGGCCAAATCCTGATATGAATGCAGGCATGGGTGCTATGTACGGAATTATGACCGGGATTTTCTTCATATTCCCTTCTACAGCAATGAACTATCTCTTTGCACGTAAGTCAGCAACGCTTATTGCAATAGACTCTTGTTATCACATTGTGGCCTACACTTTAGTAGGTGTTATTTTAGGGGCTTGGCAGTAAGCTTTGAAATAAAGCCAAAAATTAATTGTAAAGTATTTCAAACAATTTTTTAACCTGTTCGTCTTTATGTTGGTTAATCGACATAGAGAGACAGGTTTTTTTATTGAAACTAATTTTCTGTAATCCAATCCGTTAAGGAACTTTGTTGATTGAATTTTTATTTAACAGTGGTCAGTTATTCAAAAATGAAAACAAGAAACTCAAAATCATCATCTGTTGCCTATCGTCAAGGCTGGCAGATAGCTCAAGCAGACATCGAAATGTTCAATCAAATCAATAATCGATTGAAATCGATTAGAGCAATCAACAAACTAAAAAGGGGAGAACTCTTTTTAGAAGTGATTGAAAGCTAAAATCCTCTTTTTAAGAAATTAGAATTCAGTAGGACTTGGATACTTAAATTGGTATCCAAGCCTTACTAATTTTTCAGAAGACACTATTTTTGAAGTAGTCTGATTAGGCTCAATCCAAATTGGGTTTTGAAAACCATATTTCAACGCCATGGCCTCATGTACCTCTTTTCTATTCGGATGATCAGGGCAAACTAAGTTGAGCGTTGTGTTCGATGCCTTCTTTTCTATCAAGAATTGAATTACCGCGATCACATCGTCCCGATGAATGTAGTTGACAGGTGTTTCTGCCCCAGTCGTTTCTTTTCCCGCAAACCATTGACCCGGGATTCTTTCTTCACCCATGAGTCCACCGCACCTCAGTAAAATAATATCCGAACTGGATTGTTTGATCTGCTTTTCTGCTTGGACCACAGCCCGGTTTGAACCATTTTCTAAATCATAAAGAAAACGTTCATCTACCATTTGATTGGTATTGGGATAATAGGAGGTAGAGCTTACAAAAATTACCTTGGGGACTTGATGCTGATCGATCAGATATCTTAAGTACTTGATCTGCTCTTCATAAAATTCCGGGGTATTAGTTTTTCTTCCAGGAGGAATATTGATAACCAAGAGGTCGGTTTGAAAAAGCTGATTGAAATTTTCACCCGTTGGCATTGGCTCTAGCTTCAACAAATAGGGTGCGATACCTGCTTGTCGCAGCTTTTCTAATTTCTCGGTGGATGTAGTGCTGCCTAAAATCTGATGGCCGCTTTTTACAAGTGCTGCCCCCAATGCTAAGCCTAGCCATCCACAACCGACAATGCTAATTTTCATCTGTTAGTATTTATTGTTTTGATCAGATGGAATGATCAGAAATTAAACTTTCTGAGTTGCCATAACTTCGGCATGCACCTTATTGTAGAAAGCTTCGTATTGCGGTAAAATATTTGTCACATCAAATTCCTGAGCCCTTAACAGTGCGTTGGTTTTAAAAGTTTGAAGGTTATCTTCACTCAAGACATGTAGCGCATTTTTAGTCATGTCTTCGATATCACCAATATTGGAGTTAAAGCCTGTTACCCCGTTGATGTTTAATTCTGGAATACCACCAGCATTCGAACTGATCACAGGGACTTCGCAGGCCATGGCTTCTAAAGCTGCCAAACCAAAACTCTCTTTTTCGGATGGCATAAGAAATAAATCTGCCACCGAAAGCACTTCTTGTACAGCCTCTAGTTTTCCTAAGAAACGGACATCTTCAGAAATCCCAAGTTCTCTGCAAAGGGCTTCAATGCCATCCCTTTCTGGGCCATCTCCAACCAATAATAATCTTGAAGGAATAATCTGCTGAATTTTATGAAACACCTTGACCACATCATCAATACGTTTCACTTTTCTGAAGTTAGAAGTGTGAACGATTAGCTTTTCCCCATTCGGGCAAATGGCAGTTTTGAAATGGTCTTTGCGCTGTTTTTTGAATTTTTCGAGATCAATGAAGTTAGGGATGACTTCAATTTCACGGGTGATATTGAAATGCTTGTAAGTATCTTTTTTTAAATCTTCTGAAACAGAAGTAACACCATCTGATTGGTTGATGCTGTAAGTTACTACCGGTTCATATGACGGATCTTTACCCACTAATGTAATGTCTGTGCCGTGCAGCGTTGTGATTACTGGAATATCAATGCCTTGTGTTTTTAGAATTTGCTTTGCAAGTAAAGCGGCCGAAGCATGTGGAATGGCATAGTGAACATGGAGAATATCCAGCTTCTCATATTTTACAACGTCCACCATTTTACTCGCCAGCGCGAGCTCGTAGGGAGGGAATTTGAAAAGTGGATAGGAACGAATATTTACTTCGTGATAGAAGAGATTTTCATTAAAAAAATCTAGTCTTGTGGGTTGTGAATAGGTAATGAAATGGATTTTATAACCCTTTTTGGCAAGTCCAATTCCTAATTCGGTGGCAACAACCCCAGACCCTCCAAATGTTGGGTAACATACGATTCCAATCTTCATTTATTCTGTGTGCTTAAATCCAATCTTTTTTAAACTCGTCAACCCTTCTTAAAGTTCCAGATTGAATTGTAGATAATGTCCTGAACCTTGGTACGGATATTCCATTGCATCAGTTTAGAGTTTTCTGCATCTGGAAAAACCCGATTGGAAAGGAAAATATAAACGAGTTCTTGCTCTGGATCTGCCCAGACGGCTGTGCCGGTAAAGCCCGAATGGCCAAAGGTACTTTGAGAGGCAAATTTTGAAGTTGGCCCTTCATCTTTCCCTAAGATAGGTTTATCCCAGCCCATTCCTCTCCTGTTATCAGTGCTTTGTTGGCTGGTGAAGGCAGGAATGGTTTTTTGATCGAAGAATATGTGATAACCATATTCACCCAATTGCAAATGCATTTGCATAAGAATTGCTAAATCTAGACTGTTGGAAAATAGCCCAGCATGGCCAGCAACCCCACCGAGCATCGCAGCACCTTGGTCGTGCACGGTGCCAATCAAGAGCGTTTTTCTGAAAAGCTTATCATCTTCGGTGGGGGCGATTTCTTCATAAAAGCCACGAGTTCTTGGAAGGTAACCTATGGTTTGCAATCCAAGCGGAGTATAAATTTCTCTATCGAGGAAAACATCGATTGGTTCCTTCAAAATCTTTTCAGCCAGCTTCATAAAGAAGTAATAACCCATATCGGAATAGAGGTAGTCGTATTTTTTCTCTTTTTTAGGAAGTTTCCTTAAGTCTGCTTCAATCACCCATTTCCAGAGAGAATCGGAAAGGGAAGCGTTGCTATACACGTTTTCTGCCACTCGGTTTTTGAAACCTGTTCCGGGAGTTTCACTGTAATATGCTTCTTTTAGACTGCCCTTATCAACGGTTCTTTTCCAAAAGGGGATAAAAGGTTGAAGGCCTGCTTGATGTAAGAGTACATCGCGGATCACTAAGTTTTCTTTATTCGTATTTCGAACCTCAGGAAGGTAATCGCCCAAGGTTTTGTTCATATCGATAAGCCCTTTTTCGTTCAAATGCATTAAGAGTTGAATGCTGGCCATAACCTTGGTGACAGAAGCCAAATCATACATCGTTTGATCATTGACGGCTACCAGACTATCATAAGTTTGAAAGCCATAGTTTTTCTGAAAAATCACTTTACCTTTTCTAGCCACCAAAATTTGACCTCCTGGCGTGGCCCTTCCTTTTATGGCTTTGGCCATTACTTTATCAATTTCTTGCAGTGTATTGGAGTCCATTCCCACTTCTTCGGGCAAGCCAAAGCCAAGTCTTGAGGCACTTAGGGTTTTTATTCCAGCACCAACATTAAAACTCCCTGTGGTTACGGGCAGCTTGCCTTCGGCCCTTAATGCTCCAAATATGATTTGAGGAGCAATATTTCTTGTAATCTCGTTGTCTTCGTAAGTACATATAATATTCTTAACCCCATCAAAAAACTGAAGCCCGTAGGCATTGCCAAAAGTGACCACGATCACCTTGGTTTTGGCCTGTAGGTCTCTGATAAATTGAACTTCGTCACTATTGACCCCATGTTGATTTTTGGTGGCATTCGTAATTCCGCCATAGCCAACCACTACAACATCGAAAGAGGAAAGTGAGTCGAGCATTTGCTTGTATTCCGAATCGGCTTGGTGATGTACAAATTTGGCATATTTGCTTAATGTGTTTTCGAACTCCTGATTATCGGCCTTTCCGAAGCTCAATGAGGCAAACTTTGTACTGTCTAATTTGACGATAGGCAGTAATTCATCAGTATTGTCCACAACCGTCATCGCCTTTTGGTAAAGGATACGATTCAACATTTGGGCATAGCTGCTATTTATTCTTTCCGTAAGGTTATCGGTAGAAATAGGAATGTACTTGTCAAGGCCTAGCCAGAATTTTGCGGCAAGCATTCTTTTTACCCTTTTGTCCAATGAAGCTTGGGTTAAATCGCCCTTCTTGATTGCTTTTTCAATTTGTACAATTGCCTTTGGCACATCGACTGGAAAAAGAATGACATCGTTGCCAGCCATAAGTGCGCGTACATCAGCTTCTCCTGGCTCGTAATATTTTGCGACACCTTGCATATTCATGGCATCAGTGAAAGCAAGTCCATCGAAGCCTAATTCATTTTTCAATAGGTCAGTGACTACTTTTTCAGATAAAGTAGTGGGTGTTTTAGGTCGGGCGTCATAGGCCGGAATTTGCAAATGAGCCACCATTACGCTCAAAAGGCTATCTTTCATCAATTGAACAAATGGGTAAAGTTCAATGTCCGACATTCTGGTCTTGTCATGATTAATTACAGGAAGGTCAGCATGGGAGTCAACATCCGTATCGCCATGGCCGGGGAAGTGCTTGGCATTGGCCATGATCCGATTGTCTTGCATGCCTTTCATATAAGCAATGCCTTTTTCAGCAACGTTGAATTTATCTTCTCCAAATGAACGGAAACCAATGACTGGATTATTGGGGTTCACATTCACATCCACCACAGGTGCAAAATTGATGTGCATATTCAATAATTTGAACTGCTGCGCTACTTCCCTGCCCATTTCATAGACCCATCGATTGTCTTGAATAGCGCCTAAAGTCATTTGTTTCGGAAAATCCAGAATAGAATCTAATCGCATGCCGATTCCCCATTCGGCATCCATAGCAATTGACAAAGGCACTTTGGCTTTGGATTGGTACCTGTTCGTTAATTTCGCTTGCCGCACGGCTCCGCCTTGAAAAAAGATCAAACCCCCAACATTGTATTTGGTAATCAGCTCGTCTATTTCGGCAAAATGGGTTTCATCTCTGTTAGAATAAGCAGCCACCATAAATAGCTGGCCGAGCCTTTCTTTTGGCGACATGGTTTTAAAAACACTGTCTACCCAAGCATTTTGACTCAGGGTGTCGGATTTATGATAGATTTTTTGTCCGTGAGCAATACACGATAGTAAGAGGAGTAGCGAAAAGGTGTAAGTAACTTTCTTCAGCATTATGCCGTAATTTTTAGTTATAGCAAATAAAGTATAAATTTGTTCGTAGGCGTATTTTATACTAAGGACTTTTGATCTTTAACAACGCCAAAATAGCATAAAGAATATCATGAAGCTACCCGGCCTTATAAAGAAACCCAATTATCAGCGATTTGACATCAAGCCAAGGTATTACGATCCTATTCGTGAGGATATCGAAAACCGTACAAGCCGGATTAAAGCTGAAATGGGAATGGCCGATGCTGAGTTAGATCCAGGTTACCGCTCTCAAATTGCTGGCTCATTTAGAAAGAACATGAAGCACGCAAAAAATGGCGTGGATTCAGTGACCATGCTTAGACTGCTCATTTTCGTTATTTTAGTACTTTTTGCAGGAGGCTTTTTATATATCGGTAAAGAGATTTTCTATCTCGGACTACTTTATATTCCCTTTCTTCTTTGGAAGAAAATGCGAAAGTAGTTTCTTCGTATCTGCATGCCCGATTTAATACGATTACTTCCTGATAACATCGCCAATCAGATAGCTGCTGGCGAAGTAGTACAGCGCCCTGCTTCTGTAGTGAAGGAGTTGTTGGAGAATGCGATTGATGCTAAGGCGACCAATATTAAACTTATTATTAAGGAAGCGGGCAAATCATTGATTCAATCAGTGGATAACGGTATCGGAATGTCCGAAACCGATCTTCGGATGTGTTTCGAAAGGCATGCTACTTCTAAAATTCGCTCAACGGAAGATCTTTTCACCATTAGAACTATGGGTTTTAGAGGTGAAGCCATGGCTTCGATTGCTGCGGTAAGTCAAGTGGAGGCTAAAACCCGAAGACCCGAAGACGAACTGGGTGTTTTACTTCAGATTGAAGCTTCTGAGGTAAAAAAGCAAGAACCTGCTTCTACGCCAGTAGGCACTTCATTTTCTGTAAAAAATTTATTTTATAACGTTCCTGCGAGGCGTAATTTCCTAAAATCTAATTCTGTAGAAACGCGTCATATCGTAGACGAGTTTTTGCATGTGGCTTTAGCCAATTCTGAAGTGGAGATGTCCCTTTTTCACAATGATTTAGAGATGTATCACCTCACTGCTGGCAAATTGAGCCATCGGATTGTAGGCGTTTTTGGAAAAAAGTATCAGGCTCAAATGGCCTCTTGCCTTGAAGAGACAGAATTGGTAAAGGTTTGGGGCTATGTGGGCAAACCAGAATTCGCCAAAAAAACGCGAGGTGAGCAATTCTTCTTTGTCAACAACAGGTTTATAAGAAGTAATTACTTGAACCATGCCGTTTCGACTGCTTTTGAAAACTTGGTACCTGAGGGCACTTTTCCTTTCTATACCCTCTTTTTAGAAATAGACCCTAAGCATATCGATATCAATGTCCACCCGACAAAAACGGAAATCAAGTTTGATGATGAGCGAACGGTTTATGCCATTGTAAAAGCAGCCGTGCGTCAGGCATTGGGCACACACAATATTACCCCAGCCTTGGATTTTGGTGCAGACGTGAATTTTGCATCGTTCAGACCACAACCTAAAGTGGAAGGACTTGGAAAGTCGGATCGGGAATATGGTCAGTTCAGGGAATTGGATAGAAATAAGCCAAGTACTTCGCATTGGGAGCGACTTTACGAAGGATTGCAAAAAGATATTAAAGAAGAAGAATCAGCGAATTCTCAAATGGAAATGCATCCTGAGGCGCAGAACACAGTGACATTAGGCAGTTCTATCAATTCAATTGTACCAGATTTTAAAACTGAAAAGGTATCGGCCTCAACTCAGTATTTCCAAATTCATAAGAAATATATTGCCACCCATGTTAAATCGGGAATGTTGTTGGTGGCGCAGCAAGAGGCACATGAGCGGATCCTGTATGAAAGATTTTTACAGATGATTCAGCATAGATCTGGTGCTTCACAACAAACCCTTTTTCCGCAAACGATTGAACTCAACCCATCGGACTACGCGCTCGTTATGGGGATGAAAGAAGAGATCAATGCGATTGGTTTCGAGTTTGCTGAATTTGGTAAAAATACCATTGTGATCAACGGAGTGCCTGCTGATTTAAAGGCTGTCAACGAGAAACAATTGTTCGAAGGTTTTGTTGAACAGTTTAAATTGAATCAATCAGAACTTTCGATCAGTGCCGATGAAAACGTGGCAAGGGCCATTGCGAAAAGATCCTCCCTGAAAGTTGGGGTAACACTTTCTCCAGAAGAAATGTCATCTTTGATCGATCAGCTTTTTGCGTGTAAAAATGCTAACTATTCTCCTTATGGAAGGCGAACAACTTTTATCATTGAATTGGAAAAAATAGACCAATTTTTTAATTAGCCCCTATGTTTGGAAGACTTACTCCCCTAGTAAAAAACCTGCTCTATATTAATATTGGGATTTGGTTGGTGCAATACCTTGTGAAGGTAGACCTTGGCAGCCGTTTTGGCCTTTATTTTATCGCTTCCGATAATTTCAATCCAGTTCAGTTTATTACTTACATGTTTTTGCATAGTGTCTCTAGCCCCATGCACATCTTCGGAAATATGTTTGCCTTATTCATCTTTGGTCCACTTTTAGAGCAGTTTTTGGGGCCTAAAAAATTTATCATTCTGTATATGGTTACTGGAGTTGGGGCAGGGCTGTTTTATACAGGGGCCAATTATATTGAAGTGTCTGCCATCAAGAACGATGTTGAATCTTTCTTAGATCAACCTAGCTCTGAGGAGTTTAATCGATTGATTGCCAAGCACAACGTATATAAGCCCGAATACATTTACCCATTTATTGATGATTATTCAAGAAATGAAGATAGTCCACAATTGAGGCAACAGGCCATTCAATATGCCCGTGGACTTTATGCTTTCTTTGGTGATTATCCAATGGTAGGGGCGTCTGGAGCCGTGTTTGGTATCTTGGCTGCTTTTGCCCTTCTTTTCCCAAATACAGAACTTTTCTTGTTATTTATTCCTTTTCCCATCAAGGCCAAATACTTGGTCACCGTATACATTCTTTATGAGCTGTTTTCTGAGTTTCAACGTTCACCAGGAGATAATGTAGCGCATTTGGCACATATAGGCGGAGCGCTCATCGCCTTTTTCTTGGTGACTTACTGGAAGAAGAGCCGAAACGAATTTTATTGATAGCAATAAATGAACAGTATTTTAGACGATTTCAAATTAGCATTCAGGACTGGTAATATCCTTAACCAATTGATAGTCATCAATGTGGTTGGATTTGTAGTGTTAGGAGTGACGGGAGTAATATTTACTATTGCTGGATATGGAAGCTTATTTAGCACTTTCAGCCATTACTTAACGCTTCCTTCTGATTTAGGGCAGGTAATTTATCAACCTTGGAGTTTGATCACTTACTTTTTCTATCATCAGGAGATCTTCCATATCCTCTTCAATATGCTCTTTATGTATTGGTTCGGTAGAATCATTGCGGAATATTTGGGTCAGAATAAGGTGCTTGGACTCTATGTTTGGGGAGGAATTTTTGGAGGCTTACTCTATCTGTTGGCTTATAATTTAATTCCTTTTTATCAAGGGGCGATTTCAACTTCTCATTTATTGGGAGCTTCAGGCGGTGTAATTGCCATCGTAGTAGGTGCGGCCACCTTCATGCCAAATTATACCATTCCATTGATTTTTCTGGGGCCGGTAAAGCTCAAATACATTGCTGCGTTTTATGTGGTGACATCCTTACTTCGTTCTACAGGGGTGAACGCAGGTGGAGAGATTGCTCATTTGGGAGGAGCTTTGGCAGGTTGGATATTTATCACGCAGCTTAAAAGTGGTAATGACTGGAGTAAGGTAGTTTTACAATTCATCATTTGGGTTAAGAGCCTATTCACGCCTCAACCAAAAATTAAGGTGAGTTATAGAAAGGAGAAAACTACTTCTGGTAGTAAGAATGCTAGTTCAGCGTCTTCAAAATCAACCGCCTCATCTAAGAAGTCCGCAAACACGAGTCAAGCCGAAATCGATCTGATCTTGGATAAGATTTCAGAAAAGGGCTATGACGCCCTTTCGAAAGAAGAAAAGCAGAAGCTATTTAATGCGAGTAAGGACTAGCTATTTATTTTTTTTGACGGTTACGGTTTTATAATCTGTCAAGGTCTGGCCTGTTTGAGTAATGCCTTGAAAATCTAAGGCGATATCTGTTTCCAAATCAGTTGTCCAGAATTCTACGGTAGCTTCGCCTTTCTCATTAGTCATGATTTTGGGAGCCCAATAGACAAGCACTCTTTTGTCAGGCTTAATGTGCTCTGGTTCAAACTTGTCGTATTTAGGAGCGTAGAATTCTCTATTCCCTTGATAGGCATTTTTTAGAATTGTGGCATATATCCCTTCTGATGGTTTTGAAGACACTTTAACTCCTTGATAGGTATAGAAGGCAATTACACCTGCACCTCCGATGGATCCAAAGACAGCGGCACTCGGGCCTTTAAAAATCTCTACTCTTTCAATGTCCATTGCTGGAATATAAAGTACTGTTTGTAGATCTGTGGGAATATCATTTAGGAAAATAGCCGGAGCTGCGGCAGCGCCTAGGCCAGTAGAAGCACCTCTGATCTGGATAGTCATAAAAGGGCCACTACCAGCAATTTGAACACCGGCAATTCTACCTTGTAATATCTCTAAAGGGTTTCTTGCCAGACGACTTGTTTCGCTTATTTTATCAAATGAGAAAGTATTATCGCCAGAACCATATGCACTTTGCTTTTGGTCTTCGGTATAACGTTTTCCCTCTACGGTAACCGATTCCAAAACGGTCAAAGAAGTGTCAAAGTCGTAGGCCTCATCAATCTGTAAACGCTCCTTACTTTTTTCTACAAAATTGAGCTCTTCTTGATTGAGCTCGATTGGTAGGGGGCTTTTGATCCAATCCACTGGGGCAACGTAGTTGTTCAGGGAGTCGAACTTAAAGCTGACGAATTTTTTCCCCTTTTTGGTGGCTCCCTGAAATGATATGGGTTTAGTATTATAGGCAATTACATTGAAGATTTCCCAACGGCCATCTTTGTCCGTTTTTACATTTTCTATTACAGGAGGGTTGAAGCTATTGTCGAAATAGGTCACCTCACCATTTTCGATAGGTTTATCATTGAACTGATCCACCAACGTGCCCTTGATGTTAATTCCTTTTTCTATGAGATGGTCAACTTGTGGATATTCCTCCTTTAAAATTGATTCCCAATTGAACCTGACCCAGCCATGTGTCATCATCACTAAATCGAGTTGCTGATCGGCTTCTTGGTTGTTTGGATCAAAGTAATGCGTTGGGTTTTTAATGTATCCCTTCAAATCCGAAGTTAATAATAGATTACTTGCGATTGTTGTGCTTGGTTTGTCCTCAATGGTCTGATTGATGTCAAGGGCCGCCATTGACAAGCTACTTTGAACAGGATTTCCTTTTGAATCAACTACTTTAAGTTGAGCAGTCACTTTTTCTCTAGTACCGTAATTCTCCTTATCTGTTTCTACAGCAACGACTACTCCATCTTTTTTAACAAAAACCAGCCTTTCTACAACTGGATTGCCTTTGGCATCGAATAAGGTGATATGCTGAATCCCTTCGGGCATGATATTTTTAGGGATGTTTTGGAAGGCGATATTTTGTGAAAGGTCAATCGGGTAGGCATATGAAATAAGCCCTCGGGAGTGAATGATCACATTCATTTTATCTTTTTCTGTCGTTTTTTCATTACTCCTGAAAGTCAACCTCATAATATCTTCCATGGCATTATTGACTGAAATGGAAAAACCTTGCGCTTCTATTTTTGGGAGTTCAAATTTTTTATTATTGATTTCAGCCGTATAATTCTTCCCCAATTCGGGTATCAGGCTAAAAAACCCCATTCCATCATGTTGTGTGGTCAACTCGGCAATCATTTTGCCCTGATCATCAAAAACATTAGTATTGATTTCTACCCCTTCACCATTGCTATCTATCGCCTTGAAGGCCACTCTGGTAGCAACTTTGTCAACAAGATGCCCCCCCTCCGGGAAAAACTGAAGGTCAACGGAAGAGCTTTTTGGGGCGGTTTGTTTTTGGGTGTCATCATAAGAAAGAACGGTGATTTCCTTTTGGAAGAAAAAGTCGTCTCCAAAGTTACGCATCCAATTGGTAAAGCCTCTCAACAGATATTTGCCGGGCGCTAACTCCATGGGTAAAATCACGATTCCATCGGAAAGACCGTTTTCCGATCTCAAAAGGGCAGAGGTGATAAGTTTATTATTGGTGTCTATTAATTCAATATGGACATTATTGCTGATGGGAGACGGCTGATGAAGCGCACCAGCTACCAAATAACTTTTGAGCCAAATGGTTTCTCCGGGTAGATAGTGCGCCTTATCGGTGTGTAAATAAATTTTTTCTTGAGGAAATTCACTTGAATACTTTTCTAGTTTAGATGTAAGTTCTTGCAAAGATGAAGATGGACTTACGAAAAGATAACTGCCAATTAGCAGATTTAGAATTAGATAAGCGAATTTATGCATAACACGTGTTTAATTAAGCCTTAAAATTATCAATATATTTCAAAAATAATAATTTGGCTAACGAAATAAATTCACTTTTAGATATAGAGGGGAGAAATTAGTTTAGTGAGAATTAAAGTTTATTTGCAAGCTGCCCGCACGCAGCATCAATGTCTTTGCCTCGGCTTCTTCGGACGTTCACAATGATGTTTTTACTTTCCAAAATGCGTTTGTACATGTCAAGGCTGGCTGGATCGGCCTGTTGAAACTGGCCATCATCGATAGGATTGTACTCAATAATGTTCACTTTGGAAGCTACCTTTCCGCAATATTTGGCTAATGCTAGGGCATGGTGCTCGTCATCATTGATGTCTTTCCAGACCACGTATTCAAAAGTGACTTTACGTTTGGTCTTTTGGTACCAATAGTTCAGTGATTCTGCCAACTCGTTCAGGTCTGTTTTTTCATTGATCGGCATCATTTTAGAACGTGTTTCATCAATGGCAGAGTGAAGGGAAACAGCCAGATTGAATTTAACGTCTTCATCGGCCATTCGAACAATCATTTTAGGAATACCAACCGTAGAGAGCGTGATCCTTTTCGGTGACATGCCTAATCCCTCTGGAGAAGTAATTTTATTGATGGACTCCATTACGTTTTGGTAGTTCAGCAAGGGTTCACCCATGCCCATGTAAACGATATTGGTCAATGGTCGATTAAAGTAGAGTTCACCTTCCTCTTTGATGGCTACCACCTGGTCATAAATCTCATCTGGGTTTAAATTGCGCATCCTTTTTAGCTTGGCAGTGGCACAGAAATGACAATTAAGGCTACAACCCACTTGAGATGAGATACAAGCTGTAATTCTGTTTTCGGTAGGGATTAATACCGACTCGACTGTCATGCCATCATGAAGTTTCACTGCATTTTTAATGGTACCATCAGCACTGCGCTGCATCTGGTCCACCTTGATGTGGTTGATGTCGAAGTGTTCTTTCAGGAGCTCACGCGTGGTTAAGGAAATATTGCTCATTTGATCAAAATCCTTCGCAGACTTCTTCCAGAGCCATTCATAAACTTGCTTGGCACGAAAGGCTTTGTCGCCTATGCCAACAAAGAATTCTTGGATTTCTTCGACTGAAAGCTGTCTGATATCGCGTTTCGCTTGTACCATGCTCCAAAGGTAGTGAACTAAGCCTTAATCTTTGAAAGAAACACCTCAGGTAGACTTACCACTTTGCCTTCTTTATAATCAAACATGGCGATCCCTGTTTTGGCCCTTGCAATTTCCTTTTGGCCAGTGGAAAGCAGATAAATCAGCTCAAAACTTTTTCTACTAATTTCTGCCACAGCAATCTGAACTTTTATAGTATCGCCATGAAAAGCCTCTCCTTTGTAGGCAATAGCAACATCAGCTTGAATGGTACCGAAACCATCGATTGAAAGCTCATCTTTGTAGCCAAGTGAATTAAAATATTGAAAGCGGGCTTCATGGATTAGGCTAAGCACGCTGTCATTTCCTAAATGCCCTCCGTAATTGATGTCCGAAATTCTAACTTGTATTGCGGTTTCAAAAATAAAATGTTCTGGAAGCTCAATTTTAACTCGTGCCATGGTGCAAAGAAATCGATTTGATTCAGAAAATACTAGACTATAAAACTGCTCTGTGCAGAAACTTCAAGCTTGAGCTATATCAAATTAAACTTTCCCCTTAAATTCTAAATCCTTATATTTTCCATCTCGATTTTGGTCATAACACATTCAAATTCAAAGACTCTGCAATGAAAACTTTCTTCTTTAGGCTAAGCCTTATGTTTTTGATTTTGATGAATGTTGATGAGGTTTATTCTTTTCAACTTCAGCAAAACCCGATTCCCAATGCCTCTAGGGTTATGTCTGACTCACTTTTTAATAAGGGGAATGTTCAAGAGGCATATGGCCTGATCAATCATCTTTTTTCGGGAGTGCTGATCACAAAAGCTGGCGCAAATATTCATGAAAATTTCAATGTTAGGGTAAGGGGTGTTTCTACAATTACGGGTAGAACTGAACCACTGGTGGTAATTAATGGAATTATTGGAGCACCCATTGATGCCATTGATATTAATGATATTGAAAGTATTATCATCTTAAAGGGGCCCGAAACTGCAATTTATGGAATTCAAGGGGCTTCAGGCGTTATCGAAATTCAAACTAAAATTGGTGGAAATAAACCATTGGAACTGAGCTTTAATTCTGGTGTCATTATCGAACAAAAGATTTATAACCAAAAAGTAAGAGGGGCCGAGAGTTTTATTGAAGCTGGCGGAAATGACCTTGGAAACCGCATTGATTGGTTGGATTATATCACCCAAAGCGGGGTGAGTACTATTAATAATTTAGCGCTTAGTGGCAGCAAGAGTGACTTTGATTATCGCTTTTCAGTGAATAGTAGATTAGTGAATGGTATCCTAAAGGATTCGGGGTATGATTTGACTAACTTTTTTGGCCATGTCAGATGGCGAGGATTGAATGACAAGCTAAATGTTGAATACATTGGGGCTTTAACCTCTAAACAATCGGATATTGGCTTTTCTCAGGTTTTTAAATATGCTTTAGACGCCAATCCGACAATGCCTAAGTATTTCCCAAGTGGAGACGTTTATCAAGCACTTCAATTTGATGCTTACAACCCTGTTGGTTTTTTCGAATTGGCAGAGAAAACAGGCAGAGATCAAAAAATGATGCATGGTTTAAACCTTCAATATGATCTGAACAAATTCGTGTTTGGTTTAAAAATGGATGTTACCGATCAATCGTATTCGCAATACACAAGAATTGATTCTGATTTCTTTTACAGCTTTTTATTACAAGAAGCTCAGTTTAATTCTCGATTAAATAAGAATATTGCTTTTGATCTCCAAAGAACCTTCTCGCTTGCTAATACCCAACTTAAACTCCAATCAGGAATCAAAAGTCAAACTATAGAGCTTAAAAATTTAAATCAAACGAGGTCAATGGAGTTTGGAGAAATTATAGAGAATGAAACTCTTGATGAGGATAAAATCAAATTCAACTCTGGTTTTTTTGCTGGGAATCTCAATTATAATCAGTGGGCATATTTTGATTTTCAAGCAAGTATCGATAATTCCAGCGTTTTAGGAGATAATATTAAGCCTGCACTTTTTTATTATATGAGAGGCGGTTTGGATGTATTCAAGAAAATGGGAAAAATCAATTCATTGTTTGTTTCAGCGAGCATTGGTAAGTCAGGGCTTTCTCCTTACGATGATGAGGCGACAATTGCAACAAGCAATGATCTAACGAATATCAACTCTGATTTATCTAATGAAATATCAAAGAATAGCGAGATTTCTGCCTCATATCAGCCCCAGAATGGGGTATGGTCGCTTTCTTTAACTCGATATAAAAAAGTATCCTCCTATCTGTTAAGGAGGATTTGGACCGAGGAGGAAGGTGCTTTTTTTGAAATTAACAGAAATGCAGATGAGCTTAATAATTCAGGTTGGGAGTTTGATCTCGCTTGGAATACGAAAATTTCTGATTTTTCGATTAGCTCAAATTTGAACCTTACCACATTAAAAACCGAATGGACGAAAATTGAAGGAGAACCATATACTTTGGGATACATAGGCTGTGGATGCTCGGGTATTGGGGCAATTCGATATGAGGAAGGATTACCTTTTGGCGCTATCCATAGCCCAATGTTAGAGGGGTTTAGGGCAGACGGTAATTTTATTTTAACTGACCAAAATAGTGACGGAAGAATTACTGAAGAAGACTATTTGCCACAAGGTCAAACTTTGCCGAAGGCGAGAATTGGCTGGAGAAATGAGGTTGGTTACAAAAATACAAAGTTGATTTTTCAGTTCGATGCTACTCTTGGTCATAGCTTGGCTAATTTCTTGCGATTCGAGCGAGCAACAAATGATGCAGGAATTACAGGGACTACCAACACACTTGAAGACAACCTCGGTATAGAGTCTTCATTTAATCAATGGTCCGATATTTTTGTCGAAGATGCTTCTTACCTCAGGCTTGCTTATATCCATATTTCACAAAAATTTGCCATCAAGAAAGTGCCCCTTATAGCAGGCCTAACCGCTAATAATCTTTTTACTATTTCGAACTATTCAGGCAATGATAGTAGTGTAAGATTTTCCTATCCTTATGGTGATGGGGCTATTTTTAATATACCAGCCATTCAATCGATGAATGAGTGGTTTTCATCGCGGTCTTTTACTGTAAGTATTGCCGCTAAGTTCTAAGAATAATGCCACTCTGGCCGAATTGAGGTGAAAAACCCCCGTGTGTAAGTCACAATTTCCGATTAATCTATGTGGACTCTAGTTTGAGAAGTGCTCCATGGCTGATTTAAAAATCAGTAATACAAACATTGAAAACATAAGGTCATGGATTTTAAAAAATATACCATCAAATCGCAGGAAGCTATTCAAAAGGCGGCCGAGATTGCTTCTGCCAATCAGCAGCAAGCCATTGAGCCTGCTCATATTTTGAAGGCCATCCTGTTGTCAGACGAGAATGTAATGTCTTTTCTGATCAAAAAATTAAGCGTCAACAAAGTCCAACTGGAAACTAAGTTGGATGAACTAGTCAATAGTTACCCAAAAGTAAGTGGTCAACAACCGTATTTGTCAAATGAGGCCCATTCATCTTTATCCAAATCTTTGGATTATCTCAAGGAGTTTAAAGATGAGTTTGTGGCTGTTGAACATATAATTCTAGGGCTTTTAGAAGGCAAAGAAAAAACTGCTGCCTTGATGAAGGAAGTAGGTTTCAGTAAAAAAGAACTAATAGCTGCCATTAAGGAATTACGCGGAGGGAATAGTGTTACCGATCAACATGCCGAGGGAAAATACCAATCGCTGAGCAAATACTCGATCAATTTGAATGAATTGGCTAGCCAAGGTAAAATAGATCCCGTCATTGGTCGTGATGAAGAGATCAGACGAGTACTTCAAATCTTGTCGCGTAGAACAAAAAACAACCCAATACTGATAGGTGAACCGGGTGTTGGTAAAACAGCAATTGTAGAGGGTATGGCCCAGCGGATTGTCGATGGCGATGTGCCTGAAAACCTGAAATCAAAAATCTTGATTTCTTTGGATATGGGGTTGTTGGTCGCAGGCGCTAAATACAAAGGTGAATTCGAAGAGCGATTGAAAGCTGTCATTAAGGAGGTGCAAGATGCCGCTGGAGAGATCATTCTTTTCATTGACGAAATCCACACCTTGATTGGTGCTGGCGCTGGTGAAGGGGCCATGGATGCTGCCAACCTTTTAAAACCTGCTTTGGCCAGAGGAGAACTTCATGCCATTGGTGCGACAACCCTTAAGGAATATCAAAAGCATATAGAAAAGGATAAGGCTTTAGAGCGTAGGTTTCAGACCGTAATTGTGGACGAACCAACGCAAGAGGATGCGATTTCAATTCTTCGAGGAATCAAAGAGAAATACGAAGTCCATCACGGGGTAAGGATCAAAGATGATGCAGTTATCGCAGCCGTAGAACTTTCGAGTCGTTATATCTCTGATCGATTTTTACCCGATAAGGCCATTGACTTAATGGATGAAGCCGCATCTAAATTGAGGATCGAAATTGATTCGCTTCCTGAGGAATTGGATGAGTTGAATCGAAAAATCATGCAGTTGGAGATTGAGCGCGAGGCCATTCGAAGGGAAAAAAATAAAGACAAAGAATCGGTGCTTTCTAAAGAGATTGCCGAAATCTCGGAAAAACGCGATAGCCTAAGGGCGAAATGGGAGAATGAAAAGTCCATTATCGTTGGCATTAGGCAAGAAAAGGAAAACATCGATCGCTTTAAAATGGAGGCTGAAAAGGCTGAAAGAGAAGGTGATTTCGGGCGTGTGGCGGAGATACGTTATGGTAAAATTGTGGAAGCCGAGGCAAAGCTTGAAGATTTTAAAGTGAAGATGAATGAGCTGCAAGGCGAGAAATCTTTACTGAAAGAAGAAGTCGATGCTGAAGATATTGCCGAAGTAGTCTCTAAATGGACAGGTATTCCGCTTTCTAAAATGCTCCAATCCGACAGAGAAAAGCTGCTCCATTTAGAAGAAGAATTGGGCAAAAGGGTAGCAGGCCAAAGAGAAGCGATTACTGCTTTATCTGATGCGGTGCGCAGAAGTAGGGCTGGTTTGCAAGACCCAAAACGTCCGATTGGGTCATTTATCTTCCTTGGTACTACTGGGGTAGGTAAAACTGAGCTAGCGAAAGCCTTGGCTGAATACCTATTCAACGATGAAAACAATATGGTGCGAATCGATATGTCAGAATATCAAGAGCGCCATGCGGTGAGTAGGTTGGTAGGAGCGCCTCCAGGTTATGTAGGTTATGATGAAGGTGGTCAATTGACAGAGGCTGTCCGTAGAAAACCGTACTCCGTAATTTTGCTAGATGAAATTGAAAAAGCACATCCAGACGTTTTCAACATTCTTTTGCAGGTATTGGACGATGGTAGATTGACGGACAATAAAGGTCGCTTGGCGAACTTTAAAAACACAATCATCATCATGACGACCAATATTGGCTCGGATATCATTCAAGAGAATTTTGCGAAGATTGATGAAGACAATGTTTTCGAAATTATTGAGGCAACCAAGCTGGAAGTGATGGGCCAATTGAAAAGGTCGGTAAGGCCTGAATTCTTGAACAGAATTGATGAAACGATCATGTTTATGCCTTTGAACAAGGATAACATCAGACAGATTGTGAGAATTCAATTTGGCTTGATTCAAAAACAGTTGAAAGAAAATGGTGTCGCCATTGAAGCCACTGACGAAGTGCTAGATTATTTAGGTGAATTAGGTTGGGACCCTCAATATGGTGCCCGTCCGCTCAAAAGGGTAATTCAACGCAAAGTGCTGAATGAGCTTTCGAAACAGATTCTTTCTGGAAAAATCGATCGCGATTCAGTGGTAAGCATTGAGCTTAGTCCTGAGAAGGAAGTTGAGTTTATTAATATTGAAAAGGTAGAGGCGCTATAAGCTTTGAAGAAAGGTCGTCTGATCACTTTAAGTGGTCGGACGACTAAAATGTAAAAGGGCTCTTAGGAGCCTTTTTTTGTTTTGATGCGCAGCCTCATAGAGGCATGCTGTTAGTAGCACCGTGAAATTTAAAATTGAACCCCGTAGGGGTGGACTAAAAATAGGTCGCTCCGCTGGAGCTTGAAGAGGCTGGATATTTTATCTATTAACAGACCGTCCCGCTGGGACTTTGCTTAAGAATGGCTATTGGCAATTCTAAGTTCATTATTTATCATTCTTAAGCCATTGAAGTTCTATCCAATCAATTGAAGAATGATTTTTGGGGAGATGCGGATTTTGTGAAGCAAGGGCAGCTTGAAAATCTAAAAGATCAAGAGCGCGAATAAGAGCCTCTTCTTTGGAAAGAGGGATTTTCTCATAGAGAGCTTTTTTATCTTCAAAACTATTGTAAGTCAACAACTTCGACATAATTCAAAAGTACGAAAGCTTTTTGATTGTGGAAAATAGTTAAAACCGACCAGAGAAGAGGAGAACATAAGAAATGACAAGAGCAATTAATATAACTTCAATTAGAATTCTTGTTTTTAATTTTTTGGAGAATAAATGGATGATGAATCCAGTAATAATAGCGACTGATCCGTAGATTAAAATTCCAATCATTCCAACTACTCCCCATCCTTCTGCATAGGCTAGTTCTTTCCAATTTAGTATAAGGTTTAAAATGGCTCCGATTAAAGCAATGGAACCTGAAATGATTAGGGGAGTAAGGTATTGTTTAATATTCATCAGCTTATCTCAATATCAAACTCACTTAAAAGCGTAAGTACAGCAGGCACTGAGAATTTGGCCTTTTTAAGTTTGTTGTTCCGTGGGTTGAATTGATAGCCATGGGCATCTCTAAAATCTACTTTAGAAAGATCACAATCATTGAATGTGCTGCCAGAGAGATTTGAGCCACTAAAATTTGATGCAGAAAGATCAGTTTTCACAAAATCGCATTCTTTGATTTCGCTATTGAGGAAGCGAGTATTCGTAATTTTCAGACCCATAAAATTACAATAGCTGATCTGGCAATTATCGAATGAGAAAGAGAGCAACATCTTGCTGATATGCTCAAAATCAATCCCGCTTAACTTGCAGCCTTTAAAACTGACTTCCTGCCATTTGGCGTTGATCACTTTTGCCTGCGATAGATTACAATCCTCAAAGTGGCAGTTTTCGAAGTGGGCTTGGCCTAAATCTGCTTTGCTAAAGTCACAATGCTTGAATGTGCAACTATCGTAAAAATTGCCTCTAAAGGATTGCTCTTTAAAGTCTTCTTTTTCAAATGTGATTTCGCTATGCTCCGTCATAGTCCTAAATATTGAGGGTTGAGATTAATATTAACCTCAACCCTGACTCCTGTTTATCCGATTCCCTGATAACTGATAACTGATAACTGATAACTGATAACTGCCGCCTACCTTTTCTTCAACCAAGCCTCTCTCCTCGCTTTTGCTTGGGCATTGGCGTTTGCATTGATGGCCGTGGCAAATTGCTGCGCTTCTTCCAAGATCAAGGTTGCAGTTTTTTCATCACCCCACATTTTGCTGAACTTGATTTCAATGCTGTCACCAGGTTTGTGAGCGGCCAGAATTTCGTTGATGTTTGAATCGTCTTTAAGTTCTTTACCTGCTATGCTTAGAATTATATCTTCCGCTTCAACCCCCGCTTTATAAATCGCTGAGCCTACACTAGCATTGCTTGTAAGTTGCCAACCGTCTCTCAGTTTTCGAATATTGCCACCCAAGCTGGCTTTTCCTGCGCCTGTATTTTGAAAATTCACTCCCATTTTTTCGAAGAGTCCGGCAAAATCAGGTGCTTGGCTATCAAAAATATACTTGCCGAAAAAGTCGTTGGCAAAGGTTTCTCCTGCATATTCTGCCAAACGCGCTTGCAAATCGCGAACGGTGTATGGAATTTCTGGCTTACCATGATTTGCCCAAACATGCTTCATATAATCATCGAGGTTTTTGCCATTGTCCATGGTGCGCAATGACATATCGAGCGCCAAACCAAGCACAGAACCATAAGTATAATAGCTGATGAAGATATTGCTGAGGTTGGTAGGATCAATCGAAGTAGCAGCATCCACAAAAGGGGCTTGATAACTCATTTCAATTGGATTGTTGTAACTCCTGCCTGGGGCATTCATCACATAGCCGACACTTCCGCCTAAACCTCGCACATATTGATCAGCTGTTATGCTACCCGAGCGGGCTTGCATCAAAGCTGTATAATAGCTGGTGAAACCTTCGGCAAACCAAAGTTCGCCACTCATATTAGCGTCTTCAAAACTAAAAGGCTCAAGTGATTTCGGACGAATTCGCTCAACATTCCAGCAATGGAAAAACTCATGTGAAATGGTACCCATGGATGTGGTAGCCAAAGGTCTTTCTACAGGTAAACCACTGACCACATAGGTGGAATTTCTATGTTCCATTCCATCGCCACTGGCATTGGGCATATAGCAAGAAAGGAATACATATTCGCCAAAATCATAGCTTGGCAATTCTCCAAAAACAGCCCTTTGCTGTTCAACAATGCCAATCAATTCATCGAAGTAGCGGTCTACTTCTTTGTCGGTAGTGCCATGTTTATGCAATGCCCAACGGATGGTTTGGTCGCCCACTTTTCTTTCACGGATAAAAAGATCAGCGATTTCAGTAGGGCTATCCATTAAATAATAAGTGTCTGGCGCATAGTAAACGCCATTTTCCAAGGCTTTAAGCTGCGTGGCGATTTTCCATTGGCTATTTTCAGGCAAATTAAATTTGACTTTAACAGGTCTTTGGTCTAGGCCTCTTGCCCAAGCCAAAGTCGCTGGCATATTGAGGTGAGCGTGGGTTTCGTCAATGCCTGAATAAGTACCGCCAGCCCTGTTGGCATAGAGGGTATATTCGAAATTTACGGTACCGTCATGACCAGCAACATCCCATTGATAAGGATTGGCACGACTAATTTGAAGCGGGTTTCCTTTGCTATCCGTTGCTTTTACCGAGTACACGTTTTTGGCAAATTCATGCACAGCATAGCGACCCGGGGAGCTTCTGCTCATTCTAACCTCAAGCACCTTGTTTTCAAGGTTAGCGAATTTGATTTTGATATGGGCTTCATGATGCACCGCATTATCGAAGGACAATTCGTATTCATTGTAGGTTTGGGCCTGAAGGCTTATTGCCAGAAGGCTAAAAAATAGTATGGTTATTTTTTTCATTTTTGAACTTTTGATTTGATAATTTCAATTTGCTGTATGATATCTGTTGAATAGGTTTTTTATGGATAAACCGCCCTAACTTCTACCTCAATAAACTTATTTGGATCGACCAAAGTAAATACGCCAATGGTAGAACGGGCTACTTTGTTTGGGTTTTCTGCTGTACCGAAGTATTCGCCATAAGCTTTAAACCAACCGTCAAAATCTGGTTTATTTCCGTTTTCTGGGTCTGGGGCTACATAAACTTTCATGGCCACCACATCTTTAAGACTTAGTCCTTCTTCGCCCAAATATTCGGAAATTCTTTTGAGGGTACTGACGCTCTGTTCGTAAGTATTGCCAAGTCTAGCACGGTCGCCTATTGGCTTGCTTTCGTCCTTTACATCTGCTACCATGCCACTGGCAAAGTACATGCTTTTTCCAGCGGGCACTTTTACCCCCTTTAAAATTGCAGAGCCTTCCCTTTCAAAACGAATCACTTCTTCTGGAAGAGATTTATTTTGGTCATCATGGTCTTCTTGTTCACAAGTGGAAAAGGATAAAAATGCCAATAGCAAGAAAAGGTATTTAATTCTGTAAGCCATAACTCTTGATTTTGACATGAATATACAAAAGTTCGTTCGTCACATTGCCTTGGTTTTTATTGAAGCTTGTGCTTATCTTTCAATCAACCTTAAATTCTGACCATGAGAATCCTCCAACCACTAGCTGCCTTAGCATTAGGCTTATGCTTGTTTATACAAACAGGCAATGCCCAAAGGAGAAAAAGTAACACTACTCCAGCTACAACCACCACTTACGATACTGCCCTTTACAATGCAATGGAATTCCGAAATATTGGGCCATTCCGTGGCGGAAGGGCAACTGCTGTAGCAGGCGTTGTGCAAGATCCTATGACCTATTTTATGGGTGCAACAGGTGGCGTTTGGAAAACTGATGACGCAGGTGAAAGCTGGAAAAATGTTTCTGATGGCTTTTTTAATACCGCTTCAGTTGGTGCAATTACCGTTTCGGAATCTGATCCTAATGTCGTGTATGTCGGTATGGGTGAAGCACCTGTTCGTGGCGTAATGACTTCGCACGGGGACGGAATGTACAAGTCTACCGATGGTGGAAAAACTTGGAAACATATTGGCCTGGAAAAAACCAGACAGATCTCTAAAATCGCGGTGCATCCAGACAATTCGGATGTGGTAATTGTTGCTGCTCAGGGCAGTCCATATGGAGCAACTGAAGATCGCGGAATCTATAAAACTACGGATGGCGGCAAGACATGGAACAAAGTTCACTATGTGGATGAAAACTCTGGTGTTAGTGATTTGAGTATGGACATGACCAATCCAAGGGTCATTTATGCAGCCTATTGGGACCACAGGCGTTTTCCATGGAAAGTGCAGAGTGGTGGGCCAGGAAGCGGCTTATACAAGTCAGTGGATGGTGGTGATACTTGGGAGAAAATGAGCAAAGGTTTGCCAAAAGGAGTTTTAGGTAAAATGGGCATCTCGGTTTCTCGAGCCAATCCTGACCGAGTTTGGGCAATTATCGAAGCCGAAGAAGGTGGTTTGTATCGTTCGGACAACGGTGGAAAATCTTGGAGTTTGATCAATCCAGATCGCTTATTGAGGGCCCGTTCGTGGTATTATATGCACATTTTAGCCCATCCGACTGATGCTGAATCAGTTTACATTATGAATGCGCCATTAGTGCAATCAACAGATGGAGGAAAGACCTTCGTGAATCTGAATACTCCCCATGGCGACAATCACCAAACTTGGGTAAACCCTGTACATCCGCAATACATGATCAACGCCAATGATGGTGGAGCGAATGTGTCTATCAATGGAGGCCAAGATTGGTCAACTCAAAATAACCAGCCTACGGCACAGTTTTATAGAGTAAATGCGGATAACCAATTTCCATATCGCTTATATGGTGGTCAACAAGATAACAGCTCGGTGTCGATTCCTTCAAGAGCAGACGGTCGAGGCATAGAAGGGGATGATTTTTTCCCTGTAGGAGGTTGCGAAAGTGCCTATTCCGCCTTCGATCCAAACGACCCTAAATATGTCTATTCTGGTTGCTATCAGGGAATTATAGATGAGTGGAATGCCAAAACAAAATTGACTAAAGATGTAATGGCCTATCCATTTCAGGGTCTTGGTTCAAACCCAAGAGATTTGAAATATAGATTCAATTGGAATGCTCCGATCATCGCTTCCTCTCACAATCCTTCTGTGATTTATCATGGCGGAAATAAGCTATTAAAGACTTCTAACAGAGGGATTACTTGGGAAGAAATAAGCCCAGATTTGACCCGAAATGATACGACCACAATCAGTTGGGGTGGTGGGCCAATTACCAACGAAGGTGCTGGTGGTGAAATCTACCATACGATTTACTATGTGGCGGAATCTCCTTTCGATGCCAATGTGATCTACACAGGTTCGGATGATGGATTGGTGCATATCACTAAAGACGGTGGTAAGAACTGGACGAATATCACTCCGCCTAATTTGGAAGAAGGAATGGTGAACCAAATCGAGGTTTCTCCACATAGCGATGGCACGGTTTATTTGGCCTACACCCGTTATAAATTCAACGACTTCACCCCCCATATTTTTAAATCAACTGACTTTGGTCAAACATGGAAGAGAACGGTGAATGGCATCGAACCTGAAGCCCATTTGCGTGTCGTTCGAGAAGATCCTAAGCAGAAAGATTTGTTGTATGCAGGCACTGAATTAGGTCTTTATATTTCATTTGATGGCGGTGCTCAGTGGAGCAAATTTCAAAGGAACTTACCTATCGTTCCGATTACTGATTTGAAGGTGCATCAAAATGATTTATTGGTAGCCACGCAAGGCCGTGCTTTTTGGATCATGGATAATTTGAGTCCATTACATGAATTAGCAGAGGCTAGCAAATCCAGTTTCTACGTGTATGAGCCAAATATTGCTATTCGCGATAATGCGGGTCGTTCTAATGACCCATCTTTGGGTCAGAATCCATATCCTGGTTTTTCAATGCTTTACTACTTGAAAGAAAATGTGGATTCTGTATCGTTAAAAGTAGAATTCAAAAACGCGAATGGACAAGTAGTTAGAACTTATGCTTCTGATAGCAAGGATAGGCAATTGAAGATCACTAAAAAATCTGGGATGAATCGCCTCACTTGGGATTTAACCCAAACCAATTTTGACGGTGTTGATGGCGTATTCATGGGTTTAGGGGCTGGGGGGCACAAAGTAGCCCCGGGAAATTATACTGTGAGTTTCAGCTATGGCGACCAAACCATTGCCAAAGATTTAGAGGTTAAAATCGATCCGCGCTGGTCTGCTACTGCCGAGGACTTTAGGGTACAGCAAGAGCTACTGCTAACGGTAAGAAAAATGATCATCAACGTGCAAGAGAAGGCAAATGAATTGAGATCCATCAGAACGCAGTTAAACGATTTGAAGTCGAGGATGTCAAAAGATGATTATCCTGAAATCTTCGAGGAGATTGATCGTTTGATTGGAGAGATTGATGCCACCGAAGACAAAATGGTTCAGCCAAAGCAGAAGACTTTCCAAGACGTGATCAACTTCCCTAACAAGTTAGAAGTCAGCTTGCTTCATATTTATGGAACGATTGATGGAATTGAACCTCCCGTCACTGATGGTCAAAAGCAAAGGGTCAAAGATTTGCAGTTTGAGTTTACTCAATTGATTGAGAAAATTTCAATGGTCGAAAATCAAATCAAAGCATTAAATGAACTAATTAGAACTAAGGCAGTTCCTATTATTGCCCCGAAAAAGAAGAATTAATTGGAAAGAAATATCATTGAGGAATTGGGTAGTCTCGCGCTGGCTACCCGCCTCAAAAACTTAAGCGAACGACTGGCCAAAGATGTAGCGGCAATTTATAAGGCATCGGATTTTGATTTCGAACCAAGATGGTTTGCGATGATATACGCCCTGAAAGATGGAGATGAGCTGGCCGTCACAGAATTGGCTCAAATGCTACAGCAAACACACCCGGCCATTAATCAGGTGGCTAATGTTTTGGTCAAAAAGCGATTGGTCATTGAATCTAAAGATGATGCCGATCAGCGCAAAAGAATGCTCAAATTGAGCCAATCAGGTCTTTCGCTTGTAGCACAAATGTTGCCTATTTGGGATAAGATTCAAATTGCCAACGACAAGCTACTGCTGGAAAATGCCAGCTCTTTTCTATTGAACATCAAGCTTATCGAAACTGCACTTGATGAAAAATCAATGTATGATAGGGTGAATGAGTTGCTAGGATAGGTCTATAAGACATACCGGCAAATGCGTTTTTGCAATTTTTAACAGTTTTGTAGTCTACAGCAACAACCAAATTCGGTACTTGGGGTATAATTGTTGATGATCAGAAATTTGATAATCGGTAAAGCCTTAAATCTTCGATTTTCGTTAGTTTTATGGATTCTCTTTTTTTGAGAACAGATGAGTTTGAAACCGCGTGTTGTTATGAAATTATTCAGTAAAATTCTTTTCCTTCCTGCCTTTTTGATTTTGGGTTTCCCAAAAGTAGTAGCTGCTCAATCAGACACAGCAATCTATTTACAGCCAAAGGCTGAACATATCAAAGAGGCCATTATGGTCACTCAGATTTTGGATTACTTTCATTATAGAGAGATAGACCTTAATGATTCTCTATCATCTGTCATTCTCGACAATTATGTGGAGTCGCTCGATGGGAACAAGAATTATTTTTTAGCTTCTGATATCAAGTCTTTTCAGAAATACAGATTCGCTTTTGACGATGATCTTAAAAAGGGAAACTTGGTGCCTGCTTTCTACATTTTCAATATTTATAAAAAACGGGTAGAAGAGCGCCTGAATTACACGCTAAAAATTGCTGCACAGCCTTTTGATTTTTCGAAAAACGAGAGTTTTGAGTTGGACAGGGAACAAGCACCTTATCCGCAGACGCAAGCAGAGCAAGATGAACTTTGGAGAAAAATAATCAAAAGTCAGGCCTTGACCTCTAAGCTTGGAGGAAGCGATGACGTAAAAATTGCAGAGTTATTGAAGACAAGGTATGAGCGTTTTAAGGGCAATGTAGATAAATACAATAGCAACGATGTCTTCGAAATCCTAATGAATTCCGTGACCGAAGCCTTCGATCCCCACACCAATTACTTTTCTCCTCGCAACGCAGAGGACTTTCAGCGAGAGAGCACCAAAACCATGGAGGGCATTGGGGCAACGCTCCAGCAAGACAACGACTTTACGAAAATTGTAGAATTACGCCCTGGAGGTCCAGCCTTCCTGAGCGGGCAAATTAACCTTGACGACCGCGTGGTAGGTATAGCTCAAGGTGCAGAAGGTGAAATGGTAGATGTAGTAGGCTGGAGATCCGATGAAGTTGCAGGCCAAATTAGAGGGGCTAAAGGCACTTTGGTGAGATTGGAGCTTTTGCCAGCAGGCAGAGAACCAGGCTCAGAAACGAAGATTGTAAACATAGTTCGCGACAAAATAAAGTACGATGAGGCACGCGCCAAAAGTCAAGTGGTAGAATATGAAGATAATGGGAGAACCTATAAACTAGGCATTATCACGGTGCCAGACTTCTATCTGGATGCAGATGATATGCAGAAAAACCCTGAAAACTATATCAGCTCCACTAATGACGTTAAAAGACTTATTAAGGAATTGCAAGATCAGGGTGTCGAAGGTTTTACGATTGATCTGCGGAATAATGGTGGAGGAGCATTATACGAGGCGATTAATCTTTCCGGGCTTTTCTTGCCAGGAGGGCCAGTCGTTCAAGTGAAGTACCAAAATGGACGAATTACCAAGGAGGATGACGAAGATAAGAGTATGTTTTACACTGGGCCGCTTAGTGTGATGATCAACAGATTTTCAGCCTCTGCTTCCGAGATTTTTGCAGGTGCCCTTCAGGATTACAAAAGAGCAGTAATCGTGGGTGAGCAAACTTACGGCAAGGGAACTGTTCAGAACGTTCGCGGACTGAATGATTTTTTAAGAGAACCCACCAAAGATGAGTTGGGCTTAATAAAATACACCATAGCCAAGTTCTATAGAGTCAGTGGAAGCAGTACCCAGCATTTGGGAGTGTCGCCAGACATCAGTTTTCCTTTTGCTTTTAGTGCCGCAGAGTTTGGTGAAAGTTCGAAACCAAGCGCTTTGCCTTGGGATAAAATACCTGCAGCACAATTTACGCCTTTGAACTATGTAGATGGTCAGTTGATCAGTAAGTTAAGACAAACCCATGAGCAGAGACTGAAAACAGAACAAAGTCTGCTCGATTATCAATACGACATCAATGAGTTGAATTCTGCGCGTGCTCAAACCTCAATTTCCTTGAATTTTGACATTAGAAAGAAGGAACAAGATGATCGCGAAAAGAAAAGAGCAGCACGAGTCAAAATTGGAGACTCTTTGAAAGATATAGAACTCAGCAAGCAAGTCAACCATTCTTTGGATGACCTAAAAGACCCACTTTTGAAAGAAAGCATAGTACTATTGGCTGAACAAATTGCCGCACGAAAGTCATAGATTTTTTAATTCTTTAAAAAAAAGCGCTCACAAAAGCGCTTTTTTTTTGCCCAAAATCGGCATTTCGAGTCTTTTTGGGCAAGGAATTCACTTTTTTTTTGAGTTGTGCCAATCTGATAAAAGGTTGAAAATTAGTTTATTAGGTAATCGGAAAACGATTTCGAAAAAGGGCACTATTCCGAAATCATAGGCTCAAACGATAAATTATTCTGATTTCATACCCATTATCAAAATTATTAATAGATTTGTTGTCTTAAAACAAACTAAACTTTTTCTACTTTTTCGAAACTATGTAACATGAAGAGATTAAAACTAATTCTCATTCTCACGTTACTTGCGTCCTTCACGATGAAGGCACAAGAGCGTACGGTTTCAGGTAAAATCACTGATGAAACTGATCAGGGATTGCCTGGAGTAACTGTTTTGCTGAAGGGAACCTTACAAGGTGTGCCTTCAGATGCTGACGGATCTTATAAGATTTCCGTAACTGGACCAGAAGATGTTCTTATCTTCAAATTTTTGGGCTATGTAACTCAAGAGGTGACCGTTGGTAACCAAACTACTGTCAATATTAAGTTGTTACCTGCGGTAACGGATTTGGCAGAAGTGGTAGTAACTGCTTACGGTATTCCACAAGAGAAGGCCTCCCTAGGTTATGGTGTAGCCTCATTGGACAAGAGTTCATTGCAGGCCAGATCAGAAAAGGACGTTGCAAAACTGCTTAGAGGTAAGGCAACTGGTGTGGATATTACCCAAACTTCTGGTATGGCTGGTTCTGGAACTAACGTAATCATTAGGGGTTACTCTTCAATTACAGGTTCTAACCAACCCCTCTTTATTGTAGATGGTATTCCATTCAACTCAGACACTAACAATGACGGTTCTTTCGCTGCTGGTGGTGGAGCCGCTTCTTCTCGTTTCTTGGATTTAGATCCAAATTCAATTGAGAACGTTAGTATTTTGAAGGGTCTTTCTGCTACTGTACTATACGGTGAAGCTGGTAGAAACGGGGTAATCTTGATCACCACCAAAAACGGCAGTGCTGGATCAAATGCTGAAAAGGGATTCGAAATTTCTTTGACTCAACAAGTTTCTGCGACTGAAGTGGCTAACCTTCCTGACTACCAAAACTCATACGGAAATGGTTTTTCTGGTGATTATGGCTTATTCTTTTCAACTTGGGGGCCTTCTTTTGATACTAGAGGATCTAATGGTATTGCCGCTGATGGTACAGTAAACCATCCATACAACATTGCTAGGTATGCGGATGACTATCCTGAGTTTATTGGAGCGCGTGTTCCTTTTGAACCGCATGCATCAGTTGAAGGATTCTTTAAAGATCCAGGAATCACTACCAATACTTCATTGTCTATCCAAAAGAATTTAGGCAACGGTACTTCTGTAAGTGCAACGTACTCTTATTTGAACGATGTTGGTTTCTTGCCAGATTTGGATGAGCAGAGAGGCGGAGGGGCTTCTAATTTTCAAAAGAAAAACAATTTTGGATTCGGAGCTCAAACAAAACTGGATAACGGAATTACGTTGAAAGGTAACTTCAACTTCGTAGAATCAGAAATTGCAAGACCTTTAACTAACCCAGCTTTTGGTGGGGCTGGTGACGGTTTGTTTGCTGCCGTGCTTTTTACGCCAAGGTCTGTAGACTTAATGGGGTTACCGTATCAATCACCAATTGATGGTTCGAATGTCTATTACAGGGCTGGTGGTGATATTGAGAACCCAAGATGGAATTTGAACAACAAGGCAGATGGAGAAACTGTTCAAAGGTTCTTCTCCAACATTGAGATTGGTTTTAAACTAACCGAATGGGCTTCATTCCAATATCGTTTGTCTTTGGACAGCTACACGCAAATCTCTGAAAGAAGGGTTAATCGTGGTAGTGGAAGAGGTGATAATGACGGTTATTATAATACCTCCAATAGAAAAAGTGAGTGGAAGGATCATGTGGCCAATATATTGATCAACAAAAAAATCAGTGAGGACTTGTCATTAACTGGTTTGATTGGTTACAACTATAGAGTTCAGCGCTTAGATTTCAGTGCTACAAACAGTGTGAATCAATTGGT